>Ga0206131_10000021_pt1 | contig 236049 bp, 216 predicted proteins | sample Helgoland_Spring_FD_148636 | JGI IMG/M metagenome (GOLD analysis project Ga0206131, IMG submission 148636) | Pelagic subsurface seawater microbial communities from Kabeltonne, Helgoland, North Sea - Helgoland_Spring_Bloom_20160517_1 | ecosystem: Environmental > Aquatic > Marine > Epipelagic ...
GCTGATGGGATTTTGTAATGTTATTCGTTTATTACTCTGCGATAACGGCGATATCAATATTAGCCTCAATACCTCTATGCAAACTGATTTTTGCTGAGTAATCACCTAATTCTTTTATGTCGCTCGTTATAGAGATCTTACGACGGTCAACTTCGTGACCTGCGTCTTTTAATGCTTGTGCAATTTGAATTGTAGTTACAGATCCAAATATCTTACCATTGCTACCGGCTTTAGTTCCAATAGTCAATTTTACACCTTCTAGAGTTGCTACCAAAGCTTCTGCTTCAGCAAGTACTTGTGCTTGTTTACGTTGAGTTTGCTTGATGTTTTCTTCCAACACCTTTAAGCTTGACTCCGTTGCAATTGAAGCTAAACCTTGTGGAATAAGGAAGTTGCGGCCATAACCGTTTTTAACTTCAACAACCTCGTTCTTATAACCTAGTTTTTGTACGTCTTCTTTTAAAATTACTTTCATTGTTTTAAGATTATAAAGTTAGACCTATTTCAACTGATCGGTTACGAAAGGGAGAACAGCAATGTGTCGTGCTCTCTTTACTGCTTGTGCAACTTTTCTCTGATACTTCAATGAAGTTCCAGTAATACGACGAGGTAAAATTTTACCTTGTTCGTTTACGAATTTCAATAAGAAATCAGGGTTTTTGTAGTCAATGTACTTTATGCCACTTTTCTTAAATCGGCAGTACTTGTCGCCACGATCAATCGGACGATTTCTGAATACGTAATTCGTTGATGATTTTCTTTTACTCATACCGCTTCTTTTTCAGTTTCCTTTTTCTTGTTAAACTCTCCATTGCGACGACGTTCATTGTACTTCGCGGCATGTTTGTTTAACGCCAATGTGAAGTAACGCAGAATTTGCTCGTCTCTACGGTAAGCCAATTCAAGTTTCGCAACCAAGTCATTTGGCGCGCTAAACTCAAAAATGTGGTAAAATCCAGTAACTTTTTTCTGGATTGGGTAAGCAAGCTTGGTAAGACCCCAGTTTTCTTCATGGATGATCTCACCGTCATTTTCTGTGATCAACTGTCTGAAGCTTGCAATGGCATCACCCATTTGTTTTTCAGACAGCACGGGTGTTAAAATAATCACAGACTCGTACTGTTTCTTTTCCATTTTATTATTTAAAAAATTAAAAGTCGGCAAAAATACCTTTTTATGTGGTAAGAATCAAACAATTATGCTATTGGCCAAAAGGCATCCTCGAAATGTGAAACCGTGCATTTTGAGGGCTCCAAAAGGACAGAAATAATGTCAAAACGAATTAATTTAATGTATTGATATTCAGATGTATATGTAGATGCGGCGTCTATTAGGATGTTTTTTTGCCTGTCGGTCACAAATGATTCTGGAAAACCAAAAGATTTTGTAGATCGAGTTTTTACTTCTACGAAGACATAAATTCTATCAATTTCGGCGACAATATCTACCTCCGCACGACCAATTCTGTAATTGCGGTGATGTATGACGTAATCTTTTTGACACAAGTATTTAACAGCAGCATCTTCTCCTTTACTACCAAATAATTTGTTTTGACGTTTTCACACGCGATGATATCGGTGCGATGTGGGATACAAAACATAAACCCTCCTATCGATTGCTATTTTGCTCCGAGTTCACATATAGCTGTGTATGCCATCAAGCCGACACCAACTTCTAATGCTTTTTCGTCGATATCAAACGTAGGGGTGTGCAACATAGATGTTATGCCTTCTGATTCGTTTCGAATACCTAATCGATAAAAACAACTTGGTACTTGTTGAGAGAAATACGCAAAATCTTCACCAGCTGGCCAAATGTCTAATTCTTCAACGTTCTCTGCACCTAAATAGGCTATAGCCGCTTGTTTTGCATTTTCTGTCTTCTCGTTATTGTTGTATAAAAACGGATAACCCTTGCGCACCTCCACATCACATGTGCCACCTAAAGCTGTGGTTATGTGCTTAACAGCCGCCTCAATTTTTGAATGGGCTTCCATACGCCATTCTTCGTTAAAGGTCCTAAACGTGCCTTCCATTTCCACTTTGTCGGGGATAATATTGGTAGCACCAAGTCCAACAATTTTGCCAATGCTTAAAACACTTGGCATGGCCGGTTTTGCCGAACGACTTACAATTTGTTGTAAACCTGTAATCACTTGAGCCGCGATAGCAACTGGGTCAATATTTAAATGTGGATGGGCGCCATGACCTCCTTTGCCATGAATGGTGATATATATTTCATCCGCACTTGCCATGTATAAACCTTTTCTGAATCCCACCTTGCCAGCATCTATAAGTGGCATGACGTGTTGGCCAATCATCGCATCAACCTCCGGATTATTAAGTACTCCTTCTTTGATCATTATGGACGCACCTCCGGGTAATTTTTCTTCCCCCGGTTGAATGACTAATTTTATCGTTCCTTCAAATTCTGAACGCAGTTGATATAAAATCTTAGCAGCGCCTAACAAACAGCTGGTATGTACGTCGTGTCCGCAAGCGTGCATAACACCATCATTCTGAGAAGAATATGAAGTGTTATTTTCTTCACGAATAGGTAAAGCGTCAATGTCGGCACGTAACGCTACAGTTTTCTTTTTTGGATTTTTACCTTCTATTAGTGCAACAAGACCGGTAGTGGCACAAGTTTCAATGTTGGTTATTCCTATACCTTCAAGATACGTTTGTATTCGTTTTTGGGTTTCAAACTCCTTAAAAGATAGTTCAGGATTCTGATGCATTACCCTCCGGAAATTTCTGATTTCCTCAAAATTCTCTTTAGCGAGTGATTTAATCTGCGTAATAAGCATAGCGCAAATGTAAAGAATGAAATTAGATGGTAACGAGATATTATCCTCGTTACAAGGCGTTTCATTCTTAAAACTTTCCTTAATTTGCCTTAATGATTAGGCAAAGCACTATCGATCAAATTTTCTCGGCGGCAGCTGTGGAAGAAGTGGTGGGTGATTATGTGAAACTTAAGCGCTCAGGTAGCGGTTTGGGTGGACTTTGTCCTTTTCATAACGAAAAATCACCTTCGTTTAAGGTGAGCCCCAACTTAGGGATTTACAAATGTTTTGGATGCGGACGGGGTGGAAACGTCATCGATTTCGTGATGGAAATTGAAAAGATGACGTATCCGGAGTCTTTGCGTCATTTGGCTTCTAAATATCACATTGAAATAGAAGAGGCCGAAGGGAACAGGGAAGAACTCTCGGAGCAAGTTAAGCTACGAGAAGGACTGTATGCCGCATTAGAATTTGCCAAAAATCAATTTCATGCCAACATACATGAGGATGATGAAGGTAGAATTGTAGGGCATGCGTATTTCAAAGAGCGGGGTTTGACAGACCAAACCATTGAAAGCTTCGGATTGGGGTATGGTAAAAATAGTTGGGACGCTTTTTACAATATCGCCACAGCAGCAGGTTACGCCGAAGATATTCTAGTAAAAGCGGGGTTAATAAAAGAGCGCAATAGGGAAGACGGGAAGTCTAAAGGCTTTTACGACGTCTATCGAGAGCGGGTAATGTTCCCCATTCATAATATAGGTGGGAAGGTTGTTGGTTTTGGTGGACGGCAATTAAAAAGTGATAAGAAGAGCCCCAAATACATAAACTCACCAGAGAACGACGTTTATCACAAGTCGAGCGTTTTGTATGGATTGTATCAAGCTAAAAAAGCAATTCGGACTGAAGAAAATGTCTTTTTGGTGGAAGGCTATTTGGACGTTTTAATGCTTGCTCAAAGTGGGATAGAAAACGTTGTGGCTACCAGTGGAACTGCCCTTACAACAGATCAAGTAAAGCTTGTTAAACGTTTTTCGGAGAATGTTACAATGCTTTTTGACGGAGATCCTGCTGGTATAAAGGCAGCAATAAGGGGCGTAGATTTACTCTTAGAAGGTGGGTTAAATGTTAAGATTGTCGTATTTCCTGAAGGCGAAGATCCAGATTCTTATTGTCGAAAGCTGGGAGGTAATGGCCTTAAAGAATTTATAGAGAACGAACAGAAGGACTTTGTTCATTTTAAAGCGGAAGTATTACTTAAGGAAAAAGGAGAAGGCTCTGTTGGCTTAAGCGAGACAGCTCGCGAGGTGATTGAGAGCATTGTGAAAATTCCTGATCCACTCAAGCGGAATGCTTTTATTAAGGAAACTGCCACACTGTTGAAGTTTGACGAAGCGCTGCTGGTGGCTGAAGCCAAAAGAATTAAACATGCGGCAACTACAGCATTCAATCGCCAGGCTCAAACCCGGAAACAAAATAGTTTTCTCGAACCACTTCCCACGGTTACACCCGAAATATCTGACGAATCTATAAGCAAAGAGCAGGCAATACTTGAGTCGCTCATGCTGTATAGCGAAAAGCCATATGACGAGGAAGTAGACGTGGCTGGATTTATCTTTAGCGAATTGGAAGCCGATGGTTATACGTTTGAGAATCCAGAATTTGCAGAATGTGTTGACCAAGCCAAGACTTACTATACCTTTAACGACAAGCTTGATGAATCATTCTTTACCAAACATAGGGTGTTGGGTAAACTGGCAGCAAATGTGTTGTCGGTTAAATATGCGTTAAGCCCTGTTTGGCTAGAAACACATGAAATATATGTCAAGCCCGATTCTGAAAACTACGTGCAAGTGGTTATCGACAATTTGAACTACCTCAAGCTGTACAAGCTAAATTATGTATATACTAAAGCGATGAAATTGCTTGAAGAAGCGTCAACAGACGAGGATGCTCAAATTGCTCAAGCAAGGGTCTTGAAAATAATGGAAGTTCGAAGAACAATAACGGATAAACTCGGTATTGAAGGCGCAATTCCAGAATGAAAGTTTTATGTTAATGCAGTAAAGACAGGAACCTCCTAATTCTCTTTAAACCCAGTTTTTTCCCAACACTCCAATTGTTGGATTTGAGTATCGCTAAGTTTGGACCCACCTTTTGGCATTGCTTCAAAACCACTTTCGTGTTTGATAGCGCCAAGCCAGTTTGTTTTTTCGGCTGCTGTTTTTACCTCAGCAAACGTCCCAAGTTTAAATCCACCAATACCTGTACCATGACAATATGCAGTATTGCATGAAGCATCTACAATCAATTTTATGTGACCAGTATAGGTAATGGCTAAGCTATCGCAAAGTGCTTGTGGCTGGTTGTTTGTTGAAGGTGTAGGTTCATTGTCGTCGCAGCTATGTAATACTATAGCTAAAGCAAACAGGAGTAGTATGGTTATTTTTTTTATTCCGTTTTTCATTGAGCCAAAAGTATACAATCTGTCACCAATATAGAAATCCGATTCTCGGTTTAAATGATTGAGTCTTTTTTTGATATCGTATTGTCTGCGCAATTGAAAATAGTACCAGGGTATTTGTTTATCAAACGGTAGTCGTGTGTAGCCATTAGAATAGACGTTCCGCCGTCGGCTATGTCGTGAAGGAGTTTCATTATGTCGTCAGAAACGTCCGGATCTAAGTTCCCGGTTGGCTCATCTGCTAGAATAACAGAAGGGTTGTTTAGCAATGCTCGAGCCACAACAATTCGTTGTTGCTCTCCACCAGACAATTCGTGAGGCATTTTGTAGTCTTTGGTTGGCAATCCAACCATAGTTAGCACGTCTTGGGCGCGTTTAAGCATGGCTGATTTATCCTTCCAATCGGTGGCTTTCATTACAAAAAGCAGGTTGTCCATAACCGATCTATCCGAAAGCAGTTGGAAGTCCTGAAAGACGATGCCGATCTTTCTTCGTAATTGCGGTGTTGACTTTCTGTGTAACGTCTTTAAGTTGACGCCTGCAACAGTGCCGGAGCCTTCTTTAAGCGGTAGTTCTCCGTATAATGTTTTTAATAAACTTGATTTTCCACTGCCTGTTTTCCCTATTAAATAGGCAAACTCTGATTGGTGGATGTCGACGTTCACATCGTGAAGTACCAGGGTGTTATTGGTCTGAAAAATGAAAGCGTTTGTTAAAGAAATGACGGTCTCAGACATTGGGCAAATGTAATGGAATAAGCAGCACATGTTGCTTCGTTTTTATTTGTCATAATTTTCATAATGGGAAAATATTTTCCCATTATGGGTTGAATTAAAATTATTGTTTTATATTTGTAACCAGATACTTCGGTATCGAAGAACTACTATTAATGACTAAATTGCTAAAAATATTGACCTACTTGGTTGTACTTTTCCTTTGTACAATTGAAGCCCACGCTCAGGGCAATAGCAACGGTAACGTAAATGGTAACGGCAATGGATACGCATTTGGTTTAGGTGTCAATATTCCCCAGATTTCTATAATCGCTCTTAGAAGCAACTCAAGCACAAGTATATCTTTAGGTTTAGATGGTCCAGCAGAAGCAGGACTAGGGGCTACTAATACAAAGGATAGTTCCATTTGGGTAAACTACACATTTGTTAAGGGTAAAAATACGCGCCCCAAAGCAAAGGTTTATGCCAAAATTAGTTCAGGGTCTGTGCCAAGTGGAATGACATTAAATGTTGAGGCTAAATCGCCTACAAGTCATGGTAAAGGGAATAAAGGAACCAGTACCGGTGAAATTACACTGACGTCTACTGATCAAGCGATAATCGAAAACATTAAGTCGGCCAATACAGGAAAGGGAGCAAACAAGGGCCACAATTTGGTCTACGATCTTGACTTATCTAGTTATAACATAGTGAATTATACAGCGCCTGTCGTTTTAACGATTACCTACACTATTGCCGAGTAAAAATTTCAAATGACTTATATTCGTGACAACCGTCGCGATCGTTGTCAAAGTTTATTAGTATATCTGGCCTGTTTTTTGGCCTAATGGGGGCATTTTCTGCTTTTAGCCAAACGAGTCCTCCTTTACATAATATCGCCACGCACATAGTTGCCGTAGAAATCCCAGCAGTTAGCTTAGTAAACGTGATAGGAACGCAAAATGTAAACCTTACGTTTAATAATCCTACTGAAGCAGGTACTGGCTTGTCAAATACTATATCAGATTCTAGTTTTTGGCTTAACTATAGTTTTATAAAAGGTAGCGGCACTAGACCGTACAATCATGTTTATGCCAAAATTATAAATGGTTCTGTGCCCTTGGGTACGCGTTTAAGTGTGTGTGCTAAACCTTATCAAGGTTCTGGTCTTGGAACATTTGGTTCGCCAACAGGCAAGGTTCTCCTTAATTATAATGAGGCCAGAGTGGTAGAGAACATTTCTTCGTGTTTTACAGGTGTTGGCCCAGGTAACGGACATCAATTGGTGTATCAGCTTAGCTTGCTGCCAAATACGTACCACCTCCTCAACTATGAAGAGTCCCAACAATTATCGGTGCTGTACACGATATCAGAGTAAATGCGGACGCTAAGCTTATAGAGTTATTCAATCGTAAGTGTCTATTAACTAGACGATTGTGGAGTAATTAACATTCGTTTATTACTAGATATAACGATGTGGCGGAAATCAATATCCTACCTACTTGTTAATCTTGCAAGTTCATAATGTGATGTAAAAAATCACATGTGATGATTACTAACTCATAATGCTTACAAGATTTACCGCCGTATTGGTCTTTTTAACGCTGGTTAGTTATGTCAACGCACAAGATGCTGAAGATGCTAATAATACGTTATCGATTGATATTCCTGAAGTGGCCATAATGGATATTGAGTCCGAAGGAGGTCAGAGTATTTCCTTGATCGTGGAAGCCCCATCCGAAGCTGGAAATATGATTGATTTGACCGCTGCTGTTGATAGCTCTTTGTGGTTAAATTACTCTTCTGTGAGAAGTCAAGCGGTGGAATCAAGCAGGGCTATTTATGCCAAAGTAATTGGTGGGTCTGTTCCGTCGGGACTTAAACTTCGAGTTAAACCACAGCCTTACACCGGAACCGGAGACGGCGATTTGGGTTTGCCATCCAACGGAACCAATGGACGTGTGTTGGTGGCAACTGATCGCAAAATAATTAGAAACATAAAAACGTGTTATACTGGCGATGGAACGGGTAATGGTCATCGATTGATATACTCACTGGAGTTTAGAAACAATAAGTACGATAAGCTGGATTTTGACGATTCAAATACGGTGACCGTATTGTATACCATTACGGATACGTAAAACAAGTTGAAATCATAATTGCAGAATTTTTAAATTCTCCTAACTTTACCCACAAAATAATAGGAGAATTGAAGTTAGCCGTATTAAAAGAAACAGACAGCGGAGAAACACGTGTTGCCGTTGTTCCTAAATCAATCAAGAAACTTAAAGATCTCGGATTTGACGTCGTGGTTCAGGCATCAGCAGGCAGTGCAGCAGCATTTACTGATGATGATTATACAAATGCTGGAGCAACAATAGCCACCGATAATCTTGCAGCTATGCAGGGTGCTGATCTAATTGTTAAGGTAAATCCACCATCAGATCAAGAAGTAGGGGCCTTACAAAAAGGACAAATTTGGATGTCTCAATTATTTCATCGATTGAATGAACCATTAGTGAAAGCACTTCAGGATAAGGGTGTTTCTGCATTTAGTTTAGATGCGATGCCGCGAATATCTCGAGCGCAAAGTATGGATGTTTTAAGTTCTCAAAGTAACCTTTCAGGATATAAATCGGTTATTACTGGAGCCGACAACTTAGGTAAGATATTTCCAATGCTTATGACGGCTGCCGGAACGGTAACGCCGGCGAAAGTGCTCATATTTGGTGTTGGAGTGGCAGGTTTACAAGCCATAGCCACAGCCAAAAGGTTAGGTGCCATTGTTGAAGCCACTGATGTTAGGCCAGAGTGTAAAGAACAGACAGAATCACTTGGCGCAAAGTTTATATCTGTTGAAGACGATGGTGTTAAAACGGAAGGCGGATATGCCAAAGAGGTGACGGATGAATACCTCGCAAAGCAGAAAGAAGCGGTAAATAAGTCGTTGGCACAAGCTGATTTGGTAATTACCACGGCATTGGTGCAAGGTGCTAAGGCACCTGTTTTAATTTCTGAAGAACAGATTGAGTTGATGAAAAATGGATCGGTAATCGTTGATATGGCTGTAGCTAAAGGTGGAAACACAGCATTGAGTAAGTCAGATCAAACGGTTCACCATAACGGTGTTAAGATTGTTGGTGTAAGTAATTTTCCTGCGCAAATACCAACCAACAGTAGTGAATTGCTGAGCAGAAATATTGACACCTTCTTAGGACATTTAGTCGAAGATGGTGCATTCAAATGGGACATGGAGGATGAAATTACTTCAGGAACCTTAATCGTAAATAATCAATCAGCGACAGCTTAGAAAGAAAGAATTATGGAAGATTTAATCGCATATTTTACAAATAATAAGGAAATCATATTTATTGTCATATTGATGGTTTTTGTTGGAGTTGAGGTAATTGGGAATGTGCCCGCGGTACTTCACACGCCACTAATGTCGGGAGCCAACGCCATTCATGGTGTTGTAATTATTGGTGCTATTTTGGTGATGTTAGATTCTTCACCAGACAATTATTTAGCCTTATCGCTTGGCACTTTGGCCGTGTTTTTAGGTACGCTAAACGTTGTCGGTGGTTTTGTGGTAACAGACCGAATGTTGGATATGTTTAAAAAGAAAAAGTAGTAGGGGAGAAGTAACGAGAATTGAAATGAATATTGACTTAATACATATAATTTACCTGTTTGGATCTGTAACTTTTATCCTCGGATTAAAGATGCTGAGCAATCCAAAAACAGCAAGAAATGGAAACTTGTTGGCTGCTGCCGGTATGACGGCTGCCATTGTTGGTACCATTTTTCTTAAAGAGAATGAGGTTAGTCCAATTATATATTATCTGATTTTTGGTGCCATTTTGGTCGGAACCGTTGTTGGGTGGTTAACGGCTAAACGCGTACAGATGACCAAAATGCCGGAACTTGTTTCGTTATTCAACGGAATGGGGGGCGCATGTGCCGGACTAATCGGTTTAATAGAATTTCCCAAAGTCGCTGCACATCATCCTGAAAAATTAGGAATTGTGTTGGCTGGGATGATTATCGGGTCTGTTTCCTTTAGTGGCAGTATGATTGCATGGGCAAAACTTAATGGAACGTTACGAAATGCCATTAGACTTCCAAAATATAACATTGTAAATACACTGGTACTAATCGGATTGGTGGCTTATGCTGTGTTTATTGTTGTTGCTGGTGCGTACGACCCAATGCATTTATACTTGTTGTTCACCATAGCCATTGTATATGGGGTTCTATTTGTTATTCCTATTGGTGGGGCGGACATGCCGGTGGTAATCTCTTTATTAAATTCATTTACAGGATTAGCCGCTGCATTTGGTGGTTTCTTATACGACAACCAGGTAATGTTGACCGGTGGTATTCTAGTAGGATCGGCTGGAACGTTACTAACCTTGGTAATGTGTAAGGCAATGAATCGACCATTATACAGTGTAGTATTTGGCGCATTTGGAGAAACAGCTACAGCTGCAAGCGGAGGTGAATCTCAAGGAAGCGTACGTGAAGTATCTTCGAGTGATTTGGCCGTTCAGATGAACTATAGTTCAAAAGTGCTTATTGTTCCTGGTTACGGACTCGCTGTTGCGCAAGCACAGCACGTAGTTAAAGAATTAGAAACTTTATTAGAAGAAAGGGGCGTTGAAGTCGCTTATGCCATTCACCCAGTTGCCGGTCGTATGCCTGGCCATATGAACGTATTATTGGCCGAGAGTAATGTAGACTACGATAAGTTGAAAGAAATGGAAGATGTGAATCCAGAATTTGCTCAAACTGACGTAGTACTTGTTGTTGGCGCTAATGACGTGGTTAATCCTGCGGCTAAAACAGATCCAACAAGTCCAATATTTGGGATGCCTATCTTAGAGGTTGAGAATGCGAAATCTGTAGTGGTAAATAAAAGAAGTATGAATGCCGGTTATGCTGGAATTCAAAATGAACTATTCTTTAGAGACAAGACAAGTATGTTATTTGGTGATGCTAAAAAGGTACTTGGAGAGCTTGTCAACGAACTAAAGAACCTAGATTAAGCGTCTTACATTCTTTTGTTTTTCCTAAACTTGCACCCAGATAAATGGGGAAGAAAAACAAACTTGCGAAATTTGCAGAAATCAAAGAATTCGACAATGTCTTTGAGCATACTGAAGCGCCAAAAGGTAAATGGGATAAGGCTTTCGAAAAGCCGCAACCACTAGTCCTAGAATTGGCCTGTGGTAAAGGTGAATATACATTGGGGTTGGCTCAAATGTTTCCGGATAAAAACTTCTTAGGCCTTGACATAAAGGGTAATCGGATTTGGAAAGGGGCAAAGCAGGGTTTAGAACTTGGTTTAACCAACGCTGCATTTTTGAGGTGTCAAATCAATCGGATAACAGATCATTTTGACCCAGAAGAAGTTTCTGAGATATGGATCACTTTTGCCGACCCACAACCACGTGATGGTAAAGCCAAGAAGCGCTTAACCCATCTTAACTTTATAAAGCAGTACAAGCAAATTTCTAAGTCTCCTCTGGTGATTAACCTAAAGTGTGACTCAACATTGTTGTATGAGTTCACGAAAGAAGTAATTGCCGAAAACGGTTTTACGACTTTAATAGACTTAGACGACGTTTATAACTGGGAGGAAAGGCCAGAAGAATTGAATATTAAAACGTTCTACGAAAAAATGTGGCTCGAGGAAGGCAAGAAAATCAAATACCTAAAGTTTGAAGTGTAATTATTTTGAACAAAAAAGCTCTATTCTTAATAGCTAAAAGTTAGCAATTGTAACCCTCTACATTTCAGTAGTGTTTTGCCAGTGCTCGATATGCACAGCTCATGTCAACCTGTTATGTTTTACTTCATTTCAGAGGTGTCTTTGCATTGCTAAAGTCGAATTTCTGTTCATTTAGTGTCACTAAAAACTAAGATATAGTGTATAGCGTATAGTTTGATTTTAGAATATTTAACTACTCTAATAATTGAAAACAGATAATATGGCATATGGACGTTGAAGTAATATCAATTGGTAGTGTAATACACCATATGGTCCGTGGTTACCAGTAAAAGAGAATATAAATCGTTGCTTTGTGTCGACTATTAATCTACGATGTAGAAGTAGTTTGATAGTCCGATGTAGAAGCAAATACACCAAGAAAAACCAAGACAAGAGTTTATTTATGTCACGCAGTGATGCGCACTACTTCTACAAGTTAAGTTAAACCTAGAAATAGGAACTACTCGCGCTCCTAGGCTACACACCTGGGAGCGTTTTTATTTAATAACAATACGCTGCGTAGCGTTATTTACTTTAATTAAATAAAGTCCTGATGGTAAGTTTGTTAAGTCAAGCTTATGTGATTGAGTTCCAAAGCCTGAAAGTGTAGAGGTGTGAACTTTTTGACCTTTTAAGTCTAAAACAGAAGCGGTCACTTGATCGCCGTTATGAGCGGTGTATCTAAGGGTTATTAATCCGGATGATGGATTAGGATAAACTCCTAGGTCATTTACTTTAGTTAAAATTGGGTCGATCGACGTGTTTATCAAATTGTCGGTTTGAGTGAAACGACCTTGGCTTAGATTGTGAAAACTTCCAGATTTGGTTTCTTCTAACCTTACCCCACGCACCATGAAATATACAGTGCCTTGGTGTGGCGCATCATTCGAGTATGTATTGCCATTTATGGGATCTGGGTTCCATTTCGTGTATGGGCCCAAAGAGTCTTTGCTGTAATATACATAATACCCATCCGTAGCATCACCAGACGCGGTCCAACTTAAATTAACGGTTTGATTTGCGTCGGAAGTGGTCACCTTAAAGTTTGTTGGAGGCGCATACATGTGCATTCTTAACGTCGGGTCACCCATTAACGCAACATGTATTTGATTGGTAAAAAAACCTGCATTGTACATTGTTTTGTTGTTTTGGGTAAGTTTGGCACAGTAGCCAGCAGTTTGGTTTAATGCCATAGGGTAAAAGTGCCAGTTAGGCCGTCCAGCCCAAGCATTTGTTAACCCACCATTTTCAACCGCTAAAGGGGCACGTAAAAAGTTGTTAGAAATGTCCCAATTGCCAAAGAAACTACCAAACAACATGTTGAAGTATGCTGCTCCTTGATTGGTAACAAAGTTGTCTGTAGTGCCAATCCCTCCGGCTGAGGTATACGAGCCAGGCCCTGTTCCATAGGCTACGATATATTGTTCGTCTTTTAACGTCGACATGTAGTCATTCTTATTTACATTTTCGATGCCCACCATAGCTCCGAAGCTTCGGTATCCACTTGCGCCAAATTGTTCGTTGGCATTCGCTCCAAAATTTTCATCGATTAAGGCTTTCTGTACTGGTGTGGATATAGCATACCGATAATTGTGATTCTTTGTAATGTACTGCTTGGTTAGTTCCAATTCTGATTTAGTGAATTTTGGCATCCGAGATAAGTCTACACGACCAATACCATATTCTACCTTACCTGGTAATATTATCTGATCAAACTTACCATCGTTAGGTTCATTTTTAGTATGTGCTCTAACGCCAGAAGTAACGGCATAAATATCACTCCAAGTGCCTGATAAGACGCCATAGTATGCGTCTGCTGCCCATGCACCGCAATGATTTCCACTGCCTTCCTTATGTCCATCGGGCGGAACCACCCAATAAGAGTCTTCACAGTAGATGCCTGAATAAGGTACTGCCACATGTCCGAGGATATACACGTGATTTAAATTCTCGTAAAGCTTTTTGTACTCGTCAATTTTAGCTTTAATCGTAATGTGATCGGTGTTTTGTGAAACAACATATTCGACGATTTGATTTCCATCGGCCACTAAATCTTTTCGCATGATGCCCAAAGATTCGTTAAGTCCTTCTGCCAAGGTTGAGTCTATGATGAGCAATACAACTCCACGGTCATGAATAGCATCAACTTCAGCACCGGCCGTTACATAACCATAACCAACAAGCCCAGCAGCGCCGGTTTTCTTTATTTGGTAATCATACATTTTCCCTTTTTCTATAGCTCGGTCAATAAAACTTGAATCGTTAGCGCCTAAAGTAGCATAAGCCGAACCCCAAGCAGCCGTGCCTAAATCCTTCCTAAAAATTTCGTAGCCAGTTGCATTGCTTGCAGGGATAAAATTGAGTGTTATTGCCGTTGCCTCGCTATTGGCAATTGCTTCTGTGGTAACACTGTACTTGTCTGATCCTTGTGCAGAAGAAAGGGTCGAAAATAAAATGCCGAATAGAGTTAAACTGAGTTTAGTAGTATGTTTCATTGGATCTCTCTTGAATAAAACGAAGATAATAAAACTGAAGAGAGGGCCGTTTCTGGTGTTTGCAATATTATTGGCATCTCCCATAAAACCGTCTACTGCTTTAATCAACTTTCTGTTATGCAATTATTTACAGTTGTTCTCGTTTAGTGAGTAACTAAAAATTAAAGAATGAATTTTCGATCGCTTTGTACCGTGCTACTATTGGTAGTTGTGTTTTCTAGTTTTTCAAATAAGGATAAACCGGTGCGAAACAAACACTTGCCAAAATCCTTTGTGGAGATTCAGTCAGGTAAGGTCTGGTTGCCTGTTCGAAATGATAGACCACTGAAATCTCAAAGCTGGGAGAAACGTATTGATTCTTGTGAGACATTTTATATATCTGAATCGGAAATTTCAAATGGTGATTATAAGCTATATCTGAGCAGCCTGAAACAAAACGGTTTGATTCAAGCCTATAATCAAGCCCTTCCGGATACAACAGTATGGCGGCAAAAACTAACCTATCAAGAGCCTTATGTGATGTACTACTTTCAGCATCCGGCGTATACAGACTACCCTTTAGTTGGCGTGTCAAAAACACAGGCATTGAACTATTGTAAATGGTTGAGTGACTCTTTAAATGCGGAGAATCCTAAAGTAGGTATTGAAATTACACTGCCAACAAGAAAACAGTGGATTCGTGCCGCGCGAGGCAGTGAAAAACACCAGAGTTACGCCATGTCGCACGCAGGATTGAGAAATTCTAAGGGTATATTTATGTATAACCACAGAGTGGTAGGAGGTGAAAATATCTACTTAGACGAGGGGACTAAAGAGTATAAGCTAGTGCCAAGAAACGTCATGTCTTATGCTGGCTTTAGCGACGATGGTGGTTTGATAGCCGCTCAAGTGAAATCGTACTGGTCCAATAAATGGGGCACCTTTAATATGTGTGGCAATGTGGCCGAGATGATACTTGATGATTCTGTAGCCATGGGCGGCAGTTGGTTAGATCCAGGTTTTGATATTCGTGTTGAAAGCGAGAAGACTGCCACTCAACCGTCTAGTTTAATAGGTTTTCGCGTAATTGGTTACATTAAATTACAATGATTGTTGCACAATAATTCTCATATTTGATTCTAATATGAAAAACTCATTTAAAATCTCTGGCGCACTAGTGTTTGTACTTTTAGTTGTCGGTTCATCCTGTAATCTGACAAAGAAGGCCGTTGAAGTAGAAGCTGAAACTACCATTGCGTGTGATGACCAAATAACGTATTCAAGCACCATAAAAGGCATTTTTGACGCGCGTTGCACGGGCTGTCATTCTGGCCCAAAACCGGCAAATGCCATTGATTTAACGTCTTATGAAACTGCTTCAAAAGTGGTTGCACACCGGTTGAAGTGTGTCATCACCTGGAGCGATAACTGTAATAAGATGCCTCCTTCAGGAGGTCAATTGTCTTCCGAAGAAATTCAACAAATTAATTGTTGGGTGGAGAATGGTTTAAAGAACTAGGCTAAAGGCGAACAATTCGTTTCGTAACGTGGTGCCCATCAGAATGAATGTGCATGAAGTAAATGCCTGCTTCTGAAGGTAACGTTATTTGATTGTCGTTTTTGAGCGTTGTACTGCTAACTTTTTCACCGGCATATGTAAATATCTCCACGTTATAAAAATCAGTCTTCGATTTAGGTGATACCGTAACCATGGAAACCGCAGGGTTAGGGTATACGTCAAACTGCGTAATCTTTAAATCAGTCACCGAAGAGTTTCTGTCTCTAACATGAATAAAATCCTCTTTGGTTTCAGTAGCAGAACCATTCTTGTCTGTCACTTTTAATGTTACTGAATACCATCCGGTATCTTGGAATACTACTTTTGGGTGCTCTTCATTTTCTGACGTACCATTAACAAAAACAAAACCAGTGTTAGGGCTCATCGACCAAACATAAGAAAGGTTATCCCCCATAGACTTATTGGTTAAGCTAACCACTACACCTTGCTTAGGTGAAACCTTGTCACTTTCGAAGTCAACAACTATAGGAGATACCTTCGACCACTCATTTCTATATTGAACTACCGTTGGTGTAAATGTTCCTAAAACTTCATTGCCGGTAATCGTTAGCATTGGAATTTTTTCTGTTGTACTTAACCATTTGTATTCGATGCGTGTAACAATTTGTCCAAACTTTATGGAAGGTGTCGAAACACTTATGGAGTCCAATTCGTTAATCACACTTTTTATGCGTATGCATGCGACATCTTTCGCATATGGCGTTGATATTTTTCCCCATCCGTCGACTGTTGTTACGCGGTTTCCTTTTCTAATAAATGCGCCTAATTTTATGCCCGCTGATATTGGAACTTCAACGTCGAATGTCGTTGAGTCTTTGTCTCCATATTTAAGCGGAAACACAAAAATTTCATCAGCATCTGTGTGTTTCCCTGTTTGTGGCAGTGGAATGGCAGCAAACTGAAATCCCATGCCTACATCGCGAAAACTTGCGTCCGAAGTCTGGAAAAAATTATAGATATTTTTAAATTGAAAATTGCCAAAACCTAAGGTATCCGTTACTTTTTTGCCAAACGTGGTGAAGCCAAAGTTTAAGAGATATGGAGTTCTAAGGCTGCTCACATATTTGTCTATATCATCACCCGTATTTGTGAGTTTCGTGTAATCCCAAGACACGTTCTCACCCGTTTTACTCACATCAACACCAAAGGCTAACGCATTTGAGTATTCGATTTCGTCGCCAGAGCTTGGCATGTGATTTTTATTTATTGTGATTTGACCAAATACATTGACTGCGGCCATACAACATAAAAGAATTGAAATGCGTAACATTGTGTTCTTGATTTAATTGGATAATTCACGAATTTAACGATACTATTTTAGAGAATGAGAAAGTTAAGGAAATATGGCATTTTGATGGGTTTACACATTATTGTGGTCTCTTGTTTCGGTCAAAAACCAATAGGGAATTATTCTTGTGGCCATAACCACCAATCTATAGAATCAATTCAAAAAAAGTCTTCGCATATTGATGTCTTACATTATTCGATAAACTTGGATTTTACCGACTTCGATAATCAGACGCTCAGTGGATATACTGCGCTAACTATTGTACCAACGGAAAGCACAACAAAGATTCAACTCCAACTCGAAGGATTGAAAGTTGATAGTGTAATCAAAAATCACCAATCATTGGGGTTTTCAAGGGACGGAATAAACCTTTACATTGTTTTAGATAAAGCGATCTCGGCAGCGGATACGATTGATATTAAAGTGTATTATTCAGGTAAACCAAAGAGAGATGCGAGTTGGGGTGGATTTTATTATTCTGGTGATTATGCGTTTAATCTGGGTGTAGCCTTTACATCAAACCCACATAATTATGGTCGGGTGTGGTATCCTTGTTTAGATAATTTCACTGATCGTGCTACTTACAGCTATAACATTATCTGTACGGATGACAAAAAAGCCATGTGTAATGGGTTATCTACCGGAGTGACTAACAATGGAAATGGTACTTCGACGCATCACTGGGAATTGAAGCAACCTATACCTACTTATTTGTCGAGTGTAGCAATCGCGCCTTACACGCTGAATGAATATACCCATAATGGTATTCCAGTAGTGTTGAGCAGTATCGCTACAGATTCGTTGGATATGGCAAAATCGTTCCGAAACCTGAATGGGTGTATTGACGCCTATGTGGCGCGTTACGGAGCACACACATTTGATCGTATCGGTTTTAATGCCGTGCCATTCAATGGTGGAGCTATGGAGCATGCAACAAATATCGCTTATCCAAATTTCGGTATTGATGGTGACCTGACTTACGAAACATTATTCGCTCACGAACTTGGCCACCATTGGTGGGGCAATACCGTTACCTGTAAAACGGCAGAAGATATGTGGATCAACGAAGGCTGGGCTTCATATTCAGAACGGGTGTTCCTAGAATGGATATATGGTAAGGACAGATATGATGAAGATATATCCTCAAATCACAGGGCCGTTTTGCATTATGCGCATTTACGAGATGGCGACACCTTACCTATTTCGGGCATAGGACACAACCATACCTATGGTAGTCATGTATATGATAAGGGTGCTGACGTCGTACATACACTGCGTGGGTATATGGGAGATTCTTCTTTTTTTGAGGCGGTTCAAACCTTTTTAGTCAAGTTTAAGTTTCAGGATGTTTCAAGTACAGACTTGGAGTCACATTTTCAAAACTATACGCAGCAAAATTTGAAGGCATTTTTTGAGCAATGGGTGTATAATCCTGGATTCCCACATTTTGCTGTCCTCGGATTTGATGCTAAACCTAAAGGAGACAAATACCTTACTTCTTTAGTCGTTGGACAACGAAAACGTTTCGCCCCTGATTTTTTCGATAACGTACCAATGGATATAACGTTTTACGCCAAAGACTTTTCAACCCAAACGTATACCATAAGGCTTGGTAAAGAAAGGCAACAAATGATGCTGGAAACAGATTTTGTCCCCGTTTATGTTGCTTTAGACATGCACAAAAAAATTAGTGACGCGATAACGGATGATTACAAATGGATAAAAGATACGGGTTCGTACGAGTTTGGCGATGCAATGATGACGGTTCAGGTAAAGTCAAGCAGTGATTCTTCGTTAGTGCGCGTTGAGCATAATTGGGTGGGTGCTGATAGCTATTTTAATAAAGAATTGCCTTTTATTTCTCGCGAGCGGTATTGGAACATCGACGGTGTTTGGAATTCGAATTTCAAAGCAGATGCGACGATCGAATACTTCGGTAGAGAAACGGGTAATTCTTATTTGTTAGGATATTTGGACGTCGATTTGATTCGAAATACGGAAGAATCTATGGTGCTCATGTATCGCTCTAGCCCAAGTGCAAATTGGGAAGTTTGTGCGGATTATACTTGGAAAATGGGTTCCAAATACGACAAGCGTGGTTCATTTACCATTCACAATGTGCAGAAAGGACAATACGCATTTGCGGTAAACGAAGCCGATCGATTAAGTGTGAAACCAACACCCACGCAATCAACCAAATATGTGTCTGTGTATCCAAACCCAACCACCGATACGCTAACCATGCAGATAATAGACGCCAAAGGAAGTTTGGTTGAAATTACAGATGGCAACGGTCGATTGGTTGCTGAGTTTGCCCCAACGTCAAATGAATATCGGAAACAGATAAACGTTACTAATTGGGCGAAAGGCATATACTATATTGGCGTAGTGATGGATAACAAGCCCTATCAACCAAAACGCGTTTTAGTACGATAGTACACTCATAATCTGCTGTTTAATCTACAGACCAGTGTATAGGTTGCTTGCCATTGTTGATCAAGTATGCGTTGCATTTTGAAAAGTGTCGGTTGCCAAACCAATACCCTCTATTGGCACTCAAAGGACTCGGGTGGCCGCTCTCTAAAATCAAATGCCTATTCCTGTTGATCTTTTTCCCTTTTCGTTTGGCGTAACCTCCCCATAGCATAAAAACCAAATGGTTATTGCTTCTACTAATGCCTTCAATAATGGCATCAGTAAATGGCTCCCAACCTTTGTTTTGATGAGACCCTGCCTTTGTAGCCTCAACCGTTAGCGTAGCGTTTAGTAGCAACACGCCTTGTTTTGCCCAGCGTGACAAATCTCCATGCGGGGCAGGTTGAATGGATAAATCCGTTTCAAGCTCTTTGTAGATATTGGACAACGACGGTGGGAGCTTAATTCCTTTTCTTACAGAAAAACAAAGTCCGTCAGCTTGGCCTTGTCCATGATAAGGGTCTTGACCAATAATAGCCACTTTGATGTCGTCTAATTGACAGGCATTTAAAGCAGCAAAAATGTCTTTTTCAGGTGGGTAAATTATTTTACCCGATACTTTCTCTTGAGCTAGGAAGTCTTTTAATTCTGCGAAATAGGTTTTATCAAATTCACCTTGAAGCAAATCCAACCAAGATTCGTCAAGCTGTATTCTATTTGGCATTTTGTTCAATATCATCCTTTGGGTAATAAGGACTTGGCTTAACGAGGGTGTTGTACATATAATAGGCCGACCCAGCTAACACTATGACAAACACAACCAAAGCAATCAATTTTTTAATTTGAGAAGATTTCATACGCATAAAAAAGCCCAACAAATTTACACTTGTTGGGCTTCGAAATGTTATTCTTTTCTAATTGCCGTCGTTCCCTAAGAAACTGTAGTTTTTACTTAGGTTAAGCATTTGCTCAACATAGCCTTCCGTATAGGTAACTTTTAAATCTTCAAAAGTTTCACCGTTCATAACTGGGGTTAATGTTGATTGTACAAAACCGCTATATGGAGCTAGGTTAAATTGCTCGTATCGGGCTTTAACTTCTTTCATTATGTCTTGGTCAGCAACTATGCCATAGCCTTCAACCAATTTCTCGGCTGCTGCAAAGTCACCTTCAGATTTTAATCGTTGAATTTCGCGAAGAAGGTCACCAAATAAGTTGCGTAGTTTTTCGTAATCATTAACAACAAAATAAGTCTTACCGCCTTCAACAACTTTCTCGATTACGTTTTCGTCAGCGCCCTTTTCGTAACACCACGAAGCGATAAGTTGACGGTTTCGCATGTGGTCTTCTTCCACGTTGTCGCCTGGTTCTAACCTACGTAATTGTAGCATCATGCCATTCATGATATAACTGTCGTATTCAGATTTCCCAACATCTAACGATTCCATCAATCCTAAATCAACTAATTTTTGATCGTATATGTAGTACAAAGCGACTAAGTCAGCACGCGCTTCTTCAAGTGTATTGCTGTAATTTTTCAAAGTCTCTTTTGGAGTTCCTATGCCTTCGTTTATCTGACCAGAGGCATGACCTATTACTTCGTGCATAGCCGTATGTAACTTTCCAGCTAATTTTCCATGTTTTTTTACGCGGTCTTGAGATTCTTTTGATAGGTAAAATTCTTCTGTCGAACCACTTCCAGATGCATCGCTGTATGCCTGAACAATGTTTCCTAAACTTACAGACTTTGATCCATGGTTTGCTCGTATCCAGTTACTGTTTGGTAAGTTAACACCGATTGGTGTTGCAGGAGCAGCGTCTCCGCTTTCCATTACGGCATTTACAACCTTATAACTTACACCTACCACATTAGCTTTTTTGTGCTCATCCATAATAGGTGAGTTGTCTTCAAACCATTGTGCGTTTTGACTCATTATTTGCATTTGTTCTGAGGCTTGAAAGTCTTTTATTTCAATCACTCCTTCGAATGCGCCTTTGTAGCCAATGGCATCACCATAAACTTCAATGAAACCAAGAATGAAATCAATATCTCCTTCGGTTGAGTTAATCCAAGCTAGGTTTGTTCTGTCCCATGTGTTCAAGTCACCAGTTTGGAAGTATTCGATTAGCAGCTTGAGGTGCGCAGCTTGTTCGTCGTTTTCTGCTACAGTGTTTGCTTTTTCAAGCCAATACACCATCTTTTCTAATGCACCAGAATATAAACCACCAACCTTATAGGTTAGGTCTGTGAGTACACCATCAACTTTAACCAACCTAGAGTTTAGTCCATTTTCGATTGGTTGTTTGTTACCCTCAATCATTTGGCTTTTGTAATGTGCAATGGCTTCATCTTCAGTAATGCCGTCACCGTAATAATTGTTTGCAGAAGCTTGAATCTTGTCAAATCCTTTGTCTTTAACAACTTTCTTTGGTGCCATCGTGTCGTCGAACATGAATGGTTTCAATTTCTCGATCATTGCTTCACCATCTTCTCCTTCAATGGTTGGCCAGTTCGCATCTGGAGAGTTGGCAACCAATTCGTCGAAATATGAATCAGAAAATGCTGGAATAATCTTTTTCTCAGAGTAGTGGTGGTGGATACCATTGCTAAACCAAATTCTCTTTAAATATATTTCAAAGTTTTTCCAATCTTCGGTGGTTTTGTCACCATTGTAATTTTGATAAACCTCTTCTAAAGTTCGTCTAATTTGAATGTTGTGTTTGAAATTTGAAGCATAAATGATGTCTCTACCACTCAATGCAGCTTGAGAAAGGTAATACACCAATTCCTTCTGCTTGACAGATAATTTGTCAAATCCAGGTACTTGATATCTTAGAACCTGAATGTCAGCAAAACGATCTACTTTTACTTCGAAAGCCTTTGAATCACTGGTTGATTCAGCTACTTCTGTATTGGTCGTATCGCTTTTGCAAGAGGCTAATCCAACTGCTAAAGCAATAAATAATACAATCTTGTTTGTCATAATATTTTGAAATCTCTTTTTTTGTACTCGTGCAAATCAACCATTTTTTTTTGAGAAACCGATGTTCGGTCTAACACACAGCAAAACATAACCTTATACATGTTATATTATTTGATAAAATTCACCATACTGCTGTATTCAAGGATATACTTCAAAAGAGTCTTCATATCTGGGACAGAAAATATACCAAAAGACCAGCCTGTCTTTTTAGCGTCTAACCACAGTAATGGGTTTATAGACGGAACAATGGTAAGTGCGCTAATTTTTCCAAAATCAACCAGAATCTTTGTACGTGGAGATGTTTTCGGAAAGGGTTGGGCTAATTTTATACTGCGGAGCCTAAAATTGATTCCAATTTATCGGGCAAGAGATGGCGATGCCCGTACCAATCGAGACGGAAACAATAAAAGTTTTGACCAACTGTACGCAGAATTCAAGAAAAACAGAATCGTATTAATATTTCCTGAAGCTGATGCCCAAATTGAAAAACGGTTGAGGCCGTTAAAAAAAGGGATGGCGAGAATGATAATCGATATGCAGAGTCGCGGTGACAAAGACATGGAAGTTGCCGTTGTGCCCTTCGGGTTAAACTACACGCACTACAAACGTCATCGAAATGAGCTCATGATCAGTTTTTCGAAACCTGTTTATTTGAAAGACTACCTGAAAGAAGATGGAAGTGAAAGGGAGGCTTATAATGCGCTCACGACTGACGTAGGTGAGCGGATTAAAAAGGAAATGGTTGACGTCAATATTGGCGACGACGAAGTAACTGAAACGGCATTAAGGATTGTACGTTCCGAACGACGTGTGCCGATTGTGAAGTTTTGGGTTGGCTCAAAGGCAAGGTTGCAGGCGGAAATCGATACTGCCAACAAGATAAAATTTAGTGACCCAGACAGTACCTTAAGAACAGTTCTTACAAGATATCAAAATGCGTTGGATGGGTCAAATACATCAGAGGTGGGGTCTCGATCGGTCAAATTATGGGAATATACTTTTTGGCTAATTTTCATCATTCCTTCTAGTCTTTCATGGTTGATTACAAGATGGGGCTTGTTTTTTGGGAAGCGCTTGGTTGATGCCAAAGTGAAAAAAGATGAACTGTATGAAAGTATCTACTTTGGTGTTGGATTGGCTTACAACTGGATCTTGATGCTTGTGGGTTACCCGTTATGTGCTTTGTTTTTCGGTTGGTGGGGAATAGTAGGGTGGTTTATTTTTAGATGGTTGTCAATTCCATACCAACACTGTCGAGAAATTATGGCGCATTTTTTAGCCCGTAAAGCTTGGAAAAAGAATGCGGATGAGCTTGATACATTGCGTGGCGAAGTCTTAGCAGAATTATCTTAACCAGGTGTTGTAACCTGTCGTAAACACCTAAATTTGCGCCATGCCTAGCATTGCATTTTATACCCTTGGCTGTAAGCTCAATTTCTCTGAAACTTCCACCATTGGCCGCCAAGCCAAAGAGGAAGGATTTGAAGTCGTAGATTTTACAGAACCTGCTGATATATATGTAATCAATACATGTTCGGTTACCGAAAACGCTGATAAAAAATGCAAGCGTGTTGTCAAGGAATCGAAAAAAAATAACCCAGAATCTTCCGTGGTCGTTATAGGGTGTTATGCACAACTAAAACCCAAAGAAATTATAAATATTGATGGAGTTGATATGGTACTTGGCGCAGCCGAGAAGTTCAACTTGATGGAGCACCTTCAAAGCATAAAGGTGACTCCTAAGCAGATATTTAATGCGAATATCAAAGAAACCAATGTGTTTATTCCTGGATTTTCGGTAGGGGATAGAACGAGAAGTTTTATGAAGGTGCAGGATGGCTGCGATTATTTTTGTTCTTTTTGTACAATTCCATTGGCACGAGGCAAAAGTAGAAGCAATACGATTACTGAAACTCTTAAGGTGGCCAACGAAGTGGCACAAACAGAGGTGAAAGAAGTGGTGTTAACCGGCGTAAATATTGGTGATTTTGGTGTCGATACGGATGAGTCGTTTTATGACTTGGTGGAGACTTTAGATCAGGTTAAGGGAGTCGATAGGTTTCGAATTAGCAGTATAGAGCCAAATTTGCTTGAAGATCGTATCATCGAGTTTGTGGCTAACTCGAAACGGTTTGTTCCTCACTTTCATGTGCCTTTGCAGAGTGGGAATGACGAGATTTTGCAAAAAATGCGGCGCAAGTATTTGTCAGATTTATATGTAGACCGTGTAGCAAATATCAAAACTGCTATGCCACATGCCTGTATTGGTGTAGATGTTATTGTCGGGTTTCCTGGAGAGACTAAAGCACATTTCCTAGAAACCTATAATTTCTTAAACGAATTGGATATAAGTTATCTTCACGTGTTTCCATATTCTGAGCGTGCAAATACTACAGCTAAGAAGCTTGCCGGAAAGGTGTCGAAGGTTGAAAAGACAGAACGTGCTGATATGCTGCGCATTTTGTCGCATAAGAAACGCATGGCGTTTTACAGAAAACATTTAGGAGAAACAAGGACAGTGCTTTTTGAAGGAGAGAATAAAGATGGATTGATGTATGGGTTTACGGATAACTACATCAAAGTTGGCTTGCCTTTCGATAAATCGCTGGTCAATCAGTTGGTTGACGTAAAGTTGCTTGATCTTAACGCGGATGGTGTGGTAACTATAGAACGCGTTGAAGCCAACAGCATTGTGTGACGTTCGGCTATAAATTGGAGTAGCCGGACTAAATTGAATTAGCAATATCCATATTTTTTAAAGTATTTCGCACGAATTAGAAATCTATGTTTCCAAATTTTTATTATGTATTCAAAGACCTGTTGGGCCTAGAAATACCAGCTTTGGTATTTGTGAATACATTCGGATTTTTTGTGGCAATCGCATTTTTGCTTGCCAACTATACCATGCGACTTGAGTTAAAGCGCAAAGAAGAAGAAGGTTTACTGCAAGGAACTCCTGCAAAACAATGGTTTGGTAAACTTCCTACGGCTATGGATTATATATCCAATGCAGCGATGGGATTTATATTTGGTTGGAAGTTCTTATACCTTTTTACAAATGCCAGTAATTTATTTGATGACCCACAAAGTCACATTTTAAGTTCTGAAGGGTCGATAGGTCTTGGTTTACTTGCCGCGGCTGTAGCTGTCGGGTTTAAATACTACGATGCGAGAAAAGTAGCAAAAGAATATCCAAAACCCGTTTTAAAAGATACAACCATTCATACCTACCAGCGCATGGGAGCCATTACGTTGGTTGCTGCAATTGCTGGGTTGCTTGGTGCTAAGATATTTGACCACATGGAGCATTGGGATGAGTTTATTGAGAATCCCTTAAATGCCTTTTTGGATCCTTTTAGTGGGTTGACTTTTTACGGCGGATTGATTTGTGGTGGAGCAGCTGTGCTGTGGTATGCAAAGAAATACAACATTGGATGGAAACATATGTTGGATGTTGGTGGGCCAGCGATGATGTTGTCGTATGGCGTGGGTAGAATTGGTTGCCACATGTCTGGAGACGGTGATTGGGGTCAGGTAAATAATTTAACCAAGCCTGGTTTCTTGCCAGATTGGATGTGGGCATATACGTATCCCAATAATGTTGCAGGTATCTGTGATGCAGAAGCGCATACCGCATGTCCTCCAGGACAGATTCCAGAGTTGGTATTGCCTGTATGGCCAACACCATTGTACGAAGCCATGATGTGTATTGGTTTGTTTTTTGTCCTGTGGTATCTACGCAAAAAAATCTCAATTCCTGGGGTAATGTTTAGTGTTTACCTTTTTCTTGCCGGTTTCGAGCGGTTTTGGATTGAAAAAATTCGTGTGAATGCAGTATATAAAATAGGTGGTATGGAAATCACTCAGGCTGAATTAATCTCTGTAGGTATGATGATTGGGGCAATCGCATTGTTTATTTATTCTCGAAAAACAAATACACTCAAGTCGTCTCTTGATGAAACCCCAACTGATGCTACCTCTTCCTAAATTGAGCAATCTTAGGGTTATGATGTATCTCATTTTATTACGCGTGTAGGTTTGAAATTTACGTTTACTAGAAATTAATCGTTGGGCGGTAGTTTAACCTTGTACTTTAATATGCGCACAGGGTTTCTTTCAAATTTAAAAGAGAAATTTTCGTCGTATACGGTCAGTTGACCATTCCTTAAATCAATGGCTTGTACTTGCTGTAGTTCATTGTTAGCCTCCCCAAAAACATTTGTTCCTTCTACACCAGTTCCAGCAAGCGTTTGTAGTTTTTTACCGTCCCATATCATAATGTAGTTATCCGAATAAAATGCGGTGTATTCCCCACTGCTACTGGCGCATAATCTGTCTTCATATTTACTTGTACCACTAAATGTTAAGCCAAGTTGAAACAAAGTGTCGATGTTATATAAGCCGGTCTCAACGGAGTAAACCGTTTGTGTAAATTGGTTATAGCCATTGCTGTTAATGGTAACCCCATTGCTGCTTGTTGTTAATCGGCAATCTCCAGTACCGTGCAGATTCTCTTTAATTCCTAGTATTTGTTTTTGTAAAAAAAAGCCGTCACGTTCCGTATACAAACAGTATCTGCCAACACCGGAAGTATCTTCTTCAAAGGTCAAAAAAGCAAAGTCTTTCCGCAAATCTGAACCAACAAAGCCCATGAATTTCAATCTAGGAATAATTTCAGTTGACTCGGGATAGTAGTGCCAAGTAAAATAGTAGTTGCCGTTTTCGTCAAATAGGTGCACATTTTGCAATCCGCCCTTAACCATTCGCTCAGGCCAGTCAAGTCGTACGTAGTACAAATCGCCTAAATCTGAAAACCCAACTTTTCCTATGTTGTGTACATTGTCAACGTCGTCGTGCCACCGGTCCATCGCATTCAAATTGTATTCTGTTTTGCCTAATTCCCCCATACGCACTGGATTTGTCGCCTCTTTTACTGCTGTTAATGTCGATAGCATTCTTGGATATTTCTGCTCCCAATGGTGCTGATTGATTTTAAAAATAGAATCACGAATGGTTGGAACGGATTGGAAACTTGTGTTTGTGGCTAACATCGCTCTTCTAACAAAATAGGCTGAGGCATACTGTGCCATCTGGCTGCTGTCTTTTGGGTATTGAACGTTAATGCAGTCACAATTTTGATGGATGTCGCGATTCACAATTGTGAACTGCTCTGAATCTTCCACAGCGTTGTTTATTGATTTTAATAACGCTAAATATCGGTTCTGTAATCGCGCTAGTTTTGATTTCGGAGAGAATGATGCGATCAAACACATACTTGCCATGTCGGCAATGTATTCATTGCAGTTTAAGTTCTCATATTTGACACTATGCCTTTGTGCAAGATGATGTCCTAACTCATGCGACATAAGCATTAATACATTGTACTGAGCAAGTGCTTTGGCTTCCATTTGGAATGGGTGAGGTGCTTGCTCCATGTATTCCAATACTGTTTTGTTTGACTGTCTGCTGGGAACGCGCTAACGGCAATGATTGGTCTGTGATAGACATTATTATAATAATTGTATAGAGCAAAAGGAGAGTCTTTATACCAATATAAATCTGGACTTACCGACAAGTCTTGACTTAAGAAGTACGACTCCAAAATAGCTGTTGTGCCTTCGAAGTCACTGGACTTGATGGCAGAATAAAGTCGCTTTTCAAAAGATTTTTCTTTGGCATATGTGTCAAAGGATATGCAACAGAAGAAAACAACAGAAAATACTATTGGGACGCGTCTGTGTATTTTGGTCATGTGCCGAAAATACAAAAATCGGTAAGGATTTAGGTTTTGATGTTGGTGCCGATCATGAAGCCACCAGTCCAAGCAGCTTGGAAGTTAAACCCTCCAGTAACGGCATCAATGTCCAATACTTCGCCAGCTAAATACAAATTTGGAAATCGTTTAGCACTAAAATCAGTAAAGTCGATTTCTGATAAATCCACTCCGCCAGAAGTAACGAATTCGTCTTTATTGGTGCTTTTCCCTGTTACTTGAACATTGAGTTTTAACAATAGGTCTGTGAACTTACGAATCTGTTTCTTTCCAATTTCAGCATAGTTACGGTTGCTGGTTATCCCACTGAGTTCGCAACAGCGTTGCCAAAACCGCTTCGGAATATCTAATATGGGTTTGTTAATGACGTGTTTCTTAGGATTTGTTTCCTGCTCTAGTTTGATGGCCGTAATAAGTTCTTTCTCAGATATCCCCAGCCAATTTATCGTTATTGGGAAATTGTAATTCAAGCCATGTAACTCTCTTGCTCCCCAAGCGGATAATTTTAATATAGCTGGTCCAGATAAGCCTTCATGTGTAATTAGGATTGGACCAGATTGTTGAATTGGCTTGCCTCCAACCTTTACCGTTGCATTAGGGAAACTAACACCTGGTAAATCGGCGAATAGTTCCTGTTTGCAATGAAAAGTAAACAAGCTTGGTACAGGTGGAACAATGGTTAATCCCATTAATACTAGTGATTTCCAGATAGCAGGACTGCCACCTGAAGCAATAATCAAAACGTCTGTTGCCATATCGCCTGAAGACGTCTGAATTGTCCACAGAGAGCTTTTCTGGATAAAGCCTGTAGCCCTGTAACCGAACTTAACTTCGATGTTAAGCTTGTCTGCCTTAAATACTAAGGCGTTGGCAATAGATCTCGAATCGTCACTTATTGGAAATACCCGCCCGTCTGATTCCGTTTTTAGACGAACACCTTCCTTCTCAAACCAATTTTGTGTGTCGCGACAGTTAAAAGATTTGAATGGTTCTAATAATTGATGCTCACCGCGAGGGTAATGTTTTACTAGCTTTTCTGGTTCCCATATGGCATTGGTAACGTTACATCGACCACCACCAGAAATCAACACTTTCGAAAGCGCCTTGTTGCTGCCTTCCAAGATAACCACTTCTGCATCAGTATTTTTTTCGGCGGCATGAATTGCGGCAAAATACCCAGCTGCGCCGGCTCCTATGATGGTAATTCTTTTAATTATTAATTCTTTTTACAAAGGTAGGAATAAGGGAGTTACCACCCCTAGAACCCCGTTTTCATTTTTTCTTTAAAAAAAAACGAAACAGACGTGTCCGCCTGCCGGCGGAAAATCAAGACTTCTGAACTTTTCTTTGAACTCTACGTAAATCTTTTCGTTGCTTAGGGCTTCCGCCCTATAACTGGATTTCATTCTTTTTAGGCAAAAAGAACGAAACAAGAAAAGCCTTAAAATAATAAGCCCTTCGTTTTGGCACGCTCAACCTTCCACCTCATCTAGGCCACCAAAACCCTTACCGCACATCGCCGATTATTTTTGGCCGTGCACACTTCGTATCATTGCAATATTTACCTGACGACGAACAAGAGCGTTGGCCTGACAGAAATGCGGGGGAGCGGTAGGGAGAATTGAAGATGGTTTAGAAAATCAGCAAAAGTGCTTGAGACTTTTGTTAGATTTTTTTGGCATCTGCAAGAGCGGGAAGGAAGCATATTTCTATCGAACGTTTTTGCCTACTTTTTGCGTTCAAAAAGTGGGATCGGTTATAGGGCGATAGCCCTAAAAGTCAATCAGATAAAAGACTTTCCGCCGGCAGGCGGACACAGTTTGTTTACTTTTTGGTCCCCAAAAGTGAAAGCGGGTTAAAGGGTTGTTAAGCCCTTATAGAACAATTTGAAATAAAAAAAATCCCGAAGCATGACCCCGGGATTAAAGTGTCCATACAGACAATTAGGATATGAAGTACCTTATTCCTTCGTATACACTTGATACAAGCGTTTGGCCTTTTTCATTAAAGTCAATAATTCTTCTCTGTCCTCATTAAAATCTGCACCCTTAGCGTCTTGAAGTATGCTCTCAGCAAGCGTAAAATCCTTTTGGTTGATAAACTTGCTTTGACGTAGTTGCTGTGCATATAGCGCTACACCAGATGCGAATTGAAAATCTTGACTGGCAGTACTAAACGATGTAACACTGTTGGTCATGGTCTTTACAAGAAGTTGACTAGTCGTGCCTTTCGGTTGTTTGTATCGCAACTTAACCGTCAACATCTCATCACCAAAATCTGTAAGCGACATATCATTCGGTTTTTGATATTTTAGATCAATTCCTCCTGGTATAGCCTCATCGCTATTACCAGGAATTACTTCGTAGAGTGCTGTCACTGTATGTCCGGCACCTAACTCTCCGCCATCTTTGGTGTCATCGTTAAAGTCCTGTGGAGGCATTTTGCGGTTTTCGTAGCCTATCAACCGATACGCTTTTACATGCTTTGGGTTGAACTCAACTTGTATTTTTACATCTTTAGCAATAGTAAAAAGCGTTGCTCTAATTTCTCGGTTAAACACTTTTTCTGATTCTCTGTATGTATCGATATAGAAGTAGTTGCCGTTTCCATTGTCGGCTATAGTTTCCATTTTTGAATCTTGGTAATTCCCCATTCCAAAACCACAAACTGTGATGAACACCCCTTTGTTGCGGTTATTGACAATTAGTTTTTTCATTTCACTATCCGCACTTTGACCAACATTAAAATCACCATCTGTGCACATGATTACACGATTGTTGCCGTTTGAAATCAAGTTTTCGACCGCTACGTTATAAGCAAGCTTAATTCCTTCTCCTCCAGCTGTTGAACCACCAGCATCCAATTTATTAATCTTTCTTTTTATGTATTCTTTTTCGTTACAAGCGGTTGATTCCAAAGCGAGACCAGCCGCACCAGCATACGTAACAATCGCGATTCTATCGTTAGCGCCCATTTGGTCAATCAACAATTTCATTGATTTTTTAACCAATGGAAGTTTGTTTTCAGAATCCATTGAGCCACTCACATCAATTAGGAAAACCAAATTGCTGTTTTGCTTTTCTGCATAATTGATGTCTTTTCCTTTTAATCCAATTCGTACCAAGTTGTGACTATCATTCCAAGGACAAGTTGCATTTTCGAGATTAATCGAAAACGGCATTCCTGCATCTGGTTCTGGGTAGTTGTAGTCGAAGTAGTTAATAAATTCTTCAACACGAACAGCATCTTTAGGGACAATCGTATTGCCATTTATCTTGGTACGCATAACGGCGTAACTCGCTTTGTCTACGTCTATTCCAAAGGTCGACAGAGGTTCTTGAGTTGGACGTTTATACTCGTTTTCGATTAAGGGTAAATAGGACTCAGTGTTATTTGGTTCGTAGTAGCCCAGTTGGCGGCCAGCTGATAAACCTCCAACTGAATCGGCAACTATACATTGGTATTTCTCATTTTCTACTACACGTTTGGCAGGAATCTGAATCTCACTATTGGCATTAATTTTCAGTTTACCCTTATTTCTGTGTCGTGTAATCTTTGTTGCAGCTAACGTGCCGGTTTGGTGTGTGGCAATCGCTCCACCTCTTCTAGCCGGCAGAGTGCTAATATCTTTAGAGCTTAAGGTTGTTTGATTTACGTCTTTAGTTAATGCATCAGCGTCAACATAATTGCCTACTCCATCAGCGTCTACAGCTGAATTGTCGACAAACCCAATATTGTCAGACGCTTTATATGTCGTCTTATTGTCCAGGTCTCCTGTGGCGAGCGAGAAAGTTCCGCTTCCCGTGTACGCAGCACTTACATCCGGTGCGGTATAACTTAAAGTCAATTGGTCAGTTGACTGAATGTTATCGACGTTGAATGTAATTGGTGTGGTGGGTGAAAAGGCCTGATTTACCTGTGTTTGGCTGGTCTGATCTGTTTGGCCAGAACCAAAGTCCCACGAATAGGTCACTGCTCCAGTATTAACAGTATTAGTATTTGAAAAAGTAACGTCATTTCCCGATGTCAGTATCGAATCTGCACTAACCAATACCGGATTGTCATTGGGTTGATGAACAATTGTGTTTGGATCTCGCAATGCGTCGCCAGCTTTGCCGTCCCAAGGACCAGTGGTTGGTGTTTCGAGTTTAGGTGTTTTAGGTGCAGGTATATTTTCGATATTAACTATTTCGTCTTGATTGGTATCATTGGGGGTAACTGATTTATCGCTTCCCATATTGACTTCAACAATCGCCGGTTTAATCTCGTCTTTAAATACACCGTTTACTGCAAAGATTATGGCCAATGTAGCAGCAATGCCTGTGATCCATCGCCAGTAAACTATGTTTGGTTTATCATCATTGTTTAACGCGGATTCAATGTTGTCCCAAATCTCAGGTTTAGGTTCGTATGTTTTTAGGTTGTTTAACCCTTTTTTATTTTGCCCTTTGTTATTCATTTTCTTCTAGTTTAATTGGTTAGTAATTGTCGCGCTCGTTTTTGAGTCGCTCTCGCAATGTTCTTTTTGCGTGAAAGAGCTGTGTTCGACTCGTACTAACTGAAATGTTTAACATAGATGCAATTTCTGCGTGTTTGTATCCTTCTATCTCCGACAACGTAAACACCGTTCTATACCCTTCTGGTAGTGCTGAAATTTCACGTTCCAAAAGCCTAGATGAAAATGTTTGATAAGAGATACCGACGTCGTGTTTTTCTTCAAAACGTTCGAATCGATTTTCAAAACGAACTTGTTTTGTCGCTTTTCTAATCACGATTGTTTTGATCCAAGACCCAATGGTTCCAATAGACTTAAAAGACTTTAAATCTCTGAAAACATCAATAAACGCATCTTGTAAAACATCATTCGCCAAATCGGCGTCAGAGGTAATTCTGTAAGCAAGCGTGTACATCGCATTGCAATACGTTTGGTACAACTCTTTTTGAGCTTTCCGTTCACCTTCTAAGCATCGCTGCAGCAATGTCTTTTCGGTAATGGTCGGTTCAGAAACAGTTAAAGAAGCTGTTGCAGTATTTGCCATCATGTACTCTAAAGGGTCTGTCTAAGATAAAAACGTTGTATGGCGATAAAAAATATTTTTAACGCTTGGCTTGTTTGTCTTGACTAACGGGTAAATGTATCATTCAACTCTAGTTGATAACACGATCTCCTAAAAGGTAAATGTGGCGGAGTTACTTTTACAAAGTGATCGTCACTTTATAACCGCTATGGCTGCGCATGTTTAAAACGGTTCCATCATCAAAGATTAAGTATTGCCCTTTGATGCCCATCAGTTTTTTCTCGATTAAAGGAACCTTATCTAACTTCAAGCTTTTAACTTTTGGGGGGTAAGCGATAACCGGATAATTAATGGCGATTAATTCGTCATTTGAAGAGATATACTGTTTGAATTGGTTTGGTACATGGGCCTCCATTTCAGCTTTTAGTTCTATCATATCACGTTCTTCAATTTCACCTTTAAGCATTTTTTGCCAACTGGTTTTATCTGAAATAAAGTCCTTTAATGCGACTTCAATCAATCCAGCGGCTTGTCGGTAAGGTGTTTGAGCTAATCTAATCGCCTTTACAGCACCTTGATCCATCCAACGTGTAGGTATTTGTGTGTTTCTCGTTACGCCAACTTTAACACCAGCAGTTTGCGCTAAGTAAACCGTATGTGGCGTCATGTGATTTTTCATTTCCCATTCGAAATCCCGTAGCGCAATCCCTTCATGTATACGACTTAATTCGGGGCGAATAATACTTGGGGAAGCATGGGGAGAGTTCATAAATGCATCGTAACTCATGCCTTCACCAAAAGCTTTTTTTATCTTCTTACCGGTTACCACGCAGTTAATCTCATGCAGAAAGGAAATCTGAATGTCTTTTCCAACAGCTTGATTTAGGCCAATAGGGTCAGTTCTTTCCAAGTTGTCATACAGTCGCAACCCATATTGAACAGTGTCTTGTAGTGCCGTAGCCATCTTCCTGATATTTCCGGTGTATCGCATCAGGCGAAGTTAGCCAAGTTGACTTATTCTGGAATAAACTTTTACTTATTCGAACACCGCATTAGTCTCAACTCTTGGCTTAATTTTGCCGCATGTTGAACAGGTTATCATTATTGGTTTTTGGCTGCTTAGCTGTCGCATCTTGCTCAAAAGTGGAGAAGAAGGAGGCACCGCAGCCACCATTTTTGTTATCGGAAACAAAAAACGAAACACCAACTTACGAAGACGGAATCGCATATTGGGAACAAATGGCTGACCATTACAAGGAAATTGAAATATATAAGTACGGAATGACTGATGCGGGTTATCCATTACATGTAGTGGTAATAGATGGTGAGCGACCATTGCCTATTGGTGCATATAAAACAAGTATGAAACAAACCTTGTTGATCTCAAACGCTATTCATGCCGGAGAACCGGATGGAGTAGATGCGTCCATGTTGTTGGCTCATGATTTAATGACTAAGCCAAGGTCTAAAAAACTTCTAGAAAATACCTCAGTGGTGATTATACCATTTTATAATATCGGAGGTGTCATAAATAGAAACAGCCATTCTAGGGCAAACCAAAACGGGCCGGAGGCTTATGGTTTTAGAGGGAATGCGCAAAACCTTGACTTGAATCGTGATTTTGTGAAATGTGATTCTAAAAATGCACTGAGTTTTGCAACCTTAATCAACGAGTTGGACCCAGACTTTTATATCGAAACACATGTGAGTAATGGCGCCGATTATCCATATACGATTACCTATTTGCCAGCACAAGAAGATAAAATAGGCTTGAGTGTTGGGAGCCATATGCGAACCGAATGGACTCCATTTATAACCAAAAAGGTTTCGGCTGCAGGGTTTAAAATATTTCCATATTTAAATGTACATGGAACAACACCTGATCAGGGGTTTGGTACTTTTTATGATTCGCCAAGATATTCAACAGGCTTCTTAACCTTGCGGCAAACGCCTGGCTATATCACAGAAACACATATGCTTAAGCCTTATCAAAAAAGAGTCGAGTCAACCTATGAGTTTATCCATGCCTGTGTTGAGTTGTTGAGCGCGCAGAGTATCCGTTCAGTAGTTGATAAATCTAGAAAGGCTGTTCAAACAACTGTTGATTTTCCTCTTGATTGGGCGATAGATTCGACCAAGGCAACAGAGATTGCATTTGATGGATATAAGTCAGGGTATAAAAAAAGCGAGGTAACAGGAGAGCCGCGTTTGTTTTATGATCCTGCCCAACCTTATTCAGCGAATATTCCGTACTATCCTGCATTAAAACCAACTAAGCGTGTAACAGCACCAGAATATTACATTCTTAAGAAGGGGTATACAGCAGTAGAAGAAAGGTTAAGGGCAAACGGTGTTGTGTTAAAGCCATTTGATAAAGACACTGTAATCACTTTAGAGGTATACCACATAGATACTTTCTCTTCGGCAAAACAGCCATACGAAAGTCACTACTACCATTTTAACACACGTGTAAAAGCCGGTATTTCTGAAGTGCAAATTCGTAAAGGAGATTGGCTAATTCCATTGGACAATATTCACCGTAGATTTTTGATTGAAGTGCTAGAGCCAGAGGGTCCTGATTCTTATTTTAATTGGAATTTCTTTGATGCAATCCTGCAACAAAAGGAATGGTACTCGGCGTACGTGTTTGAAGATGAAGCTGCAGATTTACTACATGCCGATGCCGAGTTAAAGGCAGAGTTTGATCAAAGGAAAACAGACTTAGATGGGTTCTCGAAAAATCCTCAAGCACAGTTATACTGGATATACACCCATAGCAAAAGATACGAGAAAGAACATTTATGTTACCCCGTTTTTCGTGGAATTGTAGGTTGTTAATTCAACCAGACTTTTTGGAATTTCTTTTGCTCTTCGGTTAAAACTTCTTCAGCAGTAATCTCATATTTAACGGTTTCACTTTTCTTAAGTGCTGCTTTCGCACCATACATTCTCCCGTCACGTGCGTAAACTAGGTCAACCTCAGTGTCTGTATTATAACCAGGAACGCTTGTGTTGATTTTGTCAATTATACGCCAACCATTTATGGATATGAGTTCGTCGTTAACGCTTAACCCAGCTTCCGCTGCACTACTGCCTGAGCGGACAAATGATATAACGCATTTTCCGTTTTCTGATTTTGTTGTTATACCTAAAGAAGGCTTTTCTTCTGCTTTGTTGATCAAGGCGTAGCCAGTTGTTTTTAGGTAGTCGTCATAAGGCAATGCTTCAGTAGTCTTGGTGTAGCGATCAAAGAAGTCATTCATCGGTTTGCCGCAAACATCAGCGCAAGTTTCAACAAATTCGGAGTAACTGAAACCGCGATTGAGGTCTTTGTAATACCTGTTAAATAAGGTAAGCATGACGTCATCCAGTCGTTTGTCTCCATTGGTAGAACTGAAGATTTCTACATCCAACATCCACGCCACGAGCATGCCTTTATTGTAATAGGAAATCGTGACGTTGTTACTGTTCTCATTTGAGAGATACGCTTTCACCCAAGCCAATTTACTCGATTGGTCTAAGGACATAACGTTCTTGCCTGGCTGATTTTCTAACCGGTTAATGTTATAGGCCACTGCTTTGAGGTAGCTTTCATCAGTGTGGAAGCCAGCTCTTTTTAAAAACAAGTCGTCAAAGTAAGACGTAATACCTTCTGCTACCCATAGTAGCTCCGTATAATTCTCTTTGTTGTAATCGAATGGGCCTAATTCAATTGGCCGTATCCTTTTTACATTCCATAAATGGAAATATTCGTGAGAAATAAGTCCTAAAAACTTAAGATAAGGCTCCTCTTTATCATACACCCATCTATTGACCTGACTTGTTTGACAGTTGAGGTGTTCGAGTCCGCCACCACCTTTGTCAACGTTTTGGATGAAGTGAATGTACTGATCGCTCGGATGCTTGTTATCAAACATCTTCGCTTCCTCATCCGTTATTTTCTTAAAATCCGAGGTCACCTTTCCCATGTCGTAGTTGCCAGTTCCTATCATTACAATCGTATGTGGCACGCCGGCTGTGTGGTATGTGTTTATGTCAAAGTTTCCTAACGCGACTGGGCTGTCGGCCAATAAGTCGTAATTGGCACATTCGAAAGTATGGTTCGCCTTCTTACTTCTTGGCAAGGGCATTTCAATATTCTTCCATTGCTCAAGCGGTTTGAACAAAATCTCGATTTGTTCATTTTCATAACCCTCGGCATATATAAAAGCGCTTGGGCCATGTAAAAAAGCCATGTGTTGGTCTATATAACTTGTCCTTACGCCAAGTTCAAAGGCGTACAATTCGTAGGTGAAACGCAATTTGTCGCCTTTTTTAGCGGCACATTCCCATGTGTTTTTATCTATGCGAACTGGGTTTGATGAGCCATCACCAGCCTCATACCACACCTTGTCTACATGTTGAGAAAACTCCCGAACCTTATATGACCCTGGTGTCCATACAGGCATGCTGAACCGAACAACGTTTGATTTTGCCTTATCAACTTCGATAGTTATTTGTGCATAGTGTTGATTTGCTTTTGGGAATGACACCTCGTAATTAACCGAGGCATTTAAGTTCGATGCTACCATGTAAATGAATATTAAAGATATAGTGTACCGCATGATTTAATTTATGGATGCAAATATGTCTTAAAAAGATTGTTAGGTGCACGTTTATATCGACAGACAAACAGTCTTTATCTTTTACTGTTTTACTAAACAGGCATTTGTTATTTTTGCCGCACATTTCAGAGATATGAGAACCATACAGTTTAGAGAAGCACTTAGAGAAGCATTGTCAGAGGAGATGCGAAGAGACGAAAAAGTCTTTTTGATGGGAGAGGAAGTTGCTGAATACAACGGGGCTTACAAAGTGAGTCAAGGAATGTTAGAAGAGTTTGGTGAAAAGCGTGTGATCGATACACCTATTGCAGAACTTGGTTTTGCAGGAATTGCCGTGGGTGCAGCAATGAATGGGTTAAGACCCATAGTCGAGTTCATGACGTTCAATTTTTCCTTGGTCGCGATAGACCAGGTAATCAATTCAGCGGCCAAAATGAATTCAATGAGTGGAGGTCAATTTACTTGCCCAATGGTATTTAGAGGCCCTACGGGTAGTGCAGGGCAGTTAGGTGCGCAACACTCTCAAAACTTCGAAAATTGGTATGCAAATACACCTGGCTTAAAAGTAGTTGTTCCATCAAACCCTTACGATGCTAAAGGTTTGTTAAAATCAGCTATTAGGGATAACGATCCTGTTATCTTTATGGAAAGTGAGCAGATGTATGGTTTGAAATGGGAAGTGCCTGAAGAAGAATATTTACTTCCGATCGGACAGGCGCATGTGGTGCAGGAAGGCACAGATGTTACTATTGTCTCGTTCGGTAAAATGATGCGTGTATTAGAAGACGCTGATAAAGCGTTGAAGCAAGACGGCATATCTGCTGAGATAATTGATCTGAGGTCGGTAAGACCATTGGATATTGAGACTATCGTAAAGAGCGTTCAAAAAACCAATAGACTGGTAATTGTTGAAGAAGCGTGGCCTTTAGCGAGTATTTCTTCTGAGATAACCTATGGTGTTCAAAAGAATGCGTTTGACTATTTAGACGCACCTATAGCACGTGTAACAAGCAGAGACGTACCATTGCCATACGCACCAACATTGGTTGAGGCATACTTGCCCAATGTGCATCGTATTGTTGAAGCAGTAAAGCAAGTGTCTTACGCTTAAATCTAAACACAGAATCTAATGTGTTAGTTGTTAGGGATTTATCCTTGACAATGTCATAAGTTTTCTTATCTTTGACTTCATTCTTCGAAAGAAGATTGACTACTACTACGTATTAAGATGAAGATTAGTGCCAAAACAATGGCTGTTGGCCTATGTTTTGCGTTGGGTTCTCTGACGCAAGTATCTGCTCAAATAATTTCTTATAAAAGAAACGCACTTGAATTAAAAGTAGGTGTTGGTGGTACGCTCTTTTTTGGTGATTTAGGTGGAAGTAAAGGAGGGCGAAAAGATGGTTTCTTTGATTATGACGTAGAATCGATGCGTGGTAATACTTCCTTTGGTTTAAAGTTTAACTTTACCAATCGTATTTCGTTAAGAACCGATATGTGTTATGCTCAGGTTGTTGGTAGCGATGCTTTTAGTGGAGACCCAGGTAGGTTCAAACGAAACTTAAGTTTTAGGTCTGATATTTTCGAATTGTCGTTAACTCCGGAATTTGTTATTTACAACTTGTCGAAGCTAGGCCGAAAGAAAACGGCGACTTCAGAGTTGTATGGTTTTGCTGGATTTGGTATACTAAAATTTAACCCACAAGCTGAGATTAATGGCGTTTGGTACGATCTTCAACCACTTGGAACCGAAGGGCAAGGCTTAAAATCTGGTACCAAGTTATATAGCTTACAATCTTGGGTAATTCCTTTTGGTGTGGGGTATAGAAAAAACATCGGACGAAAAACGTATGTTGGAATCGAACTAAGTATGCGTAAGTCATTCACGGATTACATCGACGATGTTAGTACGTCATACTATAGCCCAGATGCGCTTCTGGAAGAACGTGGTGAGGCCTCAGCTATATTAAGCGACAGGACGATAGGTGAATCCGCAAATACGGGAGCAAGTCGAGGTAACTCTAGCAATAACGATAACTACAGCTTTGTTCAAGTAACGTTTAGCAGAAGCATAGGTAAACAAGATGCCAATGCTTCAAAGATGGATAAGTTTTTTGCCAAGTTTAAAACTAGAGATAAATGCCCAGCCTTCAGGTAAGTGGCAGATATCGTCATGAAAAGTTCTTGTTTCGGTTTAAATACCAAGCCAATATTTTGAGACGCCTTTAGGTGCGGATAACCCGCGCAGTCTATTAAATAGTCGTTAATCTGCATTATCTTTGGCTAGCGCGATGTTTTCACTTCAATTACTTGTATACAAATTGTATAAACGGAGAGTATTCCGATTATTGATGCTGTGTGTTTGTTTTTTTAGTGGAAATCAGGGGTATGGGCAAGTATTAAGCTACAGTAGAAATGCACTAGAATTAAAAGGCGCCGTTGGGATGTCCTTTTTTCTGGGAGATCTTGGTGGAAGCCAAGGGGGGAGGAAAGATGGCTTCTTTGATTTTGACATCCAATCTATTCGAGGTAATGCCTCGGTTGGCTTAAAGTTTGACTTTTCAAATCGGATAGGGTTAAGAACGGATCTCAGTTTTGCTCAGGTGTTTGGCAGCGATAAATTCAGTGAAGATGCTGGTAGGAGAAATCGAAACTTAAGCTTTAAATCCAATATTTATGAACTTACAGTGGCTCCCGAAATAGTTTTGGTCAATTTGTCTTCGTTAGGTCGTAATAAGTTGGCGACATCCGAATTCTATGCTTTTGGTGGTTTTGGCTTTATGCGATACAATCCAAAGGCTGAGTTAAATGGCGTATGGCATGGGATATCGACACAATATTGGGGAAAAGACCTACATCGGTGTCGAGTTGTCTATGCGTAAATCATATACAGACTATATAGACGACGTGAGTGGCACATATTATGATGTAGCTTTGCTTAATGAGAGTCGAGGGCCTTTAGCCGCCGCCTTAAGTGATCGTAAATTAGATGGGCCAGCTAATCCCTACTCAGGCCGAGGAAATCCCAATAACAACGACAATTACGCGTTTATGCAATTTACCTTTAGTCGGTCAATTGGAAAAATAGAGGCAAACGCTTCCGTTATTGGCCAATTTTTCTCCGGTTTAAGGGCAAAAGATAAATGCCCAGACTATTGATAAAATCGGTTTATTTTTTTTAATATCCATTGGTTTTTTTCTAAAAAACTTGGCCTATTGAAATAGGTGTAAAATCCTGTTAAAAATTTATTCAACATCGTTTGATTAATTGTGTCAAAAAACTACCTTTGCACTCCTTTTAAAAATACGGACAGAGAATAATATGCCTACAATTCAGCAATTAGTAAGGAAAGGACGCGTTTCAAGCACGACTAAAAGTAAGTCGCCTGCATTGAATTCGTGCCCTCAAAGACGGGGTGTTTGTACACGTGTGTACACAACAACACCTAAGAAGCCAAACTCGGCAATGAGAAAAGTTGCCAGAGTGCGTCTAACAAACGGAAAAGAAGTGAATGCTTACATCCCTGGTGAAGGTCACAACTTGCAGGAGCACAGTATTGTTTTGGTACGTGGAGGAAGAGTAAAAGATTTACCTGGTGTTCGTTATCACATTGTACGTGGTGCATTAGATACTGCCGGAGTGGATGGAAGAACACAAAGAAGAAGTAAGTACGGAGCTAAAAGACCTAAGAAATAATGAGAAAGTCGAGCGCTAAAAAAAGACCGTTATTGCCGGATCCTAAGTTTAATGATAAAACAGTAACACGTTTTATTAACAACATGATGTGGGGAGGTAAAAAAGAGTTGGCAAGAAAAATATTTTACGATGCTATTGCGATTGTAGATTCTAAGTCCGAAGAAGAAGAAGGAATCGAAGTATTTAGAAAAGCATTGAATAATGTGATGCCAGCTGTTGAGGTAAAAGCAAGAAGAGTTGGTGGTTCAACTTTCCAAATTCCAATTGAAGTTCACCCAGAACGTAAAATTGCATTAGGAATGAAGTGGATGATCAAATATGCTAGATCAAGAAACGAAAAATCAATGGCGGAAAAATTAGCTGGAGAAGTATTAGCTGCTTCTAAAAGTGAAGGTTCGTCAGTTAAGAAAAAAGAAGACATGCACAAAATGGCGGAAGCTAACAAGGCATTCTCACATTTTAGAGCAAGATAGTAATGGCTAGAGATCTTAGATTTACAAGGAACATTGGTATTGCTGCCCACATTGATGCGGGTAAGACAACTACCACGGAGCGTGTACTTTATTACGCTGGTGTTTCGCATAAAATTGGAGAAGTACATGATGGTGCTGCTACAATGGACTGGATGGAGCAAGAGCAAGAAAGAGGTATTACAATTACTTCTGCTGCTACAACTGTATTCTGGCCGTATAGAGGTGATGAGTATCACGTAAACATTATTGACACACCTGGTCACGTTGATTTTACTGTTGAGGTAAATAGATCATTACGTGTACTTGATGGGTTGGTATTCTTGTTTAGTGCTGTTGATGGTGTTGAGCCACAATCAGAAACGAACTGGAGATTAGCGAACAACTATAATGTTGCTCGTATTGGTTTTGTAAATAAAATGGATCGTCAAGGTGCCGATTTCTTAAACGTGTGTAAGCAAGTGAAGGAAATGTTAGGTAGTACTGCTGTTCCTTTACAATTGCCAATTGGTAATGAAGACCATTTTAAAGGTGTTGTTGATTTGATTAACAACAGAGGAATCGTTTGGAATGAAAGCGATATGGGTATGACTTTCGAAGAGGTACCTGTTCCTGAAGATATGTTAGATGAGGTTGCTGAGTACAGAGAAAATCTGTTAGAAGCAATTGCGGAGTTTGACGATACTTTGATGGAAAAGTTCTTTGAAGATCCAGAATCTATTTCTGAAAGAGAAATTCTTGATGCATTAAGAGAAGCAACTATCGGAATGAAAATCGTTCCAATGATGTGTGGTTCTGCATTTAAAAACAAAGGGGTTCAGGCAATGCTTGACATGGTGATGGAAATTTTACCATCTCCAATGGATGTTGAAGCAATTGAAGGAATGAATCCTAAAACGGATGAGCCTACAAGCCGTAAGCCTAGCTCAGATGAGCCATTCGCATCGTTAGCATTTAAAATTGCAACTGATCCTTACGTAGGTCGTTTGTGTTTTGCTAGATCATATTCTGGAATGCTTGATTCAGGTTCATATGTGTTAAACACACGGACGAACAAGAAAGAGCGTATTTCTAGAATCTTCCAGATGCACGCCAACAAGCAAAATCAAATTGACAAATTGCATGCTGGTGATATCGCTGCCCTTGTTGGGTTTAAAGATATTCGTACAGGAGATACGCTATGTGCTGAAAACGCACCTATCGTTCTTGAATCTATGGACTTTCCAGATCCAGTAATTGGAGTTGCGATTGAGCCTAAGACGCAAGCTGACGTAGATAAGTTAGGTATGGCTTTAGCAAAACTTGCTGAAGAAGATCCAACTTTCCAAGTAAAGACCGATGACGAAACTGGTCAAACTGTTATTAGTGGAATGGGTGAGTTACACCTTGAGATTATCATCGACCGTTTGAAACGTGAGTTCAAGGTTGAAGCAAATCAAGGAGCACCACAAGTATCTTATAAAGAAACAATTACTGGTACTGTTACGCACCGCGAAACATACAAAAAGCAAACAGGTGGTCGTGGTAAGTTCGCAGATATCCAATTTGAAATGGGTCCTGTTGATGAAGGCGAAAACGGTTTGCAGTTTATCAATAAAATTAGTGGTGGTGCAATTCCTCGTGAATTTATACCATCAGTAGAAAAAGGCTTCAAAGAAGCTATGAAGAATGGTGTTCTTGCTGGTTACGAAGTAGAAGACTTAAAAGTTACGTTGTTTGACGGATCTTTCCACGCGGTGGATTCTGACCAACTTTCGTTTGAGGTTGCTGCTAAGTCTGCCTTTAGAGAAGCTTGTAAGAAAGCAAATCCTGTTCTTTTGGAACCAATCATGAAAATGGAAGTGGTAACACCAGAAGATTACATGGGAGACATCATGGGTGATTTGAACAGACGTCGTGGTCAAATGGCTGGTGTTGGAGAAAAAGCAGGTTCACAAGTAATTAAGTGTACTGTACCTCTAGCAAACATGTTTGGTTACGTAACACAATTAAGAACAATGTCATCTGGTCGTGCAACTTCAACTATGGAGTTCGATCACTTTGAAGAAGTTCCAAGAGGAATTTCAGAAGAAATATTAACTAAACTTAAAGGTACTTCAAAATCATAAGCAATGGTAAGTCAGAAGATTAGAATAAAGCTTAAGTCGTACGATCACAATTTGATTGACAAATCAGCTGAAAAGATTGTTCGCTCTGTTAAGGTAACAGGAGCTGTTGTAAATGGACCAATTCCATTGCCAACTGAGAAAAAGATCTACACAGTATTGAAGTCGCCACACGTGAACAAGAAAGCTCGTGAGCAGTTTCAATTGTGTTCATATAAGAGATTATTGGATATTTATAGTTCAACTTCAAAAACCGTTGACGCGTTGATGAAGTTAGAGCTTCCAAGTGGTGTTGACGTAGAAATAAAAGTATAGAAATGTTAGGGATTATTGGTAAAAAAGTCGGTATGACTAGTGTTTTTTCTGAAGAGGGAAAAAGCATTCCATGTACGCTTATTCAAGCTGAACCTAATGTGGTTACTCAGCTTAGAACAATTGATACTGACGGTTACCGTGCAGTACAATTGGCTGCTGGTGAGCGCAAGGAGAAAAATACGTCTGCTGCATTGAAAGGTCATTTTGCGAAAGCAAAAACAACGCCTAAGGCATATGTAGCTGAATTCAAAAATTTTAGAGCCGATACAGGTGAAGAATTGAATTTAGGTGACGAAGTAAATGTTGAAATCTTCGAAGAAGGTCAATTTGTTGATGTGATCGCAACGAGCAAGGGTAAAGGTTTTCAAGGTGTTGTAAAACGCCATGGTTTTGCCGGTGTTGGTGGTGCTACTCACGGTCAGCATAACAGATTAAGAGCTCCAGGTTCTATTGGTGCTGCATCATACCCTGCACGTGTATTCAAAGGAATGCGAATGGCAGGTAGAATGGGAGGTAACCGAACTAAAATCACAAACCTACAAATCGTTAAGGTAATGCCTGAAGATAATGTATTGGTAGTGAAAGGTGCGGTTCCAGGTCATAAAGGTTGTTTTGTAATTGTTGAGAGATAATGAAACTGAAGGTAGTAAATAATCAAGGCGCCGCTACAGGCAAAGAAGTAACTCTAGATAAAGCAGTGTTTGGTGTTGAGCCAAACGACCATGCGATCTATCTAGACGTGAAACAGTACTTAGCGAATCAACGTCAAGGAACACATAAGACTAAAGACAAGTCTGAAATTAAAGCTTCTACAAGAAAATTGAAGAAGCAAAAAGGTACAGGTACTGCCCGTGCCGGTTCAGCAAAGTCAGGTATCATGATTGGTGGTGGTAGATTCCACGGACCAAGACCAAGAGACTATAGTTTTAAATTGAATAGAAAATTGAAAGATGTAGCGCGTCGCTCTGCATTGTCTTATAAAGCTGCAGACAAACAAATTACTGTTTTAGATGCAATAGCAATGGACAAAGCAAGCACAAAGAATTACGCTGCACTTTTAAATGGTTTAAACTTAGCAGACAACAGATCTTTGCTTATTACTGCTGAAGCAGAAAGTAATGTGACTTTATCGGCTAGAAACCTGCCAAATGCAGAAGTGGTTACATGTGATACATTAAACACTTACAGCATTCTTAAGGCGAAGAATATTATCATCACTGCTGATGCAGTGACTAAATTAACTCAAAATTTTAAAGCGAATTAGAATGGGAGTTGTAGTAAAACCTTTGATTACAGAGAAGTCAAACATGTTGGCTGAAAAGCTAAATCAGTATGCGTTTATTGTTGACTTAAACGCGACTAAGCCTGAAATCATCAAGGACGTTGAAGAAATGTACGGTGTTGAAGTTACTGGCATTAGCACCATGGTTTATAGAGGAAAAAGAAAATTCAGATTTACCAAGTCTGGTGCTCAGAATGGTAAAAAATCGAATTTCAAAAAGGCGGTAATTAGTATCAAAGAAGATCAAGAGATTGACTTCTTCGAAAGTGTATAGATATGGGAATAAAGAGATTAAATCCGATCACACCAGGACAGCGTTTCAGAGTTGCTAACACGTTTGACGAGTTAACGACATCTACCCCTGAGAAAAGTTTATTGGCACCTATGAAAAGGTCTGGTGGACGTAACAATCAGGGTAGAATGACAACGCGTAACATTGGTGGTGGTCATAAGAGAAGATACAGAGTTATCGATTTTAAACGTAACAAAGCTGGTAAGGCAGAAGTTATGTCTGTTGAGTATGATCCAAACAGATCAGCGTTTATTTCTTTGTTGAAATATGAAGACGGAGAAAAGAGATACATTGTAGCCCCTGTAGGAATTGAAGTTGGACAAATTGTTGAGTCTGGTTCTGGTGTTAATCCAGAAATAGGTAACTGTATGCCTCTATCTGAAATGCCTTTGGGTTCAATTATTCACAACATTGAAATGCAACCAGGTAAAGGTGCTGAAATTTGCAGAAGTGCTGGAACAAGCGCACAGCTTTTAGCACGTGATGGTAAATATGCAATTATTAAGATGCCTTCTGGTGAAACAAGAATGATTTTGGTGACATGTATCGCCACAATCGGTACTGTTTCAAACCCAGATCATAGTCTTGTAAGATTAGGTAAGGCTGGTAGAAACAGATGGCTGGGAAGAAGGCCTCGTGTTAGACCAGCAGCTATGAACCCAGTTGATCACCCACAAGGTGGTGGTGAAGGTAGAAACAAAGGTGGACAAGCTCGATCTAGAAACGGTGTGTATTCTAAAGGTTTGAAAACTAGAGATATTAACAAGCATTCGAGTCGATTAATTATCGAACGTAAAAAGAAAAAATAGGTAAATGGCAAGATCACTTAAAAAAGGACCATTTGTAGATTACAAACTTGAGCGCAAGATTGATGCTCAAAACGATGGTGCGAAAAAGTCAGTTGTTAAAACTTGGTCAAGAAGATCAATGATTACTCCTGATTTTGTTGGACACACTATCGCAGTGCACAATGGTAACAAGTTTATTCCTGTGTATGTAACTGAAAACATGGTTGGTCATAAGCTAGGGGAATTTGCTCCTACCAGAACGTTTAAAGGACACACAAGTAGATAACAATGGAAGCTTTAGCAAAATTAAATAACTGCCCTGTATCTCCTAGAAAGATGCGTTTGGTCGCTGACCAAATTAGAGGGAAGAAAGTGGAAGATGCTTTAAACATCCTTAAGTTTAACCAACGACCTGTTTACGCAGAACGCATGGAAAAACTTTTACTTTCTGCTATGTCTAATTGGAGAAATGCCAACGATGGTAATGGATCTGAAGAAGAATGTGTAGTTAAAGAAGTTTTTGTAAATCAAGGACGATCATTAAAAAGAATCAAGCCAGCTCCTCAAGGTAGAGCACACAGAATCCGTAAGAGATCTAATCACATTACGGTTGTTGTGAGTGATAACATTGAAGCAGTAGTTGAAGAAAACGAAACGGAAGCATAAACAATGGGACAAAAAGTAAATCCAATAAGTCTTCGATTAGGCATTGTACGGGGTTGGGAATCTAACTGGTACGGTGGCGATACATTCGCTGAAAAATTAGCGGAAGACGATAAAATTAGAAGATACATCGCCGTTCGTATTCCTCGAGGAGGCATTTCTAAAGTGCTAATCGAAAGAACACTTAAAAGAATAATCATTACTGTACATACGGCTCGTCCAGGTATCGTAATTGGTAAAGGTGGTTCTGAGGTTGATAAAATTAAAGAAGAGATCAAAAAACTAACAAAAAAAGATGTTCAGATTAACATCTTCGAAATCAAACGTCCTGAACTTGACGCTAGATTAGTTGGTTTGTCAGTCGCTCAACAAGTAGAAGGAAGAATTTCTTACAAAAGAGCAATAAAGATGTCCATTGCTAGCACAATGAGAATGGGTGCTCAAGGGATTAAAGTGGTTATTTCTGGTCGATTAAACGGAGCAGAGATGGCACGTTCAGAGCAATACAAACAAGGCCGTATTCCTTTGCATACATTCAGAGCTGATGTTGATTATGCTTTGTCTGAAGCACAAACTGTATATGGTAAGATAGGAATCAAAGTGTGGATCTTCAAAGAAGAAGTGTACGCAAAACGCGACTTATCGATCAACATGGGAATGGGTGATAACAAGAAAACTGATCGTAAGAAAGGTGGATCTAGTGGCCCAAGAAGAAGAAACAACAAGCGATAATAGGAGGATTTAAAGATGTTATTACCTAAGCGTACAAAATTTAGAAAAAAGCAGAAAGGCCGTGTAAAAGGTCTGGCTACGAGAGGACATAGAATTGAATTCGGTGATTTCGGTTTGAAAGGATTAGAAGCTCATTGGATTACATCACGCCAAATTGAAGCTGCCCGTATCGCTTTAAACAGATACATGAAAAGGGAAGGTAAAGTTTGGATTCGTGTATTTCCTGATAAGCCAGTAACGAAAAAACCAGCTGAAGTTCGGATGGGAAAAGGTAAAGGTTCTCCAGAATATTGGGTAGCTGTTGTTAAGCCTGGAACAATCTTATTTGAAGTAGAAGGTGTTTCTCAAGAAGTGGCTCAAGAGGGCATGCGATTAGCAGCACAGAAACTGCCTATCAATACAAAATTTGTTGTTAAACCTGATTATAGCGCATAAGATGACTAACGAGGATATTAAACAAATGAATAACAAAGAGCTTCACGCAACGTTGCGTGAGGAGCGAAAACAACTTCAAAAGATGAAGTTTAACCATGCGGTTTCGCCGATTGAAAATCCTACTAAAATTACAATTAGTAGAAAGACAGTTGCTCGCTTATTAACGGAAATTAACGCGCGAAGTAGCGCTGCTGCAAAAGCTGAATAATAGTTTCAAAAATGGAAAGAAACTCGAGAAAAGAAATCACAGGGACTGTTGTTAGCAACCGAATGGACAAGAGTATTACTGTTTCGGTTGAACGTAAAGTGAAGCACCCTAAATACGGAAAGTTCGTAAAGGCAACATCTAAGTTTGCTGCACACGACGAAAAAAATGAATGTAACGTAAATGACATCGTTAAAATCATGGAAACTCGTCCGTTGAGCAAAAACAAAAGATGGCGATTAGTGGAAATTGTAGAAAAGGCGAAGTAAGATGATACAACAAGAGTCGAGATTAAAAGTTGCGGATAACAGTGGTGCTAAAGAAGTACTTTGTATCCGTGTGTTAGGAGGAACAGGCAAACGTTATGCACGAGTTGGAGACAAAATCGTTGTAACCGTAAAATCTGCTATCCCTTCTGGTAATATTAAGAAAGGTGCTGTATCACGTGCAGTAGTTGTTCGAACTAAGAAAGAAATTAGACGAGCAGATGGATCGTATATCAAATTCGATGACAACTCATGTGTGTTGTTGAATCCGCAAAACGAACCACGTGCAACGCGTATTTTTGGCCCTGTTGCTAGAGAATTGAGAGATAATCAGTTTATGAAAATCGTGTCATTGGCACCTGAAGTTTTATAAGAATGGAAAGAAAAGCGAATACACCAAAATTGCACGTCAAAAAGGGAGATACCGTTAAGGTTCTTTCTGGAAAAGACAGAGCAAAAACGGGAGAGATTGTTGCCGTTTACCCAAAGGATAGAACAGCTATCGTAAAGGGTGTTAATATGGTAACAAAACACCGTAAACCAGATGCGGATAATCCAAATGGTTCTATCGTAAAATTAGAATCACCAATCCGTATTGATAAATTAATGATTGTAGTTAATGGTGAGGCTACGCGCATCGGACGAAGAAGAAACGACGCGGGTAAACTTCAGCGATATTCAAAGAAAACAGGAGAGTTTATATAATGTACAGCCCTAGTTTAAAAAACAAGTACAGAAACGACGTTGTTCCAACGCTGAAAGAAAAATTCGGATGGACAAACGTTATGCAAGTACCTAAGCTTCAAAAGATTTGCCTTAACCAAGGTGTAGGTCGTGGAGTAGCAGACAAAAAACTTGTAGACACAGCGGTGCAAGAAATGACACTTATAGCTGGTCAACAAGCAATACCAACAATTTCGCGAAAAGCGATCTCTAACTTTAAGTTAAGAGAAGACATGGCCATTGGTTGTAAAGTAACATTACGTGGTGACAATATGTATGAGTTTTTAGAAAGACTTGTAGCTATTTCATTGCCTCGTGTACGTGACTTCCAAGGGGTTAGCGATAAAGGATTTGATGGTAGAGGAAATTACACAATGGGTGTAACCGAGCAAATCATCTTTCCAGAGATTGACATCGATAAAGTAAACACCATTAATGGTATGGACATCACATTTGTGACTACTGCTAAAAACGATGTTGAGTGCTTGGAGCTGTTAAAAGAATTAGGAATTCCATTTAAAAACCAGAACAAATAGTATGGCTAAAGAATCAATGAAAGCGAGACAGCGCAAGCGTGAAAAAATGGTTGCACGTTATGCCGCTAAAAGAGAAAAGTTAAAGGCTGCTGGTGATTACGACGCCTTGCAAAGAATACCAAGAAATGCATCTCCTGTAAGATTAAGAAACAGATGTAGCATTACTGGTAAGCCAAGAGGATACATTAGAGACTTCGGTCTTTGCAGAAACATGTTCCGTCAAATGGCTAGTGATGGGAAAATTCCTGGTGTAACAAAAGCAAGCTGGTAGTTTTAAAGAGAAGATTATGAACACTGATCCAATAGCAGATTATTTAACAAGGTTACGTAACGCAATTAAGGCAAACCACAGAATCGTGGAAATCCCAGCGTCTAACCTTAAAAAGGATATTACTAAAGTACTTTTTGACAAGGGGTATATCTTGAACTTCAAGTTTGAAGATAATGGTCCTCAAGGCGTAATTAAAGTTGCTTTGAAATACCATCCTTTAACGAAGATACCAGCAATTAGAGAGCTGAAAAGAATTAGCAAGCCTGGTTTACGTCAATACCGAGATTCAAAGAATTTACCTCGTGTAATCAACGGATTAGGTATTGCGATTATGTCAACGTCAAAAGGCGTAATGACAGATAAAGAAGCAAGAAAAGAAAACGTAGGTGGCGAAATACTTTGCTACGTATCATAAAGAAACAAAACGATGTCTAGAATAGGAAATAACCCAATTTCGATCCCTAGTGGAGTAGAAATTAAGTTTGAAAGCGACGTAGTTTCTGTAAAGGGACCTAAAGGTGAGTTGAATCAAAAAATTGACTCAAGTATTGGAGTTGATATTGATGGCGATACACTTAAAGTAACCCGTTCAACTGAGCAAAAACAACACAAAGCAAATCACGGTTTGTATCGTGCGTTAATTAGTAACATGATTACTGGTGTAACAGAAGGATACAAAACGCAACAAGAGTTGGTTGGTGTTGGTTATAAAGCTGAAGTTAAGGGTCAAATTTTGGAGATGAATCTTGGTTTTTCTCACAATATTTATGTTCAGATTCCTGAAGAGATTAAAATAACTGCAGAAACGGTTAAGGGTAAAAACCCAACCGTTACAATGGAAAGTCACGACAAGCAATTGATTGGTCAAGTGGCTGCGAAAATTCGTTCATTAAGAAAACCTGAGCCGTTTAAAGGTAAAGGGGTTCGATTTGTTGGAGAACACATTAGAAGAAAAGCTGGTAAATCAGCTGCTAAGTAAACGTATTTATTATGTCAACGGTAAAGTTTAAAAAGAGATTAAAGGTAAAAAGAAGAATCCGTAAAAACGTTTTCGGGACTGCTTCTAAACCTAGATTGTCTGTTTTTCGAAGCAATAAGCAGATCTATGGTCAGCTAATTGATGACGAAAATCAGCGTACGATATTGGCGTTCTCATCTGCTAAAGCAGTTGATATTGCTGGAAACAAAGTGACTCAAGCTTACGAAGTAGGAAAGCAGTTGGGCGCTCAAGCAGTAAGTAACGGTGTTGAGGAAGTTGTATTTGATCGAAACGGTTATGTCTACCACGGTAGAGTTAAAAGTTTTGGCGATGGAGCACGTGAAGGGGGATTAAAATTTTAAGAGATTATGGCAACGCAAACATTAAAAAGAATCAAAACCACTGATTTAGAGCTTAAAGATACCGTTGTTGGTATTCAGAGAGTTGCTAAAGTAACTAAAGGTGGTCGTACTTTTAGCTTCACTGCTATTGTTGTAGTAGGTGATGGAAATGGTATCGTAGGTCATGGTCTTGGAAAAGCTAGTGAAGTTATTGATGCAATCCAAAAAGGTATTGAGGATGCTAAAAAGAACTTGATTAAAGTTCCTGTAATTAACGGAACTGTTCCTCACGAGCAATATGGAAAATATAGTGGCGGTAAGGTATTTATTAAGCCTGCTTCGCATGGTACTGGTGTAATTGCTGGTGGAGCGATGCGTGCGGTACTTGAATCTGCTGGTGTACATGATGTATTAGCAAAATCGAAAGGATCTTCTAACCCACATAACGTGGTTAAAGCAACTATCGATGCTTTATCTAAACTTAGAGACCCTTATACAGTTGCCGAGCAACGAGGTGTTTCGTTGAAAAAAGTATTTAACGGTTAATATCAGTACAATGGGAAAGATTAAGGTAACGAAAGTTAGAAGTACGATTAAAAGACCTGCGGACCAAAAGCGCACAATGGAGGCACTTGGTTTGAGAAAAATGAATCAATCAAACGAATTGAATGATTCTCCTCAAATCCGTGGTATGATTAGAAAAGTAAGTCACTTGATAAAAGTAGAAGAATAAGATGGATTTAAGTAGCTTAAAACCGGCTGAAGGGTCGGTAAAAAAGAGAAAACGTATTGGTCGTGGTCAGGGTTCTGGCAGAGGTGGAACTTCTACAAAAGGACATAAAGGAGCACAATCAAGAACAGGATACAGCAGAAAAGCTGGTTTCGAAGGAGGTCAGATGCCAATCCAAAGACGTTTGCCTAAACGTGGATTTAAAAACCGCAACAGGGTAGCATATACGGCATTGAACTTGAGTAAAATTGAGGAATTGGTTGCAAAATACAATTTCAAAGAAATTACTCCAGAGGTGCTTCAAGCTGCAAACCTTGTAGGCAAGACTGAAAGAATTAAAGTATTGGCCCGTGGAGAAATCAAATCGGGATTAACAGTTAAAGCACACGCATTTTCAGATAAGGCTAAAGAAGCGATCGAAAAAGCAGGTGGTAACGTTGAAACCGTTTAGAATCAATGAAGAAGTTAATAGAAACGATTAAGAATATTTTCAGCATTGAAGAGCTGAGATCGCGTATTTTTAATACGCTTATTTTGTTGGCTGTATTTAGAGTTGGTACTTTTATCCGTATTCCGGGTATAGACAAAGTATTACTTGATGAAATCAACAAAGGGAACCCTGCTAAAGGGTTAATGGGGTTAATTGATACTTTCGCTGGTGGGGCATTTGAACGTGCTTCTGTCTTTGCGTTAGGTATTATGCCTTATATCTCTGCTTCGATTGTAATTCAATTATTGACTGTTGCAGTTCCTTCCTTCCAAAAAATGTCGAAAGAAGGGGAAGATGGTCGTCAACGTATGAATCAAATCACACGTTGGTTAACGATTGCGATTACCGCTGTTCAAGCAATTAGTTTCATTATTAGCTTCCAATCAGATCCAAATAAGAGCACAACTATATTAATGAGTAACTCATTTATGTTTATGGTTACTTCTGTAGTTGTACTTGTTGCTGGTACCATGTTTACTATGTGGATTGGAGAACGTATTACAGACAGAGGGTTAGGAAATGGTATTTCTTTAATCATCATGGTCGGTATCATATCTAAATTACCACACTCGTTATTGGCAGAGTTTGCTAACAAAATGAGTAACAATGGTGGTCCAATCATCTTTATCTTAGAAATTGTTTTCTGGCTGCTGGTAATACTGTCAGTTATATTACTTGTTCAAGGTACAAGAAGAATCCCAGTACAATATGCAAAACGAATTGTAGGAAATCGTCAGTTTGGTGGTGTGCGTCAGTACCTACCTCTAAAAGTGAATGCTGCAGGTGTAATGCCAATTATCTTTGCTCAGGCATTGATGTTTATTCCAAGTAGTGTTGCTGGTTTCTTTCAAGACAGCGATGGTTTGAGAAACTTTTTCTCAGGTTTTGTAGACTTTACATCGTTTACATACAACATTGTTTTCTTCTTTATGATTGTTTTGTTTACCTATTTCTATACAGCGATTACTGTTAATCCAAATCAGATTGCAGATGATTTAAAAAGAAATGGTGGCTTTATTCCGGGTGTTAAACCTGGTAGAGCAACGGCAAATTTTGTAGATGCTGTAATGTCGAGAATAACATTGCCAGGAGCAATCTTCCTTGGTTTTGTTTCGATCTTCCCAGCATTTGCAATCATCTTTGGCGTAAACAATCAGTTTGCACAGTTTTATGGTGGAACATCCCTACTCATTATGGTGGGTGTTGTACTAGATACATTGCAGCAAGTAGAGTCTCACTTGTTAATGAGACACTATGATGGCTTGATGAAAACAGGTAGAATTAAAGGACGTTCTTCTACTGGAGGAGCAATAGCAGGTTAGGGTTGAAAATGAATTTATTATTTGCTACTTTTGCAGCCCTTAAATAGTAGATGGCAAAACAAGAACCGATAAAGCAAGACGGAGTGATAACAGAAGCGTTATCAAATGCCCGTTTTAGAGTAGAATTAGAAAATGGACACGTAATACTGGCCACGATATCTGGGAAGATGAGGATGCATTACATCCGAATTCTGCCAGGAGATAAAGTTCAAGTGGAGATGACTCCATACGACTTAACACGCGGACGTATTACTTACCGATATAAATAAAAATTATGAAAGTTACAGCAGCTGTAAAAAAGCGAAGTGTTGATTGCAAGATTGTTAAACGAAACGGTAAGGTTTACGTGATTAACAAGAAGAACCCAAGATTTAAACAAAGACAAGGTTAATATTTAAGAAATGGCAAGGATTTCAGGTGTTGATTTACCTAAAAATAAAAGAGGCGTTATAGGGTTAACGTACATTTACGGTATCGGGCTTACTACAGCTCAAAATATTCTTACAGCGGGAAAAATTTCTTGGGATAAGAAAGTAAATGAATGGAATGACGATGATATCGCATCTATTCGTGAGGCGATTTCTCAAATGACTGTCGAAGGAGAGTTGAGATCTCAAACACAAATGAACATCAAACGTATGATGGACATAGGTTGTTACAGAGGTTTAAGACATAGAAAAGGATTGCCATTGAGAGGGCAAAGAACTAAAAACAATAGTCGTACACGTAAAGGTAAGCGTAAGACTGTTGCAGGTAAGAAAAAAGCCGTTAAGTAATAAATATTGAGTTATGGCAACTGGTAAAAAGGTAACGAAGAAAAGAAAAGTTAATGTTGAGTCCACTGGACAAGTACACATTAAGGCAAGTTTTAACAACTTGTTAATATCTATCACAAACAACCAAGGACAAGTTATTTCTTGGTCAAGTGCTGGAAAAATGGGATTCAGAGGATCCAAGAAAAATACACCTTACGCAGGTCAAACAGCTTGTTTGGATTGTGCTAAGGTTGCAGCTGACGCTGGTTTAAGAAAGGTTGACGTGTTTGTTAAAGGTCCAGGTGCAGGTAGAGAGTCTGCTATCAGATCATTACAAACAGTGGGTATAGAAGTTACATCTATTACAGATGTTACTCCATTGCCACACAACGGATGTCGTCCACCAAAAAGAAGAAGAGTTTAATACATTTAGAAGTAAAGATAAATGGCAAGATATACAGGTCCTAAGTCTAAAATCGCTCGAAAATTTAAAGAACCAATTTTCGGCCCTGATAAAGCACTGGAGAAAAAGAATTACCCTCCAGGACAACACGGTAATGCGAGAAGAAGAGGAAAAAAATCTGAATACGCAGTTCAGCTAGCTGAAAAGCAGAAAGCAAAATACACTTACGGTGTATTGGAGAAGCAATTCGCAAATCTGTTTGACAAAGCTGCGCGTAAAAAAGGAATTACTGGTGAGAACTTATTAAAGTTCTTGGAGTCGCGTTTAGACAATACAGTGTACCGTTTAGGTATCGCTAAAACTAGAAGTGGCGCACGTCAGTTGGTTTCTCACAAGCACATGTTGGTGAATGGTGTTGTTACAAACATCCCATCTTACCAATTACGTCCTGGTGATGTGGTTTCTATTCGTGAGAAGTCAAAATCAATCGAGTTTATCACGGATTCACTTGCAAGCAGAGGAGAGTTTTCTTGGTTGCAATGGGACGATAGCGCATTGTCTGGAACTTACCTAAACCACCCAGAGCGTGTTGATATCCCTGAAAATATCAAGGAGCAGTTGATCGTTGAATTATATTCTAAGTAATCATAATTAAAAGAAGAAATGGCAATTTTAGATTTTCAAAAACCGGATAAGGTTATCATGCATAAGGAAACAGACAATTATGGTCTGTTTGAATTTTCTCCTTTAGAAAAAGGATATGGTGTTACTGTTGGTAATGCTATGAGAAGAATCTTGTTGTCTTCCTTGGAAGGTTATGCGATTACTTCAATCAAAGTTCCTGGTGTAGATCACGAATTCTCAACGATAAAAGGGGTGTCTCAAGACATCACTGAGATAATCTTAAACTTAAAACAAGTAAGATTTAAGAAAGTAACTGAAGGACACGAAGTAGAAAAAATCTATGTTTCTTTAAAAGGAAGAGATGTTTTTACTGCTGGTGATATCTCTAGATATACAAATTCGTTTGAGATCCTTAATCCAGATTTAGTTATCTGTGATATGGAGCCTTTCGTTAATTTGGAAATAGAATTAACTATTGATAAGGGTAGAGGTTATGTTCCATCTGAAGAGAACCTTCCTGCTGACGCTCCAATCGGTTTAGTACCTATCGATTCTATCTTTACACCAATCAAAAATGTAAAATTTAGAGTTGAAGATTTTAGAGTAGAGCAAAGAACGGATTACGAAAAATTAATCTTTGAAGTTTCTACTGACGGTTCTATTCACCCAGAAGATGCCTTGAAAGAAGCTGCTAAAATTATGATTCAGCACTTAGTGTTGTTCTCAGATGAAAGCATCTTGTTAGATAGCCAAGTAAAAACAAAAACTGCAGAAGTTGACGAGAACACACTTCACATGAGAAAGATATTGAAAACTTCTCTTGCTGATCTTGATCTTTCTGTACGTGCATACAACTGTTTGAAAGCTGCAGAAATTAGAACTTTAGGGGAGCTAGTAAGCTACCATATTGAAGACTTATTGAAATTCAGAAACTTCGGTAAAAAGTCATTGACCGAGCTTGAAGAGTTTGTAAGAGAAAAAGGATTGAATTTTGGAATGGATGTCGCTAAATACAACTTAGACGACGAATAATATTTGACTTAAGAAGGAAATGAGACACGGAAAGAAATTTAATCATCTAGGTCGTAAGAAGGGCCATAGAGAAGCGATGTTGTCTAATATGGCATCTTCGTTGATAATTCACAAACGTATATTTACAACAACAGCGAAAGCAAAAGCGTTGCGTGTATTTGTTGAGCCATTGATTACAAAATCAAAGGAGGACTCAACACACTCTAGACGTGTTGTATTTAGCTATTTACAAAACAAAGATTCTGTAAAGGAATTGTTTAGTACTGTAGCTGAGAAAGTAGCTGATAGACCAGGTGGTTATACTAGAATCCTTAAAACACATAACAGACAAGGTGATAACGCCGAAATGTGTATGATGGAGTTAGTAGACTTTAACGAGGCTATGTTAGATCAAAAGGTTTCTAAGAAATCTGGCGCATCGAAATCAAAACGTACACGTCGTGGTGGTAAAAAAGCTGAAACAGTTGCTGCTGAGCCAGTTGCTGAAGTGGTTGAAGAAGCACCAGAAACAACACCAGAAGCTTCAACAGAAGCGGAAGGTGATTCGAAAGAATAGGACTTACTTTAAAATATATAGAAAGGGCATCGTAGATGCCCTTTTTTTGTGTCTCATAACTTCTAAATACCCGAAGTTTGTAGATATTTGCAACTGTAAAAAACAAACGAAATGCAGCGAGAAACTTTAGAAAGCATAAAGCCTGAGGTGGATTTTCTTCCGCTTAATGGCACAGATCATATTGAGTTCTATGTTGGTAATGCAAAGCAATCGGCATACTATTACCAAATGGCCTGGGGGTACGAATTAGTAGCCTATGCAGGACCAGAAACAGGGGTGCGCGAAAAAGCGTCATATGTTTTAAAACAAGGTAAAATTGTACTAATTCTTTCTACAGCATTAAACGCAAATACAGAAATATCAAACCATGTAAATACACATGGAGACGGTGTTAAATACTTGTCGTTATGGGTGGATGATGCAACAAAATCATACGAAGAGACAATTAAAAGAGGTGCCAAGTCTTACATGGAGCCAACGCGCTTTGAAGATGAACATGGTTACGTTATTATCTCTGGTATTCATACCTATGGTGAAACCATTCACAAGTTTGTTGAGCGATCAAACTATAACGGTGTATTCTTACCGGGATACGAGAAGCCTACACATAAAATTAATTCTACGCCTGTCGGCCTAAAACACATCGACCACTGCGTTGGTAATGTTGAGTTGGGTATGATGGACGAGTGGGTGAAGTTTTATGAAGATGTTTTAGGATTTAGATTACTGTTGACATTTGATGATGATGACATATCTACAGAGTACTCTGCATTAATGTCGAAGGTTGTGAGCAATGGAAATGGTTATGTAAAATTTCCCATTAACGAACCTGCAGATGGTAAGCGCAAGTCACAAATAGAAGAGTACCTAGACTTTTATGGTGGAGCTGGAGTGCAACACATCGCTGTAGCCACCGACGACATCTTACATACTATCAGTGAATTGAGAAACCGAGGGATTGAGTTTTTATATGTCCCTGATACCTATTATGAGGACTTACTAGAACGTGTAGGTGATATTCAAGAAGATGTTGCAGACTTGAAGAAACATAACATCTTGGTGGATCGTGATGACGAAGGATACCTGTTACAGATTTTTACCAAGCCAGTTGAGGATCGTCCAACGTTGTTTTTCGAAATTATTCAGCGCCGAGGAGCACAATCGTTTGGCAAAGGAAACTTCAAAGCCTTGTTTGAATCCATAGAAAGAGAACAAGAACGTAGAGGAAACTTATAAGATGCGCAATACGGTCATTGCCATTCTTTTGTTCTTTGGGTTGTCTGCTGAAAAATGTAACCAGCCACCACAGCATTTGGTTGCTTTAACACTAACACAAACTGAAGCTTACTGTGGAGGAGCAATGCCTCCACCAGAATTAATCAAGGATTTGGCTACGCCTAAACCTTATACGGGAGCAAAAGTGTACGTATATGGTGATGGTCTAATTTGTTTAGATAGCATATCGGCTACTGATACAAATTACGAAAACAGGCTTAATACCGGACATTATACGATACGATTGGTGTCAAAGCTTGAAGACCTTGAAACCATTCAGGGTGAGGAGCAAAGGTGTCTCACGGCATTTAATCAAAGAATTTTGTCAATGTTCGATGTTTTAGGAGATACCACCCTAATTGCAAACTTGTACTTTGGATGTAATCCGTGTTTGCCTCCGCCGCCTTGATTATGGTCTTGGTTCTTCACAAGGGTTACACTCCTTGTTCATAATCACTTTGTAGGCAGACTTGCCTCCGATAATCTTTAATGGAGTTGCCGTCATCCGCTTCCAGTTAAGTTCACATGCCGCTTTGTACGCGTCTTCATCCATAGCATCTTCTTGGTCATTAGAAACATCCTGTGTTTTGTCTGGTTCAGCTTTATCCTCAACAACTGGTGCGGGAATATTTAATTGATAAAATGACACAACATACAACCCAGTGTCTAATGCTACTGTTGCAAAACCAGCTTTATCAAAATTGACTTTTATTTCATCTGTAAAGGTCTTTGGATTTACAAATTTTGAAATGTACGCCGATTGGTTTGCAAATAACTTTAGTTCGTTGATGTCTTCCATCACCTCATCATTAGGTTGTGCTCCACCACAGTACTGTTCTTGATACTCGATACTTATAGTTCGAGCATTTTTGTCGTCAGCGCTTATTTTCGACTTCCCTTTGCAGCCTATTAATACAGATACAAGTGGAATTAGATACAGTAGATTTTTTGTCTTCATTTATATTTTTGTAATTTTTATTGCAGCTTGCTTTGCTGCTGATTGCTGGCCTAAAACCGACCAAAGCGTTTTGTAACTTTCTTTGATAACCTCCGACGAGGTTTCATTTAATAGTTTATTCACTTCTTCTTCCAAATGTACCACATTAAACGTGCCCTGAATTAATTCTCGTATCACAAGTTTGTCCAAAATCAAGTTGACAGGTGATATGAATTTTATTTTTACCAAAAGTTTGCCGAGGAAGAATGAAACCGGATTGGCTTTATAACACACCACTTGAGGCGTGTTTAACAAGGCCGTTTCTAAATTGGCCGTGCCAGAGGTAACAATCGCTGCTTTGGCTTGATATACCGTGGTATATGTGTCTCCTGTGGTCAGTTCAACATTGTCAGGAAACGTGTAAGGTTGAAACAATTCCGGATCATGCGCAGCAATCTTAAAAGATACATCTGAGCGACTTTTGGCAAATGCTAACAGGGTTGGTAAAATGCGGGTTATTTCCTGGTTTCTACTACCCGGTAAAAGCGCCACATACTCTTGCTGAGCTTTATGACTGTTGTCGTTGAGGTAGCCCTGTATTTGCTCCACCACAGGATTTCCTACGTAATGCGCTTTAACGCCATGACGTCTGAAATAATCTTCTTCAAAAGGGAAAATGCAATACCCAACGTCGACGTATTTTTTAATTTTTGAGACACGCTTTTCGTTCCAAGCCCATACCTTAGGCAGAATGTAAAAGTGTGTTTCTATACCTTTTTCTTTACAAAATTTGGCGATCTTAAGGTTAAACCCTCCGTAGTCTACCAGTATTACTCGGTCTGGGTTAAAGCTGGAAATCTCTGATTTAATCTTGGTGAAGAGTTTCTTTATTTTTCCAAGATTCGCAATCACCTCAACAAATCCCATAAAACTATAATCACTGTAGTCTACAACTAGATTTACTCCTGCTGCAGACATTTTTGGTCCACCCATACCATTAAGCTTAGCAGACGAATCAATATTCGAAATCTCTGATACTAAATTCGAGGCATGCAAGTCTCCAGAGGCTTCTCCAGCTATTATAAAGTACTTCACAGAAAATGGATAATCAAAATAACGATGCCGTATAAAATTGTAGCGCCAATTAATCCACGCAGAAATCTCACCTTGGGTTTTTTCTTAAACGGGATAAAAAAGATCATGTTGGCAATTAAACTCAGACGTAAAAACGGACTGATGCGTTTAAGGTTTAAATTCAAATGATCCATGTCGGTAAAATCGATATCTGGGTCTATACCAATGCAGATAAGCAATAGCGCAATCGCAGGACAAAGCAATCCAACAACCAATCCCCAGGGCAGCGTATTAAATTTATTCATTTAAGTTCCAGTTGTTCAATGTTCCAATGGCATGGTGTGCCGTCAAATCGAACTGCACAGGTACAACAGAGGCATATCCGTTTTTTAAAGCCCATTCATCCGTATCTTCTCCATTATCCATGTTCACAAATTTGCCGGTTAACCAATAGTATTTTCTTTTATAAGGATCTATTCGTTCGTCAAATTCCTCTACCCATTTGGCTTTCGCTTGTCTACATACCTTTATTCCTTTTAACTCTTCTTTTGGCAAGTTTGGTATGTTTACGTTTAACAAGCAATCGGTTGGTATTTTTTTGTCCAACACCTTTGTTGCGACTTGTGTAACCACATCGGCTGCAGCTGTAAAATCTGCGTCCATGCTGTAATCTAACAACGAAAAGCCAATCGCTTGTAAGCCGTCTATGGCTCCCTCCATAGCTGCCGACATAGTGCCTGAATAGATAACATTAACCGATGAGTTAGAACCATGGTTTATGCCAGATACAAGTAAATCAGGTCTGCGGTCTAGCACCTTGTCTAATGCAAGTTTAACACAATCTGCAGGCGTGCCTGAGCATTGATACGCCAGCACCTCTGGTCCAAAATAATCACTTTTCTCTAACCGCAGGGATTCATTTATGGTAATGGCGTGTCCCATTCCAGATTGCGGACTATCAGGTGCTACAACAACAACCTCACCCAGTTTTTTCATACAATCGACCAGCACGCGAATTCCTGGTGCAGTGATACCATCGTCGTTACTGATTAATATAAGAGGCTTATTATTCATTAAGGCGAAATTAACCTGATGTTAACAGTCAACAAAACATAATTCACATTTTGCAAAAACATACATAAGTAGACCATTTGCTAGTTATTTTTGTGTATGCTCAAAGCGCTAAAAGTAGATAACTACGTATTAATTAAATCCCTTCATTTCAGTCCATCTGAAGGCTTTAATATTATTACTGGCGAAACTGGGGCCGGGAAGTCTATCTTAATTGGAGCGCTTGGCTTAATTCTGGGTGAGCGTGCAGACACACAAGTTGTAGCTGAATCTGGTTTGAAATGTGTGATTGAAGGCGTTTTTGATGTTACAAATCTGCAGTTGAAACCACTATTTGATCGATTGGATTTAGATTATTATGATGAGGCGATTTTACGTCGGGAAATTTTAGCTTCAGGTAAATCAAGAGCCTTTATAAATGATACACCTGTCGGCTTGACAGCACTTAAGGAGGTTGGAAGCAAGCTTGTGGATATCCATTCACAACATCAAACATTGCAATTAGGGAATCAAGCATTTTTGTTTGATTGGTTAGATACAGTAAGTGGAGTTGGTGATCTGTCGGAAAGTTATAAAGCAGTTTTTAGTGAATTACAATCTGCAAAAAAGAAACTCGAGGTGCTACAAGCAGAGGTAGACCAACAACTCACAGAGCAGGACTATTATCAGTTTCTGTACAATGAGTTGGAAGAGGCAAATCTTGAAAGCCTTTCAGCTACTGATATTGAATCTGAATTTGAAGTACTTCAAAATGCGGAGGAAATTGGAGAAGTGGTTGGGCGAAGTATTCAAGCGCTACAGGATGATGAAGATGCCTTGTTAGGGCGGTTGCAGGGGGTTGGCCATACATTAAACAAGTTGAGTGGGGGAGAAGCCCTGAACAAAATATTAGAGCGATTAACTAGTGTTCAATACGAACTTGAAGAAATTGGTTCAGATTTGAAGTCTTACGGTTTAGGGATTCAGCCTGACCCAGAGCGACTCACCGCACTTAATGACCTGATGAGCAGGCTACATCAACTTCAAACCAAACACAAGTCACAATCTATATTAGAGCTTATAAAAATTCGGGACGATTTGGAAACAAAGTTGTCGTTGAATGTCGGCAGAGAAAACGAACTTGAACAGCTGAAAGAAGCCATTGAGGCACGTTCTAATGAGTGCACTAAGCTTGCCCATGAGCTACATGAAAAACGATTGGCACAGTTGCCGCACATAGAGCAAAAAGCCAATGCAGACCTGGATTACTTAGGGTTGATTAACGCAGAGTTGCGGTTGGATGTACAATCGACAGAAGAATTGTCGATGTATGGTTTAAGTGCATTTCAGTTGTTGTTTGCGTCAAACAAGGGCAGTCAAGCCAAACCTGCGCATAAAGTAGCTTCCGGAGGAGAACTTTCGCGTTTGATGCTCATCCTAAAATCCTATTTGGCAAAGAATAGAAAGCTACCCACATTGATTTTTGATGAAATTGATACGGGAGTTTCTGGAGAGATAGCACTTAAAATGGGGGAGATGATGTCTTCACTTGCAGGTAAAATGCAGATTGTGTCGATTACACATTTACCACAGATTGCTTCTAAAGGAAATGCGCATTTTTACGTCTATAAACAACTGGACAACGAGCAGACCGTAACGTTTGTAAAAGAGTTGAACGACACAGAACGTGTTCAGGTGTTAGCACAAATGTTAAGCGGGGAAAACCCAACCGAAGGGGCGCTAGCAAACGCGAGAGAGTTGTTGAATTGATTTGTGTGAGACCGAAGCTTTAACCAGTAAAGAAAATAGAACGAATTCTCTCATTTACGTTCTTTCTTAATCTTCCCCCAAGCAATTACTTTTACTCCTTTTGAATAGTGGAATTTGCTAGGTTTTTCTTTAGTTAATTTTTCGAATCTTGGATAATTGATCTCAAGTTGTTGAAACTCAATTTCATTAATTGGCCATTCTAAATGATGGATATCAAACTCATTAATCGACTTCTCCGTATCCTGGAAAAGCGCGTATCTTTCAGTTAACCATTTATCTAATTCCGTTTTTACGGTTAGTTGCTTACCGATGGTATACTCTATGTTAAGTTTGTCGTTAAGCCCAAGATTTAAAGATTCGTATTTTTTGTCAGTTCTTTTAATTTCTGAAAACCTATATGGCAGTTCCGAAAGTCGTTTCGCGACTTTACATGATATCTTGTTTCCAGCTTCTATGCTCAAGAAGTAAACGCCACTTTTATGGTTTGACTTCACATAAGTTCGAATATTTATCTCGTCAAAATTCGAAATTGGAGAAAAATAAGGTAGGTTTTTTGGTCTTATCTTTTCCATTGTAAAGGCAACCACTGAAATCCAAGGTTTGCCTTCAAAAAGGTCAATTTCCAGTTCTTCCGGAACTAATTTTTCCAACTCGTTTAAGTTAACTTGATAATGAAGAAATATCGCGTTATTCCATTCTTGGTAAAATTTCCATTGGTTGGTTGGCATTTTCCAAGGCCTGTGTTTGGTAGTATTTAATATTTCTTGGATTGTCATTTTTTAAATGGCTGCACAGGTTAGGGTCATGCCGTGCGATCAAAATAATGTTAGTGTAGCAATGCTGTATCGTCTCTATTACTTATCTAACGGCAAATACCTGTCTTGAATTATTTTTAAATGATGTATCTGGTGGGCAGTTATAGTTAAACCTATGGTGAAAAGGGGCATTTCATATTCAAAAAAAACACAGTTTGTTTTTAATATTTTTTCATTGAACGATTCAAACATCATTATTGTTGATTGCCGCACAGCACGAAGTTCATTGACTAACTGTTCAATGGACAATTCGTTTGCATTCGAATTGCTACCCATAATATCTTGGTCATGTGCAATAGGAATAGCACTTTCTCCACGGGCGAAAATTACAGCCCGAAAGCACCAAATTCTCTCCCAGTCTATAAGATGCTGAATTATTTGATGAATGGTCCATTTGTCTTTTTGATACGTTTTTAAACCAATTCTGTTTAATGGATTGACATCAATTTCATTGAGTCTTTTCAAACTTAATGTTAGGGCTTCGCCGAGTTTACTGCCTTTATTTAACTTAAAGACGTCTTCTAAAAATGCTGGATTGTTTTTTGATCCTGATTCTTGCATTGTAGGTGCTTTTTTGGTGAATTCCGCTTACAGTAGTTCCATTACGATGCCACTAAGTTAAAGATTGGCGAGAATTCTTTGTTAATTTTCTGCTAGTTGAACCTTGCATCAAGTTCTGATTGAATAGTATTGTTTGAATACATCACTCAATTCCAATTAAGAATTAAAAATTATCAAGTAATCTCCTTCTCGTTCTGGCTATTAACAAACAACACGTTGCCTACATTGTCGTAGCCCATAAAAAAGTCTTTACCAGTCTTTTTGACCAACTCACTTCTGTAGCCAACAATGGTTAAATCTGCGTCTTTTGAACTCTGATTAATAATCTCCTTTGTAGTCACGTCTTCTTTAATCGGGATAATTCGGATGTTATTCGCAGAGATAGGTAGGCGGCCCGTCTTAATCATCTCTTTAAGCTTGATTCGTTCATTGGCAATTTCGTCAACTGGGTGTATGGCAAATAACTTGATGATGCCATCTTCCCAATCAGGGTGACCTAAGATGATGTAGGCCAAATAAATCATCAAATTGGCGTTTTGATAATCATTACTCGTAATCCATAAATGTATTTCGTTTGTAAAGCCAAACTTTTTCTCGCTTGAGCATAAAATACATGTGTCGTAACCAACGGCCTTAACCAAACCAATGTTGTCTAGTATTTCATCCAATGCATCGTATTTGGTTTTGTAGTATTCAAACAATGCCATGTTGTTCTCTTTTCCAGATACACCAGGAAGTTGTAATACCTGACTGATACTTGCTTTGTATGTAGGGTTTATAATGGTGTCGACAAACACACTACTTTTACTCACCTGTGTAAGTTTAATTAACCGCTTTAGGCATTCTCTCGCTTCTTCTGCCGATTCTTTACTTAAATAACCGTCAATATGATGGATAAACATACCAAAGCCCTTGCGGTGAGAGATCCAACGTAACAAGTCAAACTCATCGTGCCTGCTAAATGAATCTTTGCTAATAGATACCACACTTGGTCGCCATTCGTCCATGTTCTCCTCTTGTTTTGATTTTTGTAAGAATACATGAAGATTCCGACTTATTTGGAAAATCACACCACTGAATATGCTTGCCATGTCGCTCTTGTTACGTTGCGATTGTGTCAGCACGTAGTAGGTAATTACCATTAACCCAATAGCTAAAATGGCATAAATGGTATTAATCTTAAACATCAACACAACGCACAAAACTGCACCTATCAAGCTGATGTACCATTTGGATTTAAATGAGGGACGATATCCCGGGTTTGAAGCGAAGTTTTCTAGCAGTGAAATCGAACAAATCGCACCATAGGTAACCATGAAGAACATCGAAATAACCTCGGCCACTGCATTTATGTCTCCAAGTAAAACGAAGAAGAAGGCAATGCCACAGGTTAACATGGATGCGTTAACAGGTTCTCCATTGGTCTTTTTTATCGTACCAAAAACACGGTTGAATCTAGGGATTGGTATAATCTTATCGGCGGCAATTGCGTTTAAGGTTCTTGGTGCCACCATAACGCTTCCTAATGCACTAGATATTGTAGCTGCAGCTAAACCTATCGGTATTATTGGCCCCCACACGGCAATTTTCGACATCACCAATTGATCACCAATCAAACTTTCTTGAGCCGATGATCCTGCCAATTTGTAGGCAATTAGCACATAAATCATCATCCCTATTAATGTGGCAAATAAAGTGCCTTGTGGTATCGATTTTTTAGGGTCTTTGAGGTCTCCCGAAAGACCAACACCTGCCGTCATTCCTGTAAATGCCGGAAACACAATGGCAAAAACCACAAAGAAGTTGTCTTTGTCGGCGCGCCATAAGAAATTTTCTACAGGTTCTCCAGTGCCAGCGAAAAACATAATAAGTGAAACGGCTAAAATTGCAACGACCACATACAACATCCACATGCCTGTTTTGGCCCCCTTGGTGTACATGAGTGCGGCCAGCAGGCCTACACTCAATAACCCTAAAAGCCTTTTTGAAATGGCAATGTCAATACCAGTACCTTCTTGCAAAGCCAACAATACAGGGCCAAAAGCTTCCGAAAATGCAATCACATAGAATGCTACGCTAATGGCTTGTGATAAGTATAATGCCAGGCCGATGCTAGCGCCGATGGTTAACCCAAAAGAACGTGAGATGATATAGTATTCGCCTCCACCTTCTACCTTTTGGTTGGTAGCGATTTCGGCCAGTGACATGGCCGTTGGGATAGTCACCATGTGCCCTACAATCACAATTGTAAGCGTGCCAATAAACCCAACGGTGCCCACAGCATAACCAAACCGAAGGAACATAACAGCACCTAAGATTGTAGATATCGCAGTCAAGAAAACAGGAGCCGTTCCAAACTTCCCCTTCGAATGCAGTAACTCTGCCATAGATTAGAAAATATATTCAATACTATATAAAAAACCAATGCAGATGAAAACGTACGTCGAAATCTTGTTCACCTCTAGCAAACAACGTGATTCTCAGAATCTATATATTGATATATTTGAGGTATGAATATAATCGAACTGTTTAAAAACGACTTGTGGAATGGAATCTGGCAACACGCCAAAAATCTGTTTAAACCAATGTCTATCGTGGCACTTATTAGTTTTCTAGTCTCAATGGCATTAACGTTTTTCGTATTTTCAAAAATGTTGGGTCAAGATGGATTTCAAGAAATGATGGATCCATCAAGCATGTTCGATTTAGAGTCGATGGAAGAACGGAATCAACAATTTGCGGAGTACTTCCAAAACTTCGGTATTGGCAAGGCCATAGGGTTAATGATTTTTGGTTACCTAATTGGTATGGTTGTTATGTCTTGGGTGATCAACTTTTTGTTGATTATTAGTGATCAAGTAATTAATCAGGCGCCTCTTAATGTATCAGGGGCATTCTCAGAAGCATTTTCGAAGGATGTATTTAAGATCTTCGGGTTAACAGCCGTCATTTTATTAGTTTATATCGTTTTAACACTGGTCTCTTTTATGTTGGCAGGGCTACATTTTAGCCTAGCATTTGTAGGGTTTCTGTTTACCATAGCGTTCTTAAATCGGTTTTTAGGGGCTTACCCAGCTATCGTACACGGCAAAATGTCACTTAGTGAGTCTATATCGTTCAGCATGAAAAATATTACATGGGGACGAGGCTTTAAGATTATGCTTGTACTGATTGTATTTATGATAGTGTACGGATTGGCATTATTGCTCGTTAGCAGTTTACTTGGGTTTATAGGTAGCGTGGGTAGTGTATTGATGATGGTTGTTCAAATCGGTATGTCTATTGCCGTGTATAGTCTTTCCATTGCAGCCTTATCGGCAATGTTTTATCGTTATGTCGAGGTAGAGTATGAAGGAGAAGATTCAGCAGAGCAACATATTATTGATACAGCCGGTTAGACATTGATTCATACCTTAAATAAACTGGTTTGTGGCTTTCATTGTGATGCCTACGGACACGTAAACAACGCTAGGTATCTGGAGTTTTTTGAAGAAGCCCGTTGGACTGCTTTAAATGATTACGACTTAGTCCAGAAGCTTCATGCGCGACAGCTGCAGTTTTTTGTGGTGAATATCAATGTTGATTTTAAAAAGCCAGTTGTAACAGATGATGTGGCATTTATTTCAACACATTTAGGGAACATAAAACGAAAAACGATTTCTTTTATTCAAACAATCGAGGTTTCAGGTCAAACGACAACCAAAGCTGAAGTCACTTTTGTTCTGTTCGATACGAAAGAAAAACGCGCCGTGTCGATCACAGATGATTTGATTGCTTTATTTAAACCTTTAGAACATGCCTAGGATAAAAATTGAAACACCAGAGTCGTACGCTTTCGAAACAAATCTTGAAGTACGGGTTACCGATTTAAATTATGGCAATCACCTAGGTAACGATAAGGTGCTTAGTTATATGCAAGAAGCACGGGTTCAGTTTTTTAGGTCGTACAACATGAGCGAGTTGGATTTTTGGGGAACTAGTTTAATTCAGGGCGATGCAGCCATTAGCTATAAAAGTGAAGGGTTTCTAAATGATTCGATAAAAATAGAAATAGCCGTGAACGATATTTCCAATTCTAGTTTCGATTTGGTATATACACTCACCAATAAAACGACTGACAAGGTTCTGGCGCTAGCCAAAACCAGGATGGTTTGTTTTGATTATGACAACCGAAAAGTAACGTCAGTACCCGAAACTTTCAAGACCCTGTTTGTATAAGCCTATTGGCTCTTTCTTGCTGATTTGGCGTAACCAATAAACTTGCTGCTGTTTGTAGCACCCATCGTTTTTTTGATGAGTGAACCATCTGGCTTGAGATAAAGAAAAGTTGGGTATCCGGTAACACTATATTTTTTACTTAAAGATAGACCCTCGACAGTTTCCATGTCTACCTTAAGATTGATAAAATGTTCGTTGTAGTAGTCACCTACGGCCTTTTCTTTAAACACCGTTCTTGACATTAACTTACATGGACCGCACCAGGTCGTGTAGGCATCAATGAATATAAGTTTGTTTTGTTTTTTGGCTAAAGCTTTGGCTGCTTTAAAATCGATGTGAGAAAATTTGATTCCATCTTCTTGTACTGCAGTGGTATCGGACTTTAGGCCAATAAACAAGGTTGTGAAAAGAAGGAGTGTGACTATTTGTAGTTTTTTCATCTTAATAATTTAATCGGTGCAAATTTATTTGTTAAACGTGTTTTACCACGGTTTTGTACTTTAGACTTGTCAAATACCATTCCTTTTTTGTCCGTTTCTAAAGCCATCACTTTGATGAACTGTAGTTCGGGTGTATAATTGCTGACATTTGATTATGAGGAGTTTTATATCTTTTTGCTTTTTGTGCATACTAATCTTTCCAGTATCAGCACAGGTTTCAACAACCAATGATGATTCTATATTTATTAGAAATATTTTTGATCAAGCCTTAGTTCATGGCGAGTGCTATGAAAATTTGGAACATCTGTGTAAGGATGTTGGCCACCGTTTGAGTGGCTCAAAAGAAGCCGAAAAAGCCGTGGTTTGGGGTAAAAAAGTCATGGATGGTCTTGGCTTAGACAGGGTTTATCTTCAGTCGATTGATGTGCCTTTTTGGGAAAGGGGAGACATTGAAACGGCAGCTATCAAATCAGATAAAGACATTGAATTGAGTATCCGAACACTTGGTGGATCGGTAGGAACGAATGGTCCAATGCAAGGACGAGTAGTTGAAGTTTCTAGCCTTGAAGAGGTGGCAAAACTGGGCAAAGAAACCATTGAAGGAAAAATAGTGTTCTACAATAGACCAATGGATCCTAAACCTATCAGTACATTTCAGAGCTATGGAGGATGTGTAGATCAACGTTATGCTGGAGCATCCGTTGCCGCACAATATGGAGCAATAGCTGTATTGGTTAGAAGTATGTCGCTGTTAGAAGATGACGAACATGCACATACAGGTAGTATGGGCTATAAACCAGAAGTAAACAAAATACCAGCCGTGGCCGTTAGCACAAGGGATGCGAATTTGCTTCATCAACATATGCAAAAAAATGCTTCAACAGAAGTGGTACTGAATGTAAACGCCCACAACAATGAGCATGTTGAATCAAGTAATGTAATTGGGGAGATAAAGGGAAGTGTTTACCCAGATAAGGTAATTGTGATTGGTGGACATTTGGATAGTTGGGATGTTGGTGAAGGAGCTCATGACGACGGCGCAGGTGTTGTCCATAGTATGGAGGTTTTGCGCATACTTAAGGCGCTAAACTACACACCTAGATATACCATTCGGGTGGTTTTATTTATGAACGAAGAGAATGGAAATATGGGGGGTAAAGGCTATGCCGCTAAGGCAAAGGCCAACAATGAAAATCATGTCATTGCGTTAGAAAGTGACCGTGGTGGTTTTAGCCCGCGTGGTTTTAATATCAAGGCCGATTCCAATCAAGTTGACTTTGTACGTCAATTCCGCAAAGTTCTCGAAGCCTATGGCTTACATCATTTTGAGCCTGGATACGCCGGTGTTGATATTAGCCCGCTTGATACCAAAGAAAACAATGTTAACCCTGATTTAATAATGATGGGTCTTGTACCAGATTCTCAGCGGTATTTTGATTATCACCATAGCAATGCGGATGTATTTGAAAGTGTAAATAAACGTGAATTGGAGCTTGGCTCAGGGGCAATGGCTACCATTATTTACAATAAATGAAATCGAGTGGTAACATAATAACCATTCGTAAGGTGGAAAACAGGGATGTTTCGGCAATAACCGAAATCTACAATTACTACATAAAATCGTCGCCTTCAACTTTTGAAGAAACCGTCTTGTCAGAAGGCGAGATGGCGAAAAGAATTGAACATATTTCTACAAACTATGTCTGGCTGGTCGGAGTCGTCGGAAACGAAGTAATCGGATATGCCTATGCCAGTCAATGGAAGTCAAGGTCTGCCTATCGATTAACGGTTGAAACGTCCATATACTTAAAGCAAGGAGCAAATGGCAAGGGTTATGGAAGAACATTGTATGGCGAATTGCTAGATCAAGTGCAACAACTTGGTTACAAATGTTTGATTGGCGGAATTTCGCTACCAAACGAATCGAGTATCAAACTTCACGAGTCACTTGGCTTTGTTAAAATTGGCCAGTTTGTGAAGGTTGGCATCAAGTTCGGCAAATGGATTGATGTGGGGTATTGGGAGAAGAGGAATGACTGAATGATTGAATGATTGAATGTCTGAAGGGTTTTTTAAACGCTAAAATTTTAGTACAAAAAAAACCCAGCCTAAAAGACCGGGTTTTTAATTTCGTTAAAACCTTTTCTAGTTAACTTTTCCAGAAAGCTCAGATCCTGCTTTGAACTTAACAACGTTCTTCGCTTTGATTTGAATTTCTTTTCCAGTTTGTGGGTTTCTACCAGTTCTAGCAGCTCTTCTTGAAACAGAGAAAGTTCCGAATCCTACCAAAATTACTTTTTCTCCTTTCTTTAACGCTCCAGAAGAAGTGTCTAAGAATGAGTTAAGTGCAGTTTGAGCTTGAGCTTTAGTGATGCCAGCATCGCCAGCAATTTGAGAGATTAACTCTGACTTGTTCATGATCTAAAATCTTTTTAGTGAAAATTTAAAAATATCAATAATACTTAGCACAATCGGCTGTAACACGCGTAAGCAGTGCCTTTCCCCGATATGCTGAGCAATGTTAATCAATTTCAATAATACCAATCAAGGAATTACCCTTTTTTGTGAATAATTCTAGGCGTTTTGTTAATAACTGCAGATTTTGGACAGCGACAACGCCAGCAATGATGTGGGTTTGCTCATAATGTGGCTTTCTTTTGGTCCATATTTCAGACAATCTTTTCTCTATCTCTAGAGCATCTAGTCCCAAAAACATCGGTCTAACTTGGTCGTCAGACATAATTTGCTTAGCGATTAAACCAATATCATTCTTTAACAAGATGCAAGTGCCATTCTTTAATAAGGTTTGCATATTGTCAAAATGAGCAGGGGTGCCTCCTCCAGTTGCCAAAACCATATCGGGATGTTGGGTAATTACCTCAAGCAAGCACTCAGATTCTTTCTTTCGGAAAGCTTCTTCACCATATTGTTCAAAGAAGGTGTTAATAGATGTTTTTGTCTTTTCCTCGATCCAACTGTCTAAGTCGACATAGTCACAGTTTAAATGCGCAGCGAGTGTTTGTGCAAATGTTGATTTGCCAACACCAGGTAACCCAATGACAAATACTCTCATGCACTAAGTCTAATTCGAGGGTCTAAAACGGTATATAGTATGTCAACAACAAAGTTGATGAAAACGAATATGAAGGCGATAAAAACAATACTACCCATAATAATAGGTAGGTCACTTGTTTCTAATGCGTGAATGGTAACGCTACCAATTCCTTTCCAGTTGAATATTTTTTCTACAAAAAATGCTCCAGCCAATAAGGATGCAAACCATCCTGATACGGATGTCATCACCGGATTTAAAGCGCTTTTAAGTGCATGCTTGAAGTAAACTTGTTTCCGGTTTAGCCCTTTGGCAATTGCCGTCCGTATATAATCCTTTGATAACGCATCTAACATCGCATTTCGGGTCAATTGTGTGATGATAGACAATGGACGGATACCCAGTGCAAATGCAGGAAGTATTAAGTTTTGAAGTGCCAGTTGCTTGCCATTAAATGGGTCAATCTCATATAGACTGCCAACAACATTTAAACCTGTCCAACCACCCCAAAGATGACCGAATAAGAAACTGAAAATGATAGCCGAAAAGAACGAAGGAACAGAAATGCCCAATGTACTTACAAAGAGTAGGCTTCGGTCAACCCAACTACCTTGTTTGACACTAGACAGTACACCGAATATTAAACCAAAGATACTGGCAAAGATCATTGCAGCCAGGGCAAGTACGAGTGTGCCAATAAAGGCATCGGCAAGTATTGATTTAGTGGGCTGCCCGGTTTGGAAACTTCTTCGTAGATAAGGGGCTTTAACCACCACTTGGTTTACACCGGTTGTAAACAACACTTTATGACTCGATTCTACAGCATGTTCTTTTTTGTATAAAGATATTACCGATAAGTCGTTAAGGAAGGCGAGGTATTGCTGCCCTTTTGGTTGGTCAAGTTTAAGCTCAGCTTTTATCGCATTTAAGGTTGCCTCATCTGTACGATCTGTTACTAGAATATCTTCAGGATTTGGAAACGAAAAACTAAAAAGCCAAAATACTACTGATGCAACACTGAATAAAATCAGAAACGCATAGCCAATTTTTTTTAGGATAAATCGGATCATTCCGACTTCTTCAGAATTTTTTTATACTTGGGTAAGCGGGTTGCGGGCCATACTTTTTTCACCACGGAGGTGTCTGTAATCAACAATAAACCCGGGTTCGACCGAATGATGGATTTTAAGTTGGTATTGTCTCCATAATAAAACTCAAACTCCGATATTTGGTATTCGTGTCTAAATACCTCCACGTCTTCTTTTGGACTTGCTGTTAAAGCCCAAAACTCATTACCGTCCGCTGTCCATTGCTTGGCAATTTCTCGAGCGGCTTTTATCGCTTTGGGGTTTGATTTTGTTACATCGTGTAATACAAGCAGAAGCTTTTTTTCTTTGAGCCAAAAATCATCGATGTAATTATTATCCTGGTCGGCATTGTAAAACGCAAAATCATGAATTGGAGGTTCATAGGCCTTCGCTAAAAGTTTTTCCTCCAAAACCGTATCATACGACCATTTGGCGTAATCAATCTTAGGCTCAAAGGTGTTCTTGTCGCTATCGTATACCACATGTATGGTGGCACCACTGCCGTCTTTAGCCGAATACAAGTAGGTTGTTTGTAAATGGTCTGAAGCACGCTCACCTTTTGGTACTTGCATGCCAGCGCGAATGTCGGTGCCTTCCGAATAGTGGAGAAAATCAACTACAGGTAAATATTGTTTGCAATACAAACTAAATCCAATGAGTAAGAGGCTAAGTACAGTAAGTACTTTTACACCAAACGAGTTGGAGAATATCGGTTTGATGTGTTTTCTGCCAAACCAAAGTAAGAGCACAAATACACCAATTACTACGTTTTTGTAAAACGACTCTTCTGGGTTCATTGGCAACGCGTCACCAAAACAACCACAGTCGGTAACCTTGTCGTACACCCAAGAATACAGCGTAAGAAATCCAAAAAACACAGTTATCAGAATCAGCATCCAAATAGTGAATTTTGGTTGCCACCCAATTAAAATTGCAAATCCTAAGATTGCTTCCAGCCAGCTAACAAAAATGGCCATGAATAAAGCATAATTTCTGAGCCAGTTAAACAACCCAACTGCCCATGAATCAGGTTTGACGTATTCCAAAATAGTCGCCTCGCTTTGCGCTGTAGACGGCTTTCCTTCAACTAGAGCTAGACTCGTTCGAAAGTCTAAAATGTCGTTATCGTTTATATAACTCTGGACCTGCAAATCACTTATAGCGCTGCCACTGTCTGCTACTAATCGATGCGTAAATAGCAACGAACCACTATTGAAGACGTTTACCGTTGCGGAAAATACGGAGTCGCTGTATGTCCATGGAGATTGTGAAACCGTTATGCTGTATGCGCTATCATTTTTGCCGATAGCACGTATGCTTTTTTTGTAATTTCCGTCTATTGATATCGTTGTGGCGATAGAATCTTGTTCCGATTCTAGGTCATCAGCAAAAACAGTGAAGTATTCGTCGAGTTTGTATGAAAAACCCGTAGGGTCGTTGAGTTTAATTAATCCGGAAAGGATAAACAGGAGCCCAATTAAAACACGGCTAAAGTGAACTATAAATCTCATGCGGCTTCCTCCATACGAATCAAAGCAAATATAGCATAGTTCATCATATCCTGGAAGTTAGCATCAAGGCCTTCCGATACTAAAGTTTTACCTTCATTGTCTTCTATCTGTCTGATGCGCAATAACTTCATTAATATTAAATCGGTGTAAGTGCTTACACGCATTTCTCTCCAAGCTTCACCATAGTCTTGATTCTTCTTTAGCATTAAGTCTTTGGTTTGAGCTGTAATTTCTCCATACCAGTCTATTACTTGTGCTTCAGGAATGTTTTCTTCAAAATTTGTATTGTGTAGGAGTTGGATTAGCGCCATTACACAATAGTTATATATGCCTATGTATTCATTGTCTAAGCTTTCGCCAACCGCATTTTCGTTAGACACTTCGATGCTTCTTATCCGTTTTGCCTTAATGAAAATTTGATCAGTCAAAGACTGAGGCCTCAATATGCGCCAAGCCGTTCCGTAGTCAATCGTCTTTTTCTCAAAGATTTCTTTACACTTATTTAATGCTTGATCGTACTGCTGTGACGTTTTATTGCTCAAGGTTTTCTTTTTTTGCAAAAATATACGGCTAATTCGTATAGCTATGCACTTGTATCAAGATAGTATGAACATTAAGGGCACATTATTCGATTTGACAACCCCTAAGGTAATGGGGATTTTAAATGCAACCGATGATTCGTTTTACGATGGCGGCAAATTTGTGCATAAAGATGGAGCGTTGGAACATGCTGCTCATATGTTAGAACAAGGGGCAGATATCATTGATGTTGGAGGCGCAAGTTCACGTCCAGGAGCAACCGCAGTGCCAAAGAACCTTGAGCAGGATCGCGTGCTGCCAATTATTGAGGCAATTTCGAAAGCATTCCCACAGGCAATGATGTCAATCGATACAAATTGTGCGGAAACGGCGGCTTTAAGTATTAAAGCAGGCGCTCATATCGTAAACGACATAAGTGCTGGAGATGATGATCCTAACATGCTTGAAACGGTTTCGTTACTCAAGGTGCCATACATCGCCATGCATAAACAAGGAACGCCCAAAACCATGCAAAACAATCCGCATTATGCGAATGTGGTATCCGACATTGCCAAGTACTTCTTGCAAAAGCTGGAAGAGTTTAAACGACATTCAATATTGGATGTGGTATTCGACCCCGGATTTGGTTTTGGAAAATCTGTTGCGCATAATTATGCGTTGCTTAAAAATTTACATACGCTAAAAGTATTGGTGAATGCACCGGTTCTGGTTGGTGTGTCAAGAAAATCTATGATAAACAAGGTGTTGCAAGTTAGACCAGAAGATGCCTTAAACGGTACTACGGTTTTACATGCTTGGGCATTACAAAATGGTGCAAACATCTTGCGTGTTCACGATGTATTGGAAGCAAAACAAGCAGTACTTTTATTTAACACCTATAAAAATGCGTAAGTAAGGACAATGGCAAAAAAGAGAAAAATTAAAGATTTGAGTGATTTAGGTGGTATGGTATTCAGTACCAATCCCGACTATATACCGGAAGAAGCACATGAAAGTGAAGAGTCCTTAGATCCTTCTCAGCAAACTTTGTATGTTTCGTATGATAAAAAACAGAGAAAAGGAAAAGTAGTCACATTGGTAGAAGGTTTTGAAGGGCCAGAAAGTGAACTCATTGAGCTAGGAAAACACCTCAAACAGCGCTGTGGTGCTGGGGGCTCTGTGAAAGACGGAGAGGTGATTGTTCAAGGCAATTTTGTGACTAAAGTCATCGACATACTCGTAAATAAAGGGTTTAATGTGAAGAAAAAAGGAGGTTAAAATTTGCTTTTGACATTAGAAGATTACCTTTGCCCCCTTAAAAAATTGAAGTAAAACAATAAAAAAGAGATTTAATGAAAAATCATCCAATTATTGATCAAATCATCGACAATTCTAGTGAGGCGTATATAAACTTAACGCCTGATGAATTGATTGACCACGCATTAAAAAACAACGAAGGAAGGTTAACCTCAGATGGCGCTTTAGCAGCAGACACAGGGGAGTTTACCGGACGATCTCCAAAAGACAAATTCGTTGTGGAAGACGACATTACACGAGACACTGTGTGGTGGGGTAGTATTAATCAACCAATAGCGCCAGAGAAGTTTGATTCATTGCTAAGCAAGGTTATTAATCACTATAAAGGTAAAAACATTTATGTACGTGATGCATTTGCATGTGCTGACCCTACATACAGAATGAATATTGGTGTAGTAACAGAATCTGCCTACCAAAATTTATTTGCAAACAACCTATTCTTGAGACCTACGGCTGAAGAAGCTGCTAATCAAACTCCAGAATGGTTGGTAATTGCGGCGCCAAGTTTTATGGCTGACGCAGCTATTGATGGCACACGCCAGCACAACTTTACCATAGTTAACTTCACGCAAAAAATCATTTTAATCGGTGGTAGCGGATATACTGGTGAGTTGAAAAAAGGAATTTTCTCTGTATTGAACTACACACTTCCTCAAGATGAAGGCGTATTGTCAATGCACTGTTCTGCAAATATTGGAGAAGCAGGTGATACCTCTATCTTCTTTGGACTGTCTGGAACAGGAAAAACAACATTGTCTGCTGACCCGAATAGAAAGTTAATCGGTGATGACGAGCACGGTTGGGCTGATAATTCAGTATTTAATTTCGAAGGCGGTTGTTACGCAAAGTGTATCGACCTAACTGAAGAAAAAGAACCTCAAATATGGAATGCCATTAAACGAGGTGCGTTGGTTGAAAACGTTAGATTCTTTGAAGGATCTGATAAGGTAAACTACGAAGACGTGTCTGTAACGCAAAATACACGTGTTGCATACCCGATTCATCACATCGACAATATCGCAGAACCATCAGTAGGAGGGGAGCCTAAAAATATCTTCTTCTTAACAGCTGATGCATTTGGTGTATTGCCTCCAATTTCTAAATTAACGCCAGGGCAGGCAGGATATCACTTTATTAGTGGGTACACAGCTAAAGTTGCTGGTACTGAAGCTGGTGTTGTGGATCCAGAAGCGACGTTTAGTGCTTGTTTTGGTGCAGCGTTTTTACCATTACACCCTGCTAAATATGCCTCCATGTTGGGCGACAAAATGCGTGCATCTAATGTGAACGTATGGTTGGTTAACACAGGTTGGAGTGGTGGACCTTTCGGTATTGGTAGCAGAATGAGCTTAAGCAATACGCGAGCTATGATCACAGCGGCATTAAACGGTGATTTGGATAACGTAGATTTCATTAATCATCCAGTATTTGGATTGGCGATGCCGACTACTTGTCCGAATGTGCCAGACGAAGTGTTGAATCCAAGAAACACGTGGGCAGATAAAGAAAGCTATGACAAGAAAGCGAATCACCTAGCTGGTCTTTTCAATAATAACTTTAAATCCTTCGAAGAAGGATCAAATGAAGAAATAAAGGCTGCAGCGCCTAAAGCTACATCGGTAGCTTAAGATTTCTTTAAGACAAATATTAGTAAGGCTGCTTCTTTATTGAAGCAGCCTTTTTTTTTGTGTTATAGTGAGCAATTCCATTGTCTGGTAATTGCGGTCGTCGTCATGTTTAAGAGATGGGTTCAGAAATGAGTTGGCCAATTTTGTGCGCAAAATTGACTGTATTGAAATGTGCAATAATCTTAAATATCCATGTGTTTACCGATAATTTCAAAGTAAGGGTTTCCTTTTCTGTGTTTGAAGTGTTAACCAATTTGAAAATCATACCTTTGCACCCCGAAATTAGAAATGAATGGATAAGAATTCGATCGTTGGATATGTACTGATATTTGTAATTTTTGCTGGTTGGTTAGTATATAGTTCCAACAAGACAGAATTAGAACAACAAGAGCAGCAACAAGAACAATTGCGTCTTGATTCAATTACACAAGCCAATAAAATTGACTCGCTCGAACGTGCTGCTAAGCAGCCAAAAGTTCAAGCAACTACTGAATCGTCAGTATTGTCAGAGGCAAACCCTCAAATTGATACGAACGCAGTCGCTGGAGTAAAACCGGAAGAATTTTTCGGAATAAACAACGATAAAATCGACATCCAATTTACAAGTAAAGGTGGTTCGGTAAATAAAGTTGTTTTGGCGGAATATCAACGAGCAGATTCATCGCCACTTGTGTTGATAGAGCCTGGGAGTAATAATTTTTCTTATACCATTCCACTTAAGTCTGGAATTGTAGAAACAAATGAGCTAGACTTTTCGGTTAAAGAAAAGAGCAGCAACCACATTACACTAGAGCACAAGTTTGCTACTGGTGGATCAATTGAGCAAACATATACTGTTAGCGAGGGCTATCTTGTTGATTATGCTTTTCGATTGGTTGATTTACAGGAGAAGATTGCCAGAAAGCACAATTCGTATTCTTTAGCGTGGGATATGCGCTTACCGCTTCAAGAACGCACACTGGATAACGAAAGACGTGTGTCTACGGTGTATTATAAATACAAGAGCGAAGACGACCCAGACAACCTGTCTGAAACAAGTGATGATGACGACGACTTGCAAGCCGGTATTCATTGGTTGGCTTTCAAGCAACAATTTTTTATGTCAACCCTCATTTTTCCTGAAGGTCTTGATGAGTCAGGTACAACAATATCTGTTGAAAAACCTGAAGACGTAGAATACGTTGGAGAAATGATGGCCGATTTGTCATTGCCTTATTCGTTTGACAATTCTGATGAGCATAAAATGCAGTGGTACTTCGGTCCAAACCATTATAAAACATTAAAGAATTTGGACCTTGGAATGGAGGGAACCATACAACTAGGGCACTGGACTTTCAGCTGGGTGAATAAAGCCGTTGTTATTCCTGTTTTCCACTGGTTGTCAAAATCTATTAAGAGTTATGGTGTAATCATTCTGCTATTAACCTTGATGATCAAGCTTGTACTTATTTTTCCAATGTACAAGAGTTATCTGTCTACAGCCAAAATGAAGCTGTTGAAGCCTGAACTTGAAGAAATTAAGGAGAAGGCTAATGGTGATATGACCAAAGTGCAACAAGAGCAGATGAAGCTGTATAAAAAAGTTGGTGTAAGTCCATTTGGGGGTTGTTTGCCTCAACTGGTTCAACTACCCATTTTGATTGCACTGTTTAGGTTTTTTCCGAGTAGTATAGAGCTTCGTCAGAAAAGCTTTTTGTGGGCAGAAGATTTGAGTACATACGATACCTGGTTAAAATTTGGTTTTGATGTACCATTACTTGGTGACCACTTAAGTTTATTTACCTTACTAATGGCCGGTTCATCTTTGTTATATACAATTTATAACCAGCAAAGTCAGGCAAGCATGAACAACCAAATGAAGTACATTATGTACTTAATGCCGGTTATGCTCTTGTTCTGGTTTAATAGCTATGCGGCAGGTTTGAGTTATTACTACTTCTTAGCCAACATGATTACTTTCGGTCAGAACTTCATTTTTAGTAAGTTCATTGTTGACGAGGATAAGATTCGTCTACAGATGGAAGCGAACAAGAAGAAAAAAGTGACGGTTAAACAATCTCGTTTCCAGAAAAGATTAGAAGAAGCAGCTAAAAAACGAGGCGTAGATCCAAAGAAACTTAGACGATAGTAGCTTTTTCCAAGCTTCTAAAAACTTCTAACCACTCTTTGTTGGATTGCTGTAGCCTTTCCTTTCTGAGCATACACCAGAACTCTTGAACAGCCTGATGGATAGGTATGTTTGTGAAACTCATGTCCCTCAAATAATGCACAAGTTTCAACATGCGAAACCCATTAAGCCATCGGTATATATTCTGATGAAATAAGGTATCTGACTTTGATTGTTTTTGGATTTGCTGCACGGCGTGCACAAAGTTTTCATTCGCTAAAAAAGTAGTTATTTCTGAAGGGATTTGCATCACATCAATACCGTCTATAAGCGTACTAGCCTCGATGGTCGTGATGAGTTTTTTAATCTGTGCATAAATCGCCGGATGATACGTGTAATATGTTTTGCATATGCTGGCGTTTTGCTTAGCAACGGCGTGCCCGGTACCAAACGGTACCCGATCAGACTTTCGAGCCGAGGGGAAGACAGTACAGGTGTTGATTTCTAAAAAGTTTCGATAAGGAATGATTTTGTGCAAGAAGTAAAAATCTTCGCCTGCTTTACGCAGATTCATTCCGCCAAATTCTTTGTACGTATTTGCTCTTACCGCCATGGATGAGCCGATGGTTTGGTATGCATAAGGATAGCCTGCAAAGCGAAGACCTTGGACATGGTAGCGCAAGAACAGTTCGTAGTCGACTATCGCGTCGCTTTGTTTGCTGTCATGTTCAAAATATATGGAAGCAACATCGTGTTTTGGATATGTGCTAAAAGCCTCAAATACATCGTTTAAATAGTTTTTCGAACATCTGCAGTCAGCATCAAAACAACTGATAATTGTTTCTTTTTTGTTGACAGAGAGGTCGTAGGCCAAATCCATACCAATTTTTCTTGCATGACCTACTCCAGCTATTTTTTTAGGGACCTGTTTGGCGTGTTTATAAATGATTTGTATCCATGCGGGTTTGGTTAATTCCCAATTATTGATGTCCGCTATAGACTTTTGGTTGCACTGGAGTACATCCGTTCTTGCCACGTCGCTTTCGTTAACGACAACAATTATGGTGACTGTGGAAGTTGGTATATCGCATTGAGCGATACTCTGTAAGGCACCTACAACGTCAGGCTCATTGTAACATGGTATGACGACAAATAACTCCACGATGTGCTATGATTGGTAAGTTATGGGTACAACCTTTTTCTTGCCCAACTAGAGTCTACTTTGTCATAAGTCAATCTGTCGTGCAATCGACTCGCTCTTCCTTGCCAAAACTCAAAATGCAAAGGAGTTACGGCATATCCACCCCAATGTTCTGGTCTTTTTATAGGATTACTATCATAAAATTTTGCGAGCGTTTCAAACTTTGCTTCAAGCGCTTCACGGGTGGTTAATTCATCGCTTTGGCTTGAGGCTATGGCGCCGATTTGACTGTCTATTGGTCTTGAATAAAAATAATCATCCGACTCTTTTGTTGCGACTTTCGATGCAATTCCTTCTATGCGTACTTGTCGTTGTTGATCGCGCCAAAAAAAGAGAATGGAAACTTTAGCGTTTTGCTCTAACGCCCTCCCTTTTGTACTGTGGTAATTGGTGTAAAAAACAAAATTTCCGTCTTTGACTTCTTTAAGCAGCACAACACGTGTTTGTGGTTGATCGTTATGCGATGTGCTAACAATCATAATGTTAGGTTCGGGTTCAGTCTCGCTTGCTTCTGCAAACCAAAGACTGAAAAGTGAATATGGATCAAGGCCAGCTAGCTCTTCAACAAGTTCGAACTTATTATAATCTACACGTTTGTCTTTTAGGTCCATGCTATCGTCTTCCAAAATTCGGCATATTCGGCATGCGTCGACCAGGCTTTTGTTTGTTAAAGCTTTTCATCATCTTACGCATCTCGTCGAACTGCTTCATCAGTTTATTCACTTCCGTGATAGTGTTTCCACTTCCTTGTGCGATTCTTTTCCTTCGAGAACCGTCAATAATTTCTGGGTTTTCTCTTTCCTGAACGGTCATCGATTTAATGATGGCCTCTACGCCTTTAAATGAATCATCGGAAATGTCGACATCCTTTATTGCCTTGCCAACACCTGGGATCATACCCATTAAATCTTTGATATTCCCCATCTTCTTGATCTGCTCCAATTGTTTGAGGAAATCGTCAAAGTTGAATTGGTTTTTGCGAATCTTTCTTTGGATTCTTTCTGCTTCTTCTTGATCGTATGAATCTTGCGCTTTTTCAACCAGGGAAACAATGTCACCCATTCCAAGAATCCGATTCGACATACGGTCAGGGTGGAAAACAGACAATGCGTCCATTTTTTCCCCGTTACTTACAAACTTTATTGGTTTGTTTACAACACTCTTTATCGATAGGGCAGCACCACCTCTTGTATCACCGTCTAGTTTGGTAAGAACTACTCCATTAAAATCAAGTACGTCGTTGAAGGCTTTTGCTGTATTCACAGCATCTTGACCAGTCATTGAGTCTACTACAAAAAGAATTTCGTTAGGGGTGACAGCCTTTTTTACATCCCCAATTTCTTTCATCATGACTTCATCAACACTCAAACGACCTGCGGTATCAATTATGACCACATTGTTTTGGTGAAGCTTAGCATGTTTAATGGCGTTTTTAGCAATCTCTACTGGATTTTTATTGCCATCTTCAGTGTAGACGTCCACTTGTACTTGCTCGCCTAATACTTTCAACTGGTCGATAGCTGCAGGACGGTAAACATCACCTGCAACCAATAAGGGATTGCGCCCTTTACTTTTTAGATATCGTGCGAATTTTCCTGAGAAAGTCGTTTTACCCGAACCTTGTAAACCAGCAATTAATATGATCGCAGGAGTTCCAGAAAGGTTCACTTCCTCGGTTTTGCCACCTAGTAAAGCGGTCAACTCGTCGTTAACAATCTTGGTCATCAGCTGCCCTGGAGAAACGCTTGTCAAAACGTTTTGTCCAAGAGCTTCTTCCTTTACACGATTGGTAAATTCTTTAGCAATCTTGAAGTTTACATCGGCATCGATTAATGCGCGACGAATTTCTTTCACCGTTTCTGCAACGTTGATCTCAGATATTTTGCCTTGACCTTTTAAGGTCTTAAAAGCTTTCTCTAACTTACTTGATAAATTATCGAACATGTATATACAAATTGGACTGCAAACATAGCAAATACCAAGTCAGTAAAACAACAAAAGGCCGCCTTTTCAGGCAGCCTTTGAAACGATAAACAATTTGTTATCGCATTAGCCTAACAAGACCTTTTTTATCGTAAACAACTCTATCCAACCCGCTTATACGGATGTGGTATAAATAACTTTCCATTTCACAGTCTTTACCTTTATAGGTTCCGTCCCATCCATGTTGCACGTCATTGGTTGAAAATACTTCTTCACCCCATCGGTTATAGATAATCATTTCATATTCTCTATACGTGCCATCATTTAATAGGTACATAAATTTGGGTGTTGGTTTAAACACCGGGTTATGATCATCTTCATTTGGGCTAAAGGCGTTTGGAATCCATACAAGTGACGAGCCAATCAATCTAATCTCGTTTGACGTGCTCTGAATACTAGAATCGAATGAGACAGCAATTATGCGAAACACATATTCTCCATCGATATCAATATGTTCGTCTTTATCTACAAAAGCAGATTGAGACCCTGGAACCTGTCCAATTGTCGTAAAGACGCCATCATTTTTTATTTGGATGCGGTAGTAGTCTACACCATCATCCCAACGTTCATAAGCTGTCCAAGACAAATGACTCATGTCGTTCATATGATACCCCTCTAATAACATTGGTAAACCGATGTTACCAATTACACCAGTAACGAGGCAGTGGTCCATGGTTTGAACCGTGTAGATGTAATGCTCTTTAGATACGTCGAGCTCTGTGTCTACAAACGACAAGCCTTCGGTTACCTTTGAATCAACTATGGCGGTAACAGTTTCGTCGCGTTTACAAATCAGGTAGCTTTTTGTGTGTTCAAACAAGGTAGAGTCCCAACTTACTTCTACTGCAGTATTGTTGATAACAGTCGCAACCTTTACATCCATTGGGATGTCGCTGCGGATGTAATCTGGTCTATTTCCTTCAATGTTCGACTGGGAATGAACACCATCATAATGGGCCTCAACCTTATAGATGTAGTCTTGATCACATAACATTGAGTCTGTAAAGTGAAGTGTTGTGCCACTTACTGTTCCCGCTTCTTCAAATGATACACCGTCTATACTTCTAAAAACTACATATCGATCTATGTTCGTCCATCCGCTATAAGACGTCCAATCCAAGTTTAGAGCAAAAACACCTCCCTTAGTAACGGTCAATATTACAGGACAATGGGCCATCGATGGAGTGGCTACTTCATCACACTGATTGGTGTGTGTCATCGTAAAGCACCTTGCAAGTTTTATGTCGGTATATGGGACAACCGCTTGATTTGACGTGTTTGGCATATTCTGATAAACGATTTGTTGAGACTGGTTGTCAATAATCGTACTGAACTTAATAAAGTCAGGATCAATGTCATTCCATTGGACCACAATTTCAGAATTGTTTTTAATAGAAACCAGTTTGATTTTTCCATCAGGAATTTCTTCAACACTTTTAATGACAACTGCTGTATCTACATCATGTGAACACCCATTATAATCCACAACTTTAAGGTTTACATCGTTTCTTCCTGATTGAGAAAATACATACGAGAAGTTTGCCTGTGTGGTGGTGTCTTTGACGTTGTTAATGGTCCAGATGTAATCAATTATGCCTATACGTGACAATGGTTTAGCAGTAAATTCAGTCGGTTCGTTTTTACACGGTAACACGTCAATAACCACTTTACTTATTGGGTTGTCTTTAACGGTAATGTCAAAATTACTTGTGTCAGAACAGTTGTTTTCATTGGTTATAATTAACTGCAACAGGTGCGATCCAGGAGCGGAAATTAAAGGACTAACCGAATTTTCCGTAGATATTTCTACGTCATCTAAAAGCCAACTTCGCGAAGTAATGTTGAGGCTCTCATCTGTTAATTCGACTTTAATAGGAGAACAGCCTTCAATTTCCTTATCCGATGGAAATGCTTTGGGGGTTTTTAATACATATACTGTATCGGTGCTTTCAAATGCGGCAGCGCAACCCAGACTATCTTTTACATATAAACTTGGAATATATCGTTGAGACATTCCGGCATTTTGCACGTTGTATACGTGTGAGTTGATTTGTGTGGAATCTAACGGGGTATTGTCGTCATAGTTCAAGTAATATTCTGCAGCGTCAATACTTTTGTTTATGAAGTCAACGTGAAGCGGTTCGCAACCCACAAAATTCTTTATCTCAAAATCGGGAACAGGCCCAAACACCCTAATGGCATCCTTAATGGTGATTTTATCTGAGCATCCGAGGTAACTTTTGGATGTAAGCGTAACATCAAATCCATTGTGGAAACCGGTATTTCGATGGTAAATGTTGGCGATGAATGTGTCGGTGGTGGTAATTAAACTGCCATCACCAAAATCCCAGAAGAAAGTATCTGCGTTTTCACTTAAGGTGTTGAATTGAGCATAAGCTGGAGCACAGAACAAGCTTGTGTCCGCCATTTCGAAGGCACTTTCTACAACCACAGCGCGCACCATCTTTGTTGCAGTGTCGTAGCACTCGTTTCTTTTGGAAGCAATCAAATTGATCTCATACCAAGCGTCGTCGTTCATGATTAATCTGTTAGGTCTAACCGATTGGCGCAGGGTGTATTTTCCTGTCGAATTTATCTTCCACTTAAAAGACGTGGCATTGAGGCTTGATGTATTGTTTAACGCGATAGAGTCTAAAGCGCAAAGTGAATCATTCGGGATAGAGAAGCCGGCTTGAACCCCAGCAGTTATCAGTTGTGAATGGGTTTCAAATTTGCAATCTGTACTGTTAAGTATCTTGACATGTATGCGGTACGTACCTCTGTCATTAAATGTAAATTTAGGCGCACTAGTTGAAGCCCCTACAATATCGACATTGGTGCTTGGTGAAGCATACCATGCGTATTGTAAAGTGTCAACTGAGTTGCCAAAATGTTCGTTCAGGTTAATGTTAAAAGCTGGTTTTACAGCAAATGGAAGACAACCGTCATGATGATCTAGCGAAACCGAACCGCCAACTCCGTTTACATGTAATGAGGCCGGTTTGCTGGTAGAATCTTTACAACGAGTGCTTATCTGGTGGTTGTATTGTATTGAGTAGGGGCCAGGGGTGCTTAATGCAATATGTCGGTTTCTGCCCGTATCCAATGCAACAGTATGTACTTGTCCAGTAACATCGTGTTCCAACTTCCAAGAATGTAAGAATGGCGCAAATATTGGAGTTGTTTTAGCTTTTAGCTCAACTTCGTCACCCGAACATATTGTCGAATCCGCAATCTCGAATGATTTAACAGGTTCGATGATGTGAATGAAGCTTTTCTTTGGTAATGAATCTATACAACCAATTAAGTTCCCTGCGTAAAGCGTTACATTGTAAAATCCAGGTTTAGTAAACGACTGTTCAATGTTTCTTCCCTTTCCTTTATTGTAAATGGTCTTTCCATCTAAATCATAAACCACCCAGTAAAAAGAATCTGGTGAAATGTAAGAACTGGCTGGCGTGATACTGGTCAATTTTATTGTTTGGTCAACACAGCCAATGCGTTCATCACTCGTCATTGTTGGTCTTATGGAGTCAACACGAATAAACTGTCTAACGTCTAAGGTGTCCTTACATCCATACAGGTCTTTTGCAATTAGTTTAACTGAATATCTACCCCATTTTGGTGAGCTGTAGTTAATGGCACTGTCAGTTGAACTTAATAATTTTTTGCCGTTGTCTCCAGAAACCGACCATTGGTAGGTTAGCGGTGTGTTTTGGTATGAATGACTGGTGTTTGTTATATGGGTAAGGTGTGGCGTATAGCAGTGGTAATTGTCCGAACTTGTAAATTTGGCTTCAAGTGATTTTACTTTAATTCCTTCCGCTACAGAAACTCTTGAAAAACAACCGGCATAATTTAGTAAAAGTGAAACACCGTATTCACCAGGGGCATTGTATTTTAAATCAAGCTTTGTGTCGGTGTAATGTGTTGTGTCTGGGTTACCTTCAAATTGCCAAACGTATTCTGCACCTTTAACCGGATTTAATACGGTAACCTCCGTTTTATTTTTCAGACACAGAACGGTATCCTTTATACTTAAGTCAATTGTAATAGAATCACCGAAATTCAGGTAATTCTCTCTTTTAACCACATGCGTGCATTTGTTTTTCGTTTCTACAGTAAATGAAACATCATAACCACCTGGTACAACATATCGTACTACAGGAGGGACCAAACCAGTAGTGAATGAGGTATTAGACCCTGGGAGGTACCATTCTGTGTTTGTTATTGTTTCGCCATTGGCATCTACCATAGCTGCGAGTTGAACTTGCTTTGTTACACACCCTGATCTGTTGTCGGCAACAAAATCTATAGCCACATCTGGGTGGACTATGGCAACATCTTTGAACTCTTTTACATCTCTACAACCAAAAGAATCAGTAACAACAAGGTTTACATCCTTCGAGCCTATGGTTTTGAATTTATGTATTAAGGTGTTGCTTGCATTAAAGTAGTTGGTTCCATCAACGACCCAGCTGATTTCTTTGGTATTGGGTGTGGTATTAATAAGTGTAACCGTATCCGGGCCGTCACATAATTTACGTCTTGATATGACGTAACTCAGTTCAGGTTTACCTAAGATTTGGGTAATGTTTTTTTCAGCGACTAAGCATTCTGACCCACTTGGGAAAGTAACCTTAACTTCCACATCTACTACTTGTGGTGTTAGGAAAAATTCGTAGACAGTGTCGGTATTTGAAACAAAACCTTTGCCAAAATCCCACGAATACTTTGATCCAGCAGGAGCACCTGTAACCTTAAAAATTACAATACCAGGAGAGCATTGGATTTTCTTGTCAACTGAAAGTTTTAAATTGGAACACTGCGAAAAAGCGACAAGCGGCAGAAACACCGCAAAAAGCGTAGTAGTCAATAATTTTCTCATCCTTCGCTGACCGTTTTAGTAGTAGTAGTCGCATTGTCAGCAGTACAAAGGAACGAAAAATATACGATGTCAACAAATTGTTAACATATTTCTTGAGTCTTTTCTTGTCAAAACCAAGCAATTCTATGTGTTAAAAAGCCTAGTCCTGTTGCTATTTATATGTAATTTCGTGCCATATAAATATTTATGAAAATTTCGGTTTCAATACTCGCTATGTGCATAGCGTTTGCAGCATGTAATTCAAATACAAGCACAAGTAACAAGTCATCTTTTGAATCTAATTTAGATCTTTATGAAAGATCACTTTCACTTACAGATTATGGTACAGCATTGGTTGCATTAAACATGATGTTGTTAGAAGATTCTACCAATATGGAGTACACAGATTCACTTGCCCGACTGTATATGCGTAGCGGAAATTTTGATGCTGGGTTGTCTCTCGGTAAGCGTGTAATGGCTGCTGAGGAGAAGAATTATTCTCTGATGGAACTTATGGCTACGGCTTATGAATACAAAGGGGATCCACCAAATTTGACAAAGTCTTATAGAAACTATAAAAAGTTATACGAGGAAGTAGGAGGGACAAAATACCTTTTAAAAATGGCACAAGTGGGGATGTTGCAGGGTAGTTTCGACGCAGCAAAAAAGAAACTTGAAGAAGTGGTGGCTAGTCCTGATGTGGCTTATATCGAAAGCCCAAAAAGTGACGGAAGTATTCAAATGATAAATGTAAAAGCTGGGGCATATATGTTATTGGCTAATTACTATTTCAATGAGGGTAACGAGAAAGAAGGAGTGAAAAGCTTGGAGCAGGCGCTAAAAGTGGAACCAGACTATGAGGCAGCACGATTAATGGTGCAAAGGCTTCAGCAATACCAACAGCAACAAGCGAGTATGGGCCAACAACAGGCCTATCAACAACAGTTGCAAGCTGAGCAAGAAAAAGCACGTAAGCTTGCTGCGTATAAACGTAAAGAAGCTGAGTATATGAAGAATAAGAAGAAGTAGGTTACGGTTTTTTAGGAGCCCATTCTATTTCTTTGGTCTGTGTAAGTCTAGTCATCGTTCTTGCGAAGGTGAATAGATAGTCAGACAAGCGATTTAAGTACGTGATGATTTCAGGGCGTATTTCGATAGCCTTCGATAGCGTTACACAGTTTCGCTCCGCACGTCTGCACACTGTGCGCGCAATATGAGCAGTACTGTTAGCCGTTGAACCTCCAGGAAGCACAAAAGACTTTAATTCAGGAAGAAGTACCGTCTGAGCGTCGATCCAAGTTTCTAACATGGACACTTCTTCGTCACCAACGGCCTGTAGTTTTAACTTTTCAAACACATCAGGCATCGAAGCCAATTCCGATCCAACAGTAAAAAGCGTGTTTTGAATCGCCCGCAACTCATTAATCAAGTTTGAATCTTCTGTTTGGCAAGACAGCAGTCCAATAAAACTATTCAGTTCATCTACGGTGCCGTATGCGATAATGCGCAAATCATCCTTGTCAACGTTTTGCTGACCCAGTATCGACGTCTTGCCTAAATCTCCTTTTTTGGTGTACACTTTCACGTTACTTCTTTATAACCTTTGGGACTCTAAAATAATCTGAATCTGCGTCAGGTGCATTCTTAAGTGCATCCGACTTATTTAAAGAAGGTTTAACAACGTCTGGTCGCAAATGGTTTGTTCTGTCCGACATATATACCAAAGGTTCGATCCCGTCAGTATCAAGTTCATTCAGTTTTTCGCAAAAATTAAGGATTTGCTCCAACTCACTTTTTATTTTAGACTGGTCTTCGCTTTTGAATGACAGCTTCGCTAGATGAGACAGTTCTTTTATTTTTTGATCAGTGATTTTCATTACTATGCGTCAAAGTTAAGGCTATCAATTTGTTTTTGAATGATTTCGCGTGTGTCCGACATAAGTGTATTTAAATCATCTTGATTTAAGTTGTTGGTATCTATAGGTTTGTGAACATAAACACGCATTTTTCCTGGTGTTCCACCGCTTAGGAATCCCCCTTGAGGCAGTCGTTTCCAGTTGTCAATCATAGAAACCGGTACGATTTTAACATTGTGCTCAATGGCCAACCGGAAGGCACCTGATTTAAATTTTACCATTTGTGGGACTTGCTTGGCTATTCCTCCTTCAGGGAAAATACCTAAACTGTCTCCGCTAAGAATTGCTTTCTCAGCTAACTGATAGGCAGTGACAGAGTCTCTTACGCTTTTTCTATTAACAGCTATGTCTACAGTCCTAAAGAATATGCCAAATAGCGGAATGTCACCTAGTTCCTTTTTGGCTAAAAACCGGAAATAGGCATTAATCTGAACGTTTAGACTCAATATGTCTAAATAGCTGAAATGGTTGGAAACAAAAATGTATTGCTCTTTCCGATTTAATGGTTCTTCGTAGGCTGTGCGTGGCAACAATCCACTAAAGAACATAATAATCCTGCCCCAGATAGCACGCAATTTATGTGCATGCTTGTAGTTTTTTTTGTCTCTTAAAAGCAGAACAAAAAATGGATATAAAAGAATGAACAGTAATAAGAACCAGATAAAGAAATATACGGCCCAAATATATCTGAGTGCCAGCCGCATGGTTCTAATCAATTTCGTTTTCTAAATAAGTCTTGAGTTTATGCGCTTGCTGATCCACAAAACTGCGCAGCTTAGGTTCAGCCATCATTTTCATAAACATATTAAGGTCGGCGTTTATTTTTCCCACCACGTTCGCTTCATCACCATTGTCGGTGATGTGCCACTCAATGTTAAATGAAAAAGGCAGCTTGCCTTTAGGTTTGAGCCTGATTAATGAAGCTTGTACTTGCTCTTCAATAGTAATATTAAACTGGCCTAAACCCTTTAAACTTAATTCGGCTTTTTCTTTGGTTGCGTTAAAGTCTGAAACGTCTGACGATGGCATCAAATTTTCATAATTCCGTAGGTCGCTCAAAAAATCGTAAATCTTTTGTGCATTGCGATTAATAGAGAGTTTGTCGCTTTGAATTTCTGTCATCATCCAGCTAAGCTATTTCTGTCTGCAATAAAACCTGCAAAAAAGGCTGTAAATACCGCACCAATTACAAGATACATCCCCAAATCAAATATGGTGTGATGCTTTATAGTGAATTTCGCATTTATTTGTTCTTTCGCTTCTTCGGTGCGAGCCAATTCTTCTGGCTTGTCTTTGTTTGCCTCTTTCCAACCTTCAAAATAATAGGTTTTGGCTTCATTGAAAAAAGCACCATCAGGGTAATGCATTATGGAGTATCCAATACCAGAAACGGCAGAACATACAATGGCAATCATTAATCCGCTAAACGAGGTTCGTACAAAACTAATTCGACCTTGAAGTTTACGGATAAGTATGACAGCAAAAACAATACAGCCAATTAGCGCCAATATTTTGCCAAACACGACACCAAATGACTTGTCGTATCCCAAAGCGCCACTAAACAGAAGGTATTCAAGTGTTGCTGATGCTAGTCCAGCAATACCACCGAATATGAGGTAATACTTACTCATAATGTAGAATCAAAAAGAATTAAGCGTCGTTTTTGTCTTCTCGCTCACGTTGGAACTCTTCAAAGTCATACTCTGGCATTAGTTCCGATTTTACATGGTTTACAGTTGCAGTGAATGCATCCATAAATTTATTGAAATCTTCTTTGTACAAAAAGATTTTATGTTTTACAAAATTGCCATCCTCAAAGCGTTTTTTACTCTCTGTGATGGTAATATAGTAATCGTTACCCTTCGTTGTTTTCACGTCAAAGAAATACGTCCTTTTCCCTGCTCTAACACGTTTTGAAAATACTTCGCGATTATCGTCCATCTCAGTCTTTGTTGTAAAATACTTTTAGCACATCAAAAAAAGCGATTATTCTTGGGTTTCACAAGTAAAAGATTCACATCTGAAGCTACTAAACAGGTTGATTTTGAGCATTTTGAGTTTTTACCATTTCAGCAAACACCCCATTTTGAACCAAGAGTTGGCTTGGTGCACCTTGCTCAACGATTTGGCCTTCATCTAAAACGAGAATAAAATCAGCATCTTCTACGGTCGACACCCTGTGTGAAATGAGTACAACCGTTTTGTTCTTCCCAAATTCTTTAAGATTGTTTTTGATACTTCTTTCTGTGTGCGTGTCTACCGCAGAAAGAGAATCATCCAAGATTAGGATTTCTGGGTTGCGAATTAAGGCACGAGCAATGGCTACGCGTTGCTTTTGGCCACCACTTAAAGTAATTCCACGTTCACCCAATACGGTGTCAAATTTGTTGGTGAATCCTTGGATGTCGTCCCAGACGTCAGTCATTTTGGTTATAGATTCGATGTCGGATTCCGTTTTCGGGGATTCAGAACCAAATAAAATGTTGTCTCTAATTGATTCTGAGAACAGAAAAATATCTTGAGGGACATAGCCAAACAGCGAACGATAGGCAGGTAAGCTCAACTCATTTACATTATGATTGTCAATGGTTATCTCACCGTTATTCGGATTATATAGCCTCATCAACAGGGAGGCTAATGTGGATTTGCCACTTCCTGTCGTCCCAATGATCCCAACCGTTTGTCCTTTCTTTATTGCAAAGTTCAAGTTAGATAAGACTGTTGTGTTATCGTAGGAGAACGAAACGTTGTTGAACGCTATGGCATTATCGAAACGGAAAGTTTCAACACCAATTCTGTTTTCAGGCTTCTCCTCCAAGAAATGATTGATACGTTCTTGAGAAGCTGAGGCCCGCTGAATTATACTGGTTACCCAACCCAGTGAAGCAACTGGCCAGGTTAACATATTTACGTATATCACATATTCGGCAATGTTGCCAAAAGAAAACGTTCCGGCAATAACCTGCTTACCGCCAAAATAGATGGTGATAATTACACTTAATCCAACCAGCATCATGGTAAGGGGGAAGAACAATGCATTTACCTGAACCAAACGCATGTACTGACGCTTATAATCGTCGCTTTGTTCTTGAAATTTGCCTGTGAAATGACTTTCTGAGGCAAACGACTTCAGTACGCGAATGCCTGAAAATGATTCTTGAACGAAGGTCGTAATCCCAGATAGTTTGGCTTGGAGCACGCTACTGCGCTTATTAATTATTTCACTAACGTAGTATATCGAAACAGACAATATAGGCAGTGGTATGAGCACATAAAGCGTGATAGTTGGGTTGATAGAAACCATAACGGATATAACCAGGATAAACAAGGCAATAAGGTTTATGGTATACATCACAGCTGGCCCCAAGTACATGCGTACTTGGCTCACATCTTCACTTATTCTGTTCATCAAATCGCCCGTGTAATTTTTGCTGTAAAAGGATGCTCCAAGACGTTGGTATTGCTCAAATATTTCGTTTTTCAAATCAAATTCGATATACCGAGACATTACAATTACCGTTTGGCGCATGAAATACATGAATATACCTTTTACAATGGCACTTGCTAAAACCAAGCCGCCAAAAAATAAGGCCATGGTGGAAATTTCTTTGAGGATAAGACCCTGAGAAATGTTTAGTACTTGGTGCAGCTTAACATTAGCAATCATACTATCGATTGCTGTTCGGACAATTGGCGCAATTAAGATCGCAAAAATATTTGAACAGACGATAAAAAGCACACCTAACCCTAGGTAAACACTGTATTTCCGGAAGTATTTGTTTAAATAAAAAAGCGGTTTCAAATCCAGATGTTTTGAGTTAAAAAAAGCCTAATTTCGAAGCGGCAAATTTAAGCCGATATTCACAATCAAAAAGGACATTATATGACTGAGGTATCACAAGGAAAAAACGCTCTATCTTCAAATTTGTTTTCACATCTTACCGAGCACGACCACGAACAAATATTAGTATGTAACGATAACAGTACTGGTTTAAAGGCCATTATCGCTATCCATAATACTGTTTTGGGGCCTGGATTAGGCGGTACACGTATGTGGAGTTATAATAATGAGTCAGAGGCCATGCGTGATGTTTTACGTTTAAGTCGGGGTATGACATATAAAGCGAGTATTTCAGGGTTGAATCTAGGTGGAGCGAAAGCGGTAATCATCGGAGATTCAAAAACTCAGAAAAGCGAAGCTTTGATGCGTAAGTTTGGTCGGTTTGTTAACAACCTAGCGGGGAAATATATTACTGCGGAAGACGTTGGAACAACGACTCAAGACATGGAATACGTAAACATGGAGACCGACAATGTAGTTGGTTTACCAGAAAGCCGAGGCGGTGGGGGAGATCCATCACCAGTTACTGCTTACGGTGTATATGTAGGAATGAAATCTGCAGCAAAGAAACGTTGGGGAAACGACAGTTTGTCTGGTAAAAAAGTTGCTGTAATGGGGATTGGTAAAGTAGGCATGCATTTGTTAGAATACATGCACAAAGAAGGCGCGAAGTTTTATGTGTCAGACATGAATGATGCTGCATTAAAAGAAGCTGCTTCAAGATTTGGCGCAAGCATTGTTGCCAACGACGATATTTACGATACAGATGCCGAGATTTTTGCACCTTGTGCACTTGGTGGTATCATCAATACAGATACAATCAACCGATTAAAATGTGAGGTAATTGCTGGTGCAGCAAATAACCAACTAGACAATGAAGAAGTACATGGCGATATGCTTGTTAAAAAAGGTATTGTGTATGCTCCTGACTTCTTAATCAATGCTGGTGGATTAATCAATGTCTACAGTGAGTGGACAGGATATAACAGAGAGAATGCACTGCGCGATACTGAGCGTATATACGACACGTTAGATTCGATATTTAAGGTATCTGAAGAAACCGGTATGCACACACAAGCAGCTGCGACGCATTTGGCTCAAAAACGTATTACAGATATAATGCACGTTCAGTCTAAGATTTAACATTAGACCATCGGGCAACAAAAAAGTCTCCATCACATGATGGAGACTTTTTTTATACAAGATTATTTGATCATTCTATGGCAAGTTGCGCTTTCTTATCAAGCTCTTCATAGATAGAATTGTTGCTAATGAATTCAGGAATCATTTGCTTCATGCTTGTTACAATTAACCTGTTGGTCAATTTGTCTCTGTTTCTTAGCATGCCTTCTATAACATCTTCGATTTCTGCATAGTCAGACTTACGTACTTTGGCCACCATAATTTTAGGGTGGTGTGTGCCAATGGTCTGTTCTTTCTGATTCAGCAGTTCTTCTGTGAGCTTTTCACCTGGTCTTAAACCAGTAAATACAATCTCGATATCTTTACCTTCCTGGAAGCCAGAAAGTTTAATCATCTTTTTAGCCAAATCTACAATCCGAACAGATTCACCCATATCGAAAATGTAAATCTCACCACCATTACCCATTGATCCTGCTTCTAACACCAGTTGACAGGCTTCAGGGATTGTCATGAAATAACGTGTTATGTCTGGATGCGTAACGGTAAGTGGTCCGCCTTCTTCAATTTGTTGTTTAAATCTTGGAATCACCGATCCATTTGATCCCAATACGTTTCCAAAACGGGTTGTAATGAATTTTGTGTGCGTGTCTTGTTTGATGTCAAGTATGTTGTTGAGCGATTGCACGTACATTTCAGCTATTCGTTTACTGGCCCCCATAATATTTGTAGGATTTACCGCTTTATCGGTAGATACAAAGACGAATTTTTCAGCATTATATTCAACCGCCAAATTGGCTAAAATGCGTGTTCCAAATACGTTTGTATTAACTGCTTCATATGGGTTGTCTTCCATCAACGGCACATGCTTATAGGCAGCAGCATGAAATATGATGTCTGGCTTGAATGCCTTAAATAACTGTCGCATTCTACCTTCATTGGCAACATCACCTATCATCATCTCAATATTTGGTTTGTTGATTTTATATTCTAACTCATAGAGTGGTGTTTCCGCTTGATCCAACAACATAAGGTATTTAGGGTTGTACTCGGTACACTGCTTTGCAATTTCACTACCAATTGACCCCGCTGCACCAGTTACCAAAACTACCTTACCTTTTAGCGCATTTTGGATGTTTTTGTTCTCCAGATCCATCGGTTCACGGCCTAAAAGATCCGATACGTTTACATTCTTGATTTGATTAAAAGTGAATTCGCCATTAATCCATTTGTCGATTGGGGGAACATTCTTGATAACCAAGTTGTGTTGCAGCCCAATTTCAATAACTTTTTTCTTTTTATATCCGGCTATTTCAGGAATAGCGATAATTAATTCTTTAGGAAGGAATTTTTCAGTAACGTAATCAAACTTTTTGTTGAAGTTGTAAATCGGTACGCCTTCTGCAGATTTGCCTGCTAGTTGGCGGTTGTCGTCTAAAAAAGCAATAACCTTAAAGCGTGAGGTCATATCAGCTTCAATTGAACGCTTTGCCATCATCCCTGTATGGCCAGCGCCATAAATAATGATGTTTTGTAAGTTGTTATGCTGAATTCTATTGATTCGACGATATATTAGTTTATATCCAATACGTAAACTTGTTAGCGCCACTAAGCAAATAAAGTAGTCCATGATGATGATGGATCTTCTGGCAACGATGAGTACATCATGTTGCGATTGCATGTAACGTCTGATAATCACAAAAGCGAATGTGCTTATGGTCATCGCTAGAAAGATACGTGTGGCATCTTGGATGCTTGTATACTTAACAATGCCTTTATATGACTTGGTAACAACAATGGCCAATGCTTTTAAAAGCAACATCAACATGAGTGGCAATAGAAGCTCATTCATGGTGAATGTTTCGAACTGTAGGTTTCGAATTATAGAGTAAGAAAATACAAATGAAAGGGCAACAACCGCGAGGTCTATATTGAACACAATCCACCTAGGCGTATGGCGGCTAAAGATTCTCCGCAAATAGTCAAAAATCATCTCAAAGTTGTTTTAGTCTGGACAAAAATATATGAATTTTTTTGTAATGACCCTAGTTTGTGACGATGACGATGTGCATAACGCTTGTAACTGTACACTTTTAATCCACAAAGTGTGACCTAGATACTTAGGTTAACTGACAGATAGACAGTTATTTAATCACGGTAACTGTGCCTTTACGGTGGTGAACCGATCTATCCCAACCGGTATATCTAATTTTGTAGATGTAAACGTTATTTGATGCTTGTTTTCCTTGGTAAAACCCGTCCCAGTCGGTTTTTACATTATTTGAGTCATATACTTTTTCGCCCCAGCGATTGTATACCTGAACCTCATATTCTTTGACAAAGACCGGAACTATACCCCACAGCTCATTGAGGTTGTCGCCGTTTGGTGTGAATGCATTAGGTACATGTAAAAGTGGAGGTTGTATGAGGTAAATTTTGTTGGATTGACTTTCCGCATCGTATCCGCCACCATTTTCCAACCCCGTAACACGATACCAGTAACCACCCCAACAATAATTGAAGGATGTGTCTTGGTAATATCTATCGTCGTAAGCAGTGGCAACAATTGGACGCAACGATCCCGTGTCAACACTTCTTGATAACACATATTCGTTGACACCCACTGGCCATTCTTTGTACTCGTTCCACCAAAGTCGATGTTCAAACGGTTCACTAACTCCTTCTAAAACTATTGTGCAACCAATATTGCTGTGTTTGCTTCGATGGCCACAATTGTCGTTTACAACAATGGCGTAACAATAGGATTGATTTTTTACATCTACGCTCTTATCTATGAAGAATGTATCATACAATTCGTAGGTAGAGGCATAGTATTCAAACACTTCTTTATTGTTATTCTTTTTACGGTAGATGTCGTAGTATCCAAAATCCGTCTCATTGCTATGCAACCAATTAACACGCACATGATTATCGTCGGTTACGGTTGCCGTTACCACATAGGTTACTTCAATTGGGAATTCAAACTCTTTTGTCGTAGATACGATGTAACTCATGGCACCGTCTTTATCACATAAGTTGGATACAACTAAAAAGTATTCATAATTGGTGCGTTTCGGATTCGAAACGTCATTGTCTGTATAACTAGCGCCATTTATAGTTTTGTATACACCTAAAACAGATGTGTCTCCACCAGGCGATACTTTGTATAACGTTGTATGACTAAAATATTTTGAGTAGGGGATTGGATCCCAGTTTAGTTTGACTGCATCATCTCCAATAAAATTGAGACAAACCGTTTCGGGAGGGTCAAGTAACGGTGGAGGTGTGATCACAAATCGCACGGTTGCTTGACTATCCAATACGCCAGGGCAACCTTGGTCTATCGCATATACCAACATTTCTAAGGTGTCACCAACTTCGTCACAACCAGCCGTTACCTTAATATTTTGTGTCCAATTCTCCAGCGCTTCGGAGTATGGTTTATAGGCGACCATAAAAGGTGCTGTCGGTACATCAGGGGTTATGGTAACAAATAAACTATCATCATCTGGGTCAAAAATGCTGTACAAAAATGATAAGGTATCCAATGCGTTAAATGTGAAAAGCGTGTCTTGTAATTGTGGCTTTCGATTAAGATTGCCAAACGCAATCTTAAATGCAGCGTTACTGCAGCGTGGGCTGACATTCTTCTCAGCGTAAGCGCCTGGAGTTGTAGGGAAATCGCTTATCGCATGTTGCCATTGTGTTTCCGGACAGCTCGCACAAACAGATTGGTAAATCACCCCTTTTTTGTCAAACCGGCTGGTTCCTCCATCTACATGGTCGTTTGTTTGACTGCCACCGAAATATGTACCGTATAGCAGTTCTTTTGCGTTCTTAGACAACACCATCAGGTAAAAATCACTACCATCTGTTGTTTTTTGGTAGGCATCAGGTGTAATGGGTAAGTTAGACGTACTGCTAAACGTTTTGGTGCTCGTTTCTCCGCCCCATCCTGACACAAATATTTTTCTACATTCATCCACCAAAAAGGCGTTGATAGTGATGTCTGGAGATGGTTTCCCTGTTCCAAAAACGGTTGAAAATTCAATCTTGTTTAAAGCGTCATCAAATTTGGTGATGAACTGCCCACTGCCAGGATCACTATATACATTTCCTGAAACAGGCATTTGTCCCATGCTCTGTCCTACAACGTAAATTTTGTTTTCGAAATCAATATCTAATGAGAAGATTTGATCGTATTTGCTGGTTCCCCAATACCCAATTTTAGTTAAACTAAAGTTTGTAGGATTTAGCATAGCAATAAATCCATCTGAAATTCCACCCTTAGCAGTTGTCCCTATTTGAGCTGTAGTTTTAGGTAAATTGTCACTTTTTGTGCCTCCAGATGCGTATACCATTCCATTAGAGTCGAGGTCAACCGTGTACAATGCGTCGCCGTCAGTCCCTCCTAAATAGGTTCCCCAAAGCATATCAGAAAGATCCGCATTCATCATCAGGAATAACCCATCTTGCCTTCCATTACGTTTGGTTTGGAAAGCATTTTTTAAAGGGAAGTCGTCAGAACTTGTACAAGTAGAGGCATAAATAATGTCGTTGGAGTCAACGATAACTTCGCCACGATGGTTATCGGCATAGAAAAAATTTAAAACTGGTTCTTCGTTTTGGCCGTCGACATCACTTCCGCCTAAGAAGGTAGAACCAATAAGTGCAGTTCCACCGGCATTGAACTTGGTGAATATTATGTCAGTTATTCCATTGTTGAATTTTTGAAACGCAGACAATGTAGTTGGGTAGTTAAGTGAATAGGTTGTGCCAAAAACAATTAAATTGGAATTTTTATCGACCACGATACTGTGTGGGTACTCGTTATGTGCTCCGCCTATATATGTTGCATAAATCAAGGTGCTACCATCCGGACTATATTTACTCAATGTAATGTCGCAAGGAAACATGTAACCGCCGAATCTGTCTTTGCTTGATCCACCTCCATAAGTTCGGCTAAATGCGCCTAGAGTTGTAGGATAGAAACCATTTCTGTTAAAATCATAATCAGGTGCTGTGGCAATACCACCAGAGTATAAGCTTCCAGCCGAATCATATGTGGCCGTAAACCCGAAATTGTCAACGCTGTTACCTGCATAGGTAGCAAATACCACTTCTGGGTCCACGATAATATTATCTATTTGAGAAGTGTTTAAGGCCTCGAATTGAATTAAGCCATTAACGATTTTATATTGAATGGAAACTTCATTCTTTTTAGCACCATCTATGATGAAACTCACCGGTATGTTTTCAACCAGTTGTCCTAGGCTTGTGGTAATCTTAAGGGAGTCTGCAAAAACCTGGATGCTATCCACATGATTGTATTTCATCTGGATGTCGTTCAGATTTCCACCCGATTTTACATGAAAATCATATTTTAACCCTGCGCCTTTACCATGCACAATGAGGTCAATGTTGTCGTATAGGTTTACGTACCGAACAATTCCAAAATCCCTGACGTTTGAGGCCCAATGTGACGCATCATCTCCATGAAAATAGTTGAGGTAATAGTTGCTCACCATCTCACCTTGAGGTGTGACGTTCTCATTTGCTCCCACAAACGCTAGCTCAAAATGATGGTAGTTTACGGTAATTGGTTTTTCGGCCGACTTGAAAAGCCTTTTCTCAGAATGATGTGGATGATCCACAACCTTTGACCAAGCGCGGCTATCATACTGAAGAATTGAAATACTTTGATTTTTGAGGTAAACGACGGCACCATTTGTTTGTTTTTTAAACAGGACTTCTGGATTCCATTGTCCTTTGTTTTCTGTAAGGTATTGCTGCCCAAATATACTTTGGGGGAAACATAGCAGGAAGAAAGCCCACAATGCCATTTGTACTATACCGTCTCGAAATTTTTTCAAACCTAGTTTATCAAAGATAACGTAAGCCCTGCTAAAGAACTTACATGGTCTAATAATATGACGAATTAGTGAGCGGTTTCGTTGCCTTGCTAGTATCCGATTGGGTCAAAGTCCATAACCTTGACTATGTACGAATATCGTCGACCATTTGGTATGGTCACCGTTACATTGACTTTGGTGTCTGAGGTGATGGTTTTAAAATTAAACTCAGGTTCCCAAACAAGGGTCGAAAGTCGGCGAGCATCCTCAAATTCTTGTAAGTACAATGGAACTGGTTTGCCATCGATTTCCATAGTTACCGTAGAACCTTTTAATTGTTGATCTATGGAGAACGACCAATACCTGAAGACCATCATTTTTGGTGTATTGCCTTCTGGCGGCCAAGCAACAAACTTGTCTTTGTAAATATTGGTATCTACACTTCCACTATCGTCTGATGCCCATATAGCACAGGCATTTTCGGTAGAACCATGGCCCAATGCTAAACCGTTTGGATATAATAACCAACGTCGATTGCCAACACTTTCCGTATTGTTATCTGCGAAGAAAGAGGTTACAGCAAAAACGGTTGTTGCACCTTTTGTTAGCAGCGAATAACGTGCGGCATGAGCTCCTTCATCTGAGTAACAACTCCATCTAGAATCAGGGGTGTGGCTTAAAGGTTTGTTGGATTCCATCATCAACGCAGCTTTCTGACACCATGCATTTAGCTCAGCATCTAAATAGATGTCTGGTACCCCAGCTTGTCTTCTAAAGTAGTTGATTCTATCTTCTACTTTTTGTTGTACGTCGTCATCAATAGTACCAGCATCACATCTCGCTTTAGAGCCATTCCATGTGTAGCCACCAACTTTCATTCCGGCAACCATTTCTTCTCTAACACGCGTCATGTAATAGTTTTTGTAGAAATCTTCTTTGGCTAAATAATCCATCTTACTTTCCCAAACAGGGTTATCTGGTTGTGCTTTCAGATGATTTGTGATAACCTGTTTTGCGGTTCGGTATTTATTGTCTTTTACGAGCGATTCCACATAGTTGACGACAATTTTTTCAACGTCCTCATCCAGGTTTGCCAAATCTGCATTCTTTGTTAAAAGAGCATACAATGCACCCTGTTCGCTGGTTTCTAATTTTTTGTCTTTGTTTTTGGAAATGAGTGACGATCTTAATCCAGACCATGCCTCATTTTCACCGTAAATGGCTTCTGCACTTGTTAGCAACTGATTTGCCAATTTAAGTGAGTGGCTTTTGGCGGCAAAATCTATGATAACCTGATACCGTGCCAACATAGATTCTGGAGTAGGTTCTTTTGCTGTTGCATTAATGTATTTGTATCCGATATAATCAACCAAAGCTGGATAGTCAAACTTGCTAAAGTACTTAACCAATCCCCACATTACGTTTTCAGTTTTTGACGCTACAAACTGGTCACTCTTTTTATATTGATTCACTAATTTAGACGCACTGCGGTCTACTTTTTCACTACAGAAGTGCTTAATCATCGTGTCTAACTTAGCCGAATCGTTATTGCTAAAATGATTGCGCATCAGGTACAAATACAATGCGTTTTCTTTTTTAACAAACAACGTATCTGTTGGGAAAAATTGTAAAATATATTTGATTTTCTCCATCATCAATGACGAAGGAGGAAGCGTCTGAATTTGTTGCTTTGTAATTTCTTTTTGGAAGTAATCAATACGTGGGTTTCCACCAAATATTTTGCGTGCAGATTCTAAATACACATTCGCAGAATCAAATTGACGTTTGCGCCAATATTTGTCGGCATAATAAACGAAGCTTTCTGATACCACTTCAGGCACGTCAAATTCCTTCATATGTTGTTCGCGCGACCAAACAACTACTTTGTTGTATTCTTCTTCACCTAGTGTGGTGTCTTCTTGCATTAACCAACATTTGCCAATCCAATAAACGGCTGTCATATCACCGTTGAGTTCAAAACTGGTTTTATACGATTTTATCGCTCCGGTGTATTTATTAATACCATAATCGCCAGCCCCTCTTTCATTGCTCAGCATTACGAAACTATCAACAAGAGGTAGGTATTCAGGAAAGTACTCTCCATCTGCTTTATACTTGCCTTTCTTTAAGGCTTTAATGCCAATTTTTAAAGCATCAGGAAACTTCGAACTTAAAAAGGGGTCTCGGATGATGTTGAAATACACCTGTGCTTTTAAGAAGTACACCTCCGGGTTTTTTTTGTAAAGTGGGTCCTCTTCAGCGTCTTCGGCTAATTTTAGGGCTCTTTTTAAATTGTTGTCTTCAATTGCCTGGGCAATCCGGTCGGTTTGACCATATGAGTATAAGCTCCCACCGATAGTAAAGAGCAGAAACAGACTCAGTTGTTGGATATTCTTCATCGCTTTTTCTAACATGTCACTTCAACAAACAATAATAGGTTGATTAAATATATAACTCAAATTTTGACCTAAACAATTTTGGTAGTCCAAGCCTCGGGTTTTCCGTCAAATTTTGCCTTGGTTAACTTCCAAGTTTCCGCAAACAATGGGGAAGCCCTGTATTTTTCTAAACTCGCTTCATCGTCCCAAATGCTTCGTGTAAAATACACATAACCATTTTTAGATGATGCAACATCTTTTAATAACTCAACACTTTGGCAACCTGGGCTGCCAGCAATTAGGGATTTTCTGGAAATGAAAAGCGCTTCGAAATTTGCGGCCTCTTCTGGCCTAAAAACCATTTTGACTAGTCTAACAATCATTGTTTTTCAATCATTAAACTGTGGTTGCGCTTTAAACCATACATACGTTTTGCGCTTCCTCGGTAAACGGAAATAGTCAAATAACCTGCTTTATTGAAATAACAATAGGTGCCTCCACCTTCGAGCAGTTTTAAATCATTTGATATTTTGGATATTCGTTCATGTCTACTTAAAACAATATCAAAGCGGTCATTTTGCACAAATTCATCAAATAATTCCTTTGAAATGTTTGTGTAACAGGTTTCTCTAGAATCGAAGTATACAACATGACCTTGAAGCAATTTCTCACTAGTAACGGGATTTAGTGGTGTTTTAATATTTGCTTTATCGTGTAACAAGTGAGGTTTGTCGGATATCTCGTTGTTGAGCACGGATAATACCGCTTGCCCAAACTGGTCTGTTATAGCATCGTAATGCTGACCAGTAAAATTCCCAATGCACTGAACGCCCGATATATCTCCACCCAATAGGAGGGAAGCTATTCCACTATTGTATGTTATGATATGTTGACCTTTATATAAGAAATACAACACTTCATCATGTTTATGTCTTGCATCAAAGTCAATGGCAATAACATGAATAGATCCATGATCAAATTGATCTTGTACTAAATTGAAAATATAAGCGGCTTCGTTGATGTCATTTTGATGGACATCATGGGCAATATCAATGACCGATTGTTGCGGACAATATTGACTAAACCAAGCCTTACAACGTGCAATTTGTATGGAATTAGACCCGAAATCTGTTAAAAGTGTAATCAAGCTATTTTTTATTTGGATTCGGCTTAAATTTGAAAACGAAATTAACGTTTCGCAATAAATAAAAACGATTAAACACAAATTCATTTGACAGAAAAATCTATCCGAGTTGAAGCGATAAACCCATCTGTTTTTTTTGGAACTGAAAACAAGAATTTAAAATTCTTGCAGAAACGATTTCCAAAATTAAAGTTAACGTCTCGAGGTGATGAAATAAAAGCAAGTGGTCCTGATGAGCAAATTCAGGCATTTGAACAAAAACTAGCCGAGCTTATTAAGCAGCTACTTAATAATCCAGGAATAACGGATGGAGACGTTGAAAACATCCTTGAAGGAGAAAGTACCCCTAAAATACAGGAAGAAAAGGACTTATCGAAAGGGGTGTTGGTGTATGGGAATCGAGGTAAAATCATAAAACCGCGCACCCTTAACCAGCAAAGTCTTGTAGCTGCAGTAGAAAAACATGATGTTGTTTTTGCAGTTGGTCCTGCAGGAACAGGTAAAACATATACCGCCGTGGCGCTTGCTGTTCGTGCGCTTAAAAGGAAAGAGGTGAAAAAGATAATTCTAGCCCGCCCTGCCGTCGAGGCTGGAGAGAGTTTGGGTTTCTTGCCTGGTGATTTGAAGGAAAAGATAGATCCTTATCTTAGACCGCTTTACGACTCGTTGCTTGATATGATGCCTGCCGACAAGTATTTGAAATATATTGATAATGGCACGGTTGAAGTAATTCCTTTAGCCTTTATGCGGGGACGAACATTGGATAATTGTTTTGTGATTTTAGACGAGGCGCAAAATGCCACAGAAACACAATTGAAAATGTTCTTGACGCGTATGGGGCCAAACGCGAAAATGGTGGTGACTGGCGACATGAGTCAAGTAGATTTACCGCGAAATCAACAATCAGGTTTGCAGGGGGCGATTCATATGCTAAAAAAGATTAGAGGAATTGCTGTTGTTGAATTAAGTGTACTCGATGTTGTTCGTCACAAAATTGTGAAAGAAATAATAAAGGCATATGATGGAAAACAAAGCCAACGTTGATACGGATTGCGCAGCTATTTAGATGGCTTCTAAATTGTTAAATGTGGGTATTTTCAATCTTAAAGCCTTTTAAAGACGATTATATTTGCCGCGTTTGCAAACCCGTAATATTCCCGTCAATTTTTGTTGTAACGGTCTGAAAATGAAAAGATTGCAAACTGAAACGTAGAAATAGAATTTTAATAAAAAACAGATTTAATGTCAGGAAGTTTCTATAGTAATTCAACATTCGTGGCAATTGTCATTTTGGCAATTGTGTTATTGTTGATTGCTGCTTTAATGGTTTACGTACTTCGACACATCACCTCGATTTTAAAAGACAAGTCAGGTGCTGAAGTTGAACCGAGTTTTTTCGAGAGAAACATCAAGCCAAAAATGGATTCATGGAATCCAACAATTGTGACCCTTATGGTTATCGGTGGTTTGGTTTTAATGCTAGGGGTTTATGGTTTCAATTATGGAGCCACAGAAATTGGGGTTCAACAAGGTTATTCGCCTGATCAACCCATTAATTTTCCGCACACAAAACATGCTGGGGCTATGGGTATTGATTGCCAATATTGCCACACAACGGCTGGTAAAAGCAAACATGCGAGTATTCCATCAGCGAATACATGTATGAATTGTCACAAGGGGGCTCAGCTTCGAGATAATTATGGTGGAAAGGTTTCACCTGAGTTGATGAAGTTATACGAATCTGTTGGATTTGACCCTGAAACATCAACCTACGATCCAGATGCAGAAACATATCCAATTAAGTGGGTACGTATTCATAACCTGCCAGATTTGGCTTATTTCAATCACTCTCAGCACGTAACTGTTGGAAATGTTGAATGTCAAACCTGCCATGGTCCAATAGAAGAAATGGAAAAAGTGGAACAATTCTCGACACTCCAAATGGGTTGGTGTGTGAATTGTCACCGTCAGCGTGGTATTGATGTTAAAAACAACAAGTACTACGAAGACGTACATAAGGAAATGAAAGCTAACAAAGAGCATTATGTAACGGTCGCACAAAATGGTGGCTTGGAATGTTCAAAATGTCATTATTAATTTAATCTCAACGTTTTTTATATCAATGAGTAATTCTGAAAATAAATACTGGAGAGGAATTGAAGAGTTGGAGGCAAATCCTGCCACGTTAGAAAATATCAGCAACGAATTTTCTGATAAGCTTCCAATGGAAGAGATTCTTGGCGATACTGAAGAGTTATCGTCAAATCGAAGAGACTTTTTAAAATTCTTCGGTTTTAGCGTAAGTGCGGTTGCACTAGCTGCGTGTAATAAAACACCAGTTAAGTATGCGATGCCTTATATCAACAAACCAGAGGAGGTAACTCCAGGTCATGCTTTGTATTATGCTACAACATGTGGTGTATATAACGAAGGTTTTCCTGTAATGGCCAAAGTGCGTGAGGGTCGTCCAATTAAATTGGATGGAAACCCAGACAGTGCTTTAAGTCAAGGTTCCGTAAATGCCGCAGGTCAAGCGAGTATCCTTTCTCTATATGACATAAATCGATTGCCACATCCGGTTGTCGATGGTTCTGAAGTGGAAGACTGGTCGGAAGTAGACAAAAAAGTCAATGGAATATTGGCCGGAGCATCGGGTGATGTATATGTCGTTTCTAGAACGGTTACAAGTCCAATTCTACAAGCGTCAATTCAGAAGTTCATGGAGGCTCACAATGCCAAACATGTGGTATATGATCCAATCTCATATTCGGGTATCAGAGGTGCCAATAAAGAGAGTTTTGGGGCAGACGTTATTCCTTCTTACAACTTCGACAAAGCAGACGTAATTGTTAGTTTTGGTGCAGATTTTCTAGGTACTTGGATTTCTCCAACTAGATTCACTGCAGATTATTCTAAGAATAGAGTTCCTACACCGGAGAATCCGGAAATGAGTAAGCATTATCAGATTGAATCATTGCTTTCTCTAACAGGAACAAATGCTGATTATCGTTATTCGATACCAGCAAGCAAACAAGGTAAATATCTTGTAAGCTTATACAATATGCTTTCAGGTGCAGGTGGTGATTTAGAGTTACCAGGTAACGCACTGAAACAAATTGCAACTGAATTATTAGCAGCTAAAGGAAAGGCTTTAGTTGTGTCTGGTTCAAACGACAAAAGCGAGCAAGTAATCGTTAATGCTATTAATGATTTATTAGGAAGTTATGGAAGCACAATTAATTTGTCTGCTTCTATGAACCTTTCAAATTATGATGAAGCAGCTTTCGAATCATTTGTAAACAATGCCGGTAAAGCTGGAGCAATTGTATTATTAGATGCAAATCCAGTGTATTCATACCACAATGGGGCTGCACTTGCAGAGGCGATGAAAAACGTACCTGTAATTACAACGGCTATGGTTGTTGACGAATCGTCTAACGGAGCTGTTGTTCATGCACCTAATAACCATACGTTAGAGTCTTGGGATGTTTATCAGCCGATGAATGGCCATTATGTAACCTCTCAACCGGTTATATCAAAGGTATTTAATACACGTAGCACAGCCGAGTCTTTAAGAACTTGGGCTGGAGAAAAAGTAGCTATGGGAGAAGATCAAGCAAGCCATCAATGGGTTGTGGATTTTCTATCAAATGACTTGGGTCAAGATGCGAACAAAGTGTTCCATGATGGTTTTGTACAGAAATCAACTGGAGGCGTTTCTTCTTCGTTCGCTGGATCAGTTTCTAGTGCATCTTCGCGTATTGCTTCAAATTATAAAGAGTCATCAGGATTTGATCTGGCATTATACCAAAAAGTAGGAGTACTGGATGGTAGTTCAGCATTGAACCCTTGGTGTCATGAATTGCCGGATCCGGTAACAAAAGTTACCTACGATAATTACGTGTCTATCTCAAGACATGATGCAGAAACAAATGGTTGGGAACAAGGTGACATCGTTAAAGTATCTGGAAATGGTGCTGAAATTGATACGTTACCATTGTTAATACAACCAGGTCAAGCAAGAGGAGTTATTGGTATTGCACTGGGTTATGGACGCAGTGTCCAAACCAACGCAGACAACGATTTAGTTGACTTGGGTAAAAATGCATATCCATTCGTTCAATCTTCGTCAACAGGAACAAGTTATCTAGCACAAAACGTAACTATTGAGAAAGTTGATTCTGGATATGAGTTTGCTCAAACGCAAACCCATCATATGATTGAAGGTCGTGACTACTTGAGAGAAGCGACAATCGACGAATACAAAAAAGACAACGCAGTTCGTAACGAGCATAAATTTGAAACCGTATCGCTTTGGAGTGACTATGATTACTCTAAAGGGCATCACTGGGCGATGGCTATCGACATGAATGCGTGTACAGGTTGTGGATCTTGTGTGGTAAGCTGCCATATCGAAAACAACGTTCCTGTTGTAGGACGTAAAGAAGTTCGCAGAAGACGCGACATGCACTGGATGAGAATTGATAGATACTACTCTTTCCAAGCAGATGCAGACGAAACGGCATCAGTTCGTGTGGGTCCTTCAAATGTGGATCAAGAATTCAAAAAAGGGCAATGGTCAACTATGGAAAATGAGTTGGCTGGTTTAGATAAAAACTCGGCGTCGGGAGATAATGACTATGGTCACTATGACAATGTTAAGGTTGTTCACCAACCAGTAATGTGTCAGCATTGTGATCATGCACCTTGCGAAACGGTTTGTCCGGTACTTGCTACTACACACAGTAGTGAAGGGTTAAACCAGATGACGTATAACAGATGTATTGGTACCAAATACTGTGGTAACAACTGTCCTTACAAAGTGCGTCGTTTTAACTGGTTTAGATATAACAAAAACTCTAAGTTCGATTACCACTTCAACAATGAGCTAGGCAGAATGGTGTTAAATCCTGACGTTACAGTTCGTTCGAGAGGGGTTATGGAGAAATGTAGTTTCTGTGTACAGAACATTCAAATGGCTAAGTTGAATGCAAAAATTGAAAACAGAAAATTAGAGGATGGTGACGCACAAACTGCTTGTGCAAAAGCTTGTCCATCAAACGCAATTGTTTTTGGAGACAGAAATGATCCAAATAGCAGAATTGCTAAGATGTACAAAAATGACCGTTCGTATAAGATGTTGGAAGAAGTGGGTACAGATCCTTCTGTATTGTACTTAACCAAGATTAGAAATAGAAAAGAAGAAGTTCAATCATAATAAAAGGTAGAAATAATGTTTGAAGCATCAATAAGACAGCCCCTTGTAGAAGGTAATAAATCAATCGCCGACGTAAGTAATGACATTTGCGCTCCGATTGAAAACAAACCGACGAAACTTTGGTGGCTAGGTTTTTCCATTTCATTCGTTTTCTTAATGGTAATGGTCTTGTCTTTAGGCTGGACTGTTTGGGAAGGAATTGGTACATGGGGAGTTAACAAAACAGTTATGTGGGGTTGGGATATTACCAACTTCGTGTTCTGGGTAGGTATTGGTCATGCAGGAACGTTGATCTCTGCCATCTTACTTCTGTTTAGACAGAAATGGAGAATGTCGATCAACAGGAGTGCGGAAGCGATGACAATTTTTGCTGTACTCTGTGCGGCACAGTTTCCATTGTTTCACATGGGTCGTGTATGGTTAGCTTACTGGGCGTTACCACTACCAAACGCATTTGGATCACTTTGGGTAAACTTTAACTCACCTCTTTTATGGGACGTATTTGCGATTTCTACATACCTATCTGTATCGTTGTTATTCTGGTACTTAGGTTTAATTCCTGATATCGCTACAGTCAGAGATAGAGCAGTTACAAAAGCACGTAAATTCTGGTATGGATTTTTTGCAATGGGCTGGAACGGTTCAGCTAGAACTTGGCACAGATATGAGATTGTTGCCTTGATTCTTGCCGGTGTTTCTACACCTCTTGTACTTTCTGTACATACGATTGTATCAATGGATTTCGCGACCTCGGTTATACCGGGATGGCATACCACGATTTTCCCGCCTTATTTTGTTGCTGGTGCGATTTTCTCTGGTTTTGGAATGGTACTCACACTCCTCATCATTGTGAGGAAGGTGCTGAATTTACAGCAATATATTACTATAGGTCACCTAGACGCCATGACCAAAGTCGTCATGCTGACGGGTTCAATTGTAGGGGTAGCTTATTTGACAGAGTTCTTCATTGCAGCGTATTCTGGAATGGTGTATGAGCAATACGCATTTTTGAATAGAGCCTTTGGGCCTTACTGGTGGGCATACTGGACTATGATGAGCTGTAACTTATTGGCTCCACAGGTTTTCTGGTTCAAATGGGCTAGAACAACACCTTGGTTCATTTTTATGCTTTCAATCGTTGTAAATATTGGAATGTGGTTTGAACGATTTGTAATTATCGTGACGTCACTACATAGAGATTATTTAACGTCATCATGGGCGATGTATTCTGCGACCATTACTGAAGTTGGAATTTTCTTAGGAACGATGGGGCTGTTCTTTACTTGTTTCTTCTTGTTTAGCAAGTTTTTACCGGTAATCAACATGTCGGAAGTGAAGAGTATAATTAAAAGTAGAGAGTAATTTGATTTTAAATCCTATAGGATGTTAGATAAACAATTAATATTAGGTGTTTACGACAATGGAGATGATCTCCTTACGTCAGTAAAAAAACTTAGAAAAAAAGGTGTAGAAATTTTTGATTGCTACACTCCATACCCTGTTCACCATTTGGATAATGAGATGGGTATAAAGCGATCCAACTTAACGGTAGGAGCATTTCTATGCGGTCTTACAGGCTTTTTTCTTGGTTTGTTGTTGCAATTTTATATGATGACAAACTTCCTTCATACCTTTAAGAGTTGGCCAATGATTATTGGTGGAAAACCTCAAGATTATGGTATGTGGCCAAGTATGGTTCCTGTAACATTTGAGATGACCATTTTATTCACGGCATTTGGCATTGGCTTCTTATTCTTTGCAAAAAGCAAAATGATTCACGGGAAAATCGCTCAGATTATTGATCCACGTCAAACAGACGATAGATTATTCTTAGCTGTAGAACCTTCAGAATTATCAAAAATGTCTCGTTCAGAATTAGATTCATTTTTAACTGAAAATGGAGCCATTGAGATACGGGAAAGAAATTTGGACGGAAGTGACGCAGTTGAGACTGCAGCTCCAGCGAAGCCCAAAGCTAAAGCAAAAGCAGCTCCAAAGTCTGAAGAGTTAAGTGAAGAACAGAAGACAGAAAAACTAGGTTTACTGAAATCTATTGTTGGTGAAGGTTCAATCGATCAAAAAGATGATTTGAAAGAGATCAGCGGTGTTGGACCAGTATATGAAGAGAAATTAAATTCAATCGGCATATTTACTTTTGAGCAGGTATCAAAACTTACTCCTGAGTCTATAAAGGCCATTGAAGAATTAACGAAATATTTCCCGGGAAAAATCGAACGTGAAGATTGGGTTTCTCAGGCTAAAAACTTAATGGACAAATAACTATGCAGTTTTTACAAAAGCGAATGAATATAATTAACGGTTTGATGCTAATTGCAGCAGGCACGTTGGTGGGCTGTTCAGCTGGTGGAAACAAGCCAGGATATGAGTATGCTCCAAACATGTACGAATCTGAAGCTTACGAAGCCTATACGCAGGTTGGAGAAATGAAGTACAACCCGAATGGCATGACCATGCGTACTCCTGTTGCTGGGGCGGTAGCTCAAGGGCAAATGGGTTATACCATGTATACTGAGGGGTATGAAGCTTCTGCAAGTTGGACGAACCCAGTTGCACCAACCGAAGCGAATGTAGCTGAAGGTATGCGTTTGTATAATATACAGTGCCAGCATTGCCATGGTAAGAAAGGTAAAAATGACGGCGGTGTAATAAAGAGTGGCCAGTATCCACCACCACCATGGGATGGATATCAGTCTGAAACGATTAAGAACTTACCTGACGGTAAAGCATATCATTCCATCACTTTCGGAAAAGGAAACATGGGGGCACATGGCAACGTGTTATCTCCAAACGAACGTTGGAAAGTGTTGCATTATGTTAGAAGCTTAAGTCTTGGTGATGATTTTGTTTATGCAGCGGAAGAAACTAAAGACAAAGAAGTGGCTTCTGCTACTGCTATGTCGTTTGAGGGATTTGAATTGGTTGATATAGGGCCAGATTTAGATATGATAAATGCAGCTATGCGAAATGTACATTTCAATGGCATGCAATACAAAAAGTTCGAGGAACAAAGCAAACCACATTTAGACAAGGTTGCAGCCTTTATGACTAGCAATCCAGACTTAAAAGCGCTTGTAGTTGGTCATGTTGCTTCCGACATGAACATTCCTGGTTTTGGTGAACTAAGTTTAATTAGAGCTAAAACGGTTTGTGATTATCTAGAATCAAAAGGGGTATCGAGAGATCGATTAAGCCCAAAAGGTAAAGGATCAACAATGCCAATCGATACGAATGACGACAAGATTGGGAAGTTGATTAATAGACGGGTAGAAATTTATTTCATTAAATAATCAGAATAGTAAAGAACATGGGACACCATCACATATCTGAGGTAAACGACGAAAAGTATATTTTCACAGGCCGATCAAAAGCAATTGTTGGTTTAGTGTTTGTAGTTGGATTAATTCTGACATTTATTGGAGTGAATCAAATCAAACATGAAGATGCACATGCAAATGACGCGGCTCATGTGGAAGAGCACGCTGCAACAAATCAAGAGATGTCGGTACACACCGTTGGCATGCAAGAGCATGAGTCACACGGTGACGAAGGACATGCACAAGAGCACACAGACCATGCTGAAGAATCACACGCTGAGAGCAGTGAAGCAAATGGTGAAGTGCATGCAGCTGAGCATGGTGGCCATCATGGACCATCGTGGTTGGCTAGATTATGGGCGAACTTATTACTAAATGCATATTACTTTATGTTGTTTGCCGTAGGGGCCTTGTTTTTCTTAGCCGTAAACTACGCCGCTAATGCAGGGTGGTCTACATTGTTAAAACGCGTAATTGAATCAATAACCTCATATATTCCAATTGGAATATTAACGCTTGGTTTAGTGATCTACTTTGGTAAAGAACACTTATACCATTGGGTGGTGTATTTAAATCAAGGTTTAGATGCCGGACAACCAGGTTATGATAAAATACTTGCCGGAAAAGACTGGTTTTTGTCATCAGGATGGTTACTAATTGGTGTGCCAACAATCATGATAATTTGGTGGATCTTCCGAATCGTTTTGGTTCGACTTTCACATAAAGAGGACGAACAAGGTGGCCTTTCTTTTTTCAAGAAAAGCGTAACGTATTCTGCAGCTTTCTTAGTTGTATTTGCTTTTAGCTTTTCGGTATTAAGTTGGCTGGTGATGATGAGTATTGACCCACATTGGTACAGTACCATGTATTCGGTTTACAATTTTGCGATTGCCTTTGTTACCTCTCTAACTGTTATTTGCTTCTTTACGCTTTACCTAAAATCAAAAGGGTATATGGAAGTTGTTTCTGATGAAGTAATACATGATTTGGGTAAATTTATGTTTGCCTTTAGTATATTTTGGGGTTACATTTTTGTTTGTCAATTCCTATTGATATGGTACGCAAACATCACGGAAGAAAGTATATACTTTGCACAGCGTTTAACGCCTAACTTTAAATGGTTCTTCCGTAGTAATATCATTATGTGTTTTGCACTTCCATTCTTGATTTTGATGATGCGTAACGCTAAGCGACACCCAAAGGTATTATTGGTTGCTGGGTCTATGATTCTTTTAGGACACTGGCTGGATTTATTCATTATGATTATGCCTGGTACAGTAGGACAAACTGCTAAAATTGGAACACTTGAAGTTGGATTGACCATGGCGTTTGCAGGGTTATTTATTTTCTGGGTTCTAAACAACTTATCGAAACGTAACTTATACGCTAAGAATCACCCGTATTTGCTGGAATCAGCTAATCACGATGTTGGAGTATAAGCACCTATAAAACATTATCTAAGCCTCATTTGCAATTTGTAAATGAGGCTTTTTTTGTGACCAGGTTGATTGAAGGGGTGAAGGATTGAAGGATTGAAGGCTGCCAATTTTCAATTTTCAATTTTCAATTATTAATTATTAATTGTCAATTGTCAATTGTCAATTGTCAATAGCCCAACAAACCGATTATCTTTGCGCGCTTATTCATAAAGTCAACATGCTTACAGCTTCAAACATATCTTTACGATTCGGGAAACGAGTTCTTTTCGATGAGGTGAATGCTAAGTTTACAGAAGGGAATTGTTATGGTATTATTGGTGCAAATGGTGCTGGTAAATCCACCTTCCTGAAAATTCTTTCTGGTGAGATAGAATCTACCACAGGAGATGTATCTATATCTCCAGGAATGCGAATGGCTGTCCTTAAGCAAGATCACTTTGAGTTTGATGAGTTTCAGGTATTAGAAACCGTAATCATGGGTCATAAACAACTGTATGACATCATGAAGGAGAAAGAGGCTATTTATGCAAAGGAAGACTTCAGTGATGAAGACGGAATTAAAGCATCTGAACTAGAGGAAAAGTTTGGAGAAATGAATGGCTGGATGGCTGAAAGTGAAGCAGGAGAGATGCTTAATTCTTTGGGTGTTCCTGAAGAATATCATCATCAGAACATGGAAGACCTCAGCAATAACTTAAAAGTAAGAGTATTGCTGGCACAAGCCTTATTTGGCAATCCGGACATCTTATTGCTTGATGAGCCAACAAACGATTTGGATGTGATGACGATTTCTTGGCTTGAAAATTTCCTTGCCGAGTCTAAAAACATTGTGATTGTTGTTTCTCACGATAGACACTTTTTAGATGCTGTATGTACGCACACAGCTGATATTGATTTCAGTAAAATCAAAGTGTATGCGGGTAGTTATACTTTCTGGTATGAATCTAGTCAGCTAGCTTTAAGACAACAACAACAAGCCAATAAGAAGGCTGATGATAGAAAAAAGGAACTTCAACAGTTTATAGAACGTTTTAGTGCAAACGTTAAGAAGTCTAAACAGGCAACGTCAAGAAAGAAGATGTTGGAAAAGTTGAATGTTGAAGATATTCAGCCATCCAGTAGAAGATATCCTGGGATATTGTTTGATCAAGAGCGTGGCGCAGGAGATCAGATTCTAAACGTATCTGACTTGAGTTACAAGAACTTCTTTGAAAACGTATCGTTCAATGTATATAAAGGGGAGAAAATTGCTATTATTTCTAGGAATAGTTTAGCGATTACTAATTTCTACAGAATCTTAAACGAAGAAATTAAGCCAACAAAAGGTAACATTGAATGGGGTATAACGATTCAAAAGGCCTACTTGCCGAACGAAAACGAAGGTTACTTTAACGGCGACCTAAATTTGATTGATTGGTTACGACAGTATTCAGCGGAAAAGGATGAAACTTTCGTTCGTGGGTTTTTAGGTAAAATGTTGTTTAGCGGTGAAGAAGTGTTTAAGAAGAGTAATGTGTTAAGTGGTGGAGAAAAGGTACGTTGTATGATTTCTAAACTAATGCTTGCGCAACCAAACATGCTTATACTGGATGAACCAACCAATCACCTAGACCTAGAAGCAATTACAGCTTTTAACGAAGGGCTAATAAATTTTAAAGGAACAGTATTATTTACCTCGCATGACCACACTTTTGTGCAGTCTATAGCCGATAGAATAATTGAAATTACGCCAACTGGCGTGATAGACAAAAAGACAGATTTCGACACGTACATAGAAGATAACCAACTGCGTGAGCGAAGAGAAAAAATGTATCAGAATTAATATTTAAATAATGAAAAAACTATTTTTAGGGTTAGTAGCATCCATGATGGCGTTAACGTCATGTAACAGCGGTGGAAGTGCATCAGGAGACATCGAATTGATAGATCTTAACGACAGCATGTCTTATGCTTTAGGGTGTTTAATCAGCGACAACAACAGCAAGAACTTTGGAGACGATATTGATATCAATATTTTTATGGAAGGAATTCGTCAACACAGCGATTCTACTGGTGATTTGCTTATTCCTTTTGACGAAGCTGAAATGATTTTGCAATCGTATGCGTATAAGAAGTCAAATGCAAAAGCAGAAACCAATATGGCGGTTGGACAGGCATTTTTAGCCGACAATAAAACCAAAGAAGGTGTTACTACTTTGCCAAGCGGATTGCAGTACAAAATTGTTACTGAAGGTACTGGCGCTAAGCCATCATTAGAAGATTCAGTTGTATGTCATTACACGGGAACATTCATCGATGGAAAAGTATTCGATAGCTCAGTTGAACGCGGATTGCCTGCAACGTTTGCCGTTAATGGTGTGATTAAAGGATGGCAAGAAATTGTTCCGATGATGCCTACAGGTTCTAAATGGATGGTATATGTACCATCTGATTTGGCTTACGGTGCTAGAGACAATCAAGGTATGCCTGCTAACTCAACGCTAATTTTTGAGATTGAGTTGTTAGAAATCGTTGGAAAATAGAGGGAACGAATTTTCGTTTTCATTCTGGAGTGATTTTTGTCTCATCCAGGTTAAATAAATAATACAAAATGAAAAAAACAATTTTAATCGTTGCCGTAGCGGCCTTTGTTGTGCTTACGTCAATGAAATTATCATCAAATAAAACAATGCAAGGACAAACAGAAATTGACGCATTATCGTATGCTTTAGGCATCAATGTTGGAAACAATCTTAAATCAAGTGGATTTGAGTCAGTTAATCCAGATGAATTTATCAAAGGATTAAAAGAAGCAATGGCCGGAGATGTTTCAGAAGAAACATTAGCAACGACCAATGCAGCTATCCAAAACTACATGCAAGAAATTGAAGCCGAAAAAGCTAAGGAGTTAGGTAAATTAGGCGCAGAATTTTTAGCTGCTAATGCTAAGAAGGAAGGTGTGGTAACATTACCAAGCGGACTTCAATACAAAGTGATTACAGCTGGAACTGGTGCAATGGCAGTAGATGGTGATCAAGTTACAACACACTACACCGGAAAATTTATAGACGGAAAAGTGTTTGATAGCTCTGTTAGCAGAGGCGAACCTGCTACATTCGGTGTTAATCAAGTAATCAAAGGATGGACAGAAGCGTTAAAACTAATGCCAGAAGGGTCTAAGTGGGAATTATACATTCCTTACGACTTGGCTTATGGTGCTCAAGGTCGACCACCACAAATTCCTCAATACTCTATGCTAATATTCGAAATCGAATTATTAGACGTGGTTGGGAAGTAATTCACAACAAAAGAATAATCAGAAGGAGCATCAAATTGGTGCTCCTTTTTTGTTTTACGGATTTAGGTTTTATGGAAAATTGAGAATTGACAGTTGACAGTTGAGAATTGAAAACGTTACTTTTTTCAATCCAACAAAGTTTAGTACGATGTTGCAAGGGTATGATGTTTACCCAAAGTGGGAACTGGGAATTGTGTTGGGCATGAATGTTTCATCGGCGTCGCCTACCAAAAACTACTCCATTACAAATTCTCCCGCATCTTTTGTGTCTAAAAATGGGTACCAAGTTGGTTTCATGGCGGAGCATTACTTACAAAAGCGATTATCCATACAAGCGAAATTACAGCTACAGGGAATAGGATACGGCAGGAATGCTGACGATGTCGTAGGATGGAAACAAGAGTATACAGAAAGAATGACTTTTATAAACATTCCATTAGTCGCCAGGTATGCAGTTTCCCCAAATGTTATGGGTTGGAAAGTTTCGGCAGAAGCTGGATTAGGCGGACATGTTTTATCTTCTACCAACTCTGTGATATTTTTAGAAGACTCACGAAAAAATGATGGTAGCAGGTTGCAACGTTCTACAGATCGAATCAACGCTCGAAACAACATATTGTTGTCGGGTTTACTTGGTCTTTCAGCAAAGCATCGACTTGGAGAAGCAGTTTTGGGCATTGAAGTAAGAACTTCATTAGGTATGAGCAACGCTGTAAACAGTGAAAATAGGTGGGACAACTTTGAGTTTATTACAGAAAACAACTATGTAGACAGCGACATACGATTGAATACAATGTCTTTAAACTTGACCTATCAAAGACCAATAAGAGGCCAATATTCTGTAAAACGTAAAAACTAGCGGCAATTAAAAATTAATAATTAAACATTAATAATTAATAGTTGTCCCTACTTCCCTCGTCCTTGAATCATAATCAAGGCGGTGTAAATCAAGATTTTGAAATCGAGCGCTAAAGACATGTTCTCTACGTAAAGAATGTCGTATTTCATTCGCTCAAGCATTTCATCTACATTTTCGGCATAACCGTATTTTACTTGACCCCAGCTTGTAATGCCAGGTTTTACACGGTGTAATCTTTTGTAGTGAGGAGCGCGTTCAACAATTTGATCGATATAATGCTGTCGTTCTGGTCTTGGGCCCACTAAGGTCATGTCGTTTATCAAGACGTTATAGAACTGAGGTAGTTCATCTAAACGGGTCTTCCGTAATATTTTCCCAACCTTGGTAATTCTTGGATCGTCTTCTGAAGATAACATTGGCCCGCGTTTCTCAGAATCTGTGTACATCGATCGAAACTTAAAAATGCGGAAAGGCTTGCCCCCTAATCCGATACGTTCTTGACTAAAAAAGACTGGGCCTTTGCTGGTTGCATATACCGTCATGGCAATGATAAATAACACCGGGAAACCAATGATCAATGCGAGCATGGATATGAAGATGTCCAAAAAACGCTTTACACTCTTTTGCCAATCTGGCATCAGGTACGGACTAATCTGTATTAATAGTGCCCCTAAAATATTGTTGATACGCACGCTTCCAGAAAGGATGTCGTACATGTCTGGAATAATTTTAATGTTTACACCACTACCGCTAAGCTGATCGATAATTTTGTTAATCTTACTGTGTTCACTCGTCTCTATGGCGATGATGGCTTCTTCAATCTCTTTGTTTTCTATAACAGTCGACAAGGAAGTGTAGGAACCCAGGTGGTCCAGTTTGTTTACAAACAATCCTCTGTCTTCCCCATTTACGTTGACATATCCTTTAAAAAGATAACCTTCACTTTTTTTGGCATTTTCTAAATCTTGGTAAAGTGCAAATGCTTTTTCATCTGATCCGATTAGAACAGTATTGAAACCAATACGTCGTGTTTTAATGCGATTTCCAATGCTTGTAGTAAGGATGAATCGAAAGAGTTCCGTAATCCCAAAGTGAAAGCCAAAAAGAACTACAAAAGAGTTGTAATATTCTGTATAAGCAAGTACTTCGTCATCAAGGAGGACACCGAAAAACAAAACCAAGCAACCAAAAAAACTGACGATAAGTACCTGACTCAATTCTTTTAACCTTGATTTACGTAAAACCTCTTGGTATTGCCCGTACAGATAAAAGGCGAATACCCAAAACAATGGGATACACACCAAGCCAAGGTAAAGCTTTGGGTCGTTCAGACCATTCTCATAAGCCTTGTGCTCTAAAAAATGTGATCGGTAGAAATAGAATAAGAGCCACGATATTGCTCCAGACGTTAAATCTGAAAGGAAATAGAGGAGTTTGTAATATCGAAGTTTCAAAAATGCAACAACTTTAGATTGTCAAAATAAAGTCGTGCGTTTGGATTATCCGAAAAATTCTTTGCGTAAATAAATATTTTAAAGGTGGCGTTGGCAAATCGAGGGTCACTCATGTCCTCATTTAAACTTATATAACTCTTTTTCCATTCGCCACTTGTCTTAAATAAGTATAAGACATTAACGCGGTCGATAAGGTCTCCGCCTTGTGTGTATGCGTAGAAGCCAATTTGCGCTTCCGATTCTAAATTGTAATTCATTTCTAAATAGGTTGATGAATTACTCGGAATAGTGAACTTGCTAATGGTTGAGTTTTCAAATCTTTGATTGATGGAATCAAATTCTACATATCCAGAAACTTGATTCAAAGCACTGTGATTAAACACTTCATTGGCGTCGAAAGTTAAACGGATAGAATCTTCTTCTATATCCACTCCACTTGGTTCAAAACTTATTGTACGGTCTTCAAAATCTTCAATCCATTTAAACTCTGTTGAATCGTGGTAACTAATCTTAGGAAAAAACGAATCTATATTTCCAGGAGTTACGATTAACGTATCTTGGATGGCACGGTAGTATGGATATATCTCGCGATCATCTGACCGGCCATTCTTCTTTACGCCTGCTAAGATGGTTACAAGAACAGTATCACTGGCTATTATAGGTACGGTCACTGGAACTTCGAATGCACCAACAAGCTGACCATCAACATAAACCCAGGCGTCTCTAATGTCGTGTGCATTGCTTCCTTGGCTATTGTCAGACTTGGTTTCAAGTTCGAAGTTGTCGATGAAAAAGTAAACAGGTGTAGGTTCTTCTCGATCAAATACATTACAAGCATTCAATGCGATTACAACGAACGCAAGTAGAATAGTTTGAAAGGGTTTAAAAAAGGTAGAAGGCTTTGCAGCGATTTTTATCATTTCCGGCTAAAATTTCGTTCGAGCTGATCTATAATCCGGTCGGCTACATCACGAGATTCAATAAACTCTGATAAGCTAAGAACGGGTTCAGTCCCTAAAACGATGCAATAGTAGAAAGATTCTATTTCTTTTTCTAAGATTTCTTGACGATTTACGCTTTTATGAAAGTTTGTTTGATCGTCCATTTGCTCCTCAACACTAATTTCAGCCATATCCTCAGGTGTTTCATTACCTGTTAAGATACGTAAGCTTTGGTTTTGGAAGTTGAGTGTGTGATAATTATTGTTTTGGAAGAATCTTATTTTATGAACTTCCTTATCGGCAATTTTACTGGTAGATATTGTGGCAACACAACCGTTATAGAACTCGATGCGCGCATTAACCACGTCAGGGTCGTCAAACAAAACGCCAACACCTGTAGCCGATACATGCTTAACTCTGGAGTTAGCCAAAGACAGTACAATATCAATATCAGGTAGTAAAATGTCATTGATTAAAGAGATCTTCTCCTTTTTATTTTCAGGACGTTTTAAGTAGTGGCTGCATTCTATGATACGCGGCTCTAACTCTAGGTCTTTGATTTCTGTATGGATATGTTCAAATCGCAATCCGTTACTCACTTGAACGTGGACACCAGCTTCTGCTGCGTAGTTAGCAATTCGTTTGAGTTGATGCTTGGTCATATGCGATGTATCGGTAATGAATACATGCTTACAACTTTTAATTACTTCAACTAGATTTTCGTACAGACAAAACGCCGGGTCAAAAATCATCACGGCATCAACCGTTTTGTCTAGTTCTTCATAATTTCTTAGCGGTAGCAGATTTTCAAATTTGTGACTTTGAAGACCGCAGCACAACCCGAACATTTTTCTATCTAAAAATATTCGTAGCGTTTCATCGGTAAAGTTCCCTTTACCAATTACGCCAACATTCAGTGTTTTTGAATTTATTTGCATTCAGAAATACACTTGCGAAGTAAATTTTTAATTAGGGGTGTATGAAATAATGTTTTCAGTAGTTGTCAAAAATAAAATACACTTTGGAAGATTCTTTTAAACACAAGGGAATGCGCAAACGATTGGTTGAAGCGCTTAGAAATAAGGGAATACGTGACGAAAAGGTCTTGGAAGCCATTGGCCTGGTTCCGCGTCATTACTTTTTTCCAAAAGACTTTTGGGACAATGCTTACGACGATAAAGCGTTTCCAATCGGTAGTGGTCAAACAATCTCTCAACCGTACACTGTGGCGTGTCAAACACAATTACTCAACATACAACCAGGCGACGTTATACTTGAGATAGGAACAGGAAGTGGATATCAGGCAGCTATCCTTGCGCAATTAGGAGCGACCGTTTTTACCATCGAACGTATCGAGGCGCTGTTCAAATCTACGAGTCAATTGTTTTCGAAATTGAAAGTGCCAATTCACTGTTTTCTTGGTGATGGTACAATCGGTTTGCCATCAAAAGGACCTTTTGATGGGATCGTAGTAACTGCTGGAGGAAATAGTTTGGCAGAACAATTGAAGGTACAATTAAAACCAGGCGGCAAACTTGTTGTGCCGATGGGTGATCGATCAATCCAAAAAATGGTACTGATCAAAAAGGTTGTTGAAAACAAATATGAACGTACGGAACATGGAGAATTTAAATTCGTGCCTTTGCTGGGCAAATATGGGTGGGAGACTTAAAACACTTTTTTTGGCGGTTATTGTTACCGCATGTATATCGGTTAATGCACAAACCAACCTTACTGTTGAAGTAAATAAAGGCGACGGTATCCAAACCCTTCTTAGTCGCTATAAACTGCATCAAAGCAATTGTAACCTAGATTCATTTCTTGCGTTAAATAAGCTAGGGCCAACAGATTACCTCATTCTTGAAAAGAAATATAAACTGCCTTTAAAGGTGTATAACTATACGGGTGGCACGATTCGTAACACCATGGGGATTGACGATTATGACAAAGCACTTCGTATTCAAAAGTTCAATGAAGCATTGGTCGAAAGCGGCATAAAGAAAGCTAATTACAAAGACGATAATAAGTTATGGGTGCCGTATCACGAGTTATACTGTGTTCCGACAACGTCTGATTTTAAGTCTTACACAATGAAGATTCCTATTCTTGGTAAAGCGTATGAGGAGATTACTGTGGAAGACGAAACATTAGCAGGTTGTGTCTATTACTTGGTTAGTGGGCACGGCGGTCCAGACCCTGGAGCGATGACCAAAAAAGATGGTAATTATTTATGTGAAGATGAATATGCTTATGATGTCACGCTGCGTCTTGCACGAAATTTATTGAGTCATGGCGCAAAGGTGTATGTAATTGTTCGTGATGAGAATGATGGAATACGTGACCAAGAATATCTGGGATACGATAAAGACGAAGTAGTTTGGTTCAAACAAAAAATTCCTATCAATCAAGTACGCCGACTAAAACAACGTACAGCAGTAGTCAATAATTTGTACAAGAAGGAAAAAGCCAATGCCAAGTTGCAAAAAATGATTGCCATTCATGTGGATTCCAGATCAATAGGGGAGAAAATCGATATTTTCTTTTATCATTTTCCAGGTTCATCCAGTGGCAAAGAAACGGCCGATACCATGTTGCATACAATCGATGCGAAGTATAAAGAGCATCAGAAAAATAGAGGATACAAGGGCGTTGTTAAAGCCCGTGATCTATACGTGTTAAGAGAATCTAAACCATCTGCGGTGTATATCGAATTAGGAAACATTACCAATGAGTTTGATCAAAAAAGACTGCTCATTGTTGACAACAGACAAGCTATTGCCAATTGGTTATTTCTTGGAGTACAGAAAGATGCTTTCCGACAGATGGATGAGTAGGGAATTGATAATTGAGAATTAAGAATTGATAATTTTTTCAAATTCACTCATTCGATAAGCAGGAATTAGAAATTAGTCAATAGGAATTAGGGAAATGCAGAATGAATATAGAGAATAGACCATAGAACATAGACTTTTAAGTGGAAGTTGACGTTGAATTAATCGTTCACTTATTCTATTTTCAGACATTCAGACATTCAGACATTCAGACATTCAATCCTTCAGTCCTAATCCCTTATCCGCGCCGCCTCAGCTTCAAGATCAGACAGTGCTTTTTGATCTGCTGAACTAAGCTTGTTAATTAGGTTATCGGTTTCATAAGGATCTTCAACAAGGTTGTAGAACCTTCTATTTCCGCTGTCGAACTGAATGAGTTTGTAAGTTGCATCGCGTACGGTATAGCCAGCCCTATTTGCTACGTCGTTGTTTACTTCGCTGTAATTAAACACCCTTTGTTGCGCATTAGAATTGTCTAATAATCCGGCAAAACTGTAACTGTCTTCATACTGCGTTACGTTGCTGCCAATAAGTTCTCCAATTGTTGCAAATAGGTCTACCGAGCTAACCAATGCTGGTTCGCGTGTGCTGCCTCCATTAACACCGACACCAGAAACAATCATTGGTGTATGAATCCCGCCTTCATACAACGAACCTTTGGCCTGAGTTGACACATAAGGTGCTTGGATTACTTGGCCATGACTTCCGTTGTCGCCTATGAAAATAATTATCGTATTGTCTAGCTCATCCGACGGGATATTGTCCATAAGCCTTCCAAGTTCATGATCCACACTTTCTATCATCGCCATAAAATAGGGTAGGGGATTGGCATCAATACTGGCCTGGTCTGTAGGCAAGTTGCCTTGTGCGTGCATCGAATCAGGAGGTAAGTGAAAAGGGGTATGCGGAGCGGTGTAAGCCAACCAACAAAACCATGGCTTGTCTTGATCGTTGATCCAATCGATAGCTAAATTCGTAAACTTTTTGGTAACGTATTCATTCGAAGTCGTTGTTTGACCGTTTTCGGTAAACTGCCAAGAACCATAATCAGACACTGCACCACCCAACAAACCTGCGTAATAGCCGATACCCATTTGGGTTGGCCGATTGGGCTCTCTAGGTGAAAGGTGCCATTTGCCAATGATGGAGTGGCTATAGCCGTTGCCCGATATTTCGTTGATGTATTGATGTAAGGTTTTTTCGTCTGCCTTTATAGTGCCATTATCTTGCACATCAAGCACGCCGGAGTTGTATCCATATTTACCAGATAATATGGTAGCGCGTGTAGGAGAACAGATGGGGTTTGTCCAAAAATTATCGAAACTCACACCATTATCAATTAGCTTTTGAAGGTTAGGCATGTTCGGCTTCGTTGCTCCAATACCGTATCCAGGACAGGCCTCAATACTCATGTCGTCAGCAATCACCAATAAAACATTGGGTTGGTTTGATGTAGGTGGAAACCATTGTCCGTCTACTTTGTCGTCTTTACAACTATTGAATAATAGCGTTGACAGAATGGTTATTAAAAGGATTGAAAAATTTGATTTCATCATGTTTTATATGTCTTCTAAAGGATCTTCGATAATGTTCTTGACACGACCAACTTCTCCTGTTTCTAGTCGTACTTTGATACCATGTGGGTGGTTGGGCGATTTTGTTAGTATGCGTTCAACAAAACCGTCTGTTAGCTCGCCAGAACGTTGATTGTGTTTTTCAACAATTTCTACTTCACTTCCGATTTGTATGTTTTTTCTGATTGTGCCGGTTTTCATTTTCTTTTCTTCATTTCTCCAATCTATGAATCGACATATAATGTCACCCATTTCGGATTCCTTTACTGGAGCAAAATAGTTCTCTTCAACAAATAAACCCGGAAACTCCTGGAATAAACAGTAGATAGGTAGTGTTGTGTCCAAATACATGGAGTTTGACAAATCATAGTTTCCTGATATTCCATGTTGAACAGTATCTGTGTAATCATAAACTATTATGCAACTGAAGGTCGCACCGATTCCGTCACATATAAAACTAATTTCTGAGTAATCAGGAATGACACTTGTTCTTAAAAGTGCAACGGTGTCTGAGGTTATGACAAAAGGGTATTGGTTGAAGTCGACATTGCAGTCGTATTTACGATTGTGAGATTCATTAAGAGATTCAATTATTTCTGGTGTGACTTTAATTTCAAACTCTACTGCCGAAGTTAACGAGTCATAGAAATATATGGCGTCTAGTAAATTAGCATCTACTGGGAAGTATTTTGGTGGCGCTGGGTAACCAAATATTGTGCACTTATTTTTATGTTGGTTAATTTCAAGAGTTGTATTGCCAATCCAATGCTGACTAACCGATGAGTCACTGTAAGTAATTCCTTCGCTTTGAGAGCTGTATCGGGATCCCCAACCATTATACACTTCAAAATATGTTATGGTTTGACCAAGACTAGGGAATGTTGTGCCGAGCAAAACGATTAACTTAAACCACTTCATAATGAAAAGATGTTTCAAATTCAGGTAACGTTGCTTTCGTTGCTTAGGCTTATCTGCCTATAACCAATCTTCATTTTTTCCTTGATGAAAAAACGAAGCAAAAAAATCAAGACTTCTGAATTCTTCTTTGAACTCTACGAAAGCCAATTCCTTCCCACAGCCAAAGTCGCTGCGCTTTCCTGTCCGCTTAGTGCAAACCCTACACACAATTGCCTTTCTCGATTTCTACAGAATAATTCAAAGGTCGGTTTAACTCGTGCGTAGATTTTAGAGCGAAGGCCTAACAGAAACCCAGACGCTATGGTCTGGACAAGTGCGCCGCCCCTCGTATTTTTGGTGGGCCATCGCTCCAGTACGACGACAGCCTAATCTAGCTACAACGCGAAGCGCGGGTGGTCAAAAATAATCGGCGGTGTGCGATGTTGGGTTCTGGTGGCCTAGATGTGGTGGAGGGTTGAGTGAACCAAAACGAAGGGCTTATTATTTTTAGGCTTTTCTTGTTTCGTTCTTTTTGCCAAAAAGAATGAAATCCGGGTTCAAGGGCTGGAAAGCCCTAAATGAAAAATAGAAAACAAAAACTAATCATTAATCTTCAACACCGCCATAAACGCAGATTGAGGAATTTCAACGTTACCCACTTGGCGCATACGTTTTTTACCTTTTTTCTGTTTTTCTAGCAGTTTACGTTTACGGGTAATATCACCACCGTAACATTTAGCGGTAACATCCTTACGCATTGCTTTGATTGTTTCACGCGCAACAATCTTGCTGCCAATACCAGCTTGAATAGCAATTTCGAATTGCTGCTTCGGGATTAGTTCTTTCAACTTCAAGCAAATCTTCTTACCGTATTCATACGCCTTATCTCTATGGATAATGGCAGATAATGCGTCCACAGGTTTTGCGTTTAAGAGTATGTCCAGCTTTATTAGTTCCGATTGACGGTATTCTATTGGGTGGTAGTCAAAACTGGCATATCCACGCGATATCGACTTTAACTTGTCGTAAAAATCAAAGACAACTTCGGCCATCGGCATTTCAAAAGTCAATTCAACTCGACTGGTGGTCAAATAGACCTGATTTTTGAGTTGCCCACGTTTTTCCATACATAAGCCCATCACGGCTCCTACGTAATCACCAGCAGTGATTATTTGTGCATTGATATATGGTTCTTCAACGTAATCGAGGTTGCTGCCTTGTGGTAAATCTGTTGGGTTATTTACGATGTTCTGTTCTCCTCGTTTGTTGTAGGCATGGTACGAAACGTTAGGAACAGTTGTAATTACGGTCATGCCGAATTCGCGTTCCAATCGTTCCTGAATAATCTCCATATGGAGCATGCCAAGGAATCCACAACGGAAGCCAAAACCAAGTGCCGCAGATGATTCAGGCTCAAAAACTAAAGAGGCATCATTTAATTGCAGTTTGCCCATAGCTTCACGCAACTCTTCAAAGTCCTCTGTATCTACAGGATAGATTCCTGCAAAAACCATTGGTTTTACATCCTCAAAACCCAATACTGCTGTTTGTGTAGGATTGTCAACTTTGGTTATCGTGTCCCCAACTTTTACTTCCTTGGCTTCTTTAATTCCGGAAATGATATACCCCACATTACCAGTTTTTATCTCATCAGCAGGCTCTTGTGAAAGCTTTAAAATGCCAATTTCATCAGCATGGTATTCTTTGCCCGTATTGATAAATTTAACGTGATCGCCTTTTTGTATAGAACCGTCTATAACCTTATAGTATGCGATAATGCCTCTAAACGAATTGAAAACAGAATCGAAAATCAGTGCTTTCAATGGTGCTTTTGGTTCTCCTTTAGGAGAGGGCACACGGTCGATTATTGCCTTTAATATTTCAGTGACACCAAGACCAGTTTTGCCACTGGCAGGTATGATGTCGTCTCGGTCACAAAGAATGAGTTCTTCAATTTGGTCTTTTACCTCTTCCGGCATAGCGCCTGGCAAATCCATTTTATTGAGGATTGGTATAATTTCCAACTCATGGTCAAGGGCGAGGTAAAGGTTTGAAATGGTTTGTGCTTGTATGCCTTGTGCCGCATCAACGATGAGCAAAGCACCTTCACAAGCAGCAATAGACCGTGATACTTCGTATGAAAAATCAACGTGTCCTGGGGTGTCAATCAAGTTAAGTGTGTATTCAACACCCTCATATACATGTTTCATTTGAATGGCATGCGACTTAATGGTTATCCCACGTTCGCGCTCCAAATCCATATCGTCAAGCACCTGCGCTTTTAAATCTCTTTCCGAAACGGTCTTCGTTTCTTGTAAGAGTCTATCCGCCAAGGTTGATTTACCATGGTCGATATGCGCGATGATGCAAAAGTTACGGATGTTTTTCATGCGGCGGCAAAGATATTATTTAAGTTGAAGTTGAGGTATAATGTGAAGTCGAATAATTTTTACAAAAATTAGTATCTGTGTGAGGGGAATCGGTGTGTTTTTATTTGCTTTTTCTTACTAAAATTGCAGCATGTACGAATTCCACGGAGATATGAAGCGTTATCATGATATGACGCGTGAGGTAACAGAGCAATATGTTATCCCATTTGTCTCAGAATCTATCGACGTTTCAAAGCCATTACACGTTCTTGAAATCGGTAGTGGTGAAGCTGGAGTTCTAAGTGCTTTTACCGCACGATGGCATCACTGTGTAGGTGTTGAATTGAGTCCGCAACGTGTGGAACGGGCAAAAGCGCTTATGGAAAAGGAGGTGAAGCAAGGCCTGATCCAGTTCATTGCAAAAGACATTTATGACATAGATCCCAATCAGTTTCAGCCAAAATTCGATCTGATTATTTTAAAAGATGTGATTGAGCATATCCATGAGCAAGAAAAAATCATGGTCCGTTTAAAAGACTTTCTGGCGCCAAACGGTATTATCTTTTTTGGATTCCCTCCGTGGTATATGCCTTATGGTGGACATCAGCAGGTGGCCAAATCGAAAGTTGGTAGCAAGCTGCCTTATTATCACATTCTGCCCAAGTTTTTATACAAGGGCATGCTAAAAATGTTTGGCGAATCAGAAGCGATGATTGAAGGTTTAGAAGAAATTAAAGACACCGGTATTTCCATAGAACGTTTTGAACGCATTACGAAGTCGGCTGGATTGGAAATCGTAAACAAAACATTTTATCTGTTCAATCCAATCTATAAATTCAAATTTGGATTAAAACCACGAAAGCAGTTAGGTATTGTGAATTACATTCCATTCTTACGGAACTTTGTCACAACGTGTGCATATTACACGGTGAAGGTGAAGTAGGGCACTTTTGGTACGCTTCGCTTTTGGCGTGTTAGCGCATTGGTGTTTTGGATGACTTAGGACGCATGACATCAATCCATGACAATGTAAGTCTATTTTCTCTGTTCTATTTTCTTTCTTCTCTGTTCTTTCTTCTCTGCTCTTAAACAACTCCCTACCTCTTCACCAACTTCACTTGATGCGTTTTGCCTTCAGATACAAGCTCTATCACGTAAGTACCTTTAGCCGCCTCTAATTCAAACTGGAAGATGGCTGAATTAATATTTGTCTTTACATAAATCAATTTACCGGCTAAGTCGTACACCGATATCGTTACATCTTTCAAATCACCCAAATCAATATTGACTAATCCGTCATTAGGATTTGGATATACGTTTACGTTAGTAAACAGTTCGTCTTTCAACGCTGACGCCAATAAAATGGTAACGCAATCTGACGTATCTATACAATTGCCATTGGTTAGCTCAACGGCGTAAATGCCATTTTTTGATGCATTAAATGTTTTCGCTGTAGCTCCTGTAATTTTTGCATAGTTGTTTTTGCAATCCAACCATTGGTAGGTCACACCTGTCGCGTTTGCCGTCATTTCAGGGTCGTTTGTATTTACGGTTACATCAAGGTTTACAATGGTAAGGTCAAGCGTCACCACAGAATCGCAGCCATTTGCGTTCGTTAAGGTATGCGTCGGACTGTTCGTGCTGGTCGTATACGTTTTACCGTCAATCCATGTAAATGTTTCACAAGTGATTTGTTTGTCAGTCCCAGTATTCGGTGCATACATCGTAAGGTTTAGAGTCACGATGGAATCGCATCCAAGCGTGTTTTTTAGTGCGTGTGTTGCAGTGGTATTATTGACTGTATACGTTTTGCCATCTATCCAAGTGTATGGGCCACATGCGGTTTGTTTGTCAACTCCAGTGCTGTATCGATTTATGATTAAATCGAGTGTAACAACAGAATCGCACCCACTGGCATTGGTTAATGTATGGGTTGCTGTGTTATTGCTCACTGTATAAGTTCGTCCATCGATCCATTTATACGTGTCACAAGCAGTCTGTTTGTCCACTCCCGAGCTGGAATAATTCATTGTCAGATTCAATGTAACTACAGAGTCGCAACCCGTTGCATTTTGCACCGTATGTTGGGCTGTCGAATTACTTGATGTATATGTTTTACCATCAATCCACTTGTAGCTATCACAAGCTGATTGAACGTCGGTTCCTGTATTTGAGTAGTTCACCGTTAAGTTTATTGTAACGATTGAATCACATCCTGCGCCATTTTTCAATGTATGTGTTGCTGTGGTATTGCTTTTGGTATACGTGTTGCCATCAATCCAGGTAAATGTGTTGCAGGCAGTTTGTACGTCAGTCGCGGTTGAATATCTCAGTATGGTTAAGTTTAGTGTGACTATAGAATCACATCCTGAAGTGTTGACCAACGTATGGGTGGCAGTGCTGTTACTTACAGTGTACGTTTTACCATCAATCCACTTGTATGTATCACAGGCTGTTTGTACATCGGTGCCGGTATTTGAGTTTGTGATAACGAGATTTAAGGTAATGATGGAATCACATCCTGCGTCATTCTTACCTTTTAGTGTGTCTATGTAAGCGCCGCTGGAGGTATATGTTTGACCATTGATGGCCCAGGTGTATGCATCACATGCGGTGTCTTTTACGGATGCAAAGCTTTTGGTATTTATGGTAAGATTTAAGGTAACAACTGAATCACAACCGGAAGTATTCTTTACTGTATGGGTTGCACTGTTGTTACTCGATGTATATGTTTTACCATCAATCCATGAATACGAGTCGCAGGCCGTTTGGACATCGGTTCCTGTATTCGACTTATTGAGGGTTAGGTTCAGTGTTACTACCGAATCACAACCGGTTGCATTGGTAAGTGTATAGGTTGCCGTTGTGTTACTTGACGTGTAGGTTTTACCATCAATCCACTTATAGGCATCACAGGCGGTCTGTTTGTCTGTGCTGCTACTTGACTTGTGAATTACCAAGGTTAAGGTGATAATGGAGTCGCATCCATTTGCGCTGCTACTGTTTATGGTGTCTCGATACGTTCCACTAGAGGTGTATGTTTTGCTGTTTTGCGACCACTTGTAGCTATCACAAGCTGTGTCGGAAACACTTGACGTAGTAGTTTTATAAATAGTCAAATTAAGTGTGACGGTTGAATCACATCCCGCACTGTTGGTCACTTTGTGGGTTGCGGTGTTGTTGCTCGATGTGTATGTTTTGCCATCAATCCATGTATACGAATCACATTCGACTACTGTATCTGTGGCAGTACTCGATTTGTTTATGGTTAGATTTAGGGTAACAACCGAATCACATCCCGCAGCGTTTGTTATCGTATAAGTGGCAGTTGTGTTGTTAGCTGTATAGGTTTTCCCATCTATCCATGTATACGAATCACATTCAACTAACGAATCTAATCCAGTGTTAGACGCATGTACGATTAAGTTTAAGGTTATGATAGAATCACAACCTACAGCATTTGCTGCAATCATGGTGTCTTTGTATGCACCACTGGAAGTGTAGGTGGTGCTGTTTTGAGACCATGTGTACGTATTGCAAGCCGTATCTGAAACAGTTGCAAAGGAAGCATCATTGACCAGCAGGTGTAAGGTAACTATCGAATCACCACCAGCGGCATTTTTCCCTTTTAGCGTATGCGAATAGGTGCCACTTGACGTATACGTATTGGAGTTTAACGTCCAAGTGTATGCAGTACATGCCGTGTCAAAAACAGAGGCGGTGGTTGCCGTGTTCTCAAAAAAGATACTACGATCTTCTGTTTGACCATAGCGTAGGGTGCCACATGAACTTGAAATGCTGCTAAAATCACTCATGACACGCATCCTTAAGAATGTGTCTGTAACCACCGATTTAGGTATTTTAATGGTGTCGGTATGGGTGGTTCTATTCTTACCCGCATCAAAAACCAATTCACCCGAATCGCTTAGATCGCCGTTGTTATTAAAGTCGATATAGACTTTTACATATTCGTCGTTACTTCTTCCTGTTTTAATTGTGGTGAGATAGGAAGTATCAGCCTGTAACTTTAAAACTTCTGAGCATGTTTTATCTACATATTCCCCTTCGTCGTATAATCCAGCAGAAGAAAATGTATAGCCGCCTAAGCTGACTTCAAATATGCCAATGCCATAGTTTACAGATTTATTTGTGGTGGTAGTTGTGCATTTAGCCGTAACAATGGCAGGAGGAACTTTTATGTACCTCGTTTTTAGTACCGAGTCGATGCCACTACAATTTTCAGAGAATAACAATACTGAGTATATCCCTGCAGAATCAAATTTTATTTCTGGGTTTTGAGAACAACTGTCTGTCCCGTTCAAATAGGTTATTGTGTTTGGACTAATCCTCCACAACCAAGCGGTGGGCATATTTTTGGTTGTGTCGGTAAAGTTTACAGATTCTCCAGAACACAATACAGAATTGTTTACTGAAAAACCTGCGACTGGTTTGATCTTGTCTTCATCATATAATGACGATTTCCAGTTACCTCGTCCGTAAGTAGCGCAAACTACGTGGCTTAAACCTCTACCCGACGGGTTATGGTAAATCTCAATATCCCGTACGCGCGTATTAATGGGCATGTTGTCGTTAAACCAGGCCCAACTGCTCATGGTTGTGTCCTTATAATAAACGCCCATATAAGTACCCAAATACATGCCTTGTTTCTTACTGCTCGAGTCGAACACGACACATAATATGGGAATGTTGGGCAAACCATTTGAAATGTTACTCCAACTTGTTCCTCCATTGTTGGATTGATAGATTTTGTTGCTTTGACAAATCCATAATCGGTTAGTGAAGGTTGAATGCGATTCAATCCACGATACATTTGCGTTATTGGGCAATAAGGAAGTTAAGTCAGTCCAACTCGGACTTGTTGCATTTACATTGGTTGATTTAAAAAACTTCTTATCGCTTCTGGCCACATATAAAATGTTTGAATTGGCACTTGAGTTTTCTAAAACAGCGATGTTTGATGAATTTGAACCAGCAACATTGTTTGATATTCTCGACCAAGAAACACTGGTTCTGGAGCTAGCCTGAATGTTGGTGGAGCGCCATATATTTTTATAACCAACAAACATGGTACTGGGTGTGCCTTCTCTAAGCACATAAGGAGTTACCCATCCACCAGATTCCGAAATGCCATTCACTCCGTTTTTGGCAATGGTGCCTTGACTTCGACCGTCTTTAATCCTTCGGATATCCCCATAATACAATTCACTATACGCATAGGTTGCCGTTGTTGGATCTATAACACAGTCCATTCCATCACCACCAATAACTGTATACCATTTACCCTTCTCATAAAAACCTGTTCCATTGTCTTGGTATCCGTTAACGAGGGTGTTTGATTCAGTGGCACTCTGACCAAGTCGATAGATTTGCGCAATGGAAATTCCATCACTAATATCTTTCCAACTTGAACCTAAATTTTTAGTGTAGTAGATACCGCCGTCGTTTCCGGAATACAGCGTATTGGTTCCGGGTTGATACTCCATTACGTGGTTGTCGGCATGCACAGCAGGTGCACCGCCACTACCTACCCAATGGGCATTTATCTTCCAAGTTCGGCCATAGTCTTTGCTTTGAAAAATATTAACGCCACATACATTGACGATTGATTTATCATTTGGGTCAACTGCAATATCTAAGTCATACCAGGCCTGTCCGCCAGTGCCAGTTCCTAGGTGAGAATAGTCCATGATGTTTGGTGTATCACTCATTTGGGTGAATGACGCTCCACGGTTGGTTGATAGGTAGAGCCCTTCGTAGGATCTAGAATTGGTTACCACAACATATACGTAGTTCGAATCGTGGGGTGTTACAGCCACAGCCATTCTGCTTTTGCTAGATGGAAGGCCAGAAGTAATCTGACTCCAACTTTGACCATTATTGGTTGATTTATAGAGTCGTGCTGAGGTACGACACGCAAAAAGTATGGATGAATTGATTGCGTCAAAAACTAAGTCTTTAAAATTACCGCTTTGCTCAAGGGTCCAGCTAGAACCCCCATTCGTAGAGCGATAGATGCCGTCATTTGTGGCCGCAAGTAAGGTGTTGGTATTAGTAGGGTCAATTAGCAATTTGCCTACAATCTTGTTGCCCATACCAGAGTTTGATAGGGTCCATGTTTGCCCACCATCTTTACTTTTATACACACCACTTCCATACGAGTCGCTTGCGTCTCTATCGCCGGTGCCCAAATAGATCGTGTCGGGATGGGTAGGGTCAACTGCGATCGACGATACGCCTAAGCTTGCTAGCGAGTCAGTGTTGCTCGACCACGTTTGTCCGCCGTCTTTGGTTACCCACATTCCACCTGCTGGTGCACCAACATAAATGATGTTTGAGTCGGTTGGATGAAAAGCAACCGAGTTTATTCGGCCAAGACCATTAGGCTGCCCCGTCCGATTAGACGGTAAATTGGTTGGTCCTAATTCAACCCAATTGCCTGTGGTTTGGCAGGTGGCCGCGCTTCCTCCAAGCGCTCCATAGGTAGTGCTACTGTTTAATGCTCTTAGCTTTAAATATTTCTGAACTTCCGCTTCAAGCTGCCCAGGTGCTGGGATGTTTCCTTTACCATCAATTAATTCCGATGTACTGTATTCCCAACGTTTAAACGGCTTGTAACCACTGCCTTTTTCTATGGGTCTATTTTGCCAATACAAATTGAATGCCCGCTGTGTTTGGTAAAAATTCACAGACGGATCTGACATCATGTCAATCCAATAGGGCGTTTTGGTGGTGTCGTTAACCGTTTGACCGGCTATGAATGGAATGGAAAAAACAGTAATTAACAGAAGCGTAGTAAAGCGTTTCATTAAGTATGATTAAAGGGCGTGAATTGCGAAGATAAACGTTTTGATTCTTGCACAATACACAATTTGTAAAGATGATTCTTTACGGACTTGTTTGTGCATCAATCAACCTATTTCAGCCAAAAGCGCAGATTGTCAGGTGCCTTATTTAATGTAACCGCTTATTGGGTTTGATGTAATCTTGAGTTTTACATCTTCGACAACTTCAATATATCGGTGCCCATTTCTGTTTGAAGGATAACTGTATATATGTTGCTACCAAAGGCACTGAAAAATACTGGGGATGAAGGCAGGGAATTCGTCTTTCATTATAAAGAATAAGCGCGATGAACACGGCTTTGGGCTAAGACGCTACAGATTATTCCTTAAAATAATACACACTACTATTACCTCGATGAAAAAATTGTATTTTTGCCGCCTTTAAAAATCAGATAAAGAGATGAGTGAGAATTTAATCTATCTATTGCCAGTGTTCGGATTAATCGGGCTAGTGGTAATGTTCGTCAAATCGAAATGGGTAAACAATCAGGATGCCGGTAATGAAAAAATGCAAAGCATTGCGAAGCACATCCAAGAAGGGGCGATGGCGTTCCTTAAAGCAGAGTATCGTGTATTAGCAATTTTTATTGTTGTAGCTGGTATTCTACTTGGCATTTTGTCAACGATTGTAGAATCAACACATTGGTTTATTGTAATTGCATTTGTTTTAGGAGCGATATTTTCAGCAATTGCCGGAAACATAGGTATGCGTATTGCCACAGCTGCAAACGTTAGAACTACTCAGGCGGCTCGTACGAGTTTGTCTCATGCTCTAAAAGTATCATTTACGGGTGGTACAGTTATGGGGCTTGGTGTTGCTGGTTTAGCTGTCTTAGGTTTAAGCCTTCTATTTGTTCTATTAACCAAATGGTTTATGGGCGGAGACGGTACTCCTTACCACAATATGATGATCGTATTGGAAACCCTTGCTGGTTTTTCATTAGGAGCAGAATCAATTGCTTTGTTTGCAAGAGTTGGTGGTGGTATCTATACGAAAGCAGCCGACGTTGGAGCTGATTTAGTAGGTAAAGTTGAAGCAGGAATTCCTGAGGATGACCCACGTAACCCAGCTACAATTGCTGATAACGTTGGAGATAATGTTGGTGATGTTGCAGGTATGGGTGCTGACCTTTTCGGATCATATGTGGCTACTATGTTGGCGGCAATGGTTTTAGGTAATTATCTTATTAAGGATATGGGGAATGGAACATTTACTGATGCATTCGGTAATATGGGACCAATTCTACTTCCTATTTTAATCGCTGGATTAGGCATCGTATTCTCAATTGTTGGAACGATGTTTATTAAAGTTACAGGAACAGACGCAAAAGAATCTGTTGTGCAAAGTGCACTAAATAAAGGAAACTGGATTTCAATCGCCTTAACAGGTGTTGCATGTTTCTTTGTTATTAGATGGATGTTACCAGAAACGTTGACAATGGAGTTTTTCCATGAAGGTCAAAAAACCTTCTCTTCTATGTACATATTCTATTCGGTATTAATTGGTCTTGCTGTTGGAGGTTTAATCTCTTACTTCACTGAGCACTATACTGGAATGGACAAGAAACCCGTACAATCGATTATCGCAAGTTCAAGTACAGGTGCTGGAACTAACTTAATCGCAGGTTTGTCAACTGGTATGATGTCAACATTTGCACCAATCATTTTATTTGCTGCAGCTATTTGGGGGTCATATGCGTTTGCAGGATTCTACGGTGTGGCTATCGCAGCTTCTGCCATGATGGCTACAACAGCTATGCAATTAGCTATTGATGCATTTGGGCCTATCGCGGATAACGCAGGTGGTATTGCAGAAATGAGTGAATTACCTGAAGAGGTAAGAGGAAGAACAGACGTATTGGATTCAGTTGGTAATACAACAGCAGCCATCGGAAAAGGATTTGCGATTGCATCTGCAGCACTAACTGCTCTTGCTTTGTTTGCAGCCTATGTAACATTTACAGGTATTGATGGTATCAACATCTTTAAGGCGCCAGTATTGGCTTCCTTATTTGTTGGAGCAATGATTCCAGTAGTTTTCTCTGCATTGGCTATGAAGTCTGTTGGTAAAGCAGCCATGGAAATGGTGAAAGAAGTTAGACGTCAGTTTAGAGATATTCCAGGAATCATGGAAGGAACAGGAACTCCTGAATATGGTAAATGTGTTGATATTTCTACAAAAGCGGCATTGAAAGAAATGGTATTGCCAGGTGCTATTACCATCTTAACCCCAATCTTAGTAGGATTCTTAACTGGATTAATCTCTGGTGATTGGATTTTAGCTGCTGAAGTACTTGGTGGTTATATGGCTGGTGTATGTGTGAGTGGTGTTCTTTGGGCAATCTTCCAGAATAACGCTGGTGGTGCATGGGACAACGCTAAGAAGTCTTTCGAAGCAGGTGTTATGATTGATGGTGAAATGACGTACAAAGGTTCTGAAGCGCATAAAGCTGCTGTTACTGGTGATACAGTTGGGGATCCGTTTAAAGATACTTCTGGACCTTCAATGAACATCTTAATAAAGTTAACATGTTTAATTGGTTTAGTAATTGCTCCAGTTTTGGCTCAATTGGCCGGTGGTCATGGCGAAGACGACGCAAAATCAGCATGTTGCAAAGAGGAAAAAGCACACTGTAAGAAAGACGATAAGGCTTGTGCAGATTACAAAGACCATTGCAAGTCTGAAAAGAAATGTAAAGATGGTGAGAAGAAATGTTGCAAAGAAAAGTGCGAAGGAAAAGACGCTAAAGAATGCAAGAAAGAATGTAAAAATGATTCGACTTCAACTGAAGAAATTAAGGTTGAAGGAGAAGGATATGACGCTGATCCAGCTTTAACTGGCGAATCAGAAGACTAAAAAAATCTTACTGTAGAAACGAAAGCGTTGCCAACTGGCAACGCTTTTTTTATGCAACTCGTTTGATTATCAGAATGTTGGACAAGCTATGTGCCGTGTGTGTTTAGGAGTGAACAGGGGCTAGAAAAATGTGTATTGATTTGTCTGCCATTCTATTAATTTTGCAGACTTGATGGCAAAGCGGACTTTATTCATTTTTGTACTTAGTTTTTTATTCATAGGCTTGCAGTCTTTCCATGCACCTGGCATAGGCAAAAACGATTTTAATTACGAAGTAGCCGTCTCTCCAGATGGTATCGACTTTACCAAAACTTCAACCGCGTTATACAATCAGTTTGGATTGGTTGAGAGTGAGCTGAGTAAGGACGTTTTCAACAAAGCTTTAAAAGGATACTTGTATTTGCGTTATACCAACGAATTGGCTAACAACCAGTTTTTAACGGTATTGGACTTCTCGAAGCAAAGTAGTCAAAAACGCCTATGGGTGTTTGATTTAAACAGCAAACAAATTGTATTCAATGAGTTGGTTGCCCATGGTAAATACTCAGGCGACAAGTTTGCTAGCTCTTTTTCAAACCGATCTAATTCTAAAAAATCTTCTTTAGGCTTCTATGTTACAGGTCAACCTTATAATGGCCGACACCGTTATTCGCTTAAACTACGAGGATTGGAGCCAGGATTTAACAGCAATGCATTTGCCCGTGGAATAGTTATGCATGGGGCACATTATGTGAGCCAAGAAATTGCAGAAGCTCAGCAATCAGTTGGTAGAAGCTTTGGCTGTCCTGCAGTAGCACAGGATGTCAATAAAAACATCGTAGATCTGATTCAAGGGGGAAGTTGCTTATTTCTGTATCACCCTCAGACGTATTACAACGGAAAATCAAAAATCATAAACAATAAACAGTTCATACCAATCGAATTATTAAACGCATTGGTTGAATAAGTAACACATCTTATTTTTGATGTTGTGAAACCGATTATTTATATCGCAGCCTTAGTTGTGCTGGTGGTTACTTCTTGTAAGCAACCCAATCAAGACAAATTAAACGCTCTTGTAGAACGCGGTAATTTTCAAAAATCTGAGCTCATCGATGTAATCAAATCTAAAGTAGGGGATTCAACCTACATGAACGGATTTCGATTTGCCGATACACTAACACACTATTATCAAGACCACAAATACAAACCGGTTTGGGCCATGTATTTAGTTGATGATAGTATGGCGCAGTTGGTACTTGATCGTATTTTCCTTTGCAGAGAAGAAGGGTTTAAACCTGCGTATTATAAGCTTGATTCCATTAAGGTAATCTTAACACGACTTAAAACCGGAGACATAAATTCTCTTTATGGCGAATTGGCACATTTGGAGTTATTGGTTTCTGATAACATGCTGTCGTTGCATAAAGACCGTGTTTTTGGAAGGACAGAACCAGATAGTATTTTTAAAGGGAGCTATCATTTGCCACGACGTACATTTGATGATTTTGAACTTTTCGATATCATGGATTTCATGGATTTCGATAAGGTTTTTGTTAAATCAACCATTGAAGACACCGCATACGTTTATCTTCAAGATTTATTGAAAGGCTATCTTACCCGGATTGATGCAGGAGAAAAGTGGGATATCATAGATACTACAGGCATTAGAAAATTTGAACCCGGAGATACCTCTGATCTTCTACCGTTAATCGCTAAAAAGCTTAATCAAATACAGGTTATATCGGCCTCCGAAATGTTGGAAGCCGACAGCGGCACCTATAACAAAAGTTTTGCGAAGTATACAAGACGGTTTCAGCAGCGCTACGGTTTATACGATGACGCGATCTACGGAAGAAATACATTTGGACTGTTAAACGAGTCGATGCAAGACCGCATTGATCAAATTGCGGCAAATTTGGAACGAATTCGTTGGTTCGAATTTCCTGAAGAGGGGCCATACATTTCGGTTAACCTTCCCGCCTTTGAGCTGACCTTACATTATGAGGATAGCATAAAAAAAATGGCCACGTGTATTGGTAAGCCACGGCCACACAATTATGACGCTCGGCTTAAGAAATCGATTGAAAAAAAATCGTTGAAGCCTGCTGATCACGAAACTCCACAGATATACAGCAAAGTAGCATATATGGTAGTTAATCCAACTTGGAATGTGCCAAGAAGCATTATTACCCGCGAGATGTGGTGGAAGATGAAGACGGACAGCCACTATCTTGCTGACGCAGGTTATGGTGTTTTCTATAAGAAAAAAGAAGTCCGTTCGGATACGATCAATTGGCGCTTGTATACGCCAAGAAAATTACCGTTCGAAATTATCCAAAAGTCGGGTGAAGCAAACGCATTGGGAAAAGTGAAGTTCATTTTTCCTAATAAGTATAGCATCTATCTGCATGATACTCCCCAAAAGTCGAAGTTTAAATGGTCTGGTCGCGCAGTGAGCCATGGATGTGTTCGTGTAGAAAATCCATTACTGGTAGGGGAGTTCCTTACCCAGAAGATAGATACCTTAGATGCCGACGATTTTAGGATACACATGGGTTACGAACCAAGAGATGAAGAGCGTTTGAAAGAATATGACCCTGAAGATACTACGGCCCATATACAACCTTTGGACGATACCCGACTCATTCGATTGGATGAACAAGTTCCTGTATTCTTTTTGTACAACACCATTTTCTTTGATGAAGAGTGGAAGGTGCAATATCGAAACGATGTTTATGACAAAAATAAGTTCATAATTCAGGCGATGAAGTTCTGATTATTCGATATTTGAACTTCCTGAAACCATATGACCGGAAGCGTTAAATTTTTTTATCGAATATGTATTCTATTTGTTTTGGTACAGCTCATAACTGTTTCAGGACAGGCGCAAGCACAAGTGCGTAAAACGCAACAATTCTCGAGTGTCTATTATCAATACCCTGTTCAATATTTACGTAATGGGATGAAATCCATGGTTGAACTCAATATGGATGAAAAGTACAACATAGGATTTCAGTTAAACAGTATATATACGTACAACCCGTTCTTTTACAACGCACCAGGAAATGCTGGCGGTGGAGGCATAAATGTTGAAATCACACCAAATTATTATGCAGAAAACAGCATAAAGTTTCTGTTCAAAAACTATATCGGGAACTACTCACAGAGCTTTCATGGTTATTATGCTGGGTTAACAGCCCAAACAGGATTAGTCCGGGAAACATACTACAGCAGCTTAGGGCAATTTTTTCCGAAGTCTTTTGTGTTCAATTCTTACAGATACAACAGGTTTAGCTTTGTAATGGGTAGGCAATGGACGTTGTATAATCAAGGCGTTGTTGATTTGAATATGGGCGTTGGGTTCAATAAAATCGATAGTGACGCTGAAATGGAGTTCACAGCAGTAGGGCCTTTTCACGTAGAAAAGAACAGTGCATACTTTACGATGGAATTAGGTTTTGGCATCGGAAAAATTAGCTTTGACCAATCGCTCCCACGTAAACCACGATTGCGCGATTCACTGGTGTTAGATCACGCCTTGTTACTCGATGTAAATGCCATTATCAATTCAGGTATTGAGGTTAATTTGATTCATAGAAACCACGATAAACATGTATGGCGCAATTACGTTCGGGTACGAAATTTAAAAATTCAAGGATTGAACATTACAGAGGCCGATAGCTTTAACTCTTTACTTATAGGTATGCAATACAGGCATTATCCGTATGCCAGCAGATATCGGAATGGAGTTTACTTCGCCGCTGGATATGCCTACGAACACGGTGTAGCCTACTTTAATCAAACGGTTGGTACACAAGACAATCAAACGGAAACCGTAAAGAAGGTACATTACGATCCACATCATTTAGATATGACCATAGGCTTCACCACAATTGTGCAGCATAAATTTATGCTTGAGGCGTATTTATCGAATATACTAACCCTATCTAAGGGTAGAGGAGGAGTTGATTATCCAAGAATCAACGATGCCACTGGATTTAGAACAGAACTTGGAATAAAAATGGGCGTAGCAAGATTTAGAAGAAAATGAATGTAGAAAATAAAGTCTGTGTAATTACAGGCGTAAGCAAAGGAATAGGACATGCTCTTGTGCAAGGTCTTTTAGAGAAAGGTGCCATAGTAGTTGGGTTTGGAAGAACCAAACCTGAGGTCGCGAATTCCAATTTTCACTTTTTTGAGGCGGATGTAAGAAGCTTCGACTCGGTGAACGCTGCATACAATAAAATGTTTGATGCAATAGGCAAGCAAGTGGATGTTTTAATAAACAATGCAGGTTTGGGGTACTTTGCCTATCTCGAGGATCATACCATTGAACAATGGCATGAAATGATGGAGACCAACGTGAATGGCATCTTTTACATGTGTAAAATTGCCACGCCCATTATGAAGTCCAAAGGAAGTGGACATATCATTAACATTGCGTCTACGGCAGGCATTGAAGGATATCCTCAAGTATCTGGGTATTGCGCCACTAAGTTCGCGGTTAAAGGGATGTCGCAATCGATGTATAAAGAAATGCGTGATTTTGGAATTAAGGTGACGTGTATTTATCCAGGTTCAGTAAAAACAGATTTCTTTAGAAACTCAGCCATCGAAACGCATGATTATATGTTGATGCCTCAAGACGTGGCAGACATGATCATATATAGTATCCTAACACCAGACAACTTTCACCAAGTGAATGTTGAGGTACGTCCTTTACAACCTAAAGGACCCAAAAAATAGCCTAGAATAATTCTATTACCTCCGTAATATTTTTGAGTGTTATTCCTGTTTCGCCTACATCGAATCCAATTCCTGTAGGTTCGCAAACCATGAATGCCTCATTTTTATATTTAAACGAGTATGCATTGGATCGATTGGGAATTTTGACACCCAAACATACGTGCTTCTCTTGTTCGAAATGCAGCATGACACTCTCAAAGCCGAGTAACCTCTTGTACAAGAAAGCCAGAAGGATTGTGCGATCTTCACAGTCTGAGAAAATACTGCCAACGGTTTCTTCAGGGAAATTATATTTCTCGTGACCGAATTGATCGTTATCGGTTTTATACTCAAATGCCGACTGTGCAAATTTTAATAGGAAATTGGCTTTTTGTATATTCGAATGCATTTGGTCGATGTAGCCTTGTAATGGCGACAATACCGATTGTTGAAATTCTTCTGAGTGACTCATCTTCACATAGGCGGGGCCAAGGTCAAACTGCGGTAAATCACTTAAGTATTCACTGAAAGACAAGTTTTTGAGCGCTTTTAAATGGTACATTTTCCCTTGGAACGACCAAGTTAAATGTGAAAAAGACTGCTTGGCATGTATGTCAGGTGCAACCCCAGAGTAATCAAAAGCAACAGCACTTGGGTCGTACCGGTTGTCACTCATCACGTAACGTGTTCCATAGGTACGCATATCACTAAAGTTGAGGTTGGTGTATCGCTTATTTCTATAGATGATATATACCGATGCGGCGGGTTTTTGGCCTAGTCTACCAAAACAAGAAATGGTGTTTCTAGTATACGTTAACTGTACATCGTAATTAAGTGTTTGTAATATTCTATATTTTAAAATGCTTTGAGTGTTTTTTAAGCCAGTTATCTTTTTAACAATTTTATCCGTTAACAACACGGTTCCAAGACCATCTAAGTTGTATTGGATACTTGCCTCCTCAATCTGATTTTTAATTAAAGTTAAGTCAGCAGGTTTAATTGAGGTAATCGCTGTTTGAACAGTTCTTTTATTGATAGTGAAAGGTGCTTTAACGGTAGAAATGACCTGTGTGTTAAACGCCAAATCGTGACCGTAAAAATCAACGTCGAGACCGTAACTAAAACTGGCTAGTAGAAGAAATAGACTAGTGAGGATATGTTTACCACTTTGAATCATTTGCTTTTATAACAACAGAACAAAGTTGACTTTTAGTGTTCTGCCTTTTTCCAAAGTGATGCAAACACCATTCCATTAGCAAATTCTTTTAAGTTAATGCATTGAAAATTAGATGCTTTAATTGTGTTAGGTATGTTGAAAATTTTTGAATGGCGATGCCAAGTTGTAATATTAAAAAAGACAATGACTGTCCTCAATAATAGTTTTTGGCGCCAGTTCGATAGTTTTTTGATAGAATAAAAGTCCGTCACAACTAATCTACCAGAGTCATTTAATAGACTTTTTGCTCTGTCCAGTATAGATGTTGCCTCGTTTTGATTGTATAGGTCTAAGAAGAACGGAAAACAGATGACATCAAATTTTTGGTTCGTATCAAAGGCTTCGAAGCGTATAGCGTGGTAATGCACTGCAGCGTTGGTTTTTCGTTTTTTGGCTCTCGCGATCATCGATGCATTGGAGTCAATAAATTGGATATTTTGGTCCTGATTGAATTGAGGCAAGCTAATGCCCGATCCGCCACCGACAATTAAGAAGTCTTTGTATTCAGACAGTTCACTCATGTAATTGATTGTTGCATTATTTAACGCATCACCGAAAGATATTCGCTTGAGCAAATCATAGAATGGAGCAACAAAGAAATAGCGATTCAAATTGGATTAAAATCAGTGAAATGAGACGTGTTTTTCAAGTATTTTTGCTTGTAAATAATGACACAAGTATCGTTCGATAATACCGAAGTTGCGTTCAAACATAAATCGGACGCCAAACTGAAACAAGCTAAATGGCTTTTTTCGATATTTAATTATAAATGGTTGGTCAAATTTGGACCAGGGTTAACGGCTTTTGGCTTAAAACTTAGATTGCCGATAAAAGGTTTGGTGAAGCGTACCATATTTGAACAATTTTGTGGTGGAGAAACCATTCAAGAATGTGATCAGGCTGGTGATGTTCTATTTAAAAGTGGGGTAGGGTCTATCCTTGATTATTCTGTTGAAGGTGTTGAAGATGAAGCAACATTTGAACAGAACGTTGACGAAATAAAACGAACCATTTACGCAGCACAACAAGACCTTAAGTACCCGTTTGCTGTGTTTAAATGTACAGGTATTGGTCCATTACACATATTAGAACAAGCAAGCAATGGGTCGTTAGATGCATCTGGAAAGGACGTATTTGAACGAATTAGAACACGAATAGAGTCTATAGCCTCGTATGCAAATGAACACCACGTTCGTTTATTGATAGACGCAGAAGAAACATGGATACAGGACGTAATTGATGACATTGTGCTCGACTTGATGCGAAATCACAATAAAACAGAAGTTGTTATTTACAATACGCTTCAGATGTACCGTACCGATCGACTAGAATATCTTACCGCAACGATTGAAATTGCGCAAAACGAAAATTTTAAACTAGGTTATAAATTGGTTCGTGGTGCTTATATGGAAAAAGAGCGTGAGCGAGCTGCGGAAATGGGATATGAAAGTCCTATTCAACCAAACAAAGAAAGCACAGATCGAGATTTTGACGCAGCCTTAATTGCCTGTTTTGATAATAGGGCAATCGTATCGACTTGCCTCGGTACGCACAACGAAGATAGCGCTCGGTTATTGACCGAGCTTATGGAAAAAGCTGGTGTAGACCGAAAAAACCATCATTTCTGGTTCGCACAATTATATGGCATGAGTGATAATATCTCCTTTAATTTAGCTCAGGCTGGATATAATGTTGCCAAATATTTGCCTTATGGGCCAATTCAGGCTGTACTTCCCTATTTAGGCCGACGAGCCCAAGAAAATAGTTCTGTAGCAGGTCAAGTAGGTCGTGAGATGTCGCTTATTGTGAAGGAACTTTCTAGACGCAAAGCGTCTAGAAATTCTTAATTCTTAATTTTTGATGTTGAATTGAATCGTGCAGAATTTTCCGACAAGGTGAAGCGCGCGAGGCCCAAAAACAATCCGGGGTGTATGATGTGGGTGGGTGACGGTCTCAGTAGTGGAAGACTATAACGCAGGTGTTCATTGAATAATTAAAAGTGAAAAGCGAAAAATAACTATTCATTCATTCCAATCCTTCAATCCTTCAGACATTCAGACATTCAATCCTTCAACCCCTCCAAAAGGTCTGCGACTACAAACGTACTTCCACCAACAAAGATGACGTCATCAGGGGAGGCGGCAACAAGTGCGGCGGTATAGGCTGTCATAACAATATCAAATATCAAACACATCACTAGTTAAACCAGCATCAGTAGCCGATTTAGCCAGTATAGTGCTGTCTAAGCCTCTTACTATATTGGGTTTGCAGAAATAGTATTGTGCATTTTGGGGTAACAATTGTAATACGTTGGCTGTGTCTTTACCTTGAACCTGGCCAAAAACAATGTGCAGTTGGTCGCAGTCTTCCTGTTCAAGCTGCATCACAATTTCTTCGATGCCTTCGGTGTTATGCCCTGTATCGCAAATGACTTTCGGAGTGTCTTGAATGATTTGCCATCGACCTTGTATACCCGTATTTTTAACAACGTTTCTAATGCCTTTCCGACATTTCTGTATGTCTAACCCCCAACCAATGTTATTAAGCGCAACCAATCCGGCCATTGCGGTACGCACATTTTGCACTTGATAATACCCCAGCAAGTCAGTCTGCCAAATCTTATTAGGCTTAACCATATCTTCTGCAAATGTTATAACTGAGTTGGTTTCGTTTGCTTTATCAACGAATACGTTATTCGTTTCGGGGTGCCGCTCACCAATTACGACAGGAATGTCATTTTTGATAATACCGGCTTTCTCGGTGGCAATTAAGGGAAGCGTATCCCCTAACATGTCTGTGTGGTCTAAACCAATATTGGTTATGATACTTACTTCAGGAGTTACTACATTGGTGCTATCTAGTCTTCCGCCTAATCCAGTTTCAATTACGGCGATGTCAACTTGTTGCTCTGCGAAATAATAAAGTGCCATGGCAACGGTAATTTCAAAAAAAGAAGGTTTGATGTCTTCTAATGCCTTTGAAATCTTTGTGACGAAGTCTATGACAATTTCCTCCGAAACACATGCACCATTTATCCGTATACGTTCTCTAAAGTCAACTAAATGTGGCGAGGTGTACAATCCGGTTTTAAAACCATTTTGTTGGAATACGGAAGCAAGCATGTGCGAAACACTGCCTTTGCCGTTGGTACCTGCTATGTGAACCGATTTAAATTTATGTTGGGGGTTATCAAGCGCCTCACAAAGCTTAAATGTGTTGGTTAAGTCTTTTTTATAGGCAGCAGCACCAACCCTTTGGTACATGGGGAGCTGTGCAAATAAATACTCAAGTGTTTGAGCGTAAGTCAAGAGAAATTAGTGTAAAGCGTAGTTGAATGTAATGGTTCCACAATTTGTAGCAGCTTGGTTTCCAAATGGATAAAACTCAAATCGCTTTATGGCGTCTTTACTTAGCTTTTTTAAATAGCTACTTGTGGCTGTACCTCCAGCAATCCGTAATGAACTCGGAATTAGCTTTCCGTTTTTATCTACACAAAATGCTACTTTAACCGATCCATCATCTTGACTCGTATTCACGATGTTAGGATTCTTCGAAATGCCAAATCCGTCTAAGTTGTAATTCACATTACCCATGGTTCCGGATGATTTGCCACCAGGGCCTTTTTGCTTAGCTCCAGGATCACCTTTGGGTCCATCCTTGTCGCCATCGCCAGTACTGGTCGTTTTATTCGAATTTGCCTTTTTGTTTTTCCAACGCTCCATTGCTTTTTGAGCTTCGGAGATAGTAGGTTCTTGTGTTTTTGTTGTTTCTTTAGTAGGCTCAGTCTTCGTTGTTTGCTGAGTTTGTTTCTGACTTTCATCCATTTCTGGCTGCTCAGAATCATCATTGGTCACAACCGGATCATCGTTTTGTGTGGTGGATGGGGTTGGGTTGGAAGGAGGTGTAACAGTAGGTGTAGTGTTAGCCACTTGAGAAATATCGGACGCGCCTCCGGCTGCGGGGTCGCCAAAGCTAACCTCAACGCCACCTGCTGGTTCTTCCATGTCTTTAGCTTCGCCCATTATCCAAATCAGCATCAATAAAAAGATGATACTGTGGATGAGTATGGTTGCTACTAATCCTTTGCGGTCGTGATCGTGACTTAAATCCATAACGTTGTTTTTATTTCACAGGCTTCAATGCTAAAACAGGTTTTCCACCTAGTTCATTGACCATATATACCAAATCCATTACCTTCTCGTAATTGACCCTTTTATCGCCATATATAGACACAGTTGCCCCTGGGTTTTGGGTTAATGCCGCATCTAGTGCTCCAGGTAAACGGTCAAACGAAACTTTTTGATCATCCACTGAATATTCCAAGTCTGTACTCACCGCCACCTTAATCAATTGTTTTGTTGTAGTGGTTTTAGACCCTTTGGGAAGTAAAACCTTTAAGATAGGTTCAGGCGTAAACTTAGAAGTAATGATAAAAAAGATGAGCAACAAGAAGATAATATCCGTCATAGACGACATATTAAATTCTGCAGCTACCTTATTTCTTCTTTTTAATTTCATAACAACCTCTTCATTAGTAACGTATTACGAAGCAGGTTCGTGTAAAATATCTAAAAATTCCATCGATGTAGACTCCATTCTGTAAATCACTTTGTCAATCATCGAGGTTAATGAGTTATAACTGATGTATGCGATAATTCCGACAATCAAACCACCAACCGTGGTTACCATCGCCTCGTATATACCACCAGATAAAGATCCAACTTGAATACCGTCTGCATTTTGAGATAGTGTATAGAAGGTCTTGATCATACCCGTTACCGTTCCTAAGAAACCAATCATTGGCGCAGCTCCAGAGATAGTTGCTAATAAAGGCATTCCTTTCTCTAGCTTAGAGACTTCAAGGTTTCCAACGTTTTGTACTGCCACCTGAACGTCTTGTAAAGGTTTTCCAATTCGTGACAATCCTTTTTCAAGCATTCTAGCTATTGGTGTATTCGTTGCCTCACATAAACTTTGGGCACCTTTGATGTTGCCTTCAAGCACCATGTCTTTAATACGTTTCATAAACAAAGGATCGTATTCGCGTGCTTTCTTAATGGTAAGATATCGTTCAACCAATAGATATATGGCTATTATGCTAAGAATAACGATTGGGATTAGCATAATACCGCCGTTTAAGGCAATATCAAGTACATTCATTTGCTTTTCTGTTTCCACAACCAAGCCGGTTGTATCGCTGGCAACAGTAGGTGCTTGCAACAAAATTGATTTCATCTATCTAAATATTATTATTTCAATTATTTATTCTTCGTTTTCAAATATGAACGCATAACGATCATCATATCGTTTAACCAGTTTCAAAAAGTCTTGCGCATTCTTTTTTGATATAAACTTCTCGATGCATAAAACTTTAGCATCAGGTGTTACAAGTTCAAATACGTCATATTCACGCTTCTCTAACTTGGTTCTCTTAAGAGAGGCTACCTTATCGGTATAATTTTTTGCAACAGCGATGTAGTAAACAGTTTCTGTAAAAGGATTAAACGGTTTCAAGTCGTTTGATGTTGTCTTGATCTCAGTTTTCTCTTTTATAGTTTCTACTATTGGTGCTTTAACTTCAGGTTGCTCTATGGTTGGAATTACTTCCTTTAGCGTCTGTTTTATAGGCTCTTTAACGGTAACCTTTGTTTCTGCAACCACAGGTTCTTTGACCGGTGCTACATCACGCTTAGGTGAAGGCGTAATTTCTTCATCTGTAATATCCTCATATTTGATTGAGGTCGCAATTTCTGGTTCAGAATCACCACTTGCAGTAGCGTCTTCCGTCAAATCAATATCTGGTATGATGGAAGCGGTAGACTCGGTATCGGAAGTGTTCTCTACGGTATTCTCAACTAATGGGTGGTCTGCGGATGTGCGCAGCAGTTGCCATAACATGACGCCGAACAAAGATAATATCGCCATAGAGGCTGCTATCTGAGGGAAATAAAAACGGCTCTTTGTAGGGGCTTCCTGGATGGGGACAATCTTCGGTTTGTCTTGATCTGTGATCGTCGGCTTTAGTATCGTAGCACTGGCGTCTGTCAGTCGCTTAATTTTTACGTCTGAAAGCCCATAACTTTTTTTGTGAAAGTTTGCACCATCGTAGGCCACAAAGATTAGTTTATCCTCTTTGTTTAAATATAGCGACCCTAGGTTTTTAAACTCGTAGTTTTTGTACTTCGTAAGTCTATCCTTAAGAAATGAAGCAAATAGCGCCACTTCTTTTTCACTTTGCTCGTAAGAAATGCCTTTACGCTTTTGTAGGGCATGAATAAGCAAACCATCATTTTCAATCAAGCTTTCGTTAAAAGCAACTCTCTTTCGAGTAGGGGAAACAAGCAATCGATTTTCATCAAAATCCGTAGACTTAAAATTCCCGACAAACCCGCCAAAGTTGGGAATGATAACACAGTTTTTGTTATATAATAATTCGGAAACTAAATCGATTAACTCCATATATTTAATTCGTTGCTTTCAAGTTATAGTGAAAAGGTAATTCCTGCCAACAAATTAAGTCCAAAAGATGGATATGCATACCATTTTTGGTACCTAGAATTTGAAATATTATTTACGTTCAAAAAGAACGAGATGTTTTTCTTGTATCTGTAGTCTGCCATAACGTTTACATCCAGAAATGGAGATAAGGTTTCGACTGGTTTTGTTTCGGTAAACATATCACGCTGAAATCGCTCACCTATGGCATACAGTTGAACACGCATATTCAATTTTTTAGCCACCGTGAAGCGCATATTTAAATCTGCATCTATGGCTGGTAGCTGCCATGCTTGTTCTTGCACATTTGCCTTGTAATTGTACAAGGTCGTATTGAATTGAATGAAAAACCGCTCATCAAGTCGATACCCCAAGCCAGTGGTAAAGGCAACCGTTTGAACATCGTCATACACAACACCAAATGATCTTGTTGCAATAGAATCTGTTAGAAAGAGTGGTAAATCGTTGTCGATAGAGTAACGTACTTTTAGCAAGTAATCAATCTTTTTAATCAAGACACCTTTTAACCCACCGAAAATATTAAAGCTGTTAATTGTATTTCGAATCTCAATGTCGTTGCTCACAAATGGATTTACATAAGACAACTGTCTTAAACTGTTTTTCTTGACATCGCCGTTGAGGCCTGCAAATGCTCTTACTTTTTTAGGTACTAAAAAGTGCTCAATATCTACATCAGGAAATAACCTGAAAGTTCCTCCAACACTATCAACGGCTACAACAGCATTAGCGCCAATTCTTAAATCAACTTTTTTGTATCGGAAAGAATAAGACGGAAGTATGCGAACGAAGGTTCGTGCATAAGCTGGTGAGGCGTTGTCTATAATGTTTGTGTAATCTACTTTACCATCTACGTCTATTTCTCTTCGCTGTCCTAGTTTGAACTTTGAGCGGAAGCTACCTTCAAAATCATTTTCTCTGCGGTTTCCGTGGGTGCCGAAGGTGTAGAAATTAAATCCCAATTGTGTGCCAATACGTTTTTCGTCGTACCCTCGGTTGTAGAGCACTTGGCCATTAAAGTCGTTGAAAATTTGGTTGATTTGACGTTTTTCAAACGTAAAACTGTCTGGGTCATACCCATAGAAGTGAACTACATGACGCTCATAATCAAGTTTACCAGTGAGTTCACCTTTGTTGCCCATTTTGGATCCAACCACACCTAGATGGTTGTCACTGAAATCTGCATTTTCGGGATTTCCGGCATTGGCAGACAGGTGTTTACCATAAAAACCGTAATTGTATTTCTTATTTCTAACGCTATGAATTCTTAACTCGGCGTAAGGTGTAAGGTAATTGCCACCCCCCAGTTTAAAGTAATTGCCAAACAATGGCTCATCACGTTCAGACTTAATTCCGATAGCTTTAGCGGCTCTATAGGTAGGCAATACCGAATAGGCAAAATTGGGTAGATCGTAAGTAAAACTTGGTTTTTCACTTTTAATCGGTTGAATATCTGGTTTTGTGATAATCTTGTTGGCAGCAGATACCTTAGGTTCGTAATCCGACTTGATGTCAATCGACATAGTCGTTGACGTATCTGTTTGACCAAAGACGTAAACCTGGGTAGTGAAACCGAAGGTTAACAATAGAAAAAGCGCTCTTTTACCCATAAAATAAATCACTCAAAATTAAATCAACACAACGTGTTACGAAGTAGAACATTTCCACATTAACGTTGTTTTTTGTGCTTAACGTATGGTCGAGGCTGCATTAGGAGTTTACTTATCAACAAAAAGTGGGAGGAGATTTGTTCAGTTTACGCATGGTTTATATTTGAACTACGAAAAAAATTAAAGACATGGCGAACGAAAACGCAGAGAAGTTAAAAGCACTAAAACTGACCATTGACAAGTTAGAGAAATCGTATGGTAAGGGTGTTGTTATGAAAATGGATGATGATTCCGTTGTTAATATTCCTTCAATTTCCACTGGATCGTTAGGCTTAGATATGGCCTTGGGCATTGGTGGTTTACCAAAAGGTCGAGTTGTTGAGATATATGGGCCAGAAGCATCGGGTAAAACGACATTAGCCATGCACTGTGTTGCTGAGGCACAAAAAAAGGGTGGGATTGCAGCCTTTGTTGATGCGGAACATGCTTTTGATAGGTTTTATGCCGAAAAAATTGGCGTAGATACAGATGAGTTATTAATAGCTCAACCAGACGACGGGGAGCAAGCTTTAGAAATAGCTGACAATTTGATTCGTTCAGGTGCGATTGATATCATCGTTATTGACTCTGTTGCTGCATTGGTTCCTCGAGCGGAATTGGAAGGTGACATGGGGGATTCGAAAATGGGCTTACAAGCACGTTTGATGTCTCAGGCTTTGCGTAAGCTTACAGGAACGATCAGCAAAACAGGTTGTATTTGTATTTTTATTAACCAACTACGAGAGAAGATAGGCGTGATGTTTGGAAATCCTGAAACCACCACGGGTGGTAATGCGTTAAAATTCTACTCTTCTGTTCGATTAGATATACGCAGAATAGGTCAAATAAAAGATGGGGTTGACATTGTTGGTAACCGGGTAAAAGTAAAAGTGGCTAAAAACAAAGTGGCACCGCCTTTCCGAGTAGTTGAATTTGATATCATGTACGGAGAAGGTGTTTCAAAAGCAGGAGAAGTACTTGACTTAGGTGTTGAGGCTGAAATTGTGAAGAAAAGTGGAAGCTGGTTTAGCTACAATGGAACTAAGCTAGGGCAGGGGAGAGACTCTGTGAAAAAATTATTGCTTGATAATCCGGAATTAATGGACGAAATTGAGGACAAAGTAAAAGCGAAAGTGTTAGGTGATCCTGAACCTGTCGCTGCAAAAGCAGAAGAATCTTAAGACTGTGTATTAGTATAAAAAGTGTAAACTCCGTCAACCAAAGGTTGTCGGAGTTTTTTATTGAACTTTAATTTGTCTTGTATTGAACGCAATGACGCGTTGGTTTATAACACCTGAAATGTCGACGGCCATTGTGGATATGGAGTCGTTTGGAATTAATTCAAAACAACGTCGAAATACTTTGTCAATTCGTTGGTAACCACAATCTAGTGGTGACGCTGCACGAACAACACCATTTTTTGTAGATAATGAGATTGTGGTGAATGGCACATTCGGAGTGGAGATGGAGAACAAATGACGACCATCGGCGGTTGAAGTTGGGTACGACGTTATTTCAAGTAATGAATCGATTTTTTCCACGACATCTGGAACTACCACTGTGATGTTTTCCTTCGATAGTTTGTCATACAAGTCTTGATTGTCAGGGAAATAATTAGTGTCCCTCAGGTATTCATAAGCCCCAAGACGCTGTAATCCCTGCTCTATTGAAAACTTCTTCTCTGTATGCAGTCGTAATTGCCCTGAAGAATCGTAAAACCTTGTGTCTCCTATACGGTGACCATAATCCCAAAACTGGGTAAACTTTAGCTGTCCGTTTGGGTAATACGCGCGCAGTAATCCATTCTGTCTATACTTAATTAGTTGAACACTTATGCTGATTTGGCCGTTTGAATGATGGGATAGATACAGGTAAGTACCAGGCGTATCATATGGAGATTTAACCTTGATTGGTGTGCAGGTAACAAAGGCAATACAAGCGAAGAATGCACACAGTCTAACACGCATTACGCGTGTAATTCTGGTCTGAACTTACGGTACGGTGCAGCTAAAAAGATAAGTAATAACCGAGATATGCGCATCGTGACTGGTGTTAATGGAACGGCAATTCCAATGATAACAGAGCTCAGTAGGAACAACGATGGATCATCATAAATCGTAAACATAATTACAGATAAGAATATCAGTAAGCCCACAATCAATGCGTAACTAAAGTACATGGCACCCCAAAAGAATCCAGGTTCTTGCTCGTACTTTACATTACAATGGGTGCAATGCGTATGAACGTCTTTAAAATGCTTACTAAATAAACTGCCTTTGAATATCTGACCACTTCTGCATTGCGGACAACGGCCAGTTAAGAATGCTTGTACACCAGAAGTTTTAGCCATTCTTTGCTTTTCGATTTTTGCGGTACCACAATCCACCTACAAAGGCAACGATTAGGTATGGCGAGGCCAACAAATAAAGTATGCCTTTATTTAATCCAACGCCTACAGTGTTGTCTTCATTTTGCATTGCAGATTCTACCGCACTTCGGCACATAGGGCATTGTGCATAGACTTCGCTAAAGATACCAGCCATGATAATGACAAGTGTAATTAAGGCGACTTTTCGAATTGCGTTTTGCATACAACAAAGATAGTTATTCAGGAATAAAGAAGAAGTTCTGAGTTTTATGATTGTTCGCATCAAAAGGAATAAGTTGACTTCCTTGCTTGAACATAATTTGATAACCGAAGGATTTCAACAAATCAAAACACTTGTAACGATTTTCATTGTCCCAAAGTTCACAATAAACAATAGGCATGTTGGTTTTAATAAGTGCCTCGGCGCCTAAAAATACATGGTATTCAAAGTTTTCTACGTCAATCTTAATGGCCGACAACCTGATGTCTTTCAAATAGTCCACGTTGTCGAGTTTGGTTATGGTCGTAGTAAAAGTTTCGCCTTCATTAAAGTCTTTTATATCGTCAGATATCACATGGCTTAAGCCTTGCTTTTTAACGTTATCGATTACAGGCATAACCATTTCAATCGTACCGTCCTCATTCCCTAGTGCGACATCAGAAATAGAAACGTTGTCGAGACGGAATTTCTTTTTAATCCATTGTAAAGTAGCAAGGTTTTGAGGCATAGGTTCGAAGGCGTATACCTTGCCTGTTGAAACGCGTTTAGACAGATAGTAAGACATGATACCAATGTTGGCTCCTATATCTAACACATTAGTGCCCGACGGAATCATATCAATAAAATGGAAAAAGTCGTTTTCTCCTTGATCTCGATGAAGCGTTTTAATTTTATACCACGAAAATATATTGAGATAAGTTTGAAGGCCTAATAGACGTTGTAGTAGGAATTGAAACTTAGATTTCATTTTACAACGGATATTGATAATAAGGGCTAATCATCAAGTATACTATTACCCCTGATATAGTAACGAATAACCATATCGGATAGGCAAATCGTACGATGCGTTTATGTTTATCAATTTTATTATTCAAACCAAAATAGAACGCAATCAAAATGAGTGGAAGTACAAGTGCAGCAAGAACAATGTGCAGTCCAAGAATTACAAGATAAATGGTTTTTAGTACACCCTCGCCACCAAACGTTGTATGCGTAACAAAGAAGTGGTAGACCACATAGAGCATCAGAAATACGGCCGATAACAGGAAGGTGGTAATGTTCAGAGTTTTATGTACAGCAATCTTTTTCTGTTTGATCGCTCTTAGGCTAAGTAGTAGTAATATGGAACATGTCCCATTGATAATGGCATTGAACATCGGAAACTTGTAAATGATGTTCGGAAATTCAGATGGTGGTTCGATGAGCCTTTTGTTCAAGGCAATTACCAACAAGAATACGACTGCAGAAACAGCCAAGGCAAGTCTATAAAAGAGTTTGTCGTTTTTAATCATTGTTTTTATTCTGATTTTGGGCATATTCAGCTTGAAGACCTTTTATGCCGTTTTTTACTTCAGTCGCAAATTTTGGATTATTTCTGGATTCAAAATAGCCCCGAACTCTCAAGTTTTTATCTACCAAAAAGGCCATTGTGCTATGAATAAAATCGTACTTGCCGTCGGGGCTTGGTGCCGCGGCATGGTAATGATTTACGGCTAAGTCATATATTTCATGCTTAAAACCCGTGGCAAAGTACCACTTGTCGTTGGCATAGTTATATTTTTTTGCATAAGTCGCCAGCACTGGAACGGAGTCATGTTCTGGGTGTACGGTATGTGATAGGAAAACCACATCAGGGTTATGCTTAAAAGCTTCCACAGCCAACCGGAGGTTATTATTCATTCGAGGGCAAAGCTCAGGACATGTTGCATAAAAGAAGTTGGCAACAATAATCTTGTCTTCAAAAGTTTTTAAAGAAATTGGAGAGCCTGTTTGGTCTACTAACTCAAAATCTCGAATTGTCCATATCTCCATGATACTATCTCCAGTAACATAGTAGTTATCACCTAGTGTTGAATCAATAAGTGCTTTGTCAGCCAACAAAGTCGTATCGGCATAGTATGACCCCATATAATCTAGGGGAATGAAGGTTTCCTTGGCTTTACTCCACAGAAAGTAAAGGCCTATAGGTATTAGTACAAATAAAGCGAGCGCAATGCGACCGCGCTTTTGCTTGTCCATTATAACCAGTTTAGATCAAGCCAGTAATAGGCTTCAGATAACATTAACACAATTAGGTAAATCACAAAAATCATTGGTAATACAATCGATTTTTTAAGCCCTTTGTGTTCAAATGTTAAGTGCATAAAGCTATAAACAATAAAGGCAGCTTTAACTACACCTAAAAAGATGAAAATGCCGTTTCTGAAAATTCCAGGATCCAATGTGAAGTACAGGCCTATATCAGCGACTGTAAGAAACAAAAGAATCCAAAACGTTTTCCATAACCCTTTAGTACCATGCGAATGTGCTTTTGGTACCCAAACTGTTGGATCGTAATTTACTTCGTCGTGTATGTCTACTGGTGTTTTATGATTACTCATGATATGATACGATTTAAAGGTTACTATATAAGGTAAAAGAAGGTAAATACGAATACCCAAACAAGGTCTACAAAGTGCCAATACAGCCCTACTTTTTCAACCATTTCGTAATGGCCGCGTTCTTCGTAGGTGCCTCTAAGCACGTTTAAATAAATGATAAAGTTTATCACAACACCACTCAATACGTGGAATCCGTGGAAACCTGTAACTAAGAAGAACAGTGCTGCAAAAGTTACCGGCCCAAATGGGTTGGTATACAGTTTAGCACCTTCGCCTATAAACTTAGTCCACTCCCAAGCTTGGCAGCCAAGGAACATCAGTCCCCCAATAATGGTTAGCAGCATAAAAATTTCTACTTTTTTCCGCTCCATCCTTTGGCCCGCCTCAACGGCAAGCACCATGGTGACACTACTCATAATAAGTATGAAAGTCATTAAACTCACAAACATCAGCGGCCAATGTAAATGGTGACCAGGGAAGTGATTAAATACCAACTCAGGAGCTGGCCATTGTGTTTCAGCAAAAATTCCTCGGTCATTCATTGCGCCAACAAACCCATCTGGGTTGGCATGAAACATTTCGTGAACATCAGTACCAAAAGGCATTTCTTTTCTCAGCTCTGCCATTTGTGTTTCATTCGCTTGAGGAAATGAGAATCTCACTGTGGCGTATCCAACCAACAAGGAAGAAAAGGTGAATGCATCAGAAAGTAGGAAGAACCACATCATAAGCTTTCCGTAGCTTACTTTAAATGGTGATTTTCCTCCAGCCCATGTGGACGTTGTGCTTACTGCGTTATTTGACATAATAATCTAAAGTTGCGGTGCAAAATTTAAAAACAGGTATAAATATATCCATAAGACGCCCACGAAGTGCCAGTATGTGTTGCACATACTAATCGACAACGTATTTTTCTTATGAACTTTTAACATTAAACTCTTTACTAAAACGACGGTTACGAATATGATACCACCCAACAAATGCAGCAAGTGTAAGGCAATAAACATAATGACGAATGAACCACTCACTAATCCACCAGCACTTCCGTTAGCAGGTGAAAAGTAAATGCCTCTATCTGCCATATCGTTAAATCCAAGGTATTGGAAGTAAACGAAACTCAAACCGGCAACAAGCGTCACTGCCATACCAGCTGTAACACTTTTAAGGTTGTCTCTTTTTGCAGAGTAATAGGCAAAATACATAGACAACGAACTAATAATAACGGCAATTGTGCTACCTACAAACTGAGGTGGTAAGCTAAAATGCAACCAATTACCTTCGGCTTCACGTACTAAAAAAGCACTAGTTAAGCCCAGAAATAACATGGTCATACCAACTATTAGTAACACCAAAGAGAATTTCTTTGGGTGCATTTTTCCGTTGTTGTTATAGTCTTCCATTTGTGCTGCCCCAATCATATTTTGTCAATTACAAATGCCAATAATACCAAAGGGTTATATATAATCGAATAGAACATTAAGCGTTTTGCTTCTTTTGTTGTAGGCGATTTATGAAATTTAATTCCTTGCGTTAAGAATACCAATCCAGCTGCAACAGCGATAATCACTGATACCCATCCCGTTATACCCAACAAATAAGGGACAACACTTAAGGGGATTAGTAAGGCAATGTACCAGATGGTTAATGCCGTTGATTTTTTGTCTTTTCCTGTTTTGGAAGGAAGGAGTCTATAACCAGCACGTTGGTAATCTTCGTCTAGTACCCATGCAATGGCCCAAAAATGAGGGAATTGCCAAATAAATTGGATGGCAAAAAGTGCCCAACCGCCCCAAGACAATGTACCTGTTGCGGCAACCCATCCCAGTAATGGTGGAATAGCACCTGGAAATGCTCCAACAAAAACAGCTATTGGACTAATTCGTTTTAGAGGCGTGTAAAGGAAGGCATAACTTAATAAGGCAAATAGGCCTAACCATCCACTCATTTGGTTGAGGTATTGACCTAAGATAAAAACACCTAATACGCCACTAATGGTGCAGAATATTGCTGCCTCTTTTACAGACATCCGATTGGTGGCTACCGGTCGGTTGTTTGTACGCATCATTAGTTTATCAAAGTCTTTTTCGATTATTTGATTCAGTCCATTTGATGAAGCGACAACAAAGAAACCACCAAATATCAGTGCAAAAATGTCAGCATAGTTAGTTGCACCATTCGCTGCAATCAAAAAACCAAATACAGCAGAAAGCACAACCGTTATGGTTAGTCTTGTTTTAGCCAACTGATGATAATCCTGCAGTTTAGCTGTCAGCGATATTGGCAATATGGACGTTGCTGTTTTAGTAGACATGCGTAACACGATTAGATTTAAATTCTTGGATCGTTAAATATATGAAAGACACAAGTGTCAAACTTCCTAAGATTACATGTAATAGTTGTGCAATGGCAGGAAAATCAAAACGGATGTTTAGGATTCCTGTAAGTGCTTGAAGAACTACAAAAATGGTTGTTACCAAAATAATCATCCCCGTTTTAGGGCGAGCAGTTTTGTTTTTGTTTTGAATAAAAAGGAATATCAGGATAGCTCCAGTAACCAAAGCTAATATTCTATGAACGTTAAAGGCGGTACCTAAAAGCTCAAAATTACCTAGGCCAATTTTAACCCCGGCATTACCAAATCTGTCTATACCTTCTCTGACGTTAGTGCCCGTTAGCAATTGTGCGGTACTCAATAAGAGTCCTAATACAACCAATCCTTTAATTAATTTGTTTGATGTCCCTTCTTTCCCTTTACCCTTATAATAGGCAATCATGAAAAATGTTAACGAAATAAAGGCAAGAACGAAATGCAGCGAAACGACACCACCAAGTAGATCGGTATCCACAACTACAGAGCCCAGCCAGCCATTTAATACAACAAACAAGGTTCCAAAGAAACTATACCAAAACAATGCGATATGCGTATTGCGAAATTGAAATGATGATATCACTGTTAGTAAAGTGAATATACCTGTTAGGGCACCCCATAGTCGGTTAACATATTCTGTATATGTTTTGCGGACATTAAAGGGTTCGGTGGCATAATCCTCCTTAGTGGTGGATAAAAGCACCTCTGCCTTATTCGTCATTCCCAAATTTACGAGTACGTCTGCCAAGTGAGCAATCTTTACTTTTCGTTTAACTATATATTCTTCTTCGTAGTTCTCAGGTAGTTGATCAACCGAAGTGGGTGGAACCCAAGTTCCAAAACACTTTGGCCAATCAGGACAACCCATTCCTGAACCAGTTATTCTGACCAATCCGCCCAAAAAAAACAGGAGGATTATGCCGATTATCGACAGGCCACAAAACCGATTAAAGAATTGAGGTTTGAACAATTTAAGCTCTACCTAATCCGAACCAGTTTTTAACCATCGTAAAGAACATTGCGTTACTTTCTTCAGGTTCTTTTTTTGCATCTGATGACACAGGATTAACCGGTGTCACATGAATTTCTTCGCTATGCCCTTCGTCTGGCACATTTTGTGGGATGAAGTCGCTTTCAGAATCTGGTAAACTGTAGTCGTAAGGCCAACGATAAACTGTTGGGATTTCTCCAGGCCAGTTGCCATGGATGTGTTCTACAGGAGATGTCCATTCAAGCGTATTAGCGCCCCAAGGATTTTGGCTTGATTTTTCGCCAGCAAAAATGCTTGAGAAGAAGTTCCATAAGAATATGATTTGAGCAACACCACCTAGAATGGCCGCCAACGTAATAAAGACGTTTACGTCTAACCACGGAGCAAATTCAGGAAGTATGTCAAAGGTGTAATATCTTCTTGGTACACCAGCCAAACCTTGGAAGTGCATTGGGAAGAATACCATATAGGCAGAGATAAATGTTAACCAAAAGTGAATGTAACCTAAGGTCTTGTTCATGGTTCTACCAAACATTCTAGGGAACCAATGGTAAATACCAGCCATCATACCGAAGATAGCCGAACTACCCATTACTAAGTGGAAGTGAGCTACAACGAAGTAGGTGTCGTGTAAAGAAATATCCAATGCCGCGTTGCCAAGAAATAGTCCAGTTAATCCACCCGTAATGAAAAAGGATACCAAACCAATGGCAAACATCATCCCGTTTGTAAATCGAATACTACCTTTCCATAAAGTAGCTAGATAGTTGAACGTTTTTACAGCAGATGGAACGGCAATTATTAAAGTCATGATAAGGAATACAGTTCCTAAGAAAGGATTCATTCCTGTAATAAACATGTGGTGACCCCAAACTAAAAATGATAGTACTGCAATACCAATTAAGGAAATAACCATCGCGGTGTAACCAAAAATAGGCTTACGCGAATTGACGGCGATTACTTCAGAGGTAATACCCAAGGCTGGCATAATGATAATGTAAACCTCCGGGTGCCCTAAGAACCAGAACAAGTGCTGGAAAAGAATTGGGCTACCACCTGATTGTTCAAGTGCACCAATTCCTCCACCTAAGAAGATGTCTGATAAATAGAAACTTGTTCCTGCCAGTCGATCAAACATGAGCAATAATCCACCACCAAGTAATACTGGGAAGGATAATAACCCTAAGATAGCTGTCAACAAGAATGCCCAAATGGTAAGTGGCATTCTGTTCATCGACATGCCTTTGGTTCTCATGTTAAGAACAGTTGAGATATAGTTAATACCACCTAACAGGGCGGACACAATGAATAATATAATGGCAATAAGCCACAAGGTCATACCTAATCCAGAACCAGGCATGGCTTTGGCCAATGCACTTAAAGGAGGGTAAATCGTCCAACCACCAGATGCAGGTCCGGTAGAAACAAACATGCTACTCATTAGCACCACACTTGAAAGGAAGAAGAACCAGTACGAAAGCATATTCATAAAAGGCGATGCCATATCACGCGCGCCAACTTGTAATGGTATCAATAGGTTCGAAAAAGTTCCACTTAATCCGGCGGTAAGCACATAGAATACCATGATGGTACCGTGAATGGTTACCAATCCCATGTAAAATCCAGAATCTAAACGTCCTTCTGGTGCCCATTGGTCACCAAACAGCCAGTTTAAAATTGGAAAACTCGTGTCTGGCCATGCAAGTTGCAATCGAAACAATATTGACATGGCCACACCCATAACACCCATGATAATTCCTGTAATTAGGAATTGTTTGGATATCATCTTGTGATCCATACTAAATACGTACTTCGAAATGAAGGTTTCTTTGTGATGTCCGTGATCGTTACTCATCTTCGTATCGTTCTTTAAAATTTTAATTCAATTAGTTCATGGCTACTTCGCCACTGTTTTCGGTTGGTTCAGTTGTTTCCTCAGCAGCAGGTGCTTCGGCTGGTGCTTCTTCAGCATCCTCTTGAGCAAAAGTTGCTTTCTGATCTGCCATCCACTTATCATACTCTGCTTGTGTTTCAACAACAATTTTGATTTTCATGTTGAAGTGAGAGTTTCCACATATTTTGTTACAGATAACGTGATAGTCAAATTCTTGGTTGTTTAATTCATCTCTACGTCCCTTTGTTGTAGTAATCGGGGTGAAAGTGAATTGTGTAGGGATGCCAGGTACAACGTTCATTTGAGCTCTAAACTCTTTCATTAATGCACTGTGTATTACGTCTCTTGAGCGCAACTTGAATGTAACAGGCTCGTTTACTACCAAATGAATCTCATCTGAAATGATATCGTCTTTAGCAGCTGCTGTATACAATGGTGCATCTCCTGATAATGATAATTTGATTCGTTTGATTTGCGTGTTACGTCTTCTTAATTGTAGGTCATAGAAAGATTCTTCTTTGCCCGACTCAATCTCTTCAATGAGTTTAAGGTGATTTTTGAGATCCTTACCAACACGCCCACCTAAAGTAGATTTTAAATCTCCAAGTTTTTCAGGTAATCCTGCTTTGGCTTCCTCGTAGTATTTTAAGTCTGATTCTAACTCAGTTAAGATTTCTTTTGCTTTATAAGGAATGGCTACACCTAATGGATTAGACTTTTCTGAAATTAAGTTGTGACTGGAGTTACCCAACTTGCCATCAGCACCTGGGTAGCGTACTTGCCATCCAAATTGTTGCGCAAACACTTCAATCTGAGCTGTTCCTTCTGCAGGCTTTTCGTTGATGTGGTTCCATGCTTTCAATCCACCTAAAACCAATATGGTTAAAACAACCGCAGGGATTGCAGTCCAGATAATTTCTAATCTATCGTTGTGCGGATAGTGTAATGCTTTAACACCTTTTTTGGCTCTGTACTTGAACGCAAACGTGAACAATACGATTTGAGTAACAAAAAATACAAACCCAGTGATGATGAATGTAATCTTCATCATTCTGTCTAGTTCTCCACCATGCGCTGAAGATGCATTAGACAATAACAAATACTTGCTATGGATTGATAGTTCATATAATCCTGCAATCATTCCTACGATCAAGAATGCTAGCATTAAACCGGCGTTGATGTTATTCCAAGGAATAACTTCTTTTCCTGTTAACTTTCCTACGATATCAATGGTTTTAATGATTAGAATAATCACCACAAAAACAAGTATCGATAAAAAGAATAGAACCCAGTTGGTCCTGTTAAACAAACCTTCGTCTAATTTCTGTTCAGCGCCATCTGACTTTACAACGGGAGCTGCTAAGGGGCCATTTTCGGTATACATTAAAATGGACTTGATTTGATCGTCGCTTAAATCAGCAAATACGTTCATGGCAGTACCATTGTATTCGTTGTAAATAGCAATCGCATCAGCATCGCCTGATTGACGCAGTTCGTTGTTGTTTCTAATCCATTGAATCAACCAATCCATTTCACGTCTTTCCGTAACACCTGTTAAGGCAGGGCCGGTCGTACGTCGGTCTAACTGGTGACAAGATTGACACTTGGATTTGAACAAAGCCTCCCCAGATTTAATTGTTTCTTCCGATACAGGAAGTCCGGTGGCACTTGTTTCAATTTTTAATGCTGCAAATCCTTGCAGAGAAGATAGAACGAGTAAAAATGCAAAAGCACTCGTTTTAAGAAACTGTAATCGCATACTTTTTGATGAAAAGTTTTTCATTAACCTCTTATTTTCAGGGAGTTGTGAAGACATCTGTATGTCCTTTGCCTTCCCTGCAATTTTGGCAAAAATAAGGGGTTTTTAAAAAGAATAAAGCAATTGTTTTCCCCAGCTATGTAGGGGCATTTATTTAGAAAGAATACAAATTAAACTGAGGGCGTATCCAAAACAAAAAGGGAACCCTAAGATTCCCCTTTCGTAACCAAAAACTAAAACTAAAATTTAATTTACCACTATTAAACTTGTTTTGTACCTGCTATTGCAAGCAGTTGTTCTATAAACGCACGTATGTTATAAAGGTTGTAAGATTCACGTCATTAGAATGTCGTTGTTCTGACACGACTGTAAAAGCCTGAAATAAAAGGACGAAATAGACCTTAAGGAAGTTTGATAACAGCGCCGAGTCCAATGATGTTTGGAGCACCTAAATTTAATTCGAAATTTAAACCAATGTTGTCTGTTGGGTAAACACGAGCCCCAAAGGCAGTTAACCCGAAGAAAGGTCTAGAGGTAATCATGTCATCGAACAAATCGAATTTCCCAGAAGTCGATTCTATGCTGTTCACCCAAAATAACCAACCCATGCGCACACCAGAGTACAAATCAATACGATCTCTATTACCATAATGCACCTTAGGGGTAAATCCAATACTATTTCTTCTTAAATTGAATTTGATAGTTTCTGTTTGAATAACACTAGAAGCATCTTCATAGCTAAACTCCGTTGTGCCGTGCCGTCTTTGAGTAGAAAAAAAGCCTCCAAGGCTCCAGCGAGATGACAATCCGTAGTCAAATCCAACTAGCAAAGCGCGCCCACCAGAAACGGAGGAATTGTTAATTTCAACAAAGTTGTTTGTAGTGTCCGTATCAATCTCTTCTCCAGAGCCAACAATCAAATCAATGGCACCGCCAACGAGACTAGATCCTGCGTGGAGATTAATAACTTTTTGATTTTTGACCGATTGTCCGAACGTCGGATTAACGACTAATACGGCTATCAAGCATATAATTACCCGTATGATCTGGTTCAACTGCATCTACACGCAATCTAACAAAAACCAGAATAATTATATGTTAGTTTTTAACTAATTCCAACTCCTGTGGTGACATGGTGATTATTCTTTTGCGATACAAACCACCTGCAGCTTTTTTGAAATTCTTTTTACTCATGCCCGCGATTTCATATATTTTCTCGGGTGGAGATTTATCTCCAATAGGCAGTTTGCCATCATGTTTGTTAATTGCATCAAGGAGTTGTTGCTCAAAAGCGTCGATGTTTTCAAACCCAGCTGGTTGAAGTCTAACATCAATCTTGCCGTCTTCCCGAAGTTTGTGAATATACCCGGTTGTTTTATCCCCAAGATGTAACTTCTTAAAAACTTCATTGTCATACAAAAGACCCGCGTACGTATTGTTGATGATTACGTTTGTGCCCATATCGGTCCGTGGACCAATAAGTACACTGACTTCTTCATTGACTTCCAACACGATGTCGTTTCTTTCAACAAACTTGTTGGTTTTGCACGACGCCACTAATCTATTGGTAAGTTCATCCAAATAAACATAAACCAGAACCTTCTTACCTCGTGTTAGATTTTGGTTTTGTTCTTTGTAAGGTACCAGTAATTCTTTTTCAAGACCCATTTCTAAAAATGCACCAAAGCTAGACACGTCATTGACCATTAATACAGCAAATTCACCTGGCAAGGCTAATGGTTTAAGTGTTGTGGCAATAGGTCGATCCTCAGAGTCTTTGTAAACAAAAACCTCAATGCTATCGTCTATGGCTAGTCCTTTAGGGATGTATTTTAAGGGTAACAATATTTCGTTTCCTTTTAAATCACCCAGAAACATTCCAACACTGGTGTCTCTTAAAACGGTTAAGGTGTGATATTGACCTACTTCGAGCATAAGCGCATATATAATGAATTATGTTGAACTAAAATATTGGTGTTACTAAATGGCTCTATACGTTTAGGTATGTAGAGATTTAGACCGTCAAGTGTCATTGTGTCTTCAATTTGTTTGATAGAATAAGCAATGCTTTCAGGGTCTTCTGGGTTAAAATACAATGCGGCATCACCTGCAATTTCTTCCATACAACTATTCGCACTGGTAATAACCGGGGTGCCCGAAACAAGGCTTTCTAAAACAGGAATCCCAAACCCTTCATACAAACTAGGAAATATCGTTGCAGTTGCGCAACTGTATAATTTCGGCAAATCCTGGGTAGGCACGTCTTCGATTAACGTAACTCTTGATGTCAGTTTGTTTGATGCGATAAACGCTTGAACTTCGTCGTACGTGTCTCCTTTTTTGCCTGCCATAACCACAGGAATCGAATCATTGGGTAACGAGAGTATAGCTTTTAACACATTAAGATGATTCTTGCGTTTTTCGAATTTACTTACCATCAAGATATAGGTTTCCGGTAGTCCATATTTTTTTACCACCTTGGCCAATCCAGATTCGCCGTGATGCGCATAGAATATAGGGTCACAATCTTGATAAATCACCTCAATGGGTATTTCGTCATCTGGCATCATGTTTTGTAAATCTGCCTTGGTTTGTTTGCTGGTAGCTATAACGACATCTGCACTTCTAAGTGCGTTTTCCGTTTTATGCGCATAAATTAAGCGGTCTACAGTTTTGTAATACTCAGGGAATTTCTTGAATATCAAATCATGAATCGTAACTACAAGCTTTGCCTTTTTGGGTCTGGAGTAAGGCAATTCAGCACTCAATCCGTGGTAAACATCTAGGCCTTTATTATTGATGTCTTTCGAAATACCAAATTGACGCCAAAATAAAGCCGTATTGCGTTTTGAAACGATTTGTGCAGGTAGGTCAATGTGTTTGGGTGCTTTTTTGTCAAATAGGCTGTACTCGTGCGCAGGATACTGAGCCATCATGCCGTTCACCAACGTTCGGGAGTAGTTTCCTAATCCAGTTCGGTTGTGAAAATACCGTTTTGCATCATAGCCAATTCGCATGGCGCAATATTAATTAACAATGAACGATTATTGATTAACGAATAATGATTATCAATTTGGGGAAAGCTGGCCCATACATACTCGAGGGCTGAATTTATTGCGAATTACTTGCATGACGCTAGACTGCAGCAAGCCCTTAATAATTAATGATTAATAACTTAAAATTATTAATTATTAAACCGCCACATCAAACTCCCTCAGTGCAGAGTTTAAACTCGTTTTTTTGTCGGTACTAGCTTTTCGCTGACCAATAATCAAAGCCACTGGTACTTGATATTCTCCTGCTGGAAACTTCTTTGTTCGCATGCCAGGGATTACAACAGAACGTGGTGGTACATAACCATTGTATTCTTTAGGCTCTTCGCCACTCACGTCAATGATCTTTGTCGACATGGTTAGCGTTACACCCGCTCCAATTACAGCCTCTGACCCAACATGAACACCTTCTACGATAATAGATCTTGAACCGATAAAACAGTTGTCTTCAATGATGACAGGAGCAGCTTGTACGGGTTCTAACACTCCACCGATACCAACGCCACCCGAAAGGTGTACGTTTTTTCCGATTTGTGCACAGCTACCCACAGTTGCCCATGTATCAACCATCGATCCTGAATCAACAAACGCGCCAATATTTACATAACTGGGCATCAAAACAACACCAGGTGCAATGTAGCTACCATAGCGCGATACGGCATGTGGTACTACGCGTATGCCAAGTTCTTTATAATTTTTCTTTAGCTCCATTTTGTCATGGAACTCCATTGGTCCTGCATGACTTACTTCCATTTTTTGGATAGGGAAGTATAGTATTACAGCTTTCTTAACCCAGTCATTCACTACCCAGCCGTCTGCAGAGGGTGAGGCACACCTAAGTTTACCTGAATCTAAGTCGGCAATAACGGTGCGGATTAATTCTTTGCTTGATTCCTCCTTGAGTAACTCACGGTTATCCCAAATCGCTTCAATTGGTGTCTGTCTGTTATCCATTTTTACGTGTAATCACTTTTTGAACAGCATTTACAATGTCGACTGTACCTAAACCATATTTGTCTAATAGTTGTTCAGGTTTGCCACTTTCGCCAAACTGGTCGTTAACGGCTACCATTTCAACTGGGGTAGGGGTGTTGCGCGCCAACAATTGGCATACAGAGTCACCTAATCCACCATTCATCTGGTGTTCTTCTGCAGTAACAACACATCCTGTTTTTGCAGCAGATTTTAATATCGCAGCATCGTCAAGGGGTTTAATTGTATGAATGTTTATCAATTCTACAGATAGGCCTTGTTGTTCTAATTCGTTTGCAGCTTCCATTGCTTTCCAAACCAAATGGCCGGTTGCAAAAATAGTAACATCAGTTCCTTCTTGAATCGTCCATGCTTTTCCTATTTCAAACTTTTGATTTGGGTCGGTAAAAACTGGCCACTTTGGACGACCAAATCGAAGGTAACATGGTCCGTGATGTTCAGCTATGGCAATGGTCGCAGCCTTAGTCTGGTTGTAATCGCAAGGGTTTATTACCACCATATTGGGTAACATTTTCATTAATCCAATGTCCTCCAATATTTGATGGGTTGCTCCATCTTCGCCTAAGGTAAGACCCGCGTGTGAAGCACATATTTTTACATTTTTTTCGGAGTACGCTACCGATTGTCGTATCTGATCGTAAACACGTCCGGTGGAAAAGTTAGCAAAGGTTCCAGTAAACGGTATTTTGCCTCCTGTGGCTAAACCTGCAGCCATGCCAATCATATTGGCTTCGGCGATGCCAGCCTGAAAAAATCGCTCTGGAAATTCATCCTCAAATGCATTCATCTTGAGTGACCCAGTTAAGTCGGCACAAAGTGCTACAACTTCAGGGTTTGTTTTGCCTAATTCGAGCAGTCCTGCGCCGAATCCTGAGCGGGTGTCTTTTTTTTCTAAAACTTCAGTGTTGACCATTGATTACTAAATTTTGATGTTTGTTACCTTTCCTGAATTTATTATGAACTTCTCTTCTTTAGAGTTCTCAATATTTGTATCTGTTTTGCCACGCAATACGAGCACATAACTTCCTGGTTGCATAGCGATGAAACGGCTATTTCCGTCGAGGTCTATATTGCATACCCATTCACTAGAATCGCCTTTTATTTGGTAGATATCGCCCCAATACCGTGTTTTGGTAATTAGGTTAACACTGCCGGGTTGAGGAATCCTAAGATTTGTCTTTTTGGATTGAACAATTGGAATGTCGTTTTTGAAAACCCTTGGCAAACTGAGGATTTCAATGTCATACTTTCCTGTAATATATGGCTCCTTCGTGTTGAACGACTGTACATGTACAATCTGCTTGGTGCCGGGTTTGTATATTAGGGCTTGTAAATTTTTATAACCTGAAACACCTCCAACATTTAATTCCAAATTGCCTTGTGGTGCATCAAAGTCGACTGTTGTATGCTTGCCAGCAGGTACTGAGACTTGTTTTTTTACCAGAGGTGGAATGGTATGAATGATAATGTCGTAGTCGTAAATCGGGTCAATATATAAAGTGTCTGGGAAGCCTTTCCGATTCATCGTGTGTACATAATTGGCTATAAACTTTCCAGAATAAGCATCAACGAACGACATATTCACGTTCGTTTCCAATGGCTGTCCATCGGTATTGTTTAAGTTAACCGTAATGGTTGTATTGCTTAATGCCTGAGATACAACAATGGCCAGTGTTTCTTTAAACTCAGCTTCTGTTGTGGCTTCGAAATATTTACCGACGCAGTCAAACTGTTTTCTGAAATCCTCGTTTAAACCAACACCAATAATAAAGGGCTTGAGTAAAACACCTTGTTTCTGTAAGGCTTGTGAAACGGCACAAGGGTCGCCATTGCACTCTTCAATGCCATCTGTAATAAGAATTACAATGTTTCGAGAATTGCTGTTAACAGGAAAGTCGTAGGCAGCTTGTTCGAGGGAGTAGGCAATAAGTGTGGTGCCACTTGGTTTAATCTCGTTAAGCCGACTTTTTATTTGTTCGTGATTGTTAGGGCTAAATCCTACCTCTAGTTTTGTGTCTTTACAGTTGTAATCTTTGGTTGTGTACTGATGACCATAAACGCGCAATGCAATTTCTAATCCATCAATTTTTTCAAGACTATCAACCATTCTGCCCAGTAACTTTTTAGCTACTTTCATCCTCGAATCATTGCGACCCATCTTATTCGTCATACTAAAAGATGCGTCAAACAAGAATAATATTCGAGTTTGTGGTTCTGATGTTTGACCAATGCCCTTTACACTTAGGAGCACAGCAAAACATATTAAAATAACATGTTTCATATATTGCTTATAACCTAAGAGAGACATCAAATAGTGTGCTACATCAACTAATAATCGCCGATAGTTGAGATATTCTGGTCTAAAGCGGAGGCTAATTGCTCATCGTTTGGTGGGATACCGTGCCACTTATGAGAGCCCATCATGAAGTCAACTCCGTTGCCCATTTCTGTTTTCATGATGATCACCACTGGCTTACCATTTCCGCTTCTGGTTTTTGCTTCTTCAAGGCCTGCGTTTACTGATTCTACGTCGTTTCCGTCCATTTCCATTACATCCCACCCGAAGGATTCGAATTTGGAATTTAGCTCGTGGAAACCCATGATGTCGGTTGTAGATCCGTCTATCTGTGCTTTGTTAAAATCAACGGTAGCGATAAGGTTGTCTACCTTATTATGACCTGCATACATTATGGCTTCCCAGTTCTGGCCTTCTTGCAATTCGCCATCGCCCATTAAAACATATACGTTATGGGCATCTTTGTTTAGTTTTTTGGACTGCGCAATTCCAACGGAAACAGACAATCCTTGTCCTAACGAACCTGAAGCGATACGAATGCCAGGCAAACCTTCTTCAGTTGCTGGATGACCTTGCAGTCTAGATTCTAACTTCCTGAAGGTCGCTAATTCGCTTTTGTCGAAATACCCTGAGTGTGCCAGAGTTGAATAAAACACTGGGCTGATATGGCCGTTGCTTAAAACAAAAACATCTTCATTTTTGCCGTCCATATTAAAAGGTACGGCAGAATGTGACATGGTGTTTTGATACAACACGGTAAAATATTCAGCACAACCTAAAGAACCTCCGGGGTGACCTGATTGTACAGCATGTACCATGCGTACTATGTCACGTCGAACTTGTTTTACGATGTCGTTTAATTCAGCTACAGTCTTCAAAGCGGGATAATTTAAGTCACAAAGGTGCTTATTATATTCATTTATGTAAATATTTGTGGATAGTTAATGGATAATAATTTTGAGTCAAAAATCAATTGAATTTAAGCTGTCTTTGAAGGAGTCTGCCAAGGTGGAGGCAATCGAGCGTGCCATATGCAAATTTGCCCGACTCCGCAGTTTAGACGGATGGTATTATCGCATTGATAAAAAGTCGTTAGATGCTCGTAAAGAGCCGATAGTCAATCGATTTAGAGTTTCATTACAACAAGAAGCATTTGACGTACAACCAACATTTACACCAAGCAAAAGCAGCAACTCTGATACAGCAGTTGTTGTTGGTTTTGGTCCTGCGGGTATGTTCGCAGCCTTGCAATTACTTGAATCTGGAATCAAACCAATTGTGATTGAGCGGGGCAAACCTGTTAAAGAGCGCCGCCGAAATTTAGTTGATATATTTAGAAAGCAAGAAGTGCACATCGATAGCAATTATTGCTTTGGTGAAGGCGGAGCCGGCACATTTTCAGACGGCAAGTTGTATACGCGGAGTAAGAAAAGGGGTGAGATTAAGCAGGTGCTTCAAACCTTTGTTAATCATGGGGCACCAGACCATATATTGTATGAAGCCCATCCGCATATTGGAACAAATAAACTGCCCGAAATTGTAAGTGAAATAAGAGCAACGATAATTTCCAATGGCGGAGAAGTTAGATTTAATACCAAGCTTACCGGTCTTGATATCGATGATGCAAAAATCAACGGTGTAGTTACAAATCAAGGAACGATAAAAACCAATCATGTGATTCTAGCCACCGGGCATTCGGCACGTGACGTTTTTAAACTGTTGCATAAACAGCAAGTTGCAATTGAGGCGAAGCCTTTTGCACTTGGCGTGCGAATAGAGCACTCACAAACACTCATTGACCAAATTCAATATAAATGTGCAACGCGAGGAGATTATTTGCCGCCCGCCAGCTATTCTTTAGTACATCAAGTTAAGGGGCGTGGGGTGTTTTCGTTCTGTATGTGTCCTGGAGGAATCATAGCTCCGGCAATGACAGCAAGCGACGAAGTGGTGGTGAACGGATGGTCGCCAAGCAAAAGAAATGGAGAGTTTGCGAACAGTGGTTTTGTCGTTGAAATAAGGCCAGAAGATTGGGCGAAGTTTGGCAAGGATAATCCTCTAGGTGCTATGCAGTTTCAGGCAGAAGTAGAAAAGCGTGCTTTTGTAGCTGGAGGATCAAACTTACAAGCACCTGCACAACGTGTCAACGATTTTGTGCGAAATAAGCGATCGACGTCGTTGGCAGAGACCTCGTACATACCTGGCGTAGAATCAGTGGATCTACGACACGTATTGCCACCTATGGTTCATTCACGTATCGGACCTGCGATACAACACTTTGGAAAACGACTTAAAGGGTATAACAGTAACGATGCGATGCTAGTCGGTGTTGAATCTCGTACGTCATCACCGGTACGTATTCCTCGTGATAGAGCTACACTTGAGCATCCTGATATTAAAGGATTGTATCCGTGTGGGGAAGGCGCTGGTTATGCAGGAGGTATTATGTCGGCTGCGTTGGATGGCATTGCGTGTGCGAAACAAGTGGCGGTTAATTAATGATTAATGATTAACGATTAATGATTAACAATTAATGATTAGCACTGGCTAATAGGGTGAGCATTAGGGCCCTTATGTCGAACTTTTGGTAGTGGAGGCATAAATGAAAAAACAAGAAGGAAACTACTTATTTCTTTTAAGAATATTATGGACCTAGCAAGTCTCATTTCTTAAAAGTATATTTGGTCCCACAGCAAACAGTATAAGAATATATGCGAGATATCATCCCTGTTTTCTTGGTATTAGTGTTCATTACTAGCGGATGTATGAATGATCTTGATTTAAAGAAATCTTCCTCTTCATATGAATACCCAACTTTTTTTGGATCTACAGACTTCATAAAACTACCTTCTTCAGTGTATAACGAAGAACTAGAGTTTATCCCTAAAAGTATTGAAGCTTTTAAAGAGGTGATTTCTTTATACAGAGATTCGTTATTTTATGCTGGAGATCATTAAACATCAGCAGATCCGCTTCCAAATTTTTATGTAAGAGATATATTAATAGCTTATGGCTGGGATACAAATAAGCATAGTGAAAAAGTGCGGTTTTACGAGTTGTATGGTAATAATACCTTGACAATTCATGAATTAGATAGCTTTACATTATTTAACTGGGAGGTTCCAGACAATGGATGGAGCCAGTGGGGAGTTCAAAACAAGGAAAAATCTGTTGGTGAGCTGTCTTATGTAAGCCCTTCTAGAGTTGGGCGTAATGCGGAGTATTCATGGAGATACTTTTAAGTTGCATAAGCGTCAGTCCGGGCTTGGGGATTATGGCTTCGATTTCGAACTTGATACCACAGATTTTTCAGGTTCGCATAAAGATTACGATTATGGCGTAAAGGTAAAATGGGATTCACAAGGTAATCTCACTTTTTAAGGTCAGTATAATAGAAAAATAGTTTTTGGATTAATCAAGCTTTGTGGTATTGGGATAATTCTCTGTTCTAACAGCTTTATATAAAAAAAGCCTCCACCAAAAGTGAAAGCTCTTTTTTGTAGCGGGAATCAGAACGTTATCGAACTTATAATCGTCAAATTAGTAATCTATTTTTACAATCCTTCATTAGACGAGAACAACTCTGGTATTGAAAGAGTAAAAAGCATAAAGTAGTGGGACAATGTCTGAAGGATTGAATGTCTGAATGATTGAATAAAAGACACGTATTGATTCCAATATTAAAAAAAAGCCATTCGTTTTACGGTTGGTCATAAGCGATTACCACAAGATAAAAGTGAAAACGCTCTGTTTTACGATTGTTACTTAGTTGTATATAACTATTGGTTTGGTCGAAGTTTACTACTGCTTTTGTACAAATGACTCAATCACTTTTGGAAAGTGTTCGTATTCAAGCAGGTGTATTTTTTGTGCCACTGATTCTGGTGTTTCCGATTTCTCGATAGGTACAGTTGCTTGAAACAAGTGATCGCCAGTATCGTATTTTTTGTCGACCATGTGTATGGTTATTCCCGTCTCAGTCTCTTTGGCTTCAATAACTGCTTCGTGTACATTCATACCGTACATGCCTTTTCCTCCGTATTTTGGAAGTAAGGCAGGGTGCAGGTTAATAATTTTGTGCTGAAATCCTGTAATTAAGTTTGTTGGTATTAACCATAAAAAACCAGCAAGGACGATTACGTCGATCTGATCTTGTTTGAGTTGCTTGAGTAGCATGCCATTTTGCAACTGACGACGCGTGAAAATTTGTGTTGGGATATCTTCACTATACGCCTTTGTAATAACTCCCGCTACTGGGTTGTTGCAATATATTTTCGCCAACTCAATTGTACTGTGGTCAGCAAAGTATCGATTGATGTTGATAGCGTTTGTACCGCTTCCACTTGCAAAAACTCCTAGTCTTATCATTGTTTAACGGTAAATGAGGTAGAGGCCAATTCTAGCGTTCTGATCAAGTCTTGTTTCTTCTTGCTAGGTGCAAATACATTTCCTTCAATGGTAACCACTTTGTTTATGGTAGGGCAGTATATCGTATAGCTTACAAATGGGCCAGCGAAAAACTCATTGGCCATTTCCCACCAACCGCGCGTTTCAATTGCTCGAAATCCGTTCAGCGTGATTTCTTTGCTATAGATTTCTACGTTTACTGTGTCTGTCGTAACGTAGGTCGGAATGCTGTCTTTTCGGTCTGGGCCATGCAAATGATTACGCAACATGTTATTACGTTTCGTAATGATGTAGTCTTTGGTAAATTGCTCCTCGCCTGTATAGGGTTCTTCATACAAGTATAAACCGCTTCTCTTTTCTCCTATAATCCGGTTTACGCCATTGAAATCTGCACTCTTCACAGATCGCTTAAAATTGCCTGGTGTGCGAAATGCATATCCATAATTCTTCAACATTTGGTTATAAAACGCATCATCTTCAACCTTGTCTCTTAAAACCAGTTCAACGGTGGTTTTTCGCTCAGTCTGCAAGGCCAAATCCAAGATTTTGTCCTTGTTCTTCAACATATTAACCACCAAAGAATCTTTGTTTTGACCCATAATGAATGCAACTTCCTGAGGAGTTGCAAATAAGTCTTTAACCACAAAGAATGATTGGCCGTTGGTGAGCTTTTCGTCTAGTAAGTCGGTAAGTTTTGAGCCAACTAAAGACGTCAGTTTATTACTCTTTTCTTGATCGTAAACGATGCATAAGTTGTAGTTATACTTAAAGTAATTGGTGAATCCACCTTCATTACAATGATTTATTCGGAAATAAGGCTCGTAGGCAGCCATTCCTTCGATAGGTTTTTGGTAAACCTCTTTGATGGCATCTTTGCAATGCACATAGGTTTCGTCGTTAATCAACATAACGACTTTGCCTATTTCACCTTTGGCGTGTGGTTTAGCAACTAAACTAGAAGATTGTGATGATTTTTTGCAGGATAATCCTGTTAAAAGGGTAAAGCTTATAGCGATTAATGCAACTTTATTTTTCATTTATAAATAGAGTTTCAGCCGGTTACCCGGATGGATGGTGTTCGACCGCAAGTTATTCCATTCTTTGATTTCTCCCACACTGCAACCTTTTCTATTTGCTATTGCACCCAAAGAGTCGCCGCGTCTAACAACGTAAACTGCTTCTACTATGGCTGGAGTATAGGTTTCGCTCAATTGCAAAATTTCATCTTCCTTCTCTATAAATGTAAGTGCTTTGTCGTTTGGCAAGTAAATCTCCATGTTGGTCACATTTACCGGTATATTGTTACTTTTTAGTGGCGGGTTTAATGTACGGATTTCTTCAACCGTTATGTCCAAGATTTCTGAGATAGCTTTTAAATTGTGATTCGGATTGCATACCACCTTTGTTACGTTGACTTCAGGTTTCTCAACGTAGGCTGGGAAAATGCCATAGTTTTCGTAGAAATTCATTAGGTATGCTACGGCTATGTACGACGGAATATAGTTTTGCGTTTGACGTGGCAAATAAGGATATATCTCCCAAAACCCAGTCTTTCCACCCGAACGTCGAATAGCTTTGCGAATATTGCCAGGACCACAATTGTAAGAAGCAATCACTACAAGCCAATCATCAAAAACCAGCGACATATCTTTAAAGTAATGTGCTGCAGCTGCGGTGCTTTTTTTAATGTCACGACGTTCGTCTTGATATCGGTCGATTTTTAAATCATAAATTTTACCGGTGTACGGCATAAATTGCCATAGTCCAACAGCGCCTGATCTTGACGTAGCATATGGATTGAGTGCGCTCTCGATTACACTTACGTATTTAAGTTCGAGAGGTAGGTCATTTTTATCAAGAATGCTTTCGTAAACTGGGAAGTAATGCTCACTCAGGGTAATCATTTCTTTCAGTTTAGATTGCCAGCTTGTTCCAAAATAATTGATAAATCGCTTTACTTCTGCATTGTAGTCCATTGGTATTTGAAACTCCAATGAATTGACATGTTGGAAAAACAGGCTGCTATCCACTGGAATTACATCATCCACAAAAGGGGTGATGTCATCTGTGAATACAACTGGTTTAGCTTCTGTCGTCTCAGATGACACCAGTGTTTCAGCATCGTTTAAAGTTTCTTTAGCCGGCGCTACATCTTCCGTAGAATCTGCTTTTACCACCTCATTATCAGCCAACGTCTGATGACTGATCATACAAACTGCCAGCGTTAAACCTAAAACGTTTCTTCTTATAGTCATAACAAATTATTATTCAAACGTACAAGAACAGCAATAATTGTTGAGTTTGGAAAATTAATTATCTAATACCGAACTAATTACTAGACAATAAAATTCGCGTCAAAAGTATGAATTCTTCCAATTAAATTATCTTTGATAAACATCAGTAAAATTCAGCGTAAATGGCAGATTTTTCAAAGAAAGCGTGGTCAGACTTGGCCAAACAGGCAAGCATGCAACCACAAGAGAAATTGCAACAGCTCAAGCAAAAGCATAGTCGTTTATGTATTACTGTTCCTGCTGAAATAACGTACCAAGAGAAAAGAGTTTCCCTGTCTCCGTTGTCGGTAGATATGCTGGTCAATAATGGGCACGACGTCCGTATCGAAACGAATGCCGGTAAACTAGCCAACTTCTCGGATATTGAATACAGCGCAGTTGGGGCGCAAATATTATACGATCATAAAGACGCATTTGAAGGGGATATTGTACTTAAAGTGGCCCCACCAACGATAGAAGAAATTGAGCTCATGAAACCTGGGCAAACCATTTTTAGTGCACTTCAGTTGTCTGATTTAGACAGAGAGTGCTTGGTTCAATTGACCAAAAAGAAAATTACGGCTGTTGGGTATGAATTTATGCGAGATGATGGTGGAACACTACCTGTTATCCGAGCCATGAGTGAGATTGCAGGCAGGGCTTCTGTCCTCATTGCGGCAGAATACCTAAATAATGCAAAAAATGGTAAGGGTGAGTTGATTGGTGGAATTCCTGGAATACCTCCCACAGATATCGTTATAATAGGAGCCGGTTCGGTAGGCGAATATGCCGTAAGAGCAGCACTTGGATTAGGTGCGCACGTTACAGTGTTTGATAATTCTTTACATCGTTTGCGTAGGCTTGAATCAAGTTTAGGCCGCAGACTTGCATCGTCTACTATTTTACCGCACATACTGCAGAAGGCGTTAATGAACTGTGATGTAGCCATTGGCGCATTAAGAAGTTCTGAAGGTCGAAGTCCACTGGTTGTTTCTGAAGCAATGGTTCAAAAAATGAAATCAAAGTCACTCATCGTCGATGTATCCATAGATCAGGGTGGATGTTTTGAAACCAGCGAAATAACCAATCACGAAAACCCGACATTTTTAAAACATGAAGTACTGCATTATTGCGTGCCAAATATTGCGTCACGAGTAAGTAGAACAGCCAGCTATGCATTAAGTAATATTCTTTCGCCACTTATGCTACATATAGGCAACGAGGGTGGCATGTATAACTATTTATGGGGGAGTGATGGCTTGCGCCAGGGCGTTTACGTGTACAAGGGGCACTTAACCAATCATGCTCTTGGAGAACGCTTCAATATCCCTTCAAAAGAAATCGACTTTTTATTTTCGGGCAATGTTTAAGCTGTGAGCTAATCACATATCTTTGCCGCTTTATTTTCATGCTCAACAGAAGACTCATTAGGATAAAGGTTTTTCAAGCCTTATATGCTTATTTACAGGACGAGGTTCCAAGTTTAAATAAGTCAAAGTCGTATTTAAAAAATTCAGTGTCTGGCATAGAGAACAACTTTATTACTGTTTTACTATTCCCTATAGAATTAACACACTTTTTGCGCAGTCAAATGAATCCTGCTGAGAACAAATACTTGCCATCGGAGGAAGACAAACGCGTTTACGCAAATCTGTCGTTCCCTGAGGTGTATGAACGATTGGTGCGTCATGATGAGATTGCCAATTTTATGAAGAAACCCGCACATCGTTGGCAAGATCATCCAGGTGTGTTAAGGTCCGTTGTAAACGGTATTCGTAAGTCGGAATTGATGGAGGGTTACCTGAGTACCGACAATCCTAATAAAGCGGAACAAGAAAAAGGGTTTGTTCAGCTGTATAAGTACATCATTGAGTCGAACGATGATTTCTCCCAAGAAATGGAAGAAATAAACATGTTATGGGAAGATGAGCGTATTCCAGTGCGAAATGCGGTTCAACAGTTTACCAAAAGCGTTTTGGCAGAAAAGTCTACGAAGTCTAATAGAAACAATACCGAGGAATCGGATTGGCTATATGCTGAAGAACTGCTCGAAAAAACAATAAGGCATTACGATACGTTTGTTGATTTGATTGATATATCAGCGCCTAAGTGGGACAAAGAACGAATTGCGAAAACAGACATGGTGCTTATGACTATGGCATTAACGGAGTTGGTGCATTTTCCATATATACCCATTAAGGTTAGTTTAAACGAATATCTTGAGCTAGCAAAGGATTATAGTACACCACAAAGTAGCAAGTTTATTAATGGGGTTTTAGACAAGCTGGTGAAACAATTAAAAGCCGAGAACAAATTGGTAAAAAAAGGAAGAGGTATGGTGGGTTAAGCCCCTAAATCTTATAATTTTGTTACCTAACAATTGATTAGTTAAACATATAAAAAGCATGAATAAAAGTTGGATTATTGCCCTTATTTGCATTGGAGCATTCACAGTTTCAAGTTGTAATTCATCAACACAATCGACCGAAAAAGAAGTGAATCCATCAATTGCTGATAATAATAAAACGGCTAACAATCCAGATGCACAAAACCCTGAACCGATGTTTAAGTTTGTGCATGAACAATGGGATTTTGGTAAAATTAATGAAGGTGAAGAAGTAAAGCATATTTATAGATTTACTAATGTTGGCGACGAAGATTTGGTGATTTCTAATGTACGAGCCACTTGTGGCTGTACAATACCACGATGGGAAAGAAAACCAATCGCATCAGGAGAATCTGGAGAGATTGAAGTAAAATTCAATAGTAAAAACAAGCCAGGTAATCAGATTAAAAATGTAACCATAACGGCCAATACGAACCCACCAGAAACAATACTGACCTTTAAAGCACAAGTTTTACCAAGTAGTTAAACAATAGAAAAAATAATGAACTCAATAATTCTTCAAGGAACACCTGCACCTGCAGGAGGCGGCGGATACAGCATGTTAATCATGCTAGGAGCCATGTTTGTAGTGATGTACTTTTTTATGATACGTCCGCAAATGAAAAAGAATAAAGCGCAAATGGCGTTTAAAGACTCAATAAAAAAAGGCGACAAAATTGTTACAACTGGAGGAATCCACGGTAAGATTTCTGAAGTGCGCGACACAACTTTTATTATTGATACAGAAGCAGGAGGAAAACTTAGAATTGATAAGGCTTCTGTTTCTATGGACTCGACCAACATGTTAAGTGGTCAAGCGCCAGCTAAAAAATAAAAACTAAATATTGTCAGATCATCTCAAAATAGGTGTGACCGGGGGTATTGGCTCAGGTAAATCAACAGTGTGTTCTATTTTTGAACACCTTGGCGTGCCGGTGTATAATGCCGATAACCGTGCGAAACAATTGATGGCCGAAGACGAAGAATTAAAGAAAAAACTTCGTTTGGCTTTTGGTTGGGATGTATATGACAAAAACGATGAATTAGATAGAGCTTATCTATCTAAGATTGTCTTTAACAATCCGCCTCAGCTTCGTATTCTTAACCATATCGTGCATCCTGCTGTGTTTGACGACTATGCACAATGGGTCAAAGGACAAATGGACGCAGGACATCCATATTCTGTTAAAGAAGCTGCGTTATTGGTGGAAGCTGAAAGTTATAAGGAACTCGATAAGTTAATCGTTGTGACTTGTCCGATAGATACCCGTTTAGAACGTATTACTAAACGTGATGGGATTCGTCGAGAAGAAGTCTTGAAGCGAATTGAAAACCAATTGAGTGATAAGGATCGATTACAGCATGCAGACTATGTGGTGAAAAATGCCACAAATTTTTCGTTGATTAAGCAAGTATTGTTATTGCACAAGGAGTTTAGTTTAGAATTAACATCTGATTCAAAGTCAACAGCATGAGTGAATTGAAGCAAACATTAATTTTAGACCACGAGGCTATTCAGCAGAAAATCACACGAATGGCTTGGCAAATTCTTGAGGACAACTACAATGCTAAGAAATTGGTTGTACTAGGCATTGAAAAAAAAGGGAGCATCGTAAGTAAGCTTTTAGTCGATGTGCTATCTACTATTTCTTCGCTTGATTTACACCAAGGGTCTATTAAAATAGATAAAGATAACCCAACAATGAATGGAATATCTGTTCGATGCGATACGGACTTAACCAACAGTCATGTGGTATTGGTTGATGATGTTTTGAACAGCGGAAAGACGTTGATGTATGCCACGCTTCCTATTCTAGCCCAAAACCCGCATCAACTGCAAACGGCAATTTTGGCCAATAGAGACCACACTAGATTTCCGATAAAAGCAGATTTTGTTGGTATTTCTTTAGCCACTACGCTACAAGAGCACATTCAATTTACCCAAAATAAAAAGGGTAAAATGACGGTTCACCTTCTTTAATTCTTGATAATCTTTACTTCCGTTCGACGGTTCTGAGCTCGTCCTTGTTCCGTGTCATTTGTTGCCACAGGTTGTGTGCTGCCATAACCCTTGTAGGTAAGTCGAGACGAAGCAATACCTTTAGATACTAAATAATTGAACACCGATTTAGCGCGGGCTTCTGATAAAACGGTATTTCTTTGGGCAGAACCTGTATTGTCTGTATGCCCACCAATTTCTATGTATAATGTAGCATTGCGATTTAAGTAATCAACCAATTGGTTTAACTCTACATAAGACTCTGCTTTTAGCTGTGATTTGTCAACCTCAAACAATACGTTTTTCATCACCATACGTACATCTTTCTTGATTGGCTCAAGTTTAATAATCAGTGTATAGGGTTCGTTTAAAGCGCTTTCGGTAAGGGAGAAGTTCTCAGAATGATAGGCATATCCTGCAGCACCTGCTTTTAGAGCATAATCACTATTTGCGGGAAGGTTCAGTAGGAATTTCCCATTTTTAGCGTCAGAATATGTTTTTGTAACCATGTCACCGGTTTTTAAACTAAACAATTCAATGTCTGCCTTAAGTGCTTTGCCTGTAAACTTGTCGGTCACTATGCCTTTGACGTAACTGGTTTTTTTCGGTCTGGCATCTTCATATAATTCAATTGAGTATATGTCCATTCCTCCATAATTAGGTTTTATCCCTGTACTCGAGAAATAAGCAATGTCACCTTTCCGATTCACTATAAAGTTCCACTCGTTTCCGGAGGTATTAATGGGGTATCCTAGGTTCATAGGCGTCGACCATTTATTGTTGATCAATCGGGTTAAGAATATATCCGATTTACCCATCCCTGGTAGACCTTCGGAGGTAAAGTACAGCGTAGTTCCGTCGTTATGAATAAATGGAAATTGTTCGTCGCGTGCAGTATTAATTGAGGGGCCTAAATTTTTTGGAGCGCCCCATTGACCGTTAATCTTCTTCGAATACCATATATCGGTACCGCCATAACCTCCTGGCCGGTTACTGGCAAAGAACAGGGTAACTCCGTCGGCAGATATACTTGGCTGGCTTTCCCATTCTTTAGAGTTTACCGGACGACCAATGTTTTGAGGCTCAGACCATTTATCGCCAAGTCTGGTGGTATACCAAATGTCACAGCGGCCTATTCCGCCAGGCCGTGAACAAGAAGTGAAGAATAAGTATTTCCCATCTGGGCTTGCGCTAAACGCACCTTCATTTTCTCTGGTATTTACAGGCGCGCCAATATTTTTTGATTGAGACCAGGTCCACTTTTCCTTTGATTGAACCAAGTCGCTGATATACAAGTCTTCGTTTTGCTCATAGAGTGAAAGCGTAGCGTCTCGTCTGGTGAAGTACAGGGTTTGCTCTTCAATATCTAAACCCGGAAAATATTCCTCTTGTCTGGTGTTTACGGCTTCACCTAAATTGATAGGGTCGAATGGTACTGGGTTGTTGTACGAGCGCTTGGCAAATTTGGTTCGTTTGATTTCACTCTGTACCTGAGCTCTTTTATCCCCTACGCCAACTATGGGTAGCAGCTGATTCAGTATTCTCAAACAATCATCGTATTCGTGCAGTTCAAAATGAATACTGCTTAAGTCCGTTAATGCATATACATGGTCGGGGTCAATACCTAGTATGGTTTGGAAAGTTGTTTTGGCTTCCTCTAAACGACCTAGGTTCTTGAGGATATTCCCTTTTAAATCGTAAGCCTCGATATAACGTGGATCTTTGACGATAGCTTTGTCTAGTAACTCCAATGCTTTGTCATCCTCTAGGAGGTTGTGCATTTTTAATGCTTCGCCAAACAACATATAAGCCTTTTTGTTGGTTGTACCCTTCGGTGTAATTTGTTTTCCACCACCACAACCAATTAAGAAGAAGGCTAAGAGCGTAAATACTGGTATTTTAATTGACATAATCCTTGCTAACATAACCCTATTTTTTAAGTTCTATTACTTTGGCATTACTAATTTTCCCTTCCGCTACTTCGATAGAAACCATTGTACGGACTTTATGAAACCCATGTATTCCTGCTGCTCCAGGATTAATGTGCAGGTGTTTTAGTTTGTGGTCGTAAACTACTTTTAGTATGTGTGAATGCCCCGTGATTACCAATGCGGGTTTTTCTTTAACTATGCGTTCTTTGAAATCCGCGTTATAACGCTTTGGGTATCCGCCAATGTGTGTCATCAGCACCTTAACGCCCTCAACTGTAAAACATCTCCCTTTCGGATTTTCTGACCGAATTGTTTGGCCATCAATATTGCCGTAAACCCCTTTTACTGGTGTAAGCTCTGTCAGCTGATCGTAAACGTCAATAGTGCCCCAATCCCCAGCATGCCACACCTCATCATGGGCTTTCGCATATTTTAAAATAGGCGCGTCTATGAGAGAATGTGTGTCAGACAGTATTAGGACCTTTTTCAACCCCGACTATTTGTTAGAATGGCAGGTCGCCTTCTGTTTCATCCGAAGTGAAAACTGCGTCACCTGCTGGTTCTTCATTTATGCTATTAAATGAACCTGTATTGGTATTGTCTGTTGGCTGACCCACCTGTGTGTCAATTTTCCAAGCTTTAATGTCGGTATACCAACGCTCGTTATACTCGCGAGATTCAATATTAATAGCCACTTTAACCATTGTTCCTGGTGTAAGTTGTTGAATTTCGTCTACTTTTTCTCCCCAACAAGTAATAGCAATTTTTTTAGGGTATTGCTCATTGGTCTCGATTACCATGTCTTGTTTTTTCCAAGGACCACGTTGACTTTGACCGCTTTGCTCAGGTAATAATTTTATAACTTGTCCAGTGACTTCTAAACTCATGCTTTTTTTTATTCGAAAGTAAAGAGAAAGGCAGCAACTCTTGGTGACGTAAGGAGGAAGTTCTTCACCGTTTGTTCACTTTTTAATCACATATTCGGTTGTTTTGGTTTTACAGGGTGACTCTCGTGTATTTATTGTTAAAGATGCTACTTTTGATTGTGCTAGGATGTAAAAAATTAATTCTTGTTTTTTTAATTGGTGTCGTTACGCAAACAGTTGCGCAACAAAAACTGCCTAAATACAAATGGGTTTCTTTAGGTCCTTTCGAAACACCGGTAAGCGGTGTTGATTCTGGAGTTTGGACGGCAAATGGTGTTGGCTGGATAGAACATGTGGTTCCGGGCAATAAAAAAGAGAAACGGCTATATGCAGGCAGCAATGTGGGCGGAATGTTTGTTTCAAAAAATAGTGGAAAAACATGGAAGTTCAGATTTGACGTTGATAAGGTATGTGGCGTCTGGGATATAGCAGTCGATCCAAAAAACAAAAAAAGACTGTGGGTCGCTACTGCAACCAATACATGGGATAGCAAATGGGGGCACGGAATTCTATATTCAACAAATGGAGGTAAAAAATGGAAAGGCACTGGCTTAACCTTCAGTCCTATGGACAAAACGCCAATGTATTGTGTAGAGCAAAGCACAGTGAATACCCAATTATTTTACGCATGCTCAGCAACAGATATTTATAAAAGCTCAGACAAAACAGAGTCATGGACTAAGGTGTATGATCGTGATGCAAAGGCCCGTGTAAACTTTAGGCACCTAGACCTCCACAATACTGAGCCAAACAAAGTCATTGCCTCAGGGGCATTACTACTAACTAGTGTTGATGGTGGCAAAAATTGGGAGTCACAGCAGCATAAATTCACATTTCAACAATATAAAAATAAGAGAGACTCACTGCCTAGTCGATTTGCATATGCTTTAAATCCTCAGAACAATAATCAAATTGTTGTGGTGTACAGTTACAAGCGGATCAACTATATAGATCGGTCTGATGATTTTGGCAAGACTTGGTACAATGTCTTGAGAAATCGTGATTTTGACCGAGTAGATATTAACCATGCCGAGATGGTTTGGCATCCAACCGACTCAAATCAAATGGTGGTGGGAAGTGTGCGCCTGTATAAGTCAACCAATCAAGGAAAGTCTTTTGATTTGGTTTCGGCACCAGTTTGGAAATCTCCTCAGTTTATGCATGACGATATTCGATCATTGATGTATACGGCAAATGGACATTTATTGGTTGGAAACGACGGTGGCGTTTCTTTGAGTAAAGACGAGGCGCAAACATGGATCACCTTGAATGGTTATGGCCTACAAGCCACTCAGTTTTATGATATAGCTGTAGATAGTGGCCGAATTGTAGGTGGCTGTCAAGACTTGTCATCAATGATTTATCAAAACAATGTGTGGTACAATACGTCGACTATATATGGTGATGGAGGGATGAACCTGATTCGGGGAGAAGATATTTACGTGATGCAAAATGGCATGCGTTTACGTAAAGGGAACTTTACCAATACGCATTGGGAAGTTATTTATACACCCTACAGGCCTAAGCGGTTTAAGTACCCATTTGTATTTAGCCCGCTAAATAGCGAAAAGGTATGGGCTACTGATCACGACATATGGGAATTGCAAGCTAGGAAAAATTGGCTCAACCTTACAAAAGATGTCCCTCATGGTTTTACAAAAATTGTAGGACTCGATGTATCCGATACCGATAGTAACGTAGTTTACTTTGCTAAAGATCAACCAACCTGGGACCCTTCAGAAAAAGGACTTGTTGGCAAACTATATAAGGGGAAAAGATCTGATACTGGGTATGATTGGATTGATATTACGAACACCTTACCAATTTTGGCTTGGCGGGAAATAACGTCTATCGTCAGCAATCCATTAAACAGTGATGAGGTTTTTGTTGCACTCTATGGATTTGATGATGGTGAGCAACGTCATCGTGTGTACAAAAGTATTGACGGTGGACAAACTTGGATGAACTACAGTGAAGGATTGCCTAACCTTAATGCACTTAAAATGATCCTGGTCGAGGGTTCAACGCATCGTCTTCTGGCTACCGATGAGGGTGTATATTACAGAAGAAATAACGCAGATAAGTGGATGAAGTTGGAAGGTAAAATTCCCAACGCACACGTCATCGATTTGGAATTTGATATTATAGAGAAAGCCATTTATGCCGCGACATTTGGAAATGGCATATGGAAACTAGATTTTTCCAGTTTCTTGGAATAAGGTTATTGCATGTCTGGACGTAAAATCCAAGCATCTGAGACCGTTTTTCTTGTCTTTCTATGTGCAGTCATGGCTTCTTTGTAGCTTGTGCCAGCGAATATGCCAACACGATACACATGCATCTCATCGTTTTTAAGAATCTCTATGTTGGGGTAGGAGAGACGACGTTTGTCCCAGATGGCATAGGCCGTTTCATATTTTTTTGTAGACGCCAAAACAATATAAAATCTACCGGTATTGTTTACTTCTGTAAATGTGCTGTCGTCGTTTAGAGTCTGGCTGATACTGTCGTTACTCACTTGTGGTTCAGCAGGAATCACATTTTTTGATTTAGAGCTGACAATAAAAATAGGCTCAGGTTCGACAGGTTTAATTGGACTTAAAACAATAATTAAAGGGTTTTCTCCGAGGGTGGTAATATCAATTTCTAAATTACTTTTAATAAATCCAACTTTGTGGCATTCAATCATCCAAGAATTAATCGTATCAGGTATCACAACGGAGAATGTTCCGTCTGAAGAGGAGGTTTGAAATATGCCTTGATCTTGAAAAGACTTTGTTAGTAATATACGTGCATTCTTAAGTCCGTTGGACTGTTTGTCAACCACCTGACCGTTCAGTGTTTTTAGGTAATCTACATAATAGGAGACACGTACCAAGTTTATCTTGTTTTCGGTGCCTCTAAACAAACTCGCTTTTTCCTTGTCTTTTTGGATTAAGATGAATTCGTCAGCCGTGGTATTAAAAGGGTATGGTATACTTCTAATGCGTTGAAACGACCAATCGGAATAATACATGTCGTAACCACCTTGGCCAGGAAGGCCATTAGATGAATAGCCAAATAAGCCATCATAAACACTCGGTAATATTTCGTTTTTGTCGGTATTGATTTGTGGCCCTAGGTTGCTGATTTCGATTGGATTTTTGCCTTGAACCTTGGCACTATAAAGGTCAAATAATCCGTGACCTCCTCCTTTATCGCTGCTGAAAAACAAATTGCCATTTAAGAAAAATGGGAAACAATAATTTGCTGATGGCTCACCTAAAATAAGCTCACGGGCTTTTGTCCATTTGTTTTTCTTGAATTCCAGATAATATATTCCATAGTAACCGTTCGTTTTTTTGTAACTATAGTAGTAGCTACCGCTTTTTTCTCCTTTGGTGAAGGAGCCTAAATTATTAAAGGATTCAACAGGAAATTGCACTGCTTCTAAATTGATAAACGACTCGCAACTAATATTCCCTGTAACAGTGCCATGGTCAATGTTTAAATTGGTAGAACCGTTTGGATTGACACTTCCATATATAAAGTCATATTGGGTCAGCTTGTTTACAATTGGCCTTGTTATCCCTTTACTTGGCCTATTGTCCGAATTCCAAATTTGTTTAAACGTAGTGCCCTCTGAGGTCTTGGTGTAAGCTTCGTAAAATTCATTGGCCAAACTGGTTTTCCCATTTTGTCTCAAGCAAATGGCTAACGCTTTATAGTCAAGCGTTGTGCACACTGGGTCCGTAATCACTTTTAGATATTGCTTTTCAGCCTCTGTGTAATTGTCTAGGTGGTATTGGTTTCTGGCAAGACTTAGCATAGTATATACCTGTAACTGTCCTTCTTCTGATGCGTCGGTTAACAGTTTAATTTCCGTTTCTAGTGTTTCGGTTTGTCGCACAAGTTCTGGGAGTTGACCAATCGCCAATTGACCAAGTGAAAGGAGTAGGATTGAAACAAGAATTTTAGCTGTCATATAAGGTGGGTAGTTGCAGTTTGGTGCCGTTTAAAATTGAATAAGATTGAAACCGAACTTTCTATTTTGAGCATTATAAGACAAGCCTGGCAATGGAAATTTGATGCAATTTAAAAGCCTAAAGCTAATCCGTAATGCTTTATTATCTGTTTTAATCCGGGTTAAATCTATATCAGGCGCAAGGTAAAACTGTCGAGCCTGCGGAATGTGCCTATAGTCAAGAACAGTGTTGTTCCTTTCAAAGGTGTTGTCGTCTGAGCTTACAAACCCATCAATTCCATACCCTACAGCTATGTTGAGCCATTCAGGGAAAGGGTGGTCATTTCTTAGAAATGATTTTACATTACCAGACAACCAATAAGTTTGGCCGTTGTAGTCTTTGAACAATCTTTCTATGTCTGAAGTACCCAGAAGTTCTGGGCGAATATTGGCGTATCGGGTGGGTTGATACGATAGTTTCATCCAGACCCTTTGTTCGTCCCACAAAAGACTTTGGCTAATAACCATTCCAGAGCCAATCGTGTTTGCCACGATGTCACCTGTTGATGCGCCCCATTTTTCAGAAAATCCGTCAAAGATTTCTATCCCAGTTTGGATGAAAAAGCCGTAAGATCCTCCAAGGATGGACGCTGTTTTATGCGAAAAGCCAGCCCATTTTAACATGTCTATGCCAACCACACCTTCATAATAACAACTATAGGCGTGGCCCACCTTGTCCATTTGAAACCAGTCTTTGTTGTCGTTATGGAAATGAAAAGAAGTTAATGGATAGTCTTTGTACCATAGGTTGTAAAGGCCATACATAGAGGCCGAATAGGCAACGGCATTCCCTGCCAAAACGAAGGTTTTCCTTTGTTTTACTTTAGTTAATGAATCAGATACCTGTGTTTGTGCCTGACTACTCAAGCTCACAAACAGAAGTATGAACATTATGGCATTACCCCAAAATGGTGCTTTTGGTTGCATCTAATATGTTAAAAGCTTCTTCTGAATTTCCAGCTTCCGCATATACCCGTAATACTGGCTCCGTACCGCTTGGTCTAATCATCACCCATTGATCATTGCCCAAGTGAAACTTAAATCCATCTGTATCTTCTGTTGATTCAACGGTGTAGCCGCCAAATTTCGAATAGGTTCCGTTCTTACAATTGGCAACGATTGTTTGTTTTAAACTTTCATCTAGTTTCAAATCATAACGTTCAACAGCGAATGAGCCAACTAAATCGTAGATTTCTTCAATCAGGTCGTCCAACGACTTACCTGTTTTTGCCATAAACTCCCAAATCACAAATCCAATCCAAACACCGTCACGTTCAGGAATATGGCCCTTTATGGCTATACCACCAGACTCTTCTCCACCAATAAGTACATCTTCTTGTACCATGATATCACAGATATATTTAAACCCAATTTTCGTTGTTTGTTGCTCAAGGCCATACATCGAACAGAGTTTTTTGATTTTCCCTGTACAGCTAAAACTGGTTACGACTTTTCCAGATAAGCCTTTGTGCTTGTGTAAATAATGTATGAGTAAAAGTATGATATGGTGGGAGTCGATAAACTTGCCTTTCGCATTATACAAACCAACTCTATCTGCGTCACCATCAGTAGCTAAGCCACTGTCTATGTCGCCCGCCATTTCTATCAACTGACTAAATTCTTGGAGGTTTTTATGAATGGGTTCTGGTGCTTGACCATCAAATCCAGGGTTATTCTCACAATGCAGGAAGGTAGCGTCAGGTAACAACCTTCTTACGATGTCTTGACCTGCACCATACATAGCATCATATGCTAGTTCAAGTTTCCCGCTTCTTAGTGTGTCCATATCAAAATTGGCCTCCACATGGTTAAAATACATGGTTTCCATGTCGATGATTTCTATCAAGCCGTCGGCCTTATATGCATCGTATGATTTGCCAACTGCAGGAATGTCTTCTTGAATTTGGTCCTCTATTTTTTGAACTTCTGCTGGGGTTGCAGGGCCACCATAGGTAGCCTTTATTTTATATCCATTGTATGACGGTGGGTTATGGCTTGCGGTAATCACAATTCCAACACCTGCTTTAAGGCTATTTGCGGCTAAAGACACCATCGGCGTGCTTACAAAATGTTCAGCAACCAAGCATTTTACGCCATTGGCTGCAAATACTTCAGCAGTCGCTTCCATAAACATTTGGCCTCCAAATCTGCAATCGTAACCAATAATGGCTGTTTGGTTTAGTTTAGAATCGACCATCCAAGTTGCAGTAGCTTGCGCAACTCTTTTAACATTGGCAACGGTGTAATCTTTACCTATTATTTCTCTCCATCCGTCGGTGCCAAACTTAATTTTGTACGTCATTAATTTCTTTTATTCTTTAGGGTTTTTGGTGGGGTGTATTGAATTTTATTCCAATCCTTGGTGTACAGCGCAGTTTTAATTTCGTCTGCTTCATAACCATATATTGGTTCAAAATTGACCCGTTTTAAGGTGTATTTAAATTCTTTTTCTTTCAAAAATTCATTGATTGGTCTGAATTGAATCAAGATGCTTTTTTTGCTCAAATCCAGAACGGATATTTCTGGCATCGGAACTTCATTAATGTAAATTCTAATGCGTTGCGGTGTATAGCTAATTTGATTGCGCTCATTTTTCATCCAAATTTCGCTTACATCTATTCGCGTAACTTTTAGCTTAGTGTTGATGTCTAAATAGTTAACCGAGGGTGCTGGGGTTTCGTTGTAATAGGTATGTCTATTGCTATTGTAATACGACTCTATGGCATGACATAAATAATAACTGCCCGTACTACTATCCACACTAGGGTAAACAAAGTATTCAACTTCTTTTGTTGGTGTGATAACGTATTTGTTGGTTTTTATTTTTCGAGAGTTAAAAATATCTCGTTTTAAATCGAAAGCTAAAGACGGGTTTTTGACTAGATCGACATTGCCAAATTTAGCGATGTTAAATTGATAACTCTTGCTCATCAATGCATGCCAATAGCTCAAATTCGTTGGGCCGTTTATATTCGTTGCTATGACAACTCGGCTTAGCAAACTTTGCACATCTGACGCATCGATATATCCGAAATTCACCTTGTCGCGTTTGTCGTTTCTGGCAAAGAACGAAAAGCCAATAACCTGAAATTCGAAGTCTTTTTTATAGAGTTTCCAGTACTCATATACAAATAGGTCTTCCGATTGTCTAAAGTCTAAATCGTTTTGTTTCTCAATAGACTGTAACGCTTCTGGAGTTATCTGGATCTTTTTGGCAGGAGAGTCCCATAATTTTACAGAACCGTCCAAAATATATTTGTAAAATAGTTTGTATGCGCCATCCACGAGGTTAAACCCCACTGTGTCGCTTTGTTGGTGCTTGTTAATTTGAACAATGGTTGGTGTATAGTCGAAGCCAGCAGCTGTAGCTGAAAGCGAACAGAGTAAGACACCCATGAAAACAAATGAGTTTTTCAATTTGTCTGACGTGTTTCTATGCTTAACTGCGATAACCATTGTTTAGTACACTAGGTCGACAAAAATCATTCTAATTTAGACAAAAGCGTTTTCTCCAGTAATCTCCATCCCCAAAATGAGTAGATGGATGTCGTGTGTGCCCTCGTAAGTAATAACAGATTCAAGGTTAGCCATATGTCTCATGATTGGGTAATCACCAGAGATACCCATACCTCCAAGTATTTGTCTTGATTCACGTGCAACATTTAATGCGATTTCCACATTGTTTCGTTTAGCCATACTAATTTGTGATGGAGTGGCTTTTCCGTCGTTCATCAATGTGCCAACTCTCCAGGCCAACAATTGTGCCTTCGTGATTTCTGTCAGCATCTCCGACAATTTTTTCTGCTGTAATTGAAATGCACCAATTGGTTTGCCAAACTGAGTTCTTTCTTTTGCGTATTTAACCGCTGTGTGGTAACAGTCCATCGCAGCACCAATGGCACCCCAGCATATGCCGTAACGTGCAGAATTTAAACATGTTAAAGGGCCTTTTAATCCTTTAACATTAGGTAGAATATTTTCTTTTGGGACACGCACATTGTCAAAAACCAATTCGCCAGTGGCAGATGCACGCAAGCTCCATTTCTTATGCGTGGTTGGTGTTGTAAACCCTTCCATTCCACGATCTACAATTAAACCATGGACAATGCCTTCTTCGTTTTTTGCCCAAACTACGGCAACATCACAAAACGGGGCATTGCTAATCCACATTTTTGCACCATTCAAGATAACGTGGTCTCCGTCATCTTTAAAATTAGATTCCATGCTTCCTGGGTCAGAACCATGATTTGGTTCTGTCAATCCAAAACTGCCTAAAAATTCACCCGAAGCTAGTTTGGGTAAATATTTCTGCTTTTGTTCTTCACTGCCAAATTTGTAAATGGGATACATGACTAACGAGCCTTGCACACTAGCAGTAGATCTTATGCCTGAATCTCCTCGCTCTAATTCTTGCATGGCTAAGCCATACGAAATGTAGTCTAATCCACCGCCGCCATATTCGGAAGGTATTTGAGGCCCAAAGCATCCGATGTCTCCCAACTGTGGAACAATATGCTGTGGGAATGTTGCTTCCTGACAGCATGCATCGATTATTGGAGAAATCTCTTTTTTTACCCAACGACGTACTGAATCACGAATGAGCTTATGTTCTTCCGTAAGTAAATTATCTATTTCATAGAAGTCAGGATGCGTAAAATCGTCAACCTGATTATTCTGTGCTTTAAGAGATTCAAAATCCAATTCCATGACGTGTTTTATGTAGATTTGCAAAGATAGACTTTCAGCAGAAGTCAGCAGCGAAATGGTCAGATGAATTCTACACAAGCGGTATTAAAAATAAACAACTTGGAAATTTGGGCACACCACGGTTGGTATGCCGAGGAAAGACTAATTGGTGGGCTGTACAGAATTGACATGGAAATTGCCCTCGATTTAGCTGAGACATCCTTACAGTTGTCAGACACTGTTGATTATCAGGATGTTGTAGATTTGGCAAAATCCATTATGAAAAAGGAATTCAAGTTAATAGAGGAAAGCTGTAGCGCTATTCACAATGAAGTGATAACCATGTCGTCTTATATTAAGGGATTAGAGGTGACCATCACCAAGCTTAACATCCCTATAAATAATTTACAGTCAACATCATTTACCATAAAATTATAAGTATGCGTTTAAGTTTCATTGGTAGTGTCTGCTTTTTTATTCTTGTTTTGATTTCGTGCAATCAAAAAGTTAAAGAATCAACAGCGCAAGCTGCTCCTGAATATATGTCACATGAGGAGTTGATGACTCGGAATCCGGTGACTGGAGAAGTGGAAAGGGAAAAGTTATGGGCCTATTTACTTAGCCAAAAGGCCACCCTAGGTATACGAAATGTATTAAGCAAATCAACCGTATATCCAAATACATGGCAGCCCGTTGATGATTTTTTCGCCAGTTTGGCTATTCAGCGATTGGTCTATGATCCGAACGAAACCAAAACGATGTACTTCTGTACAGGTGAAGGATGGTTTAATGCGGACGCCGCTCGAGGAGCCGGGGTGTGGAAATCACTTGATGGAGGAGAGTCTTGGAATCAATTGGCATCTACGGGTAATGACTCATTCTGGTATTGCCACGATATGTTGGTTCATCCCGTAACGTCAGACGTTTATGTATGTACCAGAACTGCTGGTGTGCTCAGAAGCAAGGATGGCGGAAAGACCTGGGATGCGGTATTAAACGCTAATTTGGGTTCGAGCTCAAATGGAGTTACCGACATTGATATAACTGCTGATAACGAATTGGTGGTGTGTATAGGCAATCGCACCACGGATGGAATTTACTTTTCTGAAACGGGTGATGTAAATGATTGGGAGAAAAGAATGAACGGTATGTCGACGGCTAATTGGCGCATCGTCATTTCCACTGCAGCAAGCAATTCAAATGTAATGTATGCGATTCCGACTAGCAGTATTCGAAGTGATTCGAGTCGGATTCATGGGGTTTACCGGACCCAAGATAAAGGATTAAACTGGACGTTAACCAGCTTGCCAGGAGGTGACCGAAATTTGGCCAAAAAACAAGGATGGTATGATTTAATAGTTAAGGTTTCGCCAAACGATGAAGATGTTGTTTTGGTTGGAGGGCTTAATGTGTTTAGAACAACCAATGGAGGGGATACCTGGCAGCAAATGTTTGAAGGAAGCAGACGGGTAAAAAGTGATTTGCAGTATGCGCACGTTGATCAACACGAAGTGCTTTTCAAGTCGGCAGATACGGTATTGCTAGGTAATGACGGCGGAATCTATCGTTGTGATAATATCTTGGCCGACACGCCATACTTTTATTCAATCAATAAGAATTACAATGTCACTCAATTCTATGCTTGCGATATAGATGCGGAATCAGGGAGCTCGTTTATCATTGGTGGAACACAAGATAATGGCTCGTTAGGCGCACAGTCAGATCAGATTGCCGAATACAGACAGTTGTCGTGGGCAGATGGTAGTTATTGCAACATTGATCATGAAGATGGGGATATATTCTATACTACGACCCAGTACCGTAGATTATATAGAAACAACCACGGGGTGATTGACACCTTGACCAATGATAATATCGTAAACAACAATACCCTATTTATTAATCCAATTGAGATGGACCCGAATGACCCCGAACTCCTATATCAATTGACAAATAGAGGTTTGTGGCGTTTGAAAAATGCGCGTAGTGCTGTTGCAGACGACTGGGAAAAAGCATGTAGAAATTTTGGTTCGTTTTCTGCTATTGGAATCAGTAAAAGTGCACCAAACACAGTGTTTTTGGGAAGAACTTCAGGCGGGGTGATATATCGCGTTGACAATGCAAATACATCACCTGATAACTTTTTACCTATCAATTGTGACCCTAGTGGTTTTTTACCAGATGGCTACTGTCGAAGCATTTATGTAGATCCTGCAGATGTTAATCACGTGTTGGTAACGTATTCTAACTATGGTACAGAGAGCGTTTGGGAGACCAATGATATATTGTCTGGCAACCCAACATGGATTAGTCATGAAGGGAACTTGCCAGATATTCCGATTCGATGGGGGTTGATCCATCCGGAAAATAAAAATGTGTGTTACCTCGCTACGGAAGCTGGGGTGATGATGACCGATAATTTAAACGCGGCAGCTACTGAATGGGTTTCTGTTAATGAAGGCCTCGCCAATTTGAAGGTGAACATGTTGCGGCTCAGAGCAAACGACTTGACACTTTTGGCCGCAACACATGGACGGGGGTTGTTTACCGGTAGCATACAACCAGATTATACGATACAATGGGAGGAGAGAGGTCCACGAAACGTGGGCGGACGAACGCGAACACTTGTATTTGACCCGAATGACCCAACAGGTAAGAAGTTGTGGGCCGGCAGCGTTTCTGGCGGATTGTGGGTAGTCCAAAATTTTGATTCTGTGAATTATTCGTATGACGTTTTTGAGTCACCTTGGTCCGTGAAGATAGGGCCCAATCCTGTTATCGGAGATTCTTTAAGTGTCTATATCACAACAGACATCCAACGGGAAATTGAATTTGAAATATATTCCGTGCTCGGTCAACGGGTAGCCAATGTTAACGGCAATTTTGCTGCAGGCAGTCATACCGTTGTGTTTGACAAGTCGCTCTTTGCTGCTACTTCTTACTTTTTGGTTGTAACCTCTGGCGATAAGAAGGAAGTGTTTAGGGTTTTGGTGTTGTAAATGAAGAATGAAAAAGATTTATGTTTTTTGTCCTGCTAAAATTGTTAGTGGTGGCCCAGAAGCCTTGCATCAATTAGTAGATGCGGTTAATGCATTAGGAGGCGATGGTTTCATCGTCTACACAGATGGGGTAGATATAAAAACAAAATCTGTTAAAACACCTTTTCGCTACAAGCGCTATAACACGCCTCAAGCAACTCTAGATACAATCGTTTTTGATCCTGAGAATATCTTCGTTGTTCCAGAGTCTATCCCTCAGTTGATTGATTCGATTCCTCGAGGCGAGAAATGTTTGTGGTGGCTGAGCGTTGGTTTTAAACAAGATCAATACAATTACAAAGCACTGAGTGACATCATTCATCTGTATCAAAGTGAGCATGCTAGATTGTTCGTTGAGGATAACATTAATCCTAAACAGATTTATCCTCTGTCCGATTATGTTGTAGTTGACAAGGCACAACAAGAATCAAAAAGAGATGAAATCGCACTGGTCGAAAGAAAGTTAGACAACAGATTAAAACCATTAGTTGAGGCACTAAAGTCCCAATTTAAAGTGACCGTCATAAGTGGGTTATCCCGGTTTCGTTTAGGTAAATTATTAGCTAGGACAAAGGTGTTTGTAGATTTTGGTTCACACCCAGGAAAAGACAGACTACCGCGTGAAGCGGCTATAAATGGTAATGTGATTCTCACGTCTTCGTTTGGTGCTTCTAGTAATCATATAGACGTCCCAATATCCACCAAATATAAAGTTTCAGCAGCTACAAGTATCAAGGAAATTAGTGTATTGTTAGACCAATGTTTAGCGAGTCATACACAATGTTTGTCTGACTTCCAGCTGTATAGGGAGGGTATTCAAAAAGAGAAGAATGTATTTTTTACTGAAGTAGATTCTCTGTTTGAACTAAAAAATTCAGATGACTCCATACAAGACATCACTGTAAGCCATAATCTTGCGGGCTCAAGTTTTGCTGAACGGCTAATGGAGTCGGCAGTGCTAATATATTGCAGAAGAATTATTGAATACATTCGTATAAAGGTCTTGAAAAACTAACTTAGCACTAATTCCTATGCTGCATTGTATCGTTGTTGGTTATTCTACTTGGGACAAAGTAAAAACGCTGTTGTCTCAGTTAACTGCACTTCAGGGCTTAGTGCATCAAACTCATTATGTCGACAATTTAGGCGATGAAATGGTTAAGCAAGAGGTTTCAAGTCTAGCACAATGCAATTATTACACTTGGGGGAATGTCGGATACGGACCTGCTATAAATTCGGTTTTAAAGGAATTAACATTGGATTCAAATGATCAATACTTAATCATGAATGACGATGCCTTATTTCGCGACAATTGCATCGAGACGTTGATGGATACCTACTTGGGGTTAAAACAAAGTAACGAAAAGATTGGCATCATCAGTCCTACTTTTGTTGCTAGTAGGCCACACGAAGATTCATCTAGGTATTTCAAATTAACTGGACTTAAAGCCAAAAATCATACACGAATGTCGTTTGGTCCTGCTGCATGTTGGTTATTAGATTATTCGTATTTGGAGAAAGTAGGTGGTTTCTTTCCGCCATTTTTTATGTACGGGGAAGATTTAGAATTACTAAACCGTGGAAGAATGAAGGGTTTTAGTCATTTTTTAGTACATGATGCTATTGTCTTACACGATTTTAAATACCCACCTGATAGCAAGAAGCTTAGGTTGATGAAAGAAAGGAACGTTATTTCGGCGCATTTTCTTAACACTAATCCAAACGGGAAATCACCTCACTTGTTTGCTTTCAGCGGATTAATTGTTTCCTTTATTCGGGGTCATTTTAGCCGACTTTGGTACATACTTTTAGGGTACTTGCAATTTGTCCGTCGATACCCAGAACTAAGAAAATCGAAAGTATCTCATCAAAGTAAGGTCAAATTTAGATATGTAAGTACTATCTAGCGATGTATAGTTTGCCAAAACCGTTATTGAACAAATGATCAGAACTTGTTTCAGACAAATCAACCAGCTCTCCGTTCGATCGGATTTCTGCCTTGTACAGATAAACACCATTTGCTAGTTTGTCGCCGTAATCGTCTGTTCCATCCCAGCAATAATCAGTTAAGTTATTTCCTATTCTAATAGGGCCTAATTCGTCTTGATCAATTTGTTTTACCAGTCTACCCGTAATCGTATAGATGTTAATTTTCATTTGGTCAGGTAGATCATTTCCTGTGCATGTAAAAACGAATTTTGCACAAGTAGTGAATGGGTTTGGGTATGGGTAAATGTTTGTAATGGTTTGTTTACTTTCAACCTTAAAGTTAATTGTGTATGCGGGATTATCAGCACCATTACCAGATTTGTCCATTAACTTGACGTTTAGGGTATAGGTGCCGTCTGGTAAGTTTTGCGTTTGGTAGTTAACAACTGCTTTTTCCTTTGGCCCAGAAGAAGGTTCAAAAGAAAACATTGGGTCAAGAACGGTTATTGGCGTGAATGTATCTATACCAGGATACCTCAAGCCAATATCGAATAAGGCAGGGTCATCGATGTATAAAAATTCATTTTCGTCAACCGCTGCAATTGAAATTAATGTATTGCCACTAACTAAATCATTATTTAATATATGATACGCATCAAACGTTACATCAAACAAAGGATCCCTAACATCTGTCGTTACTACAAAACGCTTGTAATACAAGTTGTTTTTGTATTCATTTTCTAAAACTTTTTGATCATGGTTTGCATTGACAAATAATTGGTAATTGCCAGACAATTCAGTGGTGTTTATCGTGTCAGAAATTTCAACTAGTTTCTGTGGGTCAATGGCTCGCAAGGGTATAGTGTCAACGATCGTTTCTGATCCACTTTGGTGAATTAGTTTTACTTGAGCTGAAGATGGGTCAAAAGTTAAGTCAGAGATGTTTTCAAACATGGTGGCAAAATGTATTGCTTCTCCTTGAGCAACCGTGTCTTTAGAAATAAAATCCAGGGAGTCAATGTTTATAGTCCCTTCGGCAACTCCAGTATAGTGCACCGTCCAGCGGTTGATATTCATTGGGGTGAAACCTGCCGCATCGTAAAGGTCTAATTTCATTTTGAGGTATGGATATTGATTGGCACTTATGTTTGAAATGTCAAAGTCGGTACTATCTGAGTACCTGAACAGATTTGTTTCAGAGCCGTTTGGTGCAATACCAATTATCGAAACACTGAAACTATCTCGGTTTGTATCCGTATTCTTCAGGTCTAACTTAACACGGCTCCAATCACTTGAAGGTCCGACTGCTTCTGTGGTAATGCTACCAGCGGTTGATCTTGGAAAAATGTCGAAAAACATTTCATAAGTTTGGTTGATAGGTGGAACAACAGTGTCTGTATAATCTGCATACTTTTCCATACTTTGGTTGGGATCTCCTTTTGTGCCAAATAACGCAAAGGGTTCTCCTTCTTTTACTACACCCATACCTGATATGCCGAACTTAGAAATCTCATCAAATATTTCAGGTTCCCAATCCTCAATTCCAGTTATTCTATTGTTATGCATTACCAGGTGGTATCCTTCAGGAATGGATTTTATAAACTTAAGAAAAGAGTCACGATGTTCCTTAACTGCTGTTCTAAATAAATACACACCAGTATATTCATTTGCTATATAATATTCTTTTTGATTGTCAGGTACTGGTCTATCCCAATAAGGGTTTGATGGATATTTCTGGTTGTAGAAACTAGGTTTAGACAATCTTTTCTCCGTATCCGGATGAAATGCCATAACATGAACTCCGTTGGGTTGATAGTTGTAAACAATATTCACGCTTCCACCAATTTGTATCCAATTCCAGTTGAAACCAGCAATGGGAAAACGACCGTTAGTTAAAATGCTAAGAGAGTTTCCCGCTTTTCTAGTGAAGTTTAACGTTTGAGCGGTAGAATCGTATGTCATAAAATCAAGAGACGTGTTTTGTAAATTGTCAAAATGACCTTCACTCCATCCAGAGTTTTGATTATACAAATACGCAAATGAACCTTCACTCCACTCACTTTCAACTGTGTCTTGAATTGTTTTAATGCGATAGAATAGGTCAAGGTTATTTTGCGGCGGTAAGGCTGTAGAATATCTCAACACGTTCTTGTCAGATGTAAATCGTTTCTCAAGTTTTAAACCACTATTAAATTTAGGTGTAGAATCGATTTCTAAGACAATTTCAATGTCTTTTTTGTCAGCGTTCGAGATTTGGAATATAAACTCTGCATCGCTTGTGTGAACAATTGAATTCGGTAAAGGATATATGATTAACGGTTTTTTTAGTTCGAACAAATGGTCAAATGTCACCACATTGTTGGTTTCTCCCATTGGTACGTTTTCTTGTAATTCGTTTTGTTGGTCAATAATAAAAGTGAATGTAATTAAACCAGACAAAAAGGTTGATTTCTCAATGGTAACATTTCGGACCTCTATGTAGTTTGGCGTACTCAATTTAGCCCTATACACCTCCTTGGTTTTAGTTCCATTACTTGCTGTTACAATTAAACTTACACTATCAGAAGTCGTTTTTCCCAAATTGACTAAGTCATAATCTATGACAACGTCGTTCACGGCACTAAACTTGTTGGAAACAGCAGGGTTCTTAACTGTGATATCTGGATCTGCAGGTGCATGAAGCTTTAAGGCTGGGTCACCCTGATAAACCAGTTGTCTACAGTTGATAACATTGAGATTGTCGTTAGGGTTCTGATAACGGTCTAGTGTAGTTTGAATCGCGCTTCCGATATTTGTTCCATATTGATTCTGCAAAAGCTCTTCGTGTAGGATTTTAGTGTAGGATAGAAGTGGTGAAGTGTAGCCCAATCCCGTTCCGGCAATCCAAGTGATAGCTCCTTTATTCTTTGCGAATAGGTATTTCTCTCCTAGTGAGTTTTGAACATATGAGTTGCCTAATGCACACCCGTTGAATATGAACAAAGGGTATCTTCCTGCATTTGATAAATCTTCAACATCTCCAATATTTACATCCAAAATTTCCGCTGACCCGTGTCCAAAGTAATTAAAAATGTTGGCGCCTTGGTTAATCTCATCTTGAATTCCGTCAATTAATTCGTCAGTTACTGTCGTTGCTTCATTTTTAGAAAATTTAACTCGATAAGCCCCTAAAAAAGTATCTTTCGCAATGTTGTAATATTGGTCTACATATCCATTAAAGGTCTTATTCTCGTTGGCATCTTTCCCACCAACAATTTGAATTTGCTTTTTGTGCCATTCTGCGTAAGTTGCACTTTCGTGATCCATGACTTTGGCGAGATAATTCGACACGTCAGTGTTAGATTTAGCAGCAACCCTGCCAATTGGCACACGAATGGATAATTGTGAACCATTTAAACTGCTCACAAATAAATAATCTGACGGAGGGTTCCCAATTGTGGGTACCAAATCAAAATTGTCTCTTAAAGTTCGATTTGTTCGTACGTTAGTGTATACCTGTCCTTTCCCAAGAAGCATTATGTTTTCTAAAGGCTCATTTAATTGGTCAAGCAAGTAGTTTATTCCATTTTTAATCGCAAGAGGGTGGTGGTATCCATAGTAAAACATATCATAAAGGTCTTCTGAATAAATAGTGGTGACAGTATGTCCGCCACCGGTAATTGATTCGCGATATGATTTATAGTCAGATGCGCCTGTGCTCAAACTCTTGTGCGTGATAATGACATAATCTGCTGATTGAGCCATCAGGTCTACGAATTGGGTTTGTTTTATAGCCGAGACATTTATGGCTTCCGTTGCATCGAAAATGTATAATTCTTGATTCGCTCCTCCTTTGGTATTAAAGCGCAATACAGAACCTTTTAAGTCACCTGTAATTCGATTTTGATTGGAAAGGTCGTAAACAATAGGTGCTGATTTACTAGAGGCATAGTTTGTGAATTCATAATATCCATTGTTGGAAGGAGATTCAAAAGCCAAGCTAGAGGCGTTGTTTAGATCAAACTGTCTTGGGTACTTTACTTTGAAGTACGGAATCGTGTGGTAGGATAGTGGCCTATTCGTCACATCTGTTTCTCCCATGTAAAATCGTGTGATATTCGACATCTTGCTTGTTGTAAAAGTGATATCCGTAAATTCAAATTTGATAGCTGCATAACCATTGTGTTCACTAACTTTAAGTAAGTCACTTGGGTCTGTAATCGCAACACCAAAGCTGTGGTTGAATCCATTATGCGATTCTGCGGGATTATTCCTGCTTATTGCCAAAACCTCTATAGAGGCATTTGGCCCACCATTAAATACACCGGCTGTGGGCACATCATAAGATTGAAATGTATTGTTTCGTCCACCTGTGAAACCTTCACCAAGAACGTATTCGCTATATTGCTGCTCTAAATTATTATTACTTGGGATGCCTTCAAAATAGTCGTCCTTGTAACTGGTGATAATAGTATGGATGAAATAATCGTCCTTTGTTTTGCCAACAAAATTGGGGTCAGTATAGGTGGCGATATGGTGTGCAGAAACACTATTGCTCCAGGTTAAAAAGTACACAGACGAATCCGCGTATAAACTCTCATATGGATTGGTCTGGTTGTTTGGATTTTTGTAAAGGTCTTTGTCAAGAGTTCCGTCATTCGCCTTGCCAACAAACTCAATATAGTCTGTCGGGTCGAATGTTCCATCTTGTTCCCCTGACACAAATATTTTTACTTGACTACCGTTGAGAAAAATATCTATGTTTTGAGGGTTGATAGAAGCAAGCGGAAGACCAACATCATTAAGAGTTTGATAGTTTATGCGATATAAACCGTCTGTCCCAATGCGAAATTTGTAGTACGATTGGCCGTCTTCAATCCATTCATTTCCATAAGTCTGACCAAATGAATATAAAGAGCAGATAACAATGCTTAATAGTAAGGAGAATTGCTTCATCTTTCAAAAATGTAGTTTACCTATCAAATATACGAAAGACAAAGGGTTAAGCTACGAGCACTTAGCCGCGACTTGTCTAATATTATAGAAATATGATTCAATTTGGTTATAGAGAAATTTTGTCCATTTCTTGGACAATATCTTTAGTACTTTTGCCTCAAAGGTCATCCAAATGGAAAAAGTTGTTGCAAACGCAGATATCGCAGTTCAAAATATTGAAGATAACGCCACTCTGATGTTAGGAGGTTTTGGATTATGTGGTATTCCTGAAAATTGTATTGGGGCATTGGTTAGAAAAGGGGTAAAGGGGCTTACTTGTATTAGCAATAATGCCGGCGTTGACGACTTTGGCATTGGTTTGATGTTGCAACAAAAGCAAGTGAAAAAAATGATTAGTTCTTATGTTGGTGAGAACGCAGAATTTGAGCGACAGCTACTTTGTGGTGAATTGGAAGTAGAACTTATTCCTCAAGGTACGCTTGCAGAAAGATGCAGAGCCGCAGGATCTGGAGTGCCAGCGTTCTATACGCCCGCAGGAGTTGGTACGGAAGTGGCAGAAGGTAAGGAGACTCGAGAATTTGGAGGTAAAACGTATTTGTTGGAACATGCATTTAATCCTGACTTTGCGATAGTAAAAGCGTGGAAAGGAGATACCGACGGCAATATCATATTCAAAGCTACCGCCCGCAATTTCAACCCGATGATGGCCATGGCTGGCAAGTACACCATTGTTGAGGTAGAAGAACTTGTTGCACCAGGCGAATTAGATCCAAATTTTGTTCACGTACCTGGCATATTCGTGAATGCTATTTTTAAGGGTACAGATTATGAGAAACGCATTGAACAGCGCACGGTTCAAAGTAACTAACCATTATTCCTTAGGTTGATACCCAAATATGGTCAACCACATCCTTTCCAATAAAAAACCATGGTCAGGATCTTCTAATAGAAACCGGATGAGCTTTTTATAAGTCTCAAGAGAATTGCGCAAAATTTGCTTCTTATCGACAGAAAAAATTCCAGCATAGCTGAAGTAACAGATTTCTGGAACATTAAGTCCGAATTGACGGCAGAGCTTTGAAAAGCTTTTTAAATTATTTTCCTTAACAAAGCGAAGGCACTGAATTCCAGGGTCAGCATATGCGTATGGTTTTACTACATTAAATCCACCATCGAGTTCTTCAACGTAGTACGGAACACCTGCATGCCGTTTAGTATGTTGTTGCAATACCTGTTCATTTGGAATGCCACCATCAAATTCTTTTCTACCTTTTAATTTAGGATCCTTAGCAGAGAGGTACCTTAGGGATAGGGGCTGAACAGGTAAGTGATTCTTGAAGTTGCTAACGCTTTCAATAAAGTCAGGTGCGTGTGGAAATGGGTCTCCTTGGGTGAAGATGATCCGTTCTGGCAACTCATGGTAGTGGCTAATGATAAAATGAAGAATGGTGTGACCTTCTCGTCCAACATTACGCAACTTCACTGAAGTTAAATTGTTGCTCAATACATCTTTTCCCTTGTTATATATGACATAAGGTATGTCTAAAGTTGAACACCAATCAACGTTCTCATTATATCGCGCAACGATGAGTAAAACTTCAGGGTGAAACGACAATGAAGAGTTTTTGTCAATCGAAAGGTACTTCAGGGCGTCAATCTTGTCCTTCAATTTACGAACTTTACGGTTTACCCGATTTAACATTTTCTTTCTTAATTGTTTCTGCAGTCGGTGTGAATTTAAAGCAATAGTTTCTACATTCGTAGACTACAATTTTTATTCATTCACCGATGCTTACAAAAGAACTCATTGCGAAACGAATTGCCAAAGAATTAAAAGATGGTTATTACGTAAATCTTGGGATAGGTGTTCCGACTTTAGTTGCCAACTACATTCCAGACGGTATGCACGTGACATTGCAATCTGAAAATGGTCTATTAGGTATGGGGCCATTTCCAACTGAAGCCAATGTTGATGCTGACCTCATAAATGCAGGTAAACAAACTGTTACGACGTTAGCTGGTTCTGCCTTTTTTGATTCCGCAACGAGCTTTGCTATGATTCGAAGTGGGAGAGTAGACCTTACGGTATTAGGAGCCATGGAGGTAAACGATAGAGGTGATATTGCCAATTGGAAAATACCTGGTAAAATGGTGAAAGGTATGGGTGGAGCAATGGATCTTGTGGCTTCAGCTAAAAATATTATAGTGGCTATGATGCATACCAATAAAGCAGGGGAAAGTAAGTTGTTAAAAGAATGTTCTCTACCCATTACAGGATTGAACTGTGTTAAAAAAGTGGTAACGAATCTGTGTGTTTTAGATGTTACAGATAGAGGTTTCGAGCTTAAAGAACTTGCACCAGGTGTGACTGTGGATATGGTTCGTGAAGCAACTGACGGCAGACTTGTTGTTGAGGGGGATATTCCAGAAATGACGCTGTAAAAAAATCATTCACAATGACCGTATAATACTACGTTATACAACGTATTTTTGCGGAAAATTCTATAAAAAATATAAAATGAAAGTAACGGTTGTAGGAGCAGGAGCTGTAGGAGCAAGTTGTGCAGAGTACATTGCCATTAAAGATTTCGCATCTGAAGTAGTTTTGGTTGATATCAAAGAAGGTTTTGCTGAAGGTAAGGCCATGGATTTAATGCAAACTTCTTCATTAAATGGTTTCGATACACAAATTACAGGAGTAACAAATGATTACTCAAAAACGGCAAACAGTGACGTTGCTGTAATAACAAGTGGTATAGCACGTAAACCAGGTATGACACGCGAGGAACTTTTAGGTATTAACGCTGGAATCGTTAAGTCAGTCGTTGGAAGCCTGTTGGAACATTCTCCTAACGCGATTGTAATTGTAGTAAGTAACCCTATGGACACAATGACGTATCTTGTTCATCAATCAACCAATATCCCAAAGAATAGAATTATTGGAATGGGTGGTGCTTTAGATAGTGCACGTTTTAAGTATAGATTGGCTGAAGCTTTATCATGTCCAACATCAGACGTGGACGGAATGGTTATCGGTGGTCATAGCGATAAAGGAATGGTTCCATTAATTGAAAAAGCGACACGAAACAGTGTAAACGTTTCTGAGTTTATTGATGAGGACCGAATGAGTGAAGTAGTAGAAGCTACTAAGGTTGGAGGCGCTACTTTAACAGGCTTGTTGGGTACAAGTGCATGGTATGCTCCTGGGGCTGCAGTGTCAGAATTGGTGAAAGCAATCGCCCTTGATTCAAAGAAAATGTTCCCTTGTTCAGCTTTGCTTGAAGGAGAATATGGATTATCAGGATTGTCAATCGGAGTACCGTGTATATTAGGTAAAAATGGTATCGAAGAGATTGTTCAAGTTTCTTTGTCAGATGCTGAAAAGGCTAAGCTAGCTGATAGCGCTGAAGGGGTTAAAGCAACGAATGCTTTACTTAACGCTTAATCACAATAATATTTAATACAAAGCCCCTTTCAAGGGGCTTTTTTTTGTCCGAGATTTTGCAATCTCCCTACGTTATATGGTAGTGCAAATAGTCACGGACAACTTACCTTTGTTTGGATGTCACAACAGAAGCAGTTCGATTTTTTAATTGTTGGTTCAGGTCTCTTTGGAGCTGTGTTTGCTCGACAGGTGACAGACGCTGGTTATTCTTGCCTAGTAATTGATAAACGCAATCATATTGCTGGTAATACCTACACGAAAGAAGTGGAAGGTATTCAAGTTCATCAATACGGCGCCCACATTTTTCACACCAATGATAAAGCAATTTGGGACTATGTGAATCGGTTTGCTACATTCAATAATTACCGTCATAAGGTCCAAGTAAATTATAAGAACAGGCTTCTTTCATTTCCAATAAACTTAGCAACCTTTGAATCATTATATGGTATTCAAACTTCAGAAGAAGCATTGAATTATTTGAAATCAGTCCATATTCCAACAGACAAAAGGGATTTTGAGTCTTGGGCTTTGAGTCAAATTGGAGAAGACTTGTACAACACCTTTGTCAATGGATATACAGAAAAACAATGGGGACGTCCTGCAAAAGAATTGCCAAGTTCAATTCTAAAAAGGATACCAATACGAACTGAGAAAAACGACGATTACTTTAATGATACCTATCAAGGGATTCCTATTGGGGGGTATACTAAGATGGTTGAACGAATCCTTGAAGGCATTGAGGTTTGGCTTGGCATTGACTACTTTGATCAAAGAGTCGAATTAAGTCAGCTGGCAACCAAGACTGTATTTACAGGTCCGATAGATGCTTTTTACGAGTATCGTTTTGGAGCTTTGGCTTATAGAAGTTTGGACTTTAAGTCTGAAGTTAGACCGATGGAATATGCTCAACAAAGGGCCGTAGTGAATTATACCGACGCGAAAATACCATACACCAGAATCATTGAACATAAACACTTTGACAAGGTGAAAACACCTCAAACAGTAATCACAAAAGAGTATCCTGTAGAATGGAGTATAGGTAAAGAACCTTATTATCCTGTAAATGACGAAGAAAACAACGCGTTGTTAAAGCGATACAAAGAGCTAAACAACGATGTAATCTTTGGTGGCCGTTTAGGTGAGTACAAGTATTATGATATGCACCAGGTCATTGGGTCAGCTTTGGCCAAGAGTGCAAAAATTATAGAAGAGAATACATGACCTACGGCGTGCGCATGATGATATGGGCGGGGTTAACCTTCGCCATGATGAATGTTGCGGTAAAGCTATTGCCTGGTATTCCGTCTGCTGAGATTGTATTTTTTCGTGCCATGGTGTCGCTTGTTTTATCCGCATATTTTGTACGACGAAAGCGCATCTCGTTTTTTGGAAACAACAAACGCGTATTGTTGCTTAGAGGCCTTTTTGGAACCACTGCGCTGATGTTGTTTTTTTACACCATTCAAGTCCTTCCATTGGCTTCAGCCATGGTCATCCATTATTTGTCACCCATATTTACAGCACTCATCGCACACTTTTTCTTAAAAGAGCGATTGAAACTAAACCAAATCTTCTTCTTCATTGTCAGTTTTGCGGGTATAGTATTGATGAAAGGATTTGATGAACGATTAGATTGGATTGATGTTATTGCTGGAATCGGCGCGGCGCTATTAAGTGGAGGCGCATACAACTGTATACGTCGATTGAAGTTTAGTGAAGACAGCCACGTGATCATCTTATACTTCCCTATGGTTGCCTTCCCCATAACCTTAGTCTATACCTTGTTGGGTCCAGGTTGGGTAACACCCAATTTAAACGAGCTCGGGCTGCTGTTGCTGATTGGTGTGTTAACCCAAATCGCACAGTACTTTTTAACACGGGCCTATCAATCGGAAATGGCTAATAAAGTGGCAGCTGTTTCAAACCTTGGGGTCATTTATGCACTTGCTGTTGGCTACTTCTTGTTCAGTGAGACGTATTCTGTACTCACTATCGTTGGTATGTTGATGGTTGTGTCTGGGGTTATATTTAACGTATTGTTTAAATCAAAGACGACCGTTACTTCAAGTGGTTCTTGATGAACCTAAGAATATCAGCGGCATACGCTTCTCCTTCGCCATTCATGGGGCTATGATCAGAAAATTCGTACATCACGAGCTCCTTATCAGTTGTGCCAATTAATGCTTCGGCATCATATCCCAATTGAGGAGGGACAACAAAATCGTATTTGCCCCATAGTAGCAGGGTAGGGAGTTTAATCTTGTACAAACTATCTGTGAGTGCGATATCTTCTATGCCGTTCTGCATCAGTAAGTTAGAAGTTCTATTTCCAGCCATGCTACTGGTAATCATGTCTGAAGGATTACGAAACGGCATTCGGAATTCGTCATCGCCTGCTGTTTTTAGTTCACCGATGAGTCCTCCTGCTTTGTGGCCATGCTGGTTAATTTGACCTCCTTCATCTTCAGAAATGTTTGTGGTATCAACACCTTTTGCAAAGTCAACAATCTCTTGCCAATCGCTGACGTTATTTCCCTTGTCCATTTCATCCTGACCAATAGCAAGGAACATTTTGATTGCTTCAATGTTGAGTCTTGGAATGTCGTGTGCGCCATTCGATTCTATCCACCCATTGAATTGTACTTGCCTGGCCTCAGACATCATGTATTTTGTGCCATATGTACCACCCCAACTATGTCCGTAAAGAAAAAGATTAATGTCATCGCCATACTGATGTTTGAGCATTACCACAAGTTGGTCTAAATCATCTAGCAGCAAGTCCATGTTGAGCGTTTCCTGATGCCCATTGCCACGTGAATTGCCTTGCCCACGTTGATCCCAGTATACAACCGCGATTTCTTTTTCAAGGTCTTCCACATACCTGCCACCGCGATATTCTAATCCGTTTCCACCTGGTCCGCCATGGAGCAGTATCATGAATGTTTTGGATGGTATGTTGCCATATACATGAGCTGGCATGTCGGCACCTTTATGTCGTAGGTATAATACGTCGCCTTGTTTTAAATCCACATCGCCACAAGAAAGAATGCACAATGCGGCAAGTAAAGTATAGATAGAATTACGCATTGGAATTATTGTTTAGGTGAAGTTTAAAACCAATCTGAATATTTACACTTGGAACTATCGCGTTATTATAGGGCATCAAGAAAAATGTCTGTGGTTTCAAATAAACAGAAAGCGGGTTTGGTCTTTTCTTTAAAAAGTCACGACCGATACTGTAGGATAGGGAAGGAGCAAAATAGTTTTGACCAGCAAACCGAACACGCTTGACTTCCCCGTTGTCAACCTTGAATGTTTTTCCGGCATTGAAGCTTCTCACATAATGCACTCCTATACCGGTTTCGAAGGTCCAATTGGCTGGTTTCATTCTGTGGCGCTGTCGAACCACTTCGCAGCCTAGAGTGAAATTGTTTTCCTTTTTAATGTGATTGTAGTAGGTGAACTGCGGGAGTATTACGTTGGATTTTCCAATCTGCTTCATTCCTTTCTTTTTCTCCTTTTCCTTGACTTTCTGCGTCCAGATTTGTGGTGCGGAAATGGTTATACCCGGTTGGTTTAGGTTGTGAATAACATACGACACGTTTACTTGTTGTGCGAACAACACAAGGTTAAGTGCTAGGCAGCATAGAAGTAATAAGTAACGCATAGGCAAAAAAAATCCCGTGCTGTAGAAACAACACGGGACAAATTAAATGATTAATTTCTTATTTAACGGCTTTAACAACCTGAGCAAAAGTTTCAGGGTGATTCATTGCTAAATCTGCTAAAACCTTTCGGTTTAATTCAATGTTTTTAGATCCTGCTGCTCCCATGAATCTAGAATAACTCATTCCATTCAATCTTGCACCAGCATTGATACGCTGAATCCATAAACCTCTAAAAGTTCTCTTTTTCGCTTTTCTATCTCGGTAAGCGTAACCCCAACCTTTTTCAATAGCGTTTTTGGCTACTGTCCAAACGTTTTTTCTTCTGCCAAAATAACCTTTGGCATGTTTCATCATTTTTTTTCGACGGCGTCTTGCCGCAACTACATTTACTGAACGTGGCATATTTTATAATTTGTGACCGAGGCGATCTTTGTTTGATACTTAAGCCTGGCCAGGTTAAACATTATTTACTTTCCAATTCTTAATAAAAACTTTACGTTACTTTCATCAGTTTTGTCAACCAAACCACTGTACGTAAGGTTACGTTTTTGCTTCGTGGTCTTCTTGGTCAAAATGTGACGCTTGTAAGCCTTGTTTCTCTTAATTTTACCAGAACCTGTAAGCTTAAATCGCTTTTTGGCGCTGGAATTTGTTTTCATCTTAGGCATCTCTCTATTCTATTTTTTAGGTGCTAACATTATAATCATTTTCTTCCCTTCCATTTTTGGCATCTGCTCAAGTTTTGCAACATCTTGCAACTTCTCAGCAAATTGTAATAATAGAAGTTCCCCCCGCTCTTTGTGTACAATTGTTCGTCCTCTAAAGAAAACGTACGCACGTACTTTATTTCCTTCTTGCAGAAACTTTTCTGCGTGTTTGCGTTTAAACTCAACATCATGATCGTCCGTATTAGGGCCAAACCTGATTTCTTTAACAACAACTTTTTGTTGTTTAGATTTAAGTTCTTTCTGCTTTTTCTTTTGCTCGTATAAGAACTTATTATAGTCTAGAATTTTACAAACTGGAGGTTTTGCGTTTGGAGATATTTCAACCAAATCTAGCTCGGCATCAACTGCCATTTTTAATGCTTCAGACAGTGGTACAATTTGTGGTTCTCCATCACCAACAAGACGAATAGGGTCTACTCTAATGTGTCTATTTATTCGGTGGAGGGCTTCTTTCCTTTTTCTTGGCCCTTTTGCTTTAACTCTTTTCAAAAATTTCTAATCGACTAATGTTTTGTTAAAATATGTTACAAACGCTTCTTGACTCATTGATCCAAGATCTCCTTCTTTATGTTTTCGAACCGAAACTGACTCATTTTCAGCCTCTTGCTCGCCGATAATTAACATAAAAGGTATCTTTTGAATCTCCGAATCCCTTATCTTCTTTCCTATTTTTTCGTTCCTATCGTCAACGAAGCCGCGAATATCGTGATTATTCAGATACTTTAAAACTTTTTGACAGTAATCGTTATATTTCTCGCTGATAGGCAAAATGGAAATTTGTTCAGGACTTAACCATAAAGGAAAATCTCCAGCGCAATGTTCGATCAAAATTCCGATGAATCGCTCTAGTGAACCAAATGGTGCACGGTGAATCATTACTGGACGATGTTTCTGGTTGTCGGCTCCAACATATTCCAGTTCAAATCGCTCAGGTAAGTTATAATCTACTTGGATAGTACCTAGTTGCCATTTTCTACCAATGGCATCTTTTACCATAAAATCCAGTTTTGGACCATAGAAAGCCGCTTCACCATATTCTGTAACGGTTTCTAAATCGCGCTCTTGGGTGGCTTCAATAATGGCAGCCTCTGCTTTCTCCCAGTTTTCGTCAGATCCAATATATTTAGAACGATCTTCTTTGTCTCTTAAAGAGATTTGCGCAGTGAAACTGTCAAACCCCAGTTTCTTGAATACATACATTACCAAGTCAATTACCGCAACAAATTCCGATTTGATTTGATCTTGTGTACAAAAGATATGTGCATCGTCTTGAGTAAAACCACGAACACGTGCCAAACCATTTAATTCACCTGATTGCTCATAGCGATAAACGGTTCCAAATTCAGCAATACGCATAGGTAATTCTTTATACGAATGCGGTTTGAAATTAAATATCTCACAGTGATGTGGGCAGTTCATTGGTTTTAACAAAAACTCCTCATCTTCATTAGGCGTTTTAATCGGCTGAAACGAATCTTCCCCGTACTTCTCGTAGTGACCACTAGTTACATACAGTTCTTTTTTGCCAATGTGCGGTGTTACAACAGGTAGGTAGCCGCGTTCAATTTGCGCTTGACGCATAAATTTCTCAAGACGTTCGCGAACCGCTGTCCCTTTTGGCAACCAAATGGGCAGTCCTGCACCAACTTTTTCGCTAAACGTAAAGAGCTCCATCTCTTTACCTAGTTTTTTATGATCACGTTTTTTAGCTTCCTCTAAAATATGTAAGTGCTCTTTAAGCTCCTTTTGTTTAGGGAACGACACGGCGTAAACCCGCGTAAGTTGTTTGCTATCTACATCACCTAACCAATACGCACCGGCTACAAGCATTAGTTTTACTGCTTTGATTTTGCCTGTGCTTGGGATATGTGGCCCTTTACATAAATCTGTAAATCCACCTTGCTCATAAAAGGTAATTGTACCGTCTTCTAATCTTTCTAATAAGTCTAGTTTATACGGATCTTCTTTTTCCTTGAAATAGGCAATGGCGTCGTCTTTAGAAATGTCAATGCGTTTATAGGTATTGTTTTCTCGGGCCAACTCCAACATTTTGGCTTCCACTTTCGGGAACTCTGATGAAGAAAATTGGTGGTCACCAAAATCAATATCATAATAAAACCCATTGTCTATTGGAGGTCCGATACCCAGTTTAATGCCAGGATAAAGTGCTTCCATCGCTTCAGCCAACAAGTGTGCTGAGCTGTGCCAGAAGGTTGACTTTCCTTCTTCGTCTTTCCACGTTAGCAGTTGTAAAGACACAGACTCATTGATTGGGCGCGTTGCATCCCAAACTTCTCCGTTTATTTTCGCTGCTAATACGTTTCTTGCTAGTCCTTCACTGATGCTTAGTGCAACATCCATCGCAGTGGATTCCTGCGGAAATTCCCGAGTGCTGCCATCGGGAAGCGTAATAATTATGTTGTTCAATGTACTATAATTTATGCCTTCAGTCCTTACAAATGGTGAAAGCGTGTTTGTTTATTGTATTCTAATTAATGCTTGTTTTGCTTTGTCAAAATTCGGGTCTACTTGTAAACACCGGTTATAATGTTCGCGAGCTTTGTCGTAAAGTGCTTTGCTTTCATGACTTAGCCCCAACATATAATGTCCTTTGGCAAATTCAGGTGCAAATTTAACCGCAATGCGAAAATGTTCTATAGCCCGATCATAATTATTTTGCTCCAACATAACATAGCCTGTATTGTAATACGCATAGTAGTGTTGGGCATTAATGTCAATCGTTTTTTGGTAGTGTATTATCGCACTGTCTTTGCGCCCCATTTTTTGAAAGATTAGGCCTATGGCATAATGTGCTTCATCGCTAAACTCGTCGGCCAATAAGGCATTTCTGAAATAGGTGAGGGCAATGGTATCGTTGTTATTGGCGTACAGTTGCCCTAATTGAAATAACGAATTGTAATGAAATAAGTCTAATTGAGTGGCACGTTGAAAGGCTGTAATCGCTGCCGATGTGTCGCCACTTTCTTTGTGAAGCATTCCTTGATAGAAATGGCCTTCCGTGTTGGATGGATTTACTTTTTCAAGTTTTTTAAAAACGTTTAACCCATTGTCAAATTGCCGAACAAATAGGTAAAACTGTCCAAGTTTGAGTAAGGCGTCTTCATTGGAAGGGCCAATTTCTACGGCAGTTTTGTAGTCTTCTAGAGCAAGTTTCGTTTCATTGAGCGCCATATGGGTTTCGGCACGACTCACTACGTAATCCGCATTGGCAGGCTTCATTTCGATGGCTTTGTTAAGGTCCGCTAAAGCCAATTTGAATTTTTTATCTTTTACCAATTCCATCCCACGTTGGTATCGATAATCGTCATTGTCGGGATACTTGTTAATACGTTTCGACCATTCTTGAACTGCCAACGATTGTGTGGTGTCTTGATATAGCGGATCATCAGAGGAAGAACCAAACCAATTTTGACAAGCACTCAAGCTTAATGTCAAACCTGCAATTACGATAAGAAAAGAGTTGAATTTCGCCATTTTTATTATGGGTCGAATTTCGATAATTTTGGCGACTAAAGAACAGAAACATCATGCCTTTTTACCACCGTTTAGGAGATATACCACAAAAGAGACACACTCAATATCGCAAACCTGATGGTTCGCTGTATGCCGAAGAACTTATCAGCACCGAGGGTTTCTCCAATATATTGTCGTTGGTTTACCACTGTCATCCACCAACGCTAGTGAAAGACATTGAAGACCCGATTGACAAACGGCCAAAATATGTGGTAGAAAATAATTTGCGCCATAGAAGCTTTTTGACGTTCAACACCAAGCCAACGGCAGATTATGTTGATAGCCGAGTGGTACTTATGGGTAATCGCGATTTATTGGTTACCTCAGCAGCCCCAACTGCGAGTATGACGGATTATTATTTTAAAAATACGGATTCTGATGAAGTGATTTTTGTTCATGAAGGCACTGGAACATTAAAGACAATTTACGGTCAAATCAAATTTGGCTATGGCGATTACCTTGTCATTCCTCGTGGAACGATCTATCAGCTGATGTTTGACGATTCAAACAATCGACTGTTTATTACCGAGAGTTTTACCCCTGTTTACCCACCCAAAAGGTATGTAAACAAGTTTGGTCAATTCTTAGAGCATAGTCCATATTGCGAACGTGATATTAGACTTCCAGAAAACCTTGAAACGCATGATGAGAAAGGCTCGTTTAAGGTGATGACGAAAAAATCTGGTTACATATTCCCTTATACCTTCGCTACACATCCTTTTGATGCTGTGGGATGGGATGGCTATGTATATCCATATGCTTTTAATATCGACAACTTCGAACCAATAACTGGTCGGGTTCATCAGCCGCCTCCAGTGCATCAAACTTTTGAAGGCCACAATTTTGTGATTTGCTCATTTGTGCCAAGGCTCTATGATTATCATCCGGATGCAGTTCCTGCGCCTTACAACCACAGTAATGTAGATAGCGATGAGATCTTGTATTATGTTGATGGTGATTTTATGAGCCGTAAACACGTTGAGCGTGGTATGATTACTTTACATCCAAAAGGCATTCCGCATGGACCACATCCAGGAACAGTAGAAAAAAGTATAGGTCAAAAAGAAACCAAAGAGTTGGCTGTGATGATCGATCCCTTTTATCCGCTAAATATTACGGAGGAAGCCATGGCTATGGAGGATAAGGACTATTGGAAGAGTTGGGTGGAATAATTATTAATTAATAATTATTAATTAGTTGAGAAATGCCTTAACCGCAACCCAATATTCTGCATTATCCCCTTCACTTGTCCATAATGCACTGGAACCATGACGACCTGCACCATTAGGAACGAACTGTGTTTTATCCGTGCTTTTGATGTTGTCGAATATCGCTTTAGTTTGACCTGCCTCGCTTTTCGATGATGTTAGAAATGCAGGTTTGTCCAAGTCTTTTGCTGTGTTTGCTACACTTACACCAGGTAAGTATTCGCCAGGGCTAAACGATAACACCTTGTCTACTTTATCATTTTCTGCAGCCACTTTAAGTGCTAATGAACTGGAATATGAACTTCCCCATAAAATTACATTCTTGTTGTATTCAGCGGCATACTTTGTTATGGCTGCACGAATGTCTTGTTCTGCATCTAAGAAGGTTTGACCTTTTCCTTCAGCTCTGGCATTGGCCGCCGTTTGATTGCTTATACCGTTAACCGAACCGCCCGAACGTTGATCTAAGGCGATGCAGTTAAAGCCGAGTTCGTTTAAGGTTACGGCAATTTCTTTGTATTCTCCTCGGCTCCATCCAGCTTGGTGGCACAATATGATAACGGGTTTGTCGAGCTTGATGTGATACTGATCAGCCGTCATTTCTAGTCCATCTTCTGAGTCGAACGTGACTGTTTTTATAAATGCGGTGTCCGTGTCTTTAACGTCAACCACAGGGTCTTCTGTAGGTGGTTCATTGTCTGATGCACAAGATGCTAATCCAACACCAACAAACATTAAGACGTAAATCCAATATTTCATAAGGCCATATTTTTCACGAATATAGCTGCCATTATAACGATGTGGATTTTAGGAAGTCATATTTGAGTTAGATAATAAATACCTTCGTTACGTGAATTCAATTAATATATTCCGAAAAGCCTTGTCCACCATTTATGTGGTTTTCTGCCTGTGGTTTTTAGGTCCTATATGTATCGAACTTATGGGGGAACCGCCTGAAGGGGATGAAATTGGATTGCTCGCGATGTTGGTCTTACTCATTTCAGGTTCGTTGTTGTCTGTAGGCCTATGGTTAAAGCCCGAGAAACTGAACAAATTGACCATTATTACATGGTTAATCGGTTTGCATACTGCGCTACTAGGAGTGATCGTATTCTTGTTTGCCTATTCTAGTTGGATATTGTTGGTTGCCACTTTAGCCGTATTCTATGTATGGTTGAAAAGAATATTCCAGCGAAAATCAGACGCTGTTCAAAATTTAACTTGGCTGGCTATTCTTGGTTTAGTGATATCCATTTTTGTGTTTAGTCAATTGGTGCCATAAGGCGCTGATTAGTAGCATTTTGTATTTCTTCTGTAGATAAAGTGTTTCTATCTCCGAACACGTTCACGATTCTTTCACTTCATGGTAACATTCACGTAACATACCCATATGACGTTTGTACCAACAAACAAGAAAGAAGTAAAATGAGTAAATCTAAATTAAGCCTTTTAACATGTACCATGATGTTTATTGGCGGGGCCATGTTATCCTCATGTGGCGGAGACGAAACACCGTCTCAACCTGAGGATAAAACAACTGTTTACGAAGAGTCTACGGTTAAAGATGGAGATGGCAATGTAATCGAAACCATTTCGACGATAACGGATCGGGGAGAAGGTGTAGGAACAATCACTTTTACCAAAGACAAAACATGGGTGTTGAACGGATTGGTTTTTGTCAATTCAGGTCAAACGCTAACGGTAGAGCCAGGGACTTTAATTAAAGGAAAATCAGGTCAGGGTGATAATGCTTCTGCTTTAATCGTTTCGAGAGGTGGGAAAATAATGGCTGAAGGAACGGCAGCTGAACCAATTGTAATGACAAGCGAAACCGACGGTGGTCAAATACCAGCAACTGCACGTGGCCTTTGGGGTGGATTGATTGTACTTGGGAATGCAAGTTTAAATAGTTCGCCAGGCGAATCAGCTATAGAAGGTATACCAACAAGTGAAACCCGTGGTTTATACGGAGGAGACAACGATGCTGATAATTCTGGCAGCCTTGCCTATCTATCTATCCGACATGGTGGTACCGACATTGGTGCAGGAAACGAAATCAACGGTTTAACCTTAGGTGGAGTTGGCTCCGGAACTAGTGTTCACCACATCGAAATTGTAGCCAACAACGACGATGGGATTGAATTTTTTGGAGGTACGGTTAACGTAAGCAACTTATGTATATCGTATTGTGCCGACGACAACGTTGATTATGACGAAGGATGGAGAGGTAGAGCACAATTTGTATTTGTCAATCAAGATCCAGCCTCTGGCGACAGAGGTGGCGAGCACGATGGAGGAACTGATCCTGAAGATGCTCAACCCTATGCGACGCCAATGTTTTACAACTGTACGTATATCGGTAATGGCGGTAAAAGAGCCTTAACATTTAGAGACAATGCCGGTGGGGAGTATCACAATTCAATTTTTTACAACTGGGATAAAGGCGTGGATATTGAAGATTTGCCAGTTGATGGTGAAGATTCTAAGAAAAGGTTTGATGCAGGTCAATTAAAGATTGTAAACAATATCTTTTACATGGTGGCAGGCGATGATGCAGATAAGCTTATTGTTTCTACCAGTGAAGACACAGATCTTAATGGGGTCAACTTAAATGGCTCTGCAAATTCATCTGGTAATACGGTTGCCGATCCAGGACTGGATAAAGGTATACCAACCAACGATGTAACGGCAACAGGACTTTCGGGAGACGCTTTTATTCAAAACGTTGCCTACAAAGGGGCTTTTGAACCAGGTAAAGACACTTGGATAAAAGGGTGGACTAAGACGGACCAAGACGGTCTTATCAAATAATATGAAACATAAAACTCAATACAAAACACATCATGCAATCCCAGTTGTATTTGCTGGGGTTGCCTATTAATTACCCGTTTTTTTTAACCAATTAGGAATACGTTAATAATGAAACAAGGAATTTTATCACTGGGCTTAGTTATGTTAACACTGCTAAGTTTCGGACAAACAGGAACCATACGAGGAACAGTAACACAACGGGAAGACGGCGAGCCCGTTTTAGAAGCTTTTGTGCAAGTTGCTGGAAGCCAAACAGGAACAATTACAGACTTAGATGGTGTTTATTCCATCGAAATTGAACCTGGTGTGTATACGGTTGAAATCACACACTTAACATTCAACAGCAAGACCTTTACTAATATTAAGGTTTCAGATGGTAGCGTAACCATTGTCGATGCCAAGATGGGTTACGGTGAAGCGAGTACTTTAGGTACCGCTGATATTTCATTGCGCAGAAGAAAGGCTGAAGGTGACGATGAAATTTTGTCGTTGATGGCAAAGCAAAAAGTAGTGATGAGCGCTATTGGCAAAGAGCAAATGACGAAACAACAAGCGACATCGGCTGGAGACGCCTTAAAACGTGTAACAGGTGTAAGTGTTGAAGGAGGTCGTTACGTTTCTGTAAGAGGTTTGGGCGATCGATACAGTAAAACAGTGCTTAATGCTTGTGAAGTGCCAAGTCTAGATCCAGATAGAAACTCTGTACAGATGGATTTATTTCCGAGCAATATCATTAGCAACCTACAGGTTTTCAAAACCTTTATGCCCGAATTGCCAGGCGACTTTTCAGGTGGTTTGATCAACATTGCTACCAAAGAATTTCCGGATTCAATGTCGCTTAGTTTTAGTGCTTCTGTTGGCGGGAATTCTCAATCTTTGTTTAACAACAGCTTTATAACGTACACAGGAAGTTCAACCGACTTTTTAGGTTTCGACAACGGATTTAGAGCAATGCCTACTTTGGCAACAGAAGGCGATGTGCCAAACGTTAATCCAACACCTGGTGCTGATAATAGTCAATTGGCATCTTTGTCAAAAAGCTTCGGAACGGACAACGCAGTGCGAACAACTACCGGTGGCGTAAATCAAAGCTATTCGCTGAGTTTTGGTGATCAAAAGAAGATTAAGAACAGACCTTTTGGGTACCTATTTGGTGCGAGTTACAGAAGAAGTTTTAGTTTTTATGACGATGGAGAAATTGGAAGATTTAATGCCGTTTCGTCAACCGATTTAAACCCACAGTTTGCCTTGCACGATGCTCGATCGAATGATAGAGTGGTAACTGGGCTGTTTGGCAATTTCAATTACAAGATTAATTCAAGCAATAAAATTGGCCTAAACGTTATGCGTAACCAAAGTGGTGAGAAAATCACCCGTGTTTTAGCTGGTCAATGGGCAGAAGATGGCCCTCTTTCTGCCGATCGAATTTTTAATTCGCAAACGTTACAATACTTGCAGCGAACGTTGACCAATGTTCAGTTAAAAGGAGAACACCAAATTAGAAGTAAAAACGATAAAACTACCCGTATCATTTGGGTATCGTCTCAAACGTTTTCGCAACAAGACGAACCAGACTTGAGGTTTTTCGCCTACGATTATGTGGTTGACGAGGGCGATACCACCTTCGCTATAAACAAAGCGGCATACAATACACCAGCCCGTTATTACCGTCAAATGAATGAATTGAATTGGGATAACCGAGCCTATTTGATTGTGCCTTTAAAACGTCGGTTCAACAAAAAAGCAGAATTCAAAACAGGCGTGTCTTACCTCTACAAAAACAGAGAATTTAGAGAAACACGTTTTGACTACAACGAGGTGACCGACTTTAATGGTGATATCGATGCGTATTTTGCTCCAGACAATATGGCTGTAGAATCTTGGCCAACAGAAAGCCCCAACTCGTATACCTATATAAAAGGCCATCCGCGGGGTAATGCCAAAAACAGTTACAATGGCCAACAGTCTGTTATGGCTGGATTCGCTCAAATCAATACGCCATTCTTAAACAAGAACTGGAACTTTACTGGAGGGTTAAGAGTTGAAACCACAAATGTTTTGGTCGAATCTTTACTTGAGTCAGAACAAGATGGTGTGTTGGATAACGTGGATTTGTTGCCATCCTTAAACTTTACGTACAACTTTATTGATAAGGTGATGGAAGAGGATGACCCTACAACAAGACGCATTGGTAATTTGCGATTTGGGTTTTCTCAAACACTTGCCAGACCAACATTCAGAGAACTTGCGCCGTTTCCTTCATTCTTCTTTACAGGTGATTACGTGTTAATTGGAAACCCAGAGTTGAAACGTACATTAATCCAAAACTTTGATATTCGTTACGAACTATATCCAAGTAGAGGTAAGAGTTTCTCTCTTTCAGGGTTTTATAAAACCTTCCAAGACCCGATTGAGCAAACGCAAAATCCGAAAGCAGCAAACACTGAAATTACTTATAAAAATGTGGGTCAAGCCACTTTATACGGAGTGGAAGTAGAGTTCGTTCAAAACTTGGCCTTTATTTCATATCGTTTAGAAAACATCAAATGGGGGTTAAATACTTCCCTCATCAAGAGTCAGGTAAAAGTAGATAGTTTGGAGTATGCCGTGCGTAAAGAGATTGATGAAAACGCGTCGGAAACACGACCGATGTATAGTCAATCTCCGTATATCTTTAACTCATATTTGAACTTTGAAAATGATTCGAACACATTTTCTGCCAATGTGAGTTTTAATATGTTAGGGAAACGCCTTGCTTTAGTAAGCCAGGGCGATTTGCCTGATGTTTATGAGATGCCACGTCCATCCTTGGACATCACCTTATTTAAAACATTGAACAAGAAATTCCAGTTAACTGCTTCTGTGAAAAACGTGCTAAACCCTCGCGTGCGTTTGGTACATGAATACGCAGGACAAGAATACATTTATTCTGGCAACAATGCTGGTGTTCGATGGAGTCTTGGACTTAAATACAAGATCTAACGTTTTATACGTATTCCTATGCTGAAGCTACAGTCTGATAAGGCTGTAGCTTTTGGCCTTATTAGCTTGCTATAACGCAGTTTAGCAAAAGAAATAAATACTAAAAATACCAGTATTTAATAGAGTACTTTTGCGGCTTGAAAAAATCACCCATGCAATCGATACGAAATATCGCCATTATTGCCCACGTTGACCACGGTAAAACAACCTTAGTCGATAAAATTATTCAAGCAAGTAAACTGCTTGATGATCGGAAAGAAGTTAAAGAGCTATTGCTCGATAGCAACGATCTGGAACGTGAAAGAGGAATTACTATTCTTTCTAAAAACGTTTCGGTTAATTACCGAGATACAAAAATCAACATCATCGACACACCTGGTCACAGTGATTTTGGAGGAGAGGTTGAACGTGTATTGAAAATGGCTGATGGCGTTTTGCTATTGGTGGATGCTTTTGAAGGGCCAATGCCTCAAACACGATTTGTGTTGGGTAAAGCGATTGAGTTAGGCTTAAAACCAATTGTTGTTGTTAACAAGGTAGATAAAGAAAATTGTCGCCCTGACGAAGTACAACAAGATGTGTTTGAGTTGATGTATAATTTGGATGCCACTGAAGATCAATTGGATTTCGAAACCTTATTTGGTAGTTCGAAGCACGGTTGGATGAACCACGATTTTAATGAGCCAACAGATAACCTATGGCCTTTAATGGATGCCATCGTTGATGTTATCCCTGAAGCACCATATCGTGAAGGAACTCCACAGATGCAGATTACATCTCTAGATTTTTCTCCTTTTAAAGGTCGTATTGCCATTGGACGTGTGTACCGAGGTGATCTTCATGTTGGGAAAGACTACATCCTTTGCAAACGTGACGGCGTACAGAAAAAAGTAAGAATCAAAGAACTTGACGTTTTTGTTGGACTAGGCAAAGTAGCCGTAGAGACGGTACGTTCAGGAGATATTTGTGCTATTGTTGGTTTAGATGATTTTGAAATTGGTGATACGCTTGCCGATGTAGAAAACCCAGAAGCCCTTTCAAGAATAAAAGTGGATGAGCCAACAATGAGTATGTTGTTTACCATTAACAACTCACCATTTTTTGGTAAAGAAGGAAAGTTTGTAACATCACGTCACTTACGTGACCGCTTGATGAAAGAAACGGAAAAGAACTTGGCTTTACGTGTTCAATTAACAGACACAGAAGATAAATTTATCGTACATGGTCGAGGAATTCTTCACTTAAGTGTGTTGATTGAAACCATGCGACGAGAAGGGTATGAGTTACAAGTGGGTAAACCACAGGTAATTCTTAAAGAAGTAGATGGCGAAACGCAAGAACCATATGAAACATTGGTTATTGACGTACCTGAAGAGTATTCTGGTAAAGCGATCGAATTGGTTACCATGCGTAAGGGCGAGCTTTTGGTTATGGAACCAAAAGGAGACTTACAACATATCGAATTTGATATTCCGTCAAGAGGGATTATCGGTTTAAGAAACAACATGTTGACTGCAACGGCTGGTCAGGCGATTATGTCGCACCGACTAAGAGGATATGGCCCAATCAAAGGAGATATTCCTACACGTGCCAAAGGATCGTTGGTGAGCATGGAGCAAGGACAGGTATTGGCCTATTCTATTGACCGTGTGCAAGACAGAGGTAGATTCTTTGTTGGCCCAAGTGACAAAGTATATAAAGGACAGGTTGTTGGAGAACATACACGTAACAACGATTTGGAATTGAACCTAATCAAGGGTAAGAAAATGTCAAACGTTCGTTCGGCGGGTAACGACGATGCTGCAAAGGTTTTCCCTAAAGTTGAATTCTCGTTAGAGGAGTCAATGGAGTATATCAAGGAAGACGAGTACTTAGAAATTACGCCAGTAAGTCTTCGAATGAGAAAGATATAATTGTACGTTTACCTTACAAGATACAAAGGAGCCTCATTGAGGCTCCTTTTTTTGTTTGAAATAGTATCAAAGTCATACGTTTTATAGCGGAAGCACAACGAATAAATTTTAAATTCGCAGGCAATTAGAATACTATGAATGTAAGAGACCTTGAACCTAAAGCAGTTTGGAATCATTTCGAAGATTTAAACGCGGTTCCTAGAGCATCAAAAAAAGAAGAAGAAGTAATCGCCTTTGCTAAGAAATTTGGTGAAGATTTATCACTTCCTACTTACGTCGATCACGTAGGTAATGTAATTATAAAAAAGCCAGCAACCGCTGGAATGGAAGACCGCAAAACGGTTATCATTCAGAGTCACCTTGATATGGTGCACCAGAAAAATGCGGATACCGATTTTGACTTTGCTACGCAGGGTATTCAGTCCTACATTGATGGAGATTGGGTGAAGGCAAAAGGCACTACACTTGGTGCGGACAACGGAATGGGTGTTGCTGCAATCATGACGTTACTTAAAAGCACTGATATCGCACATCCAGCGATTGAAGCACTTTTTACCATCGATGAAGAAACCGGAATGACGGGTGCAATTCACTTGGAACAAGGCAAGCTTGATGGTCAAATACTATTAAACTTAGATACTGAAGACGATGACGAGTTTTCAATCGGTTGTGCTGGTGGAATAGATACCAATACAAACAAGCAATACAATGAAGTTGCTGCTGCAGGTAATGTTGCATACAAAATTACGGTGAATGGCTTAAAAGGCGGACACAGTGGTGTTGAGATTGACCTAGAGCGTGGAAATGGCAATAAAATCATGAATCGATTGATGCATCACTGCACAGACTTTGGTTTGCAAATTGTCGACATTGATGGAGGTAGTTTAAGAAATGCGATACCTCGCGAAAGCTTTGCTACAATTGTGGTGAATAGCAGTGATTACCTAGCAGAGGTTAAACAGCGCATTGCTGGAATCAAAGAAGATTACCAACATGAAGAGCCAAATTTAAATATTGAGTTCGAAGAAGTGGCAGTGCCATCCAAAGCGGTATCTGTAGAAGATTCTGCGGAAATAACAGAGGTTATTTATGCTTGTCACAATGGGGTGTTTTGCATGAGTAGAGCCATTGACGGGTTGGTAGAAACGTCTAGCTCATTGGCACGTGTTATTGTAAAAGAAGGAAAATTCGTTACACAGAGTTTACAGCGTAGTTCAACTGAATCTGGTAAAATGGATGTTGCGCATACGGTTGCAGCGCCGTTTAGATTAGCCAATTGTACTGTTGAGCAGGGTGGAAGTTACCCAGGTTGGGCGCCAAACCCGAAGTCAGAAATCTTAGACTTGATGGTTGCCAAATACACCAATTTGTTTGGTGAGGCACCTACAGTAGCGGCTATTCATGCCGGTTTAGAATGTGGCTTGTTGGGTGAGCGTTACCCAGGTTTAGACATGATCTCGTTTGGGCCAACAATAAAAGGGCCTCATAGTCCTGATGAAAGAGTTGGGATTAAATCTGTTCAGAAATTCTGGAACTTTTTAGTTGATATTTTAATGGACACGCCTAAGAAGTAAGGCGATTACGCCTTATGGTATTGAAGGGTTAATTTATTCTATCTTCGACGCGGTTCATTGCATGAACCTTTAGAATGAAGAGTTCAACGTATAAAATAGAAACTATTGTTCTAGCGGTAATTTCTATTATCGTATTCTGCTGCTTGTATTACATCGCAGGCCTTTCGCCTGGTGTTGAAGGTGGCATGGATAGCTACAATCACTACCTTATTTCTCGTTTTTCTTGGGTGCATCCCAAAGAGCTCTTGCTCGATCAATGGGGGAAACCGCTATATAATATTTTGGCCTCACCGTTTGCGCAATTTGGCATGATGGGCGTTATTGTGTTCAACATTTTGTTGCTCATCGGTACCGCATGGTTGGCCTATTTTATTGCCAAGAAAATGCACTTTCAGTTTGCCTGGTTGGCCTTTGTGCTGTGTTTGGCAAGTCCCATTTGGTTCGATAATACGATTACGGGTTTGACCGAGCCCCTCAATGCATTTTTGTTGTTGGTTGTGGTATACCTGTTTGTGTCCAAACGAATAATAACCGCGTCAATTATAGCGGGCTTTTTGCCTTTTGCACGTTCTGAAGGGTACGTGATTATTGCCGTCATTGGGTTTTACCTCTTTTTTGTTCTCAAAAACTACAAGGCATTTGGTTTTTTATTGGTTGGGTCGGTTGTTATGAATTTTGTGGGCTGGGCCGTTGAAGGCAATCCACTATGGATTTACGATACCAACCCATATATCAAGTACCAAATAGAGTCAACAATAAAAAAGGAAAACATCTGTGGCCATGGTACTTTGTTGCACTATGTGAAGGCCTTACCTTACGTAATGGGTAAAACAAGACTGGTCTTGTTTGTGGCTGGCTTAGCCTTAGTTTTATGGCGCTATATTAGGCAACCAAGGGAGTCTATAAATCAAATCACTTTTTGCCTGTTTGCCGGAATCTACGCGTTGTACTTTGTTGTTCATTCGGCCATTTGGTATTCAGGTGCCATGGGAAGCTGCGGGTATGCAAGGGTGTTGGTTGTGATTGAGCCGCTGGCGGCATTGCTTATGGCCATGACTGCCGAAGTGATTATTTCGTGGTTGACAAAAATCATACAAGGCAAAAAGCAACAAATCGTATGGTTCGTTGTTCTTCTTGTTACAGGGTATGTGGTTTATGAACCCATCAAAATATATGGTCACAAATATCCTATCGACATAAGCGACGAGCAAAAACTGTTTGTGGAGGCTGCAGAGTGGTACAATCAGCAGGATTACGACGACAGGATGAAATATTTTCTGTATCCTTATTTCAATATCCTTACCGATATTGATCCAAAAGATACCGACCATTTTATTGAAATGTGGAGCTTTGATCATCGCTATGCACCTGTGGGTAGTATTGTGATTTGGGATGGTCATTTTGGACCAAACGAAGGGAATGTTCCGTTAGAAATGTTACAAGAACATCCCGATTTTGTCGAGATTAAATCATTTTACCCTGATAAACCGTTTAAGACTTCAAACGATTATAACTTTGAGATTCACGTATTTGAAAGAGTTGGATCTTCCCGTTTAGAATAAAAGATTGACTATGAAAAAATTACTAATTGCCTTAATCACTTTAGGATTTGTAGCCGGATGCGACGACGATCCAGATCCAGTTAAAACGGATTCACCCATTGAGATAACCATACAACACTTGTGGAACACCTCAGCCTTTGAGCTCAATACTTGGTATACAACAGCTCAAGGAGATAGTTTTTCTCCTACCACATTGAATTATCACATCAACCATATTGATTTAATAGATGCCGATGGTATGGCTACTGAAGTAGCGGATTGGGAATTAGTTAATTATGAGAAGTCGGGCGATAAGATGTTTACCGTTTCTGATGTACCCGATAAAGTATTTAAGAAAATACGCTTTACAATAGGTGTTGAAGACTCTGTCGCTAATGCCGACGGAGAACTGAATGACAACTTTGTTGACCCAATGTATTGGGGCATGGCCATGGGGTATATCAACTTAAAGCTTGAAGGTAAAAGTATGATGAATGGTACGGAAGGCAATGTTTACTTTCATATAGGCGGTTATGCTGGTGCTAACCAAACGGCACGCACGATAGAACTTGATTTTCCAAGCGATGTACGCGGTTTTGTGGGTGAAAATACGGTGGGTGTAAACTTTGATGTGGAAGAATTCTTCCATTCGCCAAACCCAATTTCATTGGCCACTACCAACGATGTGCAAACTACCGGGTCTACCGCGGTTATGATTTCAGAGAATTGGGATTCGATGTTTTCGGTGGATTAATTAGGCGCTTCGCTTTGTGTGATTAGGGATTACCCTTTAAATCTTGACTTATTTTTTTCTTCTTCACTTAAGGCTTCCGCCTTGTATTTTTTCTTCTTCGCTTAGGGCTTCCGCCTTGTATTTTTTCTTCTTCGCTTAGGCTTATCAGCCTTCTGATTTTCTTCCATTAGGCTTATCAGCCTATAACCGATTTTCATTTTTGAGACCAAAAACGAAACAAAAAGTCTTCCCAAAAATATGCTCCCTAACACAGGCCATCGCGTCCCCCGCATTTTTGGTGGGCCAAGGCTCATTGATTCATGCATTATTTAAGATGACCTTTGAAGTTTTCTGTAGAAATCAACATTCAGCAATTAAAAATTAAAAATTTCGCAAGGCGGCGCAGCCGCATTGCGGCTACTTCTTCTCCGGATACAATACAGAAATCACCACGTTCTCACCGATGTATTTATTTGCGGCAGTTTTGATGTCTTCGGCTGTAACTGCTTCAATAGCATCACCAGTATTTAGCATATCGGTTAAAGGTTGGTTGTAATAAATCAAGTTGTGTATTTGGTTGATCCAATACCGGTTCTTCTTCATGTTCTCTTTTAGCTCTAGCTTTTGCGCCTCTTTGATTTTATCCAGTTCTTTTTGATCTGGACCGTTCGCCAACAACTTGTCCAATTCTTCTAAAGCCGCTTTTTTTAGTTTGTCCACGTTTTCTGGACCGCAAGGGAACGATATTCTAAATAGGTACGTGCCATTTGGATATTTAGACGCATAGCCTGAAGCCCCAACGCCATATACACCGCTTTCTCCTTCACGTAAATTTTCAACCAGTTTGATGGTTAATATTTCACCCGCACACTTTAAGTAATACGCTTGTTTAGCATCATATGGTGCATCTGTTCTGTACGAAATCTCTACAGAACTCTTGGGGTCTGCTCCTCGGTAAAAGTTCAGCTCTTGCTTCCCATCCAATTTCTCGTAGTCATGTTTTACAAATTTTTCAGTTTCTCCTGTCGAGGGTAAACCGGCCAAGTATTTGGTACACATTTGCTCGAGTTGCGCTTCGTCTATTGACCCAACAAAAATGAATGTAAAGTCGCCGGCATTTGCAAACCGTTGCGTGAACAGTGAATATGCCTTGTCAAAATCCTGAGTAGCATATTCATCAGCCGTAGGGAAGGTGTTGGTATACCTTGGATTGTTTTTGGAAAGCACTTTAATCTTTTCGTTCATATACCAATATTGCGGCGTGTTTAACAGATTGCCATAAAACGCTACCTGTTTGTCGACATATGCTTTATACGCCTCTTCGTCTTTGTTTAACGCCGTAAAGTTTAGGTAGATCAGTTGGAACATTTCTTCCACGTCGCTGTTTACCGTTCGGCCATTGAAACCTTCATAATTGCTGCCAACAAATGGAGTCACTGAAGCACGTTTGCCTGCCATAACCTTGGCCATGTCGTTTTTGCTAAAGCCATTTAGTCCTCCTTGGGTGATACCACTCATAGCCAGCTTTACACTGTTGTACTGGTCGTGCGATGTAATAAGCGATGAGCCACCTGGGCTATATGCTTTCATCATGATTTGATTGTCTTTAAAGTCCGTTTTTTTGTAGTACACGGTAATCCCGTTAGACAAAACGAGCTTTGTCATGTCCATGGCTTCCAGTTTCTCTGTAGACTTTATAGAGCCCATTTTCGGCGAGTTGGTCATAAGAGATTTAGCTGTAATGCCTTCTGAGTACGGCTCAAGTTTCAGTGCTTTTACGTCTTTTAGGATGTCCAATATCTCCTCTTTAGATGCGTATGTATTGTCTTCACTTTCTGGACTTGTGAAAATCACTACACGATTGTCGTCATGAATAAACTGCTTGATTAAAGCGTTTACTTCATCAACGGTTATGCCATCAGCTAGGGCATTGTAGGCTTCGTATTCCCACGAGATGCCTGGTATTGATTCACCTTCCAAAAAGTGACTCACGTATTCCCAAACGATTCTACCCGATTCGGTTTTGTCTCGGTCTTTGTATTGTTGGTTAATCATAGACTTGAGCTTCATTTTGGCGCGTTCAAACTCTGATTCTAAAAAGCCAAACCGTAGCACACGTTCATTTTCTATGACCAGTGTTTCAAATGCCCGCACCTGATTTTTAGTGTCGGTCATGGCAAAAGACTGGTAAGATTGTTTGTTTCGGCTATAGCCACTTCCATGATACGAATAACCATAGTTGTAGGGTGGATTTGGGTTGTTGGCAATTTCGCTAAGCCTTGCGTTTATCATATTGTTAAACAACGCTTTTATCAAGCCCTTGCGGTAATCCCCAATCGTATTGCCTTTTTTAGGATTTCCTTTGTCTTTGTATATGAGTTGAACCTGGGTAAATGAGGCTTCTTTGTCGTGCTCAACAGCTACAAAGGTTTCGTCATGATCGGGTACAAAATACTCTTGACGCATTTTGTAATTTTTCGGGTTTACATAGCTGCCAAAATGGTCTTTAATTTTTTGCTCCATTTCAGCCACATCAATATCGCCTACTACAATAACAGACATCAAGTTTGGACGGTACCATTGGGTGTAGAAGTCTTTTAGTTCTGAATGATCAAAATTTTCTAATACAGATTTCAGCCCGATGGGTAAACGATCGGCATAATGCGAATTGTACATCAATAAAGGAAGATAATTGTCCATCATACGCTTATCAGCACCAAGACCAAGGCGTAACTCTTCTAACACCACACCACGTTCTTTGTCTACTTCTTCAGGCGTTAGTAAGTTGTTAAAGGCCCAATCCTCCAAAATGTCAAAACCCTTTTCTACTTTTTCACTGTCATCGCTAGGGATGGGTAATATGTATACCGTTTCGTCAAAACTTGTATAGGCGTTTAAATGCTGTCCAAACTTTACCCCAATGCTTTGTAGGTAATCCACCAATTCGTTGTGCTGAAAATTTTTGGTGCCATTAAAGTTCATGTGCTCCATAAAATGCGCTAGCCCACGTTGTTTATCTGTTTCCAGAATCGAACCAGCGTTTACCACCAATCGCAACTCTACCTTGTTTTCTGGTTTCTTGTTGTGTTGGATATAATAGGTAAGCCCATTGTCTAATTTTCCAATGGTGACGTCTTTGTTGACAGGCATTTTGCTGTCGAGTTTGCTAAAATCCTGCGCACTGGATAAAAGACTGGAAACAAGAAATAAAACTATTGCGGTATACTTCATAATGATTTTGTTAGCTGAGGTTGTTAGGCTGAGCCAAATATAATTGAATAAGTTGAAGTCGAAGTCGATGGAATAATTTGTGCGCTGTGCTTTTGGCGGTTGGTTGTTGGCAGATCGTTGAGCCAGGCCCAACAGAAATGCGGGCCGGCGGCGGGGTGAATCAAGAATGCCTTAGAAAATCAATAAAAGTGCTTGCATTTGTCTGCCGAAGGTCGACACTCTTTTATTAGATTTTCTTGGAATTCGAGAGAGCGGGTGGAAGCATATTTCTGTTAAGACTTTTTGTTTCGTTTTTGGTATCAAAAATGAAAATCGGTTATAGGCTGATAAGCCTAAGCGACAAAAAAACTGAAAATTTCAAATTGAAAATCCTGTAAGAAGATAAAGATTCTTCGCTTTGTCGTACCTCCAAACCTCCGAATAGCGTGGTGGTGGAAACCTAATACCTAAAGCCTAATCACTGTCCACTAATAATCCGAGTCCAATTCATTCTCTCTGTTGGTATCTAAACGCAACAACAAGAAAAGAAGTACGGTAAACGAAATCAAACTAGAACCACCATAACTAAAGAAGGGGAGAGGGATACCAATAACTGGCGCCAGGTTAATGGTCATGGCGATGTTGATCAGAAAGTGGAAGAAAAGCACGCTTAACACGCAATACGCATACACCCGGCTATACTTGCTTCTTTGACGCTCTGCGAGCATCGATATCCTTAAAAATAGCAGAACGAAGATGATAATAACCACGGTGCTACCAACCCAACCAAATTCTTCACCAATAGAGGTAAAAATAAAATCGGTGTGTTGCTCTGGTACAAAATCACCTTTGGTTTGTGTGCCTTGCAAATATCCTTTACCCCAAAATCCACCAGATCCAATGGCGATTTTGGATTGATTTACGTTATAACCCAATCCTTGCGGATCTTCCAGCAAACCTAACATCACCAAGATTCGTTTTTGCTGATGCTCTTGTAATACGTTCGAAAAGCCAAAGTCTACGGCTTTGGTAAAACCGATACAGGCCAATATCACCAGCCAAAATATTTTAAGCTGCCGTGTGTTGGTATAAATAAACGCGGTGATGATGCCACCCAAAATGATGAGTGCGGCAATCATGGCAATGAAGCCAAAGGCAAAGGTCAATACACTTAATATGACCGCTATGATGCCTATCACCAAAATGCTGCCCGACAGTCCTTCGCGGTACAACACCATGATAAAAGAAAAGAAAACCAATCCTGAACCTGCATCACCCTGTAAAACGATAAGCGCGATAGGCAGTAAAATGATACCGGCTGTAATCAACTGATAGCGCAAGCTCTTCATGTCGGTATCGATGTCACTCACATAGCGTGAAAGGGCAAGTGCTACACCCAGTTTGGCAAACTCAGCGGGTTGTAGCCTAAAGCTACCAATGGCAAACCACGAACGGGCCCCATTCACTTCTTTTCCAAAAAATATGACCAGAAACAAAAGGAGCATCCAGGCAATAAAAAAGGCGTACGAGAAAGCCTCAAAGAAGCGCACATCCATAAGAAATAAAACGGCGCCAAGGGTGATAGAGATGGCAATCCAAATAATTTGTTTTCCGTATTTGGTCGAAAAATCGAAGCTAAAATTGTCGGAGCCATGCGAGGAAGAGTAAATGGCCAGAAAACCACAGAATACAAGTAACAGGTATAACAAAACTGTTATCCCATCTACCCGTGATTGTCCGTATATCTTCTCGCTCATTCTATTTTTTAGGTATTTCGGTTTCCATCATCTTTTTTTCCAACTCTGGTCTTTGGCTCACCGTATCGCGGTTAATGTATTTTTCAATCATCAAGGTGCAAATGGGTGCTGCCCAGGTCGATCCATATCCTGCATTTTCGACAACCGTTGCAATCGCAATTTTAGGGTTGTCCTTCGGTGCAAAAGCAATAAAGATACTGTGGTTTTCGCCATGTGGGTTTTGAACCGTTCCTGTTTTACCACAAATGTCGATGCCTGGTATTTGCACATAAGCACCCGTTCCGTTGGTCAGTACGTTGCGCATACCATCTACCACTGTAGTAAAGTGTTGGTTGTCGATACCCACTTCATGTTTTGTGGTAAAAGCTTCTGGCACGTTATCGCTTCGGATAAAGTGTGGCGTATAGAAGTATCCACGATTGGCTACCATGGCCGAAATGTTGGCCATCTGCATTGGGGTCAACAACAATTCACCTTGCCCTATCGACATCGAAATGATACGGACATAGTTCCATTTATTTTGGCCATGAATTTTATGGAAGTAATTGGCATTTGGCACGTTTCCAGCTTTCTCGCCACTAATATCCGTTCCCAGTTTGTTGCCCAATCCCATTCGGTTTAAATAGCTTTTCCAATTGTTATAGCCTTCTTCAATATTTTCGAATCGGTCTTGGTGTAATATCTCTCGGTAGGTATTACAGTAAAAGGCATTACACGATGTTTGAATCGCATAGGTCACATTTGGCCGCGGTGCATGCGCATGGCATCGTACCGTTAATCCCCCAATATGAAAGCCGCCGTTACACGAATACCTTGTGTTTGGCGTAATGGCACCTTCTTGTAAGCCAATAAGCGACATCACCACTTTAAAGGTACTTCCTGGCGGGTACATCGATGTGGTTGCCCGATTAATTAATGGTTTGTCGGGGTGTGTTGCCAGCTTCGAGTAGTTTTTGCCCAGGTTTTTAATCGCAAACATATCTGGCTTGTAACCCGGTGAAGTCACCATGGCCAATATCTCGCCTGTGGCCGGTTCAATGGCAACAATGCTGCCCGTTTTACCGGCGATAAGTTTTTCGCCATATTCTTGGATTAATACATCCAAACTTACTTTAAGCTCGGTACCTACGGTTGCTTTGGTGTCGTCGGCTCCATCATTGTAATGTTCCTTAAGCTTGCCGGTATTGTCTTTTAGGTATAACTGTTTGCCTTTTGCACCGCGAAGCAATGATTCGTAATATCGCTCCAGGCCACTCTTGCCAATGTTTTCTCCAATGTCGTAATATTCTTCATCGTCGCGCTCCAATTCGTATCGCGATATCTCGGCAACATACCCAAGTGTGTGTGCGGCAATGTTGTGTTTGTATTTTCTATCGGACCGAGCCTCCATCGAAAACTGCGGAAATTTGAAAAGTCCTTCTTGTATGCGGGCAAAGTCTTGCGTAGAAATGTTTTTGATGAACAACCCTTTTTGGTTGAATCGAGAAGCACGTGCCGTTTTAAGTTTTTCGGTCACTTCTTCTGGTGTCATTTTTACCAACCTACAAAAGTCGTCCATCTCGAACTCCTTTTTGTTAAAGGGGAAATGCACCACCAAATCGTGCGCATCTTCATTAAACACAATGATTTCTCCGTTTCGATCGGTTATTAGTCCGCGGTCAGGAAATTCGATAACGGCACGTATAGATAACCGGGCCGATTTTTCTGCGTATTTGTCGCTAAGTACTTGAAGGTAAAACAGCTTGGAGATCAAAATCAGGGCAAATACCACAATCGCAAAACGAATTATGGCACTACGGTTCTGATTATGAGTCATTTGCGGTCTCTCGATTAAACGTAAATAGGAATAGCAAAATTAAGAAAATCGCCAAGCTTGAGCTGTAGGCAATCTTAAATAATGTGCTACCAAAGTTACTAAAACTGAAGTTTTCCATCAGAAATAATATTGTATGGAAAACGGTTGTAAAAATGGAAACGTAAATAATGAACCATCCCGTATCTGCGGTACTAAAATTTGGTCGAATTCCGGTACTCAACCATTCTTTATCCACTACCGTATTGAAATAGGCGTAACGCAAAAACATAATAAACACGGCCGTAAACGATTGAAGACCGGGCGTATACGAAAAACTGTCTATCACAAACCCCAGGGCAAAGGCAAGCAAGTAGCCAATCCAATGTTTCAGGTTAATGGGTAAGGTGAGCAGCAGAATAATGTACAGTTGTGGAAACATGTACTGATTCAGGTTTAAGTTATTAATTACCAAAACCTGTATCGCCAAAATGACAATCGCCGAAAGCACAAAACGTATCCAATCTCTAGTTTGCATCTATATAGGGTGCTTCGAGTGTTTTGAGTTCTTTGCCAAATTTATTCTTGATGATATATACCTCACTAAGCTGCGACATATCTGTCGCCAGATCAACGTCAATTTCTAAATATTTTCCTTCATCGGATTGTTCTACCGATTCAATACTCCCAATTTTTATATGCTCAGGAAAGTAATGCCCATACTCGGTGGTGGTTACTTCTTGGCCCACTTT
>Ga0206131_10000024_pt1 | contig 229009 bp, 211 predicted proteins | sample Helgoland_Spring_FD_148636 | JGI IMG/M metagenome (GOLD analysis project Ga0206131, IMG submission 148636) | Pelagic subsurface seawater microbial communities from Kabeltonne, Helgoland, North Sea - Helgoland_Spring_Bloom_20160517_1 | ecosystem: Environmental > Aquatic > Marine > Epipelagic ...
TAATTTCTTGGGTGCTTAGTTTGTTTCTGGCTTTGATAAAAAGTCTAAGAAATACAGCTAGTTTCTTTTGAGTGGACATTTTACAGTAGTCTTATGTTATTTATAGTGATAAATTTTATATATTTGTTATTTGTATTTATTTGTATTTTTTTTTTAAAATTTTAATGTTGGTTTTTTTAGCAGATTTGGAGCGCGGTCGGGCGACGCGGCTCCATCTTTTATGGTTAATCCGGACTCTATTACAGGATCTACATCTTTGTCTTTCTTCTTGCGAACATAAGCCAATATTTCTCCCCATGATATTTTGTTGTCTGGCTTCCGACCCGATGCTCCGTCAATTTCATTATACAGTTCAATGAATTTTTTTGTCTCCCGTAGTTTTGTCGCATTGCCGGTTAGTATTTCATCAAAATTTAAACCTTTTAAAGCGGGAATTTGCGAGAAAACTTTTCGCATAAGAGCGGGATCACGTTGAATTTCCTTGAACAGCTCTTGTACGCTAACTTTTCCATCTCCGTTCGTGTCGGACGCGTCAAAGGCTTTTACAAATAAATTATATTGGGGTGTACTCAAAACGCTGCCCCTGCCTTTAATACGCTGGTCAAATACTTTTTTATGGGCCATCCATTCGCTCCTGCCCTTCAGTTTATCTAAAAACTCGCTTAAATCTTTCATTTGTCGTTGTTTTTGTTGAAGTTGTTGTTTTTGCTGGTCAATCTGTGCTCCATTGCCTCTATTTACAATTTTGAGCGAATTGATTTCCTGTTGAAGTATCGCGAGTTGTCCATTGAGAGCATTGATGGCTGTTGTATCATCGCGAGATTTTTGTTGTAGTCCAGTGAGCTCAACGTCCGCATGAACATTAATTTGTTGTGGTTGTACGTAAGCGGGTGTTTTGTCCACAGTCTCTTGTAAATTTGCATTCAACGTTTCCAGTGCTTTCATCTTTTTCTTTAGACTAACGTTTTCAACTTGTTGCTTTTTATTCTCTTCAAGCTTTCGGTTAATCAGATCTATTTTATCTTTGAGGTCATTTGCTTTTTCTACGGCATCATCCAAATCTGAATCTTTTATTTCAGACAATTGCTTGTTCATTTGGTCCTCTAATTTCTTCATTTCGTCTGATTGTTGCTCTTTCATTTTCTTGAGTTTTAGAATTTCTTTTCTATGGTCTTTTAACGTCGCGGCGGATACAGAAAGGTCCAGGGTGGATCGGATCTGTTCTTTTGTAACATTCCACTTAAAAGTCCCATTGCTGGCTTTTTCTCCTCCGTCTGGATCCAGCGCTTCAAAAGAAATGGATATTTCAGCGGAAGGACAACCTAGTAATACCCACCTAGTGCCATCATCCCCTTTCTTTGATAAATATGGCCACATACATATATCATAATCCAACAAATCTTTCGCCAAACGCAGTGTTTTTTCAGCGTTTTCCTGTGTTTTGTCAGCGTTGTCCTTATCTTTTTGATACTGAACGAATGCTTCTAATCTGGTTAGATTAAATTCATCGTCTTTTGGGGTGTCATTGTCAACATTCCAATACTCCACGACCTTGATCTGCTGTGTAACTGAAACCGCTTCGACTCTTGTATTTTCACCTGTTCTTGTATTCAACCAATCATTCAATACATTTTTCACCAAATGTGATTTGTGGAAAGGGTCTCTACTTGCGACATTAGCGCCAGTATTTAGGGCCAGGAAGTCCTCACTCGACCAAGGTTTTTTTGCGAAAAGACCTTCAGACATAAGATATCGGACATATATTTCTGAGATGAGTTCGATATCTGCATAGTAATAAGACATGAGATTAACTGGGTCATCTTCTTGACGAGTCCAGGCTCCTGTCTCTTCATCTTCATCAAAACGTTCGCCGAGTAATAAATGAAAGACAGGCAACCACAAAGCAGCCTGTTCTATAAAGAAAGGGCATTGTTTCTGTTCAAATCCACGGACATTCAAAGCGCCAATGTTGTCCATGCCTAATTTCTCAGTGACTTTAAACATAAATGCGTTGAAGCAGGCTCTTGGAGTCTTTTTACCAAGAATAATCCTTGTAGGGAATCTTCTTGGAAGACCAACATTCGATGTGAAAAAGTCATTTGTCATTTCCTCGACATAGCCTGCGACCATAACCATGATCATACCTTTGTGATTGGTTAAGAATTCTGTTATCTCATCGGCAAATTCTTTACCCGCGGCATCACCTTTGGGTGTCAGCGCATAAGCTTCGTCAATAAACAGCAGCCTTCCCAAAGAAGCATTCAAGACATCTCTCGTATTAGTAGCCGTTTCGCCGCGTACATCTGAAATTAACTCGGATGGCAATGGCAAAATAGGATCATTAGCTGTAAGCCACCCCACTGCATAAGCGAACTGGCCTATTTTTTTAGCGAGTGTGGATTTTCCAGTACCAGGAGGACCCATCAATGCAATGTTCATAGCCATAGAACCAAACATAGTAAAAGGGGCAATGGCAAATGATGTAGCCATTCTGTAAAATTTATAACGAACCTCGTCGTTAACACCAGCATCGATCATTTCCTTGGCGCCCATTGCAAGGGCATATTTGGTTTCATTGATTTGACTCGGTGTGAATGAAAGCTGATGTTCGAAGGGGTTATCTGGATTACTTACCTCTTCTACCACAAGACGTTCGTAATTATCAGATAAATTAGCCATACTTATGTGCAATTCAGAGCCATTATTTGACGTAACCTCGTACTTTTCTTCCTCGGTTGAAAAAGATATCGTAACGATATTGTCTTTAGGTTCTGGCGCTCTTTTTAAAGATTTCCACAGTAGATAAGGCGTCTTTAAACTAGATTCATTCAGATCGACCGTTTGTTTGTAGTTTTCCTCAATTTCATTCAAAAGACGAGACACCATAGCCTTTTTGCTTATTAATGACTTCATCAATGGCGTTGGACCGAGGTCTACCTTCAATTTTGCGGCCCTATAAGATCGGCGCTTAGACTCCAACTGCTTTTTTTCGCGCTTGAGGCGCTTAATAGTTTTCTTCTGCGTTTTGCGATATTGAGAGTAAAGATAAGCCATATAAACACATTTGGCACATAAAAATGCCCGCGCCGCTTCTACGGGCTGTTCTGTCGGCAAATTGGTGGCATTATCTCTTCTTAATCGAATAGGGATATATCCACCCGCCACCAATTGAATAAATGCATTGTCATCCACTACAGCGTGCGTCGAGTGGGTGATTTTGCCAAGAGAAGGGCGCTCGAGATTGTGGATCTTATTCAAAAGGTCCATAAGCGTTTCCTTCTCCCCGACCATGATAGAACATTTTGTTAAAGCTCTTTTGACTTCTTCGGGTGCTTCGGAAGTAACTTTATTCCAATAACGAATAGATGCCAGAATCCCTTCTGGCGTATTTTGGAATGCTGGTGCATTTTGGTAAAAGCCAAATTTACTATCTCTCCAATCTTTGCGGATTTTTTGGGGGGGGGTGCGCTTCATGGCCAGCGTCATACCAAAATACCCAGCCCCGGAAATCGAGATGCTTTTGAATAAGTTCACAAGAGACATTATAAGAACATTATAATTTCCCCCCCTTTCGGTTGTGTCCGAAGCACCCGAAAAACTGTTCCGAATATCTGTGTCGGCATCACATAATGCTAAAATAGCTTGAGTTATGGCCGGACCAGTCATCGCATCCACAGTTTTCCCCCATACCGTTCGCATCCAATGTGCTATAATCCGATCGGACACCCGTAGATGACGTTTGTTCCCATCTTTTCCATATGCGCTAGGATTTAATTCCATAGCTTTTGCCAATGTCAGTCCTGATGCCATAATTTCTTTCTACAGAATAGAGCTATATAAATAGGTCAATTTTATAGAATGTATGAATGGCCACTCTAGATAGAAAAACAAAAAAACTATTATATAAGTTGACGGCGGCGGGCAATCCGTCCAAAAAGTCGTCTAAAAAGGCTGAACTAAGTTCTGAGACGTTATCTGTATTAACAGAATTAGAAGAACCCTCTAAAAAGGACAAAAAAAAACATAAAACGTCGATTTCAACCAAAACGAAATCAATGATCGATAAACTTCAAAAACCCGGTAAACACTCCTCCCCAAAAGGACAAAAGTCTGTTTCCAGCGAAACAGCCGGGCTCATTTCGGAGTTGTCTCGGGGGCATAAATCTATCCGTTCTAAAAAGACATCTAGAAAAAATAAGATTACAAGCGTTACGCGAAGGGCAATCGCGAATCTTGATCGACCCAAAAAATCTACGGGGTCTGTTAAGCACAATGCATTAGAGCCAGAAACGAGAATAGCTCTTTTGAATTTACAGGCGATCCCGCCGGTTGCACCGAAGCCGCGCGCCGCAAAAGACATTGATAAGACTACACGTCAAATTTTGAGGGATTTGGTCACGAGTGACGACAAAGCCCCATACAAGAGGGCGTATGATGCTGTTTTAGCAGGTGCGGAATCTCCTTCAAAGATTTTTGATAAGCATTCTTTGACGTTGAAACCGGGATTATGGGATTGGTTGAAAGACGATAATACGGATCCAGAACCAGATACCGAAGGTGAAGATGACCGTAAAGTCCGTGTAAATAAAGGCGTAACTAAGGCCACTGGAGAGATCGAGAAATTTAGGAAACATTTGTTGTTATATCCAACTGATGAAATACTATCCGTTTTGGAATACGATTTCGATGGTCATAATTCTGGTTTATTATTGGGAATGATTTTAGAGTCTTCTTCTCAGATCGATTGTCAATTGTTCAGTGGTGTTTTAGATTTATGTGTGTCCAAATTGCATCAACCACAAAAAAAATTAAAGAAAGATGATGGTGATTATCTACCGGTTTCGTTTTTAGCATATATTATTAACAAATTATGTGAGAGACACGAGGCGCCGGAACTATTTGGACTCATAGAACCGCATCTTCATATATTACATGGCGATGACAAAGAATTTTTGTCCAAGCAAATTTACGAATACATACAATTCGATTACAGTGGTCCAAAAGCCAAATTAGACCCATCTCCGAATACTCAGACATATCTTGACCTAATAAGAAAGATAAGGTTTACGAAAGATCATTTAAAGAGACTCGCTGAGAATTCTTTTGGATTAATGAATGCGTATGAGACAAATTGGAATCATTATATAACAAATTTTGGGGAGGCAGCAGGTGCAGCGGGGGTGGCCGGGACCGGAGCCGGTGTGACCGCATTATTATTGTTATCAACTGGTATCGGAGCTGTAATAGCTCCGATAGTGGGTGCTGCTACTTTTCTAGTGGTATACAAGCAGCAGAGGATCCGCACAATGGGAGAATACAAGCGTCATAAAATGATTTGTGAAACTCTTTGGAGATCGGCCACGGAAAGAGGTTTTAGTTTGGAAAGAGACAAATTTCAAAAGTATGGACCATACATTTTTGCAAACAATGAAGAATATGGTTGGAGGGTCGATCCTAGATCAATACGTGAAAAATGTTTGCGCTACAATAAAGAATTAAAAGAACATGCTTTAGAAGTTGAAAAACTAAAAGCATGGTGGCAAACTTCCTGTCAAAGAACCCTAAATAATGAAGAAGAAACGGGCGATGATATTCATCTTCCCGGGCCAGATGAGTCCCTTGTTGTCAGATTCTGGCATGATATGGCCGATGTGTTTAAGGGCCAGGCGTCAGGAACACCAGATAAAGCTGGAGAGTCTATCATTATACGTATAGATAAAGTAAGCAAAGATATGGGTAAGGCAGTCTCGGAATTAATTAAATTAAAGGTTGATTTAGAAGTGGCGAAACATTATTGGAATCTCGATGATGTACATGCGGACGTGGATCTTGCTAAGAGACTTGTTTCTGACTGTGCTATGTATAAAAACATTTTGGATTACTTTGATAAACTTTCAGACAAGAAATTTGAAAATTCAAAGAAAAGAACTCAACGATCTCTAAAAATAAAACGGCAAGAAAGTAACGAGATTGCTAAAAGAATTAGTACGTTAACAACGGCTGTCAATAACAACACTACAATAGTATCGGCGTCTCTAACGACCAATCAAGTGGATATTCGGAACCAATTTAGCAAAGCCGAGTCTGCATTCGAAAATAACCGCGAGAAGATCGCGGAAGCAAAAACAGAGGCAGCTGCTGCAAGAGCTGCGGCAGAGCAGGCTGCGCGCGACGCGAGACGAGCAGGTGGTAAAGCTCCCGGTACGTTTGGAGCGATGGGCGATGGGCTAGATGGGATGTTGGGGTCATAAAGAATAAGAATAAAATTAATCTGATCTATTTGTAACTTTTTTACCTGCTCTCCATACATCTAATAGTCCTGAAGCAATCCGCAATATATCATTTAGTTCATCATGTCTTGGATATGCATACCAATGTTTAAACATATATTGTTCTACTGAATTTACCGGTTTAATTGTTTCAAAAAGTTCTTCTTTGGTTGCGTATTCTTCTAATAGTTGTGCTGCTTCTGTTTTTGGCGTAATTTTATTAATTTTGATCATTTTTCTTAGTGTTGTTTGAATGATGGTTTCATTATTGAGTTTTTTGAACCTGGCACGTATAAAGTTTTCTATGAAATCTTTTGATTTGAATAGTTCATGCATAGGCAATCCTACAGACCCTAAGAACATGACAGCGACGGAAGCAGTGACATCTGGGAACAATTTTCTTATTTTTTTTCGGAGATTTTGTATGTGTATAGCTTTTTTGGCATATGGACCCCATACAAATGTTGTAATTTTTGGAGGAGGTGGGGCCATTTCTAGGTGTGACATAAAGTGGATAACAGACGAGCTTATGATATGTACGTGCGAATCTGTTCCTCTTAATGTTCTGTATTTTTCTGGCGCCATAGGATTAATGACAGTAGACGCAAACGTATAAACCCATTGCATATCCACTCTTACGTCTAAAGCAGTGGCTAGTGCTGTCAATCTTCTAGTGGAGTTGTTTGCCATGATTGTGTCTGTTAATATTCTCGCTTGTGCACATGAATAAAATTTATTCTCATTTTGGGACCGCGGAAAAACTTGCCCTGGTACGGCTTCAACTGTTGCCGTTTCAGTCAAGTCATCTTGAGATTCTAGTTGAACGGTATCTGGGTCTGTTAATTCGGCTTCCGTGGTTGCCGTTTCAGTCAAGTCATCTTGAGATTCTAGTTGAACGGTATCTGGGTCTGTTAATTCGTATTTAGACTTTGGCTCTTTCTCGGTTAGACCAAACCGATGAATTTTTTCTGTGAGTTGGCTTACAGAGCATTGTGAATATTTTTCTGGCCTTTCTTCGATCATTTTAAGGACGAGTCCATATACTTTTTCGTCATTTTGGTCGTAGTCTTCGGGTTCGGGCAACCAGGTCGAAGATTCCGAATATCTTTGGAAAAGTTGATACGCATCCATTGTTTCCATTGTCGATCCCATATATATAGTCACTAATAGAATCACAAAAATGCCTCCTAAAAAGCGTTCTCGAGACTTGAACCAACAAGTCAATAACGAGGAGCGGAAACGCCAAAAGGTTCACCAACGCGGTAATCGTAAGGTATCTATTCTTTTCAATGGTCGTGGGATTCAGAACGCGATTGTTCGTCATATAAAGCGTGAGGATACGGCTTATATCGTGGGATGTGTGGCTTGGTTATCGAATAAAAGAATTTTGAAGAATATGTCTGATAATTTGAAGGGAGTGACTATTATTACGACAACGGATCGTTTAACAAAGCGTCGCAAAAATCAACAAGCTTATTCCAAGTTGGGAGGTTGTTTTGCTGGGGGTGTTATACGAACTGTGGGCGAAGGCCGTGGTAGATTTAAGAGTTTGATGCATCATAAGTTTTTAATTGGACTTTCTGCTACACGGGAGCCTCTCTGGGTGATGAATGGTTCTTTTAATGTGACTGAATCGGCGGTTACAAACATTGAAAATATAATGATTTTCGACGATCCGGAGATCTCTTCTACGTTTTTCGACGAATTTAAGCGTATTCATAGGATTTCAAAGCCTTTAAAGATAAGGGCATAAATTAAACTGTTATAACCTTTGTTTTTATTATTTTTTTATCTGGTCTCGAAGATGTAAATATGTGTACTGACATGGATGCTGTTATGGCTAAGAATCCAAATATCCATCCAATTGGTGTGTCGTATTGTGCATACCAGTATGGTAATTTACCGCTAATAGATCTTCCGCCACTGCCTGAGTAAATGGCTAGGAATATATTGTATATGGTTGTGTATGTGATAGGTTTCCACAGATCTTTCATGTAAACTTTGTATGGTTGAAGTAATAGTGCGATCATGTTGAGGCCGTGTGTGACTATTGTGAGTACTATGTTTGTGATAGGAGCGGCTCTTGCAGCAGGAGCTACAATGATCCAAAACCCTATACACACAACAATGGCGGGTGCAAAAATAAAGGGGAAAATTTTTAAAGCGATGGATTCCTTTTTAAAAACTAATAGACCGAAAAATACAGTTTCTAATATGAATGTCCACATTGTGTAATAAATGAGAATATATTGACCTTCTCGGAGGGCGCCAAATAACAATACTACTGAAAATAAGATGAGCCACAGTTCATTCATCTTGTTTATATGTTATTGTTTAAATACGTTAAAGCGTACAATAGGTCCATCTCGTATCTTCAGCAAAAGCTCTTAAAGAGGTGAAGGCTCCATTTGTTAATTTTTGTACCAGCATGGGTAGGTCTTTATCTATGAAATGTTGGAATTTTTCGGGTGGAACTCTTGGAGTATCTGGTAAAAATATTTTCCTACATTCTGGCTCTTGTTCTAATGCAAAAAAAACTAAGGCGTGTTTTCCAACTCGATCGTCTGTTTGTTGGACCTTTTGAAGCATTTGTTTTAATCTTATAGACGCACCCGGGTATTTTTCGGCGACAAATGTTACCATTCGACCACAAATATCATCTAATGTCTTTGCTTCACAATTATTTATGATATGATATAAGAGATCTTGTTTTTCTCTGTCTTCTTCAATATTAACCATGGTTTGATAAGTGGTCATTTTGAGTTTACTTTCTAATATGACCTGACATATACGATCCGGGACCTGATACTTGGATTCGTCAACGGACAGGAGTATTTATCTTTATATTTTTTTTGTATATGCAGAGATTTGAGATTTTTGTAAAGGTGTGTGACTTTTTTATTCAGTCGCGTATGGACGCAGAATACATATCAAAATTGGACTCACTTTTAGAAAAACCAGCCCATAAAGAAGTCGCGCTTTTAGTGAAACATGTAAAGGCATTTCATTCCATGAGACGCTCGCTATGTCAGAAAATACTTCAAAGTTTAAACTCAAATAAACTTTTGCAGCTTTTAGCGAGTGCTAGGGGTCTAAAACAATATAGTTCATGTCCAGACGGTGCGAATTGTGCGATTTCAAATGTGAAACTAAAATCTAATCACGGTATACTACTAATCGTAGATAAACAAACATTGATTACCATACATTCTAGGTATAAAATTATTTTATATCATTTTTGGACATTAACACATATGCCCGAGGAGATAGGATTTGAAGCTGTCAACTGGCTAAAACAACAAACATGGTGGAATAATGGCAGTACAAATGGTTCAGAGGATTGCGCCCAAAAAATATTAAATTATAATGATCAACAATTCCCAAAAGGTCTATACGTGAAACTGAAAGCCATAGCAGAATATGTTGAAAATAAACTACCATCCATTCCTATCAAGAAATAACTACATATATTCAACTGCTACCGTCGTTGTTGGCTTTGGCGGATTCTGCGAAAACAAAGCGTCAATGTGCTCGGAAGTTTTTCGAGTACGCTCTTCTTCTTCACGAGTTGGACGGATATGAAGTGTGGCATCGGGAACACACTCAAATGCTTGACTAAATACCAGACAACGACCAACAATGCCTTCCAAACGCTTCTTAAACCAGGCGCCCTCGAGGCGATTATTATGGTTAAACAGATTCAATGTTTTCTCTAGAGCTCTTCCAGAGCTTGTCAGGCGGTCGCCGCGCATAGAAATGCTTTTTCCTTTATAAAGACCCATTTGTTCAAAGGCTCTATTGAACACAACCACTGAAATTGGCACTTTGTCTCGACAAGTTTTGGAATACCAAATTTGAATTTTCTTAATATTAGCGGGCACCAATAGAGGATCCACACCTTTCTTTTGACGCGGATCCCTAATATTAACACGTTTAGGGCCTTTCATATGTTGCTGTCTAAGTTTTTTCCATTCAGCAGAGGACTTGCGTTTTTTACGTTTGCTCTTGACCATTGTATTTGATGATATATGTATCAGACTGAGAAAATATATATTTTAGAATATTCTGAAAATATTTAGAAGAAATGTCCCTAGGCCTAAAAGTTTAGACCTAAAAGTTTAGACATTTGATTCCTAAACTTGTAGACTGAAATTCCTAAAAGTTTAGACATTTGATTCCTAAACTTTTAGACTGAAATTCCTAAAAGTTTAGACATTTGATTAGTCTCAAAGAGACCTTAGACATTTGATTTCCTAAAAGTTTAGACTGAAATTCCTAAAAGTTTAGACTGAAATTCCTAAAAGTTTAGACCTAAAAGTTTAGACTGAAATTCCTAAAAGTTTAGACCTAAAAGTTTAGACTGAAATTCCTAAAAGTTTAGACATTTGATTCCTAAAAGTTTAGACATCATGGACTCGAAGGTACTTGACTGTGCCATTTTCAACGATTGTAATTCTTTCCAAGAATTATGGCGCGGATGGACTCCACAGAAACACGGCCTAAAGCAAAAGCAAATGGATACAGGGTGTATAGTGCTTGCCGCTGCCTCTGGAAAACTCAAAACCGTGAAATTTCTATTAGAACATGGAGTGGACCCAAATTCTAAAATGATGCCAGCGTCAATCCTTATAATTGGGATTAGACCTTGGACACGCCTCGGAGTCTTGCTTGCCAAAATTGATCGTGATATGTCGCAGTTTACGCGCGGCTGGGCACCAGCATTGACTGCTGCCTGTTTGGCTGCCTTTTATGACCATTCTGACGTTTTAGGTTGTCTGTTTACAGGCGGTGCCGATCCTGAATATGACCCATATATCAAAATTGGAGAGGATTTTGATTCCGCGCCATCTTGGAATCCTGTTCTTTGTGCCATTTATGGTAAAAATATAGAGTTGTCTAATATGTTGATGGATATGGGTTTTGATGTTCCTGCAACCGCAAGGTCTGATTATTGGTATGAAAAAATGAAAAACCGTAGGGCTTTATCTATGGCGAATGTCCTTCTTTATAATAAAGTACCTGAAGATTTGTTACGTGTAGTTCAGACTTTTTTCTAAATTATGTTAAATTAACTATAAATTTGTATTTTATTGTCTTTATCATGCATCCATTTAAGAATGTTAAATGGTCCTCTCGTTTAGTCGAAGAAGAGTCCAACCTCCCCCCTGCGCCACCTTATAAAACTGCACATTATGTTATTTCGGCTTCAAAGACCGATTGGGCTATTCCATTTACGTTTGAAGAGTGGTGTAAACAAGTTGGCTTCAAGATTGATGTCCGTGAAGGCACAGAGAATATTTACACGTACTGTTCTGAGAAGCTTACACGTCCATTTTGCAAACAGATGGTTCTTGAAGCGGGTACAAGGCTTGAGTGTGACCCCGGTTTCGTTCAACCATATGAGAAAATGGCCTCTTTTTATATTTTAAGACTTTTGGCGAATATTCCCCGCAAAATGGTTTGGTCTGAATGGCCTAAAATACCGATGACAGATGACCTTTTAAAAGATGAAGTTTTCTGTTTGTGTTTGATGGCATTGCATCCGATATTGTATGGCAAATTACACCCCCAAGGACGAAATAATAGGCGTGTCGCATTGGAAGCGATTGCTCGCTGGGATTTGCCGTCATTTTCTATGCTACAGTTTGTACATCCGTCTGCTATGAGAATATTTAATGGTGTGAATATTCATCCGAATTCGATTGGATATCAATTACAAAGTCATACTGACCCGGGACATCAATATTGGCTATTTGACGATTATTCCGTGATTAATCGGGCTATAGGTCAACCTGGTAAGCGTAAATGGAACGAACTTGAGTTTGCGGGTCCTACTGCAGTAAATTATATTTTATCTGAGCGTAAAAAGCATAAATCTCCGAATGATGCTTTAATGCCCTACGTTAATAAAAATAGATATATCTGACTAAAATTTAAAATAATCATCTGATTTGTTCCCCTTCTAAGTTAAATATGGGTATACCTGGATCTATATAACCTACATAGACTGCTTTCGTAGTCCGTTTCGCGGCCTTACAACAAAGCGCGACTATAAATACAATGCACAATAAGAATACTATAATAATAATAATGTTTTCTTCATTGAATTCTGGATAAAGTTTGTTAACTTTGTTAGTTTCTTGATTTTGTCTTAATAGATAAACGGTCATGTGTTGCAAACAAATGATGGCGCGTGCATTCAAAACTAAAATATTTGTGGAAGATGTGATTTTACGTGCATGACTATATATGTTGTATAATCATAAATATGATGCTATGGAAAGTTGGCGGTTGGTTCTTATTACTTATTCATTTCTTCTTCCCTGAACCATATCGGGAGCAAATACTGGCCTTTCAAACCATTCTAATCACATTTTCGCCCAAATTATTGTCTTTTCATATAGCTACTGGTATTATAGTCTGTTTATATCTTTTAAATTTGAACGAATCTTCTATAGATATCGTAGCGGAGTTGGCTCATCATGCTGCTGTCTTTATCGCGGTTATTTCTGAGTTTTATTTCCGTGCACAGCGTTATACATGTTGGGTGTTGTTATTTTGGTCTTTGCGTTGGATGAACGTTTCAAATATTTATGTTGAATCACCTTGGCATGCATTTGTGCGTTGTTGTATTTTTGGTTTTGTGGTTCATCGTGATTTTAGTTTAGACCGTGCTATTCGTTGGTGTTGGGTGTTCATAGTGCATGAGTTTTTTTGCATTTTTGTCCCTGTTCAGATGTTGTACGAGGTATATCATACGTCTGTTGTTCTTAGGCCCGAGCCTGAGATAGTATAAGTAGTCGTATTTCTTTTTTTGGATTCATGGAGTTTCATATCTGTGTATTATCAACAATGTCATTGCAATCAACGGCCTCTAATTTTAAGAATTATGATATCGAATATCAGTTGGTAGCTGATACAATTCAAAAAATCCGTTGGCCTCGTGCGAATGATATTTCAATTACTTTGTGGGTTTGTCATCAGAGTCCTGTTTCAAATGAGCTTTTAACATTTTTACTTCCTTATATGGATGTTGCAACGGTATGGTATCACGATCACAGTAGCTTGTCTTGTTTGAAAGTAAAATCTGCAGTTCGTTTACTGGAGAAACATCTTTCAAATATTTGGTTGGTTCCTACTCGCGTGCCAAGATTACAGACGATTCATAAGTCAAGAATAGAGAAATGTTACGATAAAAATGGATTTCTGAGACCTTTATGTCAAGGTTATACACTAGATGTAGCTATAGAAGAAATATTAAGATCTGAATTAAAAGTTCAAAAAAGACTATACCGTTTCTAATACACCAAACCATGTAAGAATATGTGGGATTCTGAACCATACAAATGCGAAAACAAATTGAGCGAAAAAGCTTCCGTATGAAGAAACGCATCCCATAGTAGCGCATGCTAGTTTCGGGTTTCCTTGGTATTTGACTTTTCTTCCGAGACCAGTATCTATCTTATCGCATAGAGATTGGAATGCAATGGCAGAAGCAATGAAAAGTGCTACTCCAACGATGGCCCATGTAATAGTGAGACCTAGTGTTGCTTTAATGGATTTATTAGCCGACATTAGGAGTTTTCTCAAAGATTGGGTCGAGCCACTTTTGATAGTTTCTTCTCTGGCTTGTTTTGTGACTGCTATGCAGGTGTGTGCTGCGAACAAAACTACTTGTAGTGTCAAAAGTCCGAATGTAATTTGTCCAAGGTATGAAAGGGCTCCATGTGCTCCAAATGCCGCACATTCGCTGGGGTTCGAGTCTGAACGTTCACAATCTGGTGCAACGACCCATCCTGCGTTCCACAATTCAACTTGATTTTTGGTGGCATCGTCTGATGCGGCTTTACAGACATCTTCTGCTCCGGATTTGAGGCCGTCTTGACCGTGTACAATATTACTGCATCCGAGGGTGGGCTCCACTATATATCCTTCGAGAACGGCAACGAGCTGTCCATCGAGATCCGCGTCGTGATATGGCTGATTGCCATCTTCAGCTTGATATTTTGCGAGTTGCAAGTTAGAACCTGGGAAATTGGCCGCGTCCAAATTGACGCCCAGAACAATGAATGTTATAAGTGCCATTAGAGCTGCTAAAGTGCCAAAAGTGCCTCTTGCGATATTAAGTGCTTTACCAGGGTCTACCATAATAATAATAAAAAAAAAAGTCTTTATATACTCCTCATGTATGAACCTCTGCGCAGGACGACCAAAAGGGTTGTATTGCGTTGTTTTATGTTATCCGTTCCTGTTTGTGTTAACGTGTTCAAAACGTTCTTTTCTATCATCCATCCGGTGTGTAGAGCCACCTCGACTACTTTGCATACTGTATTGAGGACCGTCCCGCATCCTCTAATAGTTACAACGTGTATGGAAGGTACTGACATGGAGTTTAATATCGCTGCTGCGGTTTGATCTCTACGAACAGTAAATTCCAATGCTGTAGCCGTTGGCGAGATGCTGACAATCAACACTGCAGCTCCGGTCTCCGACGGTGTTAATTCTACATGTACATCATGTCTACGCCTTCTAAAGACATCGCATGCAAATAAAAGAGGTGCTTTGTTCTCATCCTGTAACTTACAAACGAAAGAGTTACCAGTTTTTAGAATGGAATCTATTTGTTGCACCCACTCCTTTTTTTGCATGTTATAAAAAAGAAATATACGTAAATACTATGAATCTCCAAATGCGCGTTGGATTGCATCGCCGGATGGATCGAGACAATTCTGAAAAGACGCATGCCATTCCGTGGCAACAGAACTAGAACATGCAATAGATGGTTGATAAATAACTGTTTCTTCCGCTCCAGATGTACCTCCGAATATAGATTCGAATAGAGATCTATATAAATATGCTTCTTTTGTATCAGGCGTATTCTTTGGCCATTTTTCGGCGGCGGAATTCAATTCATCGTTTGATATTTGTTTTGAAGCGTATGTCCCTAAAGCATCGATCCATTCAGAACCTACAGCATCTGAGAATTGTGCCTTTGTCCTATCTGTAATATAGGAAGGTAAGAGATCACGGAAAGTTTCCCTCAGAAACCATTTTTCTGCCTTTGGTCCCTCTGGATGTGTGCCCGACATTTTATCAGTAGGATCGAGACCATTCATAGCATAATCTACTACGTTATTATCTAAGAATGGCACTCTCGTTTCTATACCCCAATCTCCCATAGATTTATTGGCTCTCAAACAGTCATATGCATAGAGTTGTGAAATTTTGCGCCGACATTCTTCTTCCATCTCTTCTCGATTGGGACAATAAAGATTGTAAAGATATCCGGCAAAAAGCTCATCCGAACCTTCGCCAGATAAAACCATTTTAATTCCACGTTTAGAGATTGCGCGGCCCAACAACCACATTGGAGTAGAAGCGCGAATAGTAGTGACATCATAGGTCTCAGTGGCGCGGATGACGTCCTCCAAATGATGAAGGCCTTCTTCTACAGTATATTCAATAGAGGTATGTATCGTGCCTAGTTCTTTGGCGAGCGCGGCTGCCTTTTCTACATCGGGCGATGACGACAGACCAATACAAAAAGAATGAACCTTGGGATAATCTGGACGATGTGCCGAAGCGATTTCACAGGCAATCGCTGCAACAATAGAGGAATCTAGCCCGCCAGACAACAGAACGCCCCAAGGTACGTCTCCCATAAGACGTTTGGTCACGGCTTTGAACATTAAAAGCTTGAGATCTTTAGTAGACGGCGCGATAAACTTGTATGGTTCAATATATGACTTCCATATTGGAGTTTCGCCTAAAATGAAGGATGTCACAGATCCAATTGGAACGGTTTTCGGGTTTGATGTCTGACAAGTTAAAAGTGACGAAACTACTGTATCTGAATAATACATGGGTGTAATTCCAATGCGATCTCTTCCCATAATAATTCTTTTGGTTTCTGGATGATATAAAAAGAATGAGAACATACCATCCATTTGAATGAGAGCTTCTGGTCCATATTGAATGACAGTTTGGACCAGATGGTGGCAATCTGTTTCATTCGGAGCCGGATTGGAATTATAAATTTCACCGTTCATTGTAACCACCCATCCTTTATAATGAATGGGCTGTTGACCTGCTTCTGGATGAACTATGGAAAGTCTGGTATGTCCCATAAATATATTTCCATCTTTAAAATGACCTATTTCATCCGGGCCTCGTCGGACCAGTCTTTGTAATAGGGCTGCAATTTTTTGGCGTTCCGGACCACTTTTCATAAGAATGGCTAAAATACCACACATGATCTAAATAAAAAAAGATATGTTTATATATTCCTAACTGGGCCACTTAAAAGTGGATCTTTTTTTTTATTCTACAGTTTTTGTTTTTTTTTGTGTCCCTTGTGGACCTACATCCTCATCAGAATCAGAATCATCTCGAGCTCTCTTTTTTGTTTTAACAAGTGAACTTGGATAATTAATTTCTGGTCTCATATACATTTCATCCAATTCTGCTTCAACCACAGATTCCATCATTTCTAGGGGAGTATAGCAAGCCTTTCCAACCTTTGTAGTCATTTTCCCACAGACCTCGGCGTCAATATCGGTTGTAATGCTGTATCCTCCGCGAGTTCTGGTTTCTGCATCAATATCGGAAGTCTGAGTAATCCATCTAGATATAGAAGAATTCGCCAATACGTTTTTATAATCAAGTTGATCTCCTCCAGGTTGACGCTCAATCACTTTGAATATGTGGAAATGTCTCGAATCAACTGGACATGCGGTGAATATACGTTTGCAAGCAGAATGCGCATGAGTTTCAGATGAAAGTATTTGAAAAATACTATCTGCAGACTCTTCTTTATGTGCCATAATATGAGAGATATGAATAAAAACGCCTTCATGTGTAATGACGCACGATTGTTTCATGGTAGGTTTGGGTTTTCTGCCATTTTTACCTTTTCGTGTATCTTCAATGGGGAATTTATCCACATTTGCGGAAGTTCCATCTCCAACAGGTCTTTCTCTGTATTTTGGTTGATTAGCGGAATGTTTGGCCATGTTATTAAGGAAATTCTCAATATTATTAATGGATGTTCTTCCCTTTTCAAACGACATTCTTGAATTAACTTTCTTTGCAAGTTGTTTGAGTCTTGGTAGTTTGAGATAATCAAAGCTTTGTTCGCCGGTATTTGGATCTATAAAGCTTGGGTTTCGTTTTTCCATGTTATAGATAGCTTTTAAGATTTTGTGTTCGACAGGACTCCGGAATTGATCGGAGAGCAATGAAAGTACAAAGATGACCATTTCTTCAGTGACGCGTAGATAAGGCTCTAAATCTGGAAGGCATTCTTCTGCGAATGGTTTTCCATACCATTTGCCTCCTGGAAGATTGCAAACTCTTTCGATAGCAGTGACAATAGCCATACATCTTGAAAAGATTTTAACACGTTCCCAGTCGCGTGGACCTGGAATAATAATTGAATTTCGGGTCAATTTGTTTTTAAGACGAGGAACAAGAATATTTGAAGCGGTCATATCCACATCTTTGATAACTTTGCACCAAATACCCTTTTCGACTAACATCACGCGGTATTGTTCCTCTTTGGCTTCTAGGAACATTCGTTTGCGTATTTTGAGATCTGCTGAAGACATCATGCGTTCTCCGTTCATGCAGTCATCGATATCTCTGCCTCTACGCTGTTGCTGTTCAAAGTTTCCCCAAAAGAATCTTGTTTTAAGAGCTTCTTCGACTTCCGATGGTGGGTCATTGGTTGCGCCCATCCATACGCCAATACACTCAGATTGAGTAAGTCTGGCAGATCGGCGTCCAGTACCTTCGTCTTGGCACCAGACTTTAGCGGTGACTTTTTGGGAAGTGAGTTTTTCTTTGAACATGGCTTCTTGTGTAGAGTCTGCATTTGGGTTTTTCCCAGTACGAAACATTCCCGGAGGTGCTTCGTGACATACAGTAGTAACATCATTGCGATTGCCATCCACAGCATCTGCTTTACCGGTTTGATAAGTAAGAACTTCAACAGATCCTGGTATAGACATCCATTCCATCAATTTGAAAAGGAAAGACTTGCTTGTAGCACCTTCTCCAGCTTGAAAACAGTTAAAGTGAAGTCCAAAATCACGTCTAAATGAATCATATCGAGCATGATGAATAAGAAACATCATGCGATGAGCCGTTGAAATGAGCGCATATTGTTCATATTGTTCATTAATAGCAATAGTACGGTTTGCAAACACTGATAGAGTATGATCAGTGATGGTATGCTTAATAATGGCTGCCTGTGAGTGTTTTTCGCGCCAAGTGATCATTTTAGAGACGACATCCGAAATGCATGCATCTGGATCAAGACATTGAGTTTTCATGGCATGAACTGCCCATTCTTGGTATGAACGATACGCCGCTGGGAATTCATCTGTATGTTCGGTTTCAAGTACTTCAGCGTTGTATCTTGCTTTGGCTTGTGCAGCCAATGATGCAAAAGCTGATCGGTCTGTTAGGCCTTCTAGACGTGCACGTTCCATATCTGCTGGAGTCCGAATATCATATTCGGTTTCACAGTTTGGGTCATAATCGTCTTCCAGTTGTTTTTTTGGGATGGCCCGTTGTATTTCCATCCAATGTTGATGATCCGGAAGATATTTCTGGCAAAAAGTCTTCGGATGTAACTGTGAAGGTGTTAGCTGGATCATATGTTCGGGGCTTGGAAACTTCAATGTTTGAACATCTTGTGGATCCGAGTTTGTATACGAAGTGATATCTGTAAAGCGTGGATCTGCCGAGTCTGGCATCTTTTCCATGGCACGCGCAATATTGAAAACACCTGAAGGGTTTGCTTCGTTATCTCCTGACGATATGGGAATTTTTGGGTTGAGAAGCCCGGCCATCTCCGCGGTATATTCTTGTGACCCAGCATATTTATCACAGATGGTTCGAATATACATTTCGAGCCCGGCAATGCGTCTCCATTTTTGATATGGATGAAGACCTGACAAAGGGTCTGCTTTGCGTGAATTCATAGCACGGTTCATCGAATCTTTGTGATTCATACCATTTTCATATAGAATACGATTCAAAGCTTTTCCAAATTTAACCTCTTCTGTCAATGAAATAGCATGAAGACGATAACCTACGGCGTTTGTGGCGCCATCTTTATGGTGTACAGAGGGTACCCATTCCAACCATACTTTAACGTAGGGGTAAATGTCCGGAGCTTTATCTTGTTCAAGATTGCCGGATTCAAAGAGAGTTTGTAGAATGAGCTGTAGACACATCTCGTCGTATCTCGCCGATTGGTCCGCGTGTCTAACGTCAGAAAAGGTCGAAGCCGCTTGTCTGAACATTTTGCGCGGGATATGGTAACAAATATAGTCTTTAATTCCCGTTTCGGCCGAAAGTTGTTTCGGTACGGAATGGGAATTTTTTCCCCATTGGGCGAGTGGTTCCATATGATGGACTGACATCTCGAATTTATACAATAAAATTATTGTCAATATAAAAAATCGGAATATGCTATACAAATGTGACGAATCCAAAAAATTTAGAGACACGTTATTTACTATAAGTTTAGAGATTTTCTAAAAAATCAAATGGACTTTACTTTACCCGCTCTAACACAAGAAAGTTTCAGCAGATGGTATAACAAACAAGTTCCTAGAACGGATAACGTAGACGAACGCATCGTATATCCAGGTGTTAAGTTAAATTGTTCTACAAAATCCAGAGATTTGCGTTCGGTTATTATGCCGCGACATGTATTTGTCACTCAAGAAATAGGAACAAACACTTTTCATCATAAAGTACTCGGTTCTAATAATACTTTTGTTTCTTTACCCAAAAGATTATACTCGCATTGCTTTAGAAACATAAATATACATTCTATACCCACTGACAATAGAATCATAGTAAGACTTACCGAAAATACATCGGTTACACTTCCATACATACCAGATGATTTTGTAGACCAAAAGCGTTCCAAAAGATCCGGAACATCGCGTTCCAGAGGGGGCAGAGAAGCTAAAAGAACAAAAAGAGAGACCAAGAAACCGACGTTGCCCTATACAGGATGGGTAACGCAAGTTTTATCACCCGCTACTGAACAAGGAGCAGATCAAGCGATCGATTCCTTTTCTTTACTTAGTTATATACGAAATGAGTTGCGCAAAAACGATCTCAAATTGGACGCATCTATGCCCAACCCCTTTTCTGGCCTTCCTACTATAGAAAATGTTAAAGAAAATAAAATGGAACTTTTAACAGGCGTTATACAATTTGTACATCACTATGGACGGCATATCTAAAGTTATGAAATTAGACAAGTCTCTGACTTTTGCAATTGTTTTATTATATCAGTCGTGTATTTTTCACAACCTTCGATGGTTTTAGGCCATTCTGACTTACCACCCAATAAAATAGTTTCTAAATTACACAATGATTCATAAATTTTCTCAGTATAAATCTGATCTGTGGACACGTTACCACCAGGATCCGAATCAAACATAGCAGTCATGTCTTTACGAATCTCGTCGTGTAATTGTAAAATATGCCTTAAATAATTGTCAGAGGGAGTTTCTACTTCTGGGGCTCTTCTAAATAAAGCATTTGTAAGTTTTAGAGTGGATAAATATAAAGTTCGGGGGGAATAGGTCTTGAACAATGACATATATATTTCGAGCAAGTGTATATAAATACGTGTCCCCACAGAAATGCTTCAAGAACTCGAAGACGCAACTATTCGTCTTAAATATATACTCTTAACATTAGGATTAGAATTGCCCCCGGCAGCTATTATGGTTACATCTTTATTAAAACAAATAGATATGGATTTTAAACAAATGTCCACAGTTATATTAGGAAAACATTCAAATTTATTATTTGAAAATGCAGAAGCCGTTATTTTACAAACAACTGGCAATTGGTACCCTATACACAATTTAAACGAACTCTATAGTGCGTGCACCCAAGCGTGTAAATATATAGAGGCATATTAGGTTTCTAAATTCCAAAGCCATTCAAGACTTTTTGATTTGGAAACCGCCCCCGCGATGACGGATTGTGCATATTCTGAAATGGGTTCACCTCTCTTCATCGCAAGTATCCAATCTGCAATTAACCAGGCTGGCTGACTGCCTCTTTGTACTGGTATTTTACTGGCTTCTAAGCGAACAATTCTGTTGTCTCCTCCAAAGTATATACCATTTGAAGATTCTGGCATGTGTGGGCCAAACATATATGACATGTGGTATGGTTTATGAACTTTGGGATCGGGTGCTGAATATTTTGTAGAAAACATATCGCAGATATTTAGTATATAATACATTTTTATATTTTAAATGAATATTCTTTCCTTATATTTTTTTTGTTTTTTTATCCAAGTAGTCCACGCAAATTATTCACATCGAAATTGCACCCAAGATGCCCGAAAGGAATGGCTCTGTGATTATATGCGCGTACACGACAAAATATATAAGTCACCGGCAGAATTAGAACTAAGGAAGACTGTCCTTGCACGCGTCTCAAAAAAGGCCCTTTTAAGCCAATCTAATCAACTTCGGTTCGGTCTAACCTCCAGATCAGATCGTTTTTCTCATGAATTGCAGCGCAACCTACCGTTGAAACTCAGACATCATAAAAAAATTCAAAGACCTGCCGAACATAAGCATGTTCATTTAGATAGATCTTACCGTTTACCACCCATTGACTGGAGACAGCACAATGGCAAATCTTATGTAACAGCTATCGAAGATCAAGGGGAATGTGGCGATTGCTTTGCATTTTCGTCAGCGACTGTCCTAGAATACTGGTCGAAAAAACACGGACATCCAAAATCTTTATCTGCTCAAAGCATTATGGATTGTACGTCAGGGCAAAATAGACCAGATGTTGGATGTGAGGGAGGACTTATGGAATATGTCTTTGAATATGCAAAAGAACATCCGATTGCACTTGAAACAGAATTTCCATATAGAGAACAAGAAGGGACCTGTCCACAAAAATTATTATCACATGTACAAGTTCAAAATTATAAAGTTCTGATGATTGAAGATAATCCAAAGGCAGAACAACAATTTGAAGACATTCTACATAACTATGGCCCAATTGGAATAGGTATAGATTCAGAAAATATGGATAATTATAAAGGGGGTATTTTTACAGCCGATCAATGTGGAAAAGATATAGATCATGCCGTAACTATTATTGGTTATACAGAAGATGCTTGGATAATAAAAAATTCTTGGGGCCCCAGGTGGGGACAGAACGGTTATCTATATTTAGAAAGAGGGTCTAATGCATGTGGTGTCGCAGAATACGGTGTTTATGTGTCCAGTGCAAAACCTATCAATCAAATAATGGATACAAATTGGCATATGGAGGCCCTTTAGTGCCATAAAACCCATGCCATAAAAATTGTCCAAGTTGTAAGACCCGCGGCAAATATAGTAACATAACATTGTGATGACCAATTCCCTCTTATTTGTTTGATTGATTTTTTTAATTCTGTTCGATGTTCATCTAATTGACCCCTCATTTCACGAAAATTCTCATTTGATTGGATCATCAACTCCGAATTCATCTGTATAACATGAGAAACTTTATCGTCCAACGCGAGGACGCGCCCGTCCAACCGCTTAACTCCAATTTCGAGCGATTCTAGGCGCCGTCCTAATAATTTATCAGACTCTTGCGCCAACATTATGACCTATTTAGGAGGGGTCTTTATACTCAAACACGGATGTGGCTCACGGTCATTTTGTCCATAGTTTTACTGAACCTCTCACTGCTCGTTATTCATCATGTGGGTTCGAAAGCTATCATGTTGACCTGGATACCAGCAAGATCCATCGTTCTTGTCATTAGCATGCTTCGAAAAAAAGAACTCATAGGATGGCTTAAAGTTACATGGGCGTCCTCGGCAGTCGCTGTCTCATTCTTAGTAGTGTTTCATTTCACTCTCAGATTGTTAAAAAAAGGAAGGATGCCCAGATTTTCATGTGCACACAAAGAATGGATACTATGCTGGATCATAGCTATCGCCGTCACTTCTGGCGCCACTATAGCAGTCCGCTATACTGACAATGATTACATATATTTTGCCATTGGTATTTTGGCCGCATATATGAACGTTATCAATGTTACAGATGCACCAGGACAACTGCAACAAAACCACATCAAATTTACAACTTATTACGTTATATTCATTAATTTATTGGCCGTTGGAGCCCTAGTAACCATAGACCAACTTATACAACGGGGCGAAGTCGAATGGGCCGGGATTTGCAGCAACTTTCCCATTTTAGCCGCCATGTTATTGGCGGGGAGCACGTGCACTTCCACTACTGAGTCTATGAGAACTACTACACAACATGTATACATGTTAGCTTATCAGACTTGGCCATCTATGGTTTTTGTGGGCGTTTTGTGGGGAGCGGAGCCTTTGGGTCAAACGACATCTCTCATTTTAGGATCCACCGCCCTGATAATTGTTCTACTCGTACAATATTCAATGGTCAAAACTGAATTGTCGTAGATATAAATTTGTCACTATATAACACGGTCATATTCCCACATCAATGCCCACCGATCATATCTTTAAAAGATACCACTGGTATATTGTAAAAGAAACTATCAAAAATGATACGGAAGAGATTGGTCCACAGATCAAAATATTATATGTATCGGAAGATGAAACTGACAAAATTATAAAATGGAGGTTGTGGCGTATTGAAGAAGTAATTCGTAACTCCGAAGAATTAGATTCAGATATTTTGGAGGACAGGAGGGTGTTTATTGATCGTGGTTTAGTAGACATTGCAAATAGACCGGGAGAGTTCACAATGGAACCGTCGGAGTTCAGAGCCAATAGATCACCATTCTTCACAATGAAACCGTCGGAGGTCAAAGGCATATTCGATATAGTAAAATTAGAACCAAACGATGGTCTTAAATACCAGTCGGTGCATAAGCCCGACCAAAATATACCATTTATGGAACTCTATTATAGCCATATGCAAACATTTCGACAAGAAAACATGCCATCGGCCGAACAAAATAAGTCTATCGGCATTGCACTTGCACGTGATGTTAAAAATCTCATGGCCGAACCCATTGCTCACCTGGTCGAACCCATTCCATGGATAGAGGAAAGATGGGCGAGGAATGAGAAAAGTATTCAACATTTAACCGATAGTGTACTAGCTATTGCGGACGCAAGGGAAGTGATTGATAAACACACTGCACGGGAGGTAGATGTGGATACAATTCTGATCTTTAACATGTGCACACGCAACAGGAATAGATATATAAGTTGGAAACCACTTATACACCTATTATACATCATGATGGCAAGTCTGATTGCTGGTATTGGTCTCGGCACAAACAGCGCAACCGTTGTTGTTTCATCAATGCTTGTTTCGTCAATGATGGAACCCATTAAAGGTATGACAACTGCTTTCAATTCAGCGATATGTTGTAATTTCCATCAGTGTCTTCGTTTCTGGAAACACAGCGGTCAATTGCTCCTGGACACGCTCATTTGCATAGCATTCGGTGCATTTATCGGTCATGTTTCCATTGGAACTGCGTCAACCACGGGGTACACCATCACTGAAGATCTGTGCGACAACAACGATTGGGTGCGCACAGAAAACGATACAAGAGTTAAACTCCCGGCCGAAATGAGTAGCCGTACAAAAGTATTAGGCCTTGCTATATCCGCGGTTGTTGCATGTGCATCCGCGGTTGCACTCGCTATTGCAGACAAAACTCAAAACAAGTCTGCGCTGGTAGGAATTGGCATTTCTGCGTCATTGCTACCACCTGCAGTGAATTGTGGCATGCTTTTTGTTTTCGATGGATGGGGTAAAGGTCCACAACGGGCCGAGAGCCTCGCATTTTACGAACAGGCGTGGGTTTCACTCGCATTAACATATGTGAATGTATGGATCATTATAGTAGTATGGTCATTCTTTGACAAATGTAGATCCAAATGTAATAAGAATCGTTTCAAACTAAAAAATGCAACTGTCAAACAGAATGTCAGGGCAAAAGTCGAAAGAGTGGACGTAGATGACATATTACATGAAGAGCAAATACCCTTACTAAATTTTTAGAGAAATATAAACTATTTTTTTTATTAATAACTCTGTGAATACTATTTTTTTTTATTATTTTTATGCCTCAACCTTAACACGTTTGGACTCTGATTCGCTGCCATCATCACGAGCACGCTTCAATGAATAGAGAATGCCCGTTGAATTGTTCTCGGCTGCTCCGGGGTTAGATTCAACGCGAATACCATGTTCCAAAGAGATATCCAACTTAAGTCCAAACTTTCCATCTGCCATGAAATAGACAGACGGGGTAAGAACAGGAGCAATCTTGGCTCCACGGTGAATATCATCATCGGTTGGAGCACCAGAAGCATCCGTCAACGGAATCTTGTTTTGCTGCTTGTTGTCACCATATGTAAAGACACGTTGGCTAAAACGGAGCTGACGATGCTCATCCTCTTCACGTTTGCTGACTGGTGAGTTAAAAGCATCCATAATAATAGTACGGAAACAATGCTCAAAGGATTCTCCGGCTTCGGCAGCCATTTCCTCAGCCTCTTCTTTGCTATCAGCCTTGAGCTTGGTCAAAAGGGTATCATTAGACATACAAAAGTCCACCACGTCAGACGAAAGCTTCTGAAGATAATTAAATGATGAAACGGAGGCCTCATTGTCGATGTCTTCCTTCGTAGTACCAGAGTACTTGGCATTATCTTCAGTGACGCCGGCAATCTTTCCAAGAGTTCCAACACCTCCAAGATCGCTGAATACAACCTCAGAAGCTGCCGGACGGAACATAAAGCGACGGTTCTCAGCATCATTGATATTCAAATAAATCTTGCCCTCTTTGCCCTCTGCAATAGAAAACTGGTAGGGGCGCTCAGGAGTCTCAATAGCCTCCATAGGAGCAGAAGAACGCCCTTGACCCTTGGAAAGGACAACAATATCAGGGATAAGCGTGTAGGTAATGCCATACTTATCCTTGGCCATGATAAACGGACGAATCTGAAACGGAAGACACACAAGAGCTCCATTACGAAGCTGAGGGGTCTCTTCAAGTTCCTTGTATTCATCGCCAGCCTCTTGGACGTAGCGGACAGCTCGTGGATTACCATCACGGTCAAATGCACGACACTTAATCACAACCTGATCTTCACTATCCTTGTTCTTCAAAGGAACAGTGGCATTCTTCTTAAATGTTTTGCGAGCCATAGCTTCACACTCTTCGGGAGATTTCTTTTTACCGTAGCGCTTGTTAATCTTAGTACGGACTGCGGTTGCAGCGCCAGAAGGGTCGGCATCGTACATTTGATCCAAAACGGTATCATTAAAGCCATTAAGCCATTGGAAAAAGTCCTCGCGCTCAGAACGGAAATGCTCATCTTCGCCATGTTTTAGAAGATTGCTAATCAATGAAGAAGTTTGAGGAGTTTTGCTAAATTTGCCACCGAGATTGCCCCCTTCGCCCAAATGAGGGAAAAGAGCATTGCACGGAGGCGTAAGAACCTTGTATGCGTATCCCGCATCATTTTGGATCTCGTGGTACGTCTCTTGTTTCCCAGAAGCTGGGTTTTTCTTTTGCTTGCTAGTGAAGTTACCGGCAGTTTGCTTGCGAAAGTTGAGCATGTTGAAAGGAGTCATTTTGAAAGTTGTAGTAGCGGACATCTTTTTTTTTCTTACCCTTTATTCATGATTAATAGAAAAAAAACACTTTTTCTTTACTTAATTTATTTATCCGGTAAAGTCTATATTTCAGATTTTCTAAAATATATTGTCTAAAGTTTTAGGCCTATGGACATTTGTCAGTTATATTTTAGAAAATCTGAAAGTTATATTTTCTAAACGTTTAGGCCTATGGACATTTGTCAGTTATATTTTCTAAGCGTTTAGGCCTATGGACATTTGTCAGTTATATTTTCTAAACGTTTAGGCCTATGGATGTGTCAGATCAAAAAAATACGCTATAAGTAGACTTATAAATTTTAACAAATGTCAAGTATACCTTCAAAATATAAAGGACCAGACTCTATTGAATGGCAACAAACGAACGAACGTAAAGGGAAGCTTTACCAGTTTCTCCAACCTTTTCGCATGTCCAAATCTGGAGAGTATGAAGAAGGCGACATTCTATATTTAGTTGAAGCGAGTGCCCGAAAATGTTACGCATTTCATAATGTCACTAGTGCAACCAGTAAATCGTACAAAGCAATGGTTACCAGTATCTCGCACGCCATTGCTCTAATAAGAGTCGGTGTTTTGAAAGAAATAAAATATGAAGATATAAACTTGTAGGATTTGATTATTTTCTATTCATTAAGATCGAAACTTTTTATTGAGAGTCTCTAAGGTCTAAACTTTTAGGCCTAAAGTTTTAGGATTTGATTATTTTCTATTCATTAAGATCGAAACTTTTTATTGAGAGTCTCTAGGGTCTAAACTTTTAGGTCTAAACTTTTAGGATTTGCCAGTTATATTTTCTATTCATTAAGATCGAAACTTTTTATTGAGAGTCTCTAGGGTCTAAACTTTTAGGTCTAAACTTTTAGGATTTGCCAGTTATATTTTCTAAACTTTTAGGTCTAAACTTTTAGGATTTGCCAGTTATATTTTCTAAACTTTTAGGTTGCCAAAAAAACTTACTATAAATAATTCCGAAAGTATGTCCGGAATGAATAAACACAGTGTTAATTGGACCAATAAGTCTGGAAATTGTAAGACGATGACCGCACTACTGAATGGTTGTCTGAAAAGCGCGAGCGCTAGATCCTCATGCGAAGTGTATCGAAATATATTGATTCAGTGTAATCCTAAAAAGATCCGACAAAAAAGTGGCTCAAGTGACATATTTAAGGATTTTGTCGGTTCTTAGTTGACCCAAATAATATAAGTAAGGATGCCAAAAGCCAAATCAACCCGTAAAAAAAAGCCAAAGAAGGAGCGAATCAATCCTAACGATTATAGACATGTGCGAGGTCAAAAAGAGAAATTACCAAAGTTTGAACTTCAAAATGTTGTAGCTACATTTAATTTGGGAGTAGATCATTTAGATTTGCGTGCTATAGCTTTAGAGAAGCCTTTTATCGAATATAACCCACAGAAATTTGCGGCTGCAACCATCCGTATCCGAGACCCGCGTACAACAGCTTTAGCTTTTGCATCTGGTAATATGGTGTGTACTGGTGCTAAAACGGAAATAAAAAGTAGGCTTGCTGGGCGAAAGTACGTCCGAATTCTCCAAAAACACGGTATACCCGTGTCCTTCCGAAATTTTAAGATTCAAAACATTGTCGCTTCTGCGGAAATCCCTCATACATTGAAATTGTTGGAGCTTTCAAGAGCATATGGTCCTTATGTTTCTTATGAGCCTGATTTATTTCCTGGACTTGTTTTCCGGACAACTGCTCCAAAGTTGGTATTTTTGTTGTTTCGTTCGGGTAAGATAGTGATCACGGGTGCAAAATGCCGTCAAGAGATAGCTGATACATTTCGTTCTTTATTTTTTGGTATCATAGTAAATTATATAGACTATGACGATACGTCTGCTTCTAGTTCTGATTATCGTGCAAAGATGAGACGTGAATATAATAAATAAAAGAGTCAACTAGTTTTTATTTCTAAAGAATTCGTGTACAAATCTTTTGGAAGTTTCTTTATCTACTGGGGACCAGTTGTTTTGTCCTTCTCTACATGGATCGAAACAAAGATTTACATTGTGCAATCTATTTTTGAAAGAATCTGGTCCGTTTTTTTTAAGCCATGAGATGCATTCTTTGGGTGCAACTTCGTTAAGTCTGTGTAGTACTAGATATTGGCCTTCATCTGACTCTAGTAAAAATGGTTGCGCGGCCGCCGCCCCCTCGTTGGTTGTATCATCGGTTGTTTCTTCTACAAGTGGTGTTACTGGCATCTCTGAGCCTGGGAATTGTGCTTTGTACCATTGTGTCCATGCTTTGATGTGAGTTGTCAGGGTTTCTATATGATTTTTTTGAGAAGCAATTTGCTCAAACAGTAGTATTTGTTTGTTGCCTTCCGCCGGTACATTTGCTGAAAGTTGCCTTCTTTGCAGATGTTTGAATAGTACTTCCATTGGTTGGTCCGTTCTTTTGTGTCGAACTCTTTTCCAAGACGAATATCTTGTGTGATATTCATCTAAGCATTCTTGTATGCATGTTTCTGTCCAATCTGTTAGAGATTCGAATGTCCTTACATAAGGCTGTTGTCCAAGTCCTACAGTATGTTTAAAAATATCTGAAGGCATTTCTCCTGGTTTTTGCCATGTGCATTGCCATATGAGACCACCTTGTGCCACTTTTCCAGTAAAGATATGTTTTTTAAAGGTAAAGTATAGAGTATCGTCTGCGAATACAATTCTTGCTTGTAGCAATTGTTGAAGTCTTCTCATTCTTTTTTATTGGTATATTTTTGGATTTAATTTTTTTTTCGCATATTCTCTACACATTTGTATAAAAATGCGTATTTTTTTGGAGTAGATGACGTGTCGATTATGTTTAAATTCGAATAGTGGAGCGCGGTTAAATCTGCCATGTGGCCATGTGACACATTTAGATTGTTTGCGCCACACTGGACGTGAATGGCATTGTCCAGAATGTTCTGAGCCGGTAGGTTCTGCTCAATATAATGGTGGTGAATGGTACGTGGGTGTTTCTACGATGTCCGGCGTCCATTGTTGTTATAAAATAGATAGTGATTCTAAATTAGTTCCTTTTCATAAACGGCCTGCCATGTGGTATAGGACGAACGGTCGATTAATTCGTTGTCCCACGTTATCTTTACGTCATAACATTCCTATATTTTAAAAAACAACATTTGTGACTCATAGTCGAGTATAAAACAAAAAACAAAATATATACTATTGGATGGAACTTGTAGAAAATCACCCTCTTCCAAAAACCTTTTTTCTATTTGATTTAGAATTCATAGGAGATGTGCGTCATTTGAATACCTGTAGAATATGGGAAATAGCGGTATATTCAGTGAATACACATCAGTGGTTTTCAGCTATTGTAGACCCTGATCCTTCAGCAACTGAATTTCCGCCGCCACCTATACCAGAAATACCGGCGCTAACAAGAGAGTTTTTAAACGAAAACGATGCAAAAACATGGTCTGAGATTATACCGGACTTAGAAAACTGGATAACTGAGAATTCAAAAGGTTCTTTGCCCGTATTCATTTCGCACAATACATTTCGTGCGGACAAGCCTATCATGGAATTGGAATTCAAACGTTCTTCTAAATACATGCCTCTAAATTGGTATTTTTTTGACAGTTTGCATTTTGCCAGGCGTATGATCAAGAATTCGAATGGTAATTATTCTCTTTCTGGTCTTCATCAGCAGCTTTTTGGAGAACCGATCGAGAATGCACATCGGGCAAGGGCGGATGTAATTGCGTGTCTGAGAATTATGAATCATATGACTCAAAATACATGGTCTATATCTGGACCGATGTATCCTTCGTATTGCACGGCTTTAAGGACTATAAGATGGATAGGTCAAAAGGCTGAAAACATTTTGTATAGTGAAAATATAAGATCTGTAGAACAATTATATACATTACTACTGGGACAAGCCAGAGCTGATAAAATAGGGGCGAATCTTTCCTATGAAGATTCTGTACTAAATACGTTAAGGAATGTGATTCGGGATCAACTACCACCAGATAACATCAAAAACATTGCACTGGTCATATCTAGTAATGGCCTCCCCATTTCATTCACGTTTATGGTGTCTCCCGGATAACTTCTATCATTGGACCTGCTCTCTCGGGATCAGATTGATGACAAATTTGTCCGACTGAATCTAATATAACATCTATCAGAGCCATCACTGTTGGATCATTTCTATAAGTCGTCTTCAAATTTACCAGGCCTTTTTTTGATTCAATGAGATATTGTTTTATTCGGTCTGTTTGAGCATGACTGTCTTGTATTAGTGTTGTAGCATCTTGGTAAAGGGCCTGAACCCTTGTGATATCTGTAAGTCGGGTTTGCTGGGCCCACCATCGTTTTATAAATGTTGGAATCCATGTACTAGCCGAATGAATTCTAAATAAAGTTTCCGTAGTATCTAGACGTACATTTGTTGTTAATGACTGCAAGACTTTTAAATTAATAAGCATATTTTCAAAATCATTCATTTAATAATTATTTATTGTATTAAATACGCGAAAACCGAATGAAATGTGGACCCGATTTTTTCTGCTTTCTACTCTGAATAAATTCCGCCAAATCTCCCTCGTCTAAAGAAATAGAAGCCATAGCTAAGGCACTACCATCACGCATTTTTAGATCCACGGCCGACTTTCCACATAATGATTCCCAAGTATGTTTGGTCAACTTACACGCCAAAGACTCTAATGATGTTGTCAGTCGCATCTGAGGGACTAAATGAACCATATGGCCATTTGTCTCTTTCAATAAAACGGATTTGCTGGCCTGAACTTCTTTCTTATACTCGTCTAAAGACCATTCCTCAGCGTGTTTTGGAGCAAGCTCTGGCTTTGAAATCACAGTCTCCGATGTGTGTCGATTCTCCATAATTTCTGTAGGCTTGCGCATCAGGGGTTCTGTAGCAATACACGCCGGGGGGCGAATATTCATTTTTACAGATTGATGAATGGATGGCGATACAGATTTATGAGCGACTGCCTGTGAAGGAATTTGAACAGATGTAGTACTCATATTATCTGCGACGAAATCGGGCATATCAGACTGTTTGCGATAAAGTTCGAATTTCTTAAAAAGACTAGGTAATCTTCTGGTCACAGGTATTCCATTGGCCCTTTTCGCAGCTAAAATAACTCGGTGATACTCTTCCTGTATTTCTTCTGTCAATGGAAGGCATGTCAAGTGTTTAGAATTAAACTCTTGAAACGTGGGAGTATCTGAATTTCTTCTACAATATTTATCATACAAATGACACGATTCTTTTAAGGAGAAAGACATTTTCTTTTTTATAATAGACACTTTATACGCTTATTTTTTAATCCTCTTCAGAGTGCATCTCTGAACTATTTTTAAGATCTTTTGTAGAAGTGTCCGACTCGTCCTCTTCTACAGTTACAGATAGAATGTCCATTTTAACGGAAACGATTGCAGGTTCAGAGGACTCAGAATCTACAGAACGCGATAAAAACTCACATTGACACTCCGCCATGATAGAAAGCGTTAATTTATCCACAATAAATTTATCATCGCCTTGAGTAAATACAGTCCATTGATCTTCTGGAATTTCTCCGGGAGTGGCATGAAAAAAAGAAATCATACGATAAGCCCGACCCTCAACCTCGGCGCGGATTTTCCAACATTTATTTGGAATAACTTTCGACATCTTTTTTTACTATGTTGGAGACTAAATACTCAAAACAAAAGCCCGGATGGATTCTGAAGGCGTCTCCTTCTACCTTGATTTGGTATATATGCGCCGTCCACATCGGGAATCTCGATATCCGTGGGTACCGCCACAGGGGTCGGTGGATCTTCTTTGGATCCAGGTAAACGTCTCCAAATCAATGCTGCGAGTACAACATTCACTATATTCGCCAATGTCAAGACAACCGACGAATACAACCACCATTGATTCACCCAATGACGATCTTTTGTACATACCTCAGAACAACCCCAATACCAACAATAAGCAATAGTTGGTTGCGAATTATAACGCTGACTGGCAGGAATGGACGAATTCAATTGCGAAGTGACAGTCTGTTGCAATTGATACACAATTTCCATATTGTGAACCTTTTTAATAGTTACTCCGCCAGTCGTATCGGCCAAAAGCGCTGTAATATCTTCTGTGTCATCTCTCCAACCATATGAGCTTGGCTCAGAAAAATCCATATAAGTTTCGATTTTTTGATCGCACATACGGCCGTTGGATCCAGCCCATCCTGCACAAGCATCGTTCGCAGGTTCTCCAGTACCCGGAATTATTTCTTGACCTTCATAGCGTGCTTTCATAGTCGGTCCCCAAAACCAAAAGGAACATTCACCACCAAACGGTGAATCGAACATGATATCACGTTTATGGGCAGCCTCAAAACGTGTGGTTGGACAACCAGAGAGGCCTTCATCGGAGCAAGTACGTTCCATATCATCACCTACGATTCCTAAATTCCAAGCACGAATAGAACCAAACGTTCCAGACATAACTACAGCGACAATAAAGAAAATTAAAGCTACTAAGACGGCCCGCCGCGCCGGTTTACGAGTGAATGCAAGGACACCGACCATAAATGTAGAAGCGGCGATACAACATTCCACAATAGCTAAAGTATATGGCAAATCTGTATCGTCATATCCTGATCTACCAGAAAGATATAATTCATTGTATGGAGTCAGAAAAAAGGTCGCTGCATATGCTGCTGATACGCAAAGACCTACTACAATAGACAAATACGTAACGGCTACAGTTAACCCTGCAGTAGACATTATACAGAAAAAACAATCTATATTTATACTACCAATTTATAGAATCGATGAAACTTTTTTCAATCAAATCTCTCAAAATAATCAAATCTCTAAAACTTTAGGCCTAAAACTTTAGAGTTTCAAGAAGATAGTCTCGCGTATCAAATATCGCTGTAATTCTTTTAGAATTTTTAGAGTTAGTCTTGGATTACTGGGATCCTGATAGATAATCATACGCCCAGCATCGCCTTTTAGCGTTAAATCTAGGCCAGATTCTTCCATTTCCCTTACAACGCGATTGCAGATCTTTTTCAAATCTTCTTTGGTTGATTTGAAGATTTTGTCGCGGGGACGTCCCTTTTTCATCTCTTTCAATATTCTTTCTTCATTCTTTGTATCGATCCATTCATCAACCCACAACGTATTCTGATTTTGGGCCCAAAGAGCAAGTACGTGTATGAATACATATTTAATATCCCGGTCTCTTTTGGATTGTTCCATTTGCGCCTTTGTTTTATCGATTACTGGAAGCTTAGTAGGTACTGTGGATTCTTTGGTAATGGTACCGCCCCTTGAAAATTGTCTTTCAAAGGCTTTTGGAGCAAAGCTTATTTTACGACGGGTCTTTCTTCTTTTTGTTGGTCTTTCTTCATCTTCGTCGTCAGACTGATCTGGGTCAAATGGTAATCCCATGACAAGTCCCATAATTTTATGGTAACTTCCTCCTAATTTATAGGGCTTTCCATTACAAGTTGACAAAAATGGTGAAACACCCATGATCTGACAAAGCATGAGTGTGCCGTGCATTTGACTATTTCTAAAGGTGATATATCTTCTTTATCTGGCCCGGAACACAGATCTAATAGTGAATCGAGTTCATAAGAGGAACCCAATTCATCTAACATTTTTCTTATTTGCCTGAACTCGATGGGTTCATTTTCTGGTAAATTTTCAATGCATTTTTCGATAACTGATTGTTTTAAATCACATTCAATTGCGTTAAAGTTGTTCATTGTGGTGTGTGGAGTGCCCAGGGTCAATCTTATCATGATGCCCACAACTAGTATGAAAGTGATTACAACCCTAAACATATTATAAATAAGATATTTTTTACGACTTTTATAGTCTAATTATGTATTTTGACGAATATAATCGTTTCTTTCTTTCATGATTCTCTTTATGGTATCTCTGTCGTTGGTTTCCCTTGCGTTTTTGAGAAGTTCTTCAAAGTCTTGTAAATCAAAAGATCTTGCTAGCTGTCGTACGGCCGGTTGTTTTCCAATGGCTTTCATGAATCTGGAATAAATTTCCTTTGCCTTTTTGGGTTGTTTTTCCAAATATGTCCCTGACTTTTCGTTGATAGGAAGTCTTGTGAAAGGATCTTTTGGTGGACATCTGCCTAATTCTCCTAAAAACAGCCCAGACAATAATTTATTTTTCGTTTCTGTCGAGTAAGATTGTTTTTTCATAATCCATGGATTGGGTACAAAAGCTTTCGAAAGAATATCAAACAATTCTTCTGCTTCTTCCTGTAGTTGTACTGTGGCATCTTCGGGACAATTTTCCATCAAATGATACAAGAAATCATACCTCTTCGCTTTAAAAAGTTTGTAGGCATATTTTTGAAGAGCACAAACAATCTCTTTTTTGTCGAGAAGATATACGTTTATGCCCCTTCTGTCAAATTTGAAGAAGAATTTCCAGTTAATAAGTTCAGGATGATGTTGTAATACAACTCTGGCTCCTTCATAGTCGTGTGCTTTGGTCATTTTCTTACAGGCGGTACCAGCGGCGGTGGAGTCTTTAAAGATAACCCTGGTTCCCCATATGTACAATAAGTTCGCATCTTGTTCCACAAATGTGCCGTGTCTTAAATCGTTAGACCATGGACCAATAGATGTGGAGCCATTGGCCTTGGTTTCTATAAATTCCCCTTCGCGTTTACCGGATTCCCATTCTCCTTTAAAAGAAGACGATTCTGCAATGGTCAATGTTCCGGATCCGTTATATTTATCTTTTAGCCAAAACCCACAATAAGAAGAACCATCTGTCCATGTTTGAATTCCATGGCCGGTTTGTTTTCCTTTGGACCACCCTCCTTCATAAGTGGTTCCATCTGGCCATGTTTGTCTGCCTTGCTTATGCCGTTTTCCTCTTTTAAAGTGCCCAACGTATATCCCATGTATTTTAGATACCCATGTCCCGTGTCCATTTTGTATGTCACCGAACCAAGCGCCAGTATATGATCCGTCTGCGGTTGTATAAGTCCCTCTGCCTTCTCTTTTCCCTCTCCTCCAAGTACCGATATATTGATTACCATTGGGTTCTGTAAAAGTGCCTGTCCCATGCCTAACATTGTAATAAAAGTTCCCTTCAAAGGTTCCGAATATGGTTGTGTGTATGCCCTCGCCGTGATATGTTCCGTGATTCCACTGGCCATCATAGCTAGAATCGGAATGAATAATTTTCCCACGTCCGTGGTACGTTCCAGTGTGAAAGTTCCCTTCGTATACCGACCCGGTTCCAAGTATGAGGTGCCCGCATCCATGGAAACGTCCTCGTACATAATCACCGTTATATGTTCGTCCCGAAGTAAACGTTTCTTCGCCTTTGCCATGTTTTTTACCGCTTAAGAAGAATCCGACATAGCTGGACTCTTCATCTTCTAAAATACCATGCCCAGATGGTTTTCCGTCATAGACAGCGCCTATGTATTTATGTCCCGACTCTAAATAGAGCACCTTTATGCCTTCGCATCGTTGTTTTTTATGGCCTTTCATAGTATGTTTACATTTTTTACATCGTGGTCTTTTCATAATAATTATATAGGGTTAGTTTTTATATTAAAATTTAGTTTTATTAGCGGATGCTATTTTAGAGCAGTTATATATTGAGATTACTCCGAACCGGTACGCTGGCGTTTTGGTTTGCGCACTTTAATCACTTCTTTGGTTGTTGTATGGTCGCGTTTATACTGTTCGAGGTCGGCCGGGTTATCAAAAGCTTCCTCAAGAGTTTTCATCGAGACAGAAACGGTCGTTTTTTCTTCTCTTTCGATGGTAATTCCACCAATATCGGCTGACATGATGTTATTTTCACGCATATAGGAATGAATCTGATTGAGTCTGGACTTTTGTTCATTGTTTAGTGATTTTAGCTGTTGTTTAAGAGCATCGATCGGGCCTACCGCATCTTGATAATCAAGTTTGAGTTGGTCAAATTCTTCTTGGGTCATGGAATCCATTTCGAGAGACATCTTGGTTGGCTTTAATTTAATTTTTCTAGTTTTTTTTAGCATGTTCTGTAATTAAGTGGATCCGCCACCAAAATTGGGTATTTTAGGGACCTGATTTTTTAGAAATGTCTGTGAAATTGGATGGTCGATCAAAAAGAAATTTAAGGTCGGCTTCTGTGGCAGTCCGACATTTTACAGGTGACAATCTTAAAGCGATGTCACCTGTACAAAAATACACAGTTCATAGAATAATACCTTTTTTTTTAATAGTTATAGGGGGGACACTACTTATGGTTGGAACATTTATAAAAAATAATATAATATATTGGATAGGATTGGCCTTCTTAGGTGTGACTGCTCTATATTTATTGACATCAGTTGTCAACCCGAAAGAGCCCGTGCTCCCCACAGTAATTTGCCATGGCAAATGTTAGATTGTGGGTATTTGCCTTTCCCATGATAGGGTTTGCCCAATTGTAAAAGGATTCACAGACTTGTTGCCCAGTTGTATCGTGGGAATCAACATAAGAAAGGAACTTGGCTACGATTTGAGCGGGCGTGTAAATACCATGGTCTCCAAACTTTTGAATAGAAGCTGGTCCCATTCCTGGGATCTCGTTCATCTTGAAGTCCAAGAGGGAACGATTCACAAATTCGACTACAGTGTCAGCGCGCAAAGAAGATTTAGAAGGTTCATAATTGAAACTAGACATCTTTTTTTTTATTCTTTATATTTATTAATTGTTAAATACCCACATAAATGTAAAATATGTGGATTCACAAAAGGTGAAACCGTTTTTCTTGTTTTATTTTGTATGTAATCCAAGCGCATATACATACAAAAGCTACGAACACAATAAATACTTGTGTTATCATGTGTGAGTCTGTTCTGCTTTTAATTCCGTTTCTCGCGGCAAAAATTTCTCCTTTTAAGGTCTCGTGTTTTTCGGATGTCTTTTGAATATGGTCATCATGATACCCCATATAACGTTGTAGAGTTGTATGAATCCGTTGAACTCTTTTCTCCATCTGTGAAAGTCGAGCAGCCAATTCGGCCGAGGTATATGTATTTAAATCTGGCTTTATGGAAGATATTTCGTGGACTTCTTGCCTCATGTTTGAATCTGTATAGCCTTGCAAGCTTATGCCGTAATCGGAATCCATAAGCGGTGTTTCAAAACGAACACAGGGGGTAAATGTATTGCCTTCATAAGACACCAAATCGATCGAAATAAATGTCCTTGATATTTCTGTCAAATGATTTACTCTTACACGCATCCAATTGTACCAATCTAATTCGTGTCTAGCGAGAATGGCCATACATGCATCGTTATTTAAACGTAGTTCTGCATGATCTTCAGGCACTACTTTTAAACGGTCGTTGTGAATTTCTAATGTAAATTTCGTTTCACTATTAAATAAAAAGGCAAACGAAAGCACAGAGTCTGATTTGGAATTCGAATTAAGACTGTATATCCTTGCAAACTTTATATAGGTGGTTCCAGAAAATGTATCGAGGACGTTGCACCTAGTTTTGACTTTGTTTTGTGCTGGTCCCGTCATTGTAACTATAGATTCTTGTATTTTCACTGGACTCCTACAATTGTGCGGGGGCCATTCTGCCATGGAAGGTATCAAGTAAGTGTATACCAATAGTATGCACAACCACATTCTACTCTGTATAAGAACACACTTATATTCTGAAATAAAAATATATATATAAAAAAATGGATTTTTTTATTAACAAATTGTACACTCCGAAGATTGTGACCGTACTGTTTTTAAATTAAGAGAGTGAAACTCATTATTTACCTTTGCCTTGACTGCAAATTCCGTATGAGAAGTGCCCGGTGTAATCGTCTCTATTTTAGCATGGAAACATTTTGTTTCACGCGCCATTGACCCCGCATTTTCCTTTTCTGTTGAAATTACACACACCGATGGCGTTTGTCTAGACACAGACAGAGATTTAACTTGTAAAACAGTGTCCCCACCTTCCTCATTTGTGAACGAGATGTCATCACCCTGTACAATATTGAACGTTTCGTGCGTTTTGATGGCTGACATCGAATAAATATGTTTGGTACAACTTAAATAGTCGCCGGTCGTTTTTTCCGACGATGTTCTAATAATTGATCTTTTTTGTGATTTCGGCGACGAAACGGCCAACACCAAGAATAATACTCAAAACAATGATATCCACTATCAGATACCATACAATTCTGTCTAGAAGCATTCTCATCGGTCGGATAATAATCATGACGAATACCACAATATATACATCTGAAAGTCATTATAATCGTAAAAGAGATTAATATTTATACTATTTTATTAAAAAATTACATAGTCTCTACATTATGAAGACGTCTGCGTTTACGTTTATTCTTTGGATGCAAATAGCGATAATAAGAACTATGGGAACTTTTTGTGCGTTTACCATTTGCATCCCAAGAATAACAATCAAACCCATCTGGAGCGCCATGAAACATTTTAATGTTAAACCCAAGATCAGAGGTCAAACGACACTTTTCAAATTCTTCTTTTGAAGGATCCGGCCCCTTAATCTCTACAAACATGCTGTCATCGGGAAGCCAGACATCAGGAGTATATTCTTTGCCAGATGGGAAGCAGTCTGTGCGGGGCAACTTCATAGTAGCGGGTTCGTAGACATTTTTGATACCAGCGACATCAAAAGCTTGATCCCATTGACGCTCTAGATAACTACGAGAACTATTATGAGTACCAGGTGGAAGACAATCGCCCAAAAGACCATTATCAACATAACGCAATTCAAACGTTGCGCTTTTATTGCGAGCCTTACAGACATAACGACCCCAATATTTAGTATCGGCACCGCATCCAAATGAAAGCATATGAAATGGTTCTTTTTGTGTGCGTACTAGTCTATTTTCACGACGGGTCTTGGGATTTCGGGCAACAGAAGCATTGTTTAGGTCGATTGTATTATGCCATGTTCGATTATTCGTATTAATTTTAATGGCATGTACTTTGCCGTTACGGATATCAATACAACAACGCTTGTTGTGAAATCTCTCTTTGAGTTGGTGGGGAATCGTAGCAGGACGAGACATATTTTTACTTCAAAAATGTTAAATGTTAAAAATAAACATACTCTTTAACTTATGTGAAAATCTCTAAAACTTTAGGCCTAGGGACTTGAAAATCTTATGTGATATTGGCAGCCATTCTTTGTAATTTAAAATTTGAGATAGGCGCCTGATTATAGATTGGACTGACGGCTTCATGTTCTAAATATTTGAATATGTCGATCATTTCTAGAGCGGCATTGGCCTCATACTGTTTGTCCTGCCATTGTCGCACTTGAATAAACCTATTAAAAGCAAATAATGACGGCAATGGTGTATCTGAGCGTACAGTCCCCCAAAATCTAATGTGTTTTGTATATGTAGGCCCGCCTAACTGCAAGCGTATAATTTTAATAAGTTCTGGGGCCCAACTTTGCATTTTAGGGTTAACATTCTGTAGTATTGGATGTGAAATGGTGTTTAATATTAAATGTGTGGTTTGAAAATCTTGTGTTTCGAATGTTTTTTTCATGACATCTACCCAAAATCGTACAGTTTTTTTAATGGTCCTTTTCTTAATCTTTTTTATCGGATTGTAAATGATTAGTTTAAGAAGAGTGTGGACTGCCGCCTCTAAACGTTCGTCGAACTGTTGTCCTGCTTCAAATTCAGCGGTCAATGCTCTGGAACTTTCCCACGATTGTCTAACAACTTGATCTAATCTTTCGTCATAGTCAGAATGAAATAAATTCCATACAAACGAGCGCAATGATTTGGAGGATAGGGAATCTGTCCCGATCGCCCCTAAAAATAAACGTACACCTTCCTCAGAAAGAGTTGGCATTTTATAAAATTAAATAGGTTAAATACTATTATACGTTAAGTGCGATCCCGGCGGCTCCGCGCCCGGCACCTAGTCCTGCGCGGGCGTGTCTCGTAGCTCCTTGTATGTCATATAAATCAATTGTATTTTCCGTTTGGAGAGTCGTTACTTGGACTCTTTTTGTTTGGCCAATTCTCCAGGCCCTTCCAATGGCTTGTTTTTTGATTTTTTCATCCAAACATGGCTCTAAAAAAATGATCTGTGACCCAGCTGTTAATGTAATTCCAACAGAAGCTGTTTTCGTTGTCATTGCGAAAACTTTGACAGTTTGGTCATTTTGAAAGTTTTCAATGGCTTTTGTTCTTCTTGTGGGCGACATTGAACCTTCTATGGATGCATATTTTATTTTGTGTGTATCTAATGTTTTACATAGTAATTTCCAAACACTATGAAATTGTGTAAAGATGATAAATTTTTCGGATGACTCGAGCATTTGTAGAATCAATTCAAATTTAGGACTGATATGACCTTCTGTCTCTAAAATAGATTGGTGAATGTTTTTTGGAATCTGAATGTTATTTCCGTGGACATCGGCTAGGTAACAAAACTTCTCTTCTTCTACGGTTTCATTCACGAAATCTTCCGGTAATTTTAATTCTTCCAATGGATCTGTACCGGCCGATTTCCTACACAATGGACATTTTTTGTGGACTGGATCATGTTGATACGCAGATTGGATACATTCAAGACAAAACATATGATGACAAGGAGTAAGAGTGGGTCGATCCATTGCATCCAAACATACAGAACATCTCTCATTTCCATTTCTCCAAGATGTAATAATATCTCGGAGGGATTGATCGTAATTTGTATGGCTCAATGTTTCGAGAAACGAATCAATTTCGCGGGATTCGGTTCGTACAGGCGAATTTAAACACTTTACACCATAATTCGATAAACGATTGAGCATTGGATGTGTAGCCGCCAATCGGAGCCATCTTAGATAATGAAGAATCCTAGTTCTATTGTTAATAGTTGAATCGGCCTCGTCTTCTGCAATTCTAGCACCAATAATATCCAAAAGATGGTTATATATGTCTTGGTAAGCATTTTTAATATGTACAATGTGTTCCGAAACTGGTGGCAGACCAAGCCTGACATGTCTTTTCTTTTGAAAGTATGTTGACGCAGTGAGTATATTATGAAATAAAGTAGGCGTTACAGTGGACCCATTTCGAATAATAAATGTTCCAGGAGAATATGATCCTAATGTTGCTTCATCGAATGGGGAAACTCCCAGAAATGATAACATCGAGTTTACATGTGCCATATCTCTAGGCCATGGTGTGGCAGATACACACCATCGATATGGCGCAAATAATCTTTTGATTGCTTTTGTTGTGGCATGTTGTGTTGTTTTCATTTCATGGGACTCGTCCAAAATAATTCTACCCCATTTTACAGATCCTATAGTCGGAACATGCTGGCTCGTCTCGTTCACCACAACACGGTACGTTGTCAACACTATATCTGCAGACTTCAATATATTCATATCCTTTGGACGTCTAGCGCCGTGAAAACGAACCACCGACAAGGACGGCGTATGTTTAGAAGCTTCTAGTTGCCAAGGTCCTAACATTGTCGTTGGTACAACTACTAACGTTGGCCCAGGCGCCTTATTCGTAGCTATAAGCGATAACATTTCAACGGTCTTGCCCATTCCAACATCTTGGGCCAAAAGACCGCCATTTATTTGATTATTCGGCGGAGAAAGCGATAAATGGCCAAAGACAGACGTATAAAACACAAAACCGTCGATCAGTTGATGTTTTTCCCATCCCCAAGCCGATGTAGATGCGGCCACGCTCATTTCACGCTCTATAAGCCATCGAAGACATTGTTTTTGATACGGCATAAGTTCAGAAACAAAATTTGAACTGGGTTCTGCCGGGTGTATGTGTTTTTTTTGGGAGGCTTGCAAAACCATCTCCAAATATTCTCCGTTCATTGGACCCGAAAACAGGACCTTGGGCCTTTTTTCCGGCCAAAGGTGGAAAAAAAGTCTTTGAAATTGCAGATGAATCCCAGGCTCGTACAAACTTGGTCTTATAAATGTCATTGAATGAAATTGTACCGAAAAATGGACGACAGAATCTTGAATTCGTTCACATTCAAATAAAACAACCGGTAGACAATTCTTGCGCCATTCTTTCAGATCTCTTTTCATATAAAGCGTTGGATTCTTCCATTTTTTTTGCTTATCAGTAACCGATCCATGGACATTTTCTGGAAATTTAGAAAGAAGTTCTTCCAAAGGTTTATTAAACAGACAATCATCAAACTCTTCATGAGTAATTCCATAGACGTCACAGATGGCGTGGAAATATGTCATCAATTCAACACGAAATTCGTGGATATCATTGCTATAACAAGTACGTGGTTTAATTCCAGAAGGCTCGTGCACATGTTCTTTGGTTATACATGCCATGGCTCTCCATACAGGCCATAGACCACTGGTATGTCCCGGCCTTCCATATCGAATAAACATATTGAGCGCATTTGCTTGTGTAACGGCAATACGATGATCTTGTTCAATGAATTCCAATGGAAAATATATGGTACCCACCTTACGTTTCCAAGCATACCGAGGAATAGAAATTCTGTTTTGATTATGTTGAACTTGTATCCATTCCATTCGTCCATCACCGATATGTTCCCAACGTGCTTTATTTGAAGTTTCGGACCGAATTCGTATAAGAGCATGCATATCATCAAATTCGTCCACGGAAAATCTCTGCCCCTCAAAACGAATGGACGACCCCAAATAGGTTCTAGATGTCCGATGAGAAGTTTTTAATCTTTTCGGCACCGATCCCATGGATTCCCGGGTCATTAACCAATGACATCCTGCGTGTAAATCATCACTATAACGTTCCACTGCCGCTTCTGCAGCTTGTTCGGAAAAACCCATTTCAATATAACGATCCATAGTTTTTTTACTAAAAGAATGTCCTTTTATATACTTTTAACATAATCGGTGATTATTCTAAAAATCATATTATGTGGAATAGGATCTGAAATGCCTCTGAATTATAAAGTAATAAATTTAAATGTATTCTATTTATTCTCTATTTGGAATAGGAGCAGGAGCCGGGCCGATGGAAATTTTAGAAAAGTGTAAAACAGCCACTAAAGAATGGACACTGGAGTCAGTCACCAAAACATTAATGGTCACAAATAGTCAGACACGGGCAGAAGCAGTGGTCAACGCACAGAAAATATACAACGATGGAGACGTATACCTTAAATCAACCGCAGCCGTACTTTTAGACCCATCAGCAAGACAATGTTATGATGCTTTTCTAGATGCTATGGGACCCACGGGAACAGAACCAAAAAAAAAACTAACGAGATCTAGGCTATTATGGTTCAATAATAACTCAAAGGACATTCAATTCTCACAAGATATGATTGATATGATACAAATTGGGTCTTCGGAAGGTCCAGCAAAAAAAAAACAAAAACTTACAATGAAATCAAAACCACAGTGTAGACAATGCAGGGGGACTTTTGAGTTCAACAAACCATATCTAGTACTACATTGCCACTGTACAACCAGAGTAGGTCACAAAGAATGTTTAGAATCGTTCAGTAAAAGAGTCAAACACAAATGCCCCGTATGCAGACAAAAACTACTCAAAAGACAACAAGTTTCTAAATACCTATTCTGGAATGTCAAAGAAAAATACAGATTCATAACATAATTATAGAAAAAAAATTAGGTTGATACTATAATATTTTCTACTGTTTTTTTAGCCAAAACGTGTACTACACCATCATTATCCCTTACAGAATAGGTACCCTCCTGTTTTTCGGTACAGGTCCCTGCCACAGAACTTTTAAAGGTATAAAACCCCCCAACCTGAGGATGTCTTGGCGGTTCTATTCGAATGGAATCAAACCAATCTATTGTCCCTGTGCCATTCTCTGAATTATATTTTACGCAATCTCCTTGGACAAACGTAAACGGGCACCCGTTTTGAATCCAACCCATCTCTTTTAAATTTGAAATAAGACTATTCATATCCATGCATCTTATAATAGTACGCTGATCGTTTAGATGTACAATAATATCTCTCTCAAGAGAACAACCTGTTCGTAAGAGGCCAACCAATTTGGTTAACACAGATTGACTAGGCATAACTCGGGCTTGTTTCCATTTTCGATACCAATCCTTTTCTTCAGAGTTGAAAGAAGCGCGCTGTTTACTATAATCCAAAACGTCGCTAATCGCATCTATTAACTGTTCTACTGGCGGTCCCTGCGAAGTCCAGGTCGAATGCAATAAATTATACTCGACGAATGGACCTCCGCCGACTGCTGAAACTGCAACAACAGGTTCCTTTGAAGACATGCAACAATATATATGTCCATCAGCACCTCGTTGTAATAGATTATCTTTCGATATTTGACATGGATCAACGCCTGGCATGGAATCTATTTTCCTGTAGGAACCAGAAAAACGAATGGCGACATAATGTTTTAGTGTTCCCGTTCCCAAAGTAACAATATATCCACTAAATGTTGGGTTACATTCTATAATGGGGATATAATATTCGGGTGTAATTTTATCCGTGTCTATTCTTTGTACCCATTTACCCTTCCTTTGTAGTACAGCTTCCAAAACTTCCATGGCATAAAACCCTAAACTAGGGTTGAATAGTTCTATACCATGTGCACGCTCTTGCATTTCAGAGGCGATGGTATCCATTTCTTCTTTATCTACTAGCCATTCACCATACATATTTTGCAAACATCGAAGACCACATGTCAAATCATCATCTTTTTGACGCACAACTTTAACTTTTTGATGACTACCCGGAAAGGTCTGTAATGGGATATCTTCTTCTTCTTCTTCTTCGGAGGAAGATTCTACCTTTTTAACCTCTAGATCTTGAGGATTTGCAGTCTGTTCTTCAAGATTCTTTAGATAATTCGAATATCCCCCGAAATATATAATCCTAGGCATGTTGGTATAGCTGCCAATCGCCGACCTTTATACCTCCCATTGATACGCTACAGAACCCTCCGATAAGGTTCTCTGTTGAGCTGCTTCTGGAGGATCAAACATCAAACGACATAGACGTCCAAAGTCCATAGAACCATACAATATGCCTCTATAGTCCCTTCTGACTATTAATAGCCATAATTGAAAGGCTTCTCCAAAAGTACCATTTGGAACTAAATTGACCAATCCTTTGTGCATGACATCATATCTATGGCGTCTCTCTAAAATGATCGGAACTGGCAAACAACTCAATTTAGAACGATGCTTCCAAGATTTCTCAGCAGAACAAAAGAAGAAATCTTTAAAAGAAACAGAATAGGTAGACATAAAATGGGCATGTACCATTTGAAGATGGAGCCCATCGAAAATAAAACGATTCCCATGCACTTCTGGAGGCTTACCGTATGCACATATACGATTTAAATTGTCTAAAAGTGCCAATGGTCGATTTGCGGCGACGGATTGATAGGCCGAAACCCTCGAACCTCTACATTCATATGAAATGCGACAACTGTCCGTCAGACGATTTAAATTTTCCCATGTCAAATCTGCAACACGGTCTCTAAATTTACGAATACCCAAGTGACGGTTTTCTTTCTCCAAAAAATCTTGCCAACGCGTTTCAGGCATATTCTGAACGGCAGGCACAACATCAAACATCACAACCTGTGCAAATGAACGACGAATCGCAATAAAACGCACGTAATACTCATATAATAACGCCGGATGAACTTGAAACTGACCATCCGATATTTGGATTCGACGTTTTCGAATATCAAATATTTTTTCAGGAGCTGTATGAGCAATAAACCAAGCAGCTCGGAATTCCATAGCATTCAAATAGATCATAAGATGATGTTCGAGCTCCTGAAACCCATACCAACGCTGCTCTAATATATCCAAAGCATTTAAAAGATCAGATACTGCCCATGTTGCGGTGTCATATGATGCATGAGATCGTATAGCATGTTTCTTCATCCAATCTCTAGTTTCAGATGGAATAACAGTACATCCCGGCTTTGAAGCTAGCCATCTACACATAGAAATACAAACATAAACAAACATTCCCTCACACCATCCTTTTAACTGACCAGGAATCCTATCAAATAAAGAATCCCAGGCCTCAAACACATATTGCTCCAACTTTGTTGCTAGGCGCAAGTACGGCTGGTCATCGTCCTCATCAAAGATCATAGAGCCATCTGCATGCGACAACAATATATCATAGGTGTCCAAAATGTAGAGAAATAGGTCAGCTTTAGAGATACCGGGATGAAGACCATAATTTACACATTCAACCAAAGTATGACAACGAAATAAAGATTTATAATTTGATCGATACATTGTATAACAAAAACTTTAAGTTAAATACTCTCAACGACCCGTTGAACCAAATCCTTTGACACCTCGGGTAGTCATATCCAATTCAGAAACAATTTTAAAGGCAGGAGATATATACTTCTGAATAATTAGCTGGGCAATTCGATCATTTGCCTTAATCTCGTAATCGACTTGACCATGATTAAATAGTTTGACCATGATATTACCACGATAATCAGAATCTATAATACCACCAAATGGAACCACATTATGCTTGATTCCCAATGAAGATCGACCTTCAATTTTACCATAATGACCCTCTGACAATCCGCAAGCGAGGCCCGTGTCCACAATGACAGAACCACCGGCTGGAACACGATGATCGCCGATTGAAAATAAATCATGACCGGCGGCACCTGGAGTCTTACGCTTGGGAACATGCTCCGGCAAACATTTCGCATACGCCCAGGTCTCGTAATTTCGACAAAGCTGGCCTACTCCTCGCACTTCGACAGGCAAAGGACGCTTGATAGCCAACAGATTCGAAGGGAGGACCGACTCATCAACCTTCATAAAACTAGACATCTCTTTTTTTACACTAAATAATATTTGATATCAAAAAAACACATATGTGTAAACTTTATCTATTTTTTAATTTTAAAGTTCTTCTTTTTAATGGCGCCGCTAACCTCAAACATTTTGCACGCAATCGTCTATGAGGAAAATCAAATTCAAACCCAGAACAGAACGATCGACATTCATACAGTACTCCCTCCAATGGACTCAAACGGATAGCATCCATAATATGCAAATCTAGAATATAATACTCGGGTGTACTTGAATCAATTCTCATATCAAATTGCATCTCAATATCGTCCATTTGATTCAAACGAACCAACATCTGAGATAGACATTTTCTATCGCGCTTATCGGTAGAGGATAAATCATATTGAGCGTTTATTTGCTTTTCCATTCGACGCTTCCTTTTGCCTTTTGTTTTCTTTCCAGTGCGCCATACGTCTATTTTTAGAGATTCTTCGGCCATACACACTGTTATAGAACGAATATTATCATTCATATCGCGAATATTTTGGAAATCAGATAAAGACATCAAAGGGAGACCACGAACCATCACTATGTAACGCGTAGGATAACGAGTATTTGTAGATAATACAATATCCGTTTTTACAGCTCCTCTGATTTCCGAAATATAATGCAACGTCTTTTCAATAAAGGCATTCTCAGATTCTTGTAATGCAACCGGTTTTTTAACACGAACTATCCTATCGGGGATGGATATCTTTCCGGATTCAGAAGATTCAATTGTTGGTAAGACCAACTGCCGACCAGGAGCAAAACCGCTCTCAGAAGCCATTTACTATTTATGCTTCCGGACGAAACACCTTTATACTCTATATTAATATCGATCAACCCTGAACCAGTATTTACTTTTGTTTTAATACCACTAGCGCCATTTTTAATAGCAATTGCGCGCCACTCTTCCATATCTTCGTCTGTAAGACAGTCCACAAACGTCAAACGAAGTTTCATTCCACTTGTATAATTAAGGACACCCATAATGTCTATGTTTAAATCTACATTTGCATCTGCAAATTCAGAGCTATGCAGATCGGCCACTATATTTTCTACAGACCTTCCTATATTTGCGGGTGTATTCGGCACATTCATTTCCAAAATTGGATTTCAAATAAATACTCATGTCTAAACTTTTAGGCCTAAACTTTTAGGATTTGAGGCAAAAGGGTTAACAAGTACTGATTTTCATGTCTAAAGTTTTAGGCCTAAACTTTTAGAGATTTTCATGTAAAGTTTTAGGAATCAAATGTCTAAACTTTTAGGCCTAAACTTTTAGAGATTTTCATGTAAAGTTTTAGGAATCAAATGTCTAAAGTTTTAGGCCTAAACTTTTAGAGATTTTCATGTAAACTTTTAGGAAATGAAGTCTAAACTTTTAGGAATCAAATGTCTAAACTTTTAGGAAATGAAGTCTAAACTTTTAGGAAATGAAGTCTAAAGTTTTAGGAATCAAATGTCTAAACTTTTAGGAAATGAAGTCTAAACTTTTAGAGATTTTCATAACTAAACTATTTAAATCAAACGCCATTCATAAATGAAACCCACTATGGAAATGGCCAAAACATTCTGGCGACATGGCACCACCGTACATATGCGCGTTTTTGACTTGGAATCGTTCCGCGCAATACAGTGGTGGCATCCAGAGCAATCCGGTGTCATTTATATCCCCAAAGACGGTAAATTCGACCCTAAATTTGACGGTAAACAACTAAACTGTGAGACATCATTGACGAATTGTTTTGCAGAATTGCCCGATATTCCCGAGTCCGTGGACACTGAAAAGTTTCTCCGTGACATCGATGAGCTGGTTGTATCTGTAAAAAAGGCTCCGCCAGACATTATTAAGAACTCACAGGTTGTTTCGGACATGCTGGCACTGTCTTCATCGACTTCTGCGAACGAGATTGAGAGAAAATTATCTTTTCATCGCGCTAAACAAAAATTAAGAGCCGTGACGGCATTTAAAGCTAAAACTTGAGTATTTAATCTGTTTAATTTTTTTTCTGTAGGACCAATATATGGAAATAAGCAAAAAAAACTTTATTATTATCGTTTCTTTGTCGTTCATACTTGGTATAGGATTCTTAATATCTATAATATATAATCAACCTGTTGTATCTATTGTCCTTTTGAGCGTTGTGTTTATAGGAGCGTTTTATTTGGCATGGAAAGTCCGAATTAAAAAATCTGTATATGTTGATCCTAAAAATATAAAAATATTAGGTTATAGAATGAATGAACTTGGTGAAACAAAATCGGAAAAGACCGACCCGTCTAAAATATAATGAGAATATGTGATTTTTGTGTATATACATATCTATTTAATTGTAAGATGTCTGGTCTAGAAGAATTTTTATCGGTTGTTTATAATTGTACCGCCGCTCGTAAAGATTTGGATAAGCCAACCTTTGAAACCTTGGTGTTTCGTTTTGTAGAAATAAGTTCTGGACTTACGTGCCAGTCTAAAAAAGCGGATTACGAACGAGGTTTGGAACAGTTTAGAGTTCAATATTTTAATGAATTTATGTACAAATGCAAAAATAGATCCGAAGAGTGCAAGCAATTTATTAAGACATTGGCCGATTTTTCAGAAAAGAAAAGGCCTCAAAAAAAAGACTATCAACAACTTTTTAGAGAACTCTGTTGTTACGAAAAATCAGGAGGAGCTAGAAATTCGCTATTGGCGATGGAAAAACTCATCAATGATTTTTGTGCGGCCGCACCCAAGTTAGAAGTTCCGTTGTCCGTCAAAGAATACATCAGTGAAATTTCATCTGTGGTAACGGCCCTTGCAGAGTCACCAAAGGAAATTATTTCTCGTTTAAAAATGGAACACGATGAAGCTACTCGGTCAATGGCGTCTGAAAATAAATCTCTATTAGCAGAGACGAGTAAACTCAGAACAGAAATGGCCGATTTGAAAGTGGTTCAAGTCCATATCGTTGCTGATAACGAGGATCTCCGCGTTTCAATGCAAAATATAAATGAAGATCGTTCTATAACAGCCCGTAAGTTTCACCAATGCGAGTCCGCTTTTTACGAATTGCGTGAAAGACATGAAACTATTTTACGCGAAACGACGGAACTAAAAAGACGTTTGGACGAATCTATACGTCAGCAGTGGAGTTATTATAACGGTCTGAAACAACATGGCCTTGTAAATTAAGTGATGCAGCAGCAGCTATTATGTTTTTTTGCGGTTTTGTAAAATATTTTGGAAGTTGCGGATAGATTAGCGGATTTTTCTACCAAATCATCAATGTCATGTCCCCTGGCTATCACTTTATCTATATTTTCATGTACAATCACCAATGTTTCATCCAACGAAGATTTAACTCTAGAGATGGCGTCTGTGCCATCCTGTCTTGTTTGAAGTATATGCATTAAATTGGACTCTGATGGATCATCAAAAAGTTTCCTTAATAGTTCAAAAGCAACCCTAGATGGGTATTCATGGTCTGTAACTATGACAATAGCACAATCATGGAACCTTTGACAAGAAAAAGACCAATCAGGATGTTCAAAAATTTTCCTTTCTGTATCCAATAGAGTTTCAGCCGCATGAAGAGCAAATTCGTGCATAAGTTCTTTAACTGCGCGTCTACTAAATGTATTTACAAAATTTAGAGCATCTTTGTATTGACAAGTTTTGTTTTGAATGTCGATAATATAAATCCCTACTATTCTCATGTCTTATGATCAGGACAAACTACTATAAATACAACTTATATAAAAAAAATGACTCTGTATGTTATAGGTTATACATGGTGTACTTATTTTCAAGATACTTGCACTATGCTTGAAAATTCCAAAGTTCCGTTTCAAAAGAGATTTGTCCAGAATAGGCTGGAACTAAAATCATACGTTCGAGAATTGTTAAAGGATAGGGATGTCGAGGGTGTTTATGGGGCTACATCTCCTCAGATTTTAAGAGATGATGGTTCAAAATTTGTTTGTATTGGTGGCCATGACGAATTGTGTGGCTTAGGTGTGGAAAACGTGTTAGCATGGGATCCGTTGTCTTTTTGATGTTATTCATACCCTTCTTGCGAATGGGTTCATGGCCTTTTCAAACGCGCTGCTGATTGCATTGGTAATTTTTTTTACGGTTTTTTTAACAACGCTCGTTTCTGGTGTTGGTACTGAAGTTTGTATTTTCATTTTTTTTGTTTTGGTACTGCTGCCATTAAACTTGAACATTATATAACTATAAAAATATTCCCTTTATAGTATAAATATATGGAATGGTGTCTTTGTATGTTTGGTTGTTGTTGTACAGGACCACAAGTTATTCCCACAGACTCTAGAGAAATGACCTTTGGTCAAAAGATACCAGAATTTCAAACTATTAAATCGGAGTTTTACAAAGATAAAACTAAAAACGTTATTTGGAAAGTTCACAAGGAGAATTCCGCGCGTGAAATAGGCTTTATGATCAAAAACAATCGTATAATTACCCATATTGAGACACATGAACATATTTTAAGTCCGTTGGATGTGATACATTTGGATAGTACGACAATGGCTGTTAGTATGCCGCTGGCTTCTGAAGATATGTTTACAATCATTTCTAATCCTTTTAATTCATGTGGTATGCAGTTGCAACTGATTGGTATTGCCCAAGCCATTCATTATCTTCATAGTAAAGGAATTGCCCATCGTGACCTTAAACCTGAGAATATTGTCAACCACAATGGAAAATTAAAGATTATCGACTTTGATTTTTGTTATCCTTTGAAAGTGTTGGCCCATTGTGGCACTGAATTCTTCAAATGTCCAAGACACATTACTGCACATTGGAACGTCTCTGTAGAAGAAAAATCAAAGAAGATGGATGTTTATGGGTTTGGGAAATTGATTTTCAGTATATTGTGGCAAGCGGCCGTCCAGCACGCGGTCGAACATCGAAAATTTATATTTGAAACATTCCATTGTGAATATGCTACATGTAGAGCATCGCCATTAACTGGTTCTTGGGGGCGTTGGTCTAACATGGCTTTGCTCTGTATAGCTAAAGAACCTCCTTCACAAATTCCAATTCATTTAGTTGCAACAGAATCCCCTACAGGTACTACAAAAAATGCTGTTGCATTCTCTACAAACCTCGAGATGCCCAATACAAACCCACTGTTCACATAATGGACAGTATTCGACTTGTCTTGTTGTACATATAGCTTTACATAGACCACACCGCTTAGCGTTAATTTCATTAGATACATAATTCCACCAATTTCCCTTTTCTATCCATATGTCTTTTTTACATTGTTTGGCAATACACCTGATGGATGCTACTGACTGTCTATCCAAATACCTACTTACTCGCCCTGATAACGTCTCTGAAATGCCAAAAACGATATCCATTAATCGTATTTATTTATATGTCTAATAAAAATAAATCCACATATGTACTGAAAATAATTAAAAAGCTTTATAAAACATTATTTAATTAACCGTACAACTGTCAATGGATAATAATACATTGAAGGATATATTTATAGATCAATGGAAAGCCAGTAATAAATTTAAGCATCAGAGAAATCATCAATGTTCGATGGATAGATGTAATATTCAGCAATGTATTGGTGGTATTTGGAGGCGGGGTTCTGACCAACACGTTTGTATCCGCGCATTGTGTAAAGATCACCCGAAATGGGCCAATAGAGGCACACTCAAAAAACAAATTCGAAATTTTTATATCTGTTGTTCGACTGGTATCCCCCATATATGTGATGAATGTTGTCAGTCAACAAATATAGATCATTCTGACGGTGGATACGTCTGTAGAATATCGGGCATACGGTATGACTGTATTAAATCGGATACTTGGTTCATGGACCATCGAGTTACTGCAACACATCAAGAAAACAAAGACCCGTTGAAATTGGTGAGAGATACAAACTTTAAAGTGAATACAGATTCGTCAGACACTATTCGACAGCAGCAACATGTATTCATAAGCAGATCACAGGTAGCCGCGATTATGTTTTCCAACGAAAGACTCTTCATGGAACAGCGCAAGTACGTAGAGATGAAAAACGAGGCAGAGAAAGTTGTACAGAAATATATCAAATCTTGTGAGAAGGCAGGTCATGCTATAGTATTTACAGGTATTGTACAACTATACATAAATCAAATGAACCGAAGGCATATCTTTCGGAATTTGATACCTAAAGATAGATCAACGGACGATGTCATCACATATTACGCGAACAAAACTTGTGCATATTGGTCTTTAATTACACTCAAGTTTCCACTCGGACAACAAACACCTGCACTATTTCCCATCAAAATATTCATCGTTTCAATCATGTACATTATGAAAGGCGGTCTTTGTCTAGGAGGAGTACAAGTCATACCAAAAGATAAATATCTAGCTTCCATTTTACCGGAAGCCAATACTCTGGACTCATATGATATTAACAAACCCGCCTTTACAGCATGTAAGAATAATATATTAAGAGCTTATAGAGAAGCAGGGGAACTATATCATATTCCCCCACAGACACTATGTTTATAAAACTAATCGTTTCTTTACATTAATTTAAATATTTTAGCCGCATCTTCCAATGTTTTTGCCTCGTTCGCCTCCGTCGGACGCTGATGTATATTAATGAGCCCGCGGCGCAATAGAATAACAAACCACTTTTTCATGTCAAATGACGTTTCGGGGCGAACATCTTTGTATAACGCATCTTCATGGATTTTACTTATAATCGAATCTATAGATAACTTTGAGCAGGCAACGGTCTCAGTAATGCGTTTGCGTTTATTATTCACTCTGACCGCGGCTTGCAACTTAAGTTGACCCGGTTCTATATCTTGACGACAAAATGGACAACTAAAATTAGTCTCCATTGCAGTTTGGGCCCAACATTTAAGACAAGCCGATGAAGAACCACAATGTTTTAAGGTGGGCACTCGTTCCATACAAATGTCACACGTAGAATCGTCTCCAGAATGCACCCAACACTGTTGTTTGGCTATAAACTTGATCATGTCGGTCCAATCGCATTTGAAACTTTTAGGAACAGAAAGGCCAGTCTTCAATGTCTTTGATATTTTGAGAGCTAGGCGCTTAGGGGTTCCGGCCGCACTTGGTGCCAATCGCACCTCACATTCTTTAAATTTATCCAGTAATACAGGCATGAATTGTTGAATACGAGTACTAAGACCTCCCGGGACATTCGCCTGATCAACATTTTGCAAACGTTCAAAGATACCTTCGACAATTACCCTTAAATCTGGCGCCAAAGTCGCATAAGGATCCGCCTGCTGCAATGTACTCATAAGGAATATAGACGGGTTGTGGCCATGCTCCACCAACCTGTCAAAGAGTTCCGACATAAGCTGGCGACGTTGATTTTCAGACTGACCAGAGTTGTTTTCTTGCTCAAATTGTTCCTCAATAGACTCTAAAATTTTCTGATAGCGCATTGGGCGAATAATAACCGGGTCGGCGCCAGAAGCACCAGAACCAGAATCGAAAAGTATCATATACATATGACCTTTGACCTTTACGATGGCCATCGGTCTTCCCGATGCTCGCGCTGATTCGATGCGCGCGTTTGTCATAGCATCAAAAGATTGCCAGGTGGATTCTACTTGTGAATGAAAGTTTTCCATAACAGCAATACTCAATTCGATTTCACCATATTGCGCAAGATAATCCCCAAACTGATAGGGTCCGTACTCAGTTGCATCTTCTTTAGGGTCGAAATTTGAGAATAAATGGCGTAATTTTGTAGATTTTTCGGCTGGCAAACCTGTACACGTTTTATGGACAGCAGAACGCATCCGTTCCCATCTAAACGGTCCCTTGAATTGCCAAATATACGGCGTCTTTGTTATATCTTCAAATTGTGACATTGTAATGCCGGCATCTTCATAATTTCGAGACACAAATGCACCATCGATCTCTTGGTAAATTTGACCACCGTCACACAAGAACTTTTCGGAACTGTTAATATACTCCAAACGGATAGTCTTTGGCGTGCCGTCATCATTAAAGAGAGCAATCCGCGCCCCTTCGGACAAAACACGAGGATAATCATCGTCCTTAATCTCTATCAAAGTTAATTCTCCAGATTTTGGCCCGCGTCTAATAGTAGTCCGGAGGGCACGCGACTCACCATACATTTTGAACTTCATGCTACGCGTCTCGGGGACACCATTGATAGTTCCAATGTCCGTTTTCAGACGTATTGCGTCAAGAGAGGGTCTTTCGTAGCGTTTGTCGAGCTTCTTGTGGTGTGCATCTGGGACAGGGAGCCAGTGTCCCATGTAAAGGTATTCCCATTTGGACATATTGTTACCTACTCTGATGAACTTAAATACAAAATAATTTTAGGGATGGCTGACTTTTAGAATTTCTGAAATGTCTAAAGTTTTAGGCCTAAAGTTTTAGACTTTTTGAAAAAAAAATGTAAAAGAATTTTATATTATCTATTTTATCCATTCGGCCAATATTTTACCATCTTCATCCGTTGCACTAATACCAATCCCGATTGGTATTGGCCCCGCCCCAACTGTATATTCGCGAATGTCACCGTCCGCATTTTGGTATTGAATGGTTTCAGCATGTTCAGGTATAACTAATTTTTGGGGTTCACATCTACGTAAAACGCCCTGATCAAATCCTGGTCTCAATATAAATGGATATTCCTTATTTATAAAGGGCAATAAAGCGGATAAATCCGCAATAGATTGTGCATCTTTGTGTGTATAGGGTTGATCGGAAGTGTTGTGGTCGCATTTCTGACAGCCTTTTACAGTGGCGCATTTGAAAGGCGATTGACAATTGTCGTATAATTTAAGCACTGGTTTATGATTGGACCATCTTGGAGTGTGTATTCTTTGACCACAACAGGACCATTTTCCATTATCCTGTAAGAATCCCGGATGTTGGCAACACTCTAATGCTCCCATTGACTCTAATATACTAAACGGTTTTCCACAGGCTCTGCATATATGAGCTTTCGTAGCAATTTCAAAGGCAGTTTTTATTTCCTCTTGGTCCGCATACAATGTTACGGTTGGGACACGATTCCCCGGGCTTGCCATTTTACACTACAAGAAGGCCTTTTATATAGTGCGACATGGAAGTCTTTGAAACATATTTCGTGAGAAATGGTTCGGAAATATATTTAGATAAAGCTGCCAGCGCGGGTTCCATTAAAACCGCTTCTTTTTCCGATTGTTTTTTAGATAATCGGCCAATAGAACCAAACGATGACTTTATTTCCCCGGGTATTGTTGTTCAACAATCCTCTGGTGAAATTCAAGGATGGTCTTTGGACCACTGTCCAATGTTTAAACATCGTACAGATCATATACTGCGAAATTTTCAAATAGAAGGGTCATTATTATTTGCCTATGATGCCATCGGTACTGCATATATTTTCACTGCTGGCGATGTGACCCCTGAAAAATATGAAATAGGAAGGCGTCCTATAGGTTGGAAGCCAATACCAAAGACGAAGACGTTCATTTATTGGACAACTTTAGCCCTATTTGTATATTCCGCTGAAAACGCAACCACAAAAACATTAAGAGCCCATACGAGTAAAGTAACTGCGGTAGATACGTCTGTTTCGGTTACGGTGACAGGCTCCTCGTCGGGGCGTATCTGTATATGGTATAACTCTGAATTTAAATGTCATCACAATATATCGACCGGCTTGAACGCTGTAAACGATCTGGTTATTGTCAACAAGGATGTTTATGTATTAACAACTACTCAATTGAAGAAATATAATTTAGAGTCTGGCCAATTGCAAGGTTCAATTTTTGTGCATGCAACCTCTGCAATAAAATTAGGAGATGGTCTCTTATTGTCGGACGGTCGGCAAATAGCTTTTTTTAATGACCTTAAAACAACTGCATGTGTGAAATGCTCACACCATAAACTAGTATCCGCAGAGGAAGATAGTAGGTTCTTTGTTTTAACAAATAAAGGCGTTGTCGAATGTGACTGGTTCAAACACGACTGGCCATTAGAAGCAATTGAATGGATTAATACTCCCGAATTTCCATTTGACAAGAAATGGCCAAAAAATACATCTTTAGATCTATTAGCCTCCACAGCCGATCTGTGGATACCCAGAACGGTCTACTTGGATTTACCAAAAGAATGGTTTCGACATGAATTATTAAGAGATGCTATATGGGACGCAGTTATAAAGAACGATATAGATGTTTCATACAATTGGCTTTTTCTAACGCCACATATAATGAAAAGTTGGTACCAAAAAAATCAACGAGCGTTAATCGAAATTGTCAAGTGTTCAGACTATAATTATTCAGCGGTCGTCATTTTAAATAGAATATATCAACATATCGATATCAACAACCGTGAAATTCAAAGCTACTGTTGGAGACATCATCAGAAAAAAGCGTTAAAACATATTAACATACACTTACTGCAACAAACGCCTTGCCGACACTTTGAAGAAATAATCAAAGAGGTGCCATCCTGCACAGCGGCTACTCTTTTAACCACAAAGGCGGTCAGAGCAGGCATAAAGAAGGGTTATGTGGCGATATACCTCCGTTGGTTGCGTAAATATCATCAAGAGATACCTGTAGGGCCGAACCATCATATGAAACAGATTTTTAAAATTCTCGTGTCATATATTTATTCGTCGTTGGAACAGGACACGATGTCTTTGCCTTTAAAAGAGTCTGGTCAATGGCAAATATTAAAAAGATATAGTCCAGCTCATTTAGGTGCATATATTCGCCAGCGTTCACTCGCTGGACACATTACTAAGATAGAATTCCATCCGGAAGTGAAAGTGAAGTGGAAACCTTGTAATTCCGCTATAGAATTGACACTCACAGATTTGGATACAATCGACATATGGAAATATTATCATACTGATGGACCAAATACAATGCTTGAATGTGCCCTGACATGCCTCTCGAAGGATATATGGCAAGCGAATTCGCGTAGAATTCCTTTTGTATGGCCTTCGTCAGAAATTGCAGCTATGGAACAAGAAAATATTTCTATACGCGTTTTTGAAGAACCCATGAGAATAATATCTTCCATTTCAGATACAGATGGAATAAAACTCAAAACTTCAACCGGCTTTGAAATAAAACAAGAGGAAGCACTAGATATTGTTTGTATTTGCCCATTATGGTCCTATTATGACGATCAAATGTATCATATTATACCTTTGAAATTGAAAATTTGTTCTGAAATAGTTAAGAAAAGGGGCAATCGGTCTCAAGTGTCAGTCCTTTACGCCAAAGAATTAATTTCGACGCTTCAATTTAAGACCGTTGATAAAGAACATAGACATAGAACACCCGAAAGAGTTACGGCTTGTACACATAGTTTGGATACATTGTTCGTGGGACTCGTCAGTGGAGAGGTACTTGAATACGAATCTTCTGCAAATTTCATACCCATGAGACATTTCATTAAACATACAGAACCCATTCAAAAAATTAGCGCTCTGGATACAAGATTAATAACTATGTGCGAAGATGAAATGAATGTATGGTCTTTACATTCGGGATGTCTGATGTTTGGAAGATCGTCAGGCCTGCAATATGTTTCGTGCATTATGTTGGAAGTGACAAACGTCTGGCTCCTAGAAAAGGGCGAAGGACATGCTCGTATGCAATTATGGGACATGGCAACAGAACTTGTCATCAAATCAGAAACGTTCCCTTGTACCGGTAAACTGTTTACTACCGATTCGCCCGCAATTATTACAGAAAATAGATGCATCTCACTCAAAGAAAATAGGCGCGAATACCAATTGGATATAATGATGGGCGAAATTACATGCGTATGTGCCACATACAATGGAATATGTGGTGGTACAGACTATGGGATTGTTTTTGTCGTGGATGAACTCAACAACGATATTCATCACTGGTCAAATTCTAGACAAACCGCGATTACTGCCGTTGCAGCCATGGGCGAACAACCGTATGTAATTACGGGGACAGAACGTGGTGAAATTATGATCTGGAAAATAGATTCGGAAGATACAGATATAGTTGGTATCGAAAAGATATGTCCATATAGAATTGACCATATATCCTTTGATAATATGTTTGCGGTTATTGTGCATCGCCAAAATATACAATTATTATCGGTAGTCATCGATAGATGTGTTTTGGCAGTGGATGCATTAACAAAATGTATGGCATGGTCTTCACAATGGAAAAGAAGACTCATCAAAGAAACTTCTAAACTTTTACAACCGGCAGTAGAAACGTGCATTTTACAACGGTCTGGTATGACGCCAGCTATGGAATTGTTGTTGGAGGCCACTGAAGAATACGGAGATCGGTTAAAGTGGTGTAACCGCGAATTCATTGACATTTTAATGGATTCCGATCCTGAAAAAAGCCGATTAGTCTTAAAAAGATTGGCATCTTTTTCTGGTCCCAAGTTGGAGTGCGTGATCTGTAACCAGTCCGATGGCTTGGAAAAAATCTGTTATTTGAAACCTTGTCAACATCGATTCCATTTGGGATGTATAAGGGAATTAATAAGAAAGACCCCTGAATATCATCATGAGATGCAACAGGAATATGCTTTACATGTTACTTTGAAATGTCCTACATGTAGAGAACCATTTGTGGCAACAGATGTCTGTGAAGACAGGTTCCTAAATCAACATTTTTCAGAGGAGTAATGTTAGGATCCTAAAAGTTTAGACTTGAAATCCTAAAAGTTTAGACCTAAAAGTTTAGACTTGAAATCCTAAAAGTTTAGACTTGAAATCCTAAAAGTTTAGACTTGAAATCCTAAAAGTTTAGACTTGAAATCCTAAAAGTTTAGACCTAAAAGTTTAGACTTTTCGAGATATAAAAGTGAAATTTCAAATTATAATGGCTAAACGTAAAAGGGATTCAACCATTATAAGACATAATAAGCGAGCCGCCCCAACGAATAATATTGACACAACTGAACATAAAAAACATAAAGAAGTCGAATATTGGCACCAAAAGCCTCACGAAAGGCATGAGAGAGCCGCTATTCTAGCGGCAATGTACATACATCTTTTAAAAAATTCAAAGTAAATCATTTATTTCTATGTCTAAATATCTTTTGGTATGTTTCGAACAATACAAACTTAGTATTTGCGTTTCTATGGGTTCTGGGTTTAAATTTATACACGATAGTTTCATATGAGTGCATCCATGATCAGCACATCGCCCGTCTGTGATTTTTCTGGGTGTTATTTTGTTGAGACAGTATTGAAATCTTTTTTTTCGTAAAAAGTATAGCGATGTGAAATTACGTATTGTTTGTAAAATGATACATATCTCTGGCATACTGAGATATTCTGATATGCATCCAAAAATATCTTGTGGGAGTTTCTCCATATAATTGCGCGCGTGTCATGATATATACTCTGTGAGAAAAAACACATAAGTAGCCAATAAGAAGCTTATGAAATATTACTATAAATGTTAAAGTAAATTGTTTAGATAATGTCATCTTTACCCGTATATGGTTATTGTATGTTAGTGTCGGCATCGGTGATTGCTTTATTAGCCATGTCTACGGATTTTTTCGTGGCTCATGTGAATAATATCTTGATTCCTTGCCAGCACGATAGTGTTTGGGTGAATAACCGCTGTATGTGCGAAAACACAGGGGGTGTTTTTTCAGGTCAATATTGTGATGTCTGTGAATGTGAGCATCTCGGTATTTGTAGTATAGTTCAAAAAAATTCGGATTCTCGTTGGGGTTGTCGCTGTCCATCTCATCAAAAGTGGGTGGGTACATTGTGCGATAAATGTTATGCAAAGGAACATACGCCCGAAAAATGTAGAGGAGATTGTATAGAAGATCATTTTGGACCAAAATGTGATAAAATTTGCTTGGAAGATGATCGTTCTACTGCCGGTCGTTGTCAAGAAGTAAAAGCCGGCGGTGGTACTTGTAATGCCTGTAATGGCCATGGTACATGTACCGAAAGAGGTGAATGTGAATGTGATTCGGGTTGGTTTACATCCCTTGGAGGCGAACAGTGTTCTAAAAGTTGTTTAGACATTGGATTAACGTGTCCGGAGCATTCTGGCACTTGTATGTCGATTGGAGGAAAGATGCAATGTGTCTGCAAGCCTAATTTTTTTGGGCGAAATTGTGATAAAACGTGTCCAGGCGTGGGTGCTCCGTGTTCTGGCCATGGTTCTTGTGAGATGGATATATTAGAAAACCTTGTCTGTACTTGTGAACCACATTTCATTGGCGAAGATTGTTCTTTGCCATGCCCGGGTAATAATATTTTACCAACCGCGTGTTCTGGCCATGGGCAATGTGTGCCAGAGAACGGCGAAGCTGTATGTGAGTGCAGTGGTCCTTGGGAAGGATTTGATTGTTCTTGTTCTCCAACGTACACTTGTTCTGGTCATGGCACGTGTAATCAAGATGCAACCTGTCAATGCTTTGATGATACACAGCCCGAAATTCATTTTGGAGGTGTAGCCTGCGAACGTTGTCAAGAACATTGGTTTGGACAAACCTGTCACCTTAGATGTGATCCTGGTGGCTCTTATGATCCAGGACCTACAGATGGGCTGAATATAGGCTGTAATGGTCATGGCACGTGTGAATTGGTCCAGGAAGGTTCCACTGAGCATATAACTTGTGTATGTTTGGGTACCGATCCGGATACATTTTGTGCAACCTGTGTGCCTGATTATTACCCGGACGTAAATTTAGAGTCGATGTCTATAGCCCCATGTTCTGTTGAATGTAACCCTCAGACATGTTCCTATAATGGTGTTTGCAATCAGAATTTCAATGGTACTAATAATTTATGTATTTGCGATACATGGATAAACCAAGCAGGTGTTGAACTGGACACAATAGATCCCGAACAGTTTTGTTCAACTTGTAAAGAGAATTGGTATCCATCTGATATGGATGCACCGAACAGATGTTCGGAATATTGCTCTAGTGCTGGTGAATTATATCAAAATAAAATGATTGTATTCCCCATTTCAGATGAAGAGCGCGACTATAAGCTGAATGGTGATCTAGAAGCTCAGAAGGTTTGTGCTATAATGCACTCGGACGATAATGAGACTCGTTATATGCCAGATCCAGATTGTCGCGTTTGTTCCAGTTCTGGCAAATGTATGGCAGATGGTACGTGTAAATGTGATCCAGGGTCAACTGGAGAATATTGCGAGATCGATTGTGGCGCCACGGCCGATGGAACAGTGTGTTCTGGCCATGGGAGATGTGTCCGTAACGATTTGGACATGTGGTTTGACCCCTACACAAATAAATATCGTTGTGAATGTATCCCTTATGATACCTATACTGCTGAGACCCGCCAGCGTCTTTTAAAGCGTGGTTTTCAAGTAGAACCTCCGCCTTCTCCGGAACATTATGGTCGTTTTTGTGAATTCCATTGTCCGCGTTATAACGGTGAAATTTGTTCAGATCGTGGTTCGTGTGAAACGGGGGTAGCCGTAGCCACCTCTAGAATTGTCAAAGAAGAAACAACGTATGTGGCTGGCGACGCTGTATTTTGCAGTGACGATCTCGACTGTAAAGACATTTCCGGAGCTTTTTGCGCGCGGCTATCAACCCCATGGGATTCATTAATGCAATCTGAAAATTCACCCAAAAGTTTTTTCAGTAACGGGAAAGATTCTCCCGGATATTATTCCTGTGCAACATCTGACAATTGCATTGATTCTATTTACAGTGTTGAATGGGACAGATTTTGCGTCAATATGTTGAATGGGTGGTATCCTAACGTTTTGAATACTGCAGAATGTTCATATAACAACGAAGATCAATGTCGTCTATATGTCGAAGAATTTTTTATGAACGCGTATAATGGAACAGATACATGGTGTGAAGCTGCCAAAAAGAAATTATCAGCCCCGATGGGCTCCGATGGTATCTGCGGAGATAATTCTTTTGCAGATCAAGACAAATATATCAATGAAAATGTCCCAATTTGCCATGAATATACCATAGAAACAACTTGCAATGCTCAGTCAGAATGTATCTATGACCAGACTTTATCTTATATCGTAACAACGGATAGGGAATGTGAATCTGCCACCGAATGTTCTGGTAGATGCCGTGACACTGGCAATAATACATGCGAAACAAAAACCTATTGTCGAGCGAAAACATGTTCGGACATCATGTTTGAAAACAATGTCGAAGAATTGTGTTTGGATTTAACAGAACCCTGTCCAAGTGATTACGACTGGCAAAACTTTTGTGCTGAATCGGTTGGGAAAGTTAGAGTCGAAACTACACAACTGACATCGATGGAAACGTTTTTCAATTGTTATATGTATGAAAACAAGGATAACCCGACACTCGTTTCGGCAGCAGTACCGGGAGGTATACCTATAAATGGTATTTTGCAAGTTTATCAAGAAGATATTCCAGTATCCGAATTCAGGCAATCCTTTGTCGATTCCAGAATCGACGTACCTCCGATATGTAATCCACTTACTTTCGACGGGTTTTGTGGGCCACATTTGATTTGGAGGGCGCCTCTATGGTATGTGAACAGAGAAATTTCAAGTACATGGTTTGCGCCATGGATTGTCGTTTGTAATGGAAACCCGATTGACGTTGTGGCGACACAAATCGAAGCTTTTAAACTGTCCGATGCCGCTACGGGCAATTGTGAGTCTTATTATAAGTTGCCGGGCGCTGTAGAAACAGAAGCATGGTCAGAAGTTGCTGAAACAAAAGATTCTATTATCTACAAGGGGCCTTTGTGGAAAAAGAGTTGCCTAAATTCTCGCGATGAATTTTTTGACGATGTGTCTTATTACGATTGGACCAAAATACCATCGCAATGTGAATGGCTCCCTATGAAATTACATCAGAGATGGGGTCAATCGAAATGGACTCCTGATACAGTCATAAAAAAAACAAACCATTCGTGCCAACAAATTCATAAATTGCCTTGGATTGAAAAGGCAGCTCCGGTTCCAACATTATGTGATATGCAAATATGTGGCCTTGGAGCTTCGTGTAGAGTCCTCACAAGCTCAATCGTGGAATGTTCTGGTGAAAGAGGCATTGAATGTCATAAACAAAACCCATGCCGTTTGGGTGCCCATTGCTCTCAAAAACTGGACTTCCTAATGTCCTCTACTTATCGTTGCGATGTGACGCCTCCAAAAGATATTTTAGTACAGATTGGGTCTCGAGCATGGAATGCAACATTATCTAATTACGAAACAATTTCTTTTGTGACTTCCCAAAACGGCGAGCCGATCCCCCCCAAAGGCGTCATAAAGTATCAAGAATTTGAGAAATCTTATGCTCGGGTCTATGAAGTAAGAGATGGTATACAACAAGTACCGTTTATAACCCATGAGCAATTTGATACATTTGTTCCTAATATTTCGACCCTCGCCAAATGCGAACCTAATATAAATTGGTGGCAGACTTGTTCTCAAGTACCTATTGGAGTACCATTGGGGACCGCTGCACCATCTGGTTTAAAAAGTTATTGGTCGGGAGACTCCAAATTAATTTCCAATAAAAACATGTTAATAGAAGACATTACATGGTCTTCAAATGATATGCAAATGTCATTGCGCGTATCTGTCATTATTTCAGACGGTCTTAAAACAATTTGTGATGGAAACGTTCAATTTTGGCCGGGTTCTATATGGTTAACTACACCGTTTTATAACTGTAGAGTTATTTCATTGGGTGGTCACACATTAATATCGTCTATCTTGGTATCTGGCCAAGAGACTATTCAAACGTTCAAAGAAGCTCTTTCTGAGGATTCACGTCAATTTTATTTTAAAGATCCTGCCTTACTTAGTGGGTCACCAGTATCTGATTATTCAGATTGGTCATTTAATGCAGATGAGCATGTGAGAGTTTTTAGAGAATCAAATTCTATCTTGCCGCCAAATGGGACCAGAGGCATTACGTGGGATCTCCCAGATACTCAAAACATAAGAGTTTCTGGCTTTAATAAGTTTCAGAGGACTTCAAAACACGTGTCCGACATGCGCGTTTTGAATGGAGACGGTCTCTCGGTTGCCCACATCTATGTCTGGCAAAACTATATCTGGTTAAACGATAAAAGATCTTCTTGTAAAGTGTCCAATTTTAAATGGTGGCATTGGCAAATGGATGTTCGGCATTTAAGTTCTGTTCAGGCCACGGTCGCTGGAAAAGAACAACTTGAAACCGTTTTTGATCAAGAATGGGATCTACGCGTGAAAATTACATTTAATGACGACGAGTGTACGTTTTCTGATCAAAAGCAGATAAGAACTTCTGCTTTGCAAGTTGCTTCTCATTCAAAAATAGCTGCATCGTTCTTAAGTAAGTCTGCGTCTGAAATAGAATGTGGGAGTGCTTGTCGGGGCCATAAAGATTGTAAGCAATGGTCTTGGACTGCCCATGATTCCCATTGTTATTTACATTCTAAAAGATGCCATGAAGATCCCGTATGTGTCCATGGGACACATACATTAAGAGCATTTCACCCACAAAAATTGAAAAACTTTGAAATTTATACAAATTCAACTGGCGTTTCAATATCTTGGGCAAAAATAAGAGCCGAACCTATTGTGGAAACTTCTATCGAGACATGTCCGATTGTGGACCCCGAAACGATTGACGGGCGTTGGCGTGCCATTTTTAAAGAAGAATATGTTCCATTTGATCCGGACATTACCGCAATTTGCAATTCTTTGGCAACTACGCATATTTTAATGCCCGGATATGTTTCGGGTACATGTGGCGAAGAACCTTGTGAGTACAAGCCTCACGATTTCGAAACCTGTAAAAAAAATGTGGAGACGGCCACCCCTTACATAGAGGAGCCAGAATGTGCCCCTCTTAAACAAATGAACTGGACAGCCTATTGTCGTTATAGAAAATCATTCGACTCCTTCTCTGGGCGCGTTCCCTTTTTAGGAGGGGTGGAAACCAACATGTCAAATATATGCACGAGTTCTAAAGAGGTATTGTTTCTAGGACGCGAAACTTGTCCATCAATGAGCCATGAATGGTTCAAAGATTGTTTTTCTAGAACAATACCTTATGAAGAACATTGTTCAAATGATTGTTTAGATCATATAGAATCTATGTTATCTGATAATGGTCCTGATGATCGCGGTCTTTGTGAAAAAAGAAAGGAATTTTTGGATATTTCGACGTATTCAAACGGTTCTTCCACTGGCCTCTCGTCCGGATGTGATTGTAACATGCAAAATGTAATCGTGACCGACTTTTGTTTAATTCAAGACGCATATCATGATAATGGCGCCATATTAGTCCCCGAATTATACAATTCCGAATGTTCTACCGGGTGTATAGACACACTAAAAGAATCTATGAATAGAACTGAATGGAGAGCCTGGTGCTCCGACTTGTCCGAAGGTACTATACCTGGAGTGTGTTCAAAAACTACATGCGAATGTGACAACGAAGAGTATGCGGGAGTCTCTGGACCTTTGTGCGAGCTGACTTGTCCAACTGGCATATCGGATGGAGAGGAGGTGGCCTGTTCTGGTCGAAATGGCCAATGTTTTGCTCAAAATCCGGACGAGATGATAGAAGAAGTTGATGCTCAGATCGCCGGCGGTGAAGTTCGTAATGAAAGTTTTAAAGGGAATATGGTCCCCGAATGGATGAAAGGCCCCGAACCAAATATGGTTGGTAGATGTCAATGTGCCCTTGGTTCGGGAGCTGCTTGTTCAATCCCGTGCGATAGATGTAATAACGGAACATATGGCCATCACGCCGCATCTCAATATGGTATATGTGACGCTTATAATGGAATATGTCGCGCATTGCCGGTCTTTATGCGTTACAATACAAAATACGAGTCTGAGAATTATATCTCTTATAATACAACCGCTTTTGAATCTTCTCAGGGACTTTCAAAATGGCAATATCCCGACCGTTTTCTATATGAATCGGACACGACATTGGCCGAAATGGGGCGCAATTATATTTTGGACAGTCGTGGTTTAAGATCTGGCATTTTGCCAATGCCGACTGGCCTCCCGATCGAAAATCAAAAGAGAATTAAAACTGTTCTCAAGGTATGGCGTCAGCTATGTCAGCCGCCCGATTACGATTCATATTATTTGGATAATTCCAATAGCGTTACAAACGGCAAATTAGTCCAAACAGAAGCCGAAATAAAACTTTTGAAGTCTGTATCTGGCACACAGTGGGGAAACTGTCGTCCAATTTACATTTCGACGAACATTTCGACGAGTTGGTATTTATGTTTTTTTGATGGCAAGATGTATGCATATGACCAAGTTAGCAGGTCTACATTTTCAGAAAATGATCCTGGCTCTCTCTATGTTATTCGTTCAGGTTCTGTAACTCCTGCAACAGAAGGCCTGAGTTTTGCAATTCGCGATCCTGAGACAATATATGCATTTGGAGGTTCTCGGAAATATGCGAAAACATCAGAGACATTCAATGTCTTGTATAGATTAAAAGTAGAGCGTGTTCCTTGGGATCCTATGGATCTAGTTCTTATTTCATGGGAAGAAATTTTTTCGCCTGGTTCTCGTCCAGAAGGTTCTTCAAATGCCCCAATGTGGTCATTTACTGGATTCTTGTATCTTTTACAAGAAGATATAATGTATCGATTGACCCTACCATCGGCTGTAAACCCGGGATCATGGATTAAATATGATAGTCAGTCTCCGAAAACCGATCCGATCGATATGATCGGTAACAATGCCGGTCAATTGTATGTAAAATACGACGATGATTCAATGTATACGTTTACACCGACTTCAACACAACCTTGGTCAGAAGGCGGTCAAGATTTTGATCCATCGCCCATTGAGATTTCAGGTTCAGCGGATAATCGTCCACAAGAATGTCGTATGAATATTACAAATACTTCTGTGGCTGTTTCTGGCAACACTCTTTTGGAAATGGACCAGCCATTTTCAGAACTAACCATTTATTTAGAAGAATGGTCTCAAATGGACGTTCACTCTGGTTCTGCAATAGTTGAGAGGTTTCTGAATACAATTGTCTGGAGAACATTTTCAGACGGATTTAGTTGGTCAGATTTGAATGTGAAAAGTCGATTAGATGTGGTGGATCTCATCGAAAGAGTTCATATGCACCAAGCTAGATGGTCCATCACGTCTATTATGTGGATGAAATCACAGATTGGTACTCTCCTAGGTCTAGACGTTGCGGTTTCCGTCCCACTGACTACTGAACCTTCAGAGTTGTTTTTGAATTCATTTCGTTCCATATCTGCGGCTTTTTTTGCCCAAACGCCGGTAACAAACCCCAATAAATTTACTTGTTCTATAGAAGGCGACATTTACGAGAGATCATTGATTGTTTCTGCCAATTATGAAGAAGATTTGGTAGAATACGAGCAAGAGATTGAAATGGATTCCGAAGTCATAGTAGTCAAAGTAGATTGGTCTGCTAGTTCATTACGCGTTCGTTTAAAACAAAAGATTGGTGCGAATTATATGGAATGGTTTAAGATTGGCAGTTACCGAACGTGGCATTTAATTATTCGTTTGGAAGAGTGGCAATATTCCGTGGATCCGTATTGGAAACCATCGATGGCAGAATTGCCGGGTGCTTTTCACTTGTATGTGTTACCGGAAGCGAGTGCCACGTACAAGATGGATTTCCAAACCTCCAATTTTTTGCATTATTCTGCATCTCATTGTTCACTGTCATCCGATGACACATGTCCTGGTACTTTACCATATATTGGGTTAGCATGTTCCGGGCGTGGTCGATGTAATATAGCTTGTCAATGCGTTTGTGAAGTGGCCAAATCCATTTTGCAAACCGATGAGAATGCCCTCGTAGATATAGATCCTATGAAGTCACCATGGCGTGGTGATGGTTGTGAAATCACCTGTCCGGGATATGATGGATATAATTTAGACTCTATTTGCTCTTCCCGTGGCCTTTGTCAAGCCGATGGTACGTGTTCTTGTCCTCAAGGATTCACTGGAGACGCGTGTCAGTTCGAATGTCCTAAATTGGGTGAAGAAATTTGTTCTTCGCATGGTGGTTGTGGTACAAAAGCTTACGAGTTGTCTTCTTTTCAATTTAAGAACGATCAATATTTGGACACATTGACAGCGACAAATTTGAAACGATATTCTACGTCATTGTCTAATTTTTATGGCTCCTGTTTGGCATCTAACTTTGTTCGTCAAAATGGTACATTTGGATTTAAAGTAAAGAATCAATATCCATCATTTGTTGAGAAATTGGATGCGTTTGCAAGTTGTCAACAAATCAATGATAATTTAGATTTGGATATGACTCAAGAAAAATTCAGGATTTATCCAACAGGTCAATGTATGGGCGTTCAAATGACCGAAGATAAATATGTCCCTGTTGTTTTAAGGTCTCCACAAGATCAATTTATGAAATTGAAATCTATTGATGTCTTTGAATGTTTGGCAACGGATTGTTATATCAATGTGGATGAAGACGATGATTTAACAATCAGAGGCTTAACACATAAATTGATTTCGCCCTCATTTGAATTTGATATCAAATATGTACACGGATATTCAACAGGAAGATCTATATTTGTTATTAATGGACAAAAACTCTGGATTGATTTTATATGGACACCGCACAATATTAAAATCACAATGGGATCGGATATATATGGATATGATGTGATTATAGATCAATATGCTTCTATTGAACGTGTTAAGTTCGTTGTTGAACTTGGTTCATTGCGTTATAATATTTTTCCAACGGTCTTACCAATGTGGTCACCTGAAACTCAAAGTCAGGCGGTATGGGTCTCGCCTCGTTATGATGTTAAATATGTGAATATTCGCGAACATATGTCTGGCTATTTTTTTCTAATCCCGTCGGAAGATACTGGAAATGAAAGAACTTTGATGACATTAGAGGCGGCCGAATATGATTGTGATATGGAACCCGATTGTTTGGGTCTTATTCAATGGGACGATATAAATAATATGGAAGGTCAGGAAGGAGAGACAACGCTATATTCTTTGTATACGGACGTGCCTCATTTGAATGGATGGGCAACTTGGACTTTGTCCGATACATCAAAAGGATATTTATATTTGAAGAAAATGTCTCTAGTTTATCAGGGACGCGAAACAATCAATTCTAAATGTACTGTAGTCGAGGCTGGACTTTCTAAATATCCAACAGTGACATATACAGAAGATTACAACATACCCATTAAAAATATAGATATAAGACTGGCAGAAGATCCTGAAACAGAATCTGTAGTGATTGGAGATGGCTATTGGTCCAATTGTTGGACCAAAATGGACATTGATACGAAGATGGGTTGTTATGAATACGCACGAGACACTGAAAAAGTGTATGGATTTTCATTTTCAGAATCGACGGATATTTGTTTGGTATTGACCGGTATTATCGACAATACCAAAATCAAATTAGATCGTTTCAATAGTGAATCGAGATTAACTTTATTTCATCCATGCGAAGGCGATAGTACAGAATGGATCACATAATTAACTCATATAATTTTTATTTATTTATAAAACAAATGTATTTAAGGTAGTCTAATGCAATTAATTATGAGGTGGCTTACTCTTTTCTTAATGCCTTTATTGGGCTCGGCCATTCAGTGTGACCCAGGTACGTATATTTTTAATAGTACGTGCGTGGATTGCCCTCGTGGTTGGTCTCAAACAACTGCGAATTCAAATCTATGTGAAGAATGTTTTGAAGGAAATTTTGCGGACGTAGTAGGCATGAACGAATGTAAAAAATGTCCTTCTGGTTATTTTATAGAAATATCTGGATCAGAAAACTGCAATTCCTGTCCTTCTGGTTATTTTATGGGAGATGAAGAATCTACCATTTGTTTTGAATGTTTACCAGGCACATATCAAATATCTCCTAGTTCAAGTGTCTGTGATGCATGTGAACCAGGACGATATTCAGACGAAATTTCTGCGGACGAATGTAAAAAATGTCCTATTGGATTTAATCAAAATTTTATGGATGGTCCGCCAGACAGTTGCGAAAAATGCCCGAGGGGATCTTTAACCCTTGTGGAAGGACAATCTACCTGTCAAGAATGTACCACCCAAACATGTCAACAATGCGATGGGTACGGAATTATAGAAAGTATGTGCCAATTATGTCCATTGGGACAATACTCACTAGACTCGGCGAACTGCTCCCATTGTTCCAGAGGATTTGAATCTGGATACTTCGATTCTACTACGGATACTATAGAAATAGTTAGTGTCGGCGGCGATATATGCGTGGAGTGTGTCAAGGGCGATTTTTTTGATAATTTCGCCTGTAAAGAATGTCCGCTTGGTTTCTATACAGATGATTATAATTGTGTAACGTGTCCCAGTGGATATTTTAGATCGGAAGTTGTAGATGTGTCTTCCGAAGAAAATTTATGTGGTACATGTCCTTCTGGATTTTTTGGAGGGAATGGTGTTGAATGTGAAGCATGTGCCGCAGGGCTTTATCAAAATGAAGTTGGCGCTACTGAATGTCTAGATTGTAGATTCCCGACTAAATCTCCCCCGGGTTCTTCAGGATGTTATGAAGATTGTCCAGAAGGATTTGAAGATAATGCGTTCAAACCCTATTGTAAATTTTGTCCAGCTGGTAAAAATGGGCCAAGTGCGGAAACTTGCACCACATGCCCCGAAGGTAAATTTAAGTTTGGGAATTTCGGAGATTGTGAAACATGTCCAACTGGGAGAACATCTTCCAATGAAAAAACGTCCTGTATCACATGCCCAGGAGGTAAATATGTCATCGGAGGAATCTGTGAAAATTGTCCAGAAGGATATTACATGAAACCGTTTGATTTAACAGATCCACCGCTGGAATGCGAATCCACGCCACTTGGAACATATCAGGACGAAAAAGGCCAACTTTATTATAAAAACTGTTCTGCTGGTTATTATGCAGATGCTTACGCGTCAATCGTCTGTAAAAGATGTCAATCTGGTAGAATCTCGCAATCAGGGACCTATGTATGTGAAGAATGTCCACAAGGGTTTGGAGCTGACCCGTCGAACATAATTTGTGAAAATTGTACAGATTCAAAGACGACTGTGGATGGTTCTTGTCAATTTTGCCCAATCGGGAAGCAAGGGGATAAAACGGATAATGTGATTTATTGTGAAGACTGTCCATCTGGGTTTTTCTCGGATCAGTCGGATGGAAAATTCTGTGATGCTTGTCCGACCGGCTACAAAACAAAATCAACTACTGAATGTGACGAATGTGATGATGGATATGTGACAAATCTTGTTGGGTCAGGGTCTTCCTTTTGTATTGTGGATAACAATGAAACGATTCGAGAATGTTCAGGGGGGACTTATTATGACGGCAAAGAATGTATAGATTGTGATCCTGGAACAACTTCGGCAGAAGGTTCATCGACTTGTATTCCTTGTGAAGCCAATGAATATGAAGAGGACAATATATGCAAACTATGCCAGGCCGGAAAAGAAGTTACCAACAATGCGTGTACAGATTGCATTTCCGGTAAATTTGGTGTTAATGGCAGGTGTCAGGAATGTGAAAAGGGGACGTATCAACACGAATCAGGTCAAGATTCATGTCGGCCATGCGAAGAGATGCATACAACCAGAGGGGTCGGCACAACATGCGGTGATACAGGCCCTATAGAAGATCCCGCCACATGTTGCTACAAATGCGACTCGGCATCAACCATTGTAGTCGATGGTGTATGTGCAACATGCCCCCCCGGACGCGTCACATCAGAAGCTGCTGGACGTTGTCAAAATTGTCCCGGCGGTACCTATAGATCCGCCACAGAAGAACAATGTCAGCCATGTCCCATTGGAAAAGCCGCAAATAGCGGTTCTCAATGCGTAACGTGTCAATCTGGGAAATATTCAGATACACCGGGTCTTGCAGAATGTAAAGAATGTCTTGCCGGGGTCACAGCAACTGGTTGCGATGTATGTGCTTCTGGAACTTTTGGAGTGAATTGTGATGCTTGTCCGGCGGGATATTGGTCATTAGCCGGACAAGACGAATGCTCGGACTGTGCGGTTGGACTATTCCAACCTTTGACCGGAAAAAGCGGCTGTTTGGCCTGTGAACCCGGTAAATTTGCATTTGAGACCGCTTCTACAGAATGTATACGGTGTGATCCGGGACGTTTCCAACCTTCTGAAAGAGCGGGCATATGTATTGAATGTCCACAAGGCCAGTACACAGATCAATTCTCAGCTCTTCAATGTAATAAATGCCCTTCTGGGACTTATACAACTTCGGAAGGAGCCAACCACACGTCCCTATGTTTAGAATGTCCAATCGGGACTATGGAAGTAAACGGATTGTGTATAGATTGCCCAGAACGTTTCTATAACGAGTTGCCCAAACAAACATCTTGTAAAGCGTGTCCAGGGGACCAATTGTCTCCAAAGAGATCAGTGTCGCAGACCGAATGTTTCTCAAAGGAGGGACTTATTACATATGTGTTTGGCATGAAAGGCGATTCTAAAATATCACAATACTATACTAAGAACTGTGAAATAAGACCAAATCTAGTCATGTTGTGTCCAGGATGCTCCTGCGACGATGATTCTAGAAACGGTTTCTGGGATGGGCCGATATGCAATGAATGTAGAAGAGGATTTGCTACAAGAGATTGTACAGCGATTTGTCCAGCTTATGACGGTACACACGATTCAACCATGTGTAATGGCAATGGATTTTGTTGGTATGGCAAATTTGGAGATGGCCTGTGCTATTGTGGTGGAAAATCTGAAATTGATTCCACTGGTGAAAATGTTGTTGTTGATGTTCGTTTATGTCCAAAGGGTAAAATATGTCCTGGTTATGGTCCGACCGAACAAACAGAAACGAAATATATGCCAAAATACTATATCATGCAATATAGACAATTTTCAGTGTTTGTCCTCATGCTCAACAAATACACACCACAAAGAGGTCATATGTGGTTTAAACGTTTTCCACCGACAATAGCATACGAAAATACATGTCTTTTGTGTACAGGGGGGTATTCTAGAACTCCGAAAACAGAAGTTGGTTTCTGGAATAGAGAACAAGAATATGAACTTTTTTCGGACGATTTGCAAACCTTAAACGGGTTCCATGGAGAAAATTGCCAATACGAATGTGCTTTATGTCTTAATGGTGGCAGATGTCATAATGTACCACATCCATATAGATTCTCGTACACCATTGAGGATACATTCCGCCCACAGAGAGAAATTTTTATTCCGCAAACAAATTGCATCTGTTCATCAATGGTTTTTGACCCCGAAGCAATGTGTTGCCCAAATGGATTCCAACCATTTGTACACTATGGTCTAAGATTAAACCCAGAACCATATACACGTTTCAACAGATTGCCTTATTTGACATCCATTAAAAACGAAAAAAGAGATTACTGGATTAATAGAGATATCTATTTGGAACCAGACATCAAATACATCACGCCCTTTGCAGAACCGGCTGACGGCCTCATGTACGTTGCAAATAATAATCTCGTTTATTCAGAAGACAAAGTCGATTACATTCAAATGTCTTATAAAGAGGCAGGGCCTTATAATAAACATGTTTATTACGGGGTTCCAAGAGAAATATGCCGGGCGTGTCCAGGTTTATTCGGCAAGGGTGTGAGATCAGCGGCGGAAATAATAGATTCGGAGGAAAAAGCCGAAGAAATTTGGTGGGATAATGCCATGGGTGCTTCTGCAAGAAAGTGCAATGGTATCGGTGTTTGTGATTTTTATAAAAGACCCGAAGAACACACGGTTAAATTTATGGGGGATGCCGAAACATATAAAATGTACGAAAGAGGGAAAGTATGCAATGCTCTACCGATTGCAGGGCTTCAGAATAAAAAAACAAGAGAACAATGCATCGAGTATGGCCAGGACGTTGGCGCGTCTTTCATTGCATTTGCCGAACCATACAAAGGAGGACAACCAGAAGATATGCATATCGGGCAAAATGGCACAGTAGAATATTATGATACGCAGATTCAAGCTTCTACAGTTGCTATGGCGATTCACTCCTTAGGTTATGCTTCTTACATTAATGGAACAGAAACATTATGGTCAGTCCTAAAATTATCAGATAGTACGAAGATGCCTATTCCAGATTCTGATAGTCGATATACCATTTTCTCGACTTCTCAAGCCACTTGTGGGGCTTATTATGAATGTGATTCATTTGTAAATGTTCCAAAATTCAATATTTATCAATTGAAATTGGGAGCGGGCGATGATCGATTATCCGATGCTACCTTTAATCGCTTTGACACGTGCTTTACATATACAAAAGATGACATCGAAAAATTCGGACTCTATTTGACACAAGAATATAAACAAGGACAAGATCCATTTTTAGGAGGTCTTTGTCCAAAAGGTCATTATTGTACCGAATTTAATGGCGTTGGGTATAAAGAAGCGTGCCCGGCCGGTTATTACCAACCAGAACAGGGGGTTTCAAGGTCTGTTGAATCAAGTATGTGTAACACCGCCACATCTCAAATTAACGGCTGTCAAGAAAATACAGCCACAGTGGCCGCTAACGACTATACAGACAACGTATGTATACGCTGTCCTAGAAACTATTTTGCACCGGTAGGGTCTCCAAAATGCACCGAATGTTCACAGGGGACAGTCAAAAAGATCTCTGGCCTTTTCGAAACTGCAACCATAATGTTAAATATACCAACATTCTATATTGCAGAATATAACCCTTGGTATTATATTCCAAATGAACAAGGGACTGAAAATGCAGATTGTGCGCTGATGCCACCCGGAATTATACATGTTCCATCGGCAAACGACTATATGACATATGACAGACAGGACTTTTTGGCAGTTATGCCATGTCCATTTGGGTTATCATCAAGACCCGGCACCTTTTCCATCGAAGGATTTGAAGATCTTAATCAATTGATTGTTTCAAAGTACACATCAGTCATAGAAGCGCCATATATTCGTTTTGATCAAACATGGTCCACCGTAGAATCGGAAACGACATGCGAATGTCTAGATTTTAGACCTCTATCTAGAGAACAGTGTAAAAAAGCTCTACAAGACAAAGATATACAAGTCATGGTAGATCGTGTGGGCCCAAAAGGATGTTTCATGCATGCCAGTAGACCAAAGATGGGGTTTTTCTCATTAGGACCGGTAGAAATGCCATCAGCGGCTTTAACATACCTTTGCAGGTCAGGTATAGATAATGACCATCTTGCAGGCGAGTTTGCAAGAGCCAATTGCTTTCGATGTCCGGGTAATTCTATCACAGGCCCAAGTTCCACAACTTGCACCACCTGCTTTGCGAATCAAATGAAATTATACGCAAAAGAAGCCATTCAAAAGTTTGCAGAAAATGCCATGCCAAGTCTTAAAGAACTTACGATCGGCGGGGCATCGAACGACAACATACAAATAGAATATAGTGCGATGCTTCCCAATTATGCACTCATCTACGGAAAAGAAGACCAAAACTATCAAATAAAATACAGATTCGGAGTCAGAGGTCTTTTTAATAAAGGTACAACCGAATTGGCTCTATCCGATTGTTACTTAGCCTGTTCGGCAAAAGAAGATAAAGACATTATTGCTGTGGGTATATTGGAATCAGATTCGTCGGAATGTGCTTGCTCAGTAGCCGCGGCTTCTGGCACACCAGGATTAACAGGACTAGGGAATACGGGATTTATTTGGAGAAAGGTCACTGGAGATGACGCCGAAATTGGCCAAACAGATTGTTTAGAAAAGGCTATCGCACAATACGGTGTTTCGTCTACACACCCCAATCTCATAGTTGGTTCATGGAGCTGGGTTCCACAGGGATGCTCGGTACAAAACATGCAGGGTGTAGTAAACGCTGCACATTGGAATAATGCGCAAGGACTAGGAAGAAAAGACAGCGGAACGTTTCAAATAGTCACCGCATATCCATCTTGGGGGGATTCTGCCTTACCATTGTGTGCAGCTTGCCAACCCGGGAAAAAAACAGAGGCCGGGTGCATACCATGTGAAACCGGGATGTATACAGAAACACCCACACAAGCAGACAAAGGCAATTGTCAAAAATGCGATTCTGGAAGATTTGCATCTAAAATTGGATCAACTGGATGTCAAGCATGTCCACTAGGATATTACCAAGATGAATTGCAACGAGCAAACTGTAAAGGATGTGAAGCAGGATATTATCAAGGTGTAAAAGGTTCGGTTAGTTGCGATGCATGCGATGCAGGATATTACTCTGTTGCCCGAAGTCCGGTATGTACTTCATGCTTACAGGGGACATTCACTGGCTCGTCAGGCTCTACAACATGCACTACATGCGATGACGCCACGTATACAGACGAAATCGGCTCGGTGCGTTGCAAAGATTGTCCGGCAGGATATAAACATTTCAATCCAGCAGTTTGTATCGCATGCGTCTCCGGAAAATTCCAAACATCAAAAAAACAAAACAAATGTAATGAATGTGCCGCAGGAAAATATTCTCCCAATGAAGGAAGAGGAACACCTTGTGCAAATTGCCCATGGGGATGGTATCAAGGATCTCAAGGAAGGTCAGTATGCCAAGCATGTCCGGGCGGTAGAGCTTGTGGCGCATCTTCTACAGGATCAGCATGTGGATCCGGGCAATATTCGGAAGCTAGACGATGGGGGTCATGCAAGTCGTGCAGGTCAGAAAAACAAGCGTTATCCAATAAAAAAGGATGTCAATGGTGCGCAGCCGGAAAATCTACTTTAGGATCTTCGGGAACCACTTGTAAGAATTGCCCGGCGGCCGGATGGTCCGGATCAGGCTCCGGGTCAATGACCATCTTATACATGACTATCGGCGTCAGTTCATCAAAACCTTATCATAAATGCCCATGGGGAGGATCGGGATGGGGATGTAACGGAAAAGGAGGTAGAAGAACAGTCACAACGCATTTCGTAGCTCTGAAGTCAGGTACATATAAATTCTCCGCAGTAGCATACGATTGGGGAGCCGTACAATTTAATTTTGCTTCAGGCGCGTCCGCTGGACGTTGGACTCTTGAACGGCAAAGCAGAGGATTTAATTGGCCCCTTGACAAAGGTCAAGTAGTATCTATCACATTCACATGTGATAGATGGCGGAGCACGCCCAATTGGAGGTATTTGTGCACATTTTCAATGAAAGAACCAGGAGGATCGGTCGCAAAGAACTTAAAACTATTTAAGTCGAACCCGGGATCGTCTTATTGTGCAGATCCTAGTATTATAAGAAGACTATAAATTTATTGTATTTTAAAGATCTACAAATCTACGCTTTTTACTTTCTACAAATGTTGTACGCTCTTCTTCATTTCTTTTCCAACAACTTATCCTATGATCAGAAAGATCGGCCTCGCCAGATTCTTGCCATTGAAAGGTCTCAGGATCACGAGACATCCAAATAACACGACCCTCGTCACAGACCAAATCGATCATACGAGGACGCACACCCCTAGCAATATACTGGAGACCACACGCATTACACAACGAGGAAGTTCCACAGGGACCAGGTCTCCAAGTCGATGAAGTCAAAGCACGACAACGAGTACAGGCCAAACGATGACGAGACATACATTCCTTATTACCCCGTTCCTTAAAATACTGTTGGATTATAAAACCAACCACTTCATCAATATGCATCAGTTGCATGATCCGATTTTACTTTATATGATTCACAAAAAAAACGCATCTTCTTTAATTATATTTATTTTACCAACTCATAAATGTGTTTAGAACTTTCTGAAGAATTTGTTATAGCCTTTACAAAATTCAATTTGTTTTTATAATCTTTTGTTTTGCATTCTTCGACCGCAATAGAGGCTCTCATCTCAATAATCAAAGCCTGGACTGCACGCAACTTTTGAGCTCTAACCTCAGTTTCTTGAGTACGCCGCCGACGAACAGGCTCAGACTCTCCACGAGAAGCACGAGATTTATTACTCTGCTCTTTTGAACGAACTTCGAATTTAGTTGATACCACAGACTCAGAGGGAAACACATTGCCGCTAGATACATCCAAACGATGCGCCGTTGCAACGAGTACAAACTTAGGCCATTGAGACCCAGAAACTTTACGAAACCCCTGGCTCAGCTTCCATTTACGCTTCTGAAATAAAACAATACCATCTTCGGATATATCGCTGGCAAGCAACCAAACTTGATTCTTATTGGCAGTTTTGTATTTATCAGAAATCTCACGATGACGACCTACCAAACTGTTCTCAACGAACACAGGAGCATCCACAGTCGATGCCACGGTCAACGGGACCTCGTGATCAAGATATAAACTCAAACAAATATAAGTCGCGTCAAGCATACTGTCCGGCAGACGAATACCAGTATGAGATCCAAAAACAGTAGAGTCACGGTAATTTACTTCGCCATTTTCATTCAGGGAAAAATTCAAAAGGACAACCTTCTTAGACAGTTCTTCACGCATAGATGGCATAGAATAGTCCGCAGTGACATTTGGAGTCTCAAGAAGGTACATCAAATCGTCAACACATCCTTCATCATCAGATACATTAGGGTCAGACATTTAGAAAACAACAGGGAATTACTTTACTAAAGAATATGTGTAATAGTATGTTTTCACTTAATCGCAAATTAAGATAAAATCTAACATTTAGAAATATTCCTGAAAAGTCTAAAACTTTAGACTTCATTTCGTACTAGCGTACACCTAAAACTTTAGAGATTGTCCTACGGGATGCCTCCTCAATATCGTTCGTTATATTACCTATCGAGTTCCAAGGGAGTGGCCGTTTACAATCCACAAAACATCCTCATTGGATACACAACGGGCTATAACGCACGACCGAATGGAAATCCAGACTCTATAGGCTCTATTGAGGTAGATACTATCACGAATGGTCCAATGTGGATTGAAGGTTATGGCCTCCGAGTAATGGGTATGGGTATTCAGTGGAGAGTGTTTAAATAAAGTAGTATTTTTTTACCCATGTCTACGTCTACTTCTTCTAATCGTTGTACTACGAACAGGTTTTTCTCTAGTTGTCCAAAACATTTCCGATATATGTGTGGGGTGTTGGCGAAGCGCTCTTGCACGCGTATCAATGTCCTTGGCATCCTTTAGAGCGTCATAGCCGGCCTGTAATATAGAAACATCCATTGTTTTTTTACATTTGCCATCATACTTGTTGCTGTCCTTAAAAATGAGTTTGCCGTCTTCGTGCCCCACACAACATATATTGTGTCCGAAACGTCCTTTTACGAATTTATTACCACTGAAATTCATATTTTGTATATTAAGAACAAGTACTTGATGGCCTGCGTCTAGTTTGGTGACAACGGCCTCTGGTGAATATTCGTTAGCCTCTTCTGTTTTAAAATACACGTCTATTTCCGGAAATTTTTCGTTAAACTGAGCACTGCTTTCAGATATTCTTTGTCCAGACACCAAACACATGCCTAGAAATTCATTTGTAAAGGTCTTTCGTTCTGCTTTATCAAACACGCGTCCAAGAACAATTTCCGACGCAATACGTAGACAAAAATACCCACAATTGGATTCGCCATTTTGATAATTTCCCTGATCGTAACAATAGTCTTCTTCGGCGGCAGCAAAAGAACGAAACATTTTCTTCTTAAGTAGGAGGATATTTATAGTGTTCAATATAGACCCTAATCAATATTTATACTTTTAGGAATCAAAGTCAAGGTCTCTCAGAGACTAAATGAAGTCTAAGGTCTCACCTCTCTTCGAGACTCTAAAGTTTTAGGCCTAAAGTTTTAGAAGTCTAAAACTTTAGGCCTAAAACTTTAGACTTTTCAGGAATATTTCTAAATGTTAGATTTTATCTTAATTTACGATTAAGTGAAAATATATTATCCACATATTCTTTAAGTAAACTCACATATACTGTAGTCATGAGTGTACAATCCTATGAGTCTGACTCCTCGGACGGGTGGGATTCGGAGGAGGACAATACGGTGTCCGAATCGTCTTCCTCTTCATCCTCGAGCAGTATCAATGACCCTGCGGATGTCTATACTGTCCAAATTCCCAAAAACGTGGACCTTGAAAAAATCCCCAAAACTCTTGATCTGGTAAATCTGGTCTCATCAGACGGAAAAAGGTATGATCTTTACCGCTGCGAACCCGCCCTTAAAAACTATCCTGGTGTCCGTTCTGACGTTTTAAAACAGTGCAGAACGTGGCTCTTTCAAATATGTCTCTGTAACAGCGCTCCAAATGTCGATGGGAGCCAACCATACGTCCCTATGCGCCTACCAGATTTTAAGTCAAAAGGCTTAAATTTTATTCGGCGAAACCAGACCCCGGATTTAAAGGACGAACACGGGCGCGCAGTGGACAACTCTGTCGTATTTGTAACAAATGACGTCCCTGATACTATATACTTTAAGAAAAAGTGCGTAGACCACGAAACAAAGCGCGACATAGCCTTTGAGCTTGGTAAGGGTTATCTTTCACATACAAGAGCCATCGACCCGAAATTTTGCATTCTTGCTGTTCCATTTGCGCATGGCAAGCTTCATATGGGTAGCGCCATCCGTACTCCGGATTTCCATGTCTTCAGCAAGCGTCAAACACGCCACACTGCTCGTGCGAATAAGAAACGTAAAATATCTTCGATGGTGGCCCAATATGATACAAACATATCTGAAGCTGAGATAGTTCTTCGTTCTTTACAATCGGATTATGAAAAATTGCGCTGTCGAAACCGCAAATATGAAGTAAAGATGGGTACAGTTCGTCGGCGTGCCGCACAATTACCCGATGGACCTATAAAACTTGGCATTGAGTACGCTACCAAAAATATTGAACAAACAACTGATACAGTAGAAATATAAAACACATATATTACGCATAAAAAAGATTTTTACTTTTTTTTTTAAATTATGAATCACATCTATGTCGTCTAAAAAGGTAACAAAAGAAGTGACAATAACTGTAGGAAATCCATTGACAGTAGAAACGCGCAAACTTGAGGGCATTCGAACCTGGAATGTGGAGTATCTCATCGATATTAAGACTGACAAAGTAGAGTTCCGGGAGAATATCAGACGACCTAAAGATTCTAGCTCTGATGAGTAGGGGTAGAGGCCATTATAACATTCTGTAAAATAATCTTGGTTTTCTTCCATTATCAAAGCACGAGTTCCATATACAAACTCTTGCAATGGTATCTACTAAAGCAATAAGTAGCCATACATCAACTCTGGTAATAGCTATTAGAATATGTAATAGTGTCCCCGCGGCTTTGTAAAAATTATAACATGCCATGATAAATATATCTTCGGAAGTGAGTGGTATTTTAAGTGTGTGTTTTCTTTCTATTTCCCTTCCAATCGTTTCTTCTAAATAAACTTGTGAACCACAGAACAATACAAGTAGTCCAGCAAATACGGCCCATTGTGACCAATTTTTAATGATAATGGAGCCGACTGTGAACGGTGGTCCCCAATGGTAGAAATCTGCCCATGCATCTTCTGCCCATATAATGCCAAAGCAGGCGATGGTGACAGCTAAAGAGAGGACAACTAAATATTTCGTCATTTCAACAATGTTCAATATTCTGGTATAAATAGTGCATCTAACACTTTTATTGATGCATGAGTCAAATATCCGCAAGATTTGTAATCTTGTGCTTGTGTGGTTAGGTATAACATTATTAGCCAATGGTATACAAAAAATGTCGGATTCTGGTTATACACCTCCAGAAATAGTATCTGGATGGTTGACAGGCATGTTATGGATTTTGGTTGGATATTCTATTGCTTTAGTTTGGATATCTTTTGTTGTGTCCATTTTAGTCGTGCAGAAAGTAACAGGTGCGAGTCGATTTTCTGGCGCTAAAATGTTCTCCATATCATTAGTATTGATTTTTGCAGCTATAGCAGCCTCCGTTGGAACTTGGATGACTTGGAAATATCCTTATAGATTAGGTCCGTGTGATTGTAAACCTAATGAATGGGGTGTGTCCTGCAAACCGTGTCAATGTGGCAATCATGGCGTTTGTGATGATGGCCAATATGGTTCAGGGCGGTGTGCTTGTGATTTTGGGTTTACTGGTGATCGGTGCGATCGATGTGACGAACGTCATAAACCGGAACCAGTTGCCTCTGAAGCTGCCTGTGACATCTGTAAGACAGGATATACAGGGGAAAAATGCGATGAATGTGATGTCGGTTACAAAGGTGAGGAATGTGACGAATGCGACGATGGTTGGCATCCATGGCAACATTCTTCCGAATTATTCCCTCAATCGATAGCGGCTGATGAAAGGCATATTTGTGACGAATGTATTCCAAATCATTGGGGATATTATTGCAAAGCGTGCCCATGGGGTAATGATGTTCCTCATATATTATTGACAGAAAATAATCCTCTTGTTGCAGGTACCAGAGTGGCCGATTCGTTTTCAAAAGGCGGTCAAGTATACAAAATGGAAATTAAATTGGACCAAGAATGGCAAGAATCATTCGATTATGACCCAAATGACCAAAATGTGTTAAAGAATACGCGCATAAAGATAAAGTATGATGATAGTATCATTTTATCTGATTGGATGTTGTTGGGTGATATCCGTGGAGTTCAATGTAATAACCGTGGTGTATGTGAAGATGACGTCCAACACCAACTTGAAAATCCTAATTGGGATCAAACTTGTACATGGACAGAATATGAAGAATGTACTACAGATAGCGATTGTAAAATTTCGGAGAATTGTAAAGGAACGTGCACTGGTATAGATCTCCCTATTAATTCTATATGGGAGGCTAAAATGGCTGGCAACCTCTGTTCAACAGATGAAGATTGTATTGATGAGACCATTTTTATAAATGAAAAGAATGAGACCTATTTGGGGGGACGTTGTGTAACGCGTGCCTGTTGTGCTGAGTCTTATCATGGCTCTGGTTTATGCGAATGTGAACAAAAATTTTTCGGAGAAATTCAAGATAACGGTGTCAAAGAACACTATGAATTATCTCCAAGTTGTGATTTCTGTCCAGGATACGACTGGATAACACAGAATCCAACCACCATTTGTTCGGGCGGTAAAGGAACATGTTCTGCATCTTATGGTCGTTCGGGCGATTATTTACAAATGAGATGTACGTGTGGGGAAGAGGTCTGGATTGATAGAGAAACGGGTATTGTTGATCCAACAAAAATCATTGCTTGGTCGGGCAATTTATGTGAATGTGGTGACTATACCGAAGATTCTAAATGTGATTTATGTGCTTCTGGTCACTGGGGACCAAACTGTCAAATTTGTCCAGGTGGTCCTGGTCTTAAATCATGTGGTGGTCTTGGCCGGGGGGAGTGTTCTCAAGGTGTAGATGGTGACGGGTCTTGTAATTGTGCTTTAGACCGTGCTTCATCGTGGATGTTGGCACCGTATGTTAAAAGATATCCAACAGAACCGGTTGGAGTAAATTCAGAAGGTCTTAATCACACTTGTTCTGAATGCGCCCCGAATTTTTTCGGTGAATTTTGTCTAAGATGTGATGATACAGATATGATTAAACCTTCTGAATTGGATGATATTTTTCAACCGGGCAATTCATACGTGTTTGGTCAAGGGCAGTCTTCTGTGGAACCGATGCCAGTTTGTCATAGAGGGTTTTGTACCTTGGCATGTGGTGGCGGTGGTTGGTGTAACTGGGGTAGAGGTGGTGATGGAACATGTACATGCTGGTCAAATGTAAGACAAAATAGTCATACGTGGAACCCACTAGATAATACATGTATTGGCAATGATAGGACGAAAGAACAATGTCCTTCTTATGGGTACTGTTCTGAAAATTCACAAACAGGACGAAGGTCAGCTACAATGTGTGGTCTAGAAACATGGACGGGTGACGATAAAGATATGACATCAGAAGGGTTAGATTGGTCACCATTTGACGATTGGTCTGGAACAGATCCGGGCAAACAATCTTCCACTGAATATAACTTAGAGTGCAGTAGTCTTAACAAAGGAGTGTGTTACAAATGGATGCCTATCGATTGGCGTCCTAGTAATTCACTTATAACATGTGTAAAAGAGGGAAATTAAATCCATTTTTTTATAATAAATTCTAATATAAGATTGTTCTTATTATTGTAACTATGTCTGACATTGGTGTAACTGGCGCTGAGAAATCCGATAATGAAGATGAAATTTTTATGAATAAAATCTTACCAGAGGCTAGGTTCGCAAAGAGAGGCACACAAGAATATCATGTGTTTTCATTGAAAACGGAAGACCCGAATACTATTGAGAGTTGGCTTCAAATTGCTAAACCATTGCCAGTCCTCATGGATCCAGAAACTTATGAAGATATTAAGGGAAAAAGAATGAATTGGGTATTCGACAAAGATAAAAGTCTGATAGGGTTAACATTCAAAAATTAAATATGTATTTGTTCTATTATTTGTGAGTGGCTCCTTAGCCATTGATCGATTGTCTCTGTTTTATTTGTATATGCATGTTCTTTAGGCCATAATGTAGCCACCGTTGTATTATTTTGAATATATTCCAGGACTTTCGCCGAGTCAAACATTGCTGGTACATGCACACATTTATTTACCAACAACATATGTTCATAATCAGACGCCTTGAAAAAATCAAAGTGTGTGCCCGCGCGTTCAAATCGAATATGTCCCCTTCTCTTACGATGTCCAAACGCCCATAGATCACCATAACCTTCAAATACAGAAGCAAATTTCCTAGAATGTTCGGAGCCAACATACGCTACCATTATTTTTGCATGCGATTCAGAAATAAAATGATGGTAAAAGCTATATAGCCATGTGAAAATTGCGACAAAAAAGATCCACTGCATTAAGAATAACAATTAATCCTTTATATAAAAAAAATGGAACTTTTATTAACAATCCCGCCTATGGACTAAAACCGTACACCCGATTCGGGACACGCTACTTGTGTTTGTGCCCCATTAAATTGAATAGTTACATCTTTATTATTGATACCCATGCAAATTCCTTTTAGGTGCTTGCTTTCCAAACGATTCCATGCCATAACTAAATCTCCTTTGGTGATTATAGTAGGTTCGACATTCTCTGCTGCCGATATAATCGCTTGTTTGCCCTGTCGAGTCACGACGTACCCTTTTTTATCGACTTTTACAATGGTACATTTAGTCCCGCGAATCATGACATGATCTTTTGGTTTAAAACTAGGCGATAATATATGTTGTATCCGTGTAGATAATTCATCGATAGCAAAGTATTCGGCCTCTTCTTTGAGAAGCCATAATTCAGTTGAATTTCTTAATGGTAATATGTTAGAACCTCTAAAATATAACAATAGCCATCGGAATATTTCAGGATCGCGATCAATAAAATACGCCCCGTCTATCATTTTTGCGGGGTTTGGATGTTTTAACATGGCGGTTAGCATATTTTCTCCTCGGCCAGATAAAGTATCCACTGTAGTATAATATACATGACCACCGACATTTAGTTTGACAACCATTTAAATGGATCCACAAGCCATTATATAGTTCTAATCAAAAAAAGTGAGAAGTTCGTTTCTGCGGCGGATTAATATGCGTATATCATGTTTTAATGCCTCTTCTTTTTTACCCAATAGTTCTAGAGAGTCTATGGTAATACGAGCTGACACTAAATCATCTGCTAGTGTTTCTTTTTCCTGTTCTATGGTGCGTAATTCAATCATTAGGGATTTTACTTGTTCTTTTAGAAGTTTTAATCTTTTGAAACATGCGGCATTACGGATCGCTTTTTTTCGAAGACTATCTTTATGGACATGGTGTACCACGGACATGCTTCTGGCATTTTTGTGCGGTTGGATATACATTACTTTTTTAATTGTTGGTGGCCGGCGAATAGTCAGAAAAAGTTCGGTATATAAAGGATCCCACATTTAAAAAATATGGGATACTTGCCAGAAGTAGTTAGAATTATCGCTGCACACATGGATGGGCCTGGTGGATCTAAAGCCATTGGAACTGGGTTTTTTTTAGCGGTGGACGGTGTTCACATTAAGGAAGAAGGTCTATTGATGACCAATGCTCACGTTGTTACGAATTCGCCGGTTGTAAAAATTATGACAACCTACATTGAACATCAGGCGTTACCTGTTACGGTCGTATCTGTATGCCATGACCGTGATTTGGCACTTTTAAAAGTGGAGCCCCAAGTGGCGCAGTTTTTGAAACGTTCTTTAAATGAGCGTTATGGTCTAGATCATATTCCAGCCCTCCATTTTGAAGATTCCGATCTCCTAAGAACGGGCACTGAATTGCATGCAGTCGGTCATCCACTTGGTCTCGTTGACCAGCAATTTACTTCAGGTAAATATCAGGGATGTGTTCATTTAAACGGAGAAATTAGAGGTCTTTCTGGTGCTTTGATTAATGGAGGTAATTCGGGTGGACCTTTAATGTGTTCGCAAAAAAATAAAGAAGAAAAGTCTATTGAAGGCCTCCATTACTTTATACCTAGTAGGTACAAAGTGATAGGCGTCAATACTTTTAAACTGACCGGTGCTAATGTTGACGGAGAGAATGGGTTTATTCATTCGAATACTGTTAAACGTGTATTGCCGACTCTATTGGCTCCTCTGGAAAGTAGATATGCACGCGAGACCAAGGTTATGGAAATGTTGAAGAATATGTCTGTTCAAACTAAAAACCCAACCTCTGCTCATTCATTATTGTCTCATTTAACATCTGAAGAATGCGAGACGATTATAAAATCAAACATTACAAAGGCATGGACAAAATATCATTTGGGAGGTACTGCAGGTGGAAAACCCAGATCATTCCATGCGTGGATAGGAAGACATGTCTTTAAACCAGGAACAAATCATATGCATAGAGGAGGACCAGAATTACTCTCTAAAGTATTAGCTTTTGCCGGTACACAAGATTGGGATGGACTCCTTGAATGGAAAGCAAAAAGAAGATGGTCAAAGGTCCGAGAAATGACTACGGAAGTTTCAGAGCCCGAAACTCGCCCATCCATGATTCGAATTTTACCTCCGCCGCCTTCACATGTGCATTCACCACAAATTGGCATTACGTCACGACCCATTTTTAATGCAGATCTTTTACTTCATTATGGATGCCCAAGAGCACCAGAAGGGAAGTGGTTGGCTTCTGGCGGTGTTTTAGTGACAAGTGTGGAACCAAATTCGCTCTACAAACTCGCCGGAGGTATGGAAGGCGACATCGTATATAAATTTCAATCTGCAGAAAATATTGCCGAATTATCACCGGCTGGAACTTGGTATTCTGGGAAAAGAGATTTGCCAATGTCTTTAAGAGATTTGTGTAACGATACGGCCATAGGCGGTTCTATAAAAATGTCCATCTTAAGACAAGGTGATGAGCCAAAAGAAATTGAGTTCGCCAATAGAGAACCAAAGTATGAAGAATTACCACCAATACGGCAGACATACGCCTTTTGTGACGAAGGAAGATTTGAGAAACAACAGAGGGCACAAGTTCAAGGGATTGTTTTTGCACCCTTAAGACTTCATCATGTCGCAATGTTTAATTTGTTAGATTATATGGCTCCAAATAAAAGACATACCTTCAGAGTAGTAGTTGAATCAGTCTCGCCAGAATCATCGGCGTATGCTACAGATGCGGTTCACGCAGGTTCGATCGTAACTATGATTAACGACAAACCCGCAGCTGGCAATTGGAGCGAATTCCAAAAACAACTGGCACAGCCTCACCAAAAAACAGGATGTTGGGTTATAGATACAACATACAATGGGATGAAAAGTAAATATGCGGTCCTCGCCAGACAAATAGAAACAAAATAATTAATTCATATGTGATTTTTTTTCAACATAAATTTATATAGTAGAGTAACATGTGGGGAATTTATTCCATACATAAATTATATGATAATAAACGGCCCGATCTGTTAGCACCCGGGTTTTTCACACTATATCGTAAAAAAGAAAAAGTAAAAGTCACAGGCTGGCTACCTACACATCACTCCAATGTTGATTTTCATTTAGAACTTTCGGAACCAAATGAAAAAAAAGTTTGTAAAATTCTAAATATATTGCAAATGAAACATAACCCCAAAAAAAAAATACAGACGCACATAAGATTTGCACAAAAACTTCAAAAAAACAAAGAGAAATACATTCAAATGGCTCAAAACGCCAGAAATTCGATGGCTCTTTGGACAGTCGCGGTCTTATACAACTACTATAACTTACCATCAGATATAAACGCCAGATTTAGATCTTTGGTGGAAAATTTTACCAAAATTTGCAGGAGGGGAGCTCCGGAAGCATTACCAAACCTCATTTATGACTATGAAAAGTCTGTAGAAACAATCAATCGTGGACTTTTGCAAATGGGCGAACTTCCAAAAGCAGGCTCATGGACAAACCTAAAACAATTACATGCCTACCAAAAGGCAACCAAATGGTCACCAGCTTCTTACACACAACCCGAAGGCATATACAATATTCAAAAATATAAAGGCAAATGGATCGATTCCACAGACATTGACACATATAATGAATTAACAGAGGCCATACGGCCCGACAATACCCAGGTAATCATCGGAACAGGTACAGACAAGAGTGTTCCAAGGGGTGACTGTCTCATTGTCGTCAGAAATGAAGAAGATGCTTATAAATGGAAAATGAACCATAATGTCAGCACGCTTTACACGCTAAAAAACTGGCCACTGGATCCAAACAGAAGAGAAATAAGGCAAAAAAAGTTAGGTGTATGGCCCCTAAAAGTCCTGCCATGTCGGCCAGAGAATGTTGTTGTTGCATTTGCACATTTATGGGGACAAAAAGACTGGCTTACGTTAGTAAGGACAAATCCTAAAAATTATACTTTAGTTGGGAGATTAGATCAATATCCAAGTGGCCGTGGTCAAATTTTCAGAGATATTTGCGAATCAAAAAAGTTTGACACTACTTTAGTACGACATCACGGTGCAGAAGTCATAGAAATGGCCACAGAAAGTGATATAGCCGAGATTGTCCAAAAACATAAGACAGTGCAGTGTTTCTATAATGGTCCCGATAAACTAAATATTGATACGGGACGTAGACAATATAAAGATCCGTGGAGAATTAGAACAATTAGAAATTTGGAACAGTCATTGTATGAAGAAGAATCAACGCCAGGAAAAGGAAAAAATACATCTGTCATATCTGCGCGCTATTTTCAGGGTGTTAAACCACATGCGGGTATATATATATGCAGTGAAGAAGACACTGCCTTTGATTTACATATGGCACGAACCATTTGCAAAGATATTCTTTACATCATTGGGGAACCCCCGCCTATGTTTTCATTCATTCGTAGACCACCTATTAGGAATACAATCGGCTGGTAACAAAAAAAATACATTACTTAAGCGACATACTCAATATAAAAATGGATCAGTGTTTAGGCGAATGTTGCGGAATATGCTCTCACATCAATTGCGTTGATACGTGCGGTTCTTGTTGTTATACATGTGCTCAATCGGTTGCATTGGCGCCCGCGGCGATTTGCTCGTCGGATGGATGCTGCAAGGGTAATAAAGAAAAGAAAGGGGGAAAATATACAGAGGTATCGCAAGCCCCAGATCTTATGGATATGAATAGAGAAATACAAATTCAATTTTAAATACAAGTATAAGGGGAGCTCTTTTTTTATAAAATGGCACTGGAACTTATTATAGGTTCCATGTATTCCGGTAAATCTACAGAACTCATACGGAGAGTAAAACGTCTGAAATCCATTGGGATGAAATGTTTGGTCATTAATCATACCAATGATACCCGAGTAGAGGGAGGATATATTCAAACTCATGATAACGAACAACTACCGGCCATCAAATGCGATGATATTCTATTGGTCAATACACGTCCCTATCATGTGATCGCTATTGACGAAGGACAATTCTTCAAAAATTTAGCGGTCGCATGCAGACTTATGGTCAAAGCAGGAAAACATGTCATTGTAGCCGGTCTCAACGGTGATTATCAAAGACATACATTCGGTGAAATTTTAGAACTCATTCCATTTGCAGATGATGTCACATTTAAACGAGCTCTCTGTGGAAAATGTCGTCATCCAGGTCGATTAGCAGCATTTACACAAAGATTGGGAAAACAAACAGAAAAAATTTCGGTGAAATGTACATATGTAGCCGTTTGTAGACTATGCTATGAAGAATAAAATTTAGACATATGTGATTTTTTTTTATTATATATTTTTATAGTACATAAAAATATGTACTCAGCAGGCGATCTAATTAAATTCGATATTGCAGATAAAACTTTTTTTGGAGAAATTGTTGGCATTTGCGAGACCGGTAAACTTGAAGTTTCACGTATCAAACAAACCGAAAAACAAGAAGGACGGGTTTGGGAGTTTGTAGATGACGATAAATGGTCCGCTATTGACCCAAAATACATCTCAAAACATGTCAAAGTAGATTGTTCAAAAGGAGCCTCTGTCATGAAAGGATGGCGTGAACTAGGATTTCTAGCCGGGGGTGATGGAATCTCTCTCTGTAAATTGGACGATGAGGACCAAACGAGTTTACCCATTTTCAAAGGAGATGAAGATTCAGATGACGAAGAGGAACCGTCGTCCAACCCAAAAATGCACGGATATGCAGATGATGGCTTTGTTGTACCAGATGACGAAGGTTCAGAGTTTGAATTTGCAGATCCAGACGAATTGGACGACGAAGCGGCCGAGTGGGTCCGTGAAACTCATGAAGCTGTTCACGAATATGACAAGTGGGAACCAAAAGACAAACAAGGGAAAGCTCTAAAATCGTTTATTGATAAAATGGACCATAAAGCGGCCATTGACACCGATAATCAACGGTTTGAAGCCGGAAAAGAGTCTATATCTACGAGTAAGCCGCCAGTAAAGAAAAAGCGCAAAAGAAAGTAGAATAGTTTAAACATTTATGAATAATTATTATATAAGATTTTAGTTGTGGACGTCATCATGTGGAACCGCCTTTCGAAAGTATTTAAAACTTCCCCACCTTTGAAAAATGGAAGATGGGCTCTGGAGTCCAAGAAGACGGCCCTTCGAAAAATTGATTTAGCAAACCATGATCATTGTGGGGGGCCATTGTGTGCAGAAACCAAACTAACAAAATCGAAGAACACCACCGAATACGACAATGGAATGGATGCTGCGATATGTGCATTGCAATCTTTTCATGTAAACCCAACTAAAAAAAACTAAATTAGATAAATATTAATACAACTTTGATTTTAATATTTCTCTTGCTTTAGGATCTTCTTCTGCTTTGTTTAGTTTATCCACCACTTCTTTGAGACCATCAATAATATCACTCCAATACAAAGACTCTTGAAAACTTTCAGAACCTTCTTTTCGGTACTTTAGACGACCAGTTTCAGGTGGAATATACATTTCATAATAGACTTGCTCCCCTTCATAAGTTTCTACCAAAATACAATGGTTTATTTTCACCATTTTCATATATAACATGCATTGGACTTGTTCATATCTTCGCAATTCATTGAAAAGACGAGCCTGTCGATGTTTGAGTTCAAAAATCATTGTACGTTCGATTATTCCATCAATCCTTCCAATAATGAAGGCCGGCCATTTTTTTCCTGAAACGTGCAAAAAGTATGCTTTATCATTGCCGGCGCGACACAACGGGAATCTTTTCTGGACCAATTGTAAATCTGTAGATTCTTTTATAATGCCTCTGGTGGTATTAATAGCCTTTGTAGCTTGTTTTACGACTTCTTTATTGACAGTTTCTGCCGTTTCAACCTTTGATTTTTTAGAAGCCAAATCTTTTTGAATGTTTTTGGAAGCCTCTTTGATTTCGTTCATTGGACGATAACCATGTTCTTTTGCGATAGCCATGGTTGAAATTTTAGTACCCCGGCGAGTCACCTTTTGGTATACTTTTCCATTCGATATAAAGAAAGAACCTATCGCTGCTCTTTTAGTACCAGATTTCCTCGTAACATATTTAGGCAATTCTTTAAGTTCTGCAACGGCTTTAGCTTTAGCTTTGGTCTCTTCATATTTTCTTTTTGCTTGGACGACTTCTTTGTCTGCGACAGCTTTAATTTCTTGGACAATTTGTCGTTGTTCCCGATTAGATTCAATAGCGCGTGACACCATCTGTTTGTAGACGGGCTTTTGTTCCAATTGTTCTTGAACGACCTCGGAAACAAGTTTTTGAGTTAAAGGTTCGGCCGGTGTCACGCCAAATCTCGACATTCTTTTGACATTCATCTGCCAACACTCGGCAATTGCCTGTTCTCTGCGCTCGGTTCCGAAATAGCCCAGCAATTTTCCAACCGCAGAGGCGTTGATCTGCCATTTGAAAGTTTTCTTGCGTCTCTTGAACATCAATTGTTATTAAAATTGTAGAATATTATAAAATCACATATGTCTAATTTTTATGAATACCAAAAGACATTACTTTAGTAATTGTAGAAATGGGTCGGAGACCTTAGGCCTAAAAGTTTAGAGTTGAGATTCCTAAAAGTTTAGAGTTGATATTCCTAAAAGTTTAGAGTTGAGATTCCTAAAAGTTTATATTTATCTTATTTTGTATTGGTAAATAGAAACATTATTATATGTCGAATACATACCGTTGGCAAATTTCTTTTGTGATAAAGAGTATTATAATACCTTTTCTTAACTTTTGAATAAAATTTGAATGGGTTTCTGATATTCTGTTCTTTATTCCCATCCTCATCAATCTCTTCGTTGTGTACCCTGTCTAAGATCATTTGACGAGTGTGGCCAAATATAGGTCGAAATACTTCAGGATTAAGGTCTAATGTATACCCAAGACATAGTTCATCTTTATTGATCCAAAAAGCTTTTTTATCTAAAACTAACGGATGATTTCTACCATATGGTGTTTCGAATACTCTGCCCGCCGCCACATCTTCACCAACGTGATATAATACCATTTGAAATCTATTTAATCCCCAATTGTTCGATAAACAATAATGTCTATATTTGAGGACGTCCATTTATGTACAACCGACCCTAAATCTTCTTAATATATATTAAAATCTTTTTCTTATTATATGTTTAAAAAGTTATTTCTTTAAACATTCTTTAAGTATGATTTTAGGACTGACTCCCATCGCCATGAGTTCTTGCATCAATAATTTGCCGGCGTAGGGCATCTGGACGATTTTGACATCTTTAGATTCACAGGATGCGCATCTATATTCGCCCATAAAATCAGCCGTTACCGTCCCAATGAGTCCGCAGTGTTCACAGACAGGGGCGTCATATGCATCCGAACTAATCATCATTCTTTCGTGGAGAACCGCCGAAGCCCCATGCGCAACACCACAATCGCGTTCCATTTCTGTTAAAGATTAAAAAATTAAGGGGGGATAGTTAGTGTGCGGTCCAATAAAATCAAATAAAAAAAAAACAAATAGGCACTTACCGCCCCAACGCAGACCTCCGCCATTCGCGCGTCCATCTACGGGTTGTCTTGTCAGTCCTACGATCTTTCCTTTGGCTCTGGCATGGATTTTATCGCCAACCATGTGTTTAAGTCTTTGATAAAAGGTGGGTCCTATAAATACACGGCCTTTTAGGCGTTTGCCAGTCCATGGATGATACATGACTTCTTTCCCATCTTCAGAATAGCCGGCTTTCTTAAGCATTTTGCAGATTTCGTCCACTGGCTTGTGAGAAAATGCCGTTGCGTCCACGCGAATGCCTAATACAGCAGCTAATTTGGATGCTACACATTCAAAGACATGACCAATCGTCATTCTAGATGGAATGGCGTGTGGATTAACTATCAAATCTGGCACAATACCTTCTGCTGTGAACGGTAAATCCTCCTGTGAGTACATCATGCCTATAGTTCCCTTTTGGCCGTGGCGCTGAGAATGAAAGGTTGAAATGTAATAAAAAATGTCAGTAAAACAAATTAACAAAAACATATAATAAGGAATTGAAACATACCGAACTAAATTTGTCGCCCATTTCCGGAATTCTTTGTTCACGGATGCGTGTTTTAGCAGTCTGGCCGCCATTGGCGTTTTGAAAGAGAATAGTGGAATCTACAACACCTGAAGATTTCTTGTTCTTGACGATATGGGGATATTTTTTACCCGGAGTAACATTACAAAAAATGGCTTTTCCTTTAGGGATATCTGTCCCGGTAAAAGTAAGCCCGTCAGTGTCTAGAGTCGTATTTAAGTCCCCGTAAACGTCCTCTTTTTTGAATTCTGAGGCGGGGGCTTGTCTACTGGAGGCGTTGGAAGCACTATATGTTCTAAATGTTGTCGACCGCCCAAACCCTCGCTCGACAGCCGAGCGGTTAAACAGTAGCGAATCTTCCTGGTTATACCCGCCAAAACACATGATTGCAACGATGGCTTGCATCCCTGCTGGCAATTGATCCCCACAGAGGGCTTTCGCAACTCTGGTTGTTACCAAAGGTTTTTGTGGATAATGCATAATATGACCATTCGTATCAAATCGCTTTGAAAAATTAGAAGCGTAGACACCCATCGCTTGTTTTCCCATTGCCGCTTGGTACACGTTGCGAGGCGATTGATTATGATCCGGATATGGAATGGTACTCGCCAGAGTTCCAAGAATAAGTGCCGGATCTAATTCACAATGCGAATGTTTTGTAGTCAAAGCAGACGGCCTTAAAGCGATTAAGGCAGCTTCTTCTTCATAGATAGATAAATTTTCAACAATCCCCAATGAAAATAAATCGTCCCAACGAAGACGACCATCCTCAAGGTCAGATAATTGCTCAGGCGTTATAAGGAGACGACCTTCCTTTACTACGAACACCGGCCGGGAAACTCTACCAGAATCAGTCCATACACACAGATGGCCGTCTTCGATAGCTACACAAGCATCAGAGGAAATAACTCTGGATTGTCTAGCTGACCTTAATTTATTCGCTAGTGGCAAAATATCATTGCAATATCCGATGAGACCCCCATTGTGAAATACCATTTTATCACCAGATGATACCAAAAACGGGTCGAGCAACTTTTTAATAGGACCATAATCACACTGTGTTGTAATATAAGCAGATAGAGCTAATTGTTTTACAAGTCCACACGGACCACCCTCTGGAGTTTCAGATGGGCACATGTATCCCCATTGATTGCCATACAATAACCGAGGAGCAATAATCTTCTGTTGGGAATCAATACCAGTATCTACACGCCTTAATTGCGAAATGCAGGAAATATAAGTATTGCGATTCAATAACTGAGAAACGCCGACACGCCCGGCAAAGGCAGAGTTCTTAATCTTCCAATTTCCAGTAGCCAAAGCATATTTAATACCATCTGTAATGTGCTGGGGCTGAATCAGACGATGTGGTCTCAGTTTTTTATTTTTGTTCAGCAGTGCTACTGCCATTTTGCGTATATTGCCCAACATTTGATAAAACAAATGTGTAAACATAGTCCCCAACATCGCTCCGGCAGTATCCAAACGTTTTGCACGGACATGATCTCGATCGTGATAAGGCTGGCGCTTATGCAGACAGTCCAAATAGATACGCCACTGCAAAATCAACTGGGATGCTTTCATAGATGGATCGATATTGGGATAAACCCGACGAGTTAGTAGCGCCACCGGATCTTCACAGTATGTCGATAACCACTCCATAGCTTCTTCTCGATTTGTAGCGACGATGGCATCTTCCTCGGATGTTCTAACCTCTTGAACATCTAAATGAAGTTTATATTCGTCGTCTTCACCACCCAGAGCTCTCCATAAGATGATAATAGGTATATCCAAATCAAGACCGGGCAAATAGACTTTAAAGGGGGTCGAGCCAAATTTTCGTACTTTTATCCTCAAGCTTGATACCCGGTGGGCTATCGCATCATATTCGGCATGATATATACATTCGGAAGGTCCAAAACAAAAAATAATGTTGGGTGAAATGCGCTCCTGTACAACAAGAGTTTTTTCACGGCCATTGACTACGAAATAACCACCAGGGTCATGTGGACACTCGCCCTTTGCATAATCATCTCCTAAATCATCCCCAGAACTCAATGAACATAGCGATGAACGAACCATTACAGGCATACGGGCAAAATAGACATCCTTATACACATCCGTCTTTTTACGACCTTCCGGGCCATGTTCATAATGGACATTGACGTACATTGGAGCGGAATACATCAAATCTCGATTCCGAGCTTCCATAGGAGTACATAAACGAATGTCGCCATTTTTTTCCATGGTTGAAGGCACATCATAACGAACAGAACTGATTTTTATAGTATGAGACGGGGCAGAATCATCATACTGTAACAAATCAGCCTTTACTTTAACGGGGCGGTGGTTATTAACAACTTCTGGGACAATGCGGCTCACAAAATCGTCAAAAGAAAAAAGTGCTTGGCGAGTTAAAGATACATCTCTAAAAAGAGCATCCACCACGATCTGCTGATTTGTCTTATCAACAGATTTTGTTTCAGACATTTTCCTTAGACTTACACATTTACGCCATTCATTTTACACAAATAATTTAAATATGTTATAAAAAATCCAGTATATATTGACCCATGCGGCCAACAAAAAACAATGGGTTGTTATTCTACACTAAGCTCAAAATGGAAAAAAATGTTCAACCTGTGGCCCATATATTATTTGGCGCCGTTTTCATCGCTCAGTACATTCATTTTGATCGTAATACAAACCATTTGGACATTTATTTTTATAGAATTTGATTTGAAAGACGAATTCACGGATATAGACACTTCAGAAGTATTCAATATACTCACCGCAACACTTGGGTTTATTTTACCACTTCAACTCAATTCAGCACTCGCCAAAAATAAAGATTGTTTGGACAACTACAAAAATTTCACAGGCGATGTACAAGCATTCGCATGGGACATTCTAGCGTTCAGAATCAAAGAAGCATCATACGGAGACAAACTAAAACAAAATAGCACCGACATTTTGTCAAACATGTTTGATATACTATGCGCTATGCCAGCGCTTGCAAAATGGGAATTCAGAATGGGCGGAGCAAAATTAGAAATTCTTACCACAAAAGGAAAAAGAGCTTTCATTCATACACCAGGAGGAGGGGCGGTCTCAGACATTCAGAAAAAAGTAACCGCAATGTCATCAGTGGACGCATGCTTCTACAAACTTTTAGACTATACTAAAGATCTAACACAAATGGGCGGATCCATCATACCAGAAACTTCCATAGATTCGTGGGAAAGAGCATACACCGCTTGGGGAAACATGGGAAACTTGAGATCCTATAAAACACCCGTCATATTTAAATATGTATTAAACGCAGCACTCATATTATACTCACTCATACTACCCATTCAATTCGCTGACAATGGCGCGCATGCGATATGGATGGTTGCCATCATTGGGTACTTTTTCCTAGGATTAAACTTTGCAGGCTCAAAAGTCGGAAACGCATTTGCAGAGGGACCACAAAGATATCAAACAGTCACAATTTCTCAAAAAGCAGCTTCTCAAACACTCGAACAGTTATGGAAAAGCAAAGGCATTATATTCAGTCCGCCTGTACCAAAACCGCTGTTATTAAAAATGGAAAGAGGAAATACTCTAAATCATCTAAAAGCCAAAGCTTTTGCCGTTTCAACACTAAAGGGGTCACAACCACTTTTTAAACCGTACCAAGATAATCCATAAATAAAAAATATGATTTTTTTTTTCAAAACAATACTTGTAATGCCGCGGCATAACAGCAGAATGCAAAGGCACCCGTTAGTCCAGACCATATATACGAACTTATTTCCATGTGGTGATGATCGTCTGTTTTTGTTAAATGCTTCACAACACCTAGATTTTTATTATACGTTACCAATGCCCACAAAATGACTGTCGGGCCTACGAAAAACATTAATTTCGAGATCCACAATGAAATTTGATCAGGGGCATTATCGTAAAATAGATAGGCTATTCGTATAGAAAGAAGGCCATTTCTAACCATTGTTGCCATAGCCCCTTCCACCTGCAACTTGTATGAGAATATCTTGGCCTCTACAAGATCGTCATTCTTTTTTGGCCTTTCGTCATTTTTAGCAGTTGTTAGAAGAGGTTTCAAAAAATCACCGCGCTTCATTTTATTTGTAGATATAAAAACTTATATACCTTCTTTAAATAAATGGGATATTAAAGGGAATCCGCACATACAAATGATCAGTCTATACAAATCTACAAATATTAATAATTACGTACCATTCGACATTATATTAGCTATAGCATTTCCATTACTTATTTATATTAGTATAGATTATCCTGGTCAATTGACTATATTTATATTTTTAACAGTGACTCATATTATAATGGGGGTTCTGAGGTATTGTTGTAGGAAAGAGGTGCGATGGCCCGTATGGGCAGATCTTATAGCGATTGGTGCCGGTGCTCTTTTGGTGATATTTTCAATAGTATGGGCAACTGACTGGGGCCGGATCACGATATATTCATTGATAGGGGTATTTATTATGTATGGACACGGACATAAAATTGCGAGTCCAGAACTTCCATATTATTATGGCCAGGAAGAGATCCACAAAATCACAGAAAATCAACAGGAAATCCTAAACTTTTAGACTTTTCAGAAAACTTTTAAACTTCTATTTAGAAATACAAAAATACAACCCGACTTACACAACCCATGTTGACCCTCTCCGAAGCAGCTTCTATCCTCAGTGCCCTGTCCGCCCGAACCAACACAGGTGAAAGGCATCCCATTATAGATGGTATCCGCCGCCCGACCTTTTCTGAGGTTCAACGCGGCCTTCCGGCGCATTTTTGGGTCAAAGACATTGTACGGCCGAATGGTCGAAAAGATAAAAAATTTTTTTCCCCAGAAGGTGTTTCATTTCGATCTATGAAACAGGCTGCTGAAAGTCTAAAGTTTTAGGCCTAAAGTTTTAGGAAATGGTCAGTGGACACTTGTACTAAATGATCTCTAAAGTTTTAGGAAATGGTCAGTGGACACTTGTACTAAATGATCTCTAAAGTTTTAGGCCTAAAGTTTTAGACTTTTCGGAAAAAATATATATTTCAATATTTAGGATCCTAAATGTTTAGAGAATGCAATGTCGGTATTGCTTAGAATCGTCAGGACCATTAATTAACCCATGTTCGTGTAAAACACCTGTACATGCCAAATGCCTACAAAAATGGATAAAGGCGAGCGATAGAAACTCGTGCGAGATATGCCTTGAGACGTGGGACATTATAGAGCCGGGGATGGACGTACACATTTGGTATGCCGGTCCAGCCTTATTAGCACCTGTAGGAGTCCTCTTCTTTTACGCCACGCTTAGTATACTTGAAGCATCTTTCATCTTTTTTCTGCTGAAGATCGCACTGCTTTCCGTTCTAATGTCATCGATGGCGTCAGTGGTGACTCTAATGGCTTGCTTTATGGGAATTCTGCTTTCTATTGGGGGCATTGGTACCCTTTTATATTACTCTGTTATAAATATTATAATGGAAATTCTTTATTAATAAACTATATTTAATTTTTAGTCCATCTTGGGGCTTCTTTTTCTTTTTTTATACCTGTAAACCACCCGTTTACGAGATCTTCCCAAGTAACCATGGCCACCTTTGTCGAACATGGCTTTATATTTTTAAATATAAAGTAAAGGCCCTTTATACGATGTTGTACCCTCAGTTTTCCTTCAGAATCTCTTTCGTGATACTTTTCGATGACGTAGACAGGCTTTCCTTTGGTGAAAACCTCGACATTTAATGTAATCTTCGACATCTTGTTTTTTGGCAGTCCCCATGTTAAGAAGGACCCCATTTCATAATTAAGGGTTGGGGCATCTTCATCATCCCTAATGGTGTGTTCCGGGGGTTTCGTCCACAAAATCCATAGAGCAGGATGGTCTGATGGGTCATCAACATCGCCAATAGACCACGATCTGCTTGAAGTTGGTCCTCTAGTTTGTTCTCGCCATGTAAGGGCCTCTAGTTCATGTAATCGGGCCAAAAGTTCATCTAATCGTTCTCTTGCCTTTTCTTTGATCTGTGTGAGTGCTTCGGGATCGTCTGCATGCTTTCTTAACATTTCTTTAAATTTGAGCATAAATTTGAATACCTTATGATATAGTTTCTCAGCCGCTTTGATGCATCTGGCGAATCTGATTCTCTCGTTTGTCCTCGACCCTTCGAGCTTTCTTATAGTCTCTGCGATGTCCGGAGTGTCTTTCGAGTCTTTTTTCGCCTTTTTTTCTATCTTTCTTTTCTTGCCTGGTTCAGCCGCAACAAAAGGTTCTACTGTTGTAAAAGTACTAAACATATTTAATGAAACAAATAGTAATGTTTATAGTGTTATTCTTCTAAATTTATTTCTTAAAATTTAAGAGTTTCTAATTGATTCCAAAGACGTTTATCTCTAGCTTCTTTCTGTTTAGCGTCAGATTGAGCTCTAATTCCTTTTCTTTTTTGATCTTCCTCTTCTTGTTTACTTTTGGCTTCGCGTTCACCTTTTAAGGCTTTTGTAACTGCTGCTGCGTGTGCGATTTTGGCTAGTTCAAAGGCCTCGTCGGCCCCTCGAATTTCGTCAGCTGCTTTTTCTTCTGCTGTGGCCACGTCTTTGATCAATTGCTTGTAAGACGGCCTTTCGACGAATGTTTTGAGGTCTTTTTTTAATTGATTTTCGAGAGCCAAAGCCTCTCCTTCGTATTTGTCCCAATTTGAGGCATCGGACGTGGATAAAATTTCGACCGTGTATATTTTAGATTTACATAGCGGACATTCTGCTTTAAAACGATGTGGAAGTCCCAAAAGTCCCGAAACCTCGCCCGGAAACATATTATTTTCAAGATCGGCCTCGTCTTGATTTACCCAATCAAGGAGAAAGGGCGCGGAAAAGACGTGGCGACATGGTAAACATCGTGCCGGTCCTTTACAACCCTCCAGAGTAAGAACGTCCCTATTGTGGACCAGTTCGACTGGACTAATAGATACAAATGCCAAAGGATCTTCTGGTAAATCTGGGTCACGCTCCGCCAAACAATCCTTTGGCAATTTTCTAAAGCGGTCCAACCGGTATTTGCCCCCTGCCCCTGCTTCAATAAGTAGCTTGCGGCAAGTTGAATTTTCACATGAAACCAGAGGAGTCCTATCTTCTTTATTCAATTTGGAAAGATCTGGGCTCCTTGCCATGATCAATGTGAATACTGTTTCCAAATCGATTATTGGAAGAGCCGTGAGACCAGCCAGAACATGCATGATTGTATTCCGATTAAAATTATCTTGCCGATTTACATCGATACCGTGCCTCGGATTGAGCAATTCCCGACATGCCTCAACATCTAAGTTAAGCACGGCTCTAAAAATGACAGTTCTCCCATAAACATTCTGTATGTGTGGATTGGCACCTCTTCTTAATAATTCACGCCATGTAGATGTTCTTTTCTCTTTGACAGCCCATTGAAGGGCTGTATATCCATATTCATCTACTTTATTAATGTCTTGATCAAATTCAAGGAGGCATTTTACAACCAGGTCGGTTGGAGCTTCCATTAACGGTGTTCTATCAAATGCCGAAGACCTATTACTGCTGGCCACAAAACGCCTCACCGGTTTTTTGACTCTGCCTAGATATATATCCGCACCTTTGTTGCATAATAATCGTATCATGTCCAGATGTTCTGCGAACACAGCCGCCGAGAGTAATGATTCGCCATTTTCGTCCATATAATTAGGATCTGCCCCGGCGTCCAATAAAAATTCTGACGTTTCTACAAACTCTTCGTTGATGGCAGATTTCAACAAAACGTCATATGTTGGATGTTTGTCTGTATGCCATTTGCTAAAAAAATCTTGTAATAATTTAAGAACGATCCCATCGAAGTCAGGAGATGGCGTGTACAGGTACCTGTACACTCCTGTTCTCTCCCCATTAAGCGCACCCTCCATAATCGCGTGAAAACGATTAGTAGAACGCTTTTTAATTCCTAGTATAACTGCCGAATATACATTTTTGGCGATTTCGAGTGATCCATGTGTAATGGTCATCAATTTGAGACTTAAATTTGAGACTTGGTGTGGATTTATTGTGTCCAGTGCAACACCCGCTTGCTCCATCCCTAATCTATAAGTTATTTCTTTTGTAATGGATTTAGAAAGTTTCACCCGAGCTTCATTGTTACCCCTTAATCTATTTGTGATATCATTGAAAATATTAGGATCTGCATCGATAAGAAAGATAGCAAGATTATAACTAAATTCTTCCTTCTTAATAATGCCCCGCATTAATGAATTTTGACCTGGCCTGCCCGCCGATAAATCTACGAAAATTTTTTCGATATTTATAACGGTCGGAGATCGCAGGGAGCCGTATCCTGACCTTTTTTTTAGTAAACGATCTATAAGATGTTCTCTTTTAGGAGGCATAATTGATTTTTGCAATTGAAATAATTCATAATCGCCCTCGCGTATCGATTGAGCGAGAAAATGTGCTGAAACCGGTTCGACTGATTTAAGAGTTTCTTCTGGGATAAACCTATCAAAATTTTGGAGTGCGCGCTTTGGATTTAACGATTCTTTAAGCGCTTCACGAACTTCTTTCACAAAGTCCACGTCCGTTTTCAAGCTTTCACTCGCATCTTGGATAGCTGTGGGATGAAAGGACAAGCTTCCCGTTTTTTCATCCATGGACACAATCGCCGCATAAACAATTTCTTTATCCTCTTTGAATTTTGGAATCATGTAAGATAACATGTGTGCATTGTGACCTACAATTTCTTTGACAAAATCTCGATCTTGAAGAAATTTGTCATATTTCTCGTATTTTTTCACTAACAATTTGCCAGTGGTCAAATCTCTTTTCACTATTTGCCATTTCTTTCGAATTCCTCTCAAGGCTTCCGCCCGTGTAAACTCTGCAGATATTTCACCTGCCTTTCTTTTTGGTTCAGCCGGAATAAATTGTGACATATAAAATAAGAAAATGTATTTATATACATCCTAAAAATAAACAAGTCTGACTATAAAAATACTTTTTAAAAATATAGTAAATGTCGTTAGATTTGGAATATATTGCCGATGTGGTTAGTTATCCCTTTCCCAAAGTAACCCAAAAAATACCAGAACGTCGGAAATATTTCAATACTGCGATATTTGTAGTATTAGCTCTCATAGCCTCGGAAATACCCATATTCGGCGGTATAAGACAAGTTAATTCCTACTCTGAAGTGACATTTAAGGTCTCTGGGACGCTTATGCAGTTGGGAACACAACCATTTGTTTTTGCGTCTATGGCGGCACCGTTTTTGTTCGACAAAGCCGAAAAACATTCCTCTGATATCCTGGGCTTGATCTTGTCTGTATTCATGGCAGCTCAATGGGCATACCAAAACTCTAGTTGGTTAGGAGGTCTTCAATTATGTGGCGCCGCATGGGTCCTATTGCAAGCAGAAATATATCTCCGTGATAGAGGCGCGATATCTCCTTCAACAGCATTGATATTTGCAAATGCTTCGCGTAGTTTACTTTTATCTATTTTTGTGTCGCCATTGGCGTTCATATGGACACTAATACTAATCGTTGTTGTGGCATGGATAGAAACATTGAATGTCTCTGTTCCACTTACCCATACGAAATACCGCCATCAGTCAACGGGTATGGAATTGTCAGTTATGTATAACTCTACAACCGCATTGATCATGTATTACACCCTCATGGAAACTGTAGGGACGTGGTACACACCGGCGGCAGTGCTTTTGCCAAGAATCTTAACCATGCACTTGCTCATAGCAGCACCATGTCTTTATTTGGGAGTCTATCTAATAAATAATCGACTTGCAGGCATAAACGAACAGACTGGCCGAGATTTAGTTGAAAAATGGAAGAAACAAAAATATACCATCAAGGGCTGGAGGGATCCAAAAAGGATGTACAGATACATTCAAAACATAATTGATAGAAACGTTCATTGGAATACTGTCTTTATATGTGTTCTATGGACTCTAGGGGTGCTCTTTAGACCTGCTGTCGGCATTACTACTCTATTTATTTTAATTGGAACGATTAAAAGACACCCACCATCGTGGAAACTATACTAGAAGCACACCAAACAGTAGCAAAAGATCCTATTCCTACAACCAAAGATACTATAGTTGTATCACGTACAGAATGTATTACAGTTTTACGAGATGGATATTGAACGCGGTTCCACAATGTCATATCTAAACCAAACATATTTTATTTATATTTCTAACGGTTTAAATAGATACGTCCAAAATGTCTTCAGGGATTTGTAATTTCTGATCACACGAACACCAAGATTTCTTTTGTACTGTTAATCGTCTACGCAAACATTCTGTATGCCATATACATCCACAGTTTGGCATTCTGACAGCGGGCCCCCTTGAATGGCTCTCTGAACAATCAGAGCCGCATTTTTTACAATCGTTTTCGCGAAGTCTGGGTGCTGCAGGCGCTTGTATTCCTTTTTTAGGAATTCGCCGTTTGCAAAATTTACAAAAAGTGGTATGATTTGAGTTCTTATAATTACAAATTGTGCAACGCCTACCAGAGCCCGTTGTTTCAGGAGGGAATTGACTTCTAATAATAGAACAGAGCTCTTGAATGGACTCGAGCGAACCTTGGTCAGATGCCAATACGCCATCTATATATAATTGCTGCTCGTAAAAAGTAGACATCTCGATTTGGTCTAAATGTTTAGGATAAACTACATAAATACAGAACATTTTTAATACACATATTTTTAACTTATTCCTAAAAAATTCTAAATATTTAAACTTCATTCTCATTTTCTCCATCTGAGCCTGCGACCAGTTCAATTGCCTGAGCAGATGTAGAAAAACTCTCCAATGTACCTTCGCCGTCTTCTGGAGTCTCTGTGCGAAATTCATAACTGTCAATCGTGTTATATCGTCCCTGGCGCGCTTCTGACACCATCTTTAATATTTTTTTCCTGAAAATAGTACCAATGATCAGACAGGCAACAAATAAAACAGCTGCTATTTGTGGAATTAGGACACCATGGTCTTGCACGCCTTGAGACTCGCCAGAACCCGAAAAAGAAGATGGTGCGGTAGACATGGATGGTGCGGTAGACATGGATGGTGCTGTAGAGACTGTCGGAGATGGGCCCGGAACGACCATCGGGGACGGTCCGAGCCTGGGATCTTCTGAAGGGGAGTATACGCTAGAATTTTGGAATGAAGACGGCGAAGGAGAACTTAGTGTTGATGGGCTTGGTCCATATGGCAGGGACCCATTCGAAATTGATGGGCTTGGTCCATATGGCAGGGACCCATTCGAAATTGATGGGCTTGGTCCATATGGCAGGGACCCATTCGAAATATTTGTATGGTTGTCAAATGGTAGCACCGATGACGAAGAGTTGCCACTCGACGAGTTTGTATCGTTCATAGAATTATAATGTAATAAATATTTAGAATTTTTTCATAGAATATTCGTAACTTATTTTAGAAATGATCACCCCTTGCTTTTTTTGCCGGCTTGTTCCCGAGGGATTGTTTTCTTTTTTTTTTATTTTGTGTTGGCGCAATAGTAGCCATGAGTTCATCCAGATCATGAGTCCAAAGTTGTTGTGGTGTCAAGTTAGAGAGTACACTCACTTCCAGACCTATTTTACGATGTTCTGACGTCAAAGCTTGGATCTTATCATCGGTCATATTCCATAAAGGCTGGGCAAGCAAATAATCGTATGAATCGGATTGTTTTGGATATCCTTTGATAGTCAATTCTTGAACAAGTTCTTGTTTCCGTTTCCCTTTAAAGGAGACCTGGCCCGAAACTACTGCCGTTAAAAACCGAATTTTGGACGACAGTTTATCGATCATTTCTTGTAGAACTTTCATTTGATGAGCTTTTCTGTCGCCATAGAGACGCAAACGTTCTGAAAAGAATTCGGATAAAATGGTGAGAGCGGTATTATATTTTTTCATTTTGGAATCGGCTCCAAATGCATGCATGTTCCCAGTCCCGGTTGTAGACACCAGCTTAAACGCTTTTTTAAGCTTAGAATCGTCTGCTCGAAGGGTGGCGGCGAATTGTGGAGCAAGTTTGACAGTAAAAGATACTTTAGTATCGGTGTGATTGCTTTTGATGTTGAGAACTTGTCCAGATTTATATTTTCCGGTCGTTGGTCCTTCCTGCCATTTCTCCAAGAACTCTTTGTAGCTATTGGTCCATGTACCTACGGGCAATTCTGAGATATGCAACGTTGAAGCTGCGCGCCATTCCCATTTGCCCTCGATGACATACTTATCTTCCTCTTTTGGTGCAACAGCGCCTTCAAAACCTTTGAACCATGGCATCATTTCAATCGGCGCACCGCCTGCCAACATACGCTTGATATTTTGAACGATATCTTTGGGATTGTAACTAGGAATCGTTGTAGACCAACCAGTGCCGATGCCATTCGCTCCGTTGACCAGAATCATTGGGAGAATGGGCATATAATAGGCCGGTTCGATCGATTGACCATCGTCTTCGAGGTATTGATACAATGGTGCGTCTTCTGGGCGAAAAATAAGTTCTGTGGCCGCCGCTAGTTGCGTGAAAATGTACCTGGGTGATGCTGCATCCTTTCCACCGAGTAGACGGGTGCCAAACTGGCCATTGGGCGCCAAAAGATTGATGTTATTGGACCCTACATAATTTTGAGCCATTCCGACGATGGTACTATTGAGAGAAGCTTCGCCGTGGTGATATGCGGCATGCTCGGAAGTGTAGCCAGCCAGTTGAGCTACTTTAATTTCGGAATGAAGTTTCCTTTTGAGACAGGCGAATAAGATCTTTCTCTGAGAAGGTTTGAGCCCATCCATAACATGTGGAATACCTCTAAGATTGCTTTGAACGGCCATGACAATGTATTCTTTATCTACAAAATCTTTGTAGGTCATCTCTTGTTGAGAGAAGTCCATGTGTGTGCCCGGAACATAGGAATTGATCCAATTTTTGCGGTCAGAGACGCGTGCCTTTCGAAAACACATGTCAATCAAAGACCCGTCGCCCATCACTTCGAAATGAAGACGATTCTTTTGAAGATTCGAAAAGTATTCTTTGGCTTCTTTAGCGCTTGATGTGCCCAGACCCTTGTAATATTTGATTTTCCATCGCTTTGGGTCGTTGTTGCCGCACCATGCCTCGTATTCGGGTGTGGTATAGAATGTGTGTTGCACGGAACCGCGTGTACACTTGACAATAGGCGTGATAAAAACCTGTAGAAAGTTGGGCACTTGTAGCAAAGATGGCCAATAATGATGCAAGAAGTTGATGATCAGACCCTTAATGTGCGAACCATCGTGATCCTGGTCTGTCATGATCATAATATGCCCATAACGCAACGAAGAAGCATCAGAGTAAGTTCGACCCATATTTAGACCCATAATCTTCATAATATTCTGCACTTCAGCATTGTTGCCAACCGTTTGGTTGCTGGCATCTCGGACGTTCAAGAGTTTTCCTTTTAGTGGGAATACACCGTATTTGTCCCGCCCAATCACGGAAAGACCTGCAATGGCCAGTGTTTTGGCCGAATCTCCCTCCGTTAGAATCAAGGTGCAATCGTTTGAACGCCGAGTACCGGCAAAATTGGCATCGTCCAGCTTTGGAATGCCGGTCAATTTCGATTTCTTTGAAGCGCCAGTTTGTCTTTGCAATTTTCGACGAGATTTGGCGCGCGCAAAGTGGAGGACCTCCTCTACAATACCACTGTTCCGGACAATGGCCTTGGCAAACTTGTCAGAAATAGTCGGCTTAAACGTGGAAGGTCCAAAATCTCTGGAGCGAGTTGTCAAAGCGTCCTTGGTTTGTGAATCAAAACTAGGATTGACAATCAAAGCATTCACAAACACAAAGGTTGAGTTCTTGACCTGTGAAGGCTTCACGTCCAAATCTTTAAAGGCCTTGTTTGGCACAATGTGTTTTGCAATGTCATCCACGATGGCTCTAACATGTTCACCACCCTTTGATGTATGTATAGTATTGCAAAAAGACACTTGTTGATGTTGTTGATCTGGAGCCAATGTTACACATACTTCCCACCGATCATTGATTTGTTCGTAAACTGGCGTCACCGCGGAAGCTTCAAAATACATAGCACAATATTGTTTGAAGTTTGAAATCGGTAGCTTAATGCCGTTCAAATAAACTCGGACATCTTTTGGAGTCGTACCCGCAATATCATAAACTCTTTTCTCAAAAAGACTTCGGATGTCTGGTGTCATCCCCTGTAGACCAAACTTTGCAAAGTCGGGCGCAAATGTAATGCGAGTGTAATCCTTGCGCTTTGCGGAGGTGATTTTAGGCTTTTCACAGATGCTCATATTGTTATGCCATGTCTGTGTGTACCTTTTCTTGGCCTTAGAGTCCACCGTTTCTACACAAAATGTAGTAGAAAAGACATTGGCCAATTTGGCACCGTAACCATTGCGACCTCCAACAACTCTATCAGAGGAATCATCATAGTTGTCACCAGATAAAAGTTCACCCAGTACCATTTGAGGAACCCACATGTTCTGGCGATCGTGCATGACCACTGGAATACCCGCACCGTCATTTTCAACCGTTATAGAGTCCGCAGTGATGTTTACCTTGATTACTTTCATGGACTGATCGCGCCGTTTATTATCCGCAGCATTCACCAAAATTTCATCAAAAATCTTGAATAGACCAGGTACATATGTAATTGACCTACGGACCATCTTGCCATCATGAAGCACCCACTTTTCTTCTTCGCGAGCCTCTGTGGAACCGATGTAGGTGTCCGGGCGCTCCTTAATGTGCTGTAGATGCGATTTCTTTTGGTATTTCTTCGATACGGCCTTTGTACGGGCAGACATGGGCTTCGCGAGTGCTGACATGTTGATGATTGTTTATATAATATAGTTTTGAATAAAAAGCACTTATATTTAACAAATGTTTTTTACTTTAGAAATTCCTAAAAGTTTAGAAATTCCCTGAAATTATTGTAAAACAAATTATGCTGTATTTTAGATCTGCCACTCTAAACTTTTAGGAATTTCAGTCTAAACTTTTAGGAATTTCAGTCTAAACTTTTAGGAATTTCAGTCTAAACTTTTAGGAATTTCAGTCTAAAGTTTTAGGAATTTCAGTCTAAACTTTTAGGAATTTCAGTCTAAACTTTTAGGAATTTCAGTCTAAAGTTTTAGGAATTTCAGTCTAAACTTTTAGGCCTAAACTTTTAGAATTTTGTCGGCAATGGCTTTCCAGGAAATTTCTAAAAATCAGGGAATATTCTAAAATCATATATAAAAGTTTTAAAGAATAAAAAGCATGCCTAATATCCGTGCACTATGCTCCCTCTCCGTTCAAGGTCACCACCTTGAACCGGGCGAATCACTGATTCTGGTACCAGTGCCAAAGGCCAAATCGATCAAGAATGGCATTCTGCGTGTCTACAACGTGTCTGACATCCGTCAAACCCTTTCACCCGCTAGAGTCGCTCAAAAACAATGGCCTGAATTTGTGCCAGAAATTGTGGGGGATGATCAAATGGCTTCGTTGCCAATGGCTTGGAATAATGAAGCTCTTCGCTTCGAAATCGTTGCGCTTCCGGATTCTATCTTGCCCAACGGTGACAGAACGCTCGTAGACCCTGAAAAATACACTTATCGTGGTTCTACATGGACGATGAAGGAGTTGGTGTCTGCTGTTGCCGCGCCGCCTGGATCACCGCCGCCTGGACCAAATAACCCCAAAAATTATATGGGATATGATCGCACAAATTGGCAGGTCTATAAGCAAGAAACTCAACAGGGCGTTATCACCGGCGTAGAAACGATTGTGGTGCATGGAGAACTTGTGAGTGACTACGAAACGGCAGAGAATGAGATTGCCTATGTTTTCGAGACACTTGGGCGCCGGATTGCTTTTGTAGTTTCCTTGGGGTCCGCGGCCAGCTACGAATTTCCGGACGATTCTCTTCGAAGTTTTCTGGACAAGATCGGCACCTCTGGTTGTATTTCATTGCTTCAGAAGGCTATTCGTCGCCGACCGGCGAATATGGAGCATCCTGAAACGGAGGAGACATGGCTTACTCAGGAAGTTGTTTCGCGTATTGTGCAACGTCATTGTCGTGGTGTTCAGCAAGGTTTTTTCTTGCCAACGATTGGAAAGTTTGTCTCTGGCTTTCAACACTTCCTCAAGCGTTTGTTTATCATTGCTGCTGAAGATTCGGCCTATGACGAGTCCGACATGTTCTTCATATCTTCTTTGGCTCTTTTGGCATCTCTTCAACCTATTTGGATGCCTGATGAAGCGGTTATTTCAAAGATATTGGCTATTAGTCTGAAGTTATTGGTATCTTCGCAGACATCCGCCTACGAGACCAATAAAGATTGGCCTCTTTGTTCTGAATTTAAGAGATCCTTTCCGTCATTGGTTCATGCGGCGCTCGGAGGTATGGGTGGCGACCAGCGTATGCTAAGATGGCTGGCATTACATCCAGAGGATTGCAATCGTATTGGTGTTCCAGATAAACCGCTTGTAGCACAGACAGATCCATTGGACATTTACTGTGATCAACATCAAGATGGACGCCTTGTATGTCTTCTACAACTAGGCCCAACATATTCTAGAATGTTATCAGAAGCTTTTTATGCAGTTTCTGGCTTCAATACGCGCAGAAACCCTATAGAAAGACGCACTAGAATCAAACAGATGGTGTTTGATGCGTTGCGCCATTCTAGTAAGCTTTTGCGGGGCATCATAAAGGCCAGGCCCGTAAAAAACGGTTCGAATATGGAGTATATGCTACCCAATGGATCTATTGCTGGAATGGTTGGTATCTTGGAGATTGTACATCACCGGTCTAAATACTTTGTAACTGTCTCCGCGCGTGATATCTCTAAATTCGTAGTGATTCCCAAGCCCACGCGCGATAATAAACGCGGGTTGCAAGATATTACGCCGGAGTGCAGGGATGCAATTCTATCAAAAGCAAAGGTATTATTGCGAAAAGGCCGGCGAGTATCAAACCCGATTGAGGGCGAGTTTAAAGGCAAAACAATCCGTTGGACAGACCCTTCCGCTTGGACTTTGGATAACCGTCCATGGCAAGAACAAAGATCTAGGATATATCGTCTTACAAAGGACCCAGATTGGTCTAAACTGACTTCTACGAGTATCGGTCCTGTTTCATGGTCTATGACGTTTGGAAGCGGCCATATATTCTCGGAGAAAACGCGTCAGTTTGCATTGGGAAGAATGGCTGGCTATGATCCAATAATTACAATTCCAAAAATAAATCGCGAAGGTAAAGGTACGGATGAAGCATTAACTGGTGCTGAAGCAGGGGCTTATCAATATTTGGAGTATCTTTCAGAACACTTTCCGGATGCTATATGGCCAAGCAAAAAGAAGCCTTTCGCATTTGAAAGTTCTTCTGTGCAATTTAGACGGGTTCTTTGTGAAAAACTAGCTAGTGGCATTCAATGCGAAAACAATTGGACCCCGTGGCAATCTGGACTAGTTCTTAAGCCTGAACAAGTGTTGGCTGTCCAAGAAATGAAAGCATCTGAACGATCTGGACTTGCGTCTTTCCTATGGATGTTGGTAGGCCAGGGAAAAACATTAACTGTTCTAAGATTCCTAGAAGAAACTCGCCGAGTAAAATATGTAGTTTGGTCGTTGCCTAAAACTGCCGTTTCATCGGTTGCGAAACAAATTAGAGAGGTTGGCCGCCAACCGATACAATTGTATCCTAGCAAGGGACTTTTGAAAAAACATCCGGACCAAAGTTTGCCCGCAACCAATGTCACCAGTCTAAAAGAACAATATGTCTATTTGATTGAACACGATCATCTTAGACGAGTTTCGGATGCCCTAGCGCCTCAAATGGACAGCTGTGCGTTTATTTTCGATGAAGTACACAAAGCTATGCAATCTGGAACAAAACGTACAACAGCTGCACTTCGTTTAGCTAGAATTGCTAAACAGTTGGTGGCATTAACAGGTACGCCTATTGTGGATAAATCTGGCTATGGTCTTATGCAATGGCTTCGTCTATGTGTTCCTTTTCCAGTATCGGCATCAAACTTCTGGGTTGCTGCCAATTCAATGGTTTCGCCGTTGAATACGGGAGACGTTATTGTTGAAGATTTAATCTTACAAGCGCCTGAAACAGATGAAGATAAGGCGTTTTTCAAACAAAACTTTCCAGCAAGAGCGCCTTGGCATGGCCAAATGGCAGTTCCAACTGCAAAACAATGGTCACATATGAAAACAAAAACCAACGAGATTGTCACCAACGAGATTGTACGTATGGCGGCAGAACTTGTTGCTAGACATCTTGAGGATGGCCCCGTGGAACATTCTATCGACTGTGCTCGAGAAAAGATGGACCCTGACTCGGCATGGGATCAAAATTATCAAAGGCCATTGATCGTCGCTTCGTCACAGGCACATGCAGTTGAAATTGTCAATAAACTGCTACTTACTGGCGTTTCTACAGAGGATATTCTTTGTGTGGGAGGCACAAGACCAGGACCGCTTGCACCGACTGTAGAACATCAAAAAACAATACATTTAACAGAAAATGCGGTTCTTACGGGCGAAGAAAAGCCATACAAGATCGTTGTAGCTGCTTTAAGATATTGTGAGGGATATTCTCTGACATGGATGACTTGCCTAATAACTGGATCTTATCCGTCTAATCAAGCTAGTCGAACACAAATGCGTGGCCGTATTAATCGCTTGGACGCCCAACGGCTTCGTAAAAGATACATGACAATATTGGCTGGTACAACAACGATTACATTTAGGTATCAATTGGCGGCCAAGATGATGGAGGATGCTCTGAGAAAGACTTCAACGACCCACCGAAGTAAAAAACAAAAATCTATAAAATTTTAAAAAATAAAAAAACCTTAAACATTTTAAAAAACTTAAAACTTAAAACTTAAACATTTTAAAAAACTTAAAACTTAAACCTTAAACATTGCCGTTATCTATAGCTGCTCCTAGTTTAAAGATATCTACTTGAAAAGTAAGCGGATCTCGCACAAAGCTCTGTTTTTTAGCAAAAAAAGGGAAATTAAAAAAAGAAAATGAAAATCTTCGACTCAACATTATATTATTCTAATAAACCTTTTTATAGTTCAAAAAAACTTAATCTCAAAATAATTTACTTTCCCATTCTACGGCGTATGCGTTCCGCAGCCCCTTCTTTAACAAATCTACTGCGACTGTCTGAGTAAACGCCATTAGAGTCGTTGTTTGGACTATATTTCCGACTCTTTTTGGACCCGGCTGTCCCCTTGCAACATTGGGAATATGAATAGAAAATGATAAAAGACGAAAGTACAAAAATAACTACAGGAAGATAGTCCATTTTTTTTATTCATATATATTTCACCCGTTTATTTTTAAACTATGTGCAACTTATATGTTTTTTGACTATTTATTCGTTTAATTATAAATGGTATGGCAGCAGATTTGTCCGTTTCTATGAGAGTAGATAAATCTAGCGACCGCAATAAAGGTCATCGGCATGGTTTGCCCGCTAGAATGCCTATTACATGGATACCTGACTGTAGAGTGAAGCGATGTTTTAATTGTGCCATTGATTTTTCAATGTTTAAACGCAAACATCATTGTAGGTCATGTGGAAGAATTTTTTGTCATTCTTGTTCGTCATACAAAGTGACCCCGCCCACCTATGGAGATAAAGCTCAAGGAAAGCAAAGAATGTGTGCTCCATGTGCGAAAAAGGCAAGGGAAGTAAAAGAAATTGAATGGCTAGTAAGAGCACTATCTATTATGCCCGTTACCATGCCCGAATTGTTCATTTTGAGAACATTGGACAAACAATGGAATTTTGCAGTTAATACGATGGTCTCCTTTTACAGAGGTCTACAATATAAATTACCAGATGACAAATACTCAAGTTTAGAGAAAGATTTTTTGTGGACGCACTTTAGAGAATTTAACGGGCATGTACCTTGGCAAATACACAGTATTATTAGTTGCCAAGATAAACCCTCGTGGTTAAATAGAACGACAGATCCACAATGGCTTCCCAAATTATCTTGTAGGCAAATGCTGTGCTCCAGAACATGCGCACCAGTCATGTCCATATCAGATATTATAAGACTTGCAATAAATAACACCTTAACGAACCCGCCCTTACAAAAATGGGTCATTATAACATGGAGACATTTAAAACCAGATGTACATCTCAGGATGATGTTTTGGTGGGTTTTTATGGCACTCAAATACAAAAACCTTTTTAAAGATGGGCTGATACCGCTTGTTAGTCAAAATGTACACCTTATTTACGCACTATGGTTTGAATGTGAATTACAAAAAACATCCGCAACAAAAAAACTATTGCAAAAAGTACAATCAAAAATTGTAAGAACCAGTTCACTTCGTTTAGACATACAAAAATCTTTAAAATTTACACACATGCTGTGCAAAATAGCAAGATCGCCGTCAGAATACATAGTTAGGACGTTTTTCATGTCACACACATATGTAAGGTTACCATGGAATCCAAACATACTCATTAGTGACATTACGGGGTTTAGACAGGTTTCGTCTGCCTCTAAGCCCGTCATTTGTAACTGTACGACTTCCACAGGTCATAATATACAACTACTTTTAAAAAACGAGGATGTGAGAACAGATAGACTTGCCATGAACATAGGCTATTGGATAGCAAGTTTAACAGAAAACATTATAGTGCCAATCTACAATGTTTTTCCTTTACATGGTGGACAAGGCTGTATAGAAATGATACCAAATGCTTCTACGATATATGATATAAGAAAAAAAGGAACCCTCTTGAACTTCATTATAAATAATAATTCGGATGTGGCTGCTGGCACGCTTCGAGAAAGAATGATCTCATCTTCAGCAGGATCATGTCTTTTAGCATTTACTATGGGACTCGGAGACAGACATCTAGAAAATATTTTAGTCACATCTACAGGATATCTAGTACATGTGGACTTTGGATATGTTTTTGGCGACGATCCAAAGGGAGCAGCAACACCCATGCGTATTACAGAAGATATGGTAGATGCAATGGGAGGGAAACAGTCCAAAACATTCGAATCGTTTGTTCAAAGAACACAAAAAGGATATGAAGCTATGCGTCTACACTCAGACTTTTGGTACCATCTACTTGTGTCGGAATTTTATATATTTCAGGACGCAAGAAGACATAAAAAAAGAATTAGAGACCATATATTAGATCGATTTGTTCCTGGGGAATGGTCATCAGAAGCATCCATGCACATACAAACCATTGTACATTCAGCATCCAATACTTCGTGGATACAAAAAATATCAGATTTTACACATTCTGCTTCCAACCAGTTAGATGATATATTTAAAGCACAGAGAGATTTTTAATTTTTTATTCAAAGGTATTTACCAACCAAAACTTTAGACTTTGAAATTCCTAAAACTTTAGACCTAAAACTTTAGAGATCCTAAAACTTTAGAGATCTTAAAACGTCTCAAAGTTTAGACGTATTTTTCTCTGTTTGTAAACTTTATCACTTGATGCCCAAAGCAAAGAAGAAAACAAACAAAGAAAAAGCATTGAAAGCCGCTGAGGCGTTCGACAAAAACATTCTGAGCGAGGATGGTAACTTTCAGGCTGCATTACGACGTATATTTACCCCGTTCCGTAAGTGGCATGCTGAACAAATGAACAAAGTCGATTTTGAGACCTACTTTCAAATGCAAAACAAAGGCCCTATGGCAGCTATTGAAAAGTTAGAAAAGTTAATTAGAGAGATTAAAAGGGACTTGGGCGGTTCTACTGTAGAGTGGTGTCATAAGAACCAATATAAATAATGTTTAGTATTTTTAAAAAAAAAATAATTTATATAATTTCCCGTATTCCGGTGTATAGAACTACCCCAATCACTCAACTGATGGCCAAAGTACTCCGCAACAAATATTAAAAATACGGTATATATAGAAAATCTAATTATTTAAATGTCATTTACAACAAACATACCAAGATCAATTGGCGCAAACGAATGGACACAACAACATACAGAGAGACAACATACAGAAAGGCCATTCGATAAAATCTTAGCTATGTCGCTCGAACAAGACGACATGGACCGTTATATAACACGCCAGCTTTCGGATGAAGTCATGGGACAATGTTTTGATGAAAACTGGGAAGCAACCAATACTATCAATTGGAAGATGTATAGTAAAGTGATTCCAAAACAATACACTTCGAATATTGTAGTATCCGGGCACCAAGTCATTGGCAGAACACAAATTTATGATAAAAAGCTGTGGCTTGACTATGAAGACGGAGAACACGCACAAATAAAACAATGGTTAACGGAACATGCTAACGAAATCATTCAGACAAGTCAATTTTTTTTGCAAAGTTACCCAGAATTGGCTGAATGCCATCATTGATAGTGACCGGAATTGGAAGGCATACTAAAAAAGTATGAATTATGACGAAGCGCTATTCAATGGCTAAGGCCACATAGTGCTACCGAATTTATACCCGATAGAAATGATGCCAAAAGCTCTAAAATCCTAAACATTTATAGAAATCCTAAATGTTTAGAGAAATCTTAAAATATCATCCATACCTAAAATCATGTCCGACTACACTGACCACCACATACTCAAGTACCCAACCTCTGAATGCGCAGACAAGTGCACGGGACTATGCGGATATTGTCCAGAACATGAAAAGGCCCACCGTGACGACTACGGTGACTGGATCATTGGCCCAGAACCTTGTCGTTGGGATCGCGGAGATCAACCAACCTTATATTTGTCCACTTCCTCTAGCCAATATCCCAGAATTACTGGCTACGAAAATTATCTCCAATACGGACGCGGCCACATGAAAACTTCAGTGCCATACGGCCTTACTTTTACGCACGAGAACGCGGGAATGCTTGTGCCGGCCATTGCAGGTAAAGGAAGAGTGTTTGGGCTTCAATGGGACACGGCTTATGTGTTGACAGTTGGTGGTAGATGTTGGCGTAATTAAAAAATAATTTTATTTTTTTCTATAATTAAAGGGTTTTTATCTGTGTACATAGACTGTCCATATGGTCCCTGGTTGAGACCTGACCACCTAAAACGTGTCCAATCGCACGCATGAGATAAAGAGCAACATTTAGAATGTTCCCATTGAAGCCATGTATGTGTTTTTATTCCGATTAGAACATTTCCGATCGTCCCTGAGATATCATATACTGGTAACTCTGAAGCGTGTTCGCACCAAACCCTTGTTACCCCTTCTCTCCGAAACTTTTGATATAATGCGCCATTGTCTTTAAGAATGACATACGCGCCATTTTGTATCTGTTCGATTTGGTTTGGACTAAGTGTCCTTAGTTTGGATATTTGTCTGACCGGGTCCATTCCATTTTGGTTGGGACCGTAAATAGTATCAAAGAGTAAAATCATAGGTGCTCTCTGGTTCATAGCAGTCTAACATGATATCAAAAGATTCCCAAGATTTATTTAGACGTTCGTTGACTAAATTGTGTGTGTACCAGGTCCATACACGCACATCTTCGGTCGTTTTTACGTAGTCGAGTGGGAATGGATGTTGTTCCAAAAGTAATTTGAAATGATCTCTGCAATCAATACAAGGGAAATTTTCTTGGTAATCTTCGACTGTTTGCCGTAGTTCGTTTGGTGTCATACATCTGTGTAGCCTAGACCAGTCATAATCTAAAGCGTAGATTGTAGTCAACATTAACATGAGATAGACCAGCATGGTGTCCTCTTTATGGGGATCCAATAAATACTCAAATCCTGTTTTTTTATTGATTGACATTCTCGTATAAGTTAACCGGTCCATCTGGCTAAAATGCATTGGCCTTCTATATTGTCATATATGTTCTCTTCTTTTTTCATTGTCATATTCAATAAAATAGTGTTGACTATATTTGCGTTTGATTCTGTTGCGTTTATTATGTTTTGCCAGTCCGTATTTACCATTGTCATTTTTTTATGCCGATCTGTTAAAATAAAATGGCCAAAGAAAACACTTTGGAAAGTTTGTGTTCTTAATGTTTCTAACGTTTTCTTTGGTATATCTGCTTCGGGAGCTCTCAACGTCGCCATGTTTTCCGCTCTGAGAAGAGTATCTATTTTAATGACCTTGATTGGGCAGTGGATGCTCTTGGGGACTCGTCCAAATAATGGAGTAATCTTCTCGGTATTTATGATGATATTGGGCGCTATCATAGCATCGGCAGACGATCTAAGTTTTAATCCAACGGGTTATGTATACGTTATGGCCAATAACGCATTAACGGCCAGTTCCCAGATTGAAACAAAGCGTGCAATCAATCAAGAATGGACAAAAACGGATATATTATTCTGGTCTGCGTGTTTATCGGCGTTAATTTTTGGACTTCAACTGATACATTTTGATCCAAAGACTTTTGAAGCATGGGATAATGGTGGATTTCGCGTGGCTTTCTTTTTCTCGATGTGTTTGGGTTTTGTGATAAATTGGTCTGCTTCATGGACAATAGAAAAAAACGATGCATTGACATTGGCTGTCGCCGGCTCCACCAAATCGGCCATTATGGGATTGGTTGTATGTGCTGGACTTTTTGATCCGACATATGTCTTTTCATGGCTTAATTTTACTGGTCTACAGATATCCGCCATTGCATCTTTATGCTATGTATATTCTGTCTATAAAAAAGATCCGGTTATCCCCAAAAAAGAACCCGAAGAACCCGAAAACACAAAAGAACCCGAAAACACACTAGATCCTTAAGTCGCAGCATCTTTTAATATGAATAGCCATGGATCGAGTACATAATCCAGTTCTTTTGGAATAGGATTAAACATTTCTTCACATGACCGCGAATTAGAACCGAAAATTTCAAACGTATAGGCTTCTGGAACACCAATATGTATAGCCCAGTCACAAGATGTTCCATAAGCTTTATAGCTAGATACTGTTGCAGCAGATCCTACTGCACATTGTGGGCAGTGTTTCGACCATTTTTGTAGTTGTGACTGCATATGTTTGGCGTTAGGAGGTTTTCTTTCGGAATAATCATAAGGCATGTACAATGAAAACTCACCCGAATGTACATTGATGTATCGAGTTACGTTGACCAGTTCTCTTGCAATTAGTTTCGATTCCTTTTCGGAAATAGGCGATTCACCTTCATATTCCTCCGATCCTTTGAGATAATGGTGTCTTTGTATCCAAAAGTTTCTATTCGTATCGACTCGTCTCTGGTTTTTACGCAAACATTTTGAACCCGATTCTACTTTCTTTCGTCCCCAAACATTTAATATTGGTATAACAGTTACGGAGACTGGTGGAGCCCATTCTTTTAGGGATTGTATTACGCGCAACCCCAATTCACCAGTGACTCTTTCTCTTGCGTGTTCATTAAACACAAATAGAACTTTATCGGGTCCGGCATGCCAATCAACAATCAAAATGTCATCTTCATATCTACATGTGAGCGGTTCCACGCACAATTCCTTGGCTTTTTGTAATAAATCGTCTGTATCATGATAAGCGCGTGCGCTCACAAAAAGGAGTATCAATATTAATGAAATATATAACATTATTTAATATTGTTGGTCGCATTTATAGTGTCGATTGTACTTTTACAAACCCATTTAAGCTATTTAGGGACGTGTCACATTATCAATGCGAAGTTATCAAATACTTATTTTGATAATATTGTCTGGTATATGGATATGGTCATTGCCTATTCTAATGGTAGCGGCTTTTTTCATGATTCCAATGGCATGTTTGTCAATAGTTGTCTTATGTATATTGGGTACCTATTTTCAATATACATCGGACGGAAATCCTATGGTAGATCACTGGCTTCGCAGGTTTATTAGTAAGATACCATGGCACGAATGGTTCCCTTGTAATCAATTAAAAATTGATTCTGGTATAATCGCGGCCCACCCACATGGTATATTATGTTGTGGTACATTGGCGGGGATTCATTTTGTACCGGGTTCAAGGACTTGTATGTGTATCGCTCCAATTGTTTTTTATGTACCTATTATCGGTATAGCCGCCAGATACCTAGGTTGTATACCAGCTACCAAAAAATCAATGTCTATTGCTCTGCAACAAGGGTTGCCGGTTTTAGTAGTGCCGGGAGGAGTCCCAGAAATTGTTATTGCTGAGCGCCAAGACGATTGTCAAAGGTTTAAAAGGCACGGGTTTTTAAGATTGGCGAAAGACTGTAAGTCGAAGGTAACTGCTGTGTTTATTAATGGCGAATGTTCTCTTTACAAAATGTTTCGAGGGCCATTTTTGCAGGCAAGGATTTGGATTTCATGGCGACTGAATATACCACTAGTGTTTCCTATTATGTTGGGATGGTACGGCTCATGGGTACCAAAAAGACACCCCCTCCACTTATCTTACAAAGAAATACTGACTTATGAACCTCAAATGTATGATAAAGAATTAGAAAAATTATTTACAGATAAGAATGAATAATTTATTTAATATTTAAACAGCAGTCATTTGATGTATATAGGCCCAACTCTTTAAACAAAAGATGTCGAAACTTTCCAGAGATATCATTCGAAGAGATAAAGCCTTAAATCTCTTAGATTCGGTTGAAAACGAGTCGGAAAAGTCGTCCTTGAATATATTGGATCATATGACAGATATATTGAGGGATATTAAGGTTGAAAAGTTGGACACTCTCTACAAGACCTCTAAAAAACTAAGTCCTGTCTGGGAAACCATAGGTATCGTTGGGAGGATAGCGTCTATAGAAGGCCTTTGGACTACGCCCAAAAAAGCAATCGACGAATATTTGCCTGAAAACAATAAAGAGTGTCTACAGAACTTTTGTGGTCAGTGGGCCAAAACTAAAAAAAATCTCAATGCAGATGCTTTAGATTTTTTGGCTTTATTGAACCACTCTAACGTATAGGCGCATAACAATCCCGTCGGGAACCACCATAACCTACTTCATTAGGATTTACTTTACGAATAATACCACGTCTAAGCGCCGAATAAATGACGGTAGAAACCACTTTATTAGGCGGTTGACCTAAACGGATACGGATAGACCGACGAGACAAAGGAGATTTCTTAAAGATAGACAATAAATCATTATCACTGATGGAATCCATTTTTATTGATGCCTTAGAATTAAGAAACAAAATAATCATAACATAATCTTTACATTTTCTATTTTTTTTTGAGTATTTATGTTTCAAACATCTCTCAGAAATGTCCACTATCGAATGGAAATATCAAGATCTTGTCAGTCATATCCTACAACATGGTGACCGCAGAGACACTAGAAATGGTACAGTCCTTTCAGTCTTCGGTTCATCTCTCGAATGCGACCTAAAAGAAGGGTTTCCACTATTGACGTCTAAAAGAGTTTTCTTCAGAGGCATTGTAGAGGAACTCGCCTGGTTCCTACGGGGTTCAACCAATGTGAACGAATTGCGCGACAAAAAAGTCCATATATGGGATCTGAATTCCGAAAAGACTGGCTTTGACGCCGGTCCTATCTATGGTTTCCAATGGAGACACTTTGGAGCTCCATACACCGATTGCCATGCCGACTATACCAATAAAGGCATTGATCAAATCAAGTCGGTTATAGATCTGCTAAAAACGGATCCGCATTCCAGGAGAATCGTTTTATCGGCATGGTGTCCAACACAACAAGAACAAATGTGTCTACCACCTTGTCATGTCATGTACCAGTTCTATGTCGAATCTGATGGACGCTTATCCGTACAAATGACACAAAGATCTTCAGACGTATTCCTTGGCCTACCCTTTAATATCGCCTCAACTGCTTTGTTAGTTCATTTGATTGCTCATCAGGTAGACAGAGAGCCTGGCAGGGTTATCATTCGAATCGGTGATACACATATATATGAAGAACATATCGAAGCTTGTCGATTGCAAGTCCGTTCGGGCGCTTGTTCATTGCCAACCATTACTATAGAACGTCCCAAAGATGATGATCTATGGCGTGTAGAACGAAAACAAATACAATTACACAATTATACACCACAAGCTACTATTAAAGCAAAAATGAAAGCTTAAAAAACTTTTAAACGTCAGGATTCACCCGTATTTGTCTAGATCTTTGCCGGCGTATTTGACTTTTATTTTCAGATTTGAATATTATATATAAAAAACACCCTACAACACAAAACAAAAACCCCAAAATAACCAATAGTTGTTCCACGTGTCCCAAATTGAATTCTACTTCAGAGTCGGATGCCTCTACACGGGACTCGTTGAATTGGCCCTGATTCATTCCTATGGTACATATATATATTTATAACTAAAGATCAAATATGTGTTTCTTTTTCTAAATTATTAAAAGTTTAATTTTGTTTTACTCATAAATTGATCCTTTTTAAGTTCTTTCCGGCGCGCAATTCCCGCGGCCTGGATCTCCTTTTTCTTGTCTATATGCCAGGCGGCAGTCTTCGATTCATCGTCCTTTATTTTTTCCAATTCTTCCTCTAGTGCCGCCAACCGCGCTCGGACATGCTGTAAAGCCCGTTCTTTTTTTGTTTTCCTTGGTTCAAACACCTTGTAAATCGCCCTCAAATTTTCATTCTGAAATGCCACTTTCGTTTTTTCTTGTTGTTCGTCTGCTTTTAATTTTTGTTCGATCTGTAACCAATGTTCCACGCATCTCGCCGACATCAACTGAAAATCTTTGACGGGTGCACGACACACTGGACATGTTAATGCCAATTGATTTCCCCCTACGTTTCTGCGTTCTCTATTTAATTTTTTATTCATTTTAATCAATTTACGGACATGGCCAGCACAAAAGATATGTTTACATCCCTCTGTATTCAATCGGATAGGTGTTTCTGTGTGTTCACACCCATAAAACTGACATCCATCTGGACATCTTGTCGTCACAATTTCTTGGTCTATTACATATACTTCATCCTCTTCGTCGTATTTGGCTCCCGACCATAGACCACTGCCTGTCTGGCTCCCGATGTCTGTTAGTAATTCGGCGACAAGTTTAGAAGGGTTATCGCGCGTATTGAGCCATTCCACCTTGAATCCAAGTCCTCTTTTAACAAACTCTCTGAATATTTCTGTTCGAAGGGCTTTTTCTTCTTCGTCTCGGTGATTAACATGAAGATATGATTTGTAAATCATACATGTGAAAAGACCCTCATCTGCGTAGTCGGCAAGGCCTCTTGCTTTCCATCTGGGATCAGCGATTTCATCCGGGTCAGCACCATAATCAAGGCAAAGTCTCATCAGATTCCAGGCATGCTGCCAACGTGTCTCGCCGTCAGGATTATTGGCCCGCCTGATGCTGGGATATATTTGATATGCAAGCGTGCCCAAAGGCCGGAACCCTAGACCCAAATTTGGGTCGGCGCCCTTTTCCAACATATAACGGGCAATTCTCAAGTTTTGAGTTGTAAGAGCCATCGTTAGCGGAGAATGGATTGCCCACGAGTGTTTGTTCTCCGCGAGTGGTGGATTTAATGGTTCCCCCCGGTCAATGAGAGCAAATGCTATATGCGTTTTATTGAGGGTTTCTTCGGTGTCCCTTCGAGCACTAGCTGACCTCACTCCAATGGCACAGAGGAGAAAATTCGCCTGTTGGGTCCAGGGCGGTATTTTTAGATGTCTTTTGTCAAAGTGGACGATAACAATTTCGAATAATTCTATTCGTCCCTCAAATATCCAACCTGCAAGTTTGTTCGTCATTTCTATGTCTGACATGTATGGGACAAGTGTTTTAAAAATAGCGTACTCGTCCAGCTCGGCAGCCACATCAATGGGCTGTATCGGTTTTCGGCCGCCAATAGTTACGGGGACTTTTTTCCACAATAGCCAATCCACAACAGCTATTTCATTACCATACACTGCGCCCAAAAGAATCGATTTCGCCCTTTTTTCAGAACCAACCGGTTGATAGAATTTACGAAGCATTTCCATTGGGAATTTTTTAACAATTCTTAAATGTCCACGCATTGCCGCATAATAGACCGCGGGCATTTCTTCCCGGCCCGTCCTCTTTTCAATATCAACGCCCGCATTGATGAGCATTTGTGTCATTTTTCGGTGACCCCCATCGCATGTATAAAACAATGGCGTGGAGCCAGTTGCATTGTCATTGATGTAACCAAGGCGCTTTTGCTCCGGCCAACTGGCAACCACATCTAAAATTAATTTAAGAGTGCCGACAGAACCGATCCTGCATGCAAAATGTATTGGAAGATGCCAATAGTTACTTTCTGCCTCTAAATCAGAACCAAGTTCTATGAGTTTTTTGACACGTTCGTATGCACTGTTTGACTTGACGCGCCCGCTCAACATTTGAATGGCAAACATGAGCGCTGTTTTGCCCGAAAGTTTCACATTAATGTCTACTTTTTTTGCTGCTGCATCTACAAGGAATTGTTCGGACATGATATACTCAAATGTAATTTCGGATGCTTTAGAAGCCATCCTTCATATATAATTATAATGGCTTAAATACAATTAAATTTTATTCTTCTTTATTATTACCGGCTATTATAAGATAGATTGTTAGTGCTATGAAGCCCGCACAAACTGCCAATGTTATAACATTGCACATTATATTGCATCCTTTTAAAGCTAATACGCCCCCTCTTCCTTCGGAAGGAAGCATTTTATCCTTTTCATCTCTTTTCTTTGTTTGTTCCATCTCTAAATCGAATTCAAGTTGTTGATCCATTTGTTGTTGCTCGCGCCATTATATACGGTCCATCCATTATTTAGCCCAAAGCTATAAATAATACTATCTATTTTTGCACCCACATATATTGCCGGAAAGAGGCGGTCAGCGTGATCACGGTGGTATAGGTGGGTGCAAAAATAAATATTTTTTTCTCATCGTATTCCAGCGTTTAATGCCGTAAAACCGATGTATTTGTGTGTGGTGGCCTCAAATAGGCCATTTTTGTACCATTTCCCCCCGAAAAAACCCACAAAAACCATCGATAAAAGGCACGTCCAATTACATCGTGTAAAGTGTCCAAAAATAATTTTCAGACTATAAAAACTTATAATTGCCATGAATGCACACTCCTAAACTTTTAGAAATTGTCAATTCCTAAAATTTTAGATATATTTTTTTTGTGCTCCTATGTACGTAAGAATTAACCACAATAATAAGAGGAATATTACAATCGCTAATTTAGTAATATCATAGCATACTGACCTTCTAAAGTCACCATCAAGTGGCGGCGGCCGCCCCCCTGTTTCATACATATATTCCGCCCATCTTGCTTGTCTATACTTTTCAATATCAAAATTTAGTTGTTTGTTTTCTGACATGTTCTGTATAATAGGCGATACCTTTTATAGTTATGAAATTATATTTTTTTTTGTTTATACGATTATTTTTTTATCTACAAATGCTCTCTTTTTCCTTTTTGAAATGCATCCGTATTGCCATGCAACAATTAATAAGAATATTGCCACTGAGCCACCGATGATGGCCATCATGATACCTCTAGTGGATGCCCAGGAGAGGCCAGGTATTATTGGAGGGACGAATAGTTCACATTCTGATTTTCCTTCTTGGTATGTGGTATAATTTATTGGACATAAGTCACATATATCTAGCCATCCATCGTCCGAATAATACTGTAGTTCACAGGGTATGCATTTTCTAGTAACGCATTTGTCATCACCATAATTACATAATTGTTTTGCCGAAACTGTTCCTTTTGGACATGGCCACATATGAGTAAGTTTCTTATGTGTTTGTGTCATCCAATGTTCTGAGTTTGTTGCAAAATTAGTGTTTTGTAGATAATCGTGAGTTTCTCGGAGTTGAGAATCGTCGCCAAATCTATAAGCCTTTTTATTATGATGATCTGGGACAATTACATTCGATCCAGTGACACCTATATGTTTCCCAATAAAATCATTCTGAAAATCTGGTAATAAATCCGCAGGCACGTCGGCCGGAATATAATCCCAACGCGTTTTTCCGTCAGTATACGCCAACATACTGTTTGACACATAATTAAGGGCGTTCCCCGGCAAATCTGATATAGAAATGCCTCTGTCGGGAGATTCTTCACAATGGCTCCTTGTATCGGTGCCAGGATTACAGTTATAAACGATTACAAATGGCTCGCGGGTATTTTCATAAAGAGGGTAAGTAGATACGGCCAGCGTCCCTCTTGATGCGGCTATATCTCTTCCAAAAGCTCTGTAAGTAGCTCCTCTTAGATTTGGAGGAATAATGGGACTGAATATGGAGAATTCCCACCAATTTATGAGGTCAACAGATTCGTCTTGTGGTTGCCATAGGTTTGCATCCCACATATAAACTCTACCATAATTGGATCCGTCATTATCTTCCATGAATCTGTTGGTATCTCCGGGTGCTGAAACATATAAACTGGTTCCCCATTCGTATAGAGCACCCGATAGTGCAACAGAATATCCAAACTGTTGTGTTTCAAAGTATGGGACTCTCACTGGATCTAATGGACCAAAGCTGTAATATGGTTGTTGTGGTATAATGCAAATTTTCATGAAGCGGGCCATTTCTTCGTCTGTAATTTGTACAAGTGGGTCATCGTTCCTGAAAACATCCTGGTATCGAGGTTCATTCTTCAAAAATTTGTAATAATCCTTTGTATTTTTGAAGTTGGCTAATTTACATTCTGTTCCAAGAGGATAGCAAAATGTATCGTACAAAGAACGACAACTTTGAAGGTCATTACCTTGGTAAACAAATGCATAGCCCAAAGTAGCGCCCTTATAATTATTTTCGTCTGAATTGGGTGTCCCTGGTGCTCCCACAACCCAAGACTGATTTTGAACATCCACAGAAAACCCAAACCTATCAACAAAAACTTCTTCTGGTTGATTTGGGACAATTTCTGTAAATGAATCTTGTTGTGGTCTCCATAAAATGACTTTATTTTCATTTGGATATCCAAATACAACGAGATCACATTGGTTATTAATGGCAAATATTGAAGACATGTAATTCGTTTGAATTTGCGTACCATTGTGAAATCTGATGTAGGTGTGGTTATGGTCTGCAAAATAGGTACACTCATCTGCTATACCAAGATCTTCTGGTGTAACAGTTATTTCAAACGTTTCTTCTAGATAGGCTAGACAACCCGTTAAAAAGAATAGTAATAATAATATCATGTGTCGGTATTAATCTAAAACTATTTATAGTTATTTTTTTTGCGATCCTTTCTTGCGCATGACAGCGAGCTCAATCACAGATTTATGTTGTATGCATTGTTTTGCATTGATGATTTTTTGCTCAAATTTTTTAGGGGTACAATCACAATTAACTGTTTCACCTTCCAATTGGAATATGTAATCGCCTTTTCGAATACCTTGGGACCAAGCACAACTACCAACAGCACAATTATCAATGTACAAAACACCTTGTTCAGTATCGCCCACTTTGATCCCCCATTTATCCGCAATAGGAAGGTGAAATTTTGTAGGGTTACATTCGCCGAAAAGAGCCATTCTGGAATGCTGGAGAGCCGCAGACTTGGGGTGAAAACTTAGCGTCTGTGCAGAAACATCGGGTATATGTGCAGGTGTAAGCCCTCGCTTTTTCATCATGCGAGCATATCTCAGGATTTTAACATCAGTGACATCGCGGCACTTTCGATGAGTTTTTTGATCTCGGCATGATTGAGCCGACTCGCGAATGGCGGGCAATGTACATGACGTCTTAAACTTAACACGCTGTTCGAATTCGAGGACAGCACAATAGAAACAAGCAGCAGCAATGGCCGCGCCCCCATGGGGGAGTTTACCTTCTGGGTTGTCGGAGTGATCATCATTATGAATACTATAATAAAGCTTCTTAAGAATAACCTTGCCACGACGAATTAAAGATTCCATGGCTGCAAAGTGCCATTCATTGGCTATACCTTCGATTTTACCCTTGATGCGCCACCAATTACGCTGGTGGGATTTAATTTTATTGCCGATACGTCGGCCTTTTCGAGTAGTGATAGTACAATCGCGTGCTGTCATCCCGGGTGTAGCTTCCCATTGACTTTGATTAGCCACACCATCGTCATTCAATCTTAGGCTGAAATTATTTTGGGCCAATCTTTGAACTGTACCACATCTGGTACACGTAGAATGGCCCGCACTATGTCTATCGATGAAATAAGACGAAGGACGCCCACAACGAGCATTACAACAAAAGCGCGTGGGGTGAATCACAACCATTAATGCATTCTCGGACATTTCATGGAAAATTTTTAGGCATTGTTCCAAGGAACTTCCCTTTTTAATAGAAGTTTGGTCCATCTGATCCATAAAAGAGTAATCACACAAATCCTTGGGGCGATTCTGACGTGGAAATGCCACGGATGGTCTTCTTTCGTCAGATAGAGTCATTTTACCACCTTTGCGAATGAATTCACTCTTCGTAAACGTTGTGGCTGTAAGGTCATCCCTCATCTTGTTATACTTACTATATGTAGAGTTTGATATAATTAAAAAATATATGTGTTACATATATTTAGAAATTCTGAATTTAGAAAATTTCTAAAAGACTAAGACCAACTCTAAATTAATTATATATAAAGTACCAGTAAGTTGAGTCACAACATGTCCGCCATGGCCAGACCTTTCAAGCGCCGGCGAGGAGCTATAGAAACACATTTACCGTTTGGGTTCGATTTAACGCCTTATTACGAGCTAATATCACAAGAATACGGGTTGCCAGAGAGAACACACCACTTGAACAATTATATCAAAAGTTTCGACGAGTCCGGTGAGCCAACATGGACACATCCTCACAAAGTATGGACCACAGAAAAAACCAATGGATTATATGCCACCTTCAAGGGCGAACCCCGACAAATAGTTATCTCAGGAATGCATACGAAACATACAGAATCGCTCTACATGATGGCCCAAGAACTCAAAAAGGCCATTAAAAGACAATCGGAAGCCATTATAACGAAAAAAGCTTCGTTCAAATTCAAAGAGGTCGATATAACAAGAGCCATCAAACAACAAAGACACCAGTCCACGAACATATTATATCTCAGTGCTATACATCAGGGAGACTTTGTTGTACTCAAAACAACAACAGATCCCGCAATGCAATTGAAATATATCCTAGACGCTGTAATACACGCGCATTTGTGGAAAACTTCGCCCAATTATGTCTCAAAACTCCATTTCGTTGCATTTTGTGGGTCATCACTAGTGGTATGTTCAGGGCAAATGATGGAAGAAAAATCAGTATACTCTTTCATGAATACTGTACGCCAAAGACATCGTCCAGACAGACTTGTATACACAATGGTACATTCCTTTTGTTTGGCCATGCGCAAAATGCAAAGACAGTCCGAATTAACACACAGAGACTGCCACACCGCCAATGTATACTATGATTCAAGGAGAAGGATTACCAAACTCATAGACTTTGATTGGTCTTGTGTTCGAATAGGAGACAAAATTATATCAGTTCCAAGATATTTATACGATACCACACGGCCTCAATATGGACGAAATAAGTCCGTAGACTGTTGTATATTCTTTAGAACGCTCGGACACTCGTTAGAACAAAAAGACAAGCGGACAGGTCACACCATGTGTCCAGTACCGATATTCAAAGAAAAAATATACGACCCACTCATGAGAAGATATGAAGTTGATTCTAGGGAAATACTCAGAATGAAATCAGTCTCCGAAAAAGCAGCCATTCAAATATACAAACTTTCGACCATTAACGGCAAACCGACCGGCAGATATGCACACAAGTATGGAATTGCGCGCCACAAGGGAAATTTTGATTATATGATGGGGTACTACACGTATACGTCCATGACGCCAGAGTTCATACTTAGATTTTTAAGAGATAATAAATTTTTTTAATTTATCGATTTAGCCATTTTTTATGTTTACGTCGTAGGGCGGCCATTGGTCCAGTTTTAGGTCGTTTTTTCTTCTCTTTGTGGAATCCCGGACCATATGTTGTCTTGTAAGTTCCATCCGGCTGCCTTGTCATCTCGAACGCCAACTTGCCTCCACTATGAACGATCAATTTATTCAATTCTGTCATGTCAGGAAATTTCTTTAGACTTTGATTTGGTACAGATGTACTCCTAAAGTTTTAGACTTTGTTTTAGACTTTGATTTTCTAAAGTTTTAGGCCTAAAGTTTTAGACTTTGTTTTAGACTTTGATTTTCTAAAGTTTTCATAATTCATAATTTTAACCATATATAAAGCACCTTGAGTTTTGTTAATTCCATATAATGTTTCGTCAATTGGTACAAAGTAAACAAATGGCATTGAAAGACTATGGCGAGTTTGGTTTGGGAGTGGTAGAAGAAGAGCTACAAACAGCAGCGTTAGACCGGTACAAACGTCTCGAAAAACAACTCATAAGTCTACAATATCTGCTTGACAATGAGAAAAAAGAAAACGAAACACTTATAGATTATATTACAAGTATAGTAATGGATGGTTGGACCAACGCGCATACATCATTGGACGTGGATACTTCTAGCGAGGAAAGTCCGCTGTTTCAAGAACTCGAAAAAAGTCCGCTGTTTCAAGAACTCGAAAAAATCCAAAGTATTTTGGAAGAATATTTTAGTGGTCCAACTACACCACATGAGAGTGAAGGACTCCGAGAATATATGAATAAATCCCCCTGTACTAACTCGACAACAAAATGGGACTTTGCGTGTACACGGGAAGGGGGTGTATCACCAGAATACGTTGAAAAATATATCAAACTGGTATTCAAATTTTATCATTTCTTGGACAAAAAGTTTGATACATTGTATTACTTTGCTGTTACCACTGCAGACTAGCTCGCCATAGTCTGGCAAGCGGGTCTCTTCGAGACTCTAAACTTTTAGGAATCTCAACTCTAAACTTTTAGGAATCTCAACATGCCGTGTCCACGTTACCTAAAATATATCTGCTTGGTTCATAATGCAGAGGCCGAAACTTCCGAGGCACTAAAAAGTGCATTCGAGGGATAGACTATACGAATCAAAAACATCTATAAATATATGTAACTTAAAATGAAATGGCGAACGCATGTTTCGCAACCGATAACATACCAGGGAGAAATTGCAAAGATGCTATCAGAGGACAATATCAAATACCAACCGGTGGACCATGGGTAGATATCGGCCCTGACGCACAACAGTTCAAAGTTACATATTTCAAATATGCAGCCAAAATAGCCTATGTTGTTCTATATAAACGCGGAAAAGAAGGTCCTGTATGGCATTGCACTTGTCCAGACTTTCAATTCAACGACCGAGGCGAGAATGAAACATGTTGTAAACATGTACAGGCAGTTATTGATAGAGAAAAGGGCATTGTAAGAGCAGGAGGAAATTACGAGAATTTTTTAGTTGAACATATAAGTTAATATTATAACATTTTAATTCAGACATTTCTCTAAAAAATAATATCTAAGAAATTTCTTTATAATTTACAAAGACCAACACTATGTCAGCTTTTACAACACTCCCACAAACAAACAGTAATGCCGCAAGCAATAACGAAACGTCCTTCAATAACGAAACGCCCTTCAAAGTGACCGTTTCTTCCCCACAAACTCATTTAGGGGGTAAACAGACCCAACAGGATTGTGGGTTTTCCATTCAGACCGACGAATATTCTATGGCGGCTGTATTTGATGGCCATGGCGCGGATGGTTTTAGTAACGCAGCTATGGCCGCGGCCCGGGGCATGTTAAATCGCCCCAAATTCTACGAAAAGTTGTTGGAAACACCGCAAAAAACAGCCGAGATTCTTTTCGCGGCAATGCAGCGCTCTAACTTTGAGGAAACAGTGAGAAAACTCGAATCAAAAAACGTGTCGCACGAAATACGAGATGGTCATATTTATTGTACAAATAATAAGCGGCTCCAAGGCGGGACCACTGCCAGTTTAGTATTTGTGGACCCAAAAGGTCTTGTAACTACTCTAAACGTTGGAGATTCTGATGCTTGGTTGTTTTCTGGCTCAAAATCTAGAAAACTGACGGCGGACCATACACCGACATCGCCTGAAGAATATGATAGATTGATGTCTTTTGAAAAAGAAGGTTTCAAAACGGAGTGTGTCTATGACTGCCCGTCTTTTATGACCCCCAGAGGCAGTTTGGCGTTAACATCGGCGATGGTGCATGGCTCCGAACCGCTTACGCCCTATTACTACTGTAATCGCGATCATAAACCGGCCACTCTGATACGAGTGTCTGGACCCCATGGCACTCATAAAATGGCAATGACTCGTTCAATTGGCGATGAAAATATGCGAAAGGGTGGTATTATTTCAACTCCATCTGTTTCTCAATTTCAAATACAAACGCCCTCTATCATTAAAATAGCCTCCGATGGCTATTGGGATGCTATTGTAACAGCAGAAGAATCCGCCGCGACATCCGAAGCTGTTATGCGTCATGGCTATGATGCGAATAAACTTTGCGAGGATTGGTTTCAAACAACAAAGACTATTTCTGATAGAGAGTTTAAGGGCGTGGGCGATAATATGTGGGGTTATATAATTACAGTAGAATCAAACTAATTTTTCTTGTATTTCTTTCCAAAAACGTAATCGTCGCCCCATTATAGAACCATGCCATGGTACTGCATCTAAAATCCTTTTTGGCACCCCTCTGGATCTCGCTTCACCCACTGAAACCATGAAACATTCGGGAAGCCGTGTATTCCGGCGACAGTCTAAGCAGATATTCCATCCAAATACCTGTGCGCGTGCCTTTCTACCACAACCTTTGCATCTATTTTTAAAATAGTCATTTGCAGCAGATCTCCAAGTGAGTCTGTAACGTCTATTACGGGTTCTACGATGTAACCCTAGCGTAACTTGACAAAATCTGGACCAAGAACAACAAGAAAACGTTTGGCCAAATACTTTGAGATAAGAATACATGCGAACTTTGGAGAGCCACTTACGGAGGTGAACTCTTTTGCGCATTTGTTTTTGCAGCCACTCGCGCGTTATCAATTGTGTTCTATCGCTGTAACGTAGGTGATCTAATATGTGATAGACAAGTTCAATGGGTAATATTGGCAGCATTTCTAGTTTATAATATTAGTTTTTATAATTCTACTGAACCTAAATTTAGGATTTCTCAAAAATTTAGGTTTTCTCAAAAATTTCAGGACTTTAGATATCATCAAAATCAAACCCGATCTCTTCTTCCTCTTTTTCCTCATCTTCTACATTTAAAGAGATTGCTTCAGGCAATTCGCCATAAGACTTTAAGTTTCTAACCTCTTCATCAGAATACTTCATTAAAATATCACATTTAGAATCTTGAAAATCTCGAAGTCCTACAAGTACAAAATCCGATAAACGTATCCACACCTTATTTCTCATAGCGCCTCTGATATGGGCCAGTCTTGTTACACCGTCAAAGCATTTCACATTACATCTACCGTTTCCCAACATTTTTATAACCTGTGCATATTCCTGACCATCGTCCTTGTATTCAAGTTCCCTTTTTTGAGGACCTCGGTTTGTTTTGCGTTGTTGACCTTTTGATTTTCTTTTTGGCATTTTCTAAACTTTTAGAAAATCTTCTATTTTATATTCACATATGCCTACACATAAGTGAGTATAAATCACTGCAAAAATATATAAACAAAACATGTCGGTTTGTCAGCAACATGTATACACTGCCTCTTATCGAGGTAGAACTTATACCGCCGAACAATTTGAAAATAAACCGGAACTTATAAGTAAATCTAGGAAAGACAAAGATCTAAAGTGTCCGGATGGATGCAGGTTATCATTTGTTCTCGCACACACCAGACAAGTCCATGGCGAGACGATTTATGTTAAATCTCATTTCAGACACACGTCAAGCTGTGAAAGGAGTACTTGCGGTTTCTGTACTAAATATGGCTCTGGTGGCGAATCTAAGGAACATCTTGAGGCGAAGGCAATCATCGCTGCGAATAGCAATGTGATATTAACACGCCAGTGCCACCACCCGCACTGTAGGCGTAACATTCGTATTCCTTTGACTGGCCAAGGCATTATGGAATATAAAATTGCGCCTTATTTTATAGATGTAATGTTCGACTCTGTAGCAGTCGAGATCAAACATTCGTCGTCCGTGAAAGGTAAAAAGCGCGAGATGTTGAATCGAAATTACATTTGGTATGAGGTGTCATCCGAATATAGCGTTCGTCATAATATTCACGAATTTGAGGTGTTGGATACGTCAGGCGACTATTTTTGTGATGGAAAAACCTGTCAGCATGGCGAAGATATGAAAGAAACAGAACGCAGAGAGCGACTTGAACATTTACGCCGTCTCCGGGAAAAAAGAGAAAGAGAGCAGGCGGCAAGAGAGCAGGCGGCAAAAGAAGAGGAACAAAGAAAGAAAGAGACTGCAGAAAGGTGGGAAGAAGCAGCCCGCGAACGAGAACTCCAGTGGTTCCGCCAACAAAACACCCGTACATGCACCTTTCAACATATTGGCACTGCTCGGCATCGCGATAGTGATTATAACCTCGCGGTACGATTGTATGGGCGCCAAGCCGATGGCAAATCCGTTTCTATAACTGTAGAGGGTGTCTCTGCTTATGGCTACATCGGCTTGGCGCCCGACAACACATTTATTTCCCGTGTTGATTCTCTATTGAGATGGTACCTCTCTATGCAACGTACAAAATCAAAGATGAAAAGGCATAAAAAAGAAGAAGGTGAAGAGCTCTCGATTGCCGATCAATATAAAAATTTCACGTACTGGTTTGAAAAGAACGCGGATGTACACGTCTCTTGGTCTACTGTCAATGGATATAATATTAGATATGTATTGCCTGGTGCCGGGCCAAAGGTCGGACGTTTCGAAGTGTATTCATATGAACATTTTAGGGTCCTGTCTACTTTGTTTAGGTCTCCGGATTCTTTTTATGAATCACTGGTCAATTTTAGAAGACCCTTAGATGGATATGCTGCAATAGCCTATAGAGATCCACTGCCTGTTATGCCTATTAGTGTGACCGCGTATGTGGACGATTGTCATCTATATGAGACGATGTTTAAACCAGAATTGGTTTGGATGGTCGATCACCAACTGCCTGCCTGCTCATGGATGACCGTAAAGGAGCCAGTCCAGGTCCAGCATGGGTCTTCGTGTGACTTGAACTTTAAATGTCGGGCCGATGCGGTCCGGGCATGTTCAGAACCACCCATTCCGATGGCCCCTTTCAGGGTTCTGTCATATGATATCGAAGCGGTGCCTTATGTCAATCCGGATACAGGTGAATGTGAGTTTCCAGACCCTAAGCGCGATTCCATCGTTACTATTGGTGTCGCGGCATTTGATATGGTGTCTGCAAAAATGGAACAAACCGTATTTATGCTTGAAATCAAAGGACAAACTCAATGCCAAAACCTCTCTAAACTCTCCGATGAGATGAAAACGGACGAATTTGACCCATCTACAACTACAGTTTGTTCATTCATTGATGAATCGGAAATGTTGGCTGCTTTTGCCGAATATATTCGGGAGTATGATGCGGATATTATTACAGGTTATAACGTGCTCAATTTCGATAACGTTTATCTCTTGCAAAGGATTCAAGCGCTATGTGAGTGTGAAATTGGCAGTCAATGTGATAAATGTGCCAAGGCGAGGACATTCTCCAGAATTGACAGGCCATCTACGCTCAAAAAGAAATATACACATACTAAACAAAGAGGAGGTCAAGAATCTTGGGAAGCTTGGATTGAAGGCCGTGACTGGATGGACGTTTACCGTGTCGTCATGACCGATCATAAACTTCGCTCTTACAAACTAGACAACGTTTGTTCCGAATTACTCGGCACCAAAAAGATCCATATTGCCTATGACGATATCCCGAAACATCAACAGACGCCTGCCGGACGCGAATTTCTGGCACAATATTGTGTGAAGGATGCTTGGCTACCGTGCCAAATCATTGTCAGGCGATGTAAGCTTGTGAATGCTTTACAGATGTCACAAGTTACAGGCGTACCATTGACAGATATCCTTCATAGAGGACAACAAATCAGAACTCTAACACTAATGCTTCAATTTGTCAAGGCAAGATGTCGAAAAGACCCTGAACACCCACGCTGGTACTTGCCAGACGAATCCGGTAAAAAACCGCCGCCCATCGATGGTTTTGAAGGAGCCGTTGTTATTCGTCCATTGCCCGGTTTCTACCAAACGCCCGTGGTAACTCTAGACTTTGCCAGTCTATATCCGTCGATTATGAGGGCCTATAATATGTGCTTTAGTACTTTGGTGCCTTCTCTGGCAGAAGCCAAACGCAGAAAGCTGAAATGGTCGGAAGAAACCCACAATATCAAAGACCCGGCCCACCCAAATTATCCAGAAGTAAGGCCTGTCCGAAGCTTTGATTATCCCGAAGGCGGCAAATTCGAGTACGTTGCCCGAGACACTGATGTTAGCTTTGTTACATCCAAAACACGCGTAGGCATTCTCCCTGAAATTTTAGAGCAATTGCTCAGCAACCGTAAGAGAGTAAAAAAATTACGCAAACAATTTCACGAAAAATCCATGGACTATGCCGTCCTCGATGGTCGGCAGTTGGCTTTAAAAGTGTGTGCCAATTCAGTCTACGGCTTTACAGGGGCTGGTATGGGATATCTGGGCGAAAAACGTATTGCATCATCCGTCACCAGAGTCGGCAGAGGCATGGCCAATCATACCAAGTGGATGTGCGAAGATCGCTACAAAGACCATGGCCTACAAATCGTTTACGGGGATACGGACTCAGTATTTGCGAATATTCCGCCATCTATGTGCGATACAAACTGCTCACAAGAAGAACTCATAGCCAAAGTCGATAAAATAGGCGATGAAATGGGAAAGTTCTGCACGCAGGCATTTCTACCACCCAATGATCTAGAATACGAAAAATTTTACTATCCTATCCTCTTGAAAGGCAAGAAGAGATATGCGGGACATAAATTCGAGCCTGGGCTGGCGCCAAAGCTAGACGTGAAGGGTTTCGAATGCGTGCGGCGTGATTTCGCCCCAATTGTCAGCAAAACACAAAAGAAGATTCTCATCAAATTATGCAAAGAGAATAATGTTCAAGGGGCCATCGATCTGGCACGAGAAACGGTTGTAAGACTCTTGGAAAACGATGTTCCAATTGAAGACCTCACCATGTCCAAGCAATTGACCAGAAAACCAGAGGATTACAAGAATCCAGCTCCACATACAGAACTAGCCAAACGTTTACAGAGAGAACAGCCCGCCCACATTGCCCCCAAAACAGGCGACAGGATACCATACCTAATTAGGCCCGGTTATAAAGGAGAAAAGACCTGTATGCGCGCAGTAACGCCAGAAGATGTCCGAGAAGGTAGAGAAGCAGCCGATACACGCTGGTATTTGTCAAATCAATTGCAACAACCTCTGCAAAGAATCTTTGACATGATCATGGACAATGCCTCGGAAATTTTTCAAGTCAATCAGACCAAAACACCACAAACCATTTCGAACGATATGATGAGAACATTCGTGCAAAGAACCCAAGTCAATAGGGCAGTCAAACGAACAGCAGAGTCTATACAAGCCAAAGCAAAGAGGAGGAGAACAAAACCGAAAGATATCCGTAGCTTTTTTAATTAATATAACTAATTTTTAAGATATTTACATTATATAAAGAAAACGACCCTGTAATATAATGTCCGTAAGACAATTTGTTTTAGATTGGGATTCTAAATCGGAATGGACCGAATGGCAATTCTCAGGTTATCAAGCTTGGGGCGGAGAACAACCGGATGCCTTTTTCTGGACTCCAAAAAGCGGCAAAAATAAGCCAGCCTTTTCCACGGAACCGTTGAAAGAACTCTACGAAATCACACAATTCGTTTCGAGACTTGATGCGCCCAATAGAGTTCAAATAATGATACGATGTCCATTGGCAAACCAATCGATTGTGGAGCCATGCATCGATAAAGATTTTAAGTTTACAGGCGAATGGCCTACCAAATACGCCGTATACACTCTTAAAAAGCCCACGCGTTATAGTGAGACATATCTATAATTTATTCAAAAGTATATTATATAGATTTATGTAAACGTTATATGTCTATAGGTCTATAGGTCTAAGTACTACTTTGAGAACATGCAAGATTCTGTTTTCCCTCAGAATTCCACAAACTGTTTCGTTTCTTTTTTGTTTTTGTATGATTTCTACCGCTCCTGTTGAGACTTCCAATTTTTTTTGCCAGTCGTCCAGGCTGAAATTAAAATACAGCCGACCAAATGTGTTGGTTCTGTTGAAATCAATGCAAAATACACCCCTATTATCACCTTTAGAAGTGGACAGGGCACTCAATGTGGCAATGTCAGAACGTCCAATAGCGTATTTGATTATCTTGCTCCACTGCAATAACTCGTCTTTCAATAACTCGTCCGATTTGTTGCTGCAACAGAAAGTTTTGCACAATGGTAAGTGTTTTTTCCAGTGTGCTTGTTGACATTTTTTGGAACAATATCGTTGGACATTACATTTACCACATTTTTTGTATCTCCTACCAACATTTGTACAAGTTTCATTGCCACATTCGTAGAGTGTCTTTGATTTTCGTGATTTATTTTGCGCAAACGACATTTGCCCTCTGTTTGAGTTGTGCCTAAAATTGTTTGGACTTATAAAATCCAAAGGTGACAATATTTCACATATTATTAGAATATAATGAAAGTCTAAAATTTCAGTCTAAATACCATATATTAAAGCTGAAAACGTTTAAAGGGGGGATTGCCAACGTAAAACTTACAGACCAACCCTTTTAATTCTTTTTGGTGCCCATAACAGCCTTAATTCTTGATCGTTCATCTCAATAGGGTGCTTTTCTTTGCGCCCTGTAATCCCATTAACATGCCAAGATGCAACTTCTTTCTCTCGAAGAGCTCCCAAATTCTCATGACTCAGTGAAAGTCGATTTGTTTTAGCATAAAACCATCCAGATACTGCCAAACGTTTAAATTTTGGAAATTTTGCCAGTGGAACAACGGGCGACACATAATGAAAGGAACCTTCTGTAACTGGAAACAATGTAAGGGCGTTAAAAAGTGGAAATATGTGCGTTTGCGGGTTTATCATGACTAAATCGCCTCCCCAATGAGGCCGCCATCTTTTTGTCATGTGTAAAATATATGCCACCCTCCTTCGGGAGCCATTTGGCAAAACGGATACATCTGTATGCGCTTGTGTATGATCTCCAGGTTTGTACAAAGATGCCCCCACAGATGCATGAGTCAATTTTGATGAAGAAACATCTTCTATCCAGGCGCGCATCTCGTCAGAATTGATCAATTCTCTAAATTTCATAAGGTTTGGATGTTTCTTAAATGGAACATCCTCATCATAAATAGCGTGCAAATGGAATTGATAAAATGGGGAAGCTCCCTTTTGAACTCTAAAATGTTCACTATTGTAAATTTCTTTATGAAGGGCATTCGCAAAACTCGGCTTTAAACAGTCAGTGATTTGAATAGGACGTAGAAGCCCAAAAGCCTGACGTGCCATATTCTTTACATTTTCGTCAAAGAACCATGGATTCAGCACACCGCTGCCCCGAGCACCAACAAACAATAATAGGCCATAAATAATACGAGTAAAAGACATTTTATTTAAATATTTTTTCTTCTTTATAACAAAAACTATGTGTAAAATATGTTTTTTTTTACTCTGGTCCATAAAGATCAAGTGTTACAGAAAATACACCTTTCCAACCATGAGTTACAGTAGAATTATAATGCGAATAACGCTTTCCATTTGGAGAGTATTCGTGTGCACAAGGATGTGACACGTTTGGAGCGGCAGTTAGGTTTGGCTCAAACAAATGATAAATATTGTATTTGCTGGCTTCTAGACAGGTTTCTCCACAGAAAGGCGGATGACCAAATCCATGATCTACTGAGATATATTTACTTAGAGGTGGTTGACAGGTTTCACAACAAGGTTCGGTCACATTTGAATGACATATTCCGTCGGGTTCGCATCCTCCACGTAGTTTAGCCGACTTTCCCATAGATAGCATGATCATGGCAATTGCATAAATGGAGATCATTTTTTTGGTACTTATAAAATCCAAAGGCGACAATATTTCACATATTATTAGAATATAATGAAAGTAGAAAATCAAAGTCCCAAGGTCTAAAGTTTTAGGAATTTCAGTCTAAAGTTTTAGGAATTTCAGTCTAAAGTTTTAGGTCTAAAGTTTTAGGAATTTCAGTCTAAAGTTTTAGGTCTAAAGTTTTAGGAATTTCAGTCTAAAGTTTTAGGAATTTCAGTCTAAAGTTTTAGAAATGTCAAGTCTAAAGTTTTAGGTCTAAAGTTTTAGGAATTTCAGTCTAAAGTTTTAGAAATTTCAGTCTAAAGTTTTAGAAATGTCAAGTCTAAAGTTTTAGACTATTTAATTCGTGATCAACGTTCGATGGAAAAATTATACGAGCGATTAATGATTGCCCACGAGCAATATAAAGTTGCAACAACAAAAACACAATTTTCAAACACTTGCACCGAGTGCAATCTAATCGACCAGGCGTTGGATGCGATAACCTTGGATAAAGACGAACAACAAAAACGCCAGCTCCGAAAATTAATGTTGAATCGGATCGAACAATTAGAAAAAAAGGCTCGTCGTAGGTATAATTTAGTGGAACCCTGTATTTAGGCTAAACTTTTAAAACTGTAAAATGTATTACTTTTTAATTTTTAATGCATTTTCTGTATATTTCGCATCGCAAGTCTTACAACAATCGAGTTTCATTGGACCGACATCCCATGACAAAATTACACAATATAATGTGACGTATAATGCACTGTACAGTATTGGTCTTGTACTTGGGTTGCATCAACTTCAGGCCATAACCCTTAAGAGTTCAGTATCAAAACTTCTTTATACATTTTGGTCACATGTTGGTGCGATTGTTTTTGCTCTTGCTGGAGAGTATCCTCCTATTAAACACTTTTCGATTACTCCAGGTTTTTGGCACCGTCTAGATCTAGAAGGAAAACTTATAATCTCCGGCATATTCTTTATAGTAGCCATTCTGGTGCTTTGGCAAGGGATTCGCGCCAAAAAGCGCCGTACATGCCAAAGACAGTTTGCACCGTGGTTGGCCACCATTGTAACCTGGTTTGTTATCTGGATAACTTTACTTAAAGGCCATTATTATGTACATATACACCACGCACTCTTTGCAGGGTTCTTTTCGTGTTGGTTTGCGGACTTTAGTAGCACTTTGGATATTATAGTGAATGCAGTGTTTACAGGCATAGTTATCGAAGGTATCGATTTCTATGGAATTGGTGAATTAACTCTGTTTATTCTTACGGAATCTGCGGATCAATATGGGTTGGGGTTAAAAATCGCATGGTTAATGTCACTGGTAGCTCTGACTTGTGCTATAACGCGTGAGAGTGACCCTAAAAAATGTAAATAATATAGGTAACAAACTGACATTTGATACTATATAATGGACCCTCCTACAACTAAACAATGAGTGGACGACCTTTACTGAAATTTGATCTTAGCACTCCGGCTGACACGGAAAATCAATCATTTGATATTAAGGAAATTCCAACCGAAAAATCATGTAGATCATTAGCTAGGAGAGCACTTACCACTTGCAATACAAACTGGTCCAAAACATCATGGCTTGGAATTTTCATATACACACTCATATGTTGTCTTAATTATCCAATTGGCAGGGCCATATACAAAGGGATGGACTGGCACACACCCGAACACACTACAGTACGAGTATTTGGAGATATGTGTACAGTAGGATGGTTTGCTTTGGGATTTGTTGCTCTACCTTGGCATCAATGGGAACAGTTGACATGTATTAAAACAAAATCGGTCAAAGGTTTGATGAGGTTTATTGTTTGGTGGGGAGGGACTATACTGGCTTATATCATTTATGGTTATATGGGCCAAGATCCCTTTTTTAAAACAAGTTTAGCCGACACAGACCTTTCACACTCGCAAAAAGTAGCCTATGGTGTTGTATTTTCAGTGGTTGGAATCATTGTGTTATACTGGTTTGGGAAATTATGCCCGTGCGGCAAGTTTAAAAACCTGTGTTCGCCACCTGTAGAGAGAAAGGTGGTATTCTTGAGGGTTGTCGCGATTATCGCCCTATTATTCGTGTTGTCCTATATTTTCTGCAGTGCGGATGAGACATGCACGTATCATCTCCATCATTGGTGGTTTGGGTTTACTCTCATTTTACTATCAACTACAACTTTGGATAATTGGTTCGATTATTTCTTACAAGGAATTTTCTGGACCTTCCTTATTGAAAGTTTATTCAGTTATGGACTTACATTTGGAGAATTCTTCATATAATAAAATAATTTACATTATGCGTTTAGACCTACTTCTTTAATGTTAGGTTGTGTACGACCCGTCATAAACTGTATGGACCAATAGAGGCCAATTATAAAGGTCATCACTAAATCATCATTACCCTGCTCTTTACCACTGTATATCACCTTTGGAAGATTATAATCTTTACCTCTTGGCGCCACGATTTTACTAAAGATACTCAACTGCTTCCTAAACATTCTTTTGACTCGAGCCTCTCTTGCATTCGCATCGCCAAACGGATTAGCACAGACAAACTTCTCCGCATACCAAATTGATTCAGAAGCAAATCTTTCAATAGCCGTATTCGCATACAATTCCTTCCTTCGGTGCGTTGTAATGACACCAGGTTCTCCCTTTTCCATCAATGATCGACATCGAGGAACGTCCCGTAACATATGGGCCATGTGTGACGCTTCATGACCCAAATTTGATTCAGGTACAAATATAATAAAAGAGGACGGGAATGTAGATCTTAGAGTACGTACGTGAGCTTCCAATAGAGTTCGTATTTCACCATGGCCCTTTACAGCATGAGATTCAGCACCACATACAGCGAAATTGTTCGAATCTTGATACAATGAAACGATAGCCATCTGTGACGAGCCACCACCATTTGGATCACATGCACAAAACACAAACTTGGGAGTATTTCTTGGAGTATATGGCGAACGATCTCCAAAAACTTTGAGCCAAGAGTCTTGGAAAATGGCCGCTGAATCGTTTGTGGTCACTCCCATACTCTCACGAAGCATATCTTCCGTGTTATCCCCATAAATTTGTCTGACCATATCCTGTTTTCCGCCGGATTTCCACTTGGGTAAGAGGTGCTTCATATGCGTGCATTTTTCAGGGTGGGGCGTTAATTTACAGTCCTCACACACCATTGATATCTGGATCTGGTTAAATAGCTTCTCTCCTCCTTGATCGACCATTTCAAACATCATCGAATAGAAATTACTAGAGTCCTGAGGCGTGCTAATACAAATCAGCGCCGTTGTCTCTAGCTCTAATAATGGCACAATCACCTCGTGAAACATTTTAATTGGCATAAATGCGGCTTCTTCCAATAAAATAAGATCTCCTCCGACCCCTCTTAACTTATCGGAACCAGAGGGATATGACGCCACTTTTCGGACGTCATTGGCGCCTTCTCCGTAATAGAACAAGAATTCGCCCTTTCTTTTACATAAAGCGTCATGGTTTGTGCCCATCTGCTCGTCGATTAATTTGATAAACTCGTGAATTTTATCAAGCATAGCATCCGAAGCTCTGCGACCCGTAGAGAAAATACACAACTGAGCCTTTTCAACTGACAAAAAGTAGGAAGCCACAAACATGGCCACAGCGGTCGTCTTGCCGAATCTGCGGGGTGTTAAGCATAAACATTGCTGCTTTAAATTGGGCCATTCATTCATTGATTTTATCTTATCCATATCGACCTCCGGATCGTCCTTATAGAGATGAAGTGCTACCGCTTGCAAAAAAGATTCATGGAACTGCTTTTGCATTTCAGAACGATCATAGCCCTTTACATTGTCCAGAAAGCGACGAATCTTGGCCAGACGGATATCTCCGTAGTTTTTCTGCTTTGTTTTAACTTGATTAGTGACTGTTTCGTAATGTGTTTTAGGTTTTAATGTTACAAGACTGTTAAGCATTTCCTTCTGCCAATACTCATATGCACCCACTAACAACGGTCTGTAAGATACTCGAGATGGCATTAATTGAACCTTATGACCCGTGAGACGCCTTCTTTTAGCAGATGGCGGGGCTGCCCCCGACAATGTTCGCTGACATTCGGATGCACCCCGACAACATTGACAACTAGACATTTTAAAAATAAATAAAACTCTTTATATACATTTTTTTAGGCAGTTTCTTCATGATTTATAGTTGTTGCCGCCCGAAGCCGTTTATAATAGAAATAAAGTCCAATAACGAGTATGGATTGGACCAAAGCCACGATGCCCATCCACAATATAGGCAAATCGTTGATTACAACACCATGTGCTATATAGAACCCATAAGATACAGCCTGTACAATTAAAGAAGTCACAGATAGCCCATCAATTTTCTTCGCACGCCACAGTCGATACATTTGTGGTAATTTATAAACTAAAGATAACGCTGCCGCCGCCCACCCAAAAATTTCAGTAGACATTTAGTTTATATATGGTCGGTTTTATACTAATAAAGACACCTATAAGAAGCCCCGACCCATGACAAAAATGAATCCGACAGGATCCCAACCACCACAAAAATCACCGCAAAAAAAAACATGCCAGCACAAATATAACGGTTGGGGGTGCTTTATTGTGACAGCAATGTTCGTTTTTATAGCCATATTACTTGTGGTTGGACTTGGAGGACCAAAGTATCACGATTGTGAAAATAACGATTGTGAAAGATATTATTACTATGGTCTTTACTGCTATGATTACTGTTGGTATGGAAATTATGGACCCACTTATGGACCAGGGAATACCCTAGCAGTTTTCACCGTTTTAGGCCTTTCATTTGTATGTTTTATACCGTTCTGTTGGATAGATTCAAGAGGAAGGAAAGATAGACGAGATTTTAATACTTTACAAAGTTTTAATGATATTTAATATTCTGATTTATTATTTAATATTCTGATTTATTATTTAATATTCTTATTTTTATATTTTTAGTTTTATCTTAGACTCGTCCATCGGAAAAAATTATGAAATTGTACACACATCGGTTGGAAATTGTTTTTCTACATATTCTGCCCATAATGGACCAGCAGTACCATCTTGAGCAGACTTAATGATACGCTTAAATTCTTCCTTAGAAATTTTGACGCCATCAGTGCTTGCCATCCGAAACATGACAAACATCTCCGCCGCTGAAAATCTAAGGCTACCATTGTCACGAATATGATGAGAAAAAGTCTCGGGAGTTATATAGCGGAATTCCGGCTGTCCGTTTAAGCTTGCACAAATGCAATCAAATAATTCAGAAGACGAATCCTTATTTGCGTGGCATCTATTGTTCATCATCTGACTATTCATGGGGTCGTTTCCCCGGCCTCTATAATCTTTTGGCAAGTCAAAATGTATAACTCTATCGTTATTGTCCATATTTCGTTGGAGATTTTCTTTTTCTATATCGCCAATACTATCGTCTTCCATGAATTGCTCATATAGTTCCTTAACTGTCTGTTGATCTTTATTTTCTTCAGAATGTTTCAACTGTGACATCACATACATTTATTTTGAGTATTTATATAGTATATTTATAATTAGACGGATGGCTCTTTGTTAGACTCGTCCATGTTCAATAGTCCCACTAATCCAGGAAGTTCCCCCTTATTGCCGAACGTATGCTTGTGATTATTATAAAAAGATTTGATAGCTTCCTCCTGTAGTTTTGCAGGTGTCAAATATGCTACATTCGCCTCTGCTTCAAGGATTTTTTCTTTTTTTCTTGCTTCCGCCAGCGTGTTAGTGACGTCCGCTTCTTTCTTTGCTCGGGCACGGTCCATGTCATGGCGGATTTCCGCACGTTCTTTCTCAGCATTGAGTTTGTCTTTTTGGCGAGCCAACTCTTTTTCTTGAGAGTCTGTGATACGAAGCTGTTCCGCGATATTGCGAGCACGTGCTAGTTTCTCGGTCGCACGCTGTTTGTCAGCAGCAAGGACTGCCTGTTTTGCATTCAGTTTTTGTTCCTCGCCTGCAGTTTTAGTGGCAGAGCGATGCTCGGCTTCCTTTTTGATGACATCTCCGATATTAGAGTTAGTTGGTTTGGGTTTAAAGACCTTGACCATGCTTGTAACTATTTCTAGACCCGATTTGGATTTATTCTGAGCTTCAACCATTTGTTTACCCAGTAAATCATCAGTTATGTTGAAATTATCGACCAGAAATTCTCGTGCTGTCATTTGTGCACAAATAGTCTGCATTATAAATTCAGCCATATCGTAAATGTTTGCACGGTCTGGCTTCTCGCCATGAATCAAATACGACTCCAATACGTTCTCTGGCAACAATCGGTTCGTTATAGAGACTGTTCCTTCGAAAGTAATGCCGTCTTTAGTACCACAAGTGTAGGAAACGTCATCCTTATCGGGCCCAGTAAACATGTAGATCCCTTTGACCCAAGGCCATTTCCAATAAAAGCCCGGCGGGCTGGTTTCATTGTATTTGACACGCTGGAATTGCGTCCAAATGGCCTGGTGACGTGCAGGGACCACTGCGTAGAAGGATGAGGCCATCATATAGAGAGATATCACGCCAACAATGGCGGCGATTGCGACTATGTATATTTTTTGGTCGGACATGAGATGTATTTAATATTTTTCTTTTTAAATTCCTAAAGTTTTAGAAAGTCTAAAGTTTTAGACTTTCTGTGATTTTTCTTCCGAAAAAATCTGGCCATATTTAGGGATCTTCTACTGGCAATTTTTGGCAGGCATTGACACGAGCCTTGTAATCTTCGACTGACTTTTTTAAATCTCGATAGAATTCCTTTACAGAAACTCTTAAAACGGCGATTTCATTGTTCAACATTTTCTCAATGGAAGCGGTTATATGGTTCAGGCGAGTGAGAATATCCGTGTATCTGAATAATGGTGTATTTTGAGAATTCAAAATGGTCTCACAATCCAATACAACAATATAAAACTTTGCCGCTTGGTTTCCATGTTTTTCCATTTCATTGGCAATCTCAACTGCTCTCGTTGAAATATTAAAGCTCTTCTTTTTTGACTCCAACTTCAGATTTCCAATATTTATGTTTGACAGTGTTTCGTGGTAGAGGAATTGTGAGATTTCGTATGTTTTGTCATTGCTGTAGTCTCCTTTTAATACTGCAACCTTAGAAGAGATCTCTTCTAATTCCTTTTGTAATTTACCTTTGGACATTGAACCTTCTGAAAAGGCAAATACAGTATACATTTTAAAAAGTAAAAGTTCTTTATATACTTGCGCGCCTCATATTTACAACTCGAACTAAGGAATTGAACCAATATTTAGAAAGTCTAAATATTGACACTATATAATCAACTACTAACTAACCGATGCAACCAATTCAATTCAATAGTAAGACTTTCAAGAATGGCTTTCAAGGCCTTTCCAATCTTATGGGTGGCGCCGAATTCGACTATATGGGCGCGCGCTTCCCTCAGCAGGATATGAAAGACCTCTTCGAAAGTCTAAAGAGCTGCGACGGTGAAACTTTTCTTGAGTGGTTGCAGCTCCTACAACCTGGCAAAAAATGGACGGACGCCAAGTTAAAGTATTGGTTCACGCCCGACGGAGAGCCCATTCGCGGTATTCTGGCGCAGTTATTAGGTTCAATGGTACGAAGCAAAGGTGGTAAGCTCACGCCCACATCGAAACGTAGACAAAAGGTTGTCCGTCAAAAGCTAGACCTGCCCACCATCGACGTAGCCCCAGAATTGTCTGATGATGATAAGAAAGCGTTTATGAAAGAATGTTTGAGGAAAAAGTATTCCATTGAACCATATCGTTCGCTTTTACTGAATACCGGCTCTAGAGAGTTACACGAAAAGCCTATTAGAGGTAGCGGCAACAGTTGGACATCTCCTGGTGGTGATTGGCTGGGACAATTACTTATGGAAATTCGGGAGGAAATTACATCAGAGAGTTCAAATAAGCGTTCTGCAGAAGCGATCCAGACGGGTGCAGCAAAAAAGCAGAAGGTAGCACTCTATAAACAATATACCATTGACAATTAAGACAATTGAACTTTATGAGTTAGAATCCTAAATGAATAGAAGTTTAAAAGTTTTCTGAAAAGTCTAAAACTTTAGGATTCTAAAACTTTAGACCTAAAACTTTAGACTTTCAACATGTCTGTCAATTTCGAACTTTTCCGCCCTGAAAACGGACAACCACATGTCTGTCAATTTCGAACTTTTCCGCCCTGAAAACGGACAACCACATGTGATCGCAAACGCGATAAGAAATGCCACCGTTCTCCCTTCGCAATGCTCCCTTATCGAATTCTACGCCGTTCTAGAGCATGCCGCGAAGCATGCGGAGACTAAATGGTGGGCGGTGTGACAAGTCTAAGTGGCCAGAAGCCCATCAAGAACTTAAAAAGACCATTCAAGATTATTGGAACGAGTTTTCTAGTGAACTAAATAAGTTCGAAACTACAGATGAGATAGAAAGACGCTTCGGGTTGAATGCTATCAGCCCGTCAACAGTCGCCTTCGATTTAGAAAATATTGGGAATTAGAAAATATTGGGAATAGTTGAAAAAACATTATAAAGCATTGATATAATAAACTAAAAAAAATGGATAGCAAGAAGAAGGTTAAAAGAGAAAAAAGACTTTCTGAAAAGGAAAAGTCTTTGAAGCGGCGCAGAGAGAGAGACAGAAGAGATAGACACGTTCAGGGAATGTTTTCCGAAGCGGTGCATGAAGAATCAAAACAGGAAGAGGCTACAGATAAGACTGATTTTAAAGGCGAAAACTCTTCTAAAAAAACAGTAGACAATCCACCAGCGGAAGATTAAAAGTAATTAAACTGTTTCTATTTCTTTTTCAAAAAGCGTGGAATCTATTCCTATGAATTCCAGTTTTATATTTTCTTCATATATTTTTAATTGAAGAAACCCAACTTCTTCTGAAAAGAATTTTACGCCTTCTTGTGGAGATCTAGCACCATACGTGGAAGATCCAGCACCTGACACGATTTGACGTACAGAGTTCCACTCTATATACTGAAGGTTGTGATCATGGCCAGATAGAATGCCTCTAACATCATATTTTTTATATAGTTCCGTCATTTTATCTCTATAAACATCTTTCACAAAGTAATGAAATCCTCCTGAATAGATTGGATGGTGAGCAACTATCCATTTATTAGGAGCTCCTTCGGCCAATAAATGCTCTACATGATCCCACTGTTCACCGGAAACATAGTCACTATCCATGAAAACAAATGTATGATTACATATATCTTGTGAATAAACGCTTCCTGGCATATTCCAATATGGTAAATCTATCTGAGTTTGAGCAGTAGCATTACCTCTATGGTCATGGTTCCCCAATGCAATGTACCAAGGCTTCTCTGGCTTATAAATGTCAAACCAAGACTCATAGATTTGTGGATCAGATGCACTCGAAATTCCTTCGGGGTAAAAATTGTCACCTGTAGAGATTATTGCATCGTGATTAATATTACGCATTTTATCGGCCACTTCAACCTGAAAAAACTGCCCTCGCCGCCCCCAGTCGCCAATAACATGGATAGAACACAGGGCTAACGCCTTCAACATATACAAAAATACTTATCACCTTTATAGAGATTTTTAATCACTTTTTTGCGTGTCATAGACTATATAAGTATTCGAAGATTCCGTACTGCAAAATAAAAAAACCTATAAAAAGACATAAGTTACGAGTATGTTACTTTTTTTTATGACTATATTATAAGAGTAGAAACATTTGTTAGTTATTGTTGTCTTGTTTGCCTCACCATTTTATTTTTTTCCACATCTCCGTTATGATTAAGTGATATTTAAACATTAAACCATAGAAAGAGTAGAAAAAAAAGAGTAACAAAATGGCGAGGGTTTGAAATGGATACATTTCCCCCGCATGTACTACAACACACTACAACACACTACAGGTAACCGGCCGCTTATATCTTTTTGCCATCTTTTAACTGGAATTGTAGGTTCGAATCCTACAGATGGCTTCAGGAAATTCTCTAAATGTTCTCAGGAAATTCCCTAAATGTTCTCAGGAAATTCTCTAAACACAAACTCTACTACTACTACTACCACCACATCATCGACCACCGGACCCAGGGTCACATCCCCGGATATACATCATCCAAACATCTTCAGACATCGAGACCCACCTAAAACGAACCAGAATCGTTTTTTACATCATCTCGCGCCATCTACATTCCTCACATGACCTTCACTTTTGACGAGGCTGCCTCTATGGCAGTGGTCATTGGCATTTTTACTTGTTTGTCATGTGCAGCCTGTTATGGCGGTTATCGATTCAGACGGTCCAACAAACAAAAGCAAATTCTGCCGGTTATAGCCGTCCAAAAACTTCCGAGACATGTCTAAAACGATTCAGAAGACGATTCTACATCATTTTTGCCCACTTAGCTCAGTCGGTAGAGCGCAAGACTTTTAATCTTGTGGCCGTGGGTTCGACTCCCACAGTGGGCATTGATCCTCAACATGTTCAACTACTTCATCCACTACTTTTTCATTTCCTCATTAGTCCAGGTGTTAGGATACTCCGCTTTCACCGGAGAGACTCGGGTTCGAGTCCCGAATGAGGAACCAAGCTCTTTAGTGCAATGGTAGCACGCCGGTACTAAAAACTCACCGGTAATGCAAGTTCGATTCTTGCAAGAGCTTACCGTCCAACATGACGTTAAAAACTGTGACAGTCCTATAGTGTAGTGGTTAGCACATCGGTAGTTTAAACCGAAAACGGATGTTCGAATCATCCTGGGACTTGTGGTCGGGACGCTGGCCTCCGACTATCAAACAAAGATAAAAAAGTCGTTAAAAGTAATGCCACAGACGTGTGTGGGTGAAGAAATGCGCATCTTTACCATTAAATACCACAGACTGCGTGCGCGCGCGGCGATATCTCCAGCTGGCTTAATATAAATCCTCGTGTCGAGTGACGCAGGTATGTCTATTGTGTCTAGAGATAAGGCATAAGAATCCGCTCTGATAGTGAAATGGTCATCACGTGGGTCTTTGAAACCTGAGTTCGGGGTTCGATCCCCCGTCGGAGCATAGGGTATGTTGCCTGTAGCCAAGGGAAGAATTGCCAATAGCCAAGGGTATGTTGCCTGTAGCCAAGGGTATGTTGCCAATAGTCAAGGTAAGCACGCCCTGCATGGCGTTAAAAGGCATTTATTTTTGTTTTTGTTGACTCACGTTTTTTTCTCTCATTAACATCGTCATTAACATTCGTCATTAACATTAGACATTAACATCGTTCGCCATTTAGGAGTGCTGGATATCACTTTAAACTGTCTCCTGCTTGGTTAGCTCAGCCGGCCAGAGCATCCGACTGTTAATCGGGGGGTCACTGGTTCGAATCCAGTACCGAGCGCGCCACTTTGCCCGAGTTGGTCTAAGGGGGCAGACTTAAGATCTGCTGGTCGTAATGATCGCATGGGTTCGAACCCCATAGGTGGCACATTTTTTAGCTCTATACGCGAGTGGTATAGCGGGTGGTCAATAGAACCACTGTACACAGGTTCGAACCCTGTTGGAGCTTTGGGCTTTGCCCTCAATCGCACCGTGGTGGAGCGGAAACACATTGGTCTCATAATCCAAAGAACCCAGGATCAAAACCTGGCGGTGCGTGTTATTTTTAGCAGCTTAGCTCAGAGGAAGAGCGCCGGTCCTTTTAAACCGGAGGTCGCGAGATCGAAACTTGGCGCTCCTTTAGCTCAGGTAAGTTGTTCTAGTGTTGACCAAAAGTTTGCCGACAACATTGACTCACCATTGACTCACCATTTGATCGTATTTTATCCACAGTTGGTAGAGCATCGGTCTTATGAGCCGAAGGTCACGGTGAGTTTATCTTTTGTTCTATTAGTGTTATCCGTGTCATATCACTCACCAATGCCATTCGTTACATTTTACAGGGTTCGAGCCCCGTAGGGAGCACTTTTTTCCTCGTTAGTCTAGGTGGCTAGGATACTCGCCTTTCACGCGAGCGGCACGGGTTCGAGTCCCGTACGAGGAATGGTTTTTAGTTCCTTAGTGCAATGGTAGCACGCCGGTATTATAGCCATCACCGGAAATGCAAGTTCGATTCTTGCAGGAGCTTTTGTCCGCCATGACGTTATAAACTGGATCTTTCTATAGCTGTGGTGGTGGAGCGGTTAAGGTTCGTAAATATTATTGTTTTTGCTGTTTTTGTTGCATTCTTTGTCAAATAACTAACCACTTCCATTCACTTTTACAGGCGAAAGACTTGAAATCTTTTGGGACACATTCCCGCGCGTGTTCAAATCACGTCCGCAGAGTGGTCCACCATGACGTTAAACTGACACTTTTTACCCGTGTAGCGCAATTGGATAACGCGTCCGCCTTCTAAGCGGAAGATTCTGTAAGTTCACGTCTTTGATGTTTTTGCATTGTTTTTTATTCATGCACTCACCATTATTCCTCTTCTTCATTTCATAGGGGTTCAAGTCCCAGCACGGGTATAGCGGGCATTCTTTTTGCGAGTATGGTGAAATTGGCTACCACGCAATGCTTACACCATTGAGATTTCGGGTTCGATCCCCGATACTCGCAGGTGCCTTGATCAACCCCATTGTCCTAACCATTTAAACAAATGGCTTCGATCAAGTGCACCCGTTGATTTTTTCCCTCTGTTCTCGTCGAAGAGTTTAGACAGGTTTAAGCCCTGTACAGAGTTGGCCGAATTATAACAGTCATCACGGCTGGACATTTGAATTTGTAACGTAGGCGTTAATTTCTGCATATTGTAATCAGTAGGATTATGTAACGAATATGTTATTTAAATGTACCTTATATTTATTAAGTCCATAATTATGTCAAAACGTAAATCCTCGAATGAATTGGACAGACCAATGCCAAAACAAAGGAAAGAAGCCAAAGTCGAAATTAACACAACAAACTGTGATTCAGCTGAATGGGCCTTTAGAAGACTGGATGCTGGTGATATATTGTCCAAAAAACTCGTGCGACAATATATCAAACAAATTGCGAAAGCGTATGACCTTAAACTCGATATGAGAGGGTGTGCTTTCTCTATTGTTTTCGAGCTTTTTAAAAACAGTGGAGAAGATTTGAAACTCTTTACAAAACCGTTGCGTGTTGTACAGCAAGACCAGACCGAGAACATTATCATATTCTCAGATGTGTACGATGTCCCCCGGGACAAGATTCAAACATTTGTTGCAAAATGTCTCGCAGCTGGCATCAAAGTCTCCGCATTCGAACATCACTATCCAAAATTAGAAAAGGGTCAGGGTTATAAGCCACCGAAGGATGTCAAAATCGACCACAGCGTCCAACTTTTCCGTGGTAAATTGGTCGGCTTAATATTCGGGGACGATGATCCGTATGCCGGAGGACCATGCGGGAGTGCGGTTGTACCCCAGTCGGAAACCCATTTGAACCGGAAGAAAGCAAGACCGACGAGGTTGAAATAGAGCAGTAAGAATATGTAGCGAATATGTGAAATAAATGTATTTTATATGAATAGGTTTAAATCATGGTCAAAGTCGCGACAAAGACCTGTAGCACATGTCATGCATGCAAACCGGTGGCCTTGTTCTATAAAAACAGAAGAAAATGCAAAGCTTGTATGACCGCCCGACAACGCGAATATCATCAACAAAATAAAGAGAAACTTGCCGCCAAAAGACGCGAATATTATCAAGGAAATAAGGAGAAACTTGCCGCCAAAGACCGCGAATATTACCAACAAAATAAAGAGAAACTTGCCGCCTACAAACGCGAATATTATCAAGAAAATAAGGAGAAAGTTGCCGCCTACAACCGCGAATATCGTCAAAACAATAAGGAGAAAGTTGCCGCCCGAGCAAAGAAACGTTATCATTCTGACCCAGAATATAATTTAATCCGCAGATTACGCGGCCGAATGTGGGAGGCAGTCAAGGCCGCAGGCCTCGACAAGAAATGCGATTCGTCCAGCGAGTTATTGGGCATCTCGTATCAAGGCCTGAAAGAATGGCTCGAAGCTCAATTTACCGAAGGCATGACTTGGGAGAATCGCCCGGACTGGCATGTAGATCATATTATTCCGTGTGACGCCTTTGACTTAACCGTTGAACAAAATCAGCGCATCTGCTTTTGGTACAAGAATCTACAACCGCTGTGGGCCGAGGAGAATATGAAAAAGTCGAATACATACACGGAGGCAGATAAACAGGCGTTAATTTCTACATATTGTAATCAGTAAGAATATGTAGCGAATATGTGATATATTCTTAATTATAGTTTATCTAAATAAAAAATGGAACCTATCTTCAATAAATATACTGCAAAATGTCTCGCATGTCATACAGGTTATTGTGGTAGAATTTGTCGCCCGTCTCATCCGAATTTTTCTGCGGCCCAAATGAAAGCCTATATCGAGTCTAAATTTAACCATGTAATGACTTGGGAGAATCATATAGGCTCCTGCGGGCGTCTGTGCCGCCGGTACTCCAAGATCGCCGCCTCTGATTTTGATCTAGAACCGGTTTGGGCAAGTGATAATGTTTTGAAAAATGGCCCGTACAATCTTAGCATAAGTAAACTTTAATCTAAAAAATGTTGTATGACTTTTCTATAACAATAAAAAATGTCTAAAGCCCTCGAAAAGTTTAGGGAAAAGATTGTAGAAGAATTTAACTCACAATTCCCCGCAGATACAATGATTTATGACAGTGACGGCGAGGCCGCGCAAGATTCGCTCGGAAAAGATATTCGTATTAATTCAAACTGGATATTGGATAGTGAATACATGTGTTTTGTTTATGAAGGAACCGCTTCACAAAGAATCAAAGAATATATAGGAGAAAGAATTTACAGAGCATTTTTATAAATATCTAAAGGTGGACCTTAAGTTTGATGTAAAAGTTACCAGTTGGTTGTAAAATATGAGACTAGACCAAAGTATAGAAACCGCCATATATTTTGTTTCCCAGGTGCCTCGGACACGATTAGCTCGTGCATTTACGATGGAACATGGTTTATAAACATTTTTTAGTAAGCTGTCGTTTCGGCGGGCGTGTATATAGCCTACTTGTTGGACGATGAACACAATCGAAGTTTTTACAATCAACTTGAAGAAATTAGTCTAAAATAATTAGTCTAAAATAACTAGTCTAAATATCAATAATTTCTAATTATACAAGATTCCTCACATATACAAAATTTGAACCATATGCAAAGTTCATGCTTCTGAGTACACCATTCACGGTAGTCGGAAAGCAGCACTTTTAACTCGTCAGTTAGGTTGGCGTTCGTTGTCACCGCCTCTTGTACCGATAAAATGCCACGCCTCTTTTGGTCGGCTGTTTCATTGTCGGTCAACCACGCTCTCCATTCTCCTGCTACAACCACCCAGAGGGGTGTCTGCAACGTTGTATTTTTATTCTATATCAATATCAGTTGATCTAACCATCTAATTTTATACACTATAAACATAACACCACACCAGTGACATAAAAAAATGTCGTACGAAGATACAACTCACATCAGCTCTGTTGACCCAACTTACGAGTTGCAGCCACAAACGTTTGAAGAACTCCGGTCATGGCTTGAGCAGTATTGCGACGGAGTAATTGAGCATGGAGAACCCAACACCTGGGACGTCACGCTTGTGATGGACATGGCGGAACTGTTCAAGGCGTTGGAGACTTTTAACGCGCCGATTGACCGGTGGGACACCTCAAACGTGACGAATATGGAGAACATGTTTGAGGACGCAATATCGTTCAATCAACCGCTCGATTGGGACACCTCAAACGTGACGGACATGAACAACATGTTTTGGAATGCCGGAAATTTCAATCAGCCGCTGTCGTTCGACACGTCGCAGGTGACGAATATGGGGGGTATGTTTCATGAAGCCTATTCGTTCAACCAACCTCTCACGATCGACACGTCAAACGTAACGGACATGTCTGGCATGTTTTGTACCGCCATCTCGTTCAATCAGCCGCTGACGTTCGACACGCGCAAGGTGACGAATATGCGTCACATGTTTGAGGGTGCCACAGCGTTCAATCAGCCGCTGACGTTCGACACGTCGCAGGTGACGAATATGCGTCACATGTTTGAGGATGCCACAGCGTTCAACCAGCCGCTGGCTTTCGACACGTCCCAGGTGAGGAATATGAGTATGATGTTTAGATCTGCCACATCGTTCAACCAACCTCTCGATTGGAACACCTCACAGGTGAGGTATATGGGTAGCATGTTCGAGGACGCCACCTCGTTCAACCAACTGCTTATTGAGTGGGACACCTCCGAGGTGATAATAATGGAGCGGATGTTTAAGGGTGCAGTTTCGTTCAACCAACCACTCGATTGGGAAATGTTCGACTGGGAGACCTCCCATGTGACGAATATGGAGCAGATGTTTGCGGGTGCCATCGCGTTCAACCAACCGCTCACGTTCGACGTTCGCCAGGTGACGAATATGGAGCAGATGTTTGCGGGTGCCACAGCGATGACATATCCTTTTCCGTCTGGCACCTTCGGCGGTCCATTTGGTCCGATATTTTCAGACGATGATGAAGAAATGAATGTAATGGAGGAGGAAGCGGATCCATGCGAGGACACATCGCAACAGTTGTGTGTGGTGTGCTATACTAACTGCGTCGATACTGTAATGGTACCGTGTGGCCATGCTTGCATGTGTCACGGATGTGCAAAAAGAGTCAAGGAGACGTCTGGAAAGTGTCCAATATGCAGAAGAAGGATTGAGCATATAAACACAATTATCCCAAACATTTACTACGCTGGTATTCCTAGGAATGACGATAAAGATTAAAACAATACATTTTGGAGTGTGTTTCGGTACGACTCGTCTACTTCGGCTCGGTTCAACAAATGAACCACATTTTTCAAACTCTGTTCGATGTGTGTCCACTCAACTCCCCTGATCCATTGTTCCGAGGTACCAGTGGGGTCATAGTACAAGACACTGTCCCGCTAGACTAGTTTCGCATTTTACAACCGAGGGCAACTTTTTTTTCACAAATATGAAGCTATGCCGAACGTTGAGGTAATGCTACTGAACGTTGGGTAGTTCTCCATCTACGAACGACAAAGACAGTGACTATTCTCCAAGTTGGTTGTAAGTCAATCATAAAGTTATATATAGGAAAAAATAACTTTTCTATTTTTAGACCGTTAAGTCCTGTATTTGTATCCAGATGTTATGTTTTCCGCGAACGAGACAAAGACAGTGATCGGCCAACTTTTGGTACTTTAGACTACCACTGATCTTTGTCTATTTTTTCAACCAACTCAATGATTGTCTGTCGTTCAGACGAATGACAGTCTTTTTCGGGGGCTCGCGGATAGTGAGTGCACGTTTTGGTCGTTGTGGTTGAACTTTGGACGATAGATTTTTTTTTTGTTTTTTTTTCTTGGGCGAGTTCCACCATATACAAAACATATTTATAAATTTGATCGGTGGCCTTTATAATACAAATTTATCTACTCGCATAATCATTATGCCAAGCGTCTTCATCATTTTTACGCTGATCTATCCATCTTTGATAAAGTTCATTCCTGTGGGCCTTACCGATAGCTTTGAACACTTCCCTGGCCCATTTACGGTTCCAATCGTCCTCAGAAAAGCCTCCAATGCGATAATGCTCCATTTTTTGGCCTGGGCCGAGGACAGCCAATTCTATAAACTTAATCCGTTGTTTTTTTGAGGCGTATTCCATGGCACTCGCTGATCGACTTATGGCCGCTTCGACGATTTCATCGGTTCTTTTCTTTTTTGGAACGTGGCGCAAAGCATATCCATTATAATTCACCGCAATCAAACATAAGCTGGCCGACTTGTCAGCTGGTCTTAAATACTGTAACAGTTCCCCGTCCAAACGGCATGCTGCAACTGCATATGTCATCCGCTGTTTGTGATCCAGTGACATATAGAGCCCGCGTAGATACTTATGATGAACTCTTTTTCCGTCAGGATTAAAGTATTTCCAAAAAAGAATAGGAGCCCCCAAAGACAATATACTAACAATAGCTTGATCTTCAAGGGTCTCGGCGTCCAAAGAATGATACAATTCTTCAGGGTCTTCCAGTTCTTGGATCTTCTGATTTAAATGCTGACAAAGGTTGCGATCGCCCAACGCATCTGGGTAGTGTTTAAATAAATACGTGAGTGTGGAACTCACTGATTCGTCAGGATGTCTTTGTAAATATCTGTAACAGCGCTCCCTATCTGTAAGTCTTGGATCATTCCAATCTACAAAATCGAGTACCCATTGTGTAAAAGACATGTATGTTTTTTTGATAACGACTTTTATAGTGTCTAAAACTTTAGGCCGGTCCTAAAGTTTTAGAGTTTTCTTACATTATTTTCGGGTTGCTGACCTGTTTTTTTATATTTAACTTTTAGCATATATTCACTATAAACTAGCCATTAAACAAATAATAAATGTTCACGGTTTTAACCCATAAGCAATCTGTTACTGAGTCCGATAGGGCCACAGAAAATTATGCTCGTGCCCAAAAGAAATTAGAATTAGCTGGTGTGGTTTTAGCAGCTGCTCAAACACATCAAAAGAAAGCAAAAGAACTTGAAGATCAACAAAAGATCATCACCTTTGAAAAAATTAAAAGTTGGCTGCCACCAGACCATTTATCGGCTAAATCAATGGTTCTTCATAGTGTCCCTTTAAGACAAGTGGACCAAGATCCGTCCAAATGTTCCATTCTTAAAGATCGTAGATTTAATGTTGTTCTTGCGGGCAATGTAACGCCGTCAAACCAAATGTATAGTGGACGCTGTTGGATGTTTTCCGGTCTAAATATATTCAAACGTTCCCTTATTTTAAGCGGAGAACTGCGTCCCGATTTCGAATTCAGCCAATCTTATTTGTTTTTTTGGCACTATTTTGAACAGTACAATTCAATGATGAATCTTTTTCACTATTCAAAGGACATCGGCCCTGCCGAGAAAGCCGATTTATTGTCCAAACCTCTCCATGACGGTGGTAATTGGATTAATTTCAAACGTCTGGCTACCAAGTATGGAGTTATTCCCAAAAATATGTACCGTGAATCATGGCCTTCAAGTCATTCAAATGAAATGAATCAGATTTTATGTCATATGCTTCAAAATGACATTGCACAATCACCAGAAGAAGATGCGGAATACATTTCATATCGTGACACGCGTCTAAAAGTCGTCCTCGATATACTATGCTCGTGCATGGGAACGCCACCCATGGGAAAATTTTCGTCAGTCCTCCAAAATCAAAAAAATCAATCCGTTAAGATTGAAAATACGCCAATGGGACTGTTTGATCAATTAAATGCAAACTATGATATAGAAAAGCAAATAAACGTCATACATGACCCGCGGAATGAAGATAGAGAATGGTTCACGACTGTTCGACAGGAACAAGAAGCTATACCGTCCCTGACCTTTAATGTTATAGACATGGATCTCATTTGTGAAATGGTATTAAAAAGCATACAAAGAGGACAGGGTGTTTGGTTTGCATGCAATATGAATGAAGATGTTTCAAATAGTCTACAAGGCATGGCGAAAGGATTATACAGGCCAGATGAGTTTTTACCAGGGGAAAACAACCTAGAGATGGATAAGATTACGAGGATGCGCTGGGGACGCGCTAGATGTAATCACGCAATGTTAATTGTAGGCGTTGAAGTAGATCAGGATCCGGCCACCGGCAAGCCCATATGCAGATCTTTCAAGATCGAAAATAGTTGGGGTTCAGCCGGTCCTGGACATGGGTTTTATAAAATGACTGCAGATTGGTTCCATGAACATGTATATGAAGTAGTTGTACATCAAGATATCTTATTAGATATGCAAATGGATATCTCACATCAATCAACACCAACAGTATTACCATACTATGATTTTTTCGGTTAAAAACTTAAAATCTATTTTTTTTTATTAATTTCGTAAGTTTTCTAGCTACTAAAGGGTCTACTACCGCCGTTGAAGCACTCGCAAACCAAGGATCTTGTAAAGATTCCACAGCAGATGGGCGATTATCAGGGTTTAATGTTATCAAACGACGTAAGAAAGTTTTCAGAAGATCGGAATAGCCGTCCAATATAGAGAGGCCACTAACAGCTTCTGCATTTGGGACATTTAGCACTGGGCGGCCTGTACGGGGGTCTTCAATACGATGACCAGTTCCATCGACAGGCATCGGATCAAAAGGAAAAGCACCTTGAAGCATAACAAATATAATAACACCCACCGACCATAAATCAGCCTTTTCGGTATATTCATTTGTAAAAACTTCAGGAGCAATATAATCTGGAGTTCCCTTGAAAAGACACGTGTCCGGACAACTTCTAAAGTCTTTAAATTCGCTAGCAAGGCCCCAATCGATTAGTTTGATAGATGGAAATGGCGTAGGCGGCCCCGCCCATTTTTCAGACAAGATTATATTCTCTGGTTTTAAATCAAGATGAGCCACGGAAAGCCCATGACAATACACCAATGCCTCAAGCAATTCATGTATCACCTTTTTGGTTATTTCTTCTGTCAAATGGCCGTATTTAGAGATTGGGTCAAACAATTCCCCCCCAGGACACAATTCCATAGCAATGTATACTTTATGTGACTTTTTAGAGCGACGAAAAGCGCCGACCATTTCCGCTATGTTTTTATGGTGCATTCGAGACAAAATTTCAGTTTCCCGAATGATTGTATTCTTTGTCTTTTTAGTCCAGTTTATTTCTTTCACAGCTACCATTTTACCAGTCTGTTTATCTCTAGCCTTAAAAACTTCGCCGAATGCTCCATTTCCAAGTTTATCAGATGGTTTCCATGTAAAACGTTGGCCGTACGGAATAATAGCAAATAAAGGCTTTGTATGATGGAAAAAATCATACGTCTTCTTCTTCCAAGATGTATACATTTATTTATTGGCGTCAACCTTTATAGGGGACTTTATCAAACTGGATTCGGTTTTGGTCGCAATCGCATGGCGCGCAAGTCGGAAAAGCTAGCGCGGCTTTCGACTTGGTTGTGGAATATTCGAGTTGGTTGTCCATACAATTGGTATTATAGCCTAGGAATGGCCCCCACAACCAACTCGAATATTTCATAACCAATCGTGACATCTTCGAGTTGGTTGCCCATACAATTTATATGACGAGTGACCCGTACAAAACATATTTATTAACTGATATTCATTATTTAACTGATATTCATTATTATTTCATTTTTGAAATGGTAGATACTGTTATTGTCTATGTTGCTGGTAAAGAAATGGCAAGAGCGCCTGCTACATCAAAGGGCCATGTGACATACCACCAACAAACCTATCTATCAGTCATTGATTTTTACACTGATTTGATCCAATATACTTGTGCATCGAAGTTTGAGAAGTATTATTCGCAGCTGAATAAAAAACAATACGATATCTGTTACAAATCAGTACAAAGTGTATGATTAAAATGTTCAAATGCTTTTGACTGTGTTCAGTAGTTGGTTCAGTCTGTCATCTATCGAACTACTCGCTATATCCACTGAGATGTAATTCCCAGAACCAGGCGTAGGTTGTTCTATATCCATATCAAAGACATCGACGGGGGGTTCGGACAGAACCATCGATGAATTTTGGAGTTTTGATGCATAAAACAGATACATGTATTTTCCTACTGTGACCTCGATATTCCCTCCAAAGTCTTCACATGTGAAGACTTTGATCTCGTCCGAGACAGTTAGTAACTCGCCAAGGTTCTTTTGTTCGCCCAGATTCTTTTGAGTATTAGATGTGAATGACATTTGAGTTTGAGAAAACTATTTCAAGATATATATATTACATATATGTGTAATATATTCTAAGTTTTGATTTTCGTTTCTACTCTGAAAAATGTTATGATCCGGCTGGTCCGAAAGTCTAAAAGTTTAGGTCTAAAAGTTTAGACTTCAGATTCCTAAAAGTTTAGACTTCAGATTCCTAAAAGTTTAGACTTCAATTCGTACACCTAAAAGTTTAGACTTTAGATTCCTAAAAGTTTAGACTTCAGAACATATATAAATATGAACATATATAAACGAGTCATATATTTCTAACAATGGGAGGCACTCCTACTAAAATGGCTGAACGAGACAGATTTATAAAAAAAAAAATCGACGAATGGATAAAAATAAACGGAAAGCCCAATATTGATAAACGAGAAAAACTTGTAAAACAATTTACCGAAGAATTCTTCACTGGATCACCCACTGGATCAACTGCCGAGCCAGTTATTGAGGAACTTGAACGCAATATAAAAATACGATTCTAAAACAATCCTTTTAAATTATTTATAATAGTTTGTTCATGGCAAGTGGGTGATTGTAGATTAATTTTACAGCTTAGAAATAGATTTCATTGTAGAATATTAGTATATATGTTATTTCCTCCGTGTTTAGTAGTACAGAATAGTTTAAACATATTTTTTTTTATTATAACTATATACAATAGAAGTAACAACAAAAAATGGAGGCAGGTGTCAAGCTAGACAAAAAAAGATCAAGACCGGTGGAGGGGGCAAGTGGCGATAAACGGCAAAGACTTTCGGGTGATGACTCTGAATCTTTCGATTCAACAATTTCAGATGCATTGCCCGTGATTCCGTTGCCAGTGATTACAAAGTAGATGTCTTGCGTTTGTAGTAGTTCCGCTTGTTATTGAGTAATATCAGGACAATCCGTTTCAACCCCGCTTCGATTTTGATATATGGGTTAAAATGATGTACCGGTTACAAAACCATTGTCGGAGACATATCCGTGCATATGCGGGTCAGACGAAACCTGACTTGACATATCGTCTACCAATCTCGCATACTTTTCCTTCAGTTTATACATTTTGCCATTCTTATCACGTGACAATACGTCACACCAACATGTTAATGCACGCCTGATATACTTATTACCATTGTTGTGATGACTCAGATTAGCAGCTCTCGTCAAAGTCTTTTCCCTAAACGTACTCGTGGACGAATGCAAGCCCTGCAAAGCATGGACAACTTCCCAGCACCGCGTATTCTGTCTGATTGGTTTTTTGCGTGACAATTCCAAACCAAACAGCTCTTCCTTTTTGATAAAACAATAGTGTAACTTCAGTTGTCTATCACGAGTTAAGTAATACCCAACAGTATCTTGCTTCCAAATCCCGCCAGTATAGAACCCCTCTTTGAGACTGTCAGGCTTCGTACTCTGAATCGATATGTCTTCGCCCTTGCGAACTGATTTAATTTTTTCGAGAATTTTCCGCAAAGGGGGAGTGATTTCAAGCTTGTCTCTTGTTGTAAACCCACACTCGCTTAGATGCGCGAAAATCGTGTTGTAATGTTTAGCAATATCGCCTTCGTCCACTGTGATTTCGCCAAATATTAAATCTTTCAGTTCGGGACGCAGAGTCTTGTATCCGTGTATCGGATTGTTCACACGTGCAGACGGTGCGGTCGCGGACTCGAGCGAATCTGGGTTTTCGACACAGCGACGTTTCTTTCCTTGTAATTCCAACTTTTGTGAACAATCATCCTGGCCTACAGTAAAGCGTCTTTTGCTGGCTCCGCGCCTGTTCACCGCGAACGTCTTGGTGTTGGGATATTGCGCGTAATGAGTTGGGTAAGCTTTGCGTAGTTCGGGGTCATCTTTTTTCCACAGTGTCTTGCTTGTGAGCAGATTTAAAGTCTCACGGTCGCTCTTTTCGCTTTGTTCTATCAGGTCTATCATGTCGGGAGAACCATATAAGACTGGACGCCCATACATAAGACGCCCATACATAAAACTTTTCAGTATATTTTGTTTCCGTATATATTGTTTCAGTATATTTTGTAATCGGATCGACTGATGTACCGCTTCTGTGGAGCCTTGGCGTGCACCAAAGACGCATTCAAGTAACTGGTCAGTGACATATAGTTCGTAATCCAAGTCGTGTTCTTGGTCTCCAGGATATACGTTGCGAATGTTGGCTGCACGTTTTACCATTGAATTTCCGCACAAGAACACCGCGACCTGGTAACCAACGAATTTATGTAGAAAGTAAGCTATAGATAGGCAATTCTTGTAATTATATCTGGGTTTGACACGTATGGTTCGGCCATCTCCAGCAATCTCACATAACATCTTTTCACACAGTGTCTTCATTTCTGCGTTGTCCAATGCGTCCGCTGTCAACGGCGGACAGAAATACAGAACGTGGCTTCTCGTTTGAGATTCGGTATCTTTTCCTCCGTTGATTGCCAAATAAACACCTTGTATACGCTTGCTATTTACTTTTTGTTGAATGACTTTGTGGTCACGAATTTGTTTAAGGACGTGATCCATGGCTTTACATGTACGCGCATTGCTTAATATTATTAGTGTCACCGATAGTCCATATTTTGCAGATCTCTCAATAGCCTTGTTGGACACTTCGAGTATGTTTTCATAATTTGCAGCCCACGCTATTTGTTCGGGTGATAGTTTTTCTTTGAGTCGTTGTTGTACTTGTTCTGCTATAGCGATTTGCTCATCTGTTTGTTTAGGTGCAAAGGGTTGTCTGATAGCGAGTTTTCCGTTTCTGATATAAGCAGTGCCATAGTTCAAATGTTTTTTTTTCCCTGGGTTCGATTTAACCCAGGCTTCCAGTTCGTTGATGTTGACGTTCAATACCTCACAAATGGCGCCTGTGAGGTTAGGATTGGTTTCAAAAGAACGCGCGAGTTTGACTTTTTGTAACTTGTACTCACCGTGCCCCCCCGTGCCGTAATAATTTGAAGGAACATCAAGTACAATATGTTGCATATGTCTTTTTGAAGCATCGTAGGAAATTACACACTTGCTCAGCGTGGCCGACACTTGCCAAATTCTTGCCGCATTGTCCGTCAGCCACTCAAGAGCTTTATGTGTTTTAGGCATGTGATGTTCTGATATCTGTTCTGGAATGGCATCGGACTCGTCTTGGATAAGGGTAAATGGCAGATAGTTGCTGAGAAGGTCGTCAGCCCTATAACGTTTCATCAAATCTCGAACCAACTGGGTTGCCTTACCTGCGTGCGAAATCTCTGCGTTTGTAATTAGAACTCTTGGTTCTTGTAATTGTGTTTTCATTCCACCCCATTGTTGCAAAGTTCCGCTGTCGGATGTTTGCGCGACAGACAACTGATACATTTTACGAACATCTTCGTTGTGCAAGTCTTCGTATGTGTTGGCCTTTACAAGCAAAAAAGCGTCTATGACATTGTTAAGTTGTTTAATGTTATCTTCGACATCGTTTCTCGAGTTTTTGCCATCGTAATTCTGTAAAACGATAACGGGAAACCTACCATAGACCAAAAAAGCAAACCAAGCGATGGCAACGATTTCTATCGTCTTACCGCTGTTCGTATCGCCATTTACGTACACATCCGTCCGGCCTATGGTGGTATCTTTGGTGTTATGCTGCACGACGTGTCGTATCGCAAGCTTCGGACGTTCGTCTATAATGCACGTGGTGCCATCGTCAAGTTGGCCGACGATTTGGTCGGAATAATAACTTTTCTTTTTCATATTGGTCAAGTACAATGCGATTTCGCGTACAATGAACGTGTCTACACTTATTGACTTTCCATCCACGTCTACGCGAACGTGTTTTGTCATGAAATCGCTGATGACCGTTGAACGAAATTTATCGTTTACATTCGTTTCGGTTCGAAGGCTAACCAGTTTGGTCAGCGATTTGCACGTTTTCAGTGTTCGTAAAGTGTCTTCTGTTTTTTTAATACACTTTTGAATGTTTGCTTGCTCGCCAAAGTCTGGACCGGATTTGAGGCATTCTCTCAACGCGTTTATTTTGTCTTGACTCGCAGGAAAAATTTCCAATATTTTCCAATTCATTGCTCCGTAATAACACACCCTTATATACTTTCACTCGAGTGAAATCCAACGTCGTGTTTCACTCGAGTGAAACCCAATATTTAAAGGCACTCACATCTTGGTATACATGCTTGCTTTTTTTTGTCACAATGATACAAAAGACATTGTCAAACATTTAAGCCAGTACCCAAACGAGGTCGACAAAAATATACATGACGCCTCCCTGTTGTTTCATGCTGTTGTGAGGCGCAACTTTCAGATGTGCTGCACATTACTTACGTATAAGGCCAACCCAGACTCAACACAACATTGGAGCCGTTTGACCCCCACATATTATGCAGTCATGGCTTTTGTGCTCTCACCGTGCAAAGAAACAAAAGATATTTGCTTACTTATGTTACGACACAGCCATTCGTTTGACCGTGCATTATACACGTGTGCCATTGATGAATTACACCATATTAGTCACGATGTTAAAGCACGTGCCAAAAACCTGACCACAGTAGACAAACTTCAACGCGTGTCTCGTAAACACGTGCGAAGTGGCCAACATGTATTAAGGAAAAAACTATTGAAAGAATTCGACCATACGTGTCCTGTATCGGGCACCACTGAGCCCAAAATGCTGGAAGCGGCGCATATTGTGCCGTATGCACAATGTAACAATTGTTTTGTGTACAATGCCTGTTTGTTTCACAAGAGTTTTCACTGTGGCATGGATTTGGGGAAAATGCGTTTCGATTCGACGGGTCAATTGTGGTGCTTGGACGGTATTTGCGATGCCGAACTGCGGAGAACATACAGTGTGTATCACAACAAATTAGCCCCTAAATATCTATCACAAGAACGAGCAAACATGTTAGACATTACATTTCGAGAATGGAAAGCAAACAATGACACAAGAAAAGTTAGCTTCGAATCCTAGCGCGAATTTCCAATTAAAAATGTAGTCTATATGTTTTACTCCGAGACTAACGGTAACATCACACAAAGAATCAGCAAAACAATGCTGTACGATGCGGAGGATGTAGAAGAATTTGTACAGCTTAGGAAATAGATTTTAGAATTGTGAATACAATAAGTAATGCATTTTTTAGTATATATATCTTTCATAAATTATGAATATGAGTCACCACAGTGTTGCGATTTTTTACCATTTAATGGAAGCTGTTTGTTGTTTTTTGTGACTTAGCATGTGTGGCGGGCACGGCGGACCCCCCTTTATATTGTTTTTCTTATCTCATAATCACAAATGTGTAAACGTTGTTTATCTGTATGCTCCGCATTTTTTACAGTCATAGTGTGATCTGTGATCTCTACTTTCCCAATCTTTTTCCCATACATGTTCGCAGTTTTTTTGAAGAATTTTTTCTCTTTTTTGGATGATGGAAGTCAATTTTTTTTGTTGTTTTTCTCTGACCCAATAGTGTTTCCTTAGTTCGTCTAATATTTTGGAATGATCATCGTCGTCTTCAATGTCTGTGAGATATCTGGGCCATCTTTTAGAGTATCCAGCTTGAATATGTACGGCGTTGCTATCAAGGGTGTTTAAAACATTATTAAGCGCTGATTCAAGGGTAATGATATCACCTGGTTCTGGATTCCCCAGTGTCCTAAAATGGTCGATATAGGACCAGTCGGCCATGGCGAATAATTCTAAAATATAAGATATAAAAATATGACTAATGTTTAACTTGTTCGAAATTTATTTTTGTTGGCAAACGGGTCTACTTCTACATAGTTTTCCAGGTGATCTGTTTTTGTTTCGGCGGCTCGAGCTTCCATGAATGCTAACTGTGGGTGTTGTGGGTTGTATTCTTCTTCTTCGATGTTTTTACTTTCGTCGAATTCTTCTGGTTCGATAACAGTTGGTGGAGTTCCTCTTTGAATACGAGACATTTTATGACTCACAATCTATCAATATATAGTGCAAAAACTTAAATATCTCCCCGGTCACAAAGGTAGCACATATGTCATATTTATTCATATGAAATTATTAAACAAATAAAGTAAGTTATGTCTTGGTCTCGTCGTAGAAAGGTTCAAAAGTCCCAGATAGTACTATCTGTAGTGAATAGTCATACAGTGCATGCCAAGACTACCAAAATGCCCGATTCTGATTTGAACGTGATAAAAAAGGCCTGTCATGTGAATGATCGTCGAAAATCATTTGAATTATCCCGCGTAGATGTTCGTACATTGATGACATTTTCGGATAAGTATACGATAGACCCATTGCCACCGCATGTGATAAAGGTTTTACAAAGAAAGTCAACGTCAATGTTTGACGAAAAGAAAATACCTCCGAAACTTTGGGAAACGCTCTTTCCATATCAAAAAGAAGGTGTCCGCATGATATTTGACAAATATGACGGGCGTTGTTTGCTTGCGGATGATATGGGATTGGGTAAGACCTATCAGGGGTTGGCTTTTTTGGGTCATTGTGCTCCAAATAATATGTTGATAGTATGTCCATCATATCTTCGTTATCATTGGCAACATGAAATTAAGAATCATTTAGGGCTGGGATCCCAACTTGTAAAAAAGGGTAATGAGCCACTGGAACAAGACGTATGTATAGTTTCATATGATATGCTACATAAATTGGATATTGCCACCGGTGTATTTGATGTTGTTCTCGCAGATGAGTCACACTATGCAAAATCTCGAAAAACAAAAAGAACAAAAGCATTGACACCTTTGGTAAAGTCTGCTCGGTTTTCTTTGTTAATTACTGGCACTCCGGCATTGAATCGTCCCATTGAACTATTCCCCCAGCTTTTTATGCTTAGACCAGCCTACATTAAAAATTACACTACATATGCTGCCCGCTATTGCAATGGTAAGGCAACTCCATTTGGATACGATGACCGTGGTTCTTCTAATTCATGGGAACTAAACTGGATTTTAAACAAAGCATTTATGGTGAGAAGACTTAAAAGAGACGTGTTGACTCAATTGCCTCCCAAAACTCGCCATACTATATGGTTGGAGGTCAAGACATCTGAATTGACTGAAGTTAAATCTGGGTTTTCTAAATGGAAATCTCTCAATGAAACCATCTACAAATGTGCTACGGGATCAGAACAGCAGCGTCAACAAATGTTTGAAAGACAACAAACCATTTCTATTCTGTTTAACGCTACGGCGGTGGCCAAGTGTAATTCAGTCGTGACTTGGGTTTCGAATGCTTTAGATGAAGGAAGATCATTTATATTTTTTGCATATCATAAATGTGTATTAGATGCGGTGGAAGAGGCTGTTCTCACAAAAGGCATTTCCTATATGAGAATAGATGGTTCAACGCCGGCGCATAAAAGACAAGCCTCCGTCGATAATTTTCAAAGTGATCCCAACATGAGAATCGCTATTTTATCTATTATGGCAGCTGGTACAGGTATAACTTTAACTAGAGTAACCGAATGTGTTATGGGAGAATTATTTTGGGTCCCGGGGGTTATGATTCAGGCAGAAGATAGAATTCACCGCATTTCACAGACTGGTTCCTGTGAAATTAAATATCTATTGGGTACGGAAACGTTGGACACTTATATTTTCCCAACATTATGTAAGAAATTAAGAACTTTAGATAATCTGGTGGATAAGAGAGCAGATCGAACATTTAAAGGCAAGACTTCAACCGTATATTTAGAAGAAGATGAAAATCTCCTAGATATTTTAAAAAAAATGTTTTAATATTTATTACATATAAAGGTCTACTTTTTATGGTTCATAATGAATGTCCTTTTTGGAGAAAATTCTATTCCGCCGTCTGTCCTCCTATCAGTATTTGGATGGTCAGAAGATATGATAGAAACAGCATATGGACTCTTTTTAAATATTCATACCAATACCGCTCAATATATAGAAGATACAGAGAAATATGCTTTTGAAAAACAGTTCTTTGATGTGGCCGAATATCTATTTCATCGTACGAGGGCACTTCATTTTAAAACTGTTCTAATAGATCAGATACCAGATAAAATAGTACAATATACTAGAAATATTATTTACAAAGCACCAGGCGCACCGGATAGCGGATCATGGTCAGAAGTAGATTTAAATATATTGTGGAATGGCCTTCGAGGAGTTATTAAACACATTGTAGAGGAAAGGCCCGTTAATGAGGTTATAACAAACTCTGAAACTGGCGAGGAAGAGCCAAATATACCGAAGGCCGTAGAAAGGGAAAGAAAAGAAAAGTATGGCGAGGTTGTTTTTTTCACAACATCCATCTATGAGCTTGTGATACAATTATATTTGTCCCTGAGAACACTAAGATACAAAAAACTTACAATACCAAGATTATATTGGGCCAGAAGGGTAGGCCTCAAAAGATTAGATGTATTCATGCAAAAGGCACCGGGTATCTTTTTATGCAAAGTTCCCAAAACGAAAATTCTACTTGCATTGGCACATGTCATGAAACAATTATGGAGATTACAAAGGAATGAGGATTTTATGCATCGAGATTTTCATGCCGGTAACGTTTCTTTCGATCCAGACACTTTAGATGTCGGGATCATTGATTTTGGAAATGCATGCGTTAATCCAAGCAAATCACCGCTCGCATGGCAGGCCAATAATCCTGATTTTTTCCCAATTATTCATGGATCCAGAGCTTCAGCATGTTCAAATAGATCATTAGATGTTTCATGTATCCTTGCATCGACTGAATTAATAAGACATGAATATCTGACTGCAGAATATGAAGAAATGTTGGTCAGTTATAAAGAACTATTAAAAAAAGCACCTAAAAATATAAGGGCGCCCTTCGAAGACAGAGCCAGTGGGTTTTTCACAACTATTAAAAAGAAAAATCGTCAATGGTTTATCGGAAATAATATAACCAATAATTCACAACAACATTTCTGGACCTATAATATGGTCGAAATAGCAAACCCTGGTTGGTATCCCGAAAGATTTTTAGCGAGGCTTTTAAGACAATTGCCCATTGAAGATTGGTTTCCATTAAGAAAAAACATATCCAAATTATTCGATAGTATTGCGCCAAAACCTACCTATTTTAAGATTAAACAAACTGGCAAAATCGGAAAGCTCGTGAAGCTACACGTTAAACATAAGAAGCATTTCATAACATTGTGTTATGACGATTCGCCCGAATTGCATAATATACCCTTGTCAGATTTAACCATGATGACTAAATCCGAATTGTTAGCTCAAGATGTCCTGGCATTTTGAAATATTGAAAAAAGACTATATCAATGCCACAATCAAATAAAAATGGGTAATATGATAACTTCGTCTATAGCATCTGCCATATTACCAACATTGATGAGTGTAACAGGAACAGTGGTTAAAGGTGTAGGAACATTTCACGGCGGTATCACGCCATATATAAGTAAAGTGGCGGCGATTGGGTTATTCGCTCTATTAGGATAAAAAAAATAAAGGTGTATTTTAAAATATTTTTATTTGTTGCCTCCACTACTGCCTCCGCTTTTGCCTCCACTACTGCTTTTGCCTCCACTACTGCCCCCACCTCTCGAAGGAGCGTTTGAACGCCCGCCACCGCTGGGATTTCCTGTTGTACTCGGCCATCCACCACCATTTCCTTGTCCGCTTCCTTTTGGCATTTTGTAAAGCCTAATATCTTTTTTTATACTAATAATTTGTTCGTAATTTTATAAATCCACATTTACGATTGCCATTCACCTATTCCACTCCAGGCATGGTTCATAATACCATGATATTGTTCAGGTACGTATTCATGAACAAACTGGATCATATCACTCAAATCTGGCGTAAGTAAGTGGACCATTTCGCCGGCTTCCCTAAGTTTTGCATTCGCGGTGGCAATGTACAACTGTGTCCCATGCTTTTCTGTAGTCGGGTTTTCTATATTTTCCATCATTACTAATCCCTCAGCTAGTTTTTGTTTAATGGTTTCCAATTCTGACATTTTGGGGTCTCTTCGATACTGGCCAGAATTTAAAAATCAAATATACTCAGAATATGTTATCATTCTAAGGTTAATAACATTCTAATGTCAGGTTTATGAATTTTACAAATGTTACAAATTCTACAAATATGGATATCCTCGCAACCGAACAACAATCTCCAGCCATTCTCATCGCAGCAATACTATTGCCATTAATTGCGCTCATGACCATCTGCTTCTCTATTATTTGCTTTATAGACCGAAAAACAGAGAAACATGTCTCTGTGGTGCCTTCTAGCCAATCTGCTAGTCGATATAGGTCTAATAGAAATTTAAAGTCTAAAATAGATTTATCCTTAAAAAAATGCATATATTTGATTTTAACTAATTAGCTCTATTTTATTTTAAAAGTATCCACGGCGCAGACAAACGTTGTCTGAGCAGTTTCTAATGTCTTTTGTCCAGTATTTAATCAATGGCCAGGCGGATTCTGGTATGCCGGTGAATTTGGCTTTCATTGTTGCGATTTCAACTTCTGTTATATTCGCAAAAGGTAAATGTTCAAAGTAGCTTTGATCGAACTCTTCACAACCGGCTACGAGTTCTCGAGTAATGATCTCGTAGTTGTACTTCCCATTTGAATCGAACATAAAGGGCAATAGCCTTGGTTTAAAGGCATTGAATGCCATCATATGCATCAAAAAGAATGTAGGCTTGTCGCTAGGCCAGTAAGATCCAGATGAATGAAAGAGCGATCCAAATATTTCAGTTTCTCTACGAGGAAGCCCAAAATATTCTTTTGGATGCTGTCTGCGCTGGCCCGGGAGCATAAGGCGCGTAGGAAGCGGAGGAGCAGTTTTGTGTGCTTTTTTCTTGATAATGGCCTTGTTTCTGGTCGCGCAATCGGCATAGAAACAGATTTCTGAGACTACCTTTGCGGGGTCATATGGTGATAAGAATAGCGATAACGAATTTTTACCGAGACGGCTGATCTCATGGGCCACAGAATCCGCAAAGAGTATAACTTGGCCCGGCTTTGTCGTGCTAATCGTTGTACGCGGCCATGGGGCAAGCTGAGCCTGTGTAGGCTGAACAAATAGAGATGTTTTACCCCCCATTTGTTCAAATATTTGGCGGCAGCGTGGGTCATTGTTGGAGCCTTGATAATAAGTAAATGTGCGGCCAGTGGTCACGCAGACGATAGCTGAGATACCAGACGAGTCAGAGAGTACGTAAGGACCCTCTATATGAGCTGCTTTGTATCCATCGTCCTTATTGACAGGGTTAAAGCGCAAACGATTCGGTCGAATACGCCAATCAGAAGTGCCGGTGATTTCAGCCATTAGTCTCGTAACAACCGGCGAGTCCAGGGCCCCATCATGCGCAGTGGTCGCATAAGAGTGCCACATGCCTCCATTTATTCCTGGTAATCCTTTGTAGGCTTTATAATCGATATCAGACCAGTTTTCGGGCACTGCTACGCGATATTGTGGGTGAACTCTGGCATTCCAATATCGAACCATTTCCAGGCCAGGACATTCTGGTACAGCGTTTGCATCAATGATCGCTACTTCGAGTTGGCCACTTTTGAGTAGTGCAATCGCTTCCGAGATGCGGTCTGGTCCGAAAATGGTCACTTCTTCGTGATTGTTGGGGTTTCCCGATGCTTTTCTGCGTTTGGGTTTGGGCGGGGCGGCATCCTGATGAACAAGTTGACGTAGCATGGTATTGTTTGTTATGTCAACTTTATACACTATAAATTTAGAGTTGTTCCTGAAAATTTCCTGAAAATTCTAAAGTTTTAGGGTCTAAAGTTTTAGGCCTAAACGTTTAGACTTTTGAGATCTTGTCAAAAAATCTTGAACATAAAAAAATGTATTATTTAATGGCTTGCATTTTGAATAAATTATGGAATTTGCTCTGACCGAACCGAGGAAGGGGAGGATATCACATAGGGGAAAGGGGTATAATCCTCAAAGAAGGAGGCGCCCTCAGAAAATTCTTAAACCTCCGAAACTCAAAAATATTCTGAAAAAAGTTAAGAAAATTTCAGAATACGAATCATTTGAAGAGTGGTTAAGACGATTACAAGGCCCCATGGCCCCACAAATGCGTAGAGCTAGCCGTGCGTGGCAGTTAAAGCACCGTGTCTCAGGTGCTTTTGGCCCAAGACAGTTTTTAATGCTTTCTGCGTTTATAGTAGCCACTTGGGGTACTTTTGGAGGCGCTACTTCTACTGGATCCTTAGTTGTTCAAGAAATGAGAGAAAGTGGAGACTTGCCCCCATTATCAGTTTCTTCTGATACGGATTTTCGTATAGGCACTCCCACCGTGCCACATCACCCCTCTGGCCGCTCAAAAAAGACTACAAATGCTCAAAAACGGAGGGCCATCCGCGCCAATCTTAAATTACGACTCAAGGAACGTCTTTCATCACTCTCTCAACAAAGAGAGCGGCGTATTCCGGTTGGTTTAATGGATTCCATAACAGAGGGCAAATGGTTGAATTATATGGTCGGAACTTTGAAGGACGATAATCAATATCTGAAGGAAGAGGTTTCGACTGTCCAGAATCTTTTGGCACAAGTGCAAGATCTAATAGACGCTGATTCGGATGGTGCTGGCGATGGACTGATAAAGAAGAGATATATGGCGCCTATACTAGAGCCAGTGATACATGATTTAGCAGTACAAGCTTTGAAGGCAGATTGGGCATTTGTAAATTCGTCTTTCCATAAAACTATTTATGGCGATTCGTCTTCGGGAATTGTACAACTTAAAAGAGCTCGTAAAGTGACAAGAGCCCTTGCAACTTCTGCAGACATACCTTATAAAGCAAAGGTTGTGGATCGAATTATTGGCCTAGTTGACACAAACCCGACACATTGGTATGATCAGCGGGCCGGCGCGTTGAATGGTCGTTCTATCGTTAAGTTTTTGCGGAGGACTACCAAAGATTATGTTAAAAAATCACTCACTGATATTTCTGCAGATCAGCGACCAGAAGTTAAGGAATCTTTGCATACAGCTGCTATTATCGATGCTTCGTTATCTGGACATTCTATTCGAACAAGATTATCAGAAACGTCATCTGTAGACGGTTTGCAATCTGGCCTCAACCGAAAGAATCCCATGGCCAAAGAAATTGCAGTGCATTATAGAAGATTTTTAAAGGAACAAAAGGGTACAAATTTGCCTGTGAATAATGGGGCAAATGCATTAATTGTAGAGTCTTATGAAAATCCAGATGCAATAGTAAGAGATGTCAAGCTTTTATGGTCTATATTTGATAAATCTGCACAGAATGCTTTTAGTATGGCCGAGAAGCATAAATATGATACAGTTGCTCAACAATTTTTGGATAAAATTTTAAGACCTTTTCGAGAAAAAGATGCTAAAAATGAGGGTAGAAAGGAAGGAATGGATTATCTGAATGATCTCTTGCATTCATGGGCTAATAAAGTTCTTGTAGGGATATTTGTTATAGTGGGTCTCGGTTCAAAAATTGGTTGTCCATCGTGTCGGTCCGGTGGAACCAGTTCTAAGAGGACCCCCAAAGGCGCAAAAGATTCCAATGATAAAATACTAAGTCGTCCGGTATTCAAAATTGGCAAATCGAATAAGTTGTGGATCGAAGAGAAAAATAAATACACGCGGATATCAACGAGAGGTCATCCTGACTATTATACCAAAAACAGGACCGGTCAAGTCCTAAAAGACAAAGCCAAAGATGTTCAAAGGGCGGGGTTAATCAATGAACATGGGCACTACGAACCCAATTTTAACGATGATACAAATATATATTAAATTAGTACTTGTTAACTCCTAAAAGTTTAGAGTCTCGAAGAGACCGCGGACCTTAGAAAAAAACTATTTATTATATACCTTGTATACCTCTATGAAGTTCCGCAAACGTTTTGCCCGCTTCTGGGTCTGATGGTGGTCTTGGATCGGCTTCCACCGGCGAATACCACACTTTACCAAAGGTACTTCTATATCTCGTATACTCGCCCACATAACCATCGTAATCTTCCATAATGGTTGCTCCGTAATAACTTATCATGTTATATTTTTTTGACTGCCTTTCAGCGTAGCTAGCCCCTCCACCATCGGCGCATCTCAATGATTTGTACAATAGCGGGGTACCATCTCTAAACTTCGTTTTAAGGCCCTTTGCCTTTAAATTGTCCAGTTCTTTCTCTGTAAAGTACACGATCTTTACGACAGGTCCACGGACTTTGTAAGTATCAAACCCATTGTCGAGACCAGATACGTTTGCGCCCCGTTCGCGATAGCTTATATATATTTTCCGTTTTAACAATTCTTCCTTTTGTTTAGCTTCAATGGCCTCGATCTTGGCCGCGTTTAGGGCCTTGAAGCGGTCTTTGACGGCCTGTTTCGACCATTCTTTCTGGAACAAACGATATGGGGTCGGAACTTCACTGAGTTTTTGCAAATATTGCTCATCTGCGGGTGTTTTCTTCTGAGCTTCTGCTGCAAGAAATTGACGAAACATTTAATAGATATTAATACACTTATATATAGCCAAAAATCAAAATGTCTTTAAATTCCTAAAAGTTTAGACCTAGGGACTTTTCAGATAAATTCCTAAAAGTTTAGACCTAAAAGTTTAGACCTAGGGACTAATAAAAGATTATGTGTTTTTTAATCAAATAAAGTTCTATCTAACAATAATGCGTTTATATTGTGAATTCGGAGATTGTTCTTGTCCATGTTATATGGGAAGAGGTAGGTGTCGCAGATGTGGCCATGCTAAATGTTGGCATAAGCGTTCTACTCAATTTGACTCTGTACGAGAATCTGCTCGCGTGCCAACATATCAGCGTATTCCAATCGTTCCTGCTGTTTTTGTCCCCATGGCTCCGCCTATTTCTCCATTGGAATCTGAAGAGGAAGAAAATTACTGTACGACTGGCCAATTACCTGTTTAAAAAATATACTATTTACTTGCGTGCTCCCTTGATAAATGGAGACAGAATTAATTCATACTATGAAAACTGCCACACTGGAAGAGAGTCATAAATTTATTATGAACATGCATAAAAAGAATTCTGCATTCAATAGAGACCGTTTTGTACATCTTGTACAGTGTCATACTTTGAACACTGGCATTGTACCTCATTTTGAATCCGTATTAAAAAAAATAGACTTGACAACTCTGCCCAAAAAAGCAAATACATTAAAATTTTGATTTTTTGTTAGTCATATGTGAAAAAAAAACAACCTTAATTATAACCAACAAAAATGGACGAGTGCGATTGTGAGATAGTGGCATCGGCCGAACAAATTGCCCGTTTAGATGGTCCCAAGAATATAGAAGCTTTGAAGGCTGCCGATTTTTTGGGATATCAGGGCTATATCAATGAATGGATTATGTATTGGACTCAAACGAACGATTTTGCCCCTATGGAGTTGCCGCTATGTGTTTCAGAAACCATTATCACCGACAAGAAAATGCGAAAACATTATCATCGGTATGTGAAAGCTGCTGTCGTATCGCATGATATTGATTGGCTTCGGACTCATTACATTGTTCCTTATGATCGCGTATGGAATTATGTTCGGTTTGAACACATTCCTAAAGATATATTCGAGATTTTATGGTCTGTAGGAGAATTGCCACTTTCACAAGCTAGTTTTTTGGCGGGTTCGCGTCGCATGGATCTCTGGGGAATCTTTGTGTCACATCATGGCCCCACAGCATGCCTTGAAACAGCTTTAAATCAAAAGTGGTCTGCAGGTACCATATTTTGTTTAAATGATGGGGCAGATTTGTCTGCGAAAGACTTTATGCGCGATGCGATGTTAATGGATCCATCGATAGCCCGCGCTATTATTGCGGCAAATCCCCCGGCAACCGCGGAAGCCTTTTCAGAGTTTTTACTATGGAAAAGAATGCATAGAATACAAAACATCCCCCTGATAGAAGAATTCTTTTGGATCAATGGATTTAGAGAGACTTAATAAAAACACTATAACTTTGTATCTTCCAAAATATAATGTCTACAAATCTCCGAGCATCTCCCGCCAATCTTTTAGCGCCCATCGCCTTAAAAACTCAAATGCCATTGCGTACAGATCTTGCGGAAGCCATTGTATCGTATAGAAGGACCATTACAAACATCCTTAATGGCAAAGATCCTCGTTTATTGGTAATTATTGGCCCTTGCTCTGTACATGACCCTATAGCCGTCAAAGATTATGCAAGGAAATTGACCGCGTTGCAACAAAAATGTCCAAATATATTCTTTGTCATGCGCACCTATTTTGAAAAGCCAAGAACTCGAAAAGGTTGGTCTGGCTATCTACATGATCCAGACCTCGATGGAACCAACAATATGCAAGCAGGAACGCAGTTGACAAGGAAATTATTACTCGAACTAACCGCATTAGGTGTACCATGTGCCACCGAAACATTGTCTTTAATCGCTCCACAATATTTTGATGACCTGATCTCGTTTGCTTGTATTGGCGCCAGAACTACCGAATCTCAGCCCCATAGAGAACTTGCATCTGGCCTATCTGTACCAGTAGGGTTTAAAAACTCCACCTCTGGTTCTGTTGTAGCTGCCATCAACGCAATACACTCTGCCGCTGAACCGAAATCATTTATGGGTATTACACAAGATGGCAAGGCAGCCGTCATTCATACCACCGGTAATAAAAACTGCTGCCTTGTCCTTAGAGGAGGCACAGAGCCCAATTATGAACGTGCAACGGTTCAGAAATATGTCGAACAACTCGATTCAGAAGGAATGACCAATGCTATTCTCGTAGATGCATCTCACGGGAATTCTGGTAAAGATTGGCAGCAGCAGATGCAAGTCATTGATTACTTAACCAAAGCAAGACATCCATCCATTCGCGGTCTTATGATTGAAAGTTTTATCAGAGATGGATCACAATCTGTACTAAAGAAACCTTTGGAGTATGGTATATCTGTCACAGACTCATGTATAGGGTTCGATAAAACACAAACACTTATGTTGAGCCTAAACCACCAATGTAAGGAATAAGAAATAAAAATATATTCAACTATTTATATTCGCAAGAATGACCGCTGAACAAATAAGAATGACGGCCGAAAAAATTATCAACGGATTTGGCAGCGCGTTTGAACTTGAACCAGAATGTATTGAACCTTCGTCTTTCTGGTCGCCGGAAATGATTATGATCACGGATGAACAAAATCTACCGCTTACACTACGTCTATACTGTGGTTACGAAACCTATAAAGAACGTAAGCATAAAGGATGGCATTTCTTTTCGCCATCACATGTTTTTAGACAGCCATGGGAAGAAGAATATCTAATTGCACAGAAGACCAGAGAAAAGTGGTTGACCTTTAACAAGCGGACTTGTCAATGGAAAATTACAAACAATGGAGAGTCTGCCGGAACAGCAAAAACACTTACAGATATAATGAATAAACTTTAATCTTCTTCTGAATCATCATCTAATATTCTATTTTTATGTAAACGTCTGCTTGTAACAATCTCGTCGTCTTCAGAGTCCGACTCCGAAGAATCAATGTATCTCCTTTTTAATTTGGCCTTTTGTTTTTTGTGTCTGGCTTCCTTCTCGCGCTTTTCACGGACATATCTATCCGATTCAGATTCAGATTCAGAAGAGTCCGATTCCGATCCCATTTGCTTAGCCTCCTCCACAATAAGTGCTTCTAAAGCATCGTGGTCCAAATAATCAGATGCTTCCTCTTTGTAGGTGTGCACTTTTTGGCGGGCATACGCTATATCAGAAATGTCCTTTTCAGTCGGTCCGCTCCTCGGCATTCCACCCGAACCATATTCTTCATCATCTAAGAACTCATCGTCGGATTCCGTCGCTTTATTTGAATAAGGTTTGCTCAAAGCATCAATAGTTTGACGTCCAAATTCCTCGGATACGTCCGGTAAACTTCCCGAAGTTATTCTAGGAGCATAATAATGCAAATACAAATATATAAATTTGTTAAAGCCAACTCCATGCTCAGAAAACATAGCAAGGTTATGGCGCCAATAACTTAATAATGCACCGTGAGCAGATTCGTTATGATAACCACGTCTCAATAAATAACGATGTAAAATACCATCGTCACTACGTAAATTATAAGCATCTAAAAGTTCAGATGGGGCACGTTTGATCCCATGGTCATGGCGCAAATGATGTTTGAGGGCAGTTTTACTCGTACTCAGGGTTGCAGCAAGTTCGTCAAGTCCAGAGCCGCCCAAAACTGATCTAGCAATAATATAATCTGTACAGCGTTGTATTGGATCAGTAGTTGTTCTTTTTTGAGTGATTTCTTCGGATGTTCTGGCCTGTGGGGAGCATGTTAGACGAGTCCAACATATAGGACAAAGCCATAACTGTGACGAAGACATATCAGCGGTGGCCCAACTCCTAAGTCTTGTATTTGACGAAACCCGTCTCTGTACATGATCCGAACCAAAAGATTCGTCAGAAACTTTCTGATAAGGTATACCAAAAGAATCTTCTACTTTTTTGGCATCTGTAGAGTTCATAGGTATTCTAAAATGCGGCGGTTGTAAAAGATAGCCCTGAGGAGACCTACATCTATCCAGTGTAGATGCATTATAACAACATTTTAAATTGTGATCAGGCGCCACATATTGAACATGCTTTACTTCCAAAGGTTCTCTTGTAATGGAATCGAAAGGATCTCTATCTGATACTTTATTGCCCCTTTTGTGTTGGTTTTCTTCTAAATTATGGTCATCTGACGCGCCTATCATACAATGGTGTGTCTTACGAGCTGTTGATTTTTTCTTTGGAGGTTCCGCTGAAATAAATGTACAATACATTTGTGAGAATATATCTGATATTATATACGCCGAAACTGTTAGGCCGTGAAAGATGTTTGTATGGAAAATGTTTATAGTTAATCAGAGATATTAAATACTCGTTTAAAAGTTTAGACTTTGAGGTCTAAACTTTTAGGAATTTCAGTCTAAACTTTTAGGTCTAAACTTTTAGGATTCTAAATAAAATTTCGCAAAAAATAAAAAATTAATTATTGTTAATATCATTCTCTTCTAAACTTTTAGGAAATTTCCATTTCAATCGTTATTTATTAATGAGCTATTTCTAGAAACAAAAGAACCGAGTTGAATCAAATCTGCTTTTTGGTCCGCAAAATGATATCGGTATTTGTCCCATGCCATTTGACAAATACGCTCTGAGCGTTCTTGTTCATATTCTTCTGACGTTGAGCCTCTGGTCAAATCAATAGTAACTCTAAATATCGGAGGCAATGGTACCAGAGTAACCAGTTGTTGCAAAAGTTTCTTTTGGGTATCAGTCATTGGATTGCCGGGCATGGGTAAATTTTTTAACTTTTTGAAAAAGTCCAAATTTTTCCAAAGTTGTGGTGGTTTACCCATGTTTCCACCAGGGGTTTTATTATAACCTCTGAAATAGGTATTGTGTCCTTTAATGTGGTGTCTTTCGCGGTTGTTGACGTATTCCTCTTCGCGCGTTGGGTCAATACTCTCTAATGTAGTCGGTTCCGGCCACGTTGATTGTCGTCTCAATATTCTATCAATGTGCAATGAACCTGCTTTATGTTGATTGTCTCTTTTTTTTTGATTTTTGGCTTTACCTACATAGCACGTTCGACCAGCTACGTCGTAGCTGTAGATGACGGGCCTGTTTGCTCCTTTCTTCTTGTTTTTTCGTGATTTAGGCATGTTGGGATAGTGGTCGAAAATAAACTTTTAGGTTTAAACTTTTAGAAATGGTAATGTACACTAGTACTAATCTCTAAAGTCTAAACTTTTAGGAATCTCTAAAGTCTAAACTTTTAGGAATCTCTAAAGTCTAAATTTTTAGGAATCTCAGGTCTAAACTTTTAGGAATCTCAGGTCTAAACTTTTAGGTGGTGTACTTGTATTCAAAAATATTTTTAAAAATTTAATGTAGTTCTCTCGTGTACTCTCCTGCGTCCGCTGAGTATTCTGGCGCCCAACCCCAGACCAGCGCCCCATGCCGCCCCCCTGACCATTGAGCCCAAAATTCCAGGACCGCTTGACTTTTTATGGCTCCGGTAATGTGTCCTATAGACTACCGATGGCTTTTTTTGAAGTTGTTTATCAAATCTCTTAACGATTTTTTGTAATGCGTCAATTTCAATGGGATACATGATCAGAAGCCAGTCTTTTCTGGTTCCAGTCACTGGTAAATTGTTTTCCAATAAAGATTCTTTGAGCCATTCGTCATCATAATCTGCCAAAATATGCACGGCGGACGGGACTCTTTTGGCTCTTTCTAGTAGGGCATCCCTAGAACCAGTTGTTAAACGAGCATTTGATGCAAGATAGTCTGTTAACCATTCAGTCGTTCTGTTTTCAACAGGTCCGTTAAAATTATCGTCGCATCTTTTCACTCTCGCTAATAATCTGGGTCGGTTGCCTGTAGAAATGAATCCGTGTTTGTTGAGTTCTTCTCGCAGGAATTCTGCCGTACAATCTTCCCACTTACCCCTTCCAGCGTCAAGCGCCTCTAAACGGTCAATAATATCGTCTCGGGTTCCAGTCGTAATTATTCCTTCGGTTTCGGCCTCTTCTTTCAATTCCTTGAGTGAGCAATCGTCATATGGCTTTGTATATTGTTTTATGGACGTCTTGGTTCCATTCTTTGTTTGTTTGGTTCCATTCTTTGTTTGTTTGGTTTCTCGATCTCTCTCTAAAATATCCTTTCGTAGATTTGCTTGGGTGGCGGGCCCGATACGACTTGAAATTTTATCGACTAATTGTTCTTTAGTACCTTTAAGGTCTGAAACGCCGAGGTTTTCAGCTATTCTAACGAGGTCGGCCTTCTTATATGCTTTTTCAATGGCTTTTTTAATCTTTTTGATGTCCTTTTCCCCTTTGAGTCTAACAAGTTCAAAAAATTTATCGATAGATTCCGGAGTTGTGAAAAACATTTTATGTACTTGTGGTCCCCCCTTATAGGTTCATTTCTTTAATAAAAAATTTAATTGTTAATATCATTCTCTAATTCTTCTAACGACATGTTATCTACACCATCTTCTTGGTCTTTTTTGTAAAGATTCAATTCAGATTGTGTTACCTTTAATTCTGCAATACAATCGCCGATAGCTTCCTCTCTTACGGTCATTTCTTGTGCTCTTTGAAGAAGACAGTTCATAATTCTATCGTCGGACCCTTCCAAAGACACTAAACAATTATCAAGTTCTTCAGTTTGATTTTTTGGACAGGCTATTTCGGGACTATATATTAGAAATGCGTTGGCTGCGAGTGAAAAAAGCAAAGCAGCTCCCAATACAAATAATTTTGAATTGCTTTTGACTTTAATGGGCTTCGTGTCGGTGTTTTCCATTTTTACAAACTCTGTAGTGGAACTTTTCGTTGTATCTGACATTTTGTTGGAATTATGGTTCCTAAATACGCCAATTTTACAATCATAAAAAATCATATATGAAAGATTAAAAGTTTATTTTTGTGTTCCTTTGTATTAATGGTACTTTTTCAGGATCTTGTCCGCCTCGTCCTCCTCTTCCTCCCACTATAAATTTATCGTGCCACATTAGTTTATCGTCTATTTTCCAAAAAACAAGCATAAACATGGACCAAAAACATATATATTCTGATATAAACCACCATGAACACCTCGCACATCGGACTGATTCTGGCATTGGCAATCCTTCCCCCCAAGGTACGGGATCACACCCGTAAATGATATATAAGAACCAACCTGTACATATACAGCCCGCCAATACAGTAAACCACCAATGTAAACGCCATTTCCAATTATTTTCGGGCCAACATTCCCACAAAACTAAAATAGAAGATACTAATATTAAAGCATCGTGCGAAGCTGCTGTTTGAAACATGGACACTAAGAATGCACTAAAAAACCCAAAAAACCCAACCGACAATAAAATGGAGTTCAAATAAACAGAACTGAATGCTGCAAATAGACAAAATACAAGGGTTGCACCTCTATAAGGATCCGTGGTCAATGCTCTGGATAATAGAATGGGTATATGCACACCACAAGTGTCCTTTGAGACATTAACGAGTGCTGTTAGTGATCCTACAACGAGAATAGCGAATGCAAGTAGCCATCCCTTTCTAAAATTAAATTGGATATCGTGTAAATTACTAGTCTTCATGTAATATGTTCATTAGACCTTTTTATAGTTTTATTCTTTATGTACAAATGTAATCGTCTGAGCATCCTTCCAAGCGGGTTTCTTATGATAAAGATTAAAAAATGCTTTTTCGTGTTCTGGATAACGCTGTGCAGCTAATTTCTCTTTACTTGAAAGCCATTGGCGAATAGAAGTGGACCAAACTTCAACCTGTTTCGTTTCTGGATCTAGTAAAGCTTTTGCAATTCTTGCATTACCGTTATATAAATAAATGGCCTTTGTATCTTCATAGTCTGTATGTTTAGTCAATGCAAATGTATATACTTCGTGTTTAAACTGACACAAGGCCTCTTCTTCCGTTATGCCGCCCCATGCCTGTAAAGACTGTTGGATCCACTCGTCGCTAGATAAAGCTCGTCGATAAACAAGCCAAGTAGTATCAATACTGCCTAAATAATTACCCATTATATAAAATAAATATATTTACTTAAATACTACTAAACATTTATTTTATATTTACGTAATCCCTTTCTCAACATATGCAACGTTACTTTTATATTTGGCTCCCCCTGCCACTTCTTACGTACTTTTTCATTGATTTCCTTTGCAAGGCCGAAATCAAGTATCTTCAATCGGTCGTCATAATCCAACATCAGATTCAGAGCATTCCCATCGTTATGCAAAATTCCTATAGAATCCAAAGTTTTCATAATGCGAGTTAAATCATCCGAAAGGCGCGCACTACCCCTTGTAACGACATCAACGATTCGTTGAGACATTGGTTCCATAAAGATGCGCTTCTCATCTAGGTCCACATGCATTACTTCGGGGGCGATACCGGCATCCGCTGCTCGTTGTTGGAAATCTGCTTCAACTTGAATACGCGCGGAACTTTTAGTTTTTTTAAATTGTTTCATAGCAGCTCGGAGACCATTCGGGAATTCAACAAGTGAAACAACTCCCTGTGCCCCATCTTGACCCAGTTGTTTCAAGACTTCAAAATCATCGCTAGACATTTGTTACATCTGGGATAGTATTTATAGGATCGATAGAGAGGCCATCGAATAAATCCGATTTGTTTGCAAGTGAGGGAGTGTACAAACAATTTATTATATAAATGATTTTATTTTATTATAGAAATGATTTTATTTTATTATACCGTAATTTCTGGACTGTTAAAAAACGTCGAGAAGTCAGAAAATGCCCGCTCTTCGTTTTCGTAAACGTTTTGGCTGAATGCCGCGTCCGGAAGTTCATGATCAGAATAATCAAAGGCAATTGGTTCAAAGGCGTTGGATGCCACAGAGCCAGATAAGCTCAAAGAATTTCCTCGGGCGAATTTAGCGGGTGCATCGAACAGTCCACTTGAGAGTTCGAACAGTCCATCAACTGACCCGGACATGGCCGGAACATCAACACTGCCGGACAAGGCCGGAATTGGGGTCAAAGAATGGCTTCTGGTCAATTCAATAGGACCAGGTTGCTGTGCCTGTTGGTCCTTTGAGTTTTCAAAGCCTGGAGCCAAATAATAATCACCTGTGGGCGTATTTTCACCTTGCGAATCCGCCGCGATTTCATCGAACAATGTATCAAAATCGATGTCAAACGCCGCATTTTCGCCATGCGGTTCATTTACCGGAGTATGGGCCAGCGGAGAGTCCATCATGGTCACGATACGCGGTGACAAAGTGGGTCCAACTTCTTTCTTTTTCTTTTTCTTTTTCTGAATAGCAGATTCTGAAGAACGATTTTTTCTTTTTCCAGTAAGGATGTAAGCCTTGATTTTGCTCTTTGCGGGGAACTCCGCACCGCATTTCTTGCAGTTATGAGCTCTGTTGCCTTTTGTGAAGGCTCCGCAGTCCTCATTGGGACATTGTTTGCCCCGGCCACCGTTGTTGGTTGCCTTCTTTTTCTTGAGCCAGTTGTTTTCTGCACAATGATGGCAGTTACCTTGTTTATTGTTTTTTGCGAATCGAACCTTGCCCCTGTCGAGGCAAGTACCGCATTGTTTGGTACCGCGATTCGTCTTCTTTTTCGATTTGCAACCGAATTGGACCATCCGTGGTTCTCCATGGACGATGGGTAGTGGTGAAACTTGGGTGGTGGGCATGTTTATGTGTTTGAGAGAATTTCTAAATATCAGATGACGTATATTCTATACGTAAATATAGGGCTTTTTTTTTTCCTGGCCACACATTTAGGAATTTCCTGAAATATTTCCGTAAATTCCCTGAAATAAATTTCACGGAAATTTCTTGGAACCATATGGAAATTTCCTGGAACCATATGGAAATTCCTAAATGTGTGGCCAGAAAATGACATGAATTTATGTCATAGATAATGTAGATTAAATAATGCAGATTAACGGTTTTTTTTTTTGGCAGTAATATTTGGTCTCAAAATTTTCGAAATTTGGTCTGAGGTAATGACTGCTGGCTCACAAATCATCATATTTTACACATATTTTGGTCGTATATAAGAAAAAATAATATATAATTAAAACGATGTTCTTTGCTCGGCAGAAAACAAACAAGTGCGGCCTTCATGCCATACAAAACCTTTTCAAATCAGCCAAAATAACCGAAACAGACATGCATGACGCTTGTAAGGATATACAGCAGAAAACCGGCGACAATATATCTAACCATGAATCTTTCGGTGGTGATTGGTCTGTAGAAGCAGTCCTTCAAGCAGTAGTGAAGCACGGATATGACATTGAACCGGGAGTATCTTCCAAAAACGAAAGAGAATGGTCTGGTCCTCCACTGGCTGAATTATTGGAAGATGAGAATTTTCGTGGTATGATTATTCACCAGCCCACGAATCGCCATTTTACCTGTTTAAGACCTGAAAAGGGCCCTGATGGAACTCATTTATATTATGTAGACTCTCAATCGGACGGGCCGAGACGAATCTCTCCGAATTTGGCATCTCGCCGTTGTCTTGCAGCGGCCTATTCTTGGGAACCATTTATAGTCAAGGGTCCTGAAATGGATTATGTACAATTGCCGGCTTTGCCAGTTGTAACTGAAACAAAATATGCCGAATATAGAGAAAGTAAACGTGTTAAGAGACCTTCTGAAGATTTCATGCAGGCGTGGCGCTCTTTATCTGCCGAGGCTGGTTCAAAGCCCACAGAAAGAACAGGATCATCAGAACAAGCACGAGATAATCCTTTGGGGGTTTCTGGTGTAATCCCTGCGGATGACGACACGTAGGACAAACAGGGACCATATGTTCACAATAAAATCGCTCTCTTTTGGACCATTTCCTCCAACATTCTTTACATAAAAAGTGGTCGCATTCTAGGGTCATTTTAGCTCTCCGATTCTGATAACATATAGGACATTCAAATGTTGGCATATCTACTTGCCGCCAATAACCTTAAATATATAAATACAATAGTTTTCTATAATATTAAGCTTATATATGGACTTTTTATTGTATGGACGTTTACTCAGTTATTCCTTGAGGCGTTTCTACTTCCATCCATATCGGATGATTGGCCACCCCATAGCACCTACGCTTCAGCTTATCCACTTTACTAAACATTACATCGAATGGCACATTCTTTAGGCGGAAATTCTCTAAAACTTCCAAACATAGGTTCCAAAACGACCTATTGAATGGAATACGCCACATTCGTGTCAACAATGGCGTCCAAACCACAAAAAGAGTTTCGGAAGTCTTTTGAGCGACCATTTCCATATGAATTTGAATCATATAATAGGCGGCTGGTGTCTTCCACTTTTTACAAAGCATCTCTTTCATTTGTTGCCAAGTTTTTCCAATGCCACCTCCTGGACATTTGATTTCAACGTTTGCGTGCCATGCCACGTCTTCTGAACGCAAAGACTCCTTGGAGACCCGTTCTTCAGAGTCGGACTTTAACACAATTACAGCGCCATCTGGACTGGACGCATAGATATCGTTAATGGGAATTTGTGGACATTCGAAGAAATGAGACCCTGGTATATTATCTACGATGACTTGAACGGCAGTGTCTTCATGTTTTGATCCCCATGCCATTCTGCTGAGCGCAACGGCATCGAAATCTTCCACTGCATCTCCAAACCACTTTTCAAGGATTTCGTCCCAATCCGAATCTTGTTTGAAATTAAAATAAAGGTCACCGGGCTTAGAGCCAGTGATTCGTCCTTTACGACCATCGAGCCATTCTTGAGTACCTTGCTCAGGCATGGATAATCCTTGATCTGATAATGAATATATTCTACTCATATTTTATATTTAAGCACTGCTCTATATTTTTAACAAATAAATGGATCCATCATATTCTCTACGTATTCCACAAAAAGAGCCAGTCAGCAAGAAAAAAACAAGAAAGCGTAAAGTTATTAATATATATACACCAGGAACCGCCAGCTCACATAAATATGTATGCTATCAATGCTCTGCCGATGTATATTTTTTGCCAGGTCATGAATTAGTATGTGCAACATGCGCTTCTAGAATTGTGGAAAAAGTTAGAACAAATAATAAAAGAGTTATTTCAGCTCGTTAGGAATCAAAGTCTAAAGTTTTAGAAATCAAAGTCTAAAGTTTTAGAAATCTAAGTCTAAAGTTTTAGGAATCTAAGTCTAAAGTTTTAGGAATCTAAGGTCTCAGAGAGACTCTAAAGTTTTAGAAAAATACAGTATTTCTTTGATTTTTTTTCTAATAATATGTTTAAATTTCTTTCAGGTGTTGCGACTGGTTGGATTGCTGCCAGATCAATTCCAAATGTTGCCGACTCTCCTTTAAAACCTCCTACATACGACGAGATTATTTTACTATCTCAACGTGCCAAAGAAGCCATCGAATTTCTCTCTAAAAAACTCGAAGAAGCAGATAAAGAATCAAAGGATGACAATAAGCCTATTTAAAGCTTTCAAATTAGCCAATAAATGGAGGCCGTTCTAGATTTTTGTTATAGGAGATTTGGGAAAGCTGAAAAAACTACAAACAGACCAAAGTCTCCAAGTCCTTTCTCAGAAGAGAAGCTAGTCTTTGATTGTTGTAATTTATGTTGTTTAGAGTGTACAGATAATGTCACCAAATGGAAACATGCTAAATATAACGAAAAAAGATACTATTTTTGTTCTGAAGATTGTTGGAAAGAATGGCTATCATGCCCGAGTCAAATGGGGATTTATAGTCCGACATTAATACCTTCTGAACAATTAAAAGAAATAGAATCTTTTAATCTAGGTCAAAGTACTATGGAGTCGAAAGCGGGTTCGGATTGAGACCTAGTGTCAATTGGAGATCGTCGCGCCGAGATCGATGGCCATGATTTAGACCTCCTTAACTTTCTGGTCTTGTAAGCTACATAAAAATTATTTATCTTATGGCTCCCCCTGCGCCTATACCAAAAACAACAGGCAAACAAACAAAATAAAGGTACCGCCCAAAACACATGTAAATAGTCCAGTCGCTGCTCACAATAACAATCGTTTGTAGCATTGCCCGAGTAATTAGATACGTCCTTATGTCTCAAATTGGGTTTATAAACGGGCGAAGGGGTGTTAACTGGCTCTATTGGCGCAGGAGTTGTATAACGCGTGCTCGGTCTGACAGTGGCATTTGTTTGATTGTTCAGAGTGGCATTTGTTTGATTATTCAGAGTGGCATTTGTTTGATTGTTCAGAGTGGCATTTGTTTGGTTATTCGGAGTGGCATTTGTTTGGTTATTCAGAGTGGCATTTGTTTGGTTGTTCAGAGTGGCGTTTGTTTGGTTGTTTTTTGACACGTTTACATTTGTTTGGTTGTTTTTTGCGGGAACCGAAGTTGGACATATTATTTTTTCGGGACACGTCCAAAGTGTGACATTGTGAATATAATAAATGGGTGTACACATTTTTAATGTTATTATTTTTTTTTTATTTAGTAAACTACTTTTTGTAACTTATGTTAGAAATATTTCTCGTTTTTTTCTAGACCGCTTCTTCTTATTATATTTTTTCGTTATAACGACCACACCAATAACTATTGTGATCAAAATAACGGCCGTTCCAATTGGAATTGCCATTCTTAGTAAATTACTCCTAGTTTGTTTGTTTTTCTGGTGTTTCTTTGATGTTAACTTGCATATTGCTCCAGGAGGCGCGCAATCTCCACATGCATTCCATCTATATCCGGAATTCGGCACGCCATCACAACCTTTGCAAGTGGTATCATCTCCACCGCATACACCGCATAAATCGGCGGTTCGATTTCTACAGTCGCATTTTCCAGGCGCAGGTGTCCCTATACAACCTTGTTTCATTAGTCCTGGACATGATTCGCCTTTATATTTTGGTTCTACCAAAATACTATAATTTTTATATTGTAGACCTTCTGTGCCACATTTGGCATCACATTCACTGAAGGAATCGTCCCATTGGACTTCACAATCAATTGGACATAATATACCTATGCAATCTCTGGTTATAATTTGTTTTATGCGATCACATTCAAGTCCGCCATGTTTTGCATCTTGAATTTTTTTGCCTCTTAGACCCATTTCGTGTCCTGGGCCACACATATTTGAACATTGACCCCACGTATAAGGTTCGAAGAGGCAATCCTGTTCAATATTGAAGAAGACTCCATTAATTGAGACGTCAATTTCTTCATCTTTTTTGATTTCAAAATAGCTATAATAATCGGTGTGAGTAACACCTTCCGCTTCGACATTAAATGTCGTCATGTCTGACCCCGGCTCCAATCTATACCAGTTGCCCGCTCTTAATGATGGCAAAGAATCGGTGTCACTGATTATAACTCTTATGCAAGTTTTCTGTGAACATTGCGTTTGATCAATGACTTTTGCCAAAGGTTCCCAAGTACAGTCGTCTTCAATAATACATCCCTTACATGTTGTATCGGATGGATCGCAGGTTTGACATACTCTATCTGAAGTTTCAGTTGGCGCCTGCAACTCGTATTCTTGTATAGAGCATTCTGTGATGTCGCTGCATGTTCTATCGGCAGTTGTCGTCAATGGCATTGACTCGTATTGATCGTTCGAACATGTAGTTGCTTCTTCGCAAAATAAATCTGCATTGTATGTTGATTGAACAGATATGTATTCATTGTCCGAACATATGGATAATGGTAAGCATTCTCTGTCAGAAGTTTCAGTCGGCGATTTTGATTCGTATTGATCCGCAGAACATTCTGCCGAATATTGAGTACATTCTCTGTCGGATATCTCCGTTATGGGCGCCGATTCATACTGATCGTCAGAACATTCGACAATATATGGTTGACAAATGCGATCATTGGCGTAACCGATGGCCACCGATTCATATTCGGTATCTAAACATTCGGGTGAATATGATTGACATTCTCTATCTGTTATCCAGAATCCATTCAAATGATCGGGTCCTTTTGATTCATATTGTGATGAATTGCATTCGCGAAGCGGAGTACATTCTCTATCTGAGATTGGCGTGGCAAAATTCTCTCTGTATGTGACATTTTTAGTGATATATTCTGTCTGTAGACATTCTGTTAACCTTGAACATTCCCTGTCTGTAGTGTTTGTAGATGGCGTGCTCTCATATTGTTTGGAATTGCATGATCTTAGAGATGCACATATTCTATCTGTATCGCGGGCCGGTGCTAATATTTCATATTCGGTCAATTGCTTGCACTTTCTGGTTGGTCTACAATCTATACCGTCCAGCCAGTATTCATTATTACATATTCTACATTTGTAATCTCCAGCATTTGGACAATCTCTACCTGTTGCTGGGAGACCGTTATCACAATTACAAGACAATTGTACACAACAAGTGTCTCTATCACATTCAAATTGTGGACATGAGATGTCTATGAGTTCTCCTGTGTATATACTAGCAGAACAGAATACGTCTGCTATTTGCGAAGAGCATTTTTTTGCCGGAACACAGCATGTATTTTGATCTGCTGGTATGCAATCTTTGTCTTGGCAATATCCAGTGTAAAATTTATTGAGCGTGGCAATGAACGCTGGCAATGAAACATCTCCTTCTGAATCTGGTACATTCAGTGGTGGATTTACCCATTCATCTTGGCAAATATCATGTGAACAAAATGCTCTACATTTGCCATCTAAAACCTTTACACCTGATCCGGTACATGGGTTACAGCAAGTTTCCCTATCTGTTTCCGAGCAAGAAGTACCTTCACATTGCGCCCCGGGAATTAAGCCGTTTCCAAGCCCTGGATAATCACAAAGTGCTTCTATATCATCGTAATCGGCGCAAAACTTCTTATGGCATTTATTTTCAGTTCTTGTAGCGTTACAGTAATAACCGCCATCGCCACAAGTTTCAGAATCACATAAACAGGCATCTGTATTTACATTAATACCTTCTGTATATGGACATGACTGAACCGGCGTGTCTGAACACGTATGAAATTCTGCGTTACAGTATTGATTTGGCAAACAGATTGAATCGCCACAAGTACATACGGTTAAAATATCCGAATTTCGTATGATACCATCGAAATATGTGCACGGATATGTTTGTGTGGTCGAACACCCACAATCTGGATACCGACTATCTTTATCATTGCATTGTTCTGTATCGGATGGGTAATAACAAAAATCGTTGTTACAATCATTGCCGTAAATGTCTGCCCGAGGAGTACATTCACATGTTTTAATGATTGTATCCGAAGATAATACATCCGGACATCTTTGATGTGAACATACAAGTTGGTTGCCCGCTTCATTTGGACCACACATTCTGCCTGTTCCAAGATCACACAATGAATCTGGTGTACACCAACAATCTTGTGAATTCTCATTTTCTCTAATCGAGTCTGAACAGGCCGCGCGTTCGCGACAAGACCCAGTAGATAATTTTCGACCCCAACGGCAAGCAGTTTGGCCATAAGAAAGCGAGTCTACAGTATCACAATCTTGATTAGTAGTTCTACCAATTTCACAACGTGGTACTAACCACGCACCATTATTAGAACCCGCATAAGGTCCCAATTCATTTGTAAATTGTGAGCAATCTTTTAAAACGCCAGTATTAGACCAATCGAAAGCGATACCAGTGTCTAAGTGACAATGCATTTCTTGATCAGAACATATTGTTCGCCCACATAAACAAGTGGGGGATGGATTTGGTTCTGGCAATGAATTGTGAATGGTTAATGCAGATGGGTCGCTACATTCTGGAAGAATTTCAATGGGTATAGGAGCAGTTGCGACTAACTGAGCAGCATTACTTTGTGTACAACACTCCCAATCCTCGATGAGCATGGAATCTTGAACCCCCTTGCGCAATAGCCACATCATGCGAGTACGACCCTCTCCTTGTTTTATCAATTGGCCATTGTTATTCGTTCTGGACCATACCCCATAATCGGCAGTGGCAACTTTCGTTGAGCCATAAACATCTGTTAATAACTTGGAAAGTTTATCCGTACCGTCTTCAATTTCTGAAAGGACACCAATGTTATTATTATGTGTAAATGCAACCCAATGACCATCCAAAATGGCCGAACTAGTCAATGTGTCATACATCCATTGGGCTATCTTTTTTTCATTGGTTCTGGAGATGCCAGCGTATGTATTATAAGCGTAACAAATCGGCGATTCGAAAATTCTGACAAGTTGCCAATTCGTATCAAATACGGCGATTTCACAACGCTTACTTTGAGTCCATATGCCTTCACCATTTAATTCCAAATAACCAAACACATTGGGCGCTTCATTTCTACCAGAAACCATCCTAATTGTTCCCTGATCTCTATAGACTTCATTAGGCCAATCGCCACAACGATCATCTTCTTCATAACAATATTGACCCGCTTTGCAAGTGGTTATGCCACAAGTACATAGCACAGTATTCGTCTCTTTACCTTCCGTAAACTCACATATTGGCACTTTTCTACATTGATTTTCTTCAGATTGTCTAGAAACACTCGGTATTAGAATAGAGCCACTGACCAGGTTCAGAAACAATAATTCGTCTGCGGACAATTCGCGTGTCAGCGCGGGTCCCGCCACACTCGGAGTAATAATCAATTCATAGATATCTGGAATAACTGAATCCGTTACGCAGAATCGGTTAGCGTCACAACCAAGTTCATTACATACACACGGCTCGTCGGATACGGTAAGACCGTCTTTGGCGGCGCATTGACGCGCTCCACAATAATTACCGGCGCGATAACAGTGCTGTTCCTTGCCGCAATCGTTTGTTCCACACGCGCACGGTTCGTCTTCTACGGTCAGCCCTTCTGGATCTTGACATGGACGATAAGAACATCTGGATATGTCTGCGTGACAATATAGACCCGCATCTTCACATCTTGTTTGGTCCGCTCCACAATAACAAGGTTCATCATTTTCAATGAGACCATTGGTTTGTTGGCACATTGGTAGGTCTAGGCATTGACTTTTTGATCCTAAACAATAGGGTGAAGTATCTCTATCACATTGTGTCAGGGCGGCCCCACACGAACAATCATTGCTAGGATACCAAGCATTAAGTTTTGTACACAATGGAGTTGGATGACAGGTTGTTGAACAAAATTCACCCGGTCCACAGTGATTTGTCTGATATTTTTTACATTGACAATCCTCATTATTCACAAGATATCCCTCGTCATTTGAACATTCTGGTGCGTAAAAACACACATCGCGGGAGCAAGGACTTTTTAAATTATCTTCTGGATAACCAAACGCGGCGAGATGGCAATACTCCTCCGGAATAATAGATGTGCCATTGGATACGACTTGGAATCCTGCCAAATGAATGTCCGGACATTCATTGTTTACCGGCTTTACATATCCACGTGCTTCTTGGAATTTAGAACAGAACCCAGTAGAACCTGTACAATAAGAATTGGCAGAACATTTATTGTGGCATTCTGTTTCAGTGCACGGATCCGCGCCACAAATACATGCTTTATCGTTTAATGTGAGCGAATCTTCCGCAAAACATCGTTCTATTTTAGAACATTGGCCAGAAGAACACATAAAGCCGGTGTCTAAATCGCAAATATGATCTCCACATGCGCATACGCCATCATTTTCATCTTTGCCATTCTGCGATGAACATTGTGCTATTGTTTTGCATTGATTTTGTGAGGCAGAACATAATGTAGCTGTCTGACTTGGACAATTATCATCCGTTTCCAATGGTTCTGTGACATCGCATAAGCAGGCTTGTGGTCCGGTCAATCCTGAACAGTCGGAGCCTGCAGGAGATAGATTGAAATAAATGTAATCCGATACATAACATCCGGCCGGCATGTCTGTCGAATTGATTTGGATCAATTCTTTTGACATTTGGGCCGGTCCTCCGTGTAGGAGAGCCGCTTCGAAACATTCTTTGGCCGTTTCTATTTGTTTGGTACATGTTCCTGTATGTTTCTTAGAATAAACTTTAGTACCGCCACAGGCACAAGTTTGATCATTTTCTTTCATTGAGTCCATAAATGGACATTTTTCGTATTTTTCACAAGTATCTGTTTCAGCATTGCATAAATATCCTTCCTCGCATAAAACAGATCCACAAATACACGTTTCTGTTGTAGGTGCTTGCATGAATATATCCACGCATGTCGGGGCTTCCTTGTGGCAACCTTTAAATCTTTGACGCACGGGCATTTTACAAATACAATTGTAAGTGTCTCCACATTGGGCTTCTGAAGTAGATAACGTAGCAACTCCTGGACCCTCCTTGGCATCCCAATCGCCAAATACACATCCGTAAGGGATATTAAAATTGGGTCCGTAGTCTTCCGCTCCTGCTAGTGGTCCCGAACCTTTATTTATTACCGTTGTTAGTCCCAATTCTTGCGCTGCATTCATGCATATTAATTTATCTGTGATCGTTTGATGACCATTCGACGAGCAGGTGCCACTTTTAATTAGTTTAAATTCGGTTCTTTTGCAGACTACGTGATAACCATCTTCTTTTGACGCGTTGGCCGGTACCATTGGGAATGTTTCGGTGTCTGACCATGGGAAATGAACATGGCCAGGCGTGTGTGCAGCCCAATGATCTCCATTTAGACACCCAGTGGGTCTATCTGGGAAATATTGGCCCCAATGCGATGCTTGTGTACCATCGGATGCATGTGTTGTAAGTCCCATTTCTCTTTGAGCATCTCCACATTCAATTGTACCAAAGATGCTAGACCATTGCGGATCATCTTCGCATAGACCATGACCTATTACTTTATAATTGCCATATTCGCATCCTTCTTGATATACAGATAACGAATCACCGCTAATAGTGACTTTATTCCTTTCGCATTCTTCTTCTGTTTCTATGGGTTCCAAGGAAACAGAACTGCATGTGTTACTCGGATCAATTCCAAGATAAAATGTGAAATCTTCTGGCTCCGATTGACATTGATTCATTGCGCGATTGCAATAGGGCGAATGACCATTACAATTCACAACGCCACATTTGCACGCCTCTGAATTAGCTCTTGTCCCATAAATGTATGGACATTCTTCTTCCGATTGGGTGCAATTGCTATAAGGCGCATTGCATTCATATCCATTTTCAATGGAGCATTTCGCTGTTCCGCAAATACAATCAATCCCGCTTTCATGCGCACCATTCAGATTATCACACGCTCTGCCTACATATTCAGGAGGACCTGGTAATACAAACGTGTCTTTAGAACACTGTGACAACGCCGAATTGCACAGAAGGCCTGAATGTTCATTACAATCAATGCCTCCACACTTGCAGGCGTCCGAATTGTTATATTTACCATATATTTGCGAACATGTATCCGGAACTCTGGAACATTCAGAATTGAATAAATTGCACACATAACCAGTATGTTGGTCGCATATGCTGATACCACATATGCATTTTTCTGTTGATTGGTGTGTGGCAGAGGTTGCTCCTGTATTGTCACATGTTAATAATGTGGGACCTTTAAGGATACAATTTTCCCCAATACAGGTTTCATCTTCCTTAAATGACGTTGAAGTAGGTTGTTCTTCTGCGTTAGAACATCCGAAATATGTTTCGGATTCCGCCAATGGCAATGTATATCGCGTTGGAAGATTCAAACGCTCTTTCCAGAACCCCTGTCCTGAGAAAAATATATCGGATACACCGTCCGACGTTGGCCATGAAAGATACTCGCTTGCAGCATCTAACGAAACAACAGCTTGTAAACACTCTGTTTGAGAGTCGAATTGTTCATATTCCGGATTTTCACTTTGACGACCATAAATGGTGAAATAGCCATCCGATGAACATTGATGTAAGAATCCTAAGCAATACTGTTCTGCTTCACATTCTGTTCGGCCACATGCGCATGGCTCACTATCCTTTCTTTTTGCATAAGGATAGCGACATTGGGGGGAAGAATGGCACTTATTCATAGATAAGATACAATACTCATCCGCCATACAATCCTCGGATCCACAGAAACATGCAGATGCAGATGGTTCTAATCCCACCGTGTTCAGGCAGGCTGGTTCTGAACATCTCCCCGTATCTTCATGGCAAAATAGGCCCGTATCTTCGCCACAAACATTACCTTTGCAAACACATGGAGCTTCATTGAGGCCGTCTACGCATTGTTCGGCACTTTTCCACGTTTCTGTTTGTGGGTCACATTCAATAGAATTCAAGGGGGCTTGTTTTGTCCCACAAATACATGCGGCGCGTTGAACTGCATTTTCGACTAAGGAGCACCCCGGTATTACTGGCTCATTCGAATAACATAAAAATGAACAAATATCCTCTTCATAATCGAAGAACCATGCGTCTTTCGAACACTGAGATCCCTTGACCCAACAACCTGGGCAAGTACTATCATACTCCTTTGAAGATACATGGCAAAGTTCGCCAATGTGTTGAAGACCAATCCCTAAAAAGTCGGCGGCTTCTCCGCATACTTCTTCTGAAGCATCATATTCTGATTCGTAAAGCGTATTCTTACAAGCACATACTTGCTGGCTATTACATGACTTGTCTGCGTCATTATGTGTTCCAATATACAGGCTATTCACTTGGAAATAACAACCCGGCAGGTAATATGATTCAGGATTCACATGTACAGAAGTATCAGACCACCCCAGATACAAAGCGGCTTGTGCACATTCTGTTTGATCTCGCACGTAATCATATCCAAATTCGTCTGTACACTTGCCAGTAGTCACTTCTTTATATTTAGAATGACCAATGGATCGTTTACATATACACATGCGTTCGCCAGCACCACATTCTATGTTGGGATCTGTCCCAAAGTAGCCAGCGTTACACACTTCGTCTATGTCCGTATAACAAGTTGGCAGTGAACACCCGTATGGTGGAGTTGCTCCTGTGCCGACATACGTTGCGGACTTCGTGTATTCTGTCGCAATTGATGGGAGAGCGGCATCTCTGCATTCGTTAGGTGAAACATATGTCCATCCGGTCTCGTCTGAACACTTTCCACTGGATCTAAACTTGTATGTTTCTTGGTTATGATGGACTATCGTTTCTAGTCCCAGGGCGGCACATGGATCTAAGTTAGTAGGTCCTGCTGTTTCCACCGCAACCTCATCGGCTACAACATATCCTGGAAATAGACCAGTAGGCGAACATATTTTCAAATGGATAGAGCAATAGTCTCCGGCGGCACAGTCGAGTTCTCCACATGCACATGCGGCCTCCGCGGGCAAATCACCGTCCAAATGTTCACATTTCGGATGTGGCCGACAGGAATCATAGTGACAAAACTCGTCGGAACTCTCTCGGCATATACAAGGGTTTTCGGCAGAACATTGTGTGCCAGCGGCCGACCCAAATTCGAGATTATTTGGATGTTCCGATTGTTGTCTGAAACATCCAACAGATGTATCATTAACTTTCTTGCAAAATTTGTAGTTAAAAGAGTCAGACTGATCTGTTCCATCGCCATTGCACGTGTGTCCATATGAATCCGATTCCAAATAATCATATGCTTTGCAAGTGGGATCGGCAGCACAAACACTTCTGAGCTCGTCTTCTGATCCTGGTATATTGTCTAAAGGTTCTCTGTCTGTACAATAGTGTCCATCAACTTCTGAACATGACCATACGAAGTCGCTTCTTCTATCGATTATTTGTTGTGAATATGAAAACCCAATATCATTCGATGCTGCTAAACATTCGTCGATATCTGTAATTGTTTGCGCGCCACCTGATTCGCAAGTGCCACTATCTTCCTTGACAATATATGGCGACGAGCAATCATTCTCCATGCCACACGAACAGCCTGCCAAAATTGGATCAATGCCATCTTGGTTGTCACAATGGCCATGAGGTTTACATACAGCCCCTGAACAGAGACACCAGTGTCCGTTTGCCCCACATGTTTTGTTTACAGCTTCGTTCCAATAGATTACATTCACACCATCATAAGGATTCCACGAACACTTGTATGGCAATTCTGGCCTCGTAACCTTTTGGAAACGCATGTCGTTTTTTCGGGCCGCCAACTCGCAATTTTCCTCCGTTAGCGAATTACAAACACCAGCATCTAATGACCACACATTTTCAATAGATTCGAAACAGTGGTTTCCTGCTCCACATTCTGTAATACCACACATACAAGTGGATGTAAGTTGATCATCTCCAGATACATCTTCACAATATCCATGTTTTTTACACTGACCACCAGTTTGCGGACTTAGATAGCAGTATTCGTCCGGGGCGCAGACGTTTAGACCACATTGACACGTCGTACCCGTAAATGAGTACAAACACCTGGGATAGGCGGCGCAACCAAGAATACATTTGCATTTAGCCCCCGATTGACCACATTCTATTTGGTTGACGTTCGAATTCCACCATGTTTTACCATCTTTGACAATGCACCCGTGTGGATGATCATGAATATCTATGGTCGAGTCGTACTCATTACATCCGTGTGCACAATCCGCTGCGGCAGCTTTACAGGCTTCTTCTGTTTGGATGGTGATAAACCCTTCTGTCGGACAATGTCCAGTATCTATATAAGGATATTCATTCACAGCTATGGACATGGTTGCTTCGTCGCAATACAGATTATCTCCAAAACAGTTTGTTTTTGATCGACATCGACATGTCTCCGTATTGGGCACAAGTCCACTTGTCTGAGAACACTGTGACGGTTCTTCGCACTGTCCTTGTCTACAAATACATTTGGCATCTTCTTGGCAATCGAAGTTACCGCCCGTTGAAAATAAAGTTTCAGAATCTGTCACAATACAACCAGAAGAATATTGCTTGTATGTTCCATCCGAAATGTCGCTGGCCGAACTCGCTGACAAACATTTCTCTTTGGTCTCTATAGGGTCATAACATTTCCCGGTTTCTTGCTCAACAAAATGTTCGCGATTACATATCGCTTTTCCGTTTGAGTTGCAATTCTGTTCATCAGAACACACACATCCATCAACAACTTCATTGTCATTACAAATTCGAATCGTTTTGGACTGACTTGTCAACGAGTATCGAATAGTATGCATGTAAGTATCTGAGCATGTGGCCATCCCCAATATTTCCTGACAATATTGGCCATATGAACACAATGCAGTTGGTCCACAATGGCAATCATATTCGTTTTGGTTGGGCGTGATACCATCTCCAATACATTCCACCTTTTCTCTTTCGAGACATTCGCCAGCGTAACAGTATTCGTTCTCTTGGCAATTTTCTCTAGAACACACACATCTCCAACCTCCAGAACCACACGGCAGGTCTTCTTGTGCATTGAAATAAACGTTGCCATAGGTGTCAGCGCTACCTGCGTTCCATATACAACCAGTTGGAAGATATGAAACACTAACCGTATTATATGCAACTGGTTTGTCAGATGCCCATTCAGCACATTCCGCTTCTGTTAATTGATTACATGGACCATTTTTTGTTGTAAATGACGTATCAGAAACAAATAGGTCGTAATGTGCATCTTCTGGGCCAATGCCAGTTCCAGCTTCTGTTTCCCATAGTGGATTTGTACACTGGCATTCGTACTCTATTTCATTTTTTCCAAGTATACCTGGACATTGAGGCGCTTCCGGATCACAGTAGCCATTTCTACAATATTCGTCCGAACAAAGATCCTTGAATTCTGTCTGTTGTATTGCAAATCCCACATTCTCGGGTTGGGAGCCAGTGGCCTGAATAACTTCTATTTTAAAATATCTAGAAGCTGCCCCCTCCAATGTCTTTGTCATGTAAGAAGACTTTAATTTGACATTTTGTGCCTGAGATTCCCATGCATCCGAGGCCACGGCTTCGTCAATATTATCGACATTCGTTGCAAGGGTATACAAACTATATTTCGGGTCATAATCCCCAGATGCATCCGCTGTACAACAGCGGAAATAACGGTTCCCCCAGCAACCAATGTCAGAATGACATCCCCAAACAGAACCAGAGTTACCAGACATCAAACGATGCCCTTCTGTTGTGCCGTCATGTGCTGGACTACATCGAGTGGATGTATATGCATACGTACCGCCGGACGGTACTGTTCCAACAGTATTCTGATAAGCATCTTTGTATTGATCCTCACTACAAAGTTGAAACCCTCTATCGGTACACGCATCCATGACAAGTTGCCAGGCTTGGGGGTCGGGTGATCCACACGTGGCGGGAGCTTGTTCGGCTTTATCGATCCAAGCGCCTGTGGACAGTCGCACCATTCTTTCTGGACCGTTAGAACCATAATCATACCTCTTCTCCTGATTATCAATATTACACAGACATGCCCAATGGCCCCCAGAGCCATCTTTGCAGTTGATATTCGTAACTTCGGTATTCCAAAGTACGCCCTGCCCTGAATCATAAGCACAACCTGTTGGCAGAGTTGCGTGTGTTAGTGTGCTGTAGGAATGTCCGTTATCACTAGCCCATTTTTCACATGCGGTCTCTGAAAGCTGCGCATTACATTTACCAGAAGTTACTATGAAAGCTTGGCCCAGTAAATTAGCGCCATCCAAACAACCCGTTTCGCACTGACATTCCGTTTCTTCTGGAGATCCAACCGCGGCTCCCCCACCACCGGCAATGGTTTTAAATGTAAAACCATCATAGCCCGCGGCTACTGTTAGGCAATAGTGTGAACATTCTTGTAGCGACTTGCCGTAAAAAATATCAGAGGACGTGGCGCCGATTATGCCGATTATTGTTCTGCAAACAATACCCTTGCCACCGTCGGCAGAAAAATCGGCGGTAGTGGAAACGGTAGTAGCAGGATTGTAGTGAACCTGAGTCGGATGACTATCGTATGTAAAGCAACGTGGCCTTAAACCGGGAGGAAAAGCGTGGGTATATCCGCTGATTCTACCAAAAGCAGCCGTTGCAGCACTACATTCTTCCTTTGTGGCTATTGGGACGTAACCAGATCCACAGGTTCCTGTAGTTACAATTTTGTACTCAACACTAGGACATTTGCCGTAACCGGTAAATTTATAATCTTGCCAGATGTCAATCGCATTAATCGACTGAACCCCTCCAAGATCGACAACCGTTGAAATTTTTTGTGAATCGTCAATGCGCTTGAATTCCACTTTATTTTCTTTCGACTCGCACAAGCAAAGCTTATTGTCCGAACCACAATCTGTTTGTATTTGAATTTCAAGGCTATCCAAATTCCATCTCAGATATTTGTCTGACTCGTCGTATGTACATCCTCTGGAGAAGGTACCGCTTTCCACTAAGACTGTTCTTGCAGTAATTGGCAAATTCAAATATTCAGCGGCCTTTTCACAGGCATCAGTGGTGTGTACAGGGTGCCAACCCGCGTCCTGAGAACATGTGCCAGAATCTATCATCTTGAAAGATTCAGAGCCAATAGCGGCGTCTTCTGGTGTTGGGTAAACTATCTGTTTATCTGGTGCGTGCGTGCAAACACATTGTTCGTTGTAATATAGACCGAGCGGTTCACCACCATCTGGTAACAAACATTCGGACATTGGGTTTTTAGAGCATTGTTGAACATCTGTACTGCAAAAGTATCCCGTTTTAGACGAACATATGACCGCGCCACATCTACATCCCCCATCATTGGGCTGTACCCCGTTCGTAATGGCACAGTCTTCTTGCTTAGAACATTTTTGCCCATCACATATCATTCCTACTGCGGCATCACAGATAGCTGTTTCTCCGCATCTGCATGAACTTGAATCTTCATGTGCCGTTATTCCATCTGTATGGCTACATTTCTTGATATAAACAACTTCTTCAAAGAATAATACTTCTAGTTCATCTGAAACTGAACTGCAGCGTTTATTGTCTGAGTAGCAGTAAGGAGTTTCGACGGGACACGTCACGCATGTATTTCCTTGACAATTAGTAGCGGATATATAATCATTGTGACATTCGCATATTTCAGAGTTGCTCTCAGAACCGTCTTTATTAGGACATATACCAGTGTCATGACATGTTCCATATCCATCGCAGAATTGTCCGGCACTGCATTCGTCATTTTTTCCACAGGCACAATCTTCTGTGACAGGCTGACGACGGTCTCGATTAGAACATTTAGGCAATATAGAACAAAAATCGCCGTCAGGGTCCCATACAACGACTGATTCGCGGGCATGGCAGTACATTTTTATTTCGGAATTGGCCTTGTAGCAATTTGCATTACCACAGAGACAGTTTGTACCGTTATTTAGTATTGTCCCGTCTTGATTTTCACATCTATGAAATTGTTTGCATTTTGCTGTTGACTCGAATGCCATTAGATCTGGATCCGTGTCAAATGGAAATGGTACGTTTCTGATGGTAGTTTCACAGAACATACTGCCGGAGACACAATCCAAATCTTTACAAAAGCATCCAGAATTGGGATTCTCTTGTGTACCATCGGTATTTTCACAAGCTTTCCATGGTTTACAGATACCTCCGGGATGGCAATACATATCTGTACCTTCACAATTCGAGGCGCCACACATACAACCTTTGCCTGTGTTTACGGTTGTTCCATCCGTTTCGGGACAGAATGTACCCTTAGCACACCTGTTTTCGTCCTCCAAGCAATACATATTATCTCCTTCGCAGTTTGTTGTACCGCACATGCACCCAGCACCTAGATTTTTAAGGATGCCGTCCGTCATTTCACAGAATGTTCCTTTTGCACATCTATTTTCATCCTCTAAGCAATACATGTTGTCCCCTTCGCAGTTTGAAGAACCGCATATGCATCCGTCGCCAGTGTTAATGGTTTTTCCATCCGTTTCGGCGCAGAATGACCCCTTTGCACACCTGCTTTCTTCTGCAATACAGAAACTGTAATCCCCCGAACATTTATTTGTTCCACACATACATTCGTTGGGACCATTAGTGAAGAGAGCATCTGTAATACCGCAAACTTGGACACTAGAGCAATGGCCGTATTCTTCCAAACAAAATTCGCCTTGTTCACACGTGTCCTGTCCGCATATACATTGATTATTATTTATTTTGCGCCCTTCTTTGTTTGAACATACTGGCCTCGGCTGGTTTTCTGTCGTTGAAATGAAAAGAGTTGTATCGGAACATTGACTTATTTTTTCATAACAAAAGAGTGATCCCCCGGAACAAGAGACTGATCCACATGTACAATCGACCGGATTAATGGCAGAACCATCTTTGACAATACACCTGGGCTTATCCGAACAAATACCTTCTACACACCAGTAGCCCGCTTGACATAAAGTTTGTGCACATTGACATCTTTCATTCGATTTTATGGGTTGACAAATTTTCGGTGAATCGTGCGCGTCGCTATCGGTAACAGTCTCTGAATTGAAATATGCAATACCATCGACCAATAAACACCCGTATGGATATGAACCAAATGTAAATGAATGTCCAGGTTCAAATTCCAAAAATTCAGCGGCTTGTCTACATTCTTCCCAGGTTTTAATGTTCTCATATCCATTATCGCACTCCGCCGAGGCACTTATGTTCTTAGGAAGTCCATCGTCACACGTAGGGTTTGGTGTGGCCCCATTACAGACACTTTCCAAAGAATTACAATAACTGTTTATATTGTTGCATTGAGCCGTACCACACTGACATTGTTCGTTATTCCTTGTCCTACCATCTGTCGATAAACAGACGGATAATTGTGAACAAACATTTGATTCTTTATGGCAATAATCATCCACTTTACAAAGCGCTGAGCCACACTGGCATTTCGCCGAAACTTTTTCAACGCCATCCTCATTGAAACACGCATCAGACTGACATCCTTCTGAATTACAAACATCATTTACAGAACATTTTTCAGAATTGCACCAACAATTTGACTGTAATTTACTATCAGATTTGACGCAAATTGGATACGGGCCTTCTTGGCATAGTTCCTCAGAAAAGTAATCGTCATTGCGACACACGCATTGATTGCTGTTTGAACATACTTCTCCATCATTAGAACCAAATAGCTCCGATGAGCCAGGACGAAATGTACAATAGTTCATAGCATCTGAGCCATCAGATATAGCGGCTCCGAGACCCAAATGAGAGCCAGCTTCAGAACATTCTGACAGTGTTTCGATATCAACTGACTCAACATCGATGTCGAATATAGAAGCCGTACAATCTGCTAACGACTCCAAATGATAACCAACCTTATCCGGCTTGACCGCGACACCATTTATTTTTCCAGATGTTATTGATATTCTACACGTGGATGACGACATACCATCGTCAAACCAAGCGGGGGCCTTCTCTGTTAAAGTTGCATATGGGTCATTATCTCCACCAGAATTAGATGCATATGACCAAGCAGCCCGTTGACAAATTTCAGGGTCATATATTTGAGGCCCCTGACAGGTATCAACGGCTACATAATCAAAGTAATAATCGCCGAGACCACCACATTGACCATTTACACATACTGTCTGTTCTGGACATATTTCTGTTCCACAAAAGCATCTATATTGATTGATTTCCCCATCGTTATTGCAATCATCTGGGACACACATTTTTTGATCCCTCATACAATACGGGTTATCATTATTACAATATGTCACGGCTCCTAATTCATTGCTTCCAGGTGCTGAGCATGCACATATATTGTCATTCTTTATATCCTTTGTCGAATGCGTACACAAAATGGACTCTAAACAGTGACCACGGCCTTGAGTATTGTATGGATAGGTACCCGGTTCGCAATATACATCGCCATGTTGATTGGTGCCTGCTCTACAAATCTTATAATTATAATCCGTGCCAGACACAGAAGGACAATCGCCTGCTTTTTGACATGTACCAGTCAATGTATTGGGCGTGCATAGATTATCAAGGCCAGAACATTCTTCCACGCCACAAAAACAGTTCTCCGAATTTTCACCTACAGAACATATCTTCTTTCCTTCGTAGGACTTATCAAAGTTGGTTAAACAAATGGATGTCGTTGTACCAGCTGGGTGGAAACAATACGAATTAGTGTCTGGGTCGCATACAGGTGCTTGTACTTCCGCCGCTGCAGCCCAAGAATCAGTGTCAGTGCAAAGGCATTGCTCAGTGTTTTCAGATTCGCCATCGGTAAATGAACAGTAGTTATGGGACAAACATCTAGCTTTTGTGTTAATGTCGCCATCGTATGGACCAGACTCACATATTTTTGAAGACGGACAATCGATAGAATTCTCAAATGGAGCGAATTTAACACATTGCCAGCCTCCATAGCCACATGAGCGACGATTGGGATGTTCATTAAAATGAATCGTACCGACTTCATCCAGCGAAGTGGCGCCGATAGTACATCCGTCCGAAATTCCACCATGTTGCATAACAGTAAACACTTTGCTAAGGCTGGCCGCGAGTGCTTCACAAGCACTCTTTGACAATGGCTCTGTAGAAACATCCGAGTTTGAAATAATAATAGAATCCATATCAGGCAACGAACATCGGCATTCTTCTGTAGAATCTTCCGAACATGTAGGTTTATCGGCGCAAAATCCTTGTTTTCCATCATCGATCGTTACACAATAATCACCGGTACCACAGTAAAGACCGGAGTCAGTGCCAGCACAAAAACATTCCTCTGAAACTTGCGCGTTTTCCAAACAATATCTTTTTGTACATTGTCCATATGACGAATAACAAACGTATTCATCGCGATGATCAGGTCCAGGATCACCTAGGAACAACCAGTCGCTAGAATCAACGCCACACTCGGCTATTTCACCACACATGCATTTCTCTTCGTTTGGAGATGAACCATCCTCAATTGGACAATTTTGAGGCAAACATCTAGCTTTTGTTCCTGTTGCTGTATCCCAATCTTCTACACATCCCAAGGTTAGACCCTCACAATTTAATGTGGAACCGCATCTACATGGCGCAGTATTCTGCTCAGCACCGTTTTTAATTTCACATTCTGGTCCTACAGCACAAAAGTCATGAGAAGCCAAACACCAGAGTCCAGAACCACATTGAGCAGTACCACATATACAAGCGTCTTGGTTTTGAATAGTACCATCTTCATTCTCACATCGGCCCAGTGGAGAACAAAACCCCTCGTCTTTAAAACAATGGAGCCCATTTCTACGATTACATACAGAATCGCCACATGAACAGCCAGCGGGATTTTCGACTGTACCATCTTCATTGACACAATCAGGGCCAGGATTACATACGTGCTCCCCGTCAGACTCTGTTACCGAACAATAAAGTCCCGTTTCAGAACTGCAAATCCTAGAACCACACATACAATGTCCCAAATTTTCATCGAACGGCGCATCAAGCGCTGTTTCCCTACATATATTTCCCTCATAACATAAAGCAGCCGTACCACTTTTACAGACACAATTCGCTGAATTTCCACAAAAATTAGCTGTTACCGTTGGATTCCAAAAGATTGCCCCCCAGCCTATAGTAGTTCGGTGTGTGAAACAGCCAGTTGGTTGGGACGATTGCGAACTGATAGTAAAACTGTGTCCATTATCCTCCGCAATTTTCTTACATTCATCCTCGGTCGGGGACACGTGTCCATTTAGACCGCATGTAGTCGAAGTTATTATCACGGCAAGTGGCTGCAAACAACCAATGTCAGTCATCGCACAATCTTCAGGAGATACGGGCAAATGAACATCAGGAACATCCACCTCGCATAAGCAGTCTTTATTATTATAACCACATACGGCAGTCGAATCTATCTTTGGATTACCATAGGTGGGATCTGATGCGTCCCCGTTTTGCCATAAACATCCATAAGGCGATGAATCGTGGGCGGCATAATTAGTAGTTCCCCCATTATACGTAGATAGACCCAATTCTTTGCCAGCCAGCGCACATTTTGTGCTATCTGTGATAACATCACCGCCACCTGTGATATCAGCACATTTATCTTCATTGACTTGTATGAATTCTCGACGTTTACAGACAAGTTGTTTTGAAGCTGTTGTTAAGGCGGCGGTCCCATATCCGTCATATGGCATGTTAATATGGGCGATAGTACCCTTGGACCACGAATCAACCCTCAGACAGCCTCTGGGATAATTAGCGATGGTTGTGGTCCACCATGTTCCCGATGCACCGGTAGACGAAGTTATTTTCAACTGTTTTTGAGCTGTCTGGCACTCTGTTCTATCAAAGATGTTCGTCCATTTGAGATCATCGGCGCAAAGGCCGGAATCAATCACTTTGTATTTTCCACAGACTGAAAACTCTGGATTTGGAGTTTGTGTAAAACATAGTGAGTTGGAACCCAGACAGTAGCTGCCTTTATTACATTGGGCAGTACCACACTGGCATTTGTAGTCATTAAGTGTCAGGCCATCCGATTGACACCCTTTGATGTCTGAACAGAGATCCAATTCTGCTGAACAATATTGACCAGCTGTACAAGCGGTTCTTCCACACGTACAATACTTATCGGTTGCTTCTTGTAGGTCTAAATTTGCACATGTTTCTGGTTTTTGGCAGGTGGGCCCAGAAGCCGAACATACAAGTTTGGTTTCGTCGGCACAGGCAAGACGGTCGCAAATGCATGGGGCATCAAGACCAGATCCGTCGCATGCGGCAGCTGACCCTGTAAAAAAATCATATCTGTCGTAGGCGTGCTGATTGTAGACGCTACATGTCGAAGAGTCGATGTTCTCACAGTAACAACGGCCAGATACAGTGACGACAAACCCTTTGGGTACAAAACCGGACCACGATCCGGTGATGGCGGGCTTTTTATCTAAGCAAGCATCGGCACAAGCTTTTACTCTAGAAAGCTCATCGGTGCCAGGGTTGTCACCCGAACCTTCATACATACGAATTTCTGTACCTCCCGAGCATTCACCATCGTGAATTTTCTGGTATACTCTACCATTGCCAGTGAATGACCCGTCTGAAGAACATTCGTTAACGCTTCGAATACAATTTTTATCCCCACTCGCGCAAATAGATGTCCCACAGTCACATGTAGGATTGGAGGATACGCCTAAAATGTTGGCACATAAACATGGATCTGTACCTTGTCCACAACTTTTACCTCTCACGCATAGACCTTTATTGTCAGTACCCACGATACAATAAAGTCCAGAGGTGGCATCCGCAGAATCCTCACATGCTATATCGCCGCATAAACACCTACCTGGATTTTTATTTTGGCCATTTGTATATTGACAAGTCGGATTTGGCAATACGGAACACATATTTTCTGCAAAATTACAATATTTTTCGGTAGACCCGCATGTTTTGCGGTTGCAGACACAGGACCCACCCGTATCTACAGAACCGGTGCCATCTGTACAGGGTGGAACGCCCCTACAAACCTTTTCATCTGCGGACAATTGATCCCTTGATTTTCCGAGAGGAACTGTCACCGTTTGTGAATGACAATATTCCCCAGATAAACATTTGTCATGATTGCATGAACATCCTGATGTCACTGAAACTGTCTTAGTTTCCTCCTTGCACCAACTCCAAGTGCTCGAACTATAATACTTAGAAGCAGTTCTGCACAACCATCCATAGCCATATCTAGCGTTAAACATATAAGCGTTACAATTCGGATCATCTCTGCACAATTGTTGAAAATAAGCTTCTGGCGACGATGACCGTTCAAACCCATAGTATGATCTACAATATTCGCCCTGGTAGCACGTTTTTTTGGTATATGTCCTCGAAACAGAAGAACCAGACCATGCTACTGTAGGACCTGGACACTTTGGCAAAATATCACGGGCACAAAGACCCGGATAAATACCAGGGCGAATATAATCATTAGCGCCATTCGTATAGGACGATGCCCATAACCAAGCAGACCCAATTATACAACCTCCACCTTCAGAACGACTGGAATACGGCCCTCCAATAGGCCGGGCGGAACCGCTGTATTCTTTTGTTGTTACAGTCCCCGCTCTGGATGATCCATCTTTTAACCAAGCATAGGGGGCCGTCCAAGCAGCATCTTCGCATAATTCTATAGAAATAATCGGTTTCCAATATTGACCGTCCACATCTTTTTCCGAACATTTGGATGGGTCGTTTGTTTCTGCGAGAGCCCCGAAAATAAACTCACCATCTTGGACATCGGAACAGAAATAATCTTTATAACAATAATCTCCCGGGTCACATTGGCCGGCAGTACCACAAAAACAAGAATCGTAATTGGACTGACGACCATCCGAATAGTCACAACTTCCAAAACATTCTAAGAAATCATTGGAAGTAAATTGACCAGAAGGACAATTTTTACAAGCATTAGCCCCTGCAGTTGCTTGATATTTTCCATTTTGGCAACGCTTGCATTTAGCTTGGCCAGCGGAATTTTGGTATTTGCCGCCTGGACACGATTTGCAACTTGTCGAAGCAACTTGATCTTGGTATTTGCCACTGCCGCAATTTGTGCAATACGTATGAGCTGATGAAGCGAGATATTTACCTGTTGGACATTGGTTACAATAACTAGTACCACCAGTCGAATACGATCCCGTAGAACAACTCTTGCAACCCTGCTGGTATTTTTGATTTTGGAATTTGCCAGATGGACAACTTTTACAACCTGACTGAGATCCAACATTTTGAAACTGGCCGGCCTGACACTCATAACATCCCGATTTCCAACCAGAATATGGCATGTAATAGCCCGGGTTACAGCTTTTGCAACCCGTCTGATAATTAGAATTCTGATATTGACCCGATGGACAATTTTTACATCCAGTTTTGGCACCTTGGTTTTGGTATTGACCTGTAGGACATCCTTTGCACCCTGTTCGATAATATTGGTTAGAATATTGACCGGATGGACAAGACGAACACCCCGATCTACCATTTTGAGAGTTGTAAAGACCCGGAGTACACGCTTTGCAGCCTCTTTGGGTCCACCAGTTCTGATATTGTCCCGCAGGACAGTTCCAACAATAACTATATCCACTGTATGGTTGATATTTTCCCGGAGAACAGGAATTACAACTCGAAGCATAAGATGAAGCTTGATATTGACCCGATGGACAATATGAACAGGAAGAATATCTGTAGCCAGAATACCTCCCAGAAGGACACCCATAGCAATAGGTTTGTGTATTGTACCCATATTTATATTGACCTGGGCTACAAGAATAGCAAGAACTACCCGAACGGTAGTAACCACTCGAGCAATATTTCGTATAACTACCACCCATTTATGTTTTCAACTTTAGACACATATATACTGTCATTTTCAGAGATTCTAAAATATTTTTTTAAGGATTTTTAAATAACTTATTTGTGACACAACATCATGAACCAAGGTTGGAAAGTAGGTACACGCCTATATGTCTACATAAACAAACGATATCGCAAAGGTATTCTAAAATCCAAAAATAACGCGAAATGGGATTTCCTTCCCACTGGTTACAGTAAAACCCGCCGTATATGCCCTATAAAAAATCGCTGGCACTACCCAGGCCATCAACTAACCAAATGGTCAAAGAAAATAAAAATATTATTTCTAAATGACAAACCTTTCAAACTGCGAAAAGAAAGCTTTGGACATTGGAGGGGGAGCATTACCGGGAGAACTAAGCCCGTAGCAATGACTGTTTGGCAGAGAGCAAGCAGCGCCACTGTTTACGTAGGTCATTTAGGGGCATTTACTCTCGCAGAAGTTCAAGAAGGAAAGTTGGTTAGGAAGACTACGCCACCAACAGACAAGGACGTATACTATATTGGAAGAGGACCACTTAAAAAAACAAAGTTCAAAACACTCAAAACTGTTTCAAGGTCGGGAATCAGAATGGACAGGATCATAAAAAAGCCACCTTTGTACCAAATACCAACGAGAGATGAATTAGGAGGTATGTATAAAAACTAAAAATAATTGTTATTCCAATCTGGTTCCTCGAAAGGACCATCTTTACGCCATTTAACTAAACATTCTATAGAATTGAAATTTTTGCCACTTGGAGAACTATATACAATCGTGCCATTTATCTCTCTAACATACCACCATTCGGGGACGCCCGATAGTATTTCAAAGTATGTGGGTGTTCTGCGGTCAATAATATTCTCTTTTTGTTTGTTTATAGTGTCAGATAAGACATGAGCCTTTTTTGGTCGTATGTCAAGTTTTTTTTTAATCATCAACATCAAAATATTTTATCTTTAAATACAGTGATGCGAATTCTACCAACAACATTCCTAAAAGTTTAGACCTAAAAGTTTAGGCCTAAAACTTTAGACATTTGATTAGTCTGAGACCTTAGAGTTGAGATTCCTAAAAGTTTAGAGTTGAGATTCCTAAAACTTTAGGCCTAAAAGTTTAGGCCTAAAACTTTAGACATTTGATTAGTCTGAGACCTTAGAGTTGAGATTCCTAAAAGTTTAGAGTTGAGATTCCTAAAACTTTAGGCCTAAAAGTTTAGACATTTGATTCCTAAGACCTTAGACATGAGATTCAAAAAAATGATAAAAAAGCCATATAATAAGGGCTGTTTTATTTTAAATGTCCGTGAGAAGACTAGTGCCTAAACATCTACGGTTAAAGAAATTAAGGACTAAGCGAGTCTTTCCTGCCCCACAGGTCATCTTTAACTCCAATTCTATTGATTTTGACGGCGACCTTAAGTTTGGAGCTGCAGATTTACGCGCGCTGTCTAAAAGACATTTCACGGAGAGAATATCACTGGGAGACGGACATTGTTTTTTCCGATGTGTCCATAGATTTTTAAGAATGGCCAAATTATATACGGCGCAAGAATTAGAACATTTCAAAAGGGTTCGAGATCGTTTGGATGGAACTGCTGGTTCTTTCCCCCAAATTTGTTATTTAAGAAGAGTGTCTCAAAAATTTTGCTCCAAAATACACATAAAAAAATACGGAAGAGATCAGCCGCCCTCAGAAGATGCTATGGATTACGCTGCCGAATCACAAGCTTATGGTCTTCAACAGGCCAGGCTTTTAGAAGGTACCGGAGGCCGTGGGTATGCAGATTCTCCCGACTATGAAGCATGCGCGACAGTGTTCAATATAGTCCTGTGTATCTTGCAAATAGATGGAAAGTGGCAAGTTTTTCCAGACGATTGTTTAGAAAATGGGTTTGGCGATTTACCCATTATGTTTGCTTATAATTCGGGTGCCATTCATTTTAACTCATTATTCCCAAATATGGAAGAAGTAGTTAAGCGTAAAACAGAAATCGAGGGGATCGCGCGGCGGATGGCCATCTGTAATCCAACTCCGCGCCAAGCATGTCATATAGCGACCTATTTCTTTGGAAGATGGTCCAATCCAATGACATTGGATAAAGACTGTTCTTATATTATGAATGTTTTTAAAGTCGATCTAGACACTGCCATAGAAATGATCTATGTTAGGAGAATGGATCTTCGATACAATACAGTCCAAAAATGCATTGCGGATGAAAGACAGATGATGACTGCCTTTTCCAAGGAAATGTTTATGAAATTACTTACATATGGAGATTTAAAAACAAAGGCTGGTTTTAAGTCAGCAGGTGATTTAATGTTATACCTAGCTGAGAAAAACCTATATCTTAACCGAAGAGACTCTACACAATACACAATAGATCAAGTAGCTAAAATGTATCTAAATGGCGATTAAATCCGATTCATTACAAAAAACATATATTTATTTTAGGTTTTTGTTTCACACACAAATGTCAGACTTCCATAAAAAAACACCAATACCTCCAAAACAAGCAAGAAAATGCCTTGAAAATATTTTGTACGAAATATCAGAAAAAACATTGTATAATATTGCCGCAATATTAGCACAAGAACGCTCTGTAAAAGTAGAATCGTTTGCAAATTCCAAAGGGAACTGGTCATGGCCTGTCGTTGAAAGGTTTTTACACGAAAGAGGATACAAGTGTACACAGGCCTCCAACGGCACCTCATGGCTACTTGATTCGCCAACATTCCTAATAAAACCAGGTTCAGGATTTGTAGGGTTTATAGACACAACAACCCTAGAATCATTTGCATATAGACAAGGTAACTGGTCCACTGGTTCGACTACAATATCAAAGGAAGATATTAACGGATTTTTACAAAAAGGCCAGACATATGCCGTTCATAAAATGTGGGCACCTCTAGAACCATTTTATGTACAAAATAAAGCATTTCATATTACAACAGATGATTCTAAATGGATCAGATACGAATGTACTCCAGAGTCATGCTGGCGGCCGGCACCTGTTTCATATGAAAAACGAGAAACTGCAGTAAAGAAATACATGCGTGCACATAAAAAAACACCCATTCTCATGTCAAATGATAAAGAAATGGTCATCTGTACACCACAGAAAAACGGCTTCAAATCAGTGCCTGTTTTAAATTACGATTTCTTAAGTTTGCCAGAAACAACACAACGAGTTGCAGAAACACTAATCGCAAAAGTTTATGATCAAATCGAAATTCAAAAGGGCGGGTGGAACCATCTGGCACACGCATTATTCAGTACACTATACCATTTAGGAGGGAAAGTTAAGACACAAGATTTTAGTCAATTCACAGATGAAGAACTACACATCTTTGAACAATATGAAAATGGAATGTATAAAAAGGACAATAAATAAAATATTAAATGGAAGTTGATTCTTTGAGTTCAGAAGATATCGCATTCTTTAAAACACTTACTAGAAAAAAAATCACATCCGATTATAAATTAAAAAAAGATGTTTATAACGGCGAATGTACAGTTATAAAAACACCAAACGGGAATAAATATTGGCTTAAAATGTTTTCTGTTGATATAGATCAAACAAAAATAGAATTGGAATACAGATTACAAACAAAAGCGGCCAAAATATCCGTAGCACCATTTCTATACTGGATGTCACCTTCAGAAAAGATTATTATTGGAGAAAATGTACCAATCAAATTGTTTAAACATTTGAAAAAAAAGAAACAAGGGAAAGTACCCTTTGATATTCAAATACAATTATATTCATTATGTGCAAGGCTAGACGCCGCTGGAGTTTATCATAACAATGGCGCTATACAAAATATAAGAATGAAAACAGGTATTATTCTAGGTTCAAACGGAAAACCAACCGAACCATTTCCAAGAATATATATTACAGGCTATGGACTTGCCCAACAGTCTTCAAAAGACATGAATATGAAGAAAACACTGTTTGATTTTGCTTTGAATTTCCGCCATTACAAACTAAGATCACAAGGACTCTATCAAATGCATAATGAATATATTGTCAATGGGATTAATCTCATATATATTGAAAAGGGCGACGAGGTTATCCCGAGAAGAAGCGCATGGACACCTACTATAGAATCCGGCATAAGAGAGCCTCCGAGACCAGTACCTAGAGGACCAGTAGCTAGAGCCAGAGGACCACCAGCAAGAGGCAGAGGACCACCAGCAAGAGGCAGAGGACCACCAGCAAGAGGTAGAGGACCACCAGCAAGAGGTAGAGGACCACCAGCAAGAGGTAGAGGACCACCTAGAGGCAGAGGTGGTCCAAGAGGAAGAGGCGGTCCAAGAGGAAGAGGCGGTCCAAGAGGAAGAGGCGGTCCAAGAGGAAGACCAAGAAAGAGATTGGTACCCCGCCAATTTAGAGTGAATAGTTTAACCAATATTAAGGAAACTGTTTACGAAAGAAAGGAGGAAGTTGACTGCTGCAATTTTGACGATTTGTCCACTAAGCTCGCCCCAAATAAAACCTCTAAGAGATCCACTGCAAAAAGGGTCATACCGAAAGCCACGCAATATTTTGATTTAAAAATTCCTGGCGATTACGCGATTATACAAAAATTGAAAAAAGATGAGCGATTACATACGTTTGAATTCTTAACATCTGTAAGTTTGGATGATATGAATGGAAAAGATCCAACTCCACTACTTTCCTTTTTTGAGAAATTATCGTCTCAATATAAAAACATGTCAGAAACAAAGAAGAAATTAATGATAGAGGACAATCCGAATGGAATTGAGGTTGTTCTGGCCCTACGTTTGGCCGAAATACCATCTTTGCAACAAAGAATTGACACTTTAAAATTCAAATATGCTTTCGCTACTGAATCTTCGGACATTACAGAATTTGCTAGACTAGTCACAAAAGCGGCTGATCATGTTATGGATAATGATAAATTACGCCAATTGCTTCAAATCATGGTTCAGGCCATTAACCAAGGCATTAGAGATTTTGCAGAAAAGGAAAAACTATCGTTTGACGAATATAAGATGGCTGGTGTCCCACTGCATGATATTTTGAAGTTTATGAGTGAAGACAAAGTTATGAAAATCGTCAGTGATAAGGTTTTGCGTTCTAGTTTGGAACTTCAAAAAATAACAATACCAAGTCTTGATTTAGTGAAGTTTGTTCATATTGAAGATAAAATATTATCTCCATTGAATCATTTGGAGAAAGTTTTCAAACAAATTTCTGGGATTGTTGAGACTATACCAAGCTTAACAGAGTACATGGAAGAAACTCGAGAACATTTAGAAACGATAGAGAGTTTTGTAGAAAGTATGCAAGGTGATCTTCGAGCACTCAGTGTATATCTTGGCGAGTCTGGTGAATATTTAAAGATTCAAGATGTGAAGTCAAAGGATAAAACATATACAATCTTAGAACTGGTGGAAGTTTTATTGAAAAAATGGCACGGCATCGCGGCAAAGGCCGCTGAAAGAATGCGTAAAGAGAAGAAAAAGCGTGCACAACAACAACCCGACACTGATATACACAGTGTCATGAAAAAGGCGATGCGAGGCAGGAAGAGAGGCACACAAGGCGATGATGACGATGAGGATTGGGATTCTGATTGATCACGTATTTAAATGTCGCAGTCATCAAAAATGCATGATTTTTTTGTTGGAGGTATAATTGGCCTCGTTCAAGCAGGAATTGGCCTTGACCATGAAGCAGCAATAACATGCGCTTATATATGGGTTATTGGCCCTTAATGTAGTATAAATAAATTCTACTTAAGTTGTGCATATTTTATATATTTATTATATTGATTATATTGATATTATATATCACTATGTGGAACCTTGTTGAGAGCACCGATATTACCGATTACACTCGAGTTGTATTTGAATCTTCACATGTGAAACTGATGTCGGATGAAAACGATTTTCGATGCATGCGTGCAGTAAAAGACATTTGTGAGGGAACAGTACTTTTGGTTGAACATTGCTTGGCAGGTGACCAGTTTTTTATAAAAAACTGTGTTCGTGTGGACTCCGAACTCTATAAAAATCTGTATCCGAGGACCGCAAAGAGTTTAAATCCCGATGACTGTATGAAAAAGATTCAAAAAAATGCGTTTGGTTCGCCAGAGGAAAATAGATATATCGTCGGCAAGTCTATATCGAACTTTAATCACAAAACGATGCCAAACACTTATCATCGGACCATCACATGTTCATTCGGCGAACACATAACATCGACAATCTATTATGTCATTGCCATTGAAGATATTTGCAAAGGTGACGAAATAACAATTACTTATGGCGATTATAGTTCGGATTCGACACACAAATCATTTATGACTGAAAATGATGTCGGGTTTGAAGATTTAAAAGAAAAACACAATGTTTCGTCACCTGATGCAAAACGCATCGTTGACCAATATTTTCAAAACTCTAAATCCCGTGAGTTGGTACTGATACATGAATTGGCACGCGAAGGACTATACTTTACCAAAAATGGTTGGATGGCTTCCACCCGATGGATGAAATCGAACGAAGTAGAGAACGACGGTGAATTTTCAACAGCTGTTCAACGTCGTATTAACATTTTAGGAAATCAAATTATTCATTTGCTATGATTTTATATTGTATTCATCTCACCTTCTAATTAGAGAAGCGATGTATGGCGGCCTTTGGAAAGGTTATTTGCCGTGTGCGATACGAGCTGTATTAGTCAATAGTGCTACATTTTATGTTTATGAAAAGTTAAAGAGAGATATTTAGTTTTTTGTTTTATTGTACTTTATGTGCTCCAAATCTTATATGAGTCGTATATATTCACATAAGTAAGGAATTATTTCTAAAATGTTAGTTACAAATATTTTAGAATATAACAATGAAAAGAAGAAAGGATGCACTTGATAACCGAATAAAGAAGAGGAGATTGGCCAGAAAATTACGCGTGCTTGCCTATTTTTTTGTACGAAAAACGAATATAGACATCCTTAAAACGATGAAATGTATAAAAAAGGAAGTATTAAAAGAAAGGAAGAAAGCCTTAAATGACGCAAATAAAGAGAAAAAAAGAAAGGAACGAGAAACGAAGAGTATTATTACCCGACTTGTAAATGATATATGTAAAAGAGTTGAAAATAAATGTAAACCAAAGCCAAACTCTAGAATTATGTCTCGTAAGTATGACACCGCCAAACATGTGGAACTGCATATATTAGATACCGTTGAAAAACAAAATATCCCGTTCGATAAAGAAGCCGAAGAGAAAAAGAAAGAAATTTGGGGATACGAATGGGAACAAACGTGTGTATGGACCGGTCAAAAATCCCATTTATCCGTGGACCACATGTACCCTATCCGTGGAGCATATGGGAACAAAAAAAGTCGTAAAACCGGATGGTTAAACAAAGGCCTTAGAGGAAGCGATTCACAGTGGAACACTATCATGGTTTATAAAGCAAAAAATGCGGGCTTTAAGATCTTTAATCACCAAAAAACACACGGGTGGAAAAAAGACGTTTCTTGGCAGAAATTAACTACGCAAGAACTCGAACAATGCACAGAGCAGGAGAGAGACTTCTACACGAAGTTGCAGGCATGGAGAGCTTATACAATGCGAAGAGGAGCTAGTTTCTGTTGGCAATTTGAGAAAAATACCAACGAACAGATAGAAAAACTTTACTATGATATTTACAAACAGTTGGAAAAGTGCACGGATGAGTTAGATATATTGATAGTCGCACCTGAACGTGTACATAGTCGATTAATGGTTGAGATATAAACTATATTCGTTATTGTATAGACCGTCCAACCTTTGCTTATGAAATATTTCATACCTTGTTTTACGCGCTGAAACCTATTTTTTATTTTTGAACTTGAGGATCTAAAGCTTTAGACCTAATAGTCTGCTGAATATATTACCATCTTCTGTTTTTTTCTTTTTTTTCTTGAAGATTGGGACGGGTGAAACTGTGAAATCATTCTTTCTTAAAAGTTCGAATCCAATGTGTAGTTTGTCAAAAAACTTAAAGTCATCATCGAGTGCATAAAGCCCATCAACGTTCTTTTCTGGCCATTTTCCTGCACGCGTTTTTTCTTTGGCCCAATTGTAGACGTCCGATAGGGTTGAACGAGGGACACACAACCCTGTTTTATGCAAGTTTATAAAACTTTCATATGGGTTCATATTGTCTTTTGATAATCCAAAGTCAATAAAATACGGTCTTCCAATGGAATTAACCATTATATTTCCTTTATGCATATCATTGTGCACAATGCCATGTTGGAACAGTTTTACACAGAGGGCTAGTAGCTGACAAGAAAATTCATCGGAGATACTAGTACTGTCCGTCTCTTCTTTGTTTTTGAAACAATCTTTTAAACTTTCCTCCATGTATTCCATTGCAATAAAATGAGAGTTATTTTCGAACTCTTCGACTTCATTTAGTCCATAGACATACGGCGCAACTCTTGGACTAAATGAAGCACACTTCTGTTGTAGTTCAGCTTCTTTACGCATTTTGTTTTCTAATCGTATTGGATTTTGTTTGGCGGTATATCCAACCATATATTCATAATATTTTAGCAAAGAATCATAATCATTCACTTCAAAATCGGGACGGGCTTTATCATCCTTGGGTACGCTTTTAAGCCAATCGTATAGTTCTTGTGCATTGGTAAAATGACTACCATCACCTGTGGTATCATCTCTTGTTAGATCTTTGGCTAACGAATCCTCGTCGTGATATTTACCAATCTTTTTAACCACTATTTTCTGCCCGCGTTTAGCAGACACGCGCAATCCGAGCACCATGTCATCAAAATCCGAGTCCAATGTAAAGATGCGCACTGAACCAAATGTACCCGCGGCAGTTGGGAGTACCTCTTTTTCTCTTTCTTTGTATCTTTTAAAGTCGTCAAGACCTTCTTCTGCAAATTGAAATTCTTTAGATAAATAACTATTATACATGGTATATCGATAATTATTCTTATTATATAGGGGTTTTTTATCTTCTAGGGTTTTTTATCTTCGTCTTGTTTTGAAATAATTGCCCGACTCAAGAGCCTGTTAATTGACACGGACACGTTTGGCCGAACCAGAGCTATTGGAACGCTTGCGTTTCTTGATTTTGGGCCCTGGAAGCTTATCACGGGGCGTGCAGTACTCATCATCCTCCGCAAGACCGGTAATTGCGGCCGGAATAATAGAGCACTTGTACTGGGCACAACCAGCGGCATATTTGTGTTGATTGCCATTTTCCGTAATGATCTTGCCGCCATCAGCAACTGGCGCCGCGCGGTTGAGAATGTCTCCGACTGCCAAACGACTCAGAAGACGATTACAGTGACGACGGAATGGCCGCCAGCCTTTTGGAACGCCAATGACGGCCGAATGCTTGCTGGTAATCAACGCGCCAGGCATTTCATCGGCCGTTGCTGCGAGCATGAACAGCAAAAGAGCGGCCTTGATATCCTTGACGTGTTCGTCGGGAATAGACTCGTCGTATGCGTTTAAAACGAGCTCCATATGAGCTTTGAGGTCGCTAGGAGTCACTATAGCACTTCCAGAGATGATTGTAGTGCCAACAGCGTCCTCAAACTCGTCCATCTCGGCCGGGGTCATCTGTTGAATGGCTTCCTGAACATCGTCCGAAAGACAGACCAGTAGAGCGTGTTGCGTCCCATTGCGAGTCACTGAGGAGCGTGAACCCTTTGAAATGTGCTTGAGAGTACGCACAGTGCTGATGACAGCCCTAGTGTCGGCTCCATGGGCAATATGACCACAGTAGACGTTTTTACGCCCGAGCATGTGATTGACCATGGGTTTGGCCGCATCGCCAATGCCAAGAATGCACACTTTGACGCCGGATTCCTGCAAAAAATCAGCGAGAATGGCCGGCGAGCCCACAATGCCATTGCCATCGCCAAAGGATACGTCTAAGACTTTCGGCGAGCCGTCATCTTCCTTTCCGACTGACAACGGGCCGGACCAACAGTTTTCTTCGCCATCTGTGAACAAGTAGATGGTTCCACAGTCTGGCACACTCAGACAATGTTTGACCGCAGAAATGATGCCAGTGGTGCCGTCAGGGTTGGGAATGACGAATTTGCCATGCGATTTGGTTCCTTTTGTCATTGCGGCCACTGCGGTGCGCAAAAGGATGGCGTTAGGCCCACAGATACTTCCGGAAATGTCCACCAAAATGGTGTCGCCACCCACAGCGGCATCATCCACATAGATCTCAGTATGGTTGTGGTTGAAGGCGATCACCATGCGGATCTCGGCACAGCCATCGGACCCCTCATTCGATGCGGAATCGCTTTCTGCTTCGTTTGGTGGGGCTGGCATGCTGTCAACTTGACTCGATGGCGGCGAACTGATAGGGCTGGACATGTTTCTTGGAGTGTGGTCTGAAGAATAATTTCCTGTATAGTATGTTATACTATGTAATATTTAGAGATCTCTTAATATTTTTTGATGTAGAATTTTCCTAGAATTTTCCTAGAATTCTTTTCCCTGGAACTTTTAGAGATCTCTAAATATTACATAGTATAACATACTATACAAGTGCAGACTCATCAAAAAGGGTATTTGCTAAATATATTAGTCCGACCCGTCCAAAAAAAACAACCAGAACGTTTCAGCCCAAACCGACATCAGAATCATGTTCGCAAACAATTTCGCCGTCTTTTCAGACCATACTGAGATCCAGTTTGTTCCCATAGTGCCCGCTCTGGGATTGACCACCCTCAGTTTTCCGAGTTACTCGGGAGTGGTTGGAGATTTGGTCGGGCCAAAATGGGGCCGCGTCACAAAACTCAAGGAAGACTTCCAAAAAACCTTCCCGGGCTTCGATTTCTCTGCCGAATATGACGGGAATGCGTTTACGATCACTATTCCGGCAGTTCCGGAGCAGATTGCGTACCTAAACTTGACGTTCGGCTCCGAAATCGCTCTGGCAAATGAGGCCATACAAACTGACCCCAACTTTGCGGGGGCAGTTATTGGCAAAGGTGGCAAAGGCCTGCGTCAAATTGAAGCCAAAGCACCGGTCGATTGCACCGTCTATCATGACGTGGGTGCGTTTTACGTTAAATTCCCGTACGATACACCCACAACCGCACGCATTACGTGCATGGCATACATCAAACAAGCAGTGTGTGGACGCGCAAGGTGGTTGGAAGATCGGCTCTCAGATACAAATTCGTCTATTGCGGGTTCTATAGAGTCTGCAGACACTATCACCGCCCCCTCTGAGACTTCGGAAGCTAGTGATATCTCCGATCTGTTCTCATATAAGTCGCCTACGCCTTCAGAAGCGCATTTCTAAGCCAGGTAAAGGAAGCAGTGGTACCGCGCAAAAAAAACTCAAACATCCTATTTAAATATCAGACATGTCGGCGATGTCAGAAAAAATAAAAAAGGCGGCATCAAACTCACCACCAATATCTACTTCCATTATTGAGCCTACTCTAATATTTCTAGAGAATAACGTTCGAAAACCACTGGAAAACACGTGGTTTGATAACTGGATAGCATCACCGCTCAAAGAATACTATATTGCAGCTAAAAGAAGAGATTAACTCAAATACATATGCAATTGTTTGTCAAAAATAACAGACCAACATGTGGGACATGGAAAACAAAACGAATCGCACGTTTTACAGGTGATTATATCTATAATGGCGTTTTCCCCAGAAGACGAACAACTCTCAGAACAGGCACCAGACGAGTCTAAGATACCGGGACAGTCTTTATAAAAGCATTGAGTGCCTTTGGGGCAATTTTGTTGCAATATAGAATGTAAAGTACTTTGTAGTGGCTCTTTAAGTATTGGGAGAACCGCAAGCCTTTCATATCCCATGAAATGTTGATAAGTAACTGGCATATTGGGGACTACATCACGGGCTAACGAAAAAACCTCCTCTAGTTGATTTCTAGAAAGCATTGTACACAATAAAAAAAACAAATAAATAAAAAAAGATTATTCTATACATTATCCTTTTTACTAGTGCCCCTATGCCAGATCTTCCTCGGCTCCTTGTATAAATTCTTTGGCGATATCCTTTAGTCTACTATATTCCGCCTTTAGACTTTCAATTTGTTGCAGTCTTGCGGTGGCTTGCTTGTTTTTTTCCATTAAGATTTTAAATATATTTTCCTTGTTGCGTTTGGCGGTGGAATCTTCAATTATAACATCGCGAGTATCAATTGATATTCTTTTAGGACTTTGTAGAGGCGTGGCTGGGCCCTCGTCGTCAAATGTTGGTCCAAAAATTTCTGATTCAGGAGGATTTTCTTCAAGGCCACTTTCTACCAAAAAGTTCCATATGGTTTGACCGCTTCTGGCTTCAGAACTGTTTCCAGAAGTAGAACCACTCGAACCGTATGGCTGACAATATTCCTTTATTTCTCCATACGTTAAAATATTAAATCGACTTTGTAGGTTGTGAGGAAGGTTTTTCAATTTGCTCTTGCTCGCAAGATTGTTTATGTATATAATCCAATATTTTTGGCTGAGGACATATACAAATCCAAAATTGACCACAGCTTCGTCACCGTCTAACGCAGAATTGCCCTCGTCTTCTATTTGTTTTATACATTCTGCTAACGCATTTTTTTTATTTTTGAACGGGGTTTTTTTCGAACCTGGCTCTCTGTCTTTTATCTGGGGTTCCGCTGACATAAACTTCGATTCAGCAGGTGCCAATGGATAGTCTTCCAATTGTGGTTCTATATCATTAGTGAATGTTGAGAAAGCATCTTTAAGGTTCTTTATTAGCATCACGAGCCTATCTCTTTCTTGAATTTCCTCTGGGCTCGGCTGGTCCAATGTATTTGTGTCCCAATGCCAATATCTAAATTCTTTTAAATCCAATTTGCCATCACCGTTAGTGTCATACCTATCCATAGATTTAATAGCTTCGCCACCAATTTGTTTGTTAATCTCATAATCTTCTCTCAATTCTGAGAGCTCTATAAGACCAGATTGGTTTCTATCGTGTGCTTTAAAAGTTTCTAATATTTCCTTGGACTGGACCTCATCCATTACAAAAGCTTCGTAAAAATCATACCACCACGGTGTATCCGCTGGATTCTTCCTCGAATCCGACCCCTTTGCATTATTATCCTCAATAACTCTACGAGCACCACGCATAATATTTAAGAATTGGGCCCTCTTTAATGAGTTAACCACAATCGGCTTAGCATTTTTGAACATCGCTTCACTGATTTTTTTTAAGGTTCGTTTGGCGGCTTCATCTGAGCGTATATTGCATTTTTTTACCAGGTAGGCAGCCATCTCACCCTTTCGGATAGTATTAACAGCTGCGGCGCCACCCGCAGTTGTATTTTTGTCACCTGCCACTTTGTCAAAAATCGCGCGCAATATACTATCTTCTGAACGGGCGTTTCTCTGTATACGACTAAGCCATTCTTTTTCTTCCTTTTCTTCTTTGTTTTTGTGGTAAGCGGCGTCTTTTTCTCTAATATTTCTATTATCATCGTAATAGAAATATTCCGCGGCTTTAGTACGGACAGCCTCCTCTTCTTTGCCAAACTCATCTATCACCGCTCCCAAATATGACCTTGACATTTTAACCAATGCCAACCAGATGGCGCGTTTATCTTGTTTTTCCTCATACCAATTCTTCAATTGAATAAGTTTTTCCCCGAGTCTTTGAGCATCATCGTTAGCTTTTTTAGATAGTTCTTGGTCCAATTGATAGATTTGTCCCAACCATTCATATTCGACAGGATTTCTAACTACACGGGCCCAATCTTGCTTCCTTTTTATGTACTTTTCCTTCCCCAAGTATGATATAAGTTCGTCTATGGCTTCTGAAGAAGCAACGTCTCTTTCTTCCGACCATTTTTTAACGAGTTCTAGCATATCAACTAACTGGAGATAAAAATATTTATTCATATTGCCATTTTTAAATTCAGCCGCCTCAAATTGAGTATACATTCTATAATAAAATTTTAAATGATATTTATACTGTCAAATCAACCGGTCCGAAAATTTAGTAAATAAATCTCTAAAAGTTTAGGCCTAGGGACTTTCAATTCCTAAAAGTTTAGGCCTAAACTTTTAGACTTTGAAATGACATTTCAGAAAATTCTAAATCAAAGTCAGATTATCTCTATTTATATTCTATTGATATAAGAATAACATGCCCAAGAGAGCACGCGAACCAGATTCCGACAGCCAAGACCTCATAGATTCTTTACAAGACCAAGATGAATTAGAATCCATCCAAAGAAACTACGAAAATGAGCGGGCGACCATTGAGACCATACACGTGTCCTCTATAGAAGCTATAAGAGAAGAATTCAAAACATTGGACCCTGAGACACTACCGGAAAGAGATCAACTTAGACTCAAACAAAAACTGGAATTTGAGGAAGGTCTACACAAAGATCGTCTCAAAGCATTAGAAGCGGAGAAGGTGGAAAATGAGGAGGCGTGTTGCAACAAAGTGGCCAAAAGAAGAAAAATAAGACATATAGACCGTAAATTAAAGGAATGTGAAACAATTGCCGAGGTTCCAGCCAAAGAAATGGAATGGCAATTGATCGGAAAAAATCGACATCTCCAACATATCCTGAAAGAAGTCAAAGATACCATGTCAAAAGAACAACAAGAGAAATACGAAACACTCATGGATGATCTAAAAAAGAATGGACATAAAATATTTAGCTAATACATCTACAGTATATAAAGAACATCCACAAAAACATAATCATGGAAAGAAGGCCACCAGGCCCAGAGAATCAAATCAATCAGAAAGCCAGAACAGCCGATGTTTTAGATGATACAACACTGATGACAGTAGTTACAGCTCTATACGCATTTGTGCAAATAATGACTTACTATGGTCTAGATCCATGTACGTGCTAAGCTTCTACTACAGTTTCTGCAACTACCGGGCCGCCTGGCGGGCCAGAAGGCTTGTAACAATGTTTTTTCAACGCTATTGATACAGCCAAGCCATTCGAACCAGCTATTACGATCGTTCCTATAAGATCCGGGGCACCGCCAAACAATGAAAAGGCAAGACCGGCCAATGAAATACCAGCCAATACACCGTAAAATTTAGAAGACATTTAATTCGGTTCGAGCGCCTTTTATACACAATATAATTTTTTATTGTATAAAAGAACATATATTTTTATTATTATGTTCCGTTATATTTTAGTGTTAATATTTACTTGTATGATTTTAGCTTCTGGTCAAACAAATGGGACATACGATGACCACGACCACGACCATGACAACCATACTGTAATCATTGCGTCTAACACGACTTCACCTGGACCATCGCCTAGTCCTACACCCAATACGACTTCACCTGGACCATCGCCTAGTCCTACACCCAATACGACTTCACCGGGACCATCGCCTAGTCCTACACCCAATACGACTTCACCTGGACCATCTACAGGACCTTCTGGACCATCTACAGGACCATCTACAGGACCATCTACAGGACCATCGCCAGGACCTTCTGGACCATCTACAGGACCATCTACAGGACCATCTACAGGACCATCTACAGGACCATCTACAGGACCATCTCCAGGACCATCGCCAGGACCTTCTGGACCATCTACAGGACCATCTACAGGACCTTCTGGACCATCTACAGGACCTTCTGGACCATCT